>ENA-ORUW01000003-ORUW01000003.1-human-gut-metagenome-genome-assembly--contig:-NODE-3-length-445363-cov-81.192536_pt1 | contig 445363 bp, 405 predicted proteins | sample MGYA00242088_ERZ509227 | MGnify/ENA primary metagenome ERZ509227 (study PRJEB26280, sample SAMEA2338816) | human gut metagenome | biome: human gut; feature: human-associated habitat; material: faeces... | reverse complement strand
TGAATTTGTGGATTATGATATTTCATTTAAAGGCATTTGCCCGAAATGCAGGGAGAAGGTAAAGTAGAAATTACCAGATGACTTTATATGTCCTTTGTGCAAGCACCCGGCATCAGATTTTGAAAAAGTAGTAAAGAAAACGGAGGTAAAAGAGATGGCAGCAAACAAATATGCAGGAACACAGACAGAGAAGAATTTACAGGAGGCATTTGCAGGGGAATCACAGGCAAGAAATAAGTATACCTATTTTGCTTCTATAGCGAAAAAGGAAGGTTACGAGCAGATGTCAGCATTGTTTTTAAAGACTGCAGATAATGAGAAAGAACATGCAAAGATGTGGTTCAAGGAATTAGCAGGAATTGGTGATACAAAGGAAAACCTGGCGGCAGCGGCAGAAGGCGAAAATTATGAGTGGACAGATATGTATGATGGCTTTGCTAAAACAGCTGAGGAAGAAGGATTCCCTGAGCTTGCAGCAAAATTCAGGGCAGTAGGTGAGATTGAGAAGCACCATGAGGAAAGATATCGTGCACTTCTTAAGAATATTGAAACTTCACAGGTATTTGAAAAGAGCGAAGTTAAGGTATGGGAATGCCGTAACTGTGGACATATTGTGGTAGGAACTAAGGCGCCTGAAGTATGTCCGGTATGTAATCATCCACAGAGCTATTTTGAAGTACATGAAGAGAATTATTAAGGAGACAATTGAATTATAAATTTTACACATGGAAGGAGAAAAAGGCATGGAAGTAAGGTATTATATTTGTAAGCATTGTGGAAACATTGTTGAAAAGGTAAAGGATAAGGGTGTACCTGTAATTTGTTGCGGAGAACCTATGCAGGAATTAAAAGCCGGAGTGACAGATGCTGCTGTCGAGAAGCATGTACCTGTATATACGATAGAAGGCAGTCATGTTCATGTCGTGGTCGGAGAGACAAAACATCCAATGCTTGAAGAGCATTTCATTGAATGGATTACATTAAATACAAACCAGGGAATATACAGAAAACAGTTAAATCCAGGGCAGGAGCCGGTAGCAGATTTTTGTCTTTGCGATGGTGAACAGGTAGAAGAAGTATATGCATATTGTAACCTGCATGGATTATGGAAATGCTAAAAGCATTTATACATATTAAGGTTACAGAACAACACAAATACAACAGTAATATATGCTGTGTATTAATATATTTATAAGGAGGAACAAACTAATGAAATATGTATGTGACGTTTGCGGATGGGAATATGATGAAGAGGAAGGTTATCCTGAAGGTGGTATTGCACCAGGAACAAAGTGGGAGGATGTTCCGGAAGATTTTGAATGCCCATTATGTAATGTTGGAAAAGATCAGTTTTCAGAAGTTGAATAGAAGCCTAATCTTGTGTTAAATACGGATGGATAAACCAAAACCCTGGTGCGTGAGCAACAGGGTTTTTTATTGCGATATTTTGTGATGATATCACAGAAAATAATCTACCTTTTGCTTATAATGTAGTTAGAAACTAAGTAAGGAGGTAGTCTAAATGAGATTAAAAGATAAAGTTGCAATCATTACGGGTGGAAGCCGTGGTATAGGATTTGCTACAGCTGATAAATTCTTGAAGGAAGGTGCTTCAGTTGTGTTGGCAGCAAGTTCACAGGAATCGGCAGATGTTGCTGTAGATAAATTAAAAGAAAAATATCCCAATGCAATAGTTGCTGGAATTAGTCCAAATCTGGCAAGCATGGAGTCTGTCAGAAAGGCTTTTAAAGAGGCAACTGAAAAATATGGATGTGTCGACATACTGGTAAATAATGCAGGAATTTCAGAAAACACCTCATTTATGGATTATACAGAGGAGACTTTCGATAAAGTCATGGATCTAAATGTAAAAGGAGTATTTAATACTACTCGTGTAGCTGCAGAATGTATGGTGGCAAGAGGCAAGGGGGTCATTCTCTCAACTTCTTCCATGGTGAGTATTTCGGGACAGCCAAGTGGGTTTGCTTATCCGGCATCGAAGTTTGCAGTAAACGGATTGACTGTATCATTAGCAAGAGAACTAGGACCTAAAGGTATTCGTGTTAATGCTGTTGCACCTGGGATTACAGAAACTGATATGATGAAGGCCGTGCCAAAGGAAGTTATCGAACCTATGATTGAAAGAATTCCATTGCGTCGTCTTGGACAGCCAGAAGATATTGCCAATGCGTTTGTGTTTCTTGCTTCAGATGAGGCGAGTTATATTACAGGGGTTATATTAAGTGTAGATGGTATGGCAAGAAGTTAAGTTAATGAGGTATGGTGATGTAATCACGGATAATAAATGAAATTAAGACTATAATAAATCTACAAAAAGAAAAAGATAAGGAGGACTGTAAAATGTCTGCTATTAATATCAATAAAAATAATTTTCAGAACGAAGTACTGAATTCCGATAAACCCGTTCTTTTAGATTTTTGGGCATCTTGGTGTGCACCTTGTCGCATGGTAGTACCTATTGTAGAGGAGATTGCAAGTGAGCGTAGAGATATTAAAGTTGGAAAGATTAATGTAGATGAAGAGCCTGAACTGGCAAATAAGTTCAGTATTATGAGCATTCCGACTTTAGTGGTTATGAAGAATGGGAAGATTGTACAGCAGGTTTCAGGGGCGAGACCTAAGAATGCGATTTTAGAAATGCTTTAGGGAGGTGTGCTAATGGGATTTTTTGATCTCTTTAAACAGTCGAATATTAATCAAGGCATAGAAGAATATAAAAGGACTGCTGGTGCAGTTCTGCTGGATGTACGTACACCGCAGGAATATCAGGAAGGACATATACCAGAAAGTAAAAATGTGCCGTTGCAGCAACTTGACAATATTGCTTCTGTAGCGAAGAATAAGGATATCCCACTGTTTGTATACTGTTATTCCGGTTCACGAAGCCGCCAGGCAACTGGGATACTGCAACGAATGGGATATTCTAAAGTAAATAATATCGGTGGCATTGCAGCTTACTCAGGAAAGGTGGAAAAATAAGATGAAGGTAATAATTGTAGGAGGTGTAGCCGGAGGAGCTACAGCCGCAGCAAGAATACGCAGACTGAATGAGCATGCAGAAATTACTGTGTTTGAAAGATCCGGATACATATCCTATGCAAATTGTGGACTTCCATATTATATTGGAGACGTGATCACAGACCCGGAAGAACTTACACTACAGACACCAGAGAGTTTTTTTAAACGCTTCCGTATTAACATGAAAATTCATCATGAAGTTATCTCCATACATCCGGAACGTAAAACGGTTTCAGTGAAAAATTTAGAGAATGGTGAGATATTTGAAGAAAAATATGATAAGCTGATCCTCTCTCCAGGTGCAAAGCCAACACAGCCGAGACTTCCCGGAGTAGGTATTGATAAACTTTTTACACTTCGTACTGTAGAAGACACTTTTCGGATAAAGGAATATATAAATAAGAATCATCCAAAATCGGCTGTATTGGCAGGTGGCGGTTTTATTGGTCTGGAACTGGCAGAAAATTTGAGGGAGCTTGGCATGGATGTTACGATTGTCCAGCGGCCTAAGCAGCTGATGAACCCTTTTGACCCGGATATGGCATCCATGATCCATAATGAAATGAGAAAGCATGGGATAAAACTGGTACTGGGTTATACAGTAGAAGGATTTAAAGAAAAAGACAACGGAGTGGAGGTCCTGTTGAAAGATAATCCATCCCTTCAGGCTGATATGGTAGTTCTGGCAATCGGAGTCACACCAGACACAGTATTAGCAAAAGAAGCCGGTCTGGAACTTGGCATCAAGGAAAGTATTGTAGTGAATGACAGAATGGAAACCTCTGTACCGGATATTTATGCTGCAGGTGATGCAGTTCAGGTAAAACATTATGTTACGGGTAATGATGTGCTGATTTCTTTGGCAGGACCAGCCAATAAGCAGGGCAGAATCATCGCTGATAATATTTGTGGCGGTGATAGTCGTTACCTGGGCAGTCAGGGAAGCTCCGTTATAAAAGTGTTTGATATGACAGCAGCCACTACAGGTATCAATGAAACCAATGCCAAAAAGTCAGGATTAGAGGTAGATACAGTAATTCTTTCTCCTATGAGTCATGCCGGTTACTATCCTGGTGGAAAAGTGATGACCATGAAGGTGGTTTTTGAAAAAGAGACCTATCGTTTGCTTGGCGCTCAGATTATTGGATATGAAGGAGTTGATAAACGTATTGATGTGCTGGCAACAGCAATTCATGCAGGGCTGAAGGCAACCCAGCTGAAGGATTTGGATCTCGCATATGCACCGCCTTATTCCTCTGCCAAGGATCCTGTAAATATGGCAGGATTCATGATAGACAATATAGCAAAAGGTACCTTAAAACAATGGCATCTGGAAGATATGGATAAGATTTCTAGAGATAAAAGTGTTGTGTTGCTGGATGTGAGAACTGTAGGTGAATTTAACAGGGGGCATATGGATGGATTCAAAAACATTCCTGTAGATGAACTAAGGGAACGTATCAATGAAATTGAGAAGGGAAAGCCTGTTTACCTGATATGCCAGAGTGGGCTACGCAGTTATATTGCAAGCCGTATTTTAGAAGGAAATGGATATGAAACATACAACTTTTCAGGTGGATTCCGCTTTTATGATGCAGTGGCTAATGACCATGCACTGATTGAAAGATCATATGCATGTGGTATGGATTATTAGAAATAAATAAAATATTTTTATAGTTTGATTGTAGTATAAAAAGATCCCCCATTTATTAGAATGACTTTCATAATTCTGATAAATGGAGGATTCTTTAGAGAAAAAAACGTTTTATGATCTTTGTAGTGTTTCCAGTCTTTTCGAATCAAGGATTGTTATTTTGCCGCGAGAGAGTTTGACGAGTCCTTCGCCTTGAAAGTATCGAAGCATTCGAGTGATAACTTCCCTGTGGGAACCAAGATGGTTTGCGATAGTTTCGTGAGTGATTTTCAGTTCATTTGTTCCTTCAATGGATGTTTCTTCTAAAAGAAATGAAGCAACACGCTTATCCAAACTCTTCCACATAATCTGTTCAATCAGCCACATGACATCAGAAAAACGGGTAGCCATTAACTCATTGGTATAGTTTGCGACAGGAGCAGATTCTTTCATGATGCCCTTATAGATTTCAGCAGGGATGATCCAAAGATCCGTATCTTTTTCTGCTTCAATGGTTACTTCAAATTGAATAGACCGCATGATACATGAGGCGGATAAAAGACACATATCCATATCGAACAGACGGTAAAGTGTAATCTCTCGTCCTTCATCTGAAAGTATGTAAGTTCGAAGCTGCCCGGATTTAACCAGTAATAATCCAGTACAGTCCAGGTTTCCATTGTGAATGATCGTTCCTTTTTTTACATCCCGCGTGATTAAATTGTCTGAAATTAGTTTTTTCTGTGCTGTATTTAAGTCATTCCATAGTGGAAAATAATTTTCGAAGCTCATAGCAGTCATCTCCTTTACGAACATAGTATACTTGCTTTTTTAAGATGCGTCAATTAAATAATTGACATATGCCATAAATAAAAATATACTGACTATAGTACATGACGGTTGTAAATATGAGGGAGGGATAAATAATGCATGGAGATGTCAGTTTTACATTTTTGGACCGAATTGAAGAAGTAGAACTGAATATTGTAGATGGACGATGGCAGTCTGCACTGGCATTGGCATTGACTTTGCCAGATATTTGTGGAGGTATTGCTTTCCCGGAAATTGTTAAACATTATCGAGATGGTCGGGTTATGCTGGATCGGCAAAAAAATCCGACCCGTGATGTGGGAACCCAGTATATCCGTTGGTTTGATGAATATGCAGGGGATCACTTTAAACTATCTCAATCCGATGAAAAGCCATATATTTGCGGAGAACGCTGTTGGCAGCTTCGGTGTGAATATCTTCATCAAAACAAAGGATTTTTAAATGATGAAAATAATATACACTTTCATCTTGGATTGAACTGTGGAATGTCAGTTTGTCAGTTGGACAGTATGAACATACAGGAGAACAGAATCGATATTCGTATAGACATAGAACATTTTTGTCTGAGAATGTGCAAGGCAGCAAAGAGCTACTATGATAAAGTTAATTTGGAAAAAGACTTTAGTCTCTATAACACACCAGTTTTGGATTTTATTCAGGTAACACAAAAAAAGAAAGAGGCTTCTATTATTGCACTGATTTGTGGCAATGAACACTATGCAAAAGGATTAAAAGAAGCATTGCAGTTTATTTCAGAGCAGATCATGCTGTTTTACACACCGGAAAGCGCTAAAACAAAATTAGGAAAACATAAACCGGATCTTTGGATTGTTACCGAAGATATGACGAGACAACCGAATCAGCCATGGCGTGCTGACAGGACAACACCTGTAATTATAATCACAGGCAATCCTGATGCTGTTGAAATTAAAAAGAATTCAGGAAAACTAACTGTTCTTTCTATGCCATTATCAATAGTTGATTTGCGGAAAAACGTCGAAATATATGTGTCGTGAGGAGAAGTTTATGCTGTACATAATACTATTATTTGCATTCATAGTTATATATTTGATGATGCTTATGCGGAGACAGAAAGATAAGATGAGCGAAATTAAAATACAAATGGATCAACTGCAGGCACAACATGATGAATTGCAGAAAGAAAGGGATCAGTTACTAGAACAGATGAATCATCTGGAAGAGCAACGAGAACACTTGCAAATACAAACAGACCAGGCATTTCGGAGGGCTGATGAAATTGAAAAAATTTGCGATGAGATATGGCATCATGCTAATACCATCCACCTTTATTCTTCGTTAGCTGAAGAAGAAAGCAAATCTATAACAATGAAAGAAAAACAAAAAGTAATTATTAGAACAACCGAGGAGATTCTAAACATCATATATAAATATAAAGGTAATGTATAATAAAAATATGTCATTCTAGTTATTAGCGTTCTAGGTAAATTCTTATGTAATAATGTCACAGAAGGATTTACCTTTTTCAGGTACAATAGAGATACAAAATTTGAAAGGGGAACAAAGCATTGGCAAAAAGAGTGGCAAGTGTCGATAAAAAAAGATGTGTTGCCTGCGGAGTATGTGAAAATACTTGTCCGCTGGCAGCGGCCAAAGTTTACCATGGATGTTATGCTGTGGTAGAAGAAACAGTGTGTGTAGGATGTGGAAAATGTGCAAAGTCCTGTCCGGCAGGTTGTATTGAAATGAAAGAGAGGACAGCGATGTGAAGAAAAAGAAACATTGGTATGATTATTTATGGATATGGGCGATCCTTTATTTTGCTCTCGGTTTTTTTAATGTTTTGTTCGCTTGGTTTGGGATGATTGATTTCCTGTTGCCGTTAGGAATAGCAATATTCGGTGAAAATAAATTTTTCTGTAATCATTTGTGTGGACGTGGCCAGCTTTTTAGTAAGCTTGGTGGAGATTTAAAATGCTCAAGAAATAAACCAACCCCGCGATGGATGAGTTCAAAATGGTTCCGATACGGCTTTTTGATATTTTTCCTTACAATGTTTGGGAATATGGTATTTCAGACATATTTAGTTGGTGCCGGAGCATCCTCCTTGCGTGAAGCCATCAAATTATTCTGGACCTTCCGTGTTCCGTGGGGATGGACATATACTGCCGGAACAGTAGCTGATTGGGTGGCACAGTTTAGTTTTGGATTTTATAGTTTGATGCTTACATCTTTGTTATTAGGGTTGATTGTAATGGTGTTATATAAGCCACGAACCTGGTGTACATTTTGTCCAATGGGAACAATGACGCAGGGTATCTGTAAATTAAAAAATAATGAAAAGAAGTAATACTATAAGGTGATTCATAAAAGGCATATGTCAAAAACATTATTGACATATGCCTTTTATAGGACTATTATATAAGAAAAGCGAGAAAGGAGCAGTTTATGCCGAGACCAGTAAAATGCAGAAAAGTCTGCCATTTCCCCAATGTTTTAGAATTTCTTCCGGCAGATGATACGGAGAAAAAAACACCCATTGTTCTGACGGTAGATGAGTACGAGACAATCCGTCTTTTGGACAAGAAAGGTTATAGTCAGGAGCAATGTGCAGCATCTATGCAGATCGCAAGAACAACGGTTCAACGAATTTACGGGATTGCCAGGAAGAAAATAGCAGATGCACTCATTGATGGATATCCACTCAGAATCGAGGGTGGGGATTTCAGAATCTGTGACGGTCAGAGCGGCAACTGCAGCTTTGGAGGATGTTACAAACAGGAAATTTACAAAAAATATGCAGCAGAAAAAGGAGAAGGTATTATGAGAATAGCAGTAACATATGAAAATGGACAGATTTTCCAGCACTTTGGACACACAGAGACATTTAAGATTTACGATGTAGAGGAAGGAAAAGTAGTACATTCAGAAGTAGTAGATACGAATGGAAGCGGACATGGCGCATTGGCAGGAGTTCTTAATGCATTGAATGCAGATGTTTTGATTTGTGGCGGAATCGGAGGTGGCGCACAGACAGCGTTAGCGGCAGCAGGCATCAAGCTTTTCGGAGGAGTTTCCGGAGATGCAGATGAAGCAGTAGAAGCTTTTATCAATGAAACACTTGAGTATAATCCGGATGTGAAATGTTCTCACCATGAGCACAACCACGGGGAAGGACATACATGTGGTGAGCATGGATGTGGAAGCCACAGCTGCCATTAAGAAGAATAGCAAAAAATAATAGTACGAAAGGATGTGCCAAGGTAATGTAGAAGTTACCGCAGCACATCCTTTTGTGTTATGTGATTCTCATATTGATTATTTCTTACTTGCCGAAAATAATGAATTGAACGTATAATACTCCCATCTTTTTGTAACTGTCAAAGATGAGAGTATACTTAATTTATTGAGAAGAGTCAATTATATAACTGACATATGCTGTAAATAGAAGTAAAAAAGCGTAATAAAGTAAACTTTTCTGTGATATCATCACGGAAGCAAGCACTTATTTGGGGTATATTAAGTTCAAATAGGAGAAGGAGTTGAAAAATATGACATCTATAAATATAAATAAAGAAAAGTTTGGACAATTAATTCATAAGGAAAAACCGGTTTTGGTTGATTTCTGGGCACCTTGGTGTGGTTATTGCCGTAGAATTGGAGCAGCTTATGAAAAAATAAGTGAAGAATACAGCGATATTCTTGTTGCTGGAAAAGTAAATATTGATGAAGAACCGCAGATTGCAGAAGCTGAAAAGATTGAGGTGATTCCTACGCTGGTTTTATATCGAAATGGAAAGGCAATAGATTCTATTGTTGCACCTGAATCAAAAATAATGATAGAGAATTTTATTAATGAAGCATTGGAAAAATAAAAGGAGGACTGCTGTATGAATGAAAATCATGTTTACGATATGATTATCGTAGGGGGAGGACCTGGAGGGTATACTTCAGCATTATACGCAGCCAGAGCAGGACTTGATACCATTGTTATAGAAAAATTATCTGCAGGTGGTCAGATGTCATTGACCTGGCAGATTGATAACTATCCTGGTTTTGAAAATGGAATTGACGGATTTTCATTGGCAGAGAAAATGCAAAAACAGGCGGAAAAATTTGGCGCTAAAAGTGAATATGCTGAAGTTTATAATATGGATTTAACAGGAAAGCTTAAGAGAGTAGAAACTAGTTCGGGAATTTATATTGGGAAAACAGTAGTGATTGCTACTGGAGCAAATCCAAGAGAACTTGGTCTCGCTAAAGAAAAAGAATTGATAGGTCATGGGGTTGCTTATTGTGCCTCCTGTGATGGTATGTTTTATAAAGATAAGATCGTGGTGGTTGTTGGTGGTGGAAATTCTGCTGTATCAGATGCTGCTCTTTTAAGTCGAATTGCTAAGAAAGTCATCATTGTTCATCGTAGAGATACATTACGTGCAACGAAAATCTACCATGACCAGCTGATGAAAACTGAAAATATAGAGTTTCGATGGAATAATACAGTAAATGAACTGATTTATGGAGAACGATTGACTGGTGTGCGGTTGAAAGATACAGTTACAGGAGAAGAAAACATTATAGAATGTGACGGCCTGTTTGTGAGTATAGGAAGAAAACCGACAACAGATTTTTTAGATAATCAGATAGAACTGGATAATAAAGGATATATTGTGGCAGGTGAAAACACTGAAACGAGTATTCCGGGTGTTTATGCTGTAGGAGATGTCAGAACAAAGTTACTTCGTCAGATAGTAACAGCAGTGGCAGATGGTGCTATGGCAGTACATATGGCAGAAGAGTATGTGGACCTGACTGTAGCAATGTCAAACCCCTATCTACCGTGTTAGATTCAGATGTTTCTGTAATTCTGTTAATGCATCTAGGTCAATAGATGTTTTATCATCTGAATAATACCATGTAATCACCAGACGGTCATTATACACATATATCTTATCTACAAAATATTCAAGCACCTGATTTCGTGTATCTTCATCGTCAAAATCTGCTTTCGCATACATTACAAAATATTTCTTTATACTGTTTTTATCTTCAACAAGTGCCTGTTTCAACTTTTCAGTTTCAATGGCTTCTTCAATGCCCGTCTTTTTGTTCTCTACACAAACAAAAGAGTTCAACGAAATCTTGAGGTGCTTACACCACTGGAATTCCATGAACAAAAACTAAAAAACGTTGCATAAATAACCCGGTACATAAACTGTACCGGGGAAGAAAAAATTTTCGTTATTTAATTTGTCTACTTGACGGGTAGCACACCAAAACACTAGCTTTTTCTGGCTGCAGTTTTCCAAAAAAGTGCAACCAAAAATGCAACCTTCTCAAAAAATGCAACCAAAAGTGCAACCCATATTTGGCAACTGCCCAATGGGCAGTGCCAAGAATGTTAATTATGGGATTTTAAATTAAGATATACATGAAAAAAGAGAACAGCTTTCGCCATTCTTTTTTCTACAAACTGGAATTTGAATGTTGCAAAGGTGTCTTTTCCATTTGGTTCCTTGCTGATTTTTCAATCTCTGCTACTCGCATGAACTTACCTAACCTATACTGAGCTGTTTGCAATTCATTTGCTCATTCTCTCCATCAAATCTTTCGGCGCATATTTCTTAACGTCTTTCGTCGGTATTCTTTCCGGATATTCTCCCTTGGATAGAATGTTCGAGAGATAGATATTGTCCAGCTTCATGTCATCCCTGATCAAATCCCAGTTACATTTCTTTTTATAGAAAACTTTGAAGATCAGGAAATTCATGATTGGGCCAATGATTGGCGCCTGCATTCCGAAACTTTCTATGTGCGTGAAGCTGCATCCTTCCGGAGTCCTTTGCCCTTCAAAAGTAATAATCGCTGTTTTTTTGTCACTTTCAAAGCTTATTTTGAAATGATCCTTATCTCGCTCGGATTCAATAATGGTGCCGGTGACATCATAGTCAAGTCCCATAACAATCTCAAAAAACCTGACCCTGTCTCCTTTATTGATGCCTTTATCGAACAGCTGGCATTCCAAGTGCAGTGGGCTCCATTTGACAAATTCCTCTTCAAAGTTGTCTGCCCAGGCATCTAACTTTTCAAAGGGCGCTGATATACTGACACTTTCTCTTAATGTGATCATATTTGATGGAATCCTTTCTCAAAAAACTGGAAATTGGCTATTTCGTTGCAACAATACTTATCCAATGATTTTTTGTATTTGAATACGTTTTTATCTCTGTAAAACCTGCTTCTTTCAAAGCAGCAATGAGTTGATTAGATGTGTAAATCTTCATACCATCAATCAACTTTGTCCATTTTTCATCTGCGTCATTCGTTCCGTCAGATTCGTTACAAATCAGGAATGTCCCTCCGTTTTTCAGAACTCGATTTACCTCAAAAAAACATTTTTTCAATCCCGGCCAAAAGTAAACTGTCTCAAAAGCAGAAACATAATCAAAAACCGCATCAGGAAAAGGGATAGCAGATACGTCACCTTGAACCACGCAACATTTCCCTTGTTTAATGGCGGCGGCGTTCAGTTTTTGAGATTCTGCCACACTGACTTTCGAATAATCCATTCCTGTCACATGTCCATTTCCGCATTTGCCCAACCAGGCTACAATATTTGCACCGCCTCCGCAACCAACATCCAGTACCGTAGCGTCCGGATTCACTGAGATATTTGAGAATCCCCATTGTGATAACTTGGCGTGACCGATGTTCATCATCTTCGTCATCAATTTTCCACCGAAGCCTTGTGGCTTACGAGTATTTTCAAAGAAGTTCATTACATTATTCCTCCTCTTTAAATTCCGATTTGTTAAATTCATATCCGCATTATAGCATAAAAATAACGACACTGTATATCACTTTCGTAACATACAATATCGTTACTTTTATTTTCTTCGATACACCAAACAAAACATATTCCTGTATACGATAATATCATATACAGAGTTCGACTTGTTCAGCTTTAGTGGGGAAAATGTAAAGTGAACTCCGCCTTTTGGCATAGGAATTGTTTTGTTAAATTAAATAATGAAACAGACAATAGTCATTTTGATAGAACATATTAACTATAAATAATCAGAATTTAAATAGTGAACTTTTTACACTGCAATATGTACGATTCTAATAATGACATGAACTTATGGGAACGTATTGCGGATACTTTGTGAACTTTATCCTGATACAATGATTATGCTGATGAAAGAAGGCATAGATAACTGAATACAAGAAAGAGACGAAAGTCTCAGTAGTTAAGAAAAAACTACTGGGGCTTTTTTTCGTGCCTGAATTTTTCAGCCAATAACTGCGGGCGTATCCCGGCAGGATAAAGGCGGAGTAGGCATGATCCTAAACAGAGGTCCGCCTTCTGGATTTGAAACGAGCAACAAGATTTCAAATTCAGGAGGAACGGACATGTATATTGAACACCCATATTTTTATGAAGGAAAGTATTACGCAAATATTGATGGAGAAATGATCGAGGTTACAAAAGAAGTTGCGTATGCGATGAACAATTTTTACAGAAGCAGCAAGGCAAAAAAAGTTGAGCTTAAGAACGAACTGGGTGAGGTCGTGGATAAGATGCTGCGGGAGGTACCTTACAGCGGTCAGTCCATTGATGGAGAAGGTTTCATGATTGAGGATTTTCCAGATCTGAACTGTGATGTGGAGCACTGTGTACTGACAAAAATGGAACAGCAGGATATTCACAAAGTGATCAATCAGCTGAACTCAGAGGAACGCATGATTATTTATGGCATTTTCTTTGAAAACAAGACACAGACACAGATGGCAGAGATTATGGGGATTTCCAGACAGATGCTGTCATACAAGCTGAAATCCACTCTTAATAAGATGCGTGAAATGTATATGAATAAATTTTTTTAAAAATTTTTCAAAATCTTTTGCATCTGCCAAAGTCATTTGACTTTAGTAATTAGAGGAAGTTAAAGGACTTCCTAAAATGAACCATGATAACTGAATATTCAATAATAACTGATGTGACATTTCATACAGTGAGCACGAGGAAGATGCCGCTATAGGATTATAAGACAAAACAAAGATTTTAGTTCAGTCCGTAATGCTGCGAAAAAGCACTGACCGAAGCCAGCTGGCAGGCTGGTGATGCGATGACGTGTATGAGATGCGATACACTTGCAGACCCTGAAAAGTCTGTAACTGGTAAACCTATGAACTGCTGGAGCCTGGAAACGAGAGTTTCCGGGTTGTGGTCCGGAGCGTGCATCCGGGCAGGTTATTATTCCCTTCCTGCATATGCGGGAGTAACGATTCGGGGTATCGAGGATAAATAGAATCGAGCGAGCACTGTTTAATAATCAAATTGGCTATAGAGGTTATGCGGCAGAGCTTTCCTTATTGGAAAGAAACTCTGCCGTATTCCTGTGGAGCCAATATAGCGCTATGGATGCTTTACAAATAAAAATAACAGATTGGAGAGAGGACAAATGAAAATCCGAAGAGGAGATATCTTATGGGCAGATCTCGGTATGTTCCCGACAACTTCGGTTCAGGGTGGAGTAAGACCGGTGATCGTAGTGAGCAATAATAAAGCCAATACATACAGTTCAGTCATAACGGTAGTTCCGCTGACATCAAGAATTTATAAGAAACGGTATTTGCCAACGCATGTATTTATCAGCAAATATGATATGACGGGAATCCGAAAAGGAAGCCTGGCATTGGCTGAACAGGTTATGAGCATTTCTACGAAATGTATTATTGAGAAATGCGGAAGAGTAAATAAGTGGAGCCTGGATCGGGTACTGAAAGCAGTACGGATTCAGATGGGAATGGAAGAGAAGACTACATAGCTGTTACGAATATTTATTTTCGATAATGGTAACTATAGGAAAAGGAGGCGATGTCCATGACAGCAGTTGAAAGATTAGAAGCGTTGAAAACGGTTGATATCAAAGAGATTGACCGAGATAGTTTGCCAAAGTACAAGGATTTGATTTCAGAGCTGGATAGCAGGAAAAGCAATAAGATGGAAGTGCTGCTTAATCACTCTGATAACCCGTATGTATATGAAGATATGGGCTATGTCGTAAAAAGTGTTTTTAATACAGCTGCTTCCCTTTCCTATATAGACTGTACAAAACAGCTTGTAGCAAAGAAAGCTGGATTGGCATAAGGAAATAACTGGAACAACAAAATTTCATATTCACACAGAAGACGAAGTGTGCTATAATGCTAACAGGACTAAATTTGAATAGAGCACTTCTATTTAAGGGTTCTGTTTTGGCAGAATCTTTGGATAGGAGTGTTTTTTATGCAAAAAAATATCTGGATAGCAGCCAAGTACCTTCGTCTTAGTATTGAGGACGGAGATAAGGCTGAAAGTGAATCTATTGTAAATCAGTCAATTTTGATTGATAACTATATGAAATCGACGTCTGATATTACTATTGTTGAGACATTTAAAGATGATGGTTTTTCGGGTACTGATTTTAAGCGTCCGGGTTTTCAGGCAATGCTCAAGGCAATCGAAAATAAGGAAATCAACTGTATCATTGTAAAAGACTTGTCTCGATTCGGTAGAGAGCATATAGATGTTGATCGGTATATTCAAAAAGTATTTCCACAACTGGGAGTACGATTTATAGCAATCAATGATAATTATGATTCTGAAACAGCAAACATTACTGATACGCATCTTGTATTACCGGTGAAATCCTTTGTTAATGACACGTATTGCAGACAGAATTCTCAAAAAGTAAGAAGCCACTTGAGTGCAAAAAGAAATATTGGAGAATATGTGGGAAATTACGTGTCATATGGGTATAAAAAGTGTGATGCTGATAAAAGTCAGATAGAAATTGATCCGGTTGCAGCAAAGCATGTAAGAGATATTTTTACCTGGAAGATGGAGGGCATGAGCAATCAGCTGATTGCAGATAAACTGAATGAACTGGGAGTTCTTGCACCGGCTGATTACAAACGTGCGACCGGAGTAAACTTCAAATCGTCATTTCAGACACATCTGACATCCAGGTGGTCAGCAGTAGCAATTATCCGTATCTTAAAGAATCCAATCTACTATGGAGTGCTTCAACAGGGAAAATCCCAAAGAATTAACTATAAAGTTAAGGTGCAGAGGGCATTACCAAAGGAAGAATGGGTAATTTTTGAAAATCATCATGAAGGCATCGTTACAAAAGAAGAATATGAAACAGTTCAGATGTTACTTGCGAAGGATACCAGGATAGCACCAGGAGAAAACAGACTTTATTTGTTTGGTGGGTTATTATCCTGTGGAGACTGTGGAAGTAATCTGATTCGGCGAACTAACAGTTATAAAGGAGAAAAGACAGTTTTTTATATCTGTTCTTCTTACAATAAAAAGAAGGATCAATGTTCCCGACATAGCATCAGAGAAGATGTGCTGATTCAGCTGGTGATGGATTCTTTGAAAATGTACAGTAAGATGACGGATGCCATACGAAATGCAGTGGAGTATTTGAAAGAAAATTCTTTGGATACACAGACGTTGATACAGCATGATGACCAGATACTTGAATTACGAAACAAAGTCAATAAATATTATAAGTTGTTACATTCATTATCGGGAAATCTTGCGTCAGGAGTTATTTCTAGGGATGATTACGCTTTGCTTAGAGAACGGTATCAGACAGAAATTAAAAGTCTGGAAAGCAATATTGAAAAGCAGGAAGAGTATATGGAAGATCTCCTTAAAAATAAACTGCTGTGCGAAGAATGGGTGAACACATTTCTTGAGAAACCGTCGTTGGGAGATCTTGACAGGGATATGCTTCTTCAGTATGTGGAAAAAATAAATGTATTTGAAGGGAAAAAAATAGAGATTGTTTACCGCTTTCAAGATGAACTGGTAACAGCTGCAAGACTGGCAGAACAGATTGGAAAAACAAAACAGGAGGTGGCTGTATAATGGCAAGAACAAAAAATCGCCAGATGAAACAGGCTGAAGCATTTGTGCAGGCATCACCGAAGAAAATCTGGAAAGCCGGTATTTATACCAGAATATCGGTAGATATCAATGGTGAGAAGAGAGAATCGCTGGAGACACAGAAACTGATCGCTCTTTCTTACGCAGAATCTCATCCGGATATTGAAGTTGTAAAGTTTTATAAGGATGACGGTATATCAGGTACGAAATTTGATCGAGATGACTTTGTGAGAATGCTTGGTGACATCAAAACAAAAGAAATAAATACGGTCATAGTAAAGGATTTATCACGATTTGGTCGAGATTTGGTAGAAGTATCAAAATACCTGGAAAAAATATTTCCATTTATGCAGGTGCGCTTTATATCAGTCAATGATAACTATGACAGTATCAGTCCAGAATGTGACAATCAGATGCTGGGAATCATGATATCGAATCTTGCAAATGATATGTACGCAAAAGATGCATCAGTAAAGATGACAAGTGCTATGAAAATTAAGATGGAGTCAGGTGAATATTGTGGTGGAGATGCTCCTTATGGGTATAAGAGAGCTAGAGATGAAAAAGGAAAATCTACTACTGTTCCCGATCCTTTAACTGCACCGTATGTAGTAGAAATATTTGAAAAACTTGCTGCAGGGCAGTCATATTTGAAAATTTCGAGAGAGTTTAATACCATGCTGCTGGCTTCGCCAAGGGTATACGCAAGAACTGGGAAGTTATTCTTGGATAGAATTGACGAAACGGATATGCATTGGCAATCATCTGTAATTAAACAGATTGCGGAAAATAGGCACTATTTGGGAAATACTTATTCACATAAAACAAGAACCTCACTTCTTACAAAAGAAAAAAATGTAATGCTGGATAAAGAAGAATGGATTGAACATGTGAATACCCATAAGGCTATAGTGAGTGATGAATTATTTGAAAAAGTACAAAATGTAATCAAATTAAAGCAGGAGAAAGCATTGCCCAAAAAAGATTTGTCGAATATGCAGACTCATGGAAAACAGGATAACAAGTATGTTGGATTGATATACTGTGGTGACTGTGGCGCTAATATGGTTCGGAGATACTATTACAGCGAAAAGAATGGTGTTTTGTATTATAATTACTATTTCATTTGTGGTAATTATGCAAAAATTTCCAAGGAAAAATATAACTGTAATCGCTGGAAAGAAGAAGTAATTGATGAACTGGTGTATCGGGCACTCATCATGCAGCTAAAAACAGTATGTGAATTAAAATCGCAACTGAAACGCTTTAATGATGAATATTTTGAGACATTCAAAAAATATTTGAACAGGGAACAGAGTAAGATTGTTCAGCTCAATAAAAGGAACGAAGCAAGACGATTTGAACTATATGAGCAATATGTTTCGGGCGAGATTGATACGAATGCATATAATCGTATGACAGAAAGAATAACCGTGGTCGAAAAAGATCTAGTTACAAGACAGAAAGAAATTGAGAGGAGTAGAAAAATTACAGAAAAATTGTGTAAAAAGAACTTCTCGTGGCTTGCTGAATTCAGTAAAGGAAAGAATTTGGAATTCCTTACAAAAGATGTTGTCCGTTCTTATATAAAGAAAATCTCTTTATATGAAGACAAACGTATAGAGATCGAATTTAAATTTCAAGATGAAATACAGGCGTTATCAGAAATTTTAGAGGAGGGGGTGATCAGATGTCAGATGGTAAGTGCATAGTAAAGTATTTAAGATTGTCGCTGGAAGATGAGGATATGCTGGATGAATCCAATAGTATTACCAATCAGAGAATTGTGATTGGGCAATACATAGCCAGTAAAAATGAGTTCAAAAATACGGAAGTGTTAGAATTCAAAGATGATGGCTATAGTGGAACGAATTTCGATCGCCCAGGATTCCAAAGTATGATGGAATTAGTAAGAGATGGAAAAGTCAGCACAATTATAGTGAAAGACCTTTCTCGATTCGGCAGGAATCATATAGAGGTTGACACATATCTGGAACAAATTTTTCCATTTATGAATGTGAGATTCATAGCGATCAATGATAATGTTGATAGTATGAAATATGAATCTGGTATGCCGGGAATAGATGTTGGTTTCAGAAATATTATTAACGAACATCATAGCATTGATACTTCCGTTAAAGTAAAAAGAACTTTGATACAGCGTCAGAAAGCTGGAAAATATATGGGAGCGAGAGCACCGTATGGATATTTGAAGCCTGATGAAGATGTGACCAGCCTCGTGATTAATCCGGAGACAGCGCCTGTTGTGAAGATGATATTTCAGAAATATCTTGATGGAATGAATATTACTCAGCTGGCACGTTACCTGAATGAGCAGAAAATTATGAGTCCAGGTCAATATAAAAGAGAAGTTCTGAAAACTGGTGTGAAGAAAACAACAGAAAAATATATCTGGTATCCGGTAACTGTAAGACTGATACTGATGACAGAAACGTATACGGGAACTACGATTGGCGGCAAGTGGAAAGTTGCTTCGGTAGGAAGTAATAAGCATTTGAAAACAAAAGAAGAAGACTGGATTGTGGTTGAGGGTACGCATGAAGCGATTGTTTCTAAAGAGGTGTTTGATGCTGTACAGGAAAAGTTGGAATTAAATTCCAGAAAGAGGAGCAAAACCCACAATAATAATTATTCGCTGAAAGGATTGGTAAAATGTGGGGGATGCGGTCAGAATCTACAGCATGTAACCAGATGCAATCCGCACTTTAAGTGCCCAAGGAAATTTAATGCGGCAAATCAAGATTGTGTAACAGACAATTTATATGATGACGAGTTCAATGAGATGATTTTCAGGGCAATAAAGCTGTTTGCAAAGATCAGTGATGATGCTGAACCGGTACTCGAATTACAGAAAGCAGAATTAAAATCAAAAGTGAATGGAGCTGCAAAAAAGATTCGGGATGCCAAAGACAGTATTAGCAGATACAAGCACCAGAAGACTGAACTATATATGCGATATGCAATGGAAGAAATCTCAGAAGAAGAGTTCACCAGAAAAAATGACAAGCTGGATAAACAAATTGAGAAAGAAACCTTAGCGATAGCGCAAATGGAGACAGAACAGAGTGAAGCGGCTGAACGTTTATTTGAACTTCCGCCCGATGGCAGACAGTGCCTGACAGACCTGATCGAAGGAAATAAGCAATTAACCAGAGAGATAGCAGTAACTTTTATTCGTGGTATCAAGGTATATAATGATAAGCGAATAGAAATTGAATGGAATTTTGCTGATGAGCTGGTGAAGTATGTAGAGCAGGTGCAGAAAATCTGCAGTTGAAGTGATGATGGACAAATTACAAAAATTTTGTGTCATTAGCTTGACACAAGGGGGAAAACATGCAGACAATACTGTGGATTTTCAGGAATTTATGATCATGCCCGTGGGAACAGAGAGTTTTCATGAAGGGCTGCGCATGTGTACAGAAATCTATCAGGCTCTGAAAAAAATCCTGAAAGATAAAGATTTATCTACAGGCGTAGGTGATGAAGGTGGTTTTGCGCCGAATTTAAGCAGCGCCCGGGATGTTTTTGAAATTTTGAATCAGGCTGTGGAAAAGTGCGGCTATGCACCGGGGGAACAGATCTGCTATGCTATGGATGCTGCGGCAAGCGAACTGTATGACCAGGAAAAAGACTGTTACTATTTTCCGGGGGAATCTCAGATGAGCGGCAGTGAGGTACAGAGAAGTTCCAGAGAGATGGTAGAATACTACAGGGATTTGCTCGATAAGTTTCCTATTGTTTCTATTGAAGACGGTTTACATGAAGATGACTGGGATGGATGGCAGCTCATGACTCAGGAACTGGGAGAAACGGTACAGCTTGTGGGAGATGACCTGTTTGTGACAAACGTAAAGAGAATCAAATGCGGGATCAAATTAAACGCGGGTAATGCGGTACTCGTAAAGGTAAACCAGATCGGTACTCTTACTGAGGCCATGGATGCTGTGGAAATGGCGCAGAAAGCCGGATACAGAGCCGTGATCTCTCACCGCTCTGGCGAGAGTGAGGACACTTTTATTGCGGACCTGGCCGTTGCGGTGAATGCGGGACAGATCAAGACCGGAGCGCCATGCCGCTCAGAGCGTACAGCAAAATATAACAGACTTCTCAGGATTGAAGACTCTCTTGGCGCACAGGCATGTTATGAAACACCATTCGAGAGATAACAGAGACAGCATAGATAGCATAGATAGCAGAGTGCAGCGGTTTCCGGCCCGGTTATAGAGAAGGCCATTGTTACAGAACAGGAAACTTCACTTTCCGTATACTGCGAACATCTGCTATTATTTCCAGAAACAGGTTAGAATCATTGAAAAACAGTTGAAATCTCGGAAATACTGTGATACACTAATTTTGTTTGACGATTAGGAGGTGTGATCATGGAAATTTTGAGAATTGTACTGACGATTTTATTCGTTATTGATTGTATTGGGTTGACCGTTATTATTCTGATGCAGGAAGGAAAATCTCAGGGACTTGGCACGATCGCCGGTATGGCTGATACCTATTGGGGTAAGAACAAAGGCCGTTCAATGGAAGGGGCACTGGTTAAAGCCACAAAAATCATGGGGATTTTATTCTTTGTTCTGGCACTGGTTTTGAATCTGAAATTTTAAGAGATGGCACTCTTGCAGTCACGCAAGGGTGTCATATTTTTATAGGCGAAAGACGCCTTTAGTTAGGAGTAAATATTTGAAAAAAAATGCACAGGTAAAAAAACGCAAGAAGATGCTGTATGAAATCATGTGCTGCAAGGAGTATACACCCATGAGGGCAAAAGACCTGGCAGTGCTTCTGCAGATTCCGGCCGGCAAAAGGGATGAGCTTCATAAAATCCTGGACATGCTGCTGGAAGAGGGAAAGATCAGCATCAACAAGCGGGGCCGCTATGAAGCGGTGAGAAAAGAAAATGGGAAGAAGCAAAAAGAACCTTCCCGTGAACAGGAGAAGAAGAGCAAAGGAAAACGGGAATTCTATCTGACAGGAACCTTTGTGGGCAATGCCAAAGGCTTCGGCTTTGTGGAAGTGGAAGGTGAGGAGGAGGATATTTTTATCTCCGAGGAACACACAGGAGATGCTCTTCACAAAGATACCGTTCAGATACGTATCATAAAAGAGGAAAGAGACGGACGCCGGAGAGAAGGCGCGGTAGTTAAAGTTCTGGAGCGGGGAATGAAAGAGGTTGTGGGCACATATGAAAAAAGTGACAGCTTCGGTTTCCTGGTTCCTGACAACAGAAAGTTTTCCAAAGATATCTTTATTCCCATGGAACACTCCATGGGAGCTGTCAGCGGTGATAAAGTGGTGGCAGCGATCCGTAATTACGGCAGCAGAAGCAGAAATCCGGAGGGAAAAGTAAAAGAAATTCTGGGACATAAGGGTGAAAAGGGCGTGGACGTTATGTCAGTGGCCAGAAGCTATGACCTGCCTATGGAATTTCCGGAAAAGGTACTGAACCAGGCAGATAGAATCAAGGAAAGCCTCAATGAAGGGGATTATTACGGCCGTATGGACTTACGGGACTGGACAATGGTCACCATTGACGGCGAGGACGCAAAGGACCTGGATGATGCGGTATCCATTACCAAAGAAGGGGAATTTTACCGTCTGGGTGTGCACATTGCCGATGTGAGCAATTATGTACAGTACAACAGCGCACTTGACAGAGAGGCTTTAAAAAGAGGTACCAGTGTCTATCTGGTTGACCGGGTGATCCCCATGCTTCCCAAAAAGCTGTCCAATGGTATCTGCTCTCTGAATGCAGGGGAAGACCGCCTGGCACTCAGCTGTCTGATGGATATCGACAAAAAGGGAAATGTGATCGGCCATAAGATAGCCGAGACCGTCATACATGTGGACCGGCGTATGACATATACAAATGTGAAAAAAATCCTGCTTCATGAGGATGAAGAAGTTACCATGGAATATGCGGAACTGGCGCCCATGTTTTTTCTTATGCAGGAGCTGTCAGGAATCCTGAGAAAGAAAAGAGGAAAAAGAGGAGCCATTGATTTTGATTTTCCGGAAAGTAAGATAAAATTGGATGAGAATGGCAGACCCACAGAGATATATCCTTATGAGCAGAATGTGGCAACAGAGATCATAGAAGATTTTATGCTTCTGGCAAATGAGACAGTTGCGGAGGAGTATTATTTCAGAGACATTCCTTTCGTATACAGAACACATGATGATCCGGACCCGGAAAAGATGGAGGCAGTCCTGACTATGATACGCGGAACCGGAATCCGGGTAAAAAAGGCAAAGCAGGAGATCCATCCCAAAGAGGTGCAGCGCATTTTAGATGAGATTGAGGGTATGGACTGTGAGCCGTTCTTTTCCAGACTCCTGCTGCGCTCCATGAAGCAGGCAAAATACACCATAGACTGCAGCGGCCACTTTGGACTGGCGGCCAGATATTACTGCCATTTTACTTCCCCGATCAGGCGGTATCCTGATCTGCAGATACACAGGATCATCAAAGAGACTATTCACGGAAGAATGACCCAGGAAAAGAAAAAGCACTACGCTGATCTCCTGGACGCAGTGGCAAACCAGTCCAGCACCCTGGAGCGCAGGGCAGAGGAAGTGGAACGGGAAACAGTTAAAATGAAGAAGGCGGAATATATGGAATCCCATATAGGTGAAGTCTTTGAAGGCACCATATCCGGAGTTATGGAATGGGGTCTCTATGTAGAACTGCCAAATACCATCGAAGGGCTGGTTCATGTAAATACTCTCACAGATGACTATTATATCTTTGACAGGGAACATTACAGCCTGACGGGTGAAAGCACAAAAAGACAATATATTATGGGCCAAAAAATAAAGGTTCGGGTGGAAAATGCAGATATCGTAACAAAAACAGTGGATTTTTCGCCCGTAACAGAGGAAAGCCAGGAAATGGCGGGAGGAAAGGAATAAAATTATGGGAAAAGAATCAGGGATTCGTCTGATCGCAAACAATAAAAAAGCCTATCATGATTACTTTATAGAAGATACCTATGAAGCAGGGATCGAGCTTGCAGGAACTGAGGTCAAATCCATGCGAATGGGAAAATGCAGCATCAAGGAATCCTTTATCCAGATCGACAGAGGAGAGGTTTTCGTCTGGGGCATGCATATCAGTCCTTATGAAAAAGGAAATATTTTTAATAAAGATCCGCTGAGGACCAGAAAACTTTTGCTCCATCAGTATGAGATCCGCAAAATCGCGGCTAAAATAGCAGAGAAAGGTTATACTCTGGTACCGCTTAAGGTTTACTTTAAAGGAAGTCTTGTAAAAGTGGAAATCGGGATCGCAAAAGGTAAGAAACTGTATGATAAGAGACAGGACATTGCCAAGAAGGATCAGAAAAGAGAAGCTGAGCGGGAATTCAAAGTAAAGAACCTGTAAGTGCTGCGCAGAAACAAATCCAGTGAAAAGCGAGGAGACCAACATGAAATTTTGTGACATGCCATATGAGAGAATTGACTTTGAGAAGGTAAAAGAGGAACTGTTGGAACTGATGGAGGCTTTCAAATCAGCCGGAAGTGCTCAAAAACAGTTTGAAATCCACAAAAAATACTATGCACTTTCAGATAAAGTTTCCACACAGGTCACCCTGGCATCTATCCGGCACAGTATGGATACCACAGATGTGTTTTATGAAAAGGAAAAGGCTTATTACGATGAACAGGTGCCTGCCTACAGCAATTTGACAGTAGAGTATTTGAAACTTCTGTATCATTCCCGGTTCAGGGAAGAGTTGAAGCAGATCATCGGGGCTGTGGCATTTAAGAACATGGAACTATCCTTCCGCTCTGTGAGTGAAGCTGTAATTCCGCTTATGCAGGAAGAAAATGCGCTGGTCACCGAATATGAAAAACTGCTGGCCAGTGCAAAAATAGACTGGGACGGGGAAGTCTTAAATCTTTCTCTTTTAGGTCCTTATCTCAAGCATAAAGACCCGGAAGTCCGCAAAAGAGCATATGAAAAACAAAATGCGTTCTTTCTGAGCATTTCAGATAAACTGGATGAGCTGTATGATAAACTTGTAAAAAACAGGACGCTTCAGGCAAAAGAACTGGGGTTTGAAAGCTATACGGAATTGGGATATCTGCGTATGCAGCGGAACAGTTACCAAAGAGAACAGGTGGAGAATTTAAGGCGTCAAGTGAAAGAGGTCTTTGTACCGTTTGCAGAGAGTCTGTATGAACACAGGAGAGAGCGCCTGGGTCTGTCAAAAATGTATTTTTCGGATGAACAGGTATATGGCAGAGAGGGAAATCCCCAGCCTTTCGGAACACCGGAAGAAATTCTGAAAGCCGGACAGAGAATGTATGGGGAGCTTTCAAAGGAGACCAGGGAATTCTTTGATTTTATGATGGAAAATGAACTTCTGGATGTGTTTGGAAGAAAGACAAAGGCAGTTGGCGGATATATGACATATATTCCGGATTATAAATCTCCATTTATTTTTGCTAACTTTAACGGGACCAGCGACGATGTGAATGTCATCACCCATGAGTGCGGTCATGCCTTTCAGGGATATCTGGCTTCCGAGGATCCTATTCGTGAACATGCGGATATCGGCATGGAGACCGCTGAGATCCATTCCATGTCAATGGAATTTTTCTCAGAACCTTGGTATGCCCTGTTTTTTGCAGGTGACAAGGCAAAGGCGTATCAGGAAATGCATCTGGAAGATGCGGTTTTATTCATTCCTTACGGCTGTATGGTGGATGAATTCCAGCACAGGATATACGATGAGCCTGACATGACTCCGAAAGAAAGAAAACTGGTCTGGAAGGAGCTGGAGCGTGTCTATAAGCCGCATTTGGATTACGGAAGCCTGCAGTTTTTTGCCGAGGGCGGTTACTGGCAGCGGCAGCATCACATTTACAGTTTTCCTCTGTACTATATTGATTATGTGATCGCGCAGCTCTGTGCTTTTGAATATAAAAACAAAATGCAGGAAAATTATGAGGAGGCATGGAGGAGCTACTTACAGCTCTGCAGACTGTCTGCATCTGACTTTTTTGAGAATCTACTGCAAAAAGCCGGCCTGCGTTCTCCGTTTGAGGATGGATGCATTCGTGAGATCGTGGACAAATTACAAAAGGATATCCACAGCTAAAGGGCGGCGGCCGGGACAGCATCCCGGCCGCTGTAGGTGCCCTTAAGCCTGTCATTGAGTCTGCTCTGCGTGGGAGCTTCTGCGGCGGTATATGAGAAGGTATACGGCCATCCAGAGCATGCAGTGCAGCAAAAGTACAAAGATATATTCCCCTATCTGTCTGCCATCTCCGGTTATCAGGTCCAGGATCCCGTAAAATGCGGCACTGGACGGGAGCAGATATGTTGCGGTGTGAAGAATACTGTCTTTTGAAATGGTCAGATAGAACAGCACCGGGGGAGCCAGAAACAGTATCATTACCATTTTGATACAGATAATGCCCGACATAAGCCCGTCTGAAAAGTGTCCGATGAACAGTCCTGCAAGTGCGGCAAGAAAAGCGGACAATAAAATGATCAAAAACAGGGGAAAAACCATGCTCCATGTTGTGCATATACAGATGAGTGCAGTAAAAGCAGCAGACAGCACGGCGCCTATATATCCAAGAGAAATTTTCTGTATCATATAGTCCATCTCAGTCATAGGTATCACTTCATTTACATATCCGATCCCTTCTTCTTTTTCACTGATTATATTCATTGCATTAAAGGTGCATCCCATGAACATTGCAGTTACCATGGTGATAGCTGTAAGTAAAGGCTTTAAGACGTCATGGTCATTGCTTGTTCCCGGTATAAGATTCACTTCACAGGAGGAAAGATTTGTTCTTTCTTCATAGAGCTGGGGAAGGATACTCCCAATTACAGTATTCACTTCCAATTCATCACCGGACAGAACAGAGGCGATCCTTTTTTCCTTTTGTATAACACCGATAAGCTGTGTTGCAGGCTCATTGATGGCGTTTTCAAACTCCTGCATATTATCCAAAATCTCAACCCGGCCTATGCTTTTAAGCCAAATTATCGTATCAGAGGTAAGATTCCCCTTTACGGCAGCGAAGGCTGTTTCACTGACAGAGGAAAAACTTATGCCTGACAGGAGGTTAAGGGCCAATCCTGCAAGGATAGGCAGGAGAAAGGTCAGAATACACATTTTATCACGTCTTATATTTTTTAACTGATATTTTATACCTGTCATATTACCCCTCCTTTGCCATTTCCCGTACAAGTGCCCTGCGGACCATAAGAAACAGAGAGAAAACAGCAGTCACACAGGCAGCATAGTAGGGGATTCCCGCCGGCTTTATGCCAAAATATGCGTTTTTCACAGCCATGAACAAGTGATACATAGGATGGAATGAGATCCAATCCCATGCTATGCCGGTCTGCCCCGCAAGAAATACAGGGGTTGTGATAAATACGGCCAATATCAGATAAAAAAGTGAAAACTGCCGGAATCCCTGTAGCAATATGGCACATAAGAAACCTGTAAGTGCCATGATAAGGGACAGGATACCTGCCTGGACCAAAACGGCAGGCAATACGGAAAGTCCCTCAGAAAGCCCCAAATTCATCAAAGTCAGCAAAAGGGTGAATACTAAATCTGCCAGCAGAAAGAGCAGCAGTTTTGATAATAGGAAGAAGGTCTCCCTGACGGGCAGTGTACTGTGCACCCGGATCACACCCATCTGTTTTTCCTTAAATAGTGTGGAAGCCAGACCGAGAAAACCTACGGCTGACAGTTCAAAAAAGAGAAATTCACAGGTGATCTCCCGACGGCTTTTCATTTCTTTGTCATTGCTTCCTATGATCTCGGTTTTGGAGGCAGATCCAGTGGAGAGCCGCGACAGGGCGTAGGCTGTCCGAAGATTGTCAGTGCTCTCAATACCGGAGGAGACCATATAGATTTCCGGGACTTTGCTCGAGGCATCAATTCCCACGGAATAGCCGTCCAAACAGGCTTGATGCAGTTGATCCAGGCTCTCTGTTTTTACAGTATCAGGAGATACGGTATTATAGATGCCGTGAGGATCATAGAGATACACAGGATAGATCTGCTGGTCTAAACGAACATAGACCAGGCTAATATAGCAGGAATAGAGAATAAGAGAACCGAGTGTCAGCAGAAAAAACTTTGATGCCAGCATCAGACGGAAATCCTTTTTGACCAGAGAAACGATAGCATACCTCATTATATCAGCCCCTTTCCTGTATATTGGATGAAAATATCTTCTAATGTAGGTTCTTTAGTGTGGATACTGATGATTTTTTCGTATGGGAAGGGAAATGCCTGGCTCATCCGGGTCAGTTCAAGACTGGATGTGCATCTTTTCTGCTCATAAAGATATGCGATTTCCACTGTATGACTTCTCTTTTGTTCTTTTAATCTTTGGGGCGTGTCCAGTGCTTTGATCTCTCCGTCTGCGATAAAAGCAACCCGGTCGCAAAGCAGGTCAGCATCCATCATATTATGGGTTGTGAGAAAGACAGTGGTGCCTTTTCTGCGCTCCTCCTCAATGATCCTTCGGAACAGCACGGCCCCTGCGGGGTCAAGTCCGCTGGTCGGCTCGTCCAGAAACAGCAGCCGGGGATTATTTATCAGTGCCCTAGCCATGCTGACACGCTGTCTCATGCCTTTTGAGTAAGAGGAGACAGGCTTTTTCAGGAAATCTTTTTTAAATTCCAGCATGTCCAAAAGCTCCTCGGCGTCTCTTCGTTTGTCAGCCGGATAGAAAGAGGCGAAATAATCCAGATTGTCAAGAGCACTTAGATTCGTATAAAGATAGGGAAATTCAAAAAGGACACCGATCTGGCTGCGGAAATCCATTTTGTTATCCATGGGCATCCGGTTAAAAAGACGAAGCTCTCCCAGATAACCGCCCAGTATCCCAGTCAATATCTTTTGGGTTGTGGATTTGCCGGATCCGTTCGGTCCCAGAAAACCGAAAATTTCCCCGTCATCCACAGAAAAGCTCAGTCCGTGCAGGATTTCCTGGCCTTTCTTATAAGAAAAACGCAGATTTTTAACATCAATCATGATCCATCCCCCCATTTATCTTTTTTTCCATTTTCTTTTTCGCGCAGCCGTCTGTTCCACCATTTCACAAATTTAACTTTAAAGGGTATGGAGAGCACAAAGACTACAGCCAGTATAAGCCACCAATACCATTCAAGTCCTAAAAACATAAATTCACCTCCCTTATATAGGAGAGCCTATACAAAGGAGGTGAAGTCAGTATGGGACTGGTGTGAAGTTTATGTGAAGAAATACTATGGATCATGTACTGATAGGAAAAGAGAAATAGAATTCTACTCCAGTATCCAAATTCCGGACACCATATGGAACCTGATAGACAGAGAGCACCTGGGCTACAATAGCCAGGCCCAATCCGGAACCGCTGCCTGCAGTATTTTCTCCGCGGTAGAATTTGGTCCAGATTTTTGAAAGCTCTTGTTCCGGTATAGGGCTGCACTGGTTAAACAGGGAAAAGGAGAGTTCCTTTTGGGTACAGCTTATGGCGAGGTGGATCTCACCGCCCTTTTCTACATTCTTTTTTGCGTTTTCTATGAGATTGTCCAGTACCTGTTCCATGCGCTTGGGGTCAGCATAGATCAGAATGGGATCATCTGGGAGTTGATAAGTAAAACGGTAATCTGTGTGGGGAGTGTCAAGAAGCAGACGGCCTGCAGAGGTCTCTGCCATTTCAAGAAAATCAAAGGTTTTGTTTGAAAGTTCTGCAAATCCCCCCTCCAGTGCTGACAGGTCCAAGAGTGATACCAGCATGTGATTTATCCGATCCCCGGCAGATAATATGGCGTCCGTATACTGCTGCTTTTTGGTTTCGTCCACTTCGTCTTTTAATCCCTCGGTATAGGCACGTATAAGCCCAAGAGGTGTTTTCATCTGATGTGACAGATTGTCCGTAAGCTCTTTTCTCTGAGCCTGAAGGAGACGTTCCCTGCGCACTTCTTTTTCAAGCTGCGTATTTGCATGTTCCAGTTTTTGCAGAGCGTCCTGTAAATTGGCGGACATAGTATTTAAGCTTTGGGAGAGTCTGCCGAATTCATCATTGGAATCTATCCGGCACCGGGCCGTAAAGTCCAGAGAAGCCATTCGCTCTGCCTCCTGATTGATTTCATTGAGAGGTTTTGAAATCAGGCGCCCAAGCAGATGATCCACCAGAAGGACCATGGATGCCATAAGGAGGAACCATATCAGAAAAGCAAAACTGCGGTTTGTGGGCAGCTCCGAAGTAAACAGATAGAACAGAACAATGATGCCTCCCACTAATTTTGAGAGCAGGAGAGTTTTTTTGCGGACCGTGGTCAGCCCAAACGCGGACAATATTTTTTTCATGATCATACCTCGAACTTATAGCCGGAACGGATCAGGGTGACAATATGCTGTCCTTCGCATCCAAGCTTCTGGCGCAGAGTCTTGATGTGGGTATCTACGGTTCTGGTGTTTCCCTCAAAATCATATCCCCAGATGCGGTTGAGCAGTTGGTCACGGGAAAAAACCTGGTTTTTATTCAGCATAAAAAGGCGCAGCAGTTCAAATTCTTTATGAGTCAGAGAAATATCCATGCCGCATACCGTGACTGTGCGGGAGGACAACTGCAGTACAATTTCACCTGCGGTTATCATATCCTGAGGGTTTGCGGATGCGGCACGGCGCAAAAGCGCATTGATCTTGGCAAGAAGTATTTTGGGACTGAACGGTTTTGTGATATAGTCGTCAGCACCGTATTCATAGCCCTTTAATTTGTCAGTCTCGCTGTCTTTTGCTGTGAGAAATATAATAGGAATGCTGCACATTTCTCTGGCAATACGGCATACGGAAAAGCCGTCCAGATGGGGCATCATAATATCCAGGACCGCCAGATCAACAGGATTATTTTTCAGTATTGTCACAGCGTCTATGCCATCGTCTGCTGTGATACAGGTATGTCCCCCATGGCGCATATAATCAGTCAAAATATCCTGCATGCCTTTTTCGTCCTCAGCAATTAATATCAGTGCCATCGCTGCTGCCTCCTGTTCCCTTTGATCTTCCGGTAAAAAGTTATATTTGCTGTATCAAAATATTCTATGTCAGAAGTTTCTATGTCAAAAGTCATATTTTATTATATTACGTTACAAAAGGGAATGCAAACAGAAAGAAAAGAGCTGTTCCGGTAATAATTCAGCATTCTACTGTCCCGCGAGGTGTTGCCTTGCATTTGCAAGGCAATCCCGAGACAGCCACGCGCCAGACTGCAGTTTTGCAGTCTGAGTGCATGCCCTTACAGCTATGAGACCGGATAGCTGAATCGAAAACTGACCCATACAGACAGCTTTTTAGGAAATGAAATTAAGACCATGATCAGTCATGAAAGAGGCCGCGGCGTTTTGCCTCAGAGATTATTTTGTCAAGCACCTCCTGTTCACTCTTGGTACTTTTGAAAGCACCTTCCAACCTGGAATCACACTTAGTTTCAAGCTTATCATCCAACCTGGAATCGCACTTAGTTTCAAGCTTATCATCCAACCTGGAATCGCACTTAGTTTCAAGCTTATCATCTAGCCTGGATTCACACTTAATTTCAAGTTTATCTTCCAACTTGACTTCACATTTAGATTCTTCGCCGGTCTGCTTTTTTGTTTGGATTTCTGCCTTTTTCTCAGAGCTTTTCAATTGCTCACCCCTGATACCATTATAAAACTGTGAAATGTGTAGGTGAACTGGTAAATAATGGAAATAGAGCTGCCTATCTTAAGAGATTTATGTATTGCGGTATACTGTGTAGGCAATAATATCAATAAACTCACTGTTTGAAGGACATCTGGAAAGTTTACAGCCGGATAGTTCCTGCAGATAAGCTTTATTATTGTCCCAGCACTTTTCAATAACGGTCCGGATGTCCCGTTCCACACTGACTTTGGTAACACCATATTTATGAGCGATGACAGGATAGATATCTTTTGTCACTTTGAGACATTCATCGTAATTCTCGGCGGCAATGTGAATGGCGTCGAGCAGATAGCGGTATCCCTTGTATTTCGATGTAATGCCAAATTGTCTTATGATTTTATCCTTTGTATGCATATTTAATTACCCTCCTCATGTTTTCTATAATATTATAGAGGAGAATGGCAGATAGGAAGGAAAGTTCGACATTATAATACAAAAAAAGACCTGAGAATCATAGTGGGGAGTACAATATGATTCAAGGGGAGTACAATGGAATTCAGTATTTTTGGATGATTTAAGAACAAAAAAAGACCCGGATGCCGGTAAAACCGGGCATTCCGGGTAAATGAAAAGTGGACCTGGCGGGAATCGAACCCGCGTCCGAAAGTCTATCCCTTGAGGCATCTCCCATCACAGTCATTCTTTTAACATTCCCTTATACAACCGCCGGATGACAGGCTGATGTACTCAGTAGCTTCATGAATCTTTTACTTTCTCAAAGCTTTGAAAGTAAAGGGCCCTGCAAAGTCGATGCCGGATTCCCAGGCAGCAGGTGACCTGGGGCCGACAAGCTGCAATTAGGCAGCTAACGCTAAATTATTATTGTCTGCGTTTATATTTAAGTTCCAGGTTGTTGCGCAGTCCCGGAGTCTGCGGATGGCTTCCCCAACTTCAAAACCCCCGTCGAAACCAGTACAAGCCCATTACTGGACTTCACTGTGGAAGTATACTATAGAATAGCGTTTTTTTTGTGTTTTGTCAAGGGAAAATGATAAAAAAATTCCGGGGCGGTCAGCGCCGTTCAGAGCAGAAGACTTGTATCAATGCATGGTGAAGCACAGAAAAATCCCGAATCTGCCGGCCACAAAATGCGGAAACCGGGATAAAGAGACCAGGCTTGACAGATAAATCTGTCTGGGATAGACTTATTTTAGATTCAGATGAAGAATAAGGGGAAAGCAGAGAATAGGGCTGTTATGGACCGTTTCTTTGCAGACAGGGGAAATATGAAGCTTTTTCATAAAAAAAGAAGATTCCGGTATGGTTTTTTGATGCTCTTTATACTCCTTACCGCGCTTGCAGTGCCTGTGTGGGGACGGGCCGGCGGTGGTGGAAGTTCAGGAGGCGGCGGAGGATCAGGCGGAGGAGGCGGATACAGCGGCGGTTCCGGCGGTAACAGCTACCACAGTGGCCGTTCCTCATCCCGCAGCAATTTAGTGGGAAACATTGTGTTCGGGGTTAATGCTGTTCTGATCACCTGCGGCGGCGCCATTGTATTTACCGTAAAATCTAAAAAAGCAGCCATGAAAAGTAAAAATCTCATGCGTCAGTACGAAAAAATCGGGGGAAACTGGGATTACAGGGAAGTACAGCGTCAGGTGGAGGAGGCCTACTTTGAAATACAGGAGTGCTGGAGACGGATGGATGCCAGCTATGCCGCAGCTTATCTAAGCACAGAACTGCTGGAGGATTTTAACATGAAGATCCAGTGGATGGAAGTGAGAGAGGAAGCAGTGGTACAGAAGCATGTAAAGCTGTTGAGCGCAGTGCCTGTCTGTGCCAGTGATGAACCGGGGGAGGAGAATGACAGTATCTGGTATCTGATACACGGCAGTATGGTGGGATACTATATTAACAGGAACACAGGAATCTGTGTGCGCGGCAATACGAAAAAAGAGAGCTTTTACGAATACTGGAGATTTGTTTACCGCAATAAGCGCTGGGTCCTCCAGGAAATCAGGCAGCAGGACGAAATTGATATCAATCAGTTTATATAATAGTGTTTGTTCACAGATTCAACAAATATTTTTGTTATATTTATCAATAGACGGCAGGAGCCATCTGATCTCTTCCTGTGAGGGGATAAGCAGCAGAGATAACGTGACTATTTTGCCTTCAGTTTCAGGAATATGGCTGCGATACGGACATAGAGCGGAAAAGGTACATAGAAAAAACGGACAGAAGGAGTCTGTGAGAATAGAAAGAGGTAAGCTATATGGAGAAATGTAAGATACTGGTAGTGGATGATGAGAGCAGGATGCGCAAATTGGTGCGGGACTTCCTGGTAAAGAAAGACTTTGAGGTGCTAGAGGCCGGTGACGGTGAGGAGGCACTGGACATTTTTTATGCCACAAAGGATATTGCCCTTTTGATCCTTGATGTCATGATGCCGAAGATGGATGGCTGGGAGGTATGCAGGGAAATTCGCAGGGACTCCAAGGTGCCCATTATTATGCTGACAGCCAGAGGAGACGAAAGGGATGAGCTTCTGGGATTTGAACTGGGTGTGGATGAGTATATTGCAAAGCCTTTCAGCCCCAAGATACTGGTAGCAAGAGTGGAAGCTATCCTGAGAAGAGCCAATATCTGCGGAAGCAGTGATGTTCTCTCTGCCGGCGGCATTGAGGTGAATAAAGCTTCCCATATTGCCACTATTGACGGGGAGCCTATGGAACTGAGTTATAAGGAATTTGAGCTGTTGACATATTTCCTTGAAAATCAGGGGATTGCACTTTCCAGAGAGAAAATATTGAATTCTGTATGGAATTATGATTATTTTGGCGATGCCCGCACCATTGATACCCATGTAAAGAAACTTCGCAGCAAGCTGGGAGATAAGGGTGAATACATCAAAACAATCTGGGGTATGGGATACAAGTTCGAGGTATAAGATATGAGAAGATCAATTAAGGTGCGTCTGGCGGTTTCTTTTATTGGAATCATGCTATTGTCGCTTTTGTCCATCACGGCAGTGAACCGACTGTTTCTGGAGAAATACTATATCTCCAGAAAGGCAGATTCCCTGGAAACCGTTTATAAGGCATTGAATGAGCAGGCTTACAACGATCCGGAGGGAAGGACGCACCTGCAGGGACTCTGTATTGAAAAAAATATTTCCTGGGTTCTTGTGGATGTGAGTACCCAGGACTGGACCATCATAGCCAACGATGGGCGGAATCCGGACTTGCTGGCGACCAGGCTTCTCTTTGGATATATATGGGGTATGATGCCGGAAAACAGAGAGGTTATTTCAAATAATGATTCCTATACATTGGAGCAGAATACAGACGACAAAGAAAATGTGGTATATCTGGATATGTGGGGGATAATGGAGAACCGAAGCTGTGCATTCCTGATCCGTATGCCCATGGCGAGCATCAGGGACAGTGTGGAAATCTCCAATATGTTTTACATTTATATCGGACTTCTTGTGATCATGATAAGCAGCGGGGCAATCTGGTTTATGAGCAAGAGAATAACAAAGCCCCTGCTGGAACTGACGGAAATCTCCAGACGCATGAGCAACCTGGACTTTGAAGCAAGATATGAAGGCGGAGGGGAGGATGAGATCGGTACCCTGGGTGAGAATTTCAACAAAATGTCTGAGGAACTGGAGCATACCATATCTGAGCTGAAAACCGCCAACAATGAGCTGCAGGAGGATATTGAGCAGAAGAAACAGATTGATGAGATGCGCAAGGAATTCCTCTCCAATGTTTCTCATGAGCTGAAGACTCCCATTGCACTGATCCAGGGCTACGCGGAGGGATTGAAAGAATGTATCAATGACGATGCGGAGAGCAGGGAGTTTTACTGTGAAGTCATCATGGACGAGTCTGCCAAGATGAACAATATGGTGAAAAAGCTGCTGACTTTAAACCAGCTTGAGTTCGGCAATGACCAGACAGCTATGGAACGGTTTGATCTGACAGATCTTGTAAGAGGCGTAGTGCAGGCAGCACAGCTTCTGGCAGACCAGAAAGAGGCGCAGATCGCTTTCCCGCAGGTGGAGCCTGTATATGTGTGGGGCGATGAGTTTAAAGTGGAGGAAGTGGTGACAAACTATGTGTCCAACGCTTTGAATCATGTGGACGGGGATAAGAAGATTGAGGTCAAGATCATGAGAAAGGACAACCATGTGCGCCTCTCTGTCTTTAACACAGGTAAACCTATCCCTGAGGAGGATCTGGATAAAATCTGGATAAAGTTCTACAAAGTTGACAAAGCCCGGACACGGGAGTATGGCGGAAGCGGTATTGGTCTGTCTATTGTAAAGGCGATCATGGAGAGTATGCACCAGAAGTTCGGAGTTGTCAATTATGACAACGGTGTGGAATTCTGGTTTGAACTAGAAGAGAAATGATGGCAGGTAACAGTTCAGCCTTCCACTGTCCCGTGAGGTGCTGCCTTGCATTTGCAAGGCAATCCCGAGGCAGCCACGCGCCAGCCTGCAGTTTTTGCAGTCTGTGTGCATGCTTTTGTTGCTATGAGGCCGAAAGGTTGAATAGTAATGATGACAGAGCCGGTTCTGCGACACCTCCTTGCATTTTTCGATGGATTCTGCTAAACTAGAGAACATGATAAAAATGCAGGAGGGATGATTTATGCCGCCTTTACAGGGAGAATGGCTGGAGGCTTTAAAGCCGGAATTCGGAAAACAATATTATAAACAATTGTTCGCAAAGGTGGGGCAGGAGTACCAGACGAGAAAGGTATTCCCCGCACCGGACGATATTTTCAATGCATTTCATTTTACCCCCTTAGACCAGGTAAAAGTGGTCATTTTGGGACAAGATCCTTATCACAATGACGGACAGGCTCACGGCCTGTGTTTTTCTGTGAAGCCGGATGTGGAAATCCCTCCTTCCCTGGTGAATATTTACCAGGAACTGCAGGAGGACTGCGGCTGCTATATACCCAACAACGGCTATCTGGAAAAATGGGCAAAGCAGGGTGTTCTGCTTTTGAATACAGTGTTGACAGTGCGCGCCCATCAGGCTAATTCCCACAGGGGAATTGGCTGGGAGGAGTTTACGGATGCGGCTATCCGCATTCTGGATGAACAGGACCGGCCTATGGTGTTCCTTTTATGGGGGAGACCGGCACAGATGAAAAAGAGTATGCTCCACAATCCGAATCACCTGATCCTGGAAGCCCCCCATCCCAGTCCGCTGTCTGCTTTCCGCGGATTTTTTGGATGCCGCCATTTCAGCAAGGCAAATGCCTTTTTACAGGAGCATGGCCTGGAGCCGATTGACTGGCAGATAGAAAACAGATAGAGGAATTTGGACAAATGGGTAAAAAGAATAGTAATACATTAGTGAAAAATGCGTCTTTTTTAATGGTTGCGGCGCTGATATCCAAGATCATCGGAATGATATACAAAAGCCCCCTGTCTTCGCTTCTGGGAAGAGAGAGCTTTGCCTGCTTTCAGTTTGCACAGAATGTATATTTTATTCTGTTGATGATCGCATCCTTCAGCATTCCCCAGGCTGTATCTAAGATCATGTCAGAGCGGATCGCATTCAAAAGGTATAGAGACGCGCAGAGGGTGTTTAAAGGCGCTCTTTTATACGCAGTCATAGCGGGAGGTATCGTGGCGCTCATATGTGTGTTCGGTGCATCTATCTTAGTGCCGGACAGTGTGGCAAATGCCAGACTGGCCCTTCAGATGCTGGCTCCCACTATTTTTATATCCGGGATACTGGGTGTGTTTCGTGGATATTTTCAGGCATACAGAAATATGATGCCCACGTCCATCTCGCAGATCGTGGAGCAGATAGCAGTTGCGGTTGTGGCGCTTTTGATGGCTAACTTTATGGTAAATCATTTTGCAGGCGCCGGAGAAGATACACTGCAGAGATGGAGTGCAGCCGGAGCAACTATCGGTACAGGAGCGGGAGTCACGGCAGCGCTTCTTTTTATGCTGTTTGTATACAGTGTGAACAGGAAGACCATCAACCGGCGGATCGCCAGGGACAAAGTGTCTGTGGATGAGAGCTATCAGCAGGTTATGAGAAATATTGTGCTGATCGTGGCGCCTATTATCCTCAGTGCGTTTATTTATAATGTGAACGGTTATATCAATGGTGTGATGTACACCAGTATTTCTGATTTCAGAGGCATGGACAACAGTCAGGTAAAGGTGCTGTATGCGGAATTTGGCTTTTTCATGACTCTGATCAATATACCTTTGACGCTTGCAAGTACGGCACCTACCTCCATGATCCCTGAGGTCTCCGCCCATTATGCTACTGGGGATGTAAAGGGTGCTATTGAGAAGATCAACAAAGCCACATGGATCAGTATGCTGATTTCCATGCCTGCCTCCGTTGGTCTGGCGGTACTGGCTAAACCTGTCACTTCCCTGCTTTTTCCCTCCACAGAGGGTGTGGCAGGACAATTGATGGTGCTGGGTGTTATCACGGTTATCCTGAACAGTACATCCAATATCTCCAATGGTGTTCTGCAGGGTATTGGAAGGGCAAACGTTCCCATGATCAATGCGGCTATATCCCTGGCTGTGGATGTAGTCTTTCTTGCGGTTCTCCTGTTCTTCACCAATACGGGAATCTACGCTGTGGTTATCGCTATGATCGTTTATGCCGTAGTTATGTGTGTTCTCAATGACAGAGCACTGAAGAAATACCTGGGATATCAGAATCCGTGGAAATACGCGTATCTGCCTCCGCTTTTGGCTACCATTCCTATGGGCGCCGTGGCATTTGCAGTGTACAAGGGAGTGAGATTTCTGGCAAAATCTCTGCCCCATTCCAATCTGCTGGCTTTGATCCCTTCTATCGCCCTGGCCGCGGCCGTGTACTTTGTGGCGTACCTCTTTATTGCAAAACCGTCCAGACAGGAACTTCTGTCTCTCCCGGGAGGAACAAAACTGGCTGTGCTGGCACAAAAATTGAAGATAATCTGAAAAATTCATATGTACAATGAATATGGAAAATAGACAAACTGAGAAGTAAAAAGAGAAAAACGGAGAAACGATCAGAGAGATTACCGGAGGAAGAAACAGAGAACGAATGGAGAAACAAACAGAAAAAGGCCAGCAGGCTGCGCTCAGAATGAGCGGCCCGCTGGTCTTTTTCTGTTTATCTTTCTATGCGATATCTCTTACGATCACTGCATTTTACTGCATTTTTTTAAATGCGGTGGAGAGCATCAGCTTAATACGGTTCAGCTGGTTTACTTCACTGGCACCCGGGTCATAATCTATAGCCACAATATTAGAGTCGGGATAATCCTTGCGGATGGCTTTGATGACACCTTTGCCTACAATATGATTGGGCAGACAGCCAAAGGGCTGTGTACACACAATATTCGGCGCTCCGCTGTGGATCAGCTCCATCATCTCTCCGGTCAGGAACCAGCCCTCTCCGGTCTGGTTGCCGATGGATACAATAGGGGCGGCCATTTTAGCCAGGTCTGCGATGTTGGCAGATGGGGTAAAATGTCTGCTCTTGGCAAACTCTTTATTGGCGGCACCTCTGATAAACTCAATGGCTTTAATCCCCAGATTGGCTGTTTTTGCTGAGTTTTTCTTGAAGCCCAGATATTTTGCCTTGAAGTTCTGGTTATAAAAACAGTAACATAAAAAGTCGATCAGATCAGGGCATACAGGCTCTGCGCCTTCTTTTTCCAACAGCTCCGCCAGATGATTGTTGGCAGCAGGCAGGAATTTTACCAGGATCTCACCGACAATACCGACTCTCGGCTTTTTCTCGTTGGTGATAGGCAGTGTATCAAATTCCCTTATCATCTGTCGGCAGATGCGGTTAAACTGGCCGAAGGTGATGTGTTTTGCGCTTATGAAGCGGATACAGCGTTTCTCCCATTTGCGGTGCAGGGCATTGGCGGAACCTTTGACTGCCTCATAGGGACGCATACGGTAAATACATTTCATCAGGATATCACCAAACACAGCGGCGAAAGCCAATCTGCAGGCTAATTTTGCTGTGATCTTAAATCCGGGATTCTCTTCCAGTCCGCTTAAATTGATGGAAATGACCGGTATGTAGGACATATTTGCCTTGGCAAGTGCCCTTCGGATAAATCCGATATAGTTGGAGGCACGGCATCCCCCTCCTGTCTGTGACATGATGATGGCTACTTTATGCAGATCGTATTTGCCTGAGAGGAGGGCCTGCATGATCTGGCCAACTACCATAAGGGAAGGATAGCAGGCATCATTGTTTACGTATTTAAGGCCTACATCCACGGCTTCCTTGTTGTCATTGGGGAGTACCTCCAGATTGTATCCGCTGGCGTTGAAGGCTGCCTGCAGGATAGAAAAGTGGATAGGTGACATCTGAGGGCAGAGGATAGTATAGTTTTTCCTCATTTCAGGTGTAAATACTACCTTTTTGATGGATGACGGCGATATTTTCCGCTTGATATGCTGCTCTTCCTTGACACGGAGGGCAGCGATCAGGGAGCGGACACGGATGCGGGCAGCACCCAGGTTGTTCACCTCATCAATTTTCAGGCAGGTATAAATTTTGCCGCTGTCTGAAAGGATTTCATTTACCTGGTCTGTGGTCACAGCGTCCAGTCCGCAGCCAAAGGAATTTAACTGGATCAGATCCAGATTATCCTTTTCCTTCACAAAGTTGGCAGCCGCATAGAGCCTGGTGTGATACATCCATTGGTCATTGACGCGCAGAGGCCGTTCAATAGGAGCCAGATGAGAGACGGAATCCTCAGTCAGCACGGCAATGCCGTAGGAATTGATCAAATCCGGAATACCGTGATGAATTTCCGGATCAATGTGGTAAGGTCTTCCTGCCAGCACAATACCCCGCCGTCCTGTTTTATCCAGATAGCGCAGGGTTTCCTCGCCTTTTCTGCGGATATCCTCCCGGCATTTGGCCATTTCTTTCCAGGCAGCATGGGCAGCATCAGAGATTTCCGTGGAGGGGATATCCTTAAATTCTTCCAACAGACGCTCTGTGATGGTCTCTTCATTGGTCATGGCTAAAAATGGGTTGTGGAATCTGATCTCCGGGTCATTCAGCTCATCAATGTTGTTCTTTATGTTCTCCGCATAGGAGGTGACAATTGGGCAGTTGTAGTGGTTGACAGAGTCCGCAAACTCTTCCCGCTCGTAGGGGATGCAGGGATAGAAGATATATTTGACACCCTGTTTGATCAGCCATGAAACGTGTCCGTGGGCCAGTTTGGCCGGATAGCACTCCGATTCACTGGGAATGGATTCAATGCCCAGTTCATAAATCTTTCTTGTGGAGGTGGGAGAGAGCACCACCTCATACCCCAGCCGGGTAAAGAAGGTATACCAGAAGGGATAATTCTCAAACATGTTCAGAACCCTGGGTATTCCCACCTTTCCTCTGGGGGCTTTATCCTCTGTCAGCGGTTCGTAGGAGAACAGCATTTTGTATTTATAATCAAACAGATTCGGGATATGGTCCTTATTTTTCTCTTTGCCGATGCCGCGCTCACAGCGGTTGCCGGAGATGTACTGGCGGCCTCCTGAAAATTTGTTGATGGTCAGCCGGCAGTTGTTGGTACAGCCCCTGCAGTTAGCCATGGTGGTTTTATACTGAAGGCTGTTGATCTTCTCAATGGGCAGCATGGTGGTTTCCTGTCCCGCTGTATAGCGCTCCCTGGCGATCAGGGCAGCACCGAAAGCACCCATGATCCCGGCAATGTCGGGTCTTATGGCCTCACAGTTGGCAATGCGCTCAAAGCTTCTTAAAACCGCATCGTTGTAGAAGGTTCCCCCCTGTACCACGATATGTTTTCCCAGCTCCGAGGCATCGGATACCTTGATTACCTTATACAGAGCGTTTTTAATAACAGAGTAGGCCAGACCTGCGGAGATATCCGATACCTCAGCGCCTTCTTTCTGGGCCTGTTTCACTTTGGAGTTCATGAATACCGTACATCTGGTTCCGAGGTCAATGGGATTCTTGGCAAAAAGTGCGGCTTTTGCAAAATCCTGTACGCTGTAGTTCAGGGAATTTGCAAATGTTTCGATAAAAGAACCGCAGCCGGATGAGCAGGCTTCATTGAGCTGTACGCTGTCTACTGTATGGTTTTTTATTTTTATGCATTTCATATCCTGACCGCCGATATCCAGGATACAGTCTACCTCAGGATCAAAGAAGGCCGCTGCGTAGTAGTGGGATACTGTCTCCACCTCCCCTTCATCCAGAAGGAGAGCAGCTTTTATCAGTGCCTCCCCGTATCCGGTGGAGCAGGAGTACGCAATTTTCGCCTCACGGGGCAGATGGCTGTAGATTTCCTGAATGGCGCGGATGCTGGTAGCCAGGGGATTGCCGTTATTGTTGCTGTAAAAGGAATAGAGCAGGGAGCCGTCTTCCCCCACCAGTGCGGCTTTTGTTGTTGTGGAGCCGGCGTCAATGCCCAGATAGCAGTTTCCGCTGTAACTGGAAATGTCACCGGTTACTACATTGTAATGGCTCTGCCGCTCATTGAATTTATCATAATCTTCCTTAGTGGCGAACAGAGGCTCCATACGGTTTACTTCAAATTCCATATGTATGTTGGCTGACAGCCTGTCACGCATGGCAGTGACGCTGACAGGAGGTGTGTCCTTTTTCGCGTTCAGCGCAGAGCCGATGGCGGCGAACAGGTGGGAATTGTCAGGAACAATGGTGTGTTCCTCATCCAGCTTCAGTGTGCGGATGAACGCCGTCTTGAGTTCGGATAAAAAGTGAAGCGGACCTCCTAGAAATGCCACATGTCCGCGGATGGGTTTTCCGCAGGCAAGACCGCTGATGGTTTGGTTTACAACAGCCTGGAATATGGAGGCTGAAAGGTCTTCTTTTGTAGCGCCCTCATTGATCAGCGGCTGAATATCTGTCTTGGCAAATACACCGCACCTGGCAGCAATGGGATAGAGTGCTTTGTAATCTTTGGCGTAATCATTCAGCCCGGCGGCATCTGTCTGCAGCAGGGAGGCCATCTGGTCGATAAAAGAGCCGGTTCCTCCGGCACAGATACCGTTCATACGCTGTTCAATATTTCCGCCCTCAAAATAAATGATCTTTGCATCCTCACCGCCCAGTTCAATGGCCACATCGGTTTTGGGTGCCAGTTCCTGTAAGGAGGAGGATACAGCAATAACCTCCTGTACAAAGGGAACCTCCAGATGCTTTGCGAGTGTCAGTCCGCCTGAACCGGTGATCACCGGGAGGACGGAAAATTCCCCCAATTGCTTGTATGCCTTGTCAAGCAGTCCGGCCAGCGTATTCTGGATGTCTGCAAAGTGGCGTTCATAATCGGAGAAAAGAATTTCGTTTTCTTCATTTAAAACTGCAATTTTTACCGTGGTGGAGCCAATATCAATGCCAAGACGGTATACGACTGCAGTATTTTTATTATCTGCTGACATAGTCAGGAGACCTCCTTCATAAAAAATGGACGGTTTTTCGCCGTCATATATGCATTTCTTCTTATTTATATAGTGCGATTAAAAATCATTTAACATTATACGACAATATTTCTAAAAATACAATTGCTAATTTGAAATTGGATTATTTTAGTTATATATCCTCAGAAAAAGAAAATATTTCAGCCGGTTGCGTTTACATTTCCCATATGGTAGAATAAGCCAGACACAAGTGCCGGAAACAGCCGGTAAAAGAATTACATTTAGAAAGAGGAAACGGTTATATGTATAAGATATTAAAACAGGAAGGTATGGCAAAGCGCGCCCATTTTGAAACTGTGCACGGAGCGGTGGAGACACCTGTCTTTATGAACGTGGGCACAGTGGCAGCCATCAAAGGGGCCGTAGCTACAACAGACCTGCATGAAATAGGCACCCAGATAGAATTGTCAAACACGTATCATCTTCATGTGCGTCCTGGCGACCAGGTGATCAAAAAACTGGGAGGCCTCCATAAGTTTATGAACTGGGACAGACCCATTCTCACAGATTCCGGCGGATTCCAGGTGTTTTCCCTGTCAAAGCTCAGGAAGATCAAAGAGGAAGGTGTGTACTTCAATTCCCATATTGACGGGCATAAAATTTTTATGGGACCGGAGGAAAGTATGCAGATACAGTCCAATCTGGCTTCCACCATTGCCATGGCTTTTGACGAGTGTCCCTCCTCAGTGGCAGACAGGAAATACGTTCAGGATTCTGTGGACAGAACGACAAGATGGCTTGCAAGATGTAAGGAAGAGATGGCAAGACTGAACGCAAAGGAGGACACCATCAATCCCCAGCAGATGTTGTTTGGAATCAATCAGGGCGCAGTATATGATGATATCAGGATCGCCCACGCAAAAGAGATTGCCAAAATGGACCTTGACGGCTATGCGGTGGGCGGACTTGCAGTGGGAGAGAGCCATGAGGAGATGTACCGGATCTTGGACAGTGTTGTTCCTTATCTTCCGGCAGACAAGCCAACGTATCTGATGGGAGTGGGCACACCGGCCAATATTCTGGAGGGAGTGTCCAGAGGCGTGGATTTCTTTGACTGTGTATATCCAAGCAGGAACGGCCGTCACGGACATGTGTATACAAACTTCGGAAAACTGAATCTGTTCAATGCCAAATATGAGCTGGACTCACGCCCCATTGAGGAAGGGTGTCAGTGTCCGGCCTGCAGAAGCTACAGCAGGGCGTATATTCGCCATCTTCTGAAGGCAAAGGAAATGCTGGGCATGCGTCTTTGCGTGCTTCACAATCTGTATTTTTACAACACCATGATGACGGAAATCCGCCAGGCACTGGATGAAGGCCGCTATGAAGACTATAAACAGCAGAAATTGGAGCGCATGGCAGCAGGCCCCAAGGCATAAAAACAGGAAAAACGTGTAAAATATATAAAAAAACCTGAAAAACACTTGAAGAAATAAGAAAAATTGTGTATTATTGTAATAACGTTCAAAATAGTATAATTTGCAGGAGGAACCCAAATGTTTTTAGGACAGGCAAGCGCAGGCGGTGCTGGCGCATGGGCAACCATGTTGCTGCCGTTGGTTGTATTTTTTCTTTTAATGTATTTCATGATCATGAGACCGCAGAAAAAGGAACAGCAGAGAGTGAAATCCATGTTATCTTCTATGGAAGTGGGAGACAGTGTGGTAACCACAAGCGGTTTTTACGGAATCTTAATTGATATTACAGATGAGGATGTCATCGTAGAATTCGGTAACAACAGAAACTGCAGAATTCCCATGAGAAAAGCGGCTATCGCGGAAGTTGAGAAAGCTGGCGACGGAATCGCAGAAAAAGATTGATCAGAAGATTGAAAAGCCAAACAGGTGTTGCAGGAAAAATAGTTCTGCGGCGCCTGTTTTTTCGTCTTCAACCATGCTGATTCGGAAAATAGAGAGGTGAGAATATGGCATTTATCAGTTTGTTCGATGTGATCGGCCCCAATATGGTGGGCCCTTCCAGCTCCCACACGGCCGGCGCCGCATCCATGGCCCTTCTTGCCCGGAGACTTTTTCCGGGTAAAATAAAAAAAGTGCGTTTTACCCTGTATGGCTCCTTTGCCCAGACATACCGGGGGCACGGCACAGACCGGGCGCTTCTGGGCGGGATCATGGGATTTCAGACAGATGATCTGCGTATCAGGGATTCCCTGACACTGGCCCGTGAACAGGGGATGGAGTATGAATTTATTCTCAGTGACAAGCTTGGTGACGAGCATCCAAACACTGCGGATATGGATATAGAGGGCACCTGCGGCGAACATCTTTTTGTGCGCGGCGTATCTCTTGGCGGCGGCAAGGTAAAGATTGTCCGTCTGAACCAGATAGAAGTGGATTTCACAGGTGAGTACAGCACTCTGGTGGTGAGCCAGACGGACAAGCCGGGAGTGGTGGCACATATTACAAAGGTTCTCAGCGAAAAGAATGTGAATATTGCATTTATGCGCCTCTATCGGGAGGAGAGAGGTGCCAGGGCATATACCATTGTGGAGTCTGATGAGAAAATACCGGAAGATGTGACAGAGAAAATAAGGGAAAATCCCTTTGTCTCCAATGTGATTCTGGTGCAGATATAGGAGGGTAGGATGGAATTTAATCAGGGCAGTGAATTGTTGGAAATATGCAGGGCACAGAATATGCCCATTTCCAGGGTTATGAAGCTTCGAGAGACGGAATTTTCGCAGATTTCCGAGGCGGAAGTTGAGAAGAAAATGAAAAAATCCCTGGATATCATGCGCCGTTCGGCAAAGGAACCTCTGACAGATCCCAAGCCGTCCGTGGGCGGTTTGATCGGCGGTGAGTCTGGGAAACTTTACCGGCATGCGCAGGCAGGAAAATCTGTCTGCGGAACTGTGCTTCAGCGCGCGGTTACGTATGCCATGGCGGTTTTGGAAGTCAATGCCTCCATGGGAGTGATCGTGGCTGCACCTACTGCCGGTTCTTCGGGGGTGGTGCCCGGGGTACTTCTTTCCCTGCAGGAGGAGTATGATCTGCCGGAAGAAGTGGTATTAAACGGTCTCTATACCGCGGGAGCCGTGGGGTATCTCCTCATGCGGAATGCATCTGTGGCAGGCGCAGAAGCGGGGTGTCAGGCAGAGGTAGGCGCTGCGTCAGCCATGGCAGCAGCCGCGGCCGCAGAGATGATGGGAGGCACGCCCGGGCAGTGTCTGGATGCGGCTTCTGTGGCAATGTCAAATCTGCTTGGATTAGTTTGTGATCCCATAGCCGGCCTTGTGGAATACCCATGCCAGAACAGAAACAGTGTCGGGGCAGCTAATGCGCTGATCTGCGCGGAACAGACACTGGCAGGGATACCGTCTCTCATCCCCTTCGATGAGATGGCACAGGCTATGTATCATGTGGGAAGAAGCCTGCCTTTTGAGCTGCGGGAGAGCGCATTGGGAGGCTGTGCGGCAACCCCTTCCGCCTGCAGGCGTACCTGCGAGATTTTTGGAAGCTGAGAGTTGGCAGATACATTTTGGATGCCGTTATTTTCCGTAGAAGATTTATCGGGCAGATTGGCCCCGGTTGACTTATAATATGGGTAAGGCAGGTGAGAATATGGATTGGATGCAGCGCATCAACCGAGTGATGGACTATGTGGAGGAACATCTCAGGGATGAGATGGATGAGGAAGAGATCAGCAGGATCATGGCGTGCCCGTATCAGAATTTTCAGAGTCTGTTCGGCCAGGTGACAAATATCAGTTTTTCCGAGTATATCAGAAGACGCAAGCTTACCATGGCAGCCTATGATCTGCAGAATTCCGATGAAAAGGTAATGGATATTGCACTGAAGTATGGGTATCAGTCAGGAGATGCTTTCCGTGTGGCATTCCGCAAAATGCACGGTGTCAACCCAACAGAAGTGAGACAAAATGCTGTTCCGCTGATGTTTTACTGCCGGCTGGAGTTTCAAGTGACAGTGAAGGGAGTGGAATCTATGAAGTATACGATTGAAGAAAAAGAAGCTTTTAAGGTATTGGGAACAAGAATGACTACTCCGTATGGGGGCGGAACCTGGGCAGTAGTCAAGAGTGACGGCACCAATGAAAAGATGAGAGAGATCAGCGGGGACTTTTTTGACCTGGGACTATGTTTCGGGTTTCAGGAGGACGGCAGCAACGATTATATGTGTGCAGTCCTCTGGGACGGTCCGGAGACAGAAGGGTTTGTGACATATGAATACCCTCCGGCAACATGGCTGATCTTTCGGACCAAAGGAAAGATTTCAGATAATGTACTGGGAAATCTATGGCGGCAGATCAATCAGGAATTTCTTCCTCAAAGCCAATATGCGAAATGCGGGCTACCCACCATTGAGAAGTATATTTTCTGGAATGAAGCTGAGGATTTAGGGGAAGTGGAGGTCTGGATACCTGTAAAGTAATCCTATGCAGTTGTTTTGTGGGCAGGTTCTGACTTGTAAATGAGGCTGCTGTACGATATAAAGAACTGTTTTTTGCCAAAAGGCAGAGAACAGTTTATATCGTGCGGCAGCCTTATTTTTGTATAAAAAGTTTGCGGGGCAACAGTTTTTTGTTTAAACATTGATAAAAAATAATCAAATAGTATTGACGATTTTGATGGGAAATGGTAATTTTAAGATATAACTATATCTGAGTGATCGGATAAAACATCAGCGTAACTGCCATATCATTCTGAGATAAAATGCGACGATTCAGCAGGTCTGCGTATTCACTGCGCTGACCGCAAGAAAACCCAGAATGTATATTGAAACAATTGGAGGTAGATATGAGCAGATTAAGTATCATTACGCAAAACAGTGCACAGCGGACAGTGGAGGAACTCTATAAGGATCTGGAACGGCGTATCGTTGCCAGCCCGCCTGGGTTATGTCCGGTGGACATGGCGGCATCATTTTTAAAAATGTGCCATGCCCAGTCCTGCGGAAAGTGTGTTCCCTGCCGTGTAGGGCTGGGACAACTGGAAAAGCTCTTTGATGATGTGCTGGATGGGGATGCCACTCTGGAGACTATTGAGGTCATTGAGAGGACGGCAAGGAGCATTTTCTATTCGGCAGACTGTGCCATCGGCTATGAAGCGGCCAAGATGGTGCTGAAGGGAATCAGAGGGTTCAGGGAGGATTTTGAAGAGCACATTGTAAGGGGCAGGTGTTCCTGCAACCTGAATCAGCCGGTACCATGTGTATCCCAGTGCCCGGCCGGGGTGGATATCCCCGGATACATTGCCCTTATCCGGGAGGGAAGACCTGCGGATGCAGTGCGCCTGATCCGCAAGGACAATCCCATGCCTGCAGTCTGCGGCCTTATATGCGAGCATCCCTGTGAGGTGCGGTGCCGGAGAACCATGCTGGATGATCCCATTAATATCAGGGGGCTGAAGCGCTTTGCAGTGGAACATGCAGGGGAAGTGCCTGTGCCGAAAGCGGCTCCGGCTACGGGCAAGAAGATCGCGGTGATCGGAGGAGGTCCGGGAGGGATCAGTGCCGCCTATTACCTGGCTTTAATGGGGCATAAGGTGACTATTTATGAGAAGGAAAAGCAGCTTGGAGGCATGTTGAGGTACGGTATCCCCAGCTACAGGCTTCCGAGAGAAATACTGGATGAGGAGATCCACCAGCTCCTGAGTGTGGGTATTGATGTTATCACCGGAGCAGTTGTAGGAGAAAAGCCGTATCTGATACAGGATATCAGACCTCAGTATGATGCCGTTTACATAGCTATTGGTGCCCATACGGACAGAAAGATAGGAATGGAGGGCGAGGACGCCGAAGGTGTAATGTCAGCGGTGGAGATGCTCCGCAGTATTGGTGACGGGGACATGCCGGACTTTAAGGACAGAGATATCATTGTGATCGGCGGCGGCAATGTGGCTATGGATGTGGCCCGTTCCGCAGTTCGTCTGGGAGCAAAACGTGTGCGTATTGCTTACAGGAGAAGAAAAGTGGATATGACAGCCCTGCCGGAGGAAGTGGAAGGGGCTATTGCAGAGGGATGTGAGGTATTGGACCTTCATGCGCCGCTGTCTATTGAGAAGGACGATCAGGGCAAGGTTTCTGCGCTCTGGGTGCAGCCTCAGCTCATCGGCAGAATGAAAAACGGAAGACCCACACCGGGAGATGCGGATGTGCCAAAACTCCGCCTGCCATGTGACCAGATTCTGGTGGCCATCGGACAGGGGATCGATTCCCAGCACTTTGGTGAGTCAGGTATTCCCATTACAAGAGGTGCCGCTATTGATGCCTTTGACTGGAGCGGCGTGAAGGATGCTGCCGGTGTCTTTGCCGGAGGTGACTGCGTGACCGGACCGGCAACTGTGATCCGTGCTATTGCGGCAGGGAAAGTGGCAGCAGCCAATATTGATGAATTTTTGGGATACAACCATACAATAACAAGCGGGGTGGAGATTCCGCGGGTTCGTCTCCATGACCGCCCCACCTGCGGCCGCGTGAATATGAAAGAACGCGAGGCGTCCGTAAGAGTGAAGGATATGGAACTGATTGAATGCGGTATGACTTCTGAGGAGGCATCCCAGGAGGCAAGACGCTGTCTGCGCTGTGACCACTTCGGTTTCGGTGTGTTTAAGGGAGGCAGGGTGGAAAAATGGTAAATACAGAGAGAGTGAAACTTACGATCGACGGCATACAGATAGAGGCCGACAGGCACAGCACCATCCTTCAGGCTGCCGCTCTTGCAGGAATCAGGATTCCCACTCTGTGCTATTTGAAGGATATCAATGAGATTGGTGCATGCCGTGTCTGTGTCGTAGAGGTGGAGGGATATGCAAAGCTGGTTACCGCCTGTAATAACAGGGTAAAAGAGGGGATGGTGGTCCATACCAACAGCCCAAAGGCCCGGAAAACCAGAAGGACAAACGTACAGCTTATCTTATCCCAGCACAACAGCAATTGTGCATACTGCGTCAGAAGCGGAAACTGTTCCCTGCAGAGTGTGGCCAATGATCTGAATATCATGGATGTTCCCTTTGTCAGGGAACTGCCAAAGAACTCCTGGGATATGGATTTCCCGTTGATCAGGGATTATACAAAGTGTATCAAATGCATGCGCTGCGTGCAGATCTGTGATAAGATCCAGTCTGTCAATGTCTGGGATGTAGTGAACACAGGTTCCAGAACAACTGTGGATGTATCGGGCAACAGAAAGATAGACGAATCAGACTGTGCAGTCTGCGGCCAGTGTATCACACACTGTCCGGTTGGGGCACTCAGAGAGCGGGATGACACGGAGCGTGTGCTGGATGCCATTGCCGACAAGAATAAGATCACAGTGGTTCAGATCGCACCTGCTGTGCGCGCGGCCTGGGGAGAATCCATTGGCCTGTCACCGGAATTTGCTACGGTAAAGCGGCTGGCCTCTGCTCTGCGTAAGATGGGATTTGACTATATTTTCGATACGGATTTCAGTGCGGATCTGACTATTATGGAAGAGGGCAGTGAGTTCCTGGAGAAACTGAAAAACAAAGAGAATGAGAAGTTTCCCATGTTTACGTCCTGCTGTCCGGGCTGGGTGCGCTTTATGAAATCCCAGTATCCGGATATGGTGGATCAGCTTTCTACGGCAAAATCACCGCAGCAGATGTTCGGCGCTGTAGCGAAGACCTATTATGCGAAACTACTGGATGTGGACCCGGAGAGGATTTTCTGTCTGTCTGTTATGCCGTGTGTGGCAAAGAAGCAGGAGTGTGCCCTTCCGACCATGAGGGACGCAGGGGCAGGGCAGGATGTGGATGCCTCCTTGACTACCAGGGAGATCGACCGTTTGATCCGTATGTTCAATATACTTCCTGAGACGCTCAAAGAGGAAGAATTGGATATGCCTCTGGGGGTTGGTTCCGGTGCAGGTGTTATTTTTGGCGCCACAGGAGGCGTTATGGAGGCTGCACTGCGCAGCGCCTATTATCTGGTGACCAGTAAAAATCCGGAACCGGACGCATTTCGGGCAGTCCGGGGTATGGATGGCTGGAAGGAGGCAGAATTCAATCTGGCAGGCACCATTCTCAAGGTGGCGGTTGCCAGCGGACTGGGCAATACCAGAAAACTGATGAAAGCACTCAGGAAAGGAAAAGTTTCCTACGACTTTGTGGAGATCATGGCCTGTCCCGGCGGATGTGCAGGCGGAGGCGGCCAGCCAATCCACGACGGACAGGAGCTTGCCGGGGACAGGGGACAGATCCTGTATGGCTTGGATAAGGTCAGCAATATCCGGTTCTCCCATGAAAATCCTTCTGTCATAAAATGTTATGAAGATTTTCTGGAAAAGCCTTTGTCACACAAGGCCCACGAGCTGCTGCATACGGATCATCACGGATGGAAGATGCCGGGAGAAGGATAAATTCGAGAAAGCAGAAAAAATACATAAATCCATAGCCTTTGGGAAACACTCTGATACCGAGGTGAATGAAATGGATAAAAAACAGCAGGAAGCTTTAAACAGAAAGAAGTCAAATGAAACCTTCAACAGCATTACCCAGAAGGTAAAGCCGGAAAATCAGAATCAGCAGCACAATGCCAGGTCTGAGGCTGTGGAACCGAAAATCAGGCAGGTATAGAGAGAATTTCGGTATCTTATGGCTGAACAGGCGTCTTGATCCTTAGCAGGGAGCAGGATGCCTGTTTTTATGCGCATTATGTAATGCGTTATCAGTATATCGTAAATTAAGACAGTGAATAGAATGGTTATTTAATATACTTTGTACCATAGCTAATCGGTAAGCTGTAACAGGTTGATGTGAAGTTGTAGAGCAGATCGACATAGGGGAGAAGTTAAGGTGATTTATTGCAAATATTATTACCGGAGACAAATAAAAAAGACTGAAAACACTGTATATACAGTGCTTTCAGCTTTTCTCTAAGCAGATAACGGGAATCGAACCCGCCTCTCCAGCTTGGGAAGCTAGCGTTCTACCGATGAACTATATCTGCATACATGTATTATATAACTGAGGAAATTAAAATATCCCAAACGTGCACCAGCCTGCGCGTGTTCCTCCGGGATATTCATATGTGTGAACCGAGACACCGCAGATACGGGTGTAACCGCACTCCTCCCGGAACTGATGCGTTGAAGATATTATAATCCAAAATATTTTTATTTGCAAGAGGATTTTTGAACTGTTATGGCTTATATAACGAAAAAGCATAGCAGAGAGCCTTATTATGCCTTGAAATATAAGCGAAAAAGGATTATCATAATTAAAATACTATAATGCGATAACATACGACAACTGTACGACAGGAGGAGAATCTCATGAACTATAAAATTGCATTGATCCCGGGTGACGGAATCGGACCGGAAATTGTGGCAGAGGCTAAAAAAGTGCTGGATAAGGTCTGTGAAGTATATGGACACAGTTTTTCCTATGAGGAGGTACTGCTTGGGGGAGCTTCCATTGATGTGCACGGTGTGCCGCTGACTGAGGACGCGATTAAGTCTGCAAAAGCTTCCGACGCGGTGCTGATGGGGTCCATCGGAGGGGATGCCAAGACATCACCCTGGTATCAGCTGGAGCCGTCAAAACGTCCCGAAGCAGGACTCTTAGCTATCAGAAAAGCGCTGAATCTGTTTGCAAACCTGCGCCCTGCTTATCTGTACGAGGAACTGAAAGGTGCCTGCCCCCTGAAAGAGGAAGTGATCGGTGATGGATTTGACATGATCATTGTCAGGGAGCTGACCGGCGGCCTGTATTTCGGTGAGAGGAAGACAGTAGAGGAAAACGGTGTGACAACAGCCGTAGACACTCTTACATATAATGAAAATGAGATCCGCAGGATTGCTGTCAAAGCATTTGATATTGCCATGAAGAGAAACAAAAAAGTCACAAGTGTGGACAAAGCCAATGTACTGGATTCCTCCAGACTCTGGAGAAAAGTGGTGGAAGAGGTGGCAAAGGATTATCCTGAGGTGACACTGGAACATATGCTTGTGGATAATTGTGCCATGCAGCTTGTGCATAATCCGGGTCAGTTCGATGTTATCCTCACAGAGAACATGTTCGGCGATATTTTGTCTGATGAGGCAAGCATGGTGACAGGCTCCATCGGAATGCTTTCATCTGCCAGCTTAAATGAGACAAAATTCGGTCTTTACGAGCCGAGCCACGGTTCTGCACCTGACATTGCAGGAAAAGGGATCGCCAATCCTCTGGCGACCATACTGTCTGCAGCCATGATGCTGCGCTACTCCCTGGATCTGGACAAAGAGGCGGATGCTGTGGAGGCAGCCGTGCAGAAGGTCCTTACAGAGGGATTCCGCACAGTGGACATCATGGCGGATGGTATGAAACAGGTGGGGACGATCGAGATGGGAGATCTGATCGCAGAGCGGATCTGAGAGCTGAACGAGAGTAGCAGTTAAGCATCCGCTTATAATGGTGAAAATACAGAACAGTTACAAATAAGATCAAAAACGGACAATGGAATTCAGACAATAGAAAACAGACAACAGAAAGGATTGTGAAAGATATGAGAAGTGATGCAGTAAAAACAGGTATGCAGCAGGCACCGCACCGTTCCCTGTTCAATGCTTTGGGAATGACAAAAGAGGAACTGGAAAGGCCGCTGGTAGGTATTGTCAGCTCCTATAATGAGATCGTGCCGGGCCACATGAACCTGGATAAGATCGTGGATGCTGTAAAATTAGGTGTTGCCATGGCCGGCGGAACACCGATCATGTTCCCGGCTATTGCTGTCTGCGACGGTATTGCCATGGGACATACAGGAATGAAATATTCCCTGGTGACAAGAGATCTGATCGCGGATTCCACAGAGGCTATGGCTATGGCCCATCAGTTTGACGCTCTGGTCATGGTACCGAACTGTGACAAGAACGTACCGGGACTCCTTATGGCAGCAGCCAGGATCAATGTCCCCACTGTATTTGTAAGCGGCGGTCCTATGCTGGCAGGCCGTGTACATGGCCAGAAGAGAAGCCTTTCTTCCATGTTTGAGGCTGTAGGTTCCTATAGTGCCGGAACCATGACCGCAGAGGAAGTGGAAGAATTTGAAAATAAAGTCTGCCCAACCTGCGGCTCCTGCTCCGGTATGTACACTGCCAACAGCATGAACTGTCTTACAGAAGTGCTGGGTATGGGATTAAAAGGAAATGGAACCATCCCTGCTGTTTATTCCGAGAGGATCAAACTGGCAAAACACGCAGGTATGCAGGTAATGGAGATGTACAGACAGAATATCCGTCCGAGGGACATCATGACAAAAGACGCGATCATGAATGCCCTGACGGTTGATATGGCACTTGGATGTTCTACCAACAGTATGCTGCATCTGCCGGCAATTGCCCATGAAATCGGATGGGACTTTGACATTACCTTTGCAAATGAAGTGAGCGCAAAGACACCGAATCTTTGCCATCTGGCACCGGCAGGTCCGACTTACATAGAAGATTTGAATGAGGCCGGCGGTGTGTACGCAGTGATGAATGAGCTTACCAAAAAAGATTTGCTGAATCTGGACTGTATGACAGTGACAGGAAAGACTGTGGGCGAAAATATTGAAAACTGTGAGAACAGGAATCCAGAGGTTATCCGCCCGGTTGAAAATCCTTACAGCCAGACCGGAGGCCTTGCGGTACTCACCGGCAATCTGGCACCGGACGGCGGTGTGGTAAAACGTTCCGCAGTCTGTGAGGAGATGATGGTGCATGAAGGCCCTGCAAAGGTGTTTGAGTGTGAGGAAGATGCCATTGACGCCATCAAAGGCGGTAAGATCGTGTCAGGAGATGTAGTGGTGATCCGTTATGAGGGACCAAAAGGCGGCCCGGGTATGAGAGAGATGCTGAATCCAACCTCTGCAATTGCAGGTATGGGGCTTGGCTCCAGTGTGGCTCTGATCACAGACGGACGTTTCTCCGGCGCATCCCGCGGAGCTTCCATTGGACATATTTCTCCGGAGGCAGCCGTAGGCGGTCCCATCGCCCTTGTGGAGGAGGGAGATATCATCCGCATCAATATTCCGGAAAACAAGCTGGAGCTGGCTGTTTCAGAAGAGGAAATGGCAAGGAGAAAGGCTGCATGGCAGCCAAGAGAGCCTAAAGTAAATACGGGATATCTGGCACGCTATGCGGCTATGGTGACCAGCGGAAACAGAGGAGCTGTTCTGGAAATCCAGAAATAAAAATAAAAAAGAAAAGATAACGGTTGGGAGGATTTCAATATGCAGTTGACAGGAGCAGAAATAGTAATCGAATGTTTAAAAGAGCAGGGTGTAGATACCGTATTTGGTTATCCGGGCGGAACCATTCTGAACATTTATGACGAGTTATATAAACACAGTGATGAGATCCATCACGTACTGACTTCCCATGAGCAGGGCGCAGCCCACGCAGCGGACGGCTATGCCCGTTCTACAGGAAAAGTGGGTGTATGCTTTGCGACCAGCGGCCCTGGCGCCACTAATCTGGTGACAGGTATTGCCACAGCCCATATGGACTCTGTTCCTGTGGTTGCCATTACCTGTAATGTCGGCGTTCCCCTTCTGGGAAAAGACAGCTTCCAGGAGGTAGATATAGCCGGTGTTGTTATGCCTATCACAAAACACAGCTTTATCGTAAAAGATGTGAAGAAGCTTGCAAAAACCATCCGCCGTGCCTTTGTCATTGCAAAGAGCGGCCGGCCCGGTCCGGTCCTTGTGGATATCACAAAGGATGTGACTGCAGCCAAGACAGACTTTGAAAATGCAGTGCCAAAGCCTGTGAAACCCTCCGTAAGTGAGATTGAAGAGGCAGATCTGGCTAAGGCGGCAGAGATGATCCGGGAGGCAAAGCGTCCGTTCATCTTTGTGGGAGGCGGAGCCATTGCAGCTAATGCATGGGAGGAACTGCGCACTCTGGCACATAAGATCCAGGCACCTGTAACGGATTCCCTTATGGGAAAAGGCGCGTTCTCCGGAGAAGATGAATTGTATACCGGTATGCTGGGTATGCACGGAACCAAGGCTTCCAATCTGGGAGTGACAAAATGTGACCTGCTGATCACAATAGGCGCCAGATTCAGCGACCGTGTGACCGGCAATACCAGAAATTTTGCAAGAAATGCAAAGGTGATCCAGATTGATGTGGATGCAGCGGAAATCAATAAAAACGTGCTGGTTGACTGCAGCGTAGTAGGTGATGCCAAAGAAGTGCTGAAACGCCTGATCGATATGGTGGAGCAGGAAGAGCATAAAGAGTGGTTGGAATATGTAGAGGAGCTGAAAGCGAAATATCCTCTGCGCTACAACCAGGAAGGCTTGAGCGGCCCTGCCATCATTGAAGAAATCTATCGTCAGACAAAAGGTGATGCCATTATCGTCACAGAGGTAGGACAGCATCAGATGTGGGCAGCCCAGTATTATAAATACAAAGCACCCCGCACATTCCTCTCCTCCGGCGGACTGGGTACCATGGGCTATGGTCTGGGGGCGGCTATCGGCGCAAAGATGGGCAATCCCGATAAGGTGGTCATCAATGTGGCAGGAGACGGCTGTTTCCGTATGAACATGAATGAGATCGCAACAGCCACCAGAAATGATATCCCGCTTATCCAGGTGGTCATCAACAACCAGGTTCTCGGTATGGTGCGTCAGTGGCAGACTCTGTTCTATGAAGGCAGATATTCTAATACAGTATTAAAAGATAAAGTTGATTTTGTGAAACTGGCTGAAGCCATGGGTGCAGTGGGTATCCGTGTGACGAAAAAAGAAGAACTGCAGGAGGCTCTTGCAAAAGCGATTGAATTAAACACTACCGTTGTTTTGGACTGCATGATCGACAGCGATGACAAAGTATTCCCGATGGTACCGGCAGGCGCCAATATTGAGGATGCCTTTGACGAGGATGATCTGAAAGCGAAACAGAAATAATGTGTCTTTTTCAGAAAGACAAATGTTTTTATTGACAATAATATAACAAAGAGGTAGAATACTTCTTGTCAAGCAATTTATGCCACGTGTCCCTAAAAGGGGCATGTGGCGTGTTGTTGTTCAGCCGTTTGGCTTTTCAGCAGCAAATGCAGATAACCAGACTGTATTATAAGAGTAAAACAATAGAGGAGGAAACAACAAGTGAGCAGAGTTTATAACTTTTCGGCAGGACCGGCAGTGCTGCCGGAGGAAGTGCTGAAGGAGGCAGCAGCAGAGATGCTGGATTATAAGGGAACGGGCATGTCTGTTATGGAGATGAGCCACCGCTCCAAAGCTTTTGAGGATATTATACATACTGCAGAGGCGGATTTAAGAGAACTGCTGCATATTCCGGATAACTATAAAGTATTATTCCTGCAGGGCGGTGCCCATCAGCAGTTTGCCATGATCCCTATGAACCTGATGAAAAATAAAGTGGCTGATTACATTGTGACAGGCCAGTGGGCAAAGAAAGCATGGCAGGAGGCACAGAAGTACGGAACAGCCAATAAAGTCGCTTCCTCTGAAGATAAGACATTTTCTTACATTCCGGACTGTTCAGACCTTCCCATAAGCCCGGACTCGGATTATGTATATATCTGCGAGAATAACACCATCTACGGTACAAAATTTAAAACACTGCCCAATACAAAAGGCAAAACTCTGGTTGCAGACGTTTCCTCATGTTTCCTCTCCGAACCTATGGACGTGGAGAAATACGGCCTTATTTACGGCGGTGCACAGAAAAATATAGGGCCTGCCGGTGTAGTGATCGCCATCATCCGCGAAGACTTGATCACAGAGGAGGTTCTTCCGGGAACACCGACGATGCTTACCTACAAGACACACGCAGATGCGGAGTCCTTATATAATACCCCCAACTGCTACGGCATCTATATGTGCGGCAAGGTATTCCAGTGGCTGAAGAGACAGGGCGGCCTGGAGGCCATGAAGAAGCATAATGAGAAAAAGGCCAAAATCCTTTATGATTTCCTGGATGCCAGCACAATGTTCAAAGGTACAGTGGAACCGGATTCCCGTTCCCTTATGAATGTGCCATTTGTCACAGGTGATAAAGATTTGGACGCGAAATTTATCAAAGAAGCCACAGCCGCAGGCTTCGTGAATCTGAAAGGACACAGGAGTGTAGGCGGCATGCGTGCCAGCATCTACAATGCCATGCCTATAGAAGGTGTGGAGGCCCTGACTGCTTTCATGGAAAAATTTGAAAAGGAGAATGCTTGATCATGTACAGATATCACTGCTTAAATCCAATTTCCAGCGTAGGACTGGAGCACTTCCCCGCCAAGTATGAGAGCACAGACAATATGTCTGATGCAGACGCCGTGCTGGTGAGAAGTGCAAATATGCATGAGATGGAGCTGCCAAAGAATGTGGTTGCCATAGCCAGAGCCGGCGCAGGTGTCAACAATATTCCGTTGGAGGAGTGCGCAAAGGACGGTGTGGTGGTCTTCAACACACCGGGAGCAAATGCAAATGGTGTAAAGGAAATGGTCATTGCCGGAATGCTGCTGGCCTCCAGGGATATTGTGGGAGGCATTGAATGGCTGGAGCACCAGGATGCCACAGAGGACATTGGAAAACTGGCTGAGAAGAAGAAAAAGCAGTTTGCCGGCTGCGAGATCAGCGGAAGGAAGCTGGGGATCATAGGCCTTGGCGCTATCGGTGTAAAGGTGGCCAATGCTGCGGTACATCTGGGAATGGAAGTTTACGGATATGATCCGTTTATCTCCGTGGACGCAGCGTGGAACCTTTCCAGAAGCATTCACCACATCAATGATCTGAACGTGATCTACAAAGAGTGTGATTATATCACCATCCATGTGCCGCTGATGGAATCCACAAGGAAAATGATCAGCGCTGATGAGATCGCCCAGATGAAAGAGGGCGTTGTCCTTCTGAATTTTGCAAGGGATCTGCTGGTGGATGAGGAAGCTCTGGCAGAGGCTCTGAGAGAGGGAAAAGTCAAAAAGTATGTGACAGACTTTGCAAACCCTCTAGTGACCAGCACACCAAACACTCTGGTAACACCCCATCTGGGAGCATCCACAGAGGAATCAGAAGACAACTGTGCTGTGATGGCCGTAAGGCAGCTTATGGATTATCTTGAAAGTGGAAATATCAAGAATTCCGTGAATTATCCGGACTGTGATACAGGGGCTTGTATAGATGTGGGAAGGGTGACCATTAATCACAAAAATATTCCGAACATGATCAGCCAGTTCACAAAGGTTCTGGGTGACGCAGGAGTGAATATCTCCAATATGACCAACAAGAGTAAAGGCGATTTTGCTTACACCATGATTGATGTGTCCACACCAATTTCCGGTGAAGTTGCAAAAGAGCTGAAAAATATCCACGGCGTTTACCGCGTGCGAATTGTAAAATAAAAGAAATGGGGAAAACACCAGCAGGGAAAGAGAAAATCTTTCCTTGCCTGGTGTTTTTGTTACTATTCAGCCTTTCGGCTTCATAGCAGCAAAAGCGTGCATACGGACTGCAAAAAAACGCAGTCCGGCGCGTGGCTGCCTCGGGATTGCTTTGCAAGTGCAAGGTACCACCTCGTGGGACAGTGGAAGGCTGAACTGTTACGTGTTTTTCTATTATTGTGTCTATTTCATTGTATTTTTAGACTATATACGGTATAATTTTACTATGGCGTTATAAAATGGCATGAATGTGTAACAGTTCAGACAGGTTTGTGCGCCTACTGCGCTGACCATATGAACAGGTAGTGCCAACAGTCATCCGGTCTATCGTGAAGTGATTTTAATGACCGGATGTGCAGCAGTCCGGCTTGTCCGAACTACTGCATCAATATATTTGGGGTGTGAAAATGAGCAGAAAAATGAAAAAACCGGAAACATTCATACAGAAGAGAGTACGCGGTGCAAAACGGGTAAAATCTTTCTGCGGTGCACTTAGAAGAAACCGCAGACGGCTGGGAAAGGTATTCAATGGTGTCTGCGAGATCGCTGCCCGTGTTATGGAGAAAAAATTATAAAGGAGAGCTGATAATGGCGGTAATAAAACCATTTTGTGCAGTGCGCCCTCAGGAAAACCTGGCTTCAAAGGTGGCCGCACTGCCTTATGATGTATATAACAGAAAAGAGGCGAAAGAGGAGACAGAGAAAAATCCATATTCCTTCCTGAAAATCGACCGGCCGGAAACACAGTTTCCGGATGATACGGATATGTACGCGCCGGAAGTGTACAAAAAGGCAAGAAAGATATTCTGGAAAATGATGGAAGACGGGGAGTTCCTGCAGGATGTGGACCCGAACTTTTATCTCTATGAGCTTACCAGAAACGGACATGTACAGACCGGGATCGTGGCATGCGCATCTATTGATGATTATCTGAATGGGGTAATCAAAAAGCATGAGAATACCAGGGTTGAGAAGGAACAGGACCGCATTCGTCATGTAGATGTATTGGAAGCGCAGACAGGTCCCATCTTTTTGGCTTACCGCGCAAATGGGGATTTCAGACATTTGATGGAGGTTAAGAAAAAAGATTTCCCCATATTTGACTTTGTGTCAGAAGACGGGATTCGTCACAGAGGCTGGATGATCTATGAGTCAGCCATGACCCACAAAATAGAAAAAACATTTCAGTCCATGGACAGCATATATATTGCGGACGGTCATCACAGGGCGGCTTCGGCTATCAAGGCAGGGCTAAAGCGGCGGCGGGAAAATCCCAATTACACAGGCAGGGAGCCTTTTAATTATTTCCTGTGCACCCTGTTTGCCGATGAGGAACTGGAAATTCTGGATTATAACCGTGTAGTAAAAGATCTGAACGGAATTTCAAAGGAGGAGTTCCTGGAGAAAATAAAGGAGCGCTTCCAGGTGTCAGAACCGGGAACAGAGGCGGTTTCTCCCCGGGAAAAGGGAGAATTCGGCATGTATCTGGAGGACAGATGGTATAAGCTGAACATTAAGGATACATACCGCTCGGAGGATGTGGTGGATGGGCTTGATGTGGCCCTCCTTCAGAATAATCTGCTGGAACCTGTGCTGGGGATTCGGGAGCCTGCAAAAGATCCGCGCATTGACTTTATAGGAGGGATACGGGGACTGGGTGAGCTGGAAAAGCGTGTACACACGGACTGTAAGGCAGCGTTTTCCATGTATCCGACTTCCATGAAGGAGCTTTTTGCCGTGGCGGATGCAGGCAGGCTCATGCCGCCAAAATCTACTTGGTTTGAGCCAAAACTCAGAAGCGGATTGTTTATTCACAGGATATAAATTATGAAAAAGCATTTATTTGACAGTATTGACTGTCTGGAAGCAGGAGAATCCCTTGACAGGCAAACCCTCACAGCGCTGATCGAGGGGCGGGATGAGAAGCTTGCCGGATATCTGTTCGGCAAAGCAGCGAGGATGCGGGAAAAATATTACGGAAACCGTATTTACATCAGAGGACTGATCGAGTTTACCAATTACTGCAAAAACGACTGCTACTACTGCGGGATCCGAAAAGGAAACCGCAGGGCGGAACGTTACCGTCTGGGCAGGGAAGAAATTATGGAGTGCTGCCGGAAAGGTTATGCCCTTGGGTTCAGGACCTTTGTGCTCCAGGGGGGCGAGGACCCCTGGTATACGGATGACAGGATCGCAGAGCTGGTCATGTCCATAAAAAAGGAATACAGTGACTGTGCGGTGACACTCTCTGTGGGGGAAAAGGAGAGGGAGAGTTACCAGAGATTTTTTGATGCAGGGGCAGACAGATATCTGCTCAGGCACGAGACTGTGTGCGAGGAGCACTACGGCACGCTGCATCCGCCCTCCATGTCCTATGCCCACAGGCAGGAATGCCTGAGGAGTCTAAAGGACATTGGATTTCAGACAGGATGCGGCTTTATGGTGGGAACTCCCGGACAGACACCGGAGAATCTGGCAGATGAGCTGATATTTTTAAAGGATTTTCAGCCTGCAATGGTGGGGATCGGGCCTTTCATTCCCCACAGGGATACTCCTTTTGGGAATAAGGCTCCGGGGAGCGCAGAGCTTACTCTGTACCTGCTGGGACTGATCCGGCTGCTGCTTCCCAAAGTCCTGCTTCCCGCCACAACTGCTTTGGGCACCATTGCCGGCCACGGACGGGAGCGGGGGATACTGGCAGGGGCCAATGTGGTCATGCCGAATTTATCGGCTTCCCTGGTACAGGGAAAATACGAACTGTACGACCATAAAATCTATACAGGCGCAGAAAATGCCGCCGAACTGGAACTTCTTCGCAGCCGTATGGAGAAAATCGGCTGTGAAGTGACTGTAGACCGGGGGGACACCAAAATGGAAATCCGGTAAAGAGAAAAGGAGAGGGTAAAATGAGTTACGATCCGAAATCACTGAAAGCAGAGGAATTTATTTCCCATGAAGAAATCCAGGAGACACTTGCCTACGCTGAGGCAAATAAGCACAATGAGGCGCTTATTGACCAGATCCTGGAAAAGGCAAAGCTTCGCAAAGGACTGACCCACAGGGAAGCTTCAGTACTGCTGGACTGCGACATCGAGGAGAAAAACCAGGAGATCTACAAACTGGCTGAACAGATTAAAAAGGATTTCTACGGGAACCGGATTGTTATGTTTGCGCCCCTTTATCTGTCCAATTACTGTATCAACGGCTGTGTATACTGTCCTTATCACAGGAAAAACAAGCATATAGCCAGGAAGAAACTGACCCAGGAGGAGATCATAAAAGAGGTAACAGCGTTGCAGGATATGGGGCACAAGCGCCTTGCTCTGGAGGCAGGTGAGGATCCTCTCAATAACCCCATTGAATATATCCTGGAGAGCATTAAGACTATTTACAGTATCAAGCATAAAAACGGCGCTATCCGCCGCGTCAACGTAAATATAGCGGCTACCACAGTGGAGGATTACAGGAAATTAAAAGAAGCCGGTATCGGCACCTATATTCTTTTCCAGGAAACCTATCATAAAGAGAGCTATAAAAAGCTTCATCCCACAGGGCCGAAGAGCAATTATGATTATCACACAGAGGCCATGGACAGAGCCATGGAAGGCGGCATTGACGATGTAGGTCTGGGTGTACTGTTCGGACTGGAGTTGTACCGCTATGAATTTGCAGGTCTTCTCATGCATGCGGAGCATTTAGAGGCGGTCCACGGTGTCGGGCCCCATACCATCAGCGTTCCGAGAGTAAAGCACGCGGACGATATTGACCCCTCTGCCTTTGATAACGGCATTGACGATGATATATTCGCAAAACTGGTTGCCTGTATCCGTATTGCAGTGCCTTATACAGGTATGATCATCTCCACGAGAGAGAGCAAAGAATGTAGGGAAAGGGTACTTCACCTGGGTATTTCCCAGATAAGCGGTGCATCCAGGACAAGTGTGGGCGGTTACAGTGAACCGGAACCAGAGGATGAGAATTCCGAGCAGTTTGACGTGTCGGATAAGAGAACCCTGGATGAGGTGGTGCACTGGCTGATGGATATGAAATACATCCCCAGCTTCTGTACGGCGTGCTACAGGGAAGGAAGGACCGGAGACAGGTTTATGAGTCTCTGTAAGACAGGACAGATCCAGAACTGCTGCCATCCTAATGCACTGATGACGCTGAAGGAGTTTCTTATGGACTATGCAAGCCCTGAGACAAGAAAGATTGGGGAGGAACTGATCCAGTCAGAGCTTGTGAACATCCCAAGAGAGAGAACAAGGGAGATTGTTGTGGAGCGCCTGGCAAAGATAGAGAATGGAGAGAGGGATTTCCGTTTCTGAGAGGAGGATATACATGAGTCTCAATGCATCACCCTCTGCAAACCGGGTACATATCAGCTTTTTCGGACGCCGTAACACCGGAAAGTCCAGTCTGTTAAATGCGGTCACAGGACAAGATATGGCAGTGGTATCAGATGTGAAGGGCACCACTACCGATCCGGTCCAAAAAGCTATGGAGCTTCTTCCCATAGGCCCTGTTCTGCTCATTGACACGCCGGGGATGGATGACGACCAGGAAGGCCTTGGGGCGCTTCGGGTAAAAAAGGCGGAGCAGGTACTTCACAAAACAGATGTTGCAGTCCTGGTTGTGGAGGCAGGGAAAGAGTTGGTTCCTATGGAACAGCAGCTCATAGAGCTTTTTGAAAAGAGAGAGCTGCCGTATCTTGTGGTCTTCAACAAAGTAGATCTGCTGGCAGAGGAAAGAAAACCAAAGACAGACCATGAAATTTATGTAAGTGCCCGGAAAGGCATTCATATCTTTGAGCTGAAAGAAAAACTGGGGAGCCTTGCAAAAGAAGGGCAGGAGCGTCCCCTGGTAAAAGATCTGGTATCACCGGGAGATTTTGTGCTCCTGGTGATACCCATTGACAAAGCGGCTCCAAAGGGAAGGCTTATACTGCCCCAGCAGCAGGTGATCAGAGAACTGTTAGACACAGGTGCGGTTCCCCTGGCAGTACAGGATGACAGAGTAGGGGAGGTGCTTGGACGCCTTGGGGAAAAGCCGCGGCTTGTCATTACGGACAGTCAGGTGTTCGGGAAGGTGGACAAAGCGGTCCCGGCTGAGATACCTCTTACCTCTTTTTCCATTCTCTTTGCCCGGTATAAGGGAATCTTGTCCGGGGCGCTGGAGGGCGCTTATGCACTTGACAGCCTGAAGGACGGGGATAAAGTATTGATCAGTGAAGGCTGTACGCATCATCGGCAGTGTAACGATATCGGCACTGTGAAGATGCCGGGCTGGATTGAAAAACATACGGGAAAAAAGCCGGAGTATGTATTTACATCGGGAACCGGATATCCGGAAGATCTGACTCCGTACCGGCTGGTAATACACTGCGGCGGCTGCATGCTGAATGAGCGTGAAATGCAGTGGCGCAGAAATCAGGCCGGCTCCCAGGGAGTGCCCATGACAAACTACGGCATAGCTATTGCGCATATGAACGGTATTTTGCAGCGGAGCCTGGAAATATTCCGGTGATCAGTATATATGCGGGAGGGCAGCCGAATGGAATTCGTTTCGATCGATGAGACAAACCGGGAATGCGTCAATGAATTTATAGAGAGCCAATGGCCCACAACAGAGATGGTCATTCGCGGAAAAATTGTGGATATGACCCGGACAGAGGGTATTGTTGTCCGGGAAAAAGGAAATATTGTAGGACTTCTGACGTATCTGATCAGAGACGGAATCTGTGAGATCATATCCCTGGACAGCCGTCAGGAGGGACGTGGGATCGGGAGAACACTGATCGGGAAGGCAAAGGAGACAGCAGTCAAGAGAAAATGCAGAAGGCTGACGGTTATCACAACAAATGATAACATCCAGGCAATCCGCTTCTATCAGCGCTGTGGGTTTGATATGTCCCATCTGTATCACAACGCGCTGAACTATTCAAGAAAGCTGAAACCGGAGATTCCTCTGATCGGGGCAAATGGAATCCCTCTGATGCACGAAATAGAATTTGTGATGGATTTGCAGCCTTAACGTTACTTCGGAGAGCGGAGGAGAAGGGCATGGAGCAAAAAAGACAGGAAAAGTGGAAGCGGGAGGATAGGCATATGTATGCGGATTATAGTAACAGCCTGGTGAATCTGTCCTGTTCTGTCTTAAAACGATTTGGCGCAGAGTATGGACATCAAACTTTGCCATGTGCGGATAATTGGATGGAAAAAGGATACAGGAATGTGGTGGTGATCCTGTTGGACGGAATGGGCTGTGATGCCATGAATTACCATCTGAAGCAGGATGGATTTTTCAGAAAATACTATAGATGCGCTGTTTCTTCTGTCTTTCCGCCGACTACAACAGCCGCTACCACCACCATGGAAAGCGGTCTGACGCCGGCGGAGCATGGGTGGCTTGGATGGAGCCTCTATTTCAGTGAAATCCAGAAAATTGTCAATGCCTTTACCAATCAGGACCAATATGAGAGAGTCCAGGCTGAAGATTACCATGTGGCCAGCCGTTATATCCCCTATACAAAAATCTATGAGAAGATTAACCGGGCAGGGGTAGGGCATGGCTACAGCGTCTCCCATTTCGGCACAAATAAAATTGAGACTCTGGATGAGCTGTGCGGGGAGGTACAGAGGCTCTGCGGCCAAGAAGGTGAAAAATATATTTATGCCTACTGGGAAGAGCCGGACAGCATCATGCATGATACAGGGTGCCGCAGTGAAAGTGTGACAGCTAATATGAGGTATCTGGAACAGAAGATTGCAGAGATGTCTCATCAATTGGAGGACACACTTCTGATCGTGACTGCCGACCATGGGCATATAGACCTGTCACATTATATTCTCACAGACTATCCTGACATATTAGAAATGTTGAGGCTTCCCATATCCGTGGAGGCCAGGGCAGCGGCTTTTTATGTGAAAGAGGGATGCGAGGAAGAATTTTCAAAAAGGTTCTGCAGACATTTCGGAGAGGAGTTTTTGCTTTTTTCCGCTGAAGAGATGCTGGAATGGCAGATTTTTGGTGACGGGGTGCCTCATGAGAAGTTCCGCGAACTAGCCGGAGATTTTCTGGCTGTGGGAATCGCGCATAAAGGTTTTGCCTGGTCCAGAAACCTTCCCATGTTTCTCTCAAACCATGCAGGTATGACAGAACAGGAAATAATAGTGCCGCTCATTGTGGTAGAAAAACCATGATTTTTAGACAGAACAGAAAAAGGACATTCCGGCAGCCGAAAACGGTTATCGGAATGTCCTTTTCCGTTGGCTGCTGTAAAGCATTTTCATGCCTTACAGCAGTAAGTTTTTATACAGCAGTATTGACTATGATCTACAGCTCCGCAAATAAGCCAAGTTCAGTTCTGTGAAAGCTCAGTTCTGTGAGCAGTGATCCATAGCAGTAATTAATAGCTGTCATTGTGCAGAAGTTCGTGTTCTTTTCCTTTTAATAAGGTATCATACAGTGACATGACAAGGGGATTCTCGTCGGCCTTGCGGATACTGGTAACATTGTCTGCTTTATAGAGTCCGTCTTTTCTGGCCGCTTTCGTGCGGTCACCGGCTCTCGGCGGCTGGCCGCCTCCCATGATACATCCACGGCGGCATGCCATGATCTCAACAATATGATAGTGAGCTTCACCACTCTTGATCCTCTCCATGACAGTCTGGGCATTTGCCAGTCCGCTGGCTACACAGACATTCAGCGGGATGCCTTTGTAGGTGACGGAGAATTCCTTGATTCCCTCCTCACCGCGGGCACCTGTCTCGGCTACGGTATCCATAGTTGCTTTGTCGTGTTTGTCCGCAAAACGGCGGAGCATAGCTTCTGTCACACCACCGGTTACGCCGAAGATAACGCCGGCGCCGGATCCGAAACCGAAAGGCATATCACAGGCTTCCGGGATCAGAGTCGGGAATTCAATACCGGAGTTCTTGATCATACGGATCAATTCTGTAGTCGTGATGACAATATCCGTGTTCTGCTCTCCATGGGTAAAGCTGTTGGGACGGATGGCCTCCATCTTCTTTGCTGTACACGGCATGATGGACACAACAACCGTCTTTTTGCCCTGGTTTTTCTCATATCCTCTGTAGTATTCTTTGATGACTGCAGAGAACATTTCCTGAGGTGAACGGCAGGTGGAGAGATTATCCTTATATTCCGGATACTGGTCACAGAGGAATTTTACCCATGCAGGGCAGCAGGAGGTGAACAGGGGCAGTTTTGAACTGTCACCCAGGCGCTCCAGAAATTCCTTGGATTCCTCCATGATCGTCAAGTCAGCGCTGAACGCTGTATCGTAAACCTCATCAAATCCCATGCGGTGCAGAACAGCCACCAGTTTGCCCATGACACTGTTTCCTTTGTCCAGGCCAAAGGCATCCCCAACTGCCACACGTACAGCCGGCGCTACCTGGGCCACGACTCTGGTACCCGGGTCGGCAATGGCATCCCATACTTCATCCATATGAGTCTTGATGCTGATGGCACCTGTGGGACAGTAGATACGGCACTGGCCGCAGCTTACGCAGTCTGTCTCGGCCAAAGTTTTATTGAAGGCAGGCATAGCCATGGCATCTGTTCCGCGGAAGGCGAAGCCCAGTACGCCCAGCCCTTGGATCTCTGAACAGGCACGTACACAGTCGCCGCAGAGAATACATTTGTTAGGGTCCCTGACAATAGAGGGAGAGCTGGTATCTAAGGGACGGATCTCCCTTGTATTCTGGAAACGCACATCCGTGATATTCATTCTGTGGGCTAAGTCCTGCAGTACACATTCGCCGCTCTTTACACAGGTGGTACAGTCACGGCAGTGGGCGGAGAGAAGAAGCTCCACGATTAGTTTTCTGTATTTTTTAATTCTTCCGGAATTGGTATAGATGACCATTCCATCTCTGGGAACCTCTGAGCAGGAGGCAAAAGTACGTCCCCTGTCATCCTCCACAGTACAGAGCCGGCAGGCGCCGAAGGTGGAAACCTCAGAGTGATAGCAGAGTGTCGGAAGATTGATTCCGGCTTTCCGGATGACGGAAAGCACATTCTTTTCATCGGTAAATTCAACTTTTCTACCGTCAATCGTCATAAATCCCATATTAAAACCCTCCTATGCTTCCACGTAAATGGCATCAAAGGCGCAGTTGTCTTTGCAGGCACCGCACTTGATACACAGTTCGTTGTCAATATGATAAGCTTGCTTGCGCACGCCGGTGATCGCTCCAACCGGACAGTTCTTTGCACATTTGCCGCAGCCTTTGCAGAACTCAGGATTAATAAGGAAACGGCGCATAGCAGTACAGCATTTGGCGGCACACTTGTGTTCCAGAATGTGCTCCTCGTACTCATTGCGGAAGGTTTTTAAAGTGCTGATAACAGGAAGGGGGGCGCTCTTGCCCAGACCGCACAGAGCCATATTCTTAACCATGGCAGCCAGCTCTTCCAGGGTGTCAAGATCCTCGATCTTTCCTTTATCGTCTACGATGCGTTCCAGGATCTCCAGCATACGTTTGGTTCCCTCACGGCAGGGAACACATTTTCCGCAGGATTCCCTCTGGGTAAAGCTCATGAAGAAACGGGCAACCTCCACCATACAGGTATTCTCGTCCATGACAACCAGTCCGCCGGAACCCATGATGGCATCGTATTTTTTAACACTGTCAAAATCCAGTCCTACATCCAGGTGTTCAGCCGTGAGACATCCGCCGGAAGGACCGCCGATCTGTACGGCTTTGAATTCTCCGCCGCCTTTGATGCCGCCGCCGATATCATAGATCATCTCACGCAGTGAGGTTCCCATGGGAACTTCGATCAGACCGGTGTTCTCAATAGAACCGGTGATGGAGAAGGTCTTCGTTCCGGGGCTGCCCTCTGTTCCGATGGTGCGGAACCAGTCAGCGCCTTTCATGACAATACCGGGAACATTGGCAAAGGTTTCTACATTGTTCAGAACCGTAGGTTTGGCCCAAAGTCCCTGGTCAACAGTTCTGGGCGGTTTTACACGGGGCATGCCTCTGTCGCCTTCAATGGAGGCAGTCAGAGCAGAACCCTCGCCGCAGACAAAGGCTCCGGCGCCGCGGTTGATATGCATATGGAACGAGAAATCAGTTCCCAGGATATTGTCTCCCAGCAGGCCTTTTTCCTCGGCCTGTGCTATGGCGTGTGTGAGCCGTTCCACAGAGAGCGGATACTCCGCACGCACATAAATATAACCGTCCTGTGCATTGACTGCATAGGCGGCAATGGTCATTCCTTCGATGAGACGGTAGGGATCCCCTTCCATAACGCTTCCATCCATGAATGCGCCCGGATCACCCTCGTCGCCGTTACAGACAACATAGTGTTCTTTTACGTCTGTGTGGGCGGCCACCTGTTTCCATTTTTTGCCGGTGGGGAATCCGCCGCCGCCTCTTCCGCGCAGACCGGATTTGTCTACCTCGTCAATGACGTCTTTTGGAGACATATCAAAAAGGGCCTTTGACAGAGCGCTGTAACCGCCGGAAGCTATGTATTCATCCAGAGATTCCGCGTCAAAGCGTCCGCAGTTTTCCAAAGTGATCCTGGTCTGCTTGGCAATGAATGGGATATCATCCGGTGTGGGGAAGGATTCCTCGCCCTTTTTGTAGAACAGGCGTTCCACAGGTTCTTTGTTCAGGACGGTGCGTTTAAAGATTTCCTCACAGTCGTCCATCTGTACCTTTACATATTGATAATGCAGGGGTTCGATCCGCATCAGGGGTCCCAGTTCACAGATGCCCTGGCAGCCGGTCTTCACAACTCCAATGTGAGGAACATGGCCTTCAAATTCTACGGAAACACCGGGCATGTCCTTACAGAGTTCCTGCATTCTTTCGTAAATTTTCTGTGAGCCGGTAGCAACACAGCCGGTTCCGGCGCAGATCAGGATACGGCATTCAAAAGAATCAATCTGTTTCCGGGCGGCCTCCTGCTCTTTTTTCAGAGACTCTCTGTTTTCGATAATCATACGCTATCACCTCTCAATTCTGTGAGTAATTCCAATGCTTTTTCCGGCGTCATGGTCGGGTGTACTTCATTGTTCACGGTGAGTGTAGGAGCCAGCCCGCAGGCACCCAGGCAGGAAACGGTTTCCACAGTGAAAAGCATATCATCTGTGGTGTGTTTTTTCTTGCTCAGGCCCAGCTCTTTTTGAAGGGCTTCCAGAATGGGCATGGATTTGCGGACATGGCAGGCAGTTCCGTCACAGACTTTGATAATGTACTTTCCTTTTGGTTCAAAGGAAAAGTTTTCATAAAATGTGGCAACGCTGTAGGCCTTGGCCTCTTTTACCCCTATTTCTTTTGCCACGTAGGTCAGTAGTTCGCCCGGCAGATAACGATATTCTGCCTGAATGTCCTGCATGATGGGAATCAGTGCACTTGGCCTGCGGCCGTAATGGCTGATGATTTCGTCCGTCTTCTGGTAGTAGCTCTTGTCAAGCATTCAGATACCTCCTTTAGATTTGATCATTCATGACAACAGAAAGTTCACAATAGGTGCTTTCTGTTGTTTACAGTACACTTCCGCATGTGCGTTTGGGTATTATTGCACATATACCTGTCCTCTAATTATATAATGGAGAGAGGAAATACACAATAAAATTTTTGAAAAAAACACAAAAATATACAAATTGGTTAATGGTTTGCCGCAGTTCACAATCGTTGTTCTGTGATGTGTTTTTCTGCGCCTGCCCACGAAAATCCTAGTACTACAGCGAACAGGTGCGGAAAGGGGACGGAAAAAGCAGTGGTCTTTGGGGAGACTGGCATTTGGTTCTGCGAGGCTAAGCGGAAGGTTCTACGAAATCCACGATTTACGCAGACTTAGGCGAGAACGTAAGTGAGCACCTTAGTCGTAGTTAATCGTTAGTTCGGAGGTTCTGGAGCCTCGAGCAGAACCAAATGCCAGTCTCCCCAAAGACCACTGCTTTTTCCTGGTTTTCGCGAACGGAAGGTGAGTGATTAACGGGGCGGCTTTCATTGCATATAGCTTATCATATGGCGTTCGCTGTAGTACTAGAGTATGTTTAAAAATTCATTCCGACAATCTGCACCCTTTAATGCAGGTGGATTTATTTATTTTACGCTTGACTTAAACTAACAGTTGTTAGTATAATGAGGACTAACAACTGTTAGTAAAATTGCCAAAACAGGAGAAAGCTATGAAAACAAGAGAAAAGATATTGAAGGAAGCTCTTATCCTTTTTTCGGAACGGGGATTTCACGCGGTTTCCGTGCGGGATATAGCCAAAGCTGTAGGGATAAAAGAGAGTTCCCTTTACAACCATTTTAAAAATAAGCAGGATATCTTTGACAGTATTGTGGATATTCAGTGGGAGAACGCAAAGGCATATTTCCGGGAGAAGGAGCTGCCCTTTGCGCCAGAGGAGAAAAAAGACGTTTTTATTGAGCGGGATTTTGACAGGCTGTCAGAGAAAGTATTGTCGGTCTTTTCCTTTTTCTTTGAAAATGAGGAAAACGTAAGGTATCGGAGACTTTTGATCTTAAGCCAGTATGAATACCCCAGGGCAAAAGAAATTTATATACAATTATATAGGAATTATATGCTGGAATTTCAGAGCAGCCTGTTTTTGTCTCTTATGGAGGCAGGCGTGCTGGAAAAAAGAGATCCAGATAAACTTGCCCTGGAATTCTACGGTCCTGTTTTTTTGCTGCTACACACCTGTACAGGGCTTGAGGAGGCAAAATCTAAATTTGTGGAACACTTGAGACAATTTGTGGAAGTATATGGAAAGAAAGAGGAGAGCAGATGAATATTTTGGTGGTATACAGTTCAAAGACCGGATTTACAAAGAGATACGCCCAGTGGATCCAAGAAGTGGTCCCCTGTACCTGTGTGGAGGCGAAAGAGGCGGAGAAGCTTGAAATTGGGAACTATGATGTGATTTTGTATGGAGGCGGTTTCTATGCGGGAAAGATCCATGGCGTGGAATGGTTGAAAAGCAGATTGCCAAAACTGGAGGGAAAGCGGACGGCAGTTTTTGCCACAGGCGCAACACCTCCCGAGGCCCCGGAAGTGGAAAAGGCCATAGCACAGAATTTCACAGAGGAAGAATTAGGGAAAATTTCCTGTTTTTATCTGCAAAGCGGTATTAATTATGAAAATATGGATTGGAAAAGCCGGATGATGATGAAGGTTTTTGCGAAAATGATGGAAAAGAAAAAAGACAAAACAGAGCAGGAAAAGGAGATGGCATCCCATCTTGGAAGCTCTTTTGACGCTGCGGACAGAACATATCTGGAACCGCTGCTTGGATGGATCCAGAAGAGATAGAGGGAGAGGACACCGGACGGAGAAAAGAGTGTGTCTGTTTTCATTGACAAAGAAGAACTGCCTGTGCTAGTATCAAACATAACCAGTTACCTTTTTAGAGAGGAGTGGACCCATGCTTTTTCCGATTGACAGAATTCCGGCCAAGCCCTATGTATACGGAACCATATTCTCCCTGGCCAACAGGATGCAGTGTGTGGGGGACAGGCGGGACAGCGAAGTGACAACCATGCAGTGCTTTATGATGGCCAACCTCACCCTTTTTGAAGATTACCGTTTGAATCTGGGGGAGATGGCGCAGCTTCTTGGTACATCCAGGCAGAATGCTAGGAAGATGGCAGATCTGCTGAAAAGGAAGGGCTTTGTGGATCTGAAGAGAGACGGAAGAAATATACGGATCGCACTGACTGAAAAGGGGAAAACATATTATACTGCCAGGGAAAAGCAGGAATCCGCGTATTTGGAGGAACTGTTTGACGGAATGGATGAACAGCTGGTGGAGCATATGAAAGCAGGACTTACGGACTTACTTGAAAATGTAGCGAGATACGAAAAGAAGCTGGAAAATCAGCAGTCAGAAAAGGAGAATTGACATGGCATTTTATTATGAGGAGCCGTCCAGAACATTTAGTGAATACCTATTGATTCCGGGTTATTCGTCCACCCATTGTATACCGTCCCAGGTGAACCTAAAAACCCCTCTGGTCAAATACAGAAAAGGGGAAGAGCCGGCACTGTCCATCAACGTTCCTATGGTTTCTGCCATCATGCAGTCTGTATCGGATGATAATCTGGCGGTGGCCCTTGCGCAGGAAGGCGGCCTTTCCTTTATCTATGGCTCCCAGCCGGTGGAAAAGCAGGCGGAGATGGTAAAAAAGGTAAAGAACTACCGGGCTGGATTCGTAGTGAGTGATTCCAATGTTTCACCGGAGATGACACTTCAGGATGTTTTGAGACTGACAGAGCAGACTGGGCATTCAACCATAGCGGTTACAGAGGACGGCGGACCGGGCGGCAGACTTCTGGGGATCGTTACCAACAAAGATTACCGGGTGAGCCGTATGAACCTTGACTTAAAGGTAAAGGAATTCATGACCAAGCTGGATGACCTTGTATATGCAGAGGAGGAGACGACTCTGAAAGAGGCCAATGATATTATCTGGGAACACAAGATCAACTGTCTGCCTCTGGTGAATAAAAAACAGGAACTGGTGTATCTGGTTTTCAGGAAAGATTATGACACACATAAGAAGAATGAAAATGAGCTGATAGACAGTAACAAACGCTATATGGTAGGTGCGGGGATCAATACCAGGGATTATGAGACACGTGTTCCTGCGCTGGTGCAGGCAGGTGCTGATGTTCTCTGTATAGACAGTTCCGAGGGCTTTTCCGAATGGCAAAAGATCACCATTGATTATATCAGGAAAAACTATGGAAATGATGTAAAAGTAGGAGCCGGGAATGTGGTGGATGCGGAAGGGTTCCGTTTTCTGGCTGATGCTGGTGCTGACTTTGTAAAGGTGGGGATCGGCGGCGGAGCCATCTGTATCACCCGTGAACAGAAAGGAATCGGCAGAGGACAGGCAACCGCGGTAATAGAAGTTGCAAAGGCCAGGGATGAATATTTTAAAGAGACAGGGATTTATATTCCTATCTGTTCAGATGGCGGCATTGTGCATGACTACCATATCACCCTGGCACTGGCAATGGGAGCTGATTTTATCATGCTGGGAAGATATTTTGCCAGATTTGATGAAAGTCCTACAAAAAAGGTTAATATCAACGGAAGCTACATGAAGGAATACTGGGGAGAAGGCAGTGCCAGAGCCAGAAACTGGCAGCGGTATGACATGGGCGGCGAGAAGAAGCTTTCTTTTGAGGAAGGCGTGGATTCCCTGGTACCTTATGCGGGAAGCCTGAAGGATAATGTCAGCTTGACCCTGAGTAAAGTCCGTTCTACCATGTGCAACTGCGGAGCGCTCACCATTCCGGAGCTGCAGGAAAAAGCAAAAATAACATTGGTTTCCTCTACCAGTATTGTAGAGGGCGGCGCGCATGATGTCATGCTGCGGGACCAGAGATAAAATATAGATACCGTAGAGTCAGAACAGATTCTGCAAAAGGGGCAGTTTGAGTCGGAAAGCCCGCTTTTGCGGAATCTGTTCTTTTATATGTCTGTCCCATTTTGTTCATTCCCGGGGACGTTACTATTCAGCCTTTCGGCTTCATAGCAACAAAAGCATGCACACAGTCTGCACAAACCACAGTCTGACCCGTGGCTGACTCGGGATTGCCCTGCATCTGCCAGGCAATCCCTGGCGGGACAGTGGAAGGCTGAACTGTTACCCGGGGGCCTGCCTGTTTTCATCCAAGGTTTACTTTTTAACGCTTTAATGATAAAATGTAACAAAAGGAGGGTGTTTTATGTCTGACAAATTATATGAATTGATGGATTGGCCGGAAATAGAGACGATTGTATATTCCGAGGAAAGCGAACCGCGCCGTATTCTGGGACCGCGTGTGACAGAGGACGGTATTTTGATCCAGTGCTTTTTGCCCGGTGCTGTGCAGGCAAGGATCCTGCTCACGAAAGAAAAACAGACTTATGATATGGTGATGGAAGATGAGGCAGGATTTTTCGCTGTCTTGATACCTGGAAATAAAATTCCGAAGTATAAAGTGGAAACAGAGGATGAGGAAGGTAAGAAAAAGCAGTTCTATGATCCTTATTCCTTTGAACCCAAGATCAGCCTTGACGAGGAACAGCAGTTCTGCGCAGGCATCTGCTATGAGATTTACGAAAAACTGGGTGCCCATACCATGACGATCAATGGTGTATCCGGTGTATATTTTGCCGTTTGGGCACCAAATGCGCTCAGAGTCTCTGTGGTTGGTGATTTTAACCACTGGGATGGAAGGGTTCATCAGATGAACCGTCTGGCCGTATCAGGGATTTTTGAGATATTCATACCGGGGATCAAACCGGGCGCTCTGTATAAATACGAGATCAAGGCAAAGGGTTCTCTTGTATATCTAAAAGCAGATCCTTATGGAAATCAGGCGGAGCTGCGTCCGAAAACAGCTTCTATAGTGGCGGATCTGAATCACTACCGGTGGCAGGATGACCAGTGGATGAAAGACAGAAAGCGTATCAATGATGAAAAGAAACCTATGCTGGTCTACGAGATGCATCTGGGTTCCTGGATAAAACCGGAGGAAGAGGGAAAACTGTTCTGTAATTATCGTGACATTGCCCCGAAGCTTGCAGAATATTTAAAAGATATGGGCTATACACATGTAGAGCTTATGCCGGTTATGGAACATCCTTATGATGCCTCATGGGGGTATCAGGTGACCGGATATTATGCGCCTACCAGCAGATATGGCACCTGTGAGGACTTTATGTATTTCATGGATTATCTGCATCAGCAGGGAATCGGCGTGATCCTGGACTGGGTGCCGGCACATTTCCCAAAAGATACACAGGGACTGCCAAATTTTGACGGCACATGTCTGTACGAGCATTTGGACCCCAGGCAGGGGATACATCCGCATTGGGGAACGCTGATCTATAATTACGGAAGGCCGCAGGTGAGAAACTTCCTTATTTCCAACGCGCTTTTCTGGATAGAGAAGTTCCATGCAGACGGTATCCGTATGGATGCGGTGGCGTCCATGCTGTATCTGGACTACGGAAAGAATGACGGGGAGTGGGTTCCAAATATCTATGGTTCCAATGAGAACCTGGAAGCGATCGAATTTCTGAAACACCTGAATTCCATCTTTAAGAAAAGGCATCCCGACGCGCTTTTAATCGCGGAGGAGTCTACGGCATGGCCTAAGATCACGGGCAGTATAGAGGATGATGGCCTGGGCTTTGACATGAAATGGAATATGGGCTGGATGAATGACTTTATTGACTATATGAAAAAAGACCCGCTGTTCAGAGGCGGCGCTCATGATGAGCTGACATTCAGTATGGTGTATGCATATAGTGAAAAATTTCTCTTAAGCTTGTCCCACGATGAGGTGGTCCATTTAAAAGGTTCTCTTCTCACCAAAATGCCGGGGGATAAGGAACAGAAATTTGCAAACCTCCGCGCCGCATATGGGTTTATGGCTGTGCATCCAGGAAAGAAGCTGCTGTTTATGGGACAGGAATTTGCCCAGGAGAGAGAGTGGTCTGAGGAGAGAAGCCTTGACTGGGAGCTTTTGGAACAGCCGGAACACCAGCAGTTTAAAAATTATGTGAAAGCTCTCTGGAATTTCTATAAAGAACAACCGGCATTGTTTGAACTGGATTATGACCCGGATGGGTTCGAGTGGATCAACCACATGGAATCTGAGAAAAACATGCTGACGTTTATCAGGAAGACAAAAAAGAGAGAGGAGCTTTTGGTGATCGTATGTAACTTCTCACCTCTTGCATATGAAAAATATCAGATGGGAGTGCCGTATCCGGGCAAATACAAAGAAATCTTCAATAGTGATGCAGCAGAGTTCGGCGGAACCGGTGTAAGAAATGCCAGGGTAAAATCCTCCAAACGGGCAGAGCATGATGAGAGAAAGAACTCCATAGTCATTGATGTGGCACCTCTGTCAGTTCAGATCTTCTCTTTCACAAAAGAGGAGAAAAAGACAACTGCAAAGGCAGGGACAAAAAAGGCCGTGAAGGAAACTACAGGTGTTAAGAATGCCTCAAAAGGAAAGAGCAGGGCGTCCGGGACAGGAAACACTGCTGAGAGTAAGACAAACCCTGCGGTTTCAAAAGTCCGGGCAGAGCTGGAAAAGAAGATCGAGGATGAGCGCAAAAAAGAACTGGAGCGGCAGGCGCTGAACCTATCCGCAGCGGCGGAGGCTGTCAAGGCGGAGGCCGGAAAAGAAACAGCCAAAGCGGAAACAGAGAAGACAACAGCAGGAACAAAGGCAAAAAAGACAGCAGCCAAAGCGAAAAGTAAAAAGACAACATCCAAAACGGAAGCTGAGAAGACAGAGGCAAAACCGGAAGTTAAAAAGACAACATCTAAGGCGGATGCGGAAAAGATAGAGGCAAAGCCGGAGGCTAAAAAGACAGCATCCAAGCTGGAAGCCGAGAAAATAGAGGCAAAGCCGGAGGCTAAGAAGATAGCATCAAAACCGGAAGCTGAGAAAATAGAGGCAAAGCCGGAGGCTAAAAAGATAGCGTCTAAACCGGAAGCTGAAAAAATAGAGGCAAAGCCGGAGGCTAAGAGGATAGCGTCTAAACCGGAGGCCGAGAAAATAGAGGCAAAGCCGGAGGCGAAAAAAATAGCAGCGAAACCGGAAGCTGAGAAAATAGAGGCAAAGCCGGAGGCTAAGAAGATAGCATCCAAACCGGAAGCTGAGAAGATAGAGGCAAAGCCGGAGGCTAAAAAAATAGCGTCTAAACCGGAAGCCGAGAAAATAGAGACAAAATCAGAGCAGACACCTGTTGCTGACCAGGTGGCGAAAGCAGATGAGACAGAAAATGCAAAGCCGGAAACCGGCAGGACAGCTCCGGGTAAGAGAACAACGAGAAAGACGACAAAGAAGAAATAAGGATGAACTAAATGACAGGATTTTTGGCAAAAAGTATTAATATAGAAAAAATCTGGAACCGTATCAGTGCCCAGATTCCCGCCGTGGAAGCCTTTGCGTGGAAAGTAATACTGGCAATCGTTATCTATTTTATAGCCAGTAAAGTGATCATCAAGATATGCGCCCTGATCCGGGCGGCCATGAACAGAGCAGGCGCGGATACCGGTGTGATCCAGTTTTTGACTTCCTTTGTAAAAACAGCCCTTTACTTTCTGCTGATCGTAAGTATTGCAGTCCGTTTTGGAATCAAGGAATCCTCCATTGCGGCATTGCTGGCATCCGGTGGTGTGGCGATCGGCCTGGCACTGCAGGGCGGTCTGTCAAATCTGGCAGGCGGAGTGATCATCATGCTCCTGAGACCTTTCACAGTGGGAGACTACATTATAGAAAACACCAACAAACAGGAGGGCACAGTGGTGAAGATCGATCTGTTTTACACCACCCTCTCCACTGTGGACAACAGACGGATCACCATACCCAACGGAAATATCACCAATTCCAGTATTGTCAATGTGACATCCCAGGATAAGCGGAAGCTGGAGATCAAGGTCATGATCGGCTACCAGTCGGATCTGAAAAAAGCAAAAGGAATTCTGGAAACTCTGCTCCACGAGGATCCTGCAATCATGTCTGAGCAGGAGATGCTGGTGTTCGTGGACGAATTGGCAGATGACGGCGTGATCCTGGGATTAAGGGCATGGGTGAAGACAGAGGATTACTGGCCTGCTAAATGGAGACTGAATGAGGAAATCAAACTGACATTTGACGAGGAAAACATTGATATTCCATATCCGCAGCTTGATGTGCATATCAAGTCCGGATTGCCGGAGGCTTTCGGCAGAGAGGAGCGCAGCCTATGAAATACAGAAATTTATGTCTTGCTGTCCTGCTTAGCGCCGCAATGATATTTGGCACTGCAGGATGCAGCAATGCCCAGGATACAGATGCGAAAACCCAGACAGAGTCGAAAGAGAGTCAGAAGGATACTGAACAGGATAAGAAGGACACCTCAGATCAGAAAGCAGAGAAAGAGACAGAAAAAGAAGATACTCAGGCAGATAAAAAGGATAATGCAGAGTCGAAAGATGAGACTGCAGAGAAGGACACAGAGAAAAACGCAGAAACCGGCAATGCCGGCACAGAGAACTCCCAGGAGGAGAGCGCACCGGTACAGTCGGGTCAGGCGTTTATCTATGTTCCCGACGACAATGCTGAGGGATGGGATATCAAACAAGTGGAAATTGCCCAGGTAACAGCCGATGCTTTGATCGGTCAGCTTGTGGGTGCAGGGGTTCTGACGGACAGTATAACAGTTCAGAATTTTGAGGAGACAGAGGAGGAGGGACAGTATGTCCTGAAACTGGATTTGTCCTCTAATTTTAAGGACAGTGTCCGCTCCATGGGTACGGCGGGAGAAATCCTTACCATAGGGGCTGTTGTCAACTCATTTTTGGACACCTATCAGGCAGAAGCTATCCAGATCACAGTGGACGGCAGCACACTGGAGACAGGCCATGAGATATACGAAGGATACATGACACATATGGATTATCAGTAACTACAGGTGCAGCGCCGGAAGGATTCCGGCAGCTGCATTTTCAGATTGGACGGGAGTGGCTGACTATGAAAAAATTATTTGAACCATTACAAATTAAGAATGTGAAGATCAAAAACAGAGTTTGTTTTCCCCCTGTGGTATGTTATGCGTGGGGGACAGAGGACGGCTACGTGACACAGGAGAATGTGGAACATTACAGAAAGGTGGCAAAAGGACAGGCAGGACTTATCATACAGGAAGCTACCTGTGTAGATAAGAACGGTAAGCTTGTGGAAAACCAGCTTGGTATCTGGGAGGATGGGCAGATCCAGGGGCTGTCTGAAATTGTGGATGCGGTACACAAAGAAGGATGTCCCATTTTTATCCAGATCCATCATGCCGGTGTCTCGGGACTGGACGGAGAGCTTGCCTGTCCCAGTGATTACAGTTTTTCTAAAAATGGAGTGAAAAAAACAGGCAAAGAGCTGACAGAGGAAGAAATACATAGGATCCAACAGGAATTTACAGATGCCGCGGTCCGAGCCTGGAAAGCAGGATATGACGGTGTAGAGCTTCATGGATGTCATCAATACCTCATGTGCGAATTCTTTAACCGCTGGGTAAACCGCAGACAGGATGCGTACGGGGAACATAGGGAATTGTTTGCAGTGGAAATCCTGCGGGCCATAAAGGAAAAGGTGCCTGAGGATTTCGTGGTGGGAATCCGTCTGGGAGGATTTGAACCAAGACTGGAGGATGGGATCAGACATGCGGTGATACTGGAAAAAGAGGGCATAGATTTTATTGATGTGTCCTATGGATTTTCCGGGGAGGATGATCCGAAAGCGCCTGTGGACTTTCCCTATGAGAAATGTATCTATGCAGCGGAGGAGATCAAACGCAGCGTATCGGTGCCTGTTTTTGCGGTAAATGGAATCACAAGTCCTAATATGGCACAGGAGATTCTGGAGCGCACCAATGTGGATATGATCGACATTGCCAGGGGGATCATTGTGAACTATAATTGGGCAAAAGATGCCATAGAGGGCAGGGATACCGGAAAATGTCTGCACTGTAAGCGCTGTCTGTGGTGCGAAGATCCGGATACCTGTGCGGGCAGAAAAGTTCTAAAGAAGAATCTGCGGGGGAAAAAGGAATTTATAGACAATTTATAATTTTTAAGAGTCAGGAAATATCTATTTGTCTGCCATCGTGCTATTATTATTATATCGTAAAAATGAGAGAGGATGATACCACATGAAGACGCAGGTATTGTATAAAAGCAGAACGGGCAATACGGAAAAGCTGGCAAAGGCCATATTTGCAGCAATACCGGGCTCGGATAAGGACATTGCCCGGCTGGACGGGCAGACAGATTATGATATGGCGGACATTTATTTTATCGGATTCTGGACGGACAGAGGGAGTGCCAGTGTAGAAGTGCTGGATTACCTGGGGGCCCTCCAGGGGAAGAAGATTGCATTGTTCGGCACCTGCGGAATGGGTGAGAGCCAGGAATATTTTAAAAAGATAGAAGAGAATATCCGGGTTTTCATAGAGGATGACAACGAATATCTGGGTGCTTTTATGTGCCAGGGCAAGATGCCTATCCAGGTCAGGGAAAAGTATAACCGTATGCGAAACGGTGACAACGACAGGCAGGTTGACGCTATGATACGGAATTTTGACATGGCTATGCTGCATCCCGACATGGATGACCTGGAGCATGCCCGTGAGTTTGTAGGCAGAATATATGAAACATTAGAGAAGGATGGGATTTGACGATCATGAAAGAAAAATTTGCAAAGTTTATGGCAGGGCGTTACGGCACAGACAGACTGAACCAGTTTATGCTCATTGTGCTTCTTGTCTGTGCTGTCATCAATCTGTTTATCAGAAATGGATATGTTTCCATACTGCTGACTTCCTGGGAGGTTCTTCTGATCGTTTTCATATATATCAGAATGTTTTCAAGGAAGCTCACAAAGCGCTATGCAGAGAACCAGAAGTACCTGGCTGTGGAAAACAAGGTACGCCATTTCTTTGGCCAGAAAAAATATATTCAGCAGCAGAGAAAGGACTATCACATTTATTCCTGTCCAAGCTGCAAGCAGAAGATCCGTATTCCCAAGGGAAAAGGCAAGGTAAGCGTGCGCTGTCCAAAGTGTGGAACGGAATTTGTGAAAAATAGCTGATGCAGACAGCAAAGACCAGATAATGACCAGAGTGTGCCGGAAGGAATTTTCAGGCACACTCTGAGCTGTACAGTATGATACGGACGGAATCATACTGCTGGAACCAGTAAAGCGTAAAAAAGCGTAAAGCCCCGTAAAAGGCTTTACGCTTTTTATGTAAAAGCTGGAAATGAGACTCGAACTCACGACCCCTTCATTACGAGTGAAGTGCTCTACCGACTGAGCTATTCCAGCTTGTGTTACACACAAATGATATTATACACGATTTTGAGAAAAATTCAACTGTTTTTTATAAATTCTGTCTTATGTTTTGTAACAGTTCAGCTAGGTCTGTGCATTTACTGCGCTGACCGTATGAACAGGTAGTGCCAGCAGGTATATTTAGAGTGTGTCGGAAGGAATTTTCAGTTACACTCTGGTAAAGAATACCGGAATGGATTATTTGAGAATAAAATGGATGAATTCCCTCTAAATTATTTGTCGGGAATTGACAACGCCGAACATTTGTGCCATTATATACCAGAGATAGTTTAATAAGAGGCGGCTGTGAGGGGACTGAACAGCTGCGATAAGATAAAGAAGGATACGACATGAGTGAGATACGACACCCCCAGGGAAATCCCGCAGATTCTGTTTCGGCAGAGGCGGGGAAAGATAAGTTACTGGAATTAAAGGGGATCAGCAAGAGCTTCGGCACAACAGACGTGCTCAGAGACATTGATCTTTCCATAGAAAGAGGAGAGTTCATCACATTCTTAGGTGCCTCCGGCTGCGGAAAGACCACAACGCTGCGCATTATCGCCGGATTGGAAATGCCTGATAAAGGTCAGGTGATCTTGGAGGGCCGGGATGTGACTGCGCTGGAACCTCATCAGAGAGATGTGAACACAGTGTTTCAGAACTATGCCCTGTTTCCCCATATGAATGTGGAGGCAAACATTGGCTATGGTCTGAGGATACGTAAGGTTCCTAAAAATGAAATTAAGAAAAATGTAAAGAAAATGCTGGATCTTGTTCAGCTCTCAGGCTATGAAAAGCGTATGCCCTCAGAGCTGTCAGGGGGACAGAAGCAGAGAGTTGCCATTGCACGCTCCCTGATCAACAGTCCGAAGCTGCTGCTGCTGGACGAGCCTTTAGGCGCACTTGACCTGAAGCTGCGCAGGGCCATGCAGACAGAGCTGAAGCGGCTCCAGAAGAAGCTGGGCATTACCTTCCTGTACATAACCCATGACCAGGAGGAGGCCATCAACATGTCTGACCGCATTGTGGTCATGCGTGACGGACAGTTTGAACAGATCGGTACCCCGGATGAGATCTACAACCGTCCAAAAACCAGCTATGTAGCTGATTTTGTGGGCAATGCCAATATTATCTCCGGTATTGTGGAGAATATAGGTGAGGAACTGACAGATATCCGTGTGAACGACTGTCTCATTTCAGCCGGAACTGTGGATGGACTGAAAAAAGGCAGCAGAGCAGTGGTAGCTGTGAGAAGGGAGAATATCAAAGTTTGCCGTGAGTGCAAAAAAGGGCTTCCGGCAGTGATAACAGATAAATCCTTTAACGCGGGACAGCTCCACATGGCTTTCAGACTGGAGGACGGCAGAGAAGTGGTTGCCAGCCATTATGGCATAGACACAGATCTGACTGTGGATCAGAAGGTCTGTGTGGGATGGGAGCCGGAGCACGCCGTCTTTGTGGATATGGATGAAGGCACACAGGGGGCGTGAGATGGAGAAAAAGAAAAAATCGGGACTGTTTCTGACGGTTGCACCCCTCTATATCTTTACCCTTGTCTTTGTGGCCGGACCACTGGTCTATATGATAGCGCTGAGTTTTGCCACAAACAGCGACGGGTGGGGTACCGTGTGGAAATTTACCCTGGAAAATTATAAGAAGATAGCAGACCCTGTCTATCTGAAAAGCTTTAGCCAATCCTTCCAATTGGCCTTTACCAGTACCATCTGTATTACGCTGCTGGGATATCCCTTCGGATATTTTATGGCAAAGCAGTCAGATAAATGGAAAAAGAGGATCATGCTGCTGGTCATGGTGCCCTTCTGGACCAGCTCTCTGATCCGCATGTATGGGTGGATCATTCTGCTCCAGGCAAAAGGTGTGTTCAACACTCTTTTAATGAAGCTGGGCATTATTCAGGAGCCTCTGAAAATTCTCTATTCCTATCCGGCAGTTGTCATCGGTATGGTGTATGCACTGCTGCCGTTTATGGTGCTCTCCGTGTATTCCAGCGTGGAAAAGATGGACTGGTCATTAGTGGAGGCCGCAAGGGATCTGGGTGCCAGCCGCCCAATGGCATTTTTGACGGTAACCCTGAAGCTGACGCTGCCGGGACTTCTGACCGGTGTGATCCTTTCCTTTGTGCCGTCTATGGGCCTGTTCTTTATCGCGGACATTCTGGGCGGTAATAAAATTGTTCTGGTGGGAAGCGTGATCCAGGATCAGCTCACAAGAGGAAGCAATTGGCCATTTGCAGCAGCCCTCGCAGTGGTGCTCATGGCTCTTACTTCCATTATGATTTATCTGTACAGGAAAATCACCCACGTGAAAGATTTGGAGGGATTCTTTTGAGAAAAAAACATAAGCTGTCAGGCATTTATCTGGCTGTTCTGCTGCTCATTATGTATCTCCCCATTGTGATGGTGGTGATATTTTCTTTTAATGAGTCCAAGCTGACAGCCAGCTTTACAGGATTTTCTTTGAAATGGTATGAAACACTCTGGCACGACAGAGATATAAAGGAGGCGCTGTTCAACAGCATACTTCTGGGTGTCATAAGCTGCGCCATCTCTGCGGTCATCGGAACTTTAGGTGCCGTTGGTATGGCACGGGCGGATTATAAGACGAAAGGCATGATGGAATATCTTTCCACAGTCCCTATCATGATACCGGAGATCATTCTCGGTATGGTATTTCTTGCCTTTTTCTCCTTATTAAACCTGCCTTTTGGTATGACAACCTTGGTAATTGCGCATACTACCTTTTGTATTCCCTATATATTTATGATGGTGAAGGCAAGGCTTGTGGGAATTGACAGGTCGTTAGAGGAGGCGGCCCGGGATCTGGGAGCATCTCAGATACGGACGTTCTTTGATATCACACTCCCGTTGATCATGCCTGCGGTTCTGTCGGGAAGCCTGCTTGCCTTTGCCATGTCTTTTGATGATGTGGTCATCAGTATTTTTGTAAACGGTCCAAGGCTCAATACACTTCCGGTAAAGGTCTATACCCAGTTAAAGACAGGGGTTACCCCGGAGATCAATGCGCTTTGTACCATAATCCTAGTGGCTATCGTTCTGGTTCTTGGCATCTCTTCTTTGGTACAGAAGAGGCAGGAACACAGGCGGGGAGAACTTTCAGAAAGATGAGGTAAAAATATGAAGAGAAGATTAGCAGCTCTTACACTGTGTTTTGCGATGGCGGCTTCTATGCTTGCCGGATGCGGCGAAAAAGAGGAAGACGACAACAAAGAACTGGTACTCTACACCTGGGAGGGTCTGTTCCCCCAGGAAGTCCTGGATGGTTTTGAGAAAGAGACAGGGATCAAGATCATCAGCTCCAACTTTGACACGAATGAAACCATGCTGGAAAAGATCCAGCAGACAGACGGAAAAGACTATGATATTGTTGTGGGCGATGACTATATCATTGAACAGATCGTAAAGAACGGTCTTGCAAAAAAACTGGACAAAACACAGATCGGCAATTTTAACAACATCAATCCACTGTATCAGAGCCAGTTTTATGATCCGGACAATGAATATACAGTTCCCCACGGAGCTGGTATCCCCCTGATCGTATATGATCCGGAGCAGGTTGATTTTGAGATCAAGGGCTACGAGGATCTGTGGAATCCAAAGCTTGAGGACAAGATCGCTATGATCGGCAGTTACCGTGCCGTCAACGGATTTGTACTTCAGACCATGGGGAAATCCATGAATGAGGAAGATGTATCTGTCATTGAGCAGGCTGGTGAGAAATTAAAAGAACTGGCACCAAACATCCGTATGATCCAGGACAGTGATACACAGAACGCACTGCTGAACGGCGAGGCAAGTGTTGCTTATCTCTATACATCCCAGGTGACAGCAGCCCTTGCGGAAAATCCGGACCTGAAGGTGGTCTATCCTGAAGAGGGGCTGGGATTCGGCATCATGAATCTGTTTATTCCCAAAAACGCGCCGGATGAGCTGAACGCGTATAAATTCCTGGACTACATTTTAGAGCCGGAGACAGCGGCAAAATGTTTTGATGCTCTTGGCTATTACTGTACCACAAAGGCTGCTGACGACCTGGTAAATCCGAACCTGGTAGTGCCTGATTCTGTGACAAAGGGTGAGATCGTACAGAATGTGAGCGCAGAGGCCAATGAGGCGTATGAGAAAAACTGGACAGAATTCAAAGCGGCATGTGACTAAGAAGGGAGGAGGTACATACAATGCAGACAAAAGTGACAAGAGAAGAAGCGTTAAAGCTTCTGAAAAAATACAACAAAGAGGAATTCCATATCCTGCATGCGCTGACTGTGGAAGGCGTTATGCGTTGGTATGCCGAAGAGATGGGGTATGGCCATGAGGCGGAGTTCTGGGCATTGGTGGGCCTGCTTCACGATGTAGATTTTGAACAGTATCCCGAGGAGCACTGCAAAAAAGCACCGGAGCTTCTGGCGGAGATTGATGCCAAGGAGGAGCTTGTACACGCGGTTGTGAGCCATGGATACGGACTTTGTTCTGACGTGAAGCCGGAACATCTTATGGAGAAGATCCTGTTTGCCTCTGATGAGCTTACAGGACTTATCTGGGCGGCAGCAAAAATGCGTCCTTCCAAGAGCGTTATGGATATGGAAGTGTCCAGTGTAAAGAAAAAATTCAAGGATAAGAGATTCGCAGCCGGCTGTTCCAGGGATGTGATAAAGGACGGTGCCGAGATGCTGGGATGGGAACTGACGGAATTATTTGACAAGACGATCCAGGCCATGCGTTCCTGTGAGGCTTCTGTGGCCCGGGAGTGCGAAGAGCTGGCAGTACAGTGATATGAAGGATAAATATGTTGTGAATGAGGGCAAAAGGGATGCGGGAGCATCCTTTTTGCCTGCTTACTATTATTCCCCATGGAAAGAGGGGAGGACAAAAGAGGAACAGGAAACCTTGCTTCATGCCGAAGAGATGGAGATCGCCGATGGTGTGGAGGAGATCGGAAACTATACCTTTTACGGCTGTGGAAATTTAAGAACCCTGTCCTTCACGGATTCCCTGAAGCGCATCGGCGGCGGTTCCTTCACAGGATGCTCCGCGCTCAGGAAACTGTATGTGCGGATGGGTGAAGGGGCCAAGAGCTGTCTGGCGGATGTGGTGGCTGAAACCTTTCACGAAGTGTTTGTGACGATCACGTTTAGGGAGACAGAACACTGCGCGAAACTGGTATTTCCGGAGTATTATGAGGAAGGTGTGGAGAACACGCCGGCCAGGATACTGGAGACACATTTTCACGGTTCAGGCTATCGTTACCGCCAGTGTTTTACAGAAAAACGTGTAGATTATCACCGCTATGACAATTTATTTGAAGTGGCAAAGGTGTATGAGAAGCCGGAGATCCTGATTCCCATGGCCATGGGGCGCCTTATGCATCCCTGGGAATTGGGGGAAGCTGCAAAAAAAGAGTATGCCGCATATGTGGAAGAACACCTGGCAGAGACAGGGGACTATTTTCTTGGGCGTAAGGACTGGCACAGTGCTCTGTGTTATCTGGCAGAACAGATGGTGCAGAGCGCTGAGGAGATGGAACTGCTCTTAAGCCAGGCGTCAAGAAGAGGACAGACAGAGGCGGTGAGTGTATTGATGGAGATGAAGAGGAAACGGTTTGGCAGGGCTGTAAAGTCCTTTGAATTTTAAAAATGGAGTAAAAAGATGGCACAGGAAATGGAAAAACGAATCAATGAAGTGTGTGTCAGAATACTGGCCGCTTCCAGAAGTGAGCTATATCTGCACATGCGCTTTTTGGATGTGGCACTTTCTGCGTTTTCATATGTGCAGAACCCGGAGATGGAGGCCCTGGGAACAGACGGTGTGGGGCTTTATTATAACCCTGCCTATCTGGGCGGTCTGTACCGGGAGGGGCGTGTATGGGTGAACCGGGCATATCTTCATATGGTGTTCCACTGCATTTTTGCCCATCCGTGGAAGGATACGCGTCTCAGAAAAAAGAGAGCATCCAGGCTGGTTGAGGAAAACCTGGCAGATCTTTTGTGGGATGTCTCCTGCGATATTGCTAGCGAAGCCATGATCGACAGCATTCCTCTGCACTGTGTGCGCCGTCCGCCGTCTGCTTTCAGAAGAGAGACTTACGCGGAGCTTGGGAAAAAGCGCCGTGTTCTGAATGCAGAGGGGGTTTTTACGGCACTTTTGGAGGTGAGGCCCACCCGGGAACAACTTCGCAGATTGAGACAGGAATTCTATGTGGATGACCACCGGTTCTGGAGCGGGGGAAAAAGAAAAACACCCAACCAGAGACCAAAGGAGAATTGGGATGACATCCGCAATAAGATGGAGACAGAACTGCAGAGCTTTGGACAGGATTCGGCCACTGGAGCTTCGGAGGGAATACTGGAACAGATCAAGGTGGAGAACAGGGATTCCTATGATTACCGCAGGTTTCTGCAGAAATTTGCGGTGCTGAAAGAGGAGCAGCAGATAGACCCGGATTCTTTTGACTATGGGTTTTACAGCTATGGACTTTCCCTGTACGGCAATATGCCGTTGATCGAACCACAGGAGAGCCGGGAGGTGAAAAAGGTGGAGGAATTTGTCATAGCCATTGACACCTCCATGTCCTGTTCCGGTGAGCTGGTGAAGGCTTTTTTGAAAGAGACGTATTCCATCCTTCGGGAGACGGAGAGTTTCTTTCGGAAGATCAAGATCCACATCATCCAGTGTGATGAGATGGTGAGAAAGGACGACAGGATCACTTCCCAGGAGGAACTGGAGGCATATATGGAACATCTGGAACTGCTGGGGCAGGGCGGTACGGATTTCAGGCCGGTTTTTACCTATGTGGAGGAACTGATGGCAAAAAGAGAATTTACAAACCTGAGAGGACTTTTGTATTTTACTGACGGCAAAGGGATATTTCCCCGGAAAATGCCCCGGTATGAGACGGCGTTTGTGCTGATGCAGAAAGAATATGAAGAGGTTGATGTACCCGCCTGGGCTATAAAAATATATCTGGACCAGGAGGAAATGGAAGCATATAAAGAGGGAATTACTGATGAACATTAAACGAGCAAAACAGGAGATCAAGGACGCTATAGAGGCATATCTGATCAAAGATGAATATGGGGAATACTGTATTCCCTCCATCCGGCAGCGCCCCATTCTGCTTATGGGACCTCCGGGGATCGGCAAGACACAGATCATGGAACAGATCGCCAGGGAATGTGAGATCAACCTGGTATCCTATACCATCACCCACCACACCAGGCAGAGCGCTGTGGGACTTCCCTTTATCAGGGAGAAGGAGTACGGCGGGGAATCCCACTCTGTGACGGAATACACCATGAGTGAGATCATTGCCTCTGTGTACGACAAAATGGAGGAGACAAAGATTCCGGAGGGAATCCTCTTCATTGATGAGATCAACTGCGTGTCCGAGACGCTTGCCCCAACCATGCTGCAGTTTCTGCAGTGCAAGACCTTCGGAAACCAGTCTGTGCCAAAGGGGTGGATCATTGTGGCGGCGGGGAATCCTCCGGAGTACAATAAATCCGTCCGGGAATTTGACGTGGTGACCCTTGACAGGATACGCAGGATCGATGTGGAGGAAGACTTTGGCGTATGGAAAGAGTATGCCTATGGTGCCGGCATACATCCGGCTGTGATCTCTTATTTGGATATCCACAAAGATAATTTTTACCGCATGGAGACCAGTGTGGACGGTCGTATGTTCGCCACTGCCAGAGGATGGGAGGATCTGTCCCAGTTCCTCTATGCCTATGAAAAGCTGGGAAAAAGGGCGGACAGGGAAGTCGTGGGGCAGTACATCCAGCACGGCAAAGCTGCCAGGGATTTTGCCAATTATCTGGAGCTGTTTGAGAAATACAAGACTGATTATCAGATCGATCAGGTACTGGCAGGCCACTTTGAAAACTTTGCGGTGGATAAGCTGAAACTGGCATCTTTCGATGAGAAATTCAGTGTGGTGGGTCTTCTTGTGGGCCGCCTTGGGACCGGATTCTATGCATATTATGAGATGGATCTTTATGTTACAGCCCTTTATGACAAACTAAAAGTCTGGAAGCGGGAGATGGGAGAGGGAAAAGCCCCATCCGGTTCCCTTGGAGATATCCTGAGATGGGAGCAGGCGGAATATGAGAGAAAGGAAAATGCAGGCCAGTTCACCGCGCCGGCGCGCCATGCGGCTGTTAAGATCATGGAGTTTTTAAAGGCACGGCTTTTGGAGTCAGAAATCTGTGAAAAGGACGGCTTGTCACCAGAGGAGATCTTTGCCGGGGCCGCGAAGCATTTCAGACAGGAATCCGAGAAGCGGGAGCGCATGATCTTAGAGACCGGCAGAGCTTTGCAGAATGCCTTTGATTTTCTGGAAAGCGCTTTTGGCGACAGCCAGGAGATGATCATATTTGTCACCGAGTTGAATACGAATCCGTACAGTATCCAGTTTATCAGTGAAAATGGATGTGACAGTTATTATAAATATAATAAAAAGCTGCTCTTTGAAGAGGAGCAGATGAGTATCTTAAAAGAGCTGGAGGAAATTGAGACGGACTTGTAACTACTTGTGTGCCTTTTTCCATACTTTATGCAGGAGATATTGAGCAGGAGAGAGAGCCGGGATATAATAAGACAAAGCGGATAAAGACGACAGGAGGAGAAAGATGCGTATAGCAGTGTGTGACGACGACGAGACTGCAGTATCTTTTTTAAGAGAGCTGATAGAGAGTTACCCAAAGCAGAAACTAAGCGCGGACGGATACAGCAGCGGGGAGGACCTGCTCAGGACCGGGAATATCTATGATCTGATCTTCCTGGACATTGATATGAAGGGCATAGACGGGATCGAGACTGCCAGGAGGATTCGCATTCATGACAGGAAAGTGAAGATCGTATATGTCACCTCTTACAAGGAATATGCAGGAAAGGCTTTTTCTGTCCATGCATTTGGATATCTTCTGAAGCCTGTAAAGCAGGAGAAGATTTGGAAGCAGATCGAGGATGCCTTGCTCTGGCAGGAGGAAGAGGCGCCGGAGGTAAAGCAGGTGGAGTTCACTGCCGTGGAAGGGCTTGTGAGGCTTCCTGTGGATATGATCTATTATTTTGAATATCAGAACCGGCGGATCTATATGAAGGCAAAAGATACCACCTATGAGATGCGGGGGAAGATATCGGATATTGCCGGCAGGATGGAGGAGTATGGATTTTCCGTGCCCCATAAAAGCTTTGTGGTGAATCTGTATCACGTAAAAAATATCAAGGGGTATGAAATCCTCATGATGAACGGAGAGTGGATCCCTTTGTCGCAGAAACAGGCAGTGCAGTTCAAAGAGAAGCTGAGTCTTTATCTGGCGGATAAGATGGGGTAGGAAGAAGGTGGCAGCAGGGTGTTCCAATATATTGTGACAGCGGCGGATTTATTTGTACTGGGATTTCTCTTTTACTGGTTCATGAACAGGATCGGGGAACGGCGTCTGAATAAGGTATGGATTTATCCGGCAGCTTATGGGGCTTTTTCAGCATTTTGTCTGCTGACCCAGTTTTCACGGAGTAACTGGATCATCACGATTTCAATCGTACTGGCAGTGCTGTTTTTGGAGACAGTGCTGTTTAAGTCCACCGGGGCGGCATATTTTTACTGTGTGGTATATTGTTTCGGATTTTTCCTCTGTCAGATCACAAGTATCTATGCTGTGCAGTGGACTTATATGAATATGACTACATGGAATCTCCTGCGGATAGGACTGGAGAAGATAGACAACATGCGGATCGTCCTTCTCCTGATAAAATGGTTTGCGGAATTTTTCTGGACCTTTTTTATTCTCATGATTATAAAAAAAGATGAGGAGAAGGAAAACCGATTCTTTCTCTATAAGCGCCAGTATTTTTTCTTTATGCTGCTTCCCATTTTTTCTGTTGTCTTCATGCTGTCTATTATCTGGATGAGCGCGGATTTTTTTGTTCTCAGGTACGGGTACGGTCTGGTGATACTTAACATCCTTTTGATCTTTGCCATAAATCTGCTGCTTTTGTACCTTTTCAAAGAGACCGGGAAGGGCAGCCGGGCACTCAGGGAGGAAAAGCTTTACAAGCAGGAGTCAGAGCTGCTCTATCAGCATTATAAAACCCTAGAGGAGAGTTACCAGAATTCCAGAAAAGTCATACATGACGCCAGGAATCACATGCAGGCCGTGGCACGTCTCTACGAGAGCGGAGAGACAGACAGGGCAAAGGCCTACGCCGAGGATGTTTTCCATCTGCTGAACCAGACAGGACATACCTGGTATACGAACAACAGGATGCTGAATATCATATTAAATGAGAAGCTGGGACAGGCGTCCATGCAGGATACAAGGCTGGAATTGGATATCTGTGACGGCTGCCTTGACAGGATACGTGAGATTGATATCACCACGATCTTTGCAAATCTTCTGGACAATGCGGTGGAGGCCATAGGGGAGGGGGAGGAGAAACGCCTTTCCCTGCAGATACAAAACATACACTCCTTTCTTGTGATCAAAATGGTGAACTCAAAGGGGAAAAAGAAGGAGAGAGCAGGACAGAAGCATCAGCAGCTGGGGCTGCAGAATGTAAAAAGTGCCCTGGGTAAATATGATGGGACCATGAAAATTTCCCAGACGGATACAGAGTTTCAGGTAAGCATCATGATACCGGATGAACAAAAAGAAACGTAAAGAGGAGGGGATGACCATGAAAAAAATCCGAAAGAGAGGTCTTCTGTTCTGCGTGATCTGCCTGATCGGGGTACTGACAGCGGGATGCGGAAATAAGCTTTCTGAGAAATTTGATGAGGACGAAGTGAAAAAGGCTGCCGAAAATATGGTAGATCAGGTAAATGCCGGAGAATTGGAGGATATATATGAGAACACCTTTGCTCCTGTCATGCGGCAGGCGATCGCTTATGAACAGCTCCAGGAAAATCTGGATTATGTTTTTGACAAGCTGGGAGAGTTTGAATCCTTTGAGAAGATAAGCGTGGCGGGAGGCCAGGATAAGGATACGGAGACACCTTATGCAGTGGTGGTTCTTCTGGCAAAATATAAGGATGGAAAAGCCCAGTATACCATCACTTTTGATACGGGTATGAAATGCATTGGATTTTACGTGAAATAAGAACAACAGCAGTGAAGAATATGAAAAGAGTCCGGTTCGCGCCGGACTCTTTTTAAAGTCTGTCTGTTATTTGAAGAATTGATCTCCGTAGCCGTAATGTTCTACCACATAGTCGATATCTTTGTCACCGCGTCCGCTTAAATTCACAAGAATAGAGCCCTGCTTCATCTCTTTTGCCTTACGCATAGCATAGGCAACCGCATGGGCGCTCTCGATGGCCGGGATAATGCCCTCTGTGCGGGACAGTTTGAAGAATGCGTCCATGGCCTCCTCATCGCTGACGGTATCGTACTGCACTCTGCCCAGGTCACGGAGGAATGCGTGCTCCGGTCCCACAGAAGGATAATCAAGTCCGCTTGCTATGGAATATACAGGAGCCGGTTCGCCCTTGTCGTCCTTTAACATGATACTCTCGAAACCGTGCATAACACCCTTTTCGCCATACTGCATAGAGGCTGCGTGGTCGCCCATCTTGGTGCCTCTTCCCAGAGGCTCCACGCCTACAATGTCCACAGGCTCATCCACGAAAGGCACGAACATGCCGATGGAATTGCTTCCGCCGCCTACGCTTGCGCATACCACGTCGGGCAGCAGGCCTGTCATTTCCTTAAACTGGTCTTTGGCTTCCTCGCCCACTATGTACTGGAAGTCCCTAACCATTAGGGGGAAGGGATGGGGGCCAACTGCGGAACCGATACAGTAAATAGAATCCTTGTAATTCTTAGCATAAGACTCAAAGGCAGAGTCAACCGCCTCTTTTAGTGTCTTGTTGCCGTGTGTGACAGGCACCACCTTGGCGCCCAGGATCTTCATACGTGTCACGTTGGGAGCCTGCTTGGCAATATCCACTTCACCCATGTGCACTTCACACTCTAATCCAAAGAACGCTGCCGCTGTAGCGATAGCCACGCCGTGCTGACCGGCTCCGGTCTCCGCGATCAGACGCTTTTTGCCGATGAATTTGGCCAACAGTCCCTCGCCCATGCAGTGATTCAGCTTATGGGCGCCTGTGTGGTTCAAATCTTCTCGTTTCAGATAAATCTGACAGTTGCCGATAGTTCTTGAAAGGCGCTCGCAGTGATAGACCGGTGTGGGTCTTCCCTGGAACTCCTTGCGGATGCGGCGCAGCTCACTGATGAACTGGGAGGAGTGGCAGATGGTCTGGTATGCGTCTGCGATCTCCTCAAAGGCGGGAACCAGCTCCTCTGTCAGGTAAGCACCGCCGTAAGGACCAAAGCGTCCGTTTCTGTCAGGATAATGTCTCAGGTATGTTCTGTAATCTACTTCCATTCTTTTTCTCCTTTATGTGAATTCAATATTTTATTCCTGTTCGCCGTGCAGGGCGTCTTTTGCCAGCTTGAAGCCGTTCTGAGCGGCTTTTGTCAGCCAGAGGTCTGCCTTATCTTCATCCTTTTCAACACCTTCTCCGTAGCGGTAGAGGATTGAGAGGTTATACTGCGCGGCAGGTATATTGGCGTTGGCAGCCTTTTCAAAGAGCTGGAATGCCCGCTCCGTGTTGGGAGGGACTGCCTGGCCGCTTAAAAAGTAACCGCCCATGCAGCACATGGCTCGATAATCCCCCTGCTGCCCTGCTTTTTTATACCAGCCAAAGGCTTTTGAGTGATCTTGTTTTGTACCGATCCCTTCCTCATAACACCTGGCCAGGTTGTACTGGGCATTTTTATTGCCGGTTTCAGCAGCGCGTCTGATATAGGTAAACGCTTTTTTTTCGTCTTTGTCCACGCCTTTTCCTTGGGCATAGAGAAATCCCAGGTGCAGCAGGGCATCCACATGGTCTTTTTTCGCTGCTTTTTCATACCACTGGGCTGCCTGTCCGAAATCTGTCAGGGTGTGTATTCCGTTTTCATAGTAATAGCCCACGGCATACTCCAGATCCTTCTGACCGTTTTCTGCCAGGATTTTCAGTTCTTCCAGAGTAAAATCCATATTTTTTGCGTCCATTCAAAATATCTCCATTTTTCTTTTGACAAATTTTGTAATATAGTGTACTGTTTTTGTAGGAATTAAATCCACGGTTGGAGCCTGTATGATTCGGCCCATTGCTGATATTATAACATAGGAATCGGGATTTATAAACATAAAAAGATGAAGATGACATCGGAGGGATTGAAAAATGCTGGAGCTTAGGGATGTCTCCTTCAAAGTAGAAGAGGAGACAAAGGAGAAAGGGATTCTGGAGCATGTAAGCTTTACTCTGGAGGACAACAGATTTATAGCCATCACAGGGCCCAACGGCGGAGGAAAATCAACGCTGGCAAAAATCATCGCGGGTATTGAGAAGCCCACAGAGGGAAGACTTTATCTGGACGGTGAGGACATCACGGACCTGAACATCACGGAGAGGGCAAAGAGGGGCATCAGCTATGCCTTTCAGCAGCCGGTACGTTTTAAAGGCGTCACCGTGCTTGATTTGATCCGGTTGGCATCCGGGGAAAATATTACAGTCACCGGAGCCTGTCAGTACCTCTCTGAGGTAGGACTGTGCGCAAAGGACTATATTAACAGAGAGGTCAATGCAAGTCTTTCCGGCGGAGAAATGAAGAGGATCGAAATCGCTACCGTCATGGCAAGAGGCACCAGGATGTCCGTATTTGATGAACCTGAAGCGGGGATCGATCTGTGGAGCTTCCAGAATCTGATCCATGTGTTTGAAAATATGCACAGGGAGATCCACGGCTCTATTCTGATCATCTCACATCAGGAGCGTATCCTGAATATTGCGGATGAAATTCTGGTGATCGCAGACGGAAAACTGGTGAGCCGGGGAAGCAAAGAGGAAGTGCTTCCCGCATTGCTGGAAGGCGTAGATGACTATTCCGGCTGTAAAATCTGGAAGGACGGGGGAGTAAAATAATGGACACGATTCAGAAACAGTTATTAGAGGCAGTTGCCGGGCTGCATGAAATCCCGGTGGGTGCGTACAACATCCGGGCAAACGGAAAGAGCGAGGGCAGGAACAGCACAGAGCATATAGAGATCACCACAAGAGAAGAGGGCGACGGGATCATTATCCGCATCAAGGACGGCACCAAAAAAGAGAGTGTCCACATTCCGGTCATTATGAGCCAGACCGGGCTTGAAGAGGTGGTCTATAATGATTTTTATGTGGGGGATGACTGCGATGTGACCATCATCGCGGGCTGCGGCATTCACAACGGCGGAGACGCCTCCAGCCGTCATGACGGGATCCACAGCTTTTTCATCGGCAAAAATTCCAGAGTGAAATACGTGGAAAAGCATTACGGCAGCGGAGATGGAAAGGGACAGCGCATTATGAATCCTGAGACCATCATTGAAGTCGGGGAGAACAGTGTCATGGAGATGGATACTGTGCAGATCAAAGGCGTGGACTCCACAAAGCGTATGACCAGGGCAAAATTAATGGATGGCGCCAGTCTGAAAGTTATGGAACGTCTTATGACCCACGGGACCCAGGACGCGGAGAGCCGTTTTATCGTGGATATGGACGGAGAGGATTCAGGTGCCAATATTGTGTCCCGCTCCGTGGCAAAGGATGATTCCCATCAGCTTTTCCAGTCCGTGCTCAACGGAAACGCGGCGTGCAGCGGACATACGGAATGTGATGCCATCATTGTGGGCAATGCCAAGATCAGCTCTATCCCGGAGATCACTGCAAACAGTTCCGACGCAGCGCTCATCCACGAGGCTGCCATCGGCAAGATCGCAGGAGAGCAGATCATAAAGCTTATGACACTGGGGCTTACAGAGGAAGAGGCGGAGGCCCAGATCATCAATGGTTTCCTGAAGTAAAACGGTAATACGACACAACATCAGCCGGGCAGGTATGCGGGACAAAACCGTATACAACTGCCCGGTTTTGTGCTATAGTTGAAATAGAAACGGCACATTGCCATTGGGGAACAAAAAACATATTTATAGGGAGAGGTTTTTATGATTTACAACAATGTACGCCATGAGTGTAATCTGTATAATTTTTTCTTTGCACCAAGAGGAAACCGAAGGATGATGGAGCTGGGAAGGAAAATTTCCCAGATGTATCTGAACCCCTTTGACCGTATCATCGGTATCATAGGAGCCAAGGATTCCGGAAAAAGTATGATGATCAAAGGTATGTTTCCGGGAATCCAGGTGGTGGACGCAGATGATGAATATGACATCACCAATATGCCCCTGCTGAACGCGGAGGATGTGGGATTCTATACCCCGCGTACTTTCCACGTAGACGCCAGGGCGGCAAGGAAGTATGTGGATCTGGAGACCATCGCTGAGGCTGTGATCAGGGTGACTTCCCAGCACAAGAGGGTGATCGTGGAGCATTTTGAGATCCTGTACCCTGTTCTGAAAAGGAATGCGGATCTGATGATAGGGATTGGCGAGGAGGTCATTGTGACAAGGCCGTCTCTGTTCGGCCCGCTGCCCCAGAATATTGCTGATATTGTGTTTAAATCTCTGATCTACAGAAAGATGGCACACAGTGCAGAGGATCTATTCGGGTATGTGGTCAGGGATATTGAGCGTCCAAGCTATGTCCGGGCAGATATACGCCATGGATTTATGCTGGATTATTCTGAGAAGCCGGTGAATTTTGATCTGGTGGAGATCGAGAAGAAGATGAAAGAGCTGATCGCCCAGGATCTGCCTATTACATATTATGATGAGGAGCACGTGAAGATCGGAGATGATATTATCTCCTGTACCGGACCGCTGATGCATGTGAGCAGTACGGGAAAGATCGCGGGATTTTCTCTGGTGAAAGAGTTTTTCTATGATTCCAAGTTTGGCTACTACATTGTGGCAGGTACTGTGGGACATAAGGAAGAGGAGGACAGTGATAAGCTGAATACCATTGATATACAGGCTGAAGTATAGAGAATAACTGAAAGGCCATTCGGAACCGGAAGACGGGTACGGATGGTCTTTTCTATTGACATATATAAGATTAAGGCGTATTATAATGATATCAAAAAGATATCAAAAAAATACTGCCGGAGGCAGCCTTTCAAAGAGGAGGAAAAATCATGGAAGAAAAAGATGGAACCAGTCCAATGAATAAGAACGTGGAGGAGAGGATCCTGCATCCCAAGTCAGGTATGGCAATGCTGTTTCTGCTGATCGCGGCCATTGTGGGCAGTATTGTGCTGATGATATTTTCAGGGGCAGTTATCTCTCGGAACAGCAGTACCCTGGCCGGTATCTGTGTGACGGCCGCCATCCTGATCCTGTGTGCAGCTTGTGTGGCACTGGCAGGTCTGAAGGTGATCAACCCCAACGAAGCACTTGTTCTGGCTTTGTTCGGAAAGTATTACGGAACCCTCAATGAGAACGGATTTTACTGGGTAAATCCTTTTGTGACAGGGATCAATCCCACAGTGAGAGCAGTCGGCAGCGGAAGCTCTACTGTGCTGAAAGGCATGGGGATCGAGGCAGAACAGAAGAACACGGAGACAAAAGCGAATAAAAAAGTTTCACTGAAGACCATGACGCTGGACAATAAAAAACAGAAGGTAAACGATGAACTGGGAAATCCCATCGAGATCGGAACGGTTGTCATATGGAAGGTGGAAAATGCCACAAAAGCTGTATTCAACGTGGAGAATTATAAGGATTATCTGTCAATCCAGTGTGATGCCATTACGAGAAACGCAGCCAGAAGATATCCCTATGACACAAGTGAGGGCGGTGATGAGCGCTCCCTTCGGGGAAGCAGCCAGGAGGTCGCCAGCATCATGCAGGAGGAACTGCAGGAGAAGGTGGTGGAGGCAGGGATCAAGATCCTGGAAATGCGCATCACCCATCTGGCATACGCGCCGGAGATCGCGTCAGCTATGCTGCAGAGACAGCAGGCGGCAGCAATCATAGATGCCCGTCAGAAGATTGTGGAGGGTGCTGTGAGCATGGTGGAGATGGCCCTCCAGAAATTAAACGACAAAGATATCGTAACGCTGGATGAGGAGCGCAAAGCGGCCATGGTCAGCAACCTGCTGGTTGTCCTCTGCGGTAATAAGGATGCCCAGCCCATTGTCAACAGCGGTTCCCTGTATTAGAGTGGAGTGAAGCCTTCATGGAGAATAAATCGAAGGAAAAACAAAAAAAGCAGGTCCCTCTTCGGCTCTCCGCGTCTCTTTACAATGACCTGGCACAGTGGGCGGAAGATGATTTCCGCTCCGTCAACGGTCAGATTGAATATCTGCTGACAGAATGTGTAAAGCACCGGAAAAAGAGCAGGAAGGGTTCCCCTTTGGAATCTGAAACAGAATAAAAGAAAATCCAGGCAGCGGCCAACAGTTGTGCCGCATTCGCCTGGATTTTTTTGCTTTGTCAGAAATGTTTTCTGTATTTTTTCTCTGCCACATTGATCAGACTGTATAAAACGGCTGCAATGATACATAGAATAACAATGCTCATGATCATGGTATCCAGCTTGAATACCTGGCTGGAATAGATGATTAGATACCCCAGACCCCGTTTGCTCCCGATCATCTCTCCGATGACAACGCCGATCAGACAGAGACCGATGTTGACCTTCATAATGCTTAGGATGAGCGGTACGGAGGAGGGGAGGACCACTTTAAAAAGGGCATCTTTTTTCGTGCCCCTCAGTGTGGAAATCAGTTTTAATTTATCCGGGTCTGTGCCGCAGAAGCCTGTGTACAGGTTCAGGATCGCCCCGAAAATAGCTACAGACAGACCGGCAACGATGATGGTCTTAATATTGCTGCCCAGCCACACGATCAAAAGCGGTGCCAGGGCTGATTTTGGCAGGCTGTTCAGGACTACCAGATACGGTTCCAAAATGGATGAGAGCTTCGGGAAACACCACAAAAGTACTGCGATGGCAATGCCGAATACTGTCACCAGGGCGAAGCTGGCAATGGTTTCCCAGAGCGTGACACCTGTGTGTACGGCAAGGGTTCCGTCCAATATCATGTGATACATGGCCATAACCACCTGGGAAGGGCTTGAAAAGATAAAGGAATCAATAAGACCCAGCCTTGCGCTGCCCTCCCAAAGCGCCAGAAAAGCCAGAAATATGAGGATGCGGATGATCCGCACGATCTGGGAATCACGCCTTAATTTCCGCAGATAGTTCCTCTGTCCTCTGGACATAGAAGTCATTTCAGCCATTGTGGTTTAGCTCCTTCCATATTTCATTAAAATAATTTTTGAATTCCGGAGCGCTGCGGGAAGTAAAAGGCGTGCGGTTGTCAATGGTGAGCACAATGGAGATGATCTTTGTAATAGAGGCCGGACGCTTGCCAAGCACGATAACGCGGTCAGCCATGCTTATAGCCTCCGATATATCATGGGTCACAAGAATCGCGGTTTTTTCCTCCCGTTTTATGATCTTTCCGATATCATCGCCTACGGAGAGGCGTGTCTGATAATCCAAAGCGGAAAACGGTTCATCCAGCAGCAGCAGATCAGGTTCAAGAGCCAGTGTGCGGATAAGTGCGGCGCGCTGCCGCATGCCGCCGGAAAGCTGTGAGGGGCGTGATTCTTTGAATTTATCCAGGCCGTAATCAGCCAGCAGATGATTGACTTTTTCTTTGGTGTTGGGAGAAACCTTTTTTTGGATCTCCAATCCTAACAGTACATTGCTGTATATGGTGCGCCATTCAAAGAGATGGTCCTTCTGCAGCATGTATCCGATGTTGGTTACCGATTCGCTGAGGGGTTTCCCGTTTAAAAGGATTTCCCCCTCCTCCGGGGTAAGCAGGCCGCAGAGCATATCCAGCAGCGTGGATTTTCCGCATCCCGAGGGACCTACGATGGCCAGAAATTCTCCTTTTTTCACAGAAAAAGATATATGGGACAAAGCGGGTGTTTCACCGGATTTTGTGTGATAGGCATAACTGACATCTTTTACTTCTAAAAGAGGTGTATCCATAAGTTGTCATTCCTTTCTTTTTTCCATCGGCAGGCAGGTGTGAGACTGTCTGTTTTTTGGGTCGGTATACAGTATCATATGATAAAGAGCCGGGGGTTGACATATGGGAAATGGAGGCACTTGTGTTTTTCTTTGATTATTGATAAAATAAGTACGGATTGGGAAACCTATCCGGTAACGGAAACTTTGTTTGACAAGAACAGGAGGCAAAACTATGAGAATTTTATTTTTTGACACCAAAAGCTACGACAGGGCATCCTTTGATAAACAACTGGAACATTATCCGGGAATAGAGATTGATTATCTGAAAACAGATCTGGCACCGAAAACAGCGCCTTTGGCAAAAGGCTTTGACGCTGTGTGTGCTTTTGTAAGCTCCGATGTGGGGGCTGAGACTATGACGGCTCTCCATGAGGCAGGGGTGAAGCTGGTACTCATGCGCTGCGCTGGCTTCAACAATGTGGATCTGGAAAAAGCGGCAGAGTATGGCATCCGGGTTATGCGCGTGCCGGGTTATTCTCCGGAGGCAGTGGCAGAACATGCCATGGCCCTGGCGCTTACGGCAAACCGCAGGATCCATAAAGCTTATGTAAAAGTGCGGGAGAATGATTTCAGCCTCAGCGGGCTGATGGGATTTAACTTTTACCAGAAGACGGCAGGTATTGTGGGAACCGGAAAGATCGGCGCTGCCATGGCAAAGATCTGCCGTGGTTTTGGTATGAAGGTCATTGCCTATGATGTGTACCAGAATCCCGATCTGGATTTTGCAGAATATGTCTCTCTGGATGAACTGCTTGAGAGAAGTGACCTGATCTCCCTGCACTGCCCTCTGATGGACAGCACCTACCATTTGATAAACCGGGAGACGATTGCCAAAATGAAAGACGGTGTGGTCCTGGTGAACACATCCAGAGGAGGTCTTGTAAAGACAGAGGATCTTATCGAAGGGATCCGTGCCCGCAAGTTCTTCGGCGTAGGCCTGGATGTATACGAGGAGGAGACAAAGAACGTGTTTGAGGACCGTTCCGATGAAATCCTGGAACACTCCACAACGGCAAGGCTTCTGTCCTTCCCAAATGTGATGATCACCTCCCATCAGGGATTCTTTACCCAGGAGGCTCTTGCCGCTATTTCCCAGACCACTCTGGACAATGCTGTGGCCTTTGAAAAGGGTGAGACAAACAGCAATGAAGTTCTGAAAAGGGAATCATAAAATGGAACAGAAAAGAAATTACCAAAGAGAACTGGAAAAAATCCTGGAACAGATAAAAGAAGAGGGGAAAGTACCCACTTTGTTCCTGCATAGCTGCTGCGCACCCTGCAGCAGCTATGTGCTGGAATATCTGTCACAGTATTTTGAGATAACGGATTTTTTCTACAATCCCAATATATCTCCGAAAGAGGAATATGAGAAACGGGAGGAAGAGCTGGAGCGGCTTATAGGATCCATGCCTTTTGTACATAAGCCAAAACTGTTAAAGGGTGAGTATTGTCCCGAGAAATTTTATGAGATGGCAAGAGGCATGGAGGATATTCCGGAGGGCCATGAGCGCTGTTTTGCCTGCTATCAGATGCGCATGGAGGAGGCGGCAAGGCTGGCGGCAGAAGGCGGATATGATTATTTCACCACAACCCTGTCCATCAGTCCTTTAAAAAACGCGGCAAAGATCAATGAGATCGGAGAAAGCCTGGCTAAGAAGTACCATGTCCGGCACCTGCCCTCGGATTTTAAGAAAAAGAACGGATATAAGCGCTCCACAGAGCTTTCAGGGGAATATGGCCTTTACCGTCAGGATTTCTGCGGCTGTGTGTTCTCAAAAAGAGAACGTGACAGGAGAGAGGCGCAAAAGTCATAGACGTGGGGGACAGGGAAAATTTTCTTGCATGGGTCTGCAGATAATGATAAACTGTTACCCATAAGCCGTATATTTAAAGAAAATCAATTATAAAAAAGTGAGGTACAGAAGATGGCTCAGTTATGGGGAGGACGTTTCACCAAGGAGACGGACCAACTGGTATATAATTTTAACGCGTCATTGAGTTTTGACAATAAGCTCTACAAACAGGATATTACAGGAAGTATGGCCCATGCTGCAATGCTGGCAAAGCAGGGCATTATCACAGAGGAAGAGAAAGAGGCGATCCTGGAAGGCCTGAAAGGGATCCTGGGGGATATTGAAAGCGGGAAGCTTGCCTTTTCCCCGGAGTATGAAGACATCCACAGCTTTGTGGAGGCGAACCTGATCGACCGCTGCGGGGATGTGGGCAAAAAGCTGCACACAGGCAGGAGCCGCAACGACCAGGTGGCTCTTGATATGAAGATGTATGTGAGGGACGAGATCGGAGAGATCGACATCCTTTTAAAAGAATTACTGGAGTCTGTCTATAAGGTCATGGATGAGAATGTACATACCTACATGCCGGGATTTACCCATCTGCAGAAAGCGCAGCCTGTGACACTGGCACACCATTTCGGCGCGTATTTCGAGATGTTCAAACGCGACAGGAGTCGTATGGCAGATGCGAAAAAACGACTGAACCTATGTCCTCTCGGAAGCGGTGCCCTGGCGGGAACCACGTATCCTCTTGACAGGGAGTTTACGGCAGAGGCACTGGGATTTGACGGACCCACCTTAAACAGTATGGATTCCGTAGCTGACAGGGATTACCTGATCGAGCTTTTGTCAGGCCTGTCCACCATTATGATGCACCTGAGCCGTTTCTGTGAAGAGATCATCCTCTGGAATTCCAATGAATACCGTTTTGTGGAGATCGACGACGGCTACAGCACGGGCAGCAGTATCATGCCCCAGAAGAAAAATCCGGATATTGCCGAATTGGTACGTGGAAAGACAGGCCGTGTCTATGGCGCGCTGATGTCTATCCTGACTACCATGAAAGGCATTCCTCTGGCGTATAATAAAGATATGCAGGAAGACAAGGAATTCACCTTTGATGCTATTGATACGGTAAAAGGCTGTATTGCCCTGTTTAACGGCATGATCGCCACTATGTCCTTCTGTAAAGATAATATGGAAAAGAGCGCCAAGAATGGTTTTACCAATGCAACAGACGCGGCAGACTACCTGGTGAACAATGGTGTGCCCTTCAGGGATGCGCACGGCATTGTGGGACGTCTGGTGCTTGCCTGCATTGAGAAAAATATCTCCCTGGATGAGATGAGCCTGGAAGAGTATCAGGAGATCAGCCCGGTATTCAAAGAGGATATCTATGAGGCTATCAGCATGAAAAACTGTGTGGAAAAGAGAAATACCATTGGTGCTCCGGGTGAGGCTGCCATGAAGCAGGTTCTGGCACTGCACAAAAAATATCTGGAAGAAAACTAAAAAATGCTTGCTTTTTTCCTGGATTTGTTATAGTATTGTTTAGGAAAAACAAATGTGCGCACAGGGAGAACAAACCTTCCGCACAGAATACATAGACGAGGAGAATTGCCGTATGAGTGAGAAATTAAGAGTTGGTATATTAGGTGCAACAGGAATGGTGGGACAGAGATTTATCTCTCTGCTTGAAAATCATCCGTGGTTCGAGGTGGTAACTGTGGCAGCCAGTGCTAGAAGCGCAGGCAAAACATATGAGGAAGCCGTAGGCGGACGCTGGAAAATGGATACTCCCATGCCGGAAGCTGTGAAAAAGCTGGAAGTCATGAATGTATCCGAGGTGGAGAAAGTGGCATCCACAGTTGATTTTGTATTCTCTGCTGTTGATATGAGCAAAGAGGAGATCAAAGCCATTGAGGAAGCTTACGCAAAGACAGAGACACCGGTTGTGTCCAACAACAGCGCACACCGCTGGACACCAGATGTTCCTATGGTAGTGCCGGAGATCAACCCGGAGCACTTTGATGTCATCGAATTCCAGAAAAAACGTCTGGGAACCACAAGAGGCTTCATTGCCGTAAAACCCAACTGTTCCATTCAGAGTTATGCGCCGGTACTCACAGCATGGAGAGAATTTGAGCCATACGAAGTAGTGGCAACCACTTACCAGGCAATCTCCGGAGCGGGCAAGACCTTCAAAGACTGGCCGGAAATGGAAGGAAATGTGATCCCCTTCATCGGCGGTGAGGAAGAGAAAAGCGAGCAGGAACCTCTTCGCCTCTGGGGCGAGATCAAAGACGGCGTGATCGAGAAGGCGGCAGAGCCTGTCATCACTACACAGTGTGTGCGTGTTCCGGTACTGAACGGACATACAGCAGCCGTATTTGTAAAATTCAGAAAGAATCCGACAAAAGAGCAGTTGATCGAAAAAATGGTGAATTTCAAGGGTGCTCCCCAGGAATTAGACCTGCCAAGCGCTCCGAAGCAGTTTATCCGTTATATGGAAGAAGACAACCGTCCCCAGGTTACCCTGGATGTTGATTATGAGAACGGAATGGGTGTGACAGTGGGGCGTCTGAGAGAGGACAGTGTATATGACTACAAGTTCATCGGCCTTTCTCACAACACCGTGCGCGGCGCTGCCGGCGGTGCTGTCCTTTGTGCAGAGACACTGAAAGCCAAAGGCTTTATCACAAAAAAATAAAACTTAAAGTCAGACCGGGGAGCTCCCTCCGGTCTGATTGCATGGAAGAGGAGCTTTTATGAGTAAATCTTTATTTATCGCAGAAAAGCCCAGTGTGGCACAGGAGTTTGCCAAAGCTCTCAAGGTCCAGACCTCCCGTCATGACGGATATCTGGAATCAGAGAATACCATTGTCACCTGGTGTGTAGGCCATCTGGTCACCATGAGCTACCCGGAAAAATACGACGTGAAATATAAAAAGTGGAGTCTGGAGACCCTGCCTTTTCTGCCTGAAGAATTTAAATACGAAGTCATACCGTCCGTATCCAAACAGTTTCAGATCGTGAGCGGACTTTTAAACCGAGAGGATGTATCCACCATTTATGTCTGTACCGACTCCGGACGGGAGGGAGAGTATATCTACCGCCTGGTTGCCATGATGGCAGAGGTAAAAGACAAGGAACAGAAGAGGGTGTGGATCGATTCCCAGACAGAGGAAGAGATACTTCGGGGAATCCGGGAGGCAAAAGATATCACGGCCTATGATAACCTGTCCGCGTCCGCTTATCTGCGGGCCAAGGAAGACTATCTGATGGGCATTAATTTTTCCCGGCTTCTCTCGTTAAAATACGGAAATGCCATATCCAATTATCTGGGCAGCAAGTACCAGGCCATATCCGTAGGCCGTGTCATGACCTGTGTTCTGGGCATGGTGGTGCGCAGAGAACGGGAAATCCGGGAATTTGTAAAGACTCCGTTTTACCGTGTGCTGGGCAGTTTCTTGGCAGGCGGACACCCCTTTGACGGGGAGTGGCGTGCCGTGGAGGGCAGCCGGTATTTTCAGTCTCCTTATCTCTATAAGGAAAATGGATTTAAAGAGAAAAAATACGCAAAGGAGCTGAAAGCCATCCTGTCCGCTCATCCCCCATACAAGGCTGTGGTGGAGAAGATAGAGAAGAAAAAGGAGAATAAAAACCCGCCTCTTCTCTTTAACCTGGCAGAGCTTCAGAACGAATGTTCCCGTATGTTCAAGATCAGTCCGGATGAGACTCTGAAGATCGTACAGGAACTGTATGAGAAAAAATTGGTCACCTATCCCAGAACGGATGCCCGTGTGTTGTCCACAGCAGTGGCAAAAGAAATACATAAAAATATCGGAGGCCTGCGGGGGTATGTGCATGGGAAGGGTTTTGCCGAAGAAATCCTGGCAGAAGGCAGTTATAAGAATCTGGCAAAGACAAGATATGTGAATGACAAGCAGATCACAGACCATTATGCCATTATTCCCACAGGACAGGGAATGGGAGCTTTGGGCAGTCTGCATCCTTCTGCGGCAAAGGTCTATGAGACAGTGGTGCGCAGATTTTTAAGCATCTTTTATCCGCCTGCTGTGTATCAGAAGGTGAGTATTGTATCTGTCATTGAGAAGGAGAGACTGTTTTCTTCCTTTAAGATCCTGGTTTCAGAGGGATATCTGAAGGTGGTACAGAATTCTTTTGCAAAAAAGAAGGAAGAGAGTGCCCAGGAGGAAGGGGAACAGACAGAGGATACCAGTTTTCTTGAGATACTCCAGACCATCAAAAAAGGCAGTGAGCTGGATATCACAGATTTCCAGATAAAAGAGGGGGAGACATCCCCGCCCAAGCGTTATACCTCAGGTTCCATGATCCTGGCCATGGAGAATGCAGGACAGCTTATAGAGGATGAGGAACTGAGGGCACAGATAAAGGGAAGCGGCATCGGCACCAGTGCCACCAGGGCAGAAATCCTGAAAAAGCTCATGACCATCAAATATCTGGCGCTGAATAAGAAAACGCAGGTTGTCACACCCACTCTGCTTGGAGAGATGATATTTGACGTGGTCAATGCCTCCATACGCTCTTTACTGAACCCGGAGCTTACCGCAAGCTGGGAAAAAGGCCTGACTTATGTGGCTGAGGGGGAAATAACCCCGGACGAATACATGGAAAAGCTGGAGAACTTTGTAAGAAGCAGAACCCAGGGCGTATTAGGACTCAGAAATCAACTGGCCCTGAAACAATTTTTTGACGCAGCGGCCGTATACTATAAAAAAGCCGGAAAATCCGGCGGAAAGAGGTAAAGTAAATGGAACAGCTTAAGATCAGTGAATTATACAGCGATTTGAATCAGACAATGGCGAAAGAACTTCTGGAAAGCAAGACTTATCCCTGGGAAGTGCTTCCTCTCATCAGTGAATTTATTCTTAAATTGGGCAATACGCTTTGTGAGGAAGAGTACGAGAAAAGAGGGGAAAATGTGTGGATCGCCAAGTCCGCAAAGGTTGCCCCCACAGCATTCATCAACGGCCCCGCCATTATCGGCAAAGACGCGGAAGTCCGCCACTGTGCCTTTATCCGCGGCAATGCACTGGTTGGAGAAGGGGCTGTTGTGGGAAATTCCACTGAGCTGAAAAATGTGATCCTGTTTAACAAAGTGCAGGTTCCGCACTACAATTATGTGGGTGATTCCATTCTTGGATTTAAGTCTCATATGGGAGCAGGTTCCATCACATCCAATGTAAAATCCGATAAAAAACTGGTGGTTGTGAAGGGTGCTGCAAAGAAGATCGAGACAGGTCTGAAAAAATTCGGCGCCATGCTGGGTGATGAAGTGGAAGTGGGATGCGGCTCTGTGCTGAATCCGGGAACTGTGATTGGAAGCCACAGCAACATTTATCCCCTGTCCTCAGTGAGGGGGGTGGTTCCGGCAGATAGTATTTATAAGAATAAGAATGAAGTGGTTGAAAAAATAGAAGGATAGATCATAAGAGGAATTTTTTGACACTCATACTCCATGGGGACATATAAATAGTACCCTTTCCATAAAGCTTACTATTAGAAAGAAATCCCGAGGCAGCTAGTGCGATATAGAGCAGATTGCTCTGTAACTGTGCATCGCCAAGTGGTTGCTGTTCACTGAACTGCGTTTTTTGCAGAGCAGTGAATAGCAACAACATAATAGGTATGAAATTATTGAATAAGAACGAATTTCTTTAGGCAGAGTCATAAGCTGATGGAGGTAATAAAAGTGATAAGAGAGGCAGGCATAGATGATTTAAAAGCATTGCTAAAGCTTTATACGCAGTTACATAATAATTCGTTTTCAGAAGATAGTTGTGAGTTAAAGCAATTATGGAAACAGGTTACGGAAGATAAAAATCATCATATTATAGTGGCAGAGGAAGATAATGAAATTGTTTCATCGTGCGTATGCGTTATCATTCCCAATCTTACACATAACCAACAGCCCTACGCTTTTATAGAAAATGTAATAACAGACGAGAAAAATAGGAATAGGGGATTGGCAACCCAATGCCTAGACTATGCGAAGCGTATTGCAGCAGAAAATAATTGTTATAAAATAATGCTTATGACCAGTTCAAAAAAAGAAAGTACACTAAATTTTTATAGAAGAGCAGGGTATAACAGCAAAGATAAAACGGCTTTTATACAATGGCTATAACATTGATAAAGCTTATAAAAAGTTATAAGGCGATATATTTCATAAATAAGAAGAGCTGATCATTTGAGAAAAATGGTCAGCTCTTATTGAACACAGGCAAACGCTGTTTCTTAAACAAAATACATGGAATATAAAAGAAGCAGCACCATGACAGAGAGAACCGCCAGACCTGCGTAAAACAAAACTCTGCTCACCAATCCGCTGGCATGGCACAAGTCCAGGCTGATGCCGAATTTGAGGGGGTATAAAATACGCACATTCTTATAGTTGAGCATATCGATCATCATGTGGGAGAGCATGGCAGTAAAAAAATAAGGGGTGAGATCAGGGAAGATTCCATATACAATACCGCTTAGGATCACCAGCGCAGGCAGAGAATGCATGAAGGATCTGTGAGGCTGGTTCTTACCAAAGGTACACACACCAAGGAATATTATAAAACTTACGGCAAGTCTGTATAGATTACTCTCTTTTTGAAAACGGTACCGGATTCCCACATTCCATTTCCACTCTGCAAAGAGCAGAGCCGCTATGACCAGTATGGTGAGTATGGAGATTTTATTTAACTGTTCCCTGGATTCTGAGGTGGTTACGTCAATATCGCTGATCACAGAGCCGATGGCGGCTGTGCCCAGACATAATAATAAACTGCTGAGGGTTTGAGGCTGGGTCACGCAGACGGCAGCCGCAGTGCCCACAGATAGATGTGTTTTTCCTGTCATATGTACTCCAATTCTTAATTTCTGCTATTTAAGATTTCTGTTATTTAAGTCGTGTATGAATGCCCTCTCCACAGTCCGAAGGGCCTTTTTAGGGACTGTGGAAAGAAAGGGATATCAGTATTTCAATAGGGCATAGCGTATGAGGAAGAGCAGCATCAAATGTACCGGGTAAAAGAGATAGAAAAAGTATTTGATCTTTCGGCCTCTCTGTCCGTTATACATATTGATGGGGATAAAAGCCAGGCAGGCGGGAGCCTCCCACAGCAGAGAGAGACAGCCGGCAATGGTCCTTTCCAGGGGATAACTCTGGAACAGGTACAGTACAATAATGAGAATGACACCCTTATAACTGTAATCTGTTTTTAAAAGGTATCCAAGCAGAAGACCGGCTCCGGCAGCCACAAGTGCCAGTGCGGGCATCCTTTTGCGTGCTTCATCCATGGCCATGAGTGTAAGGAAACCGATCAGCAGGGTGACCATTACATTTTGATAAGAAAACTCAAGGGCACTGCCGTTAAAGCATAAATCAAAGGGGATTTCCGAGAGAAGGGCAAACAGGGCCAGCCGCAGTGCGTACTTCTTTCTGTTTGAGGTGTGGATAAACCCTTCGACAAGCAGAAAACAGAAGATGGGAAAGGCAATGCGGCCTGTTTTTCTGAGTACCCAGTCAACTTTCCATATGAGAAACGTGTTCTCATAGGACAGGGCCTGAGGAAGATTCAACTGGTAGGCCTGTATATATCCGTATTCCAGGATGACGGCACCAATATGGTCGATCAGCATGGTGATTATGGCAATGATCTTCAGCGTGGACCCTGAAAAAATAGGGGGCAGAAGCTGCCAGCGGGATGGTCGGAATGATTTTTGGGGCATATAGTGTCTCCTTTATGTAATATTTCCTATCTATCATATAACTGAATCGGGTATTTTGGCAAGATATGTTTCACAATTTATAGATACACAGCTCTGAATCTTTATGGGTAATGTATTTCGGTGTTACTGTACAAAAACTACACTTTTAGCATACTATGAACAGTAACATTTCGGCCATGTCTGATGACATTTTTTTTATTTTTCTACTTCCATTTTTAATAACTATATGCTATAATAACATCGTTGTAAATCTTAAGGGGCATTAGCGCAGCTGGGAGCGCGCCACAATGGCATTGTGGAGGTCACGGGTTCGAATCCCGTATGCTCCATATCTGATCTGTAACCCGCTGTATAGCGGGATTTTTTTTGTTCAGAAATAAAAATACCCCCTAAGCAGATATTGGTTATTTTCCCTGTCTGCTTAGGAGGCAGCATATCAGTCAAAAGTAAGATGCTGACATGTTGACCGGCTTCGGGCTGCTGCCAGGAGCCGGTATTATTATTTCATAGATCAGTAATTACTGAAGCGTTAAAATCATAGTGTCCTTTTGGCCGCTAAAAGAAAATGCTTCTGATACATCAAGTGTAACATCTGATAAATCGCTGATTTCAAATGCCAGGGCGATGTTCAGAGTAGTTCCGGGCTGAATATTTTTATCATAATTTGATACGGATTCGTTCTCGCTTGAGTCATAATATGCGGAATTACATTCAACTCCATTTTGGTAAGCTGTGATACCGGTTGTGACTAATGCACTTGTATTATCTGATGAATTATTTGTAAAGTCAAAATAGACCAGTAAGCATTGATTTCCCTCATAGTCATAGGACAGTTCATGATTCGTATATTTTATTGAAAAATCATCACAGGTAAAATCAATGGTTCCGTCGTCAGGAGAAAACTGGACATTGGATTCCTCTGCCGGCTGACCATTTTTATCGGAAAAAGAATTTGCCATATCTTCGCTTACTTTGTTAAAATTTGAAGTTACTATGTTGAGAAAATTATCATCCAGATCAGATATAAGCCATTTATCATCTTCCTTCACACATTTAACATCTATTGAAATTTCATCATATGTATCTTCCAAATCCTGGGTCTTTTCAGAAAACATATCACCTAACATTTTGGTTGCTTCTTCGTCAGACATTTCTTGTCCGCTTAATGCGATCCCCATAGCTTTTGAAAAATATTCCCCCATGATCTGTGATATTAAATCTGTCCCGTCATAGTATTTAATATCAACAGGTACGGTTGCATTGTCACCGTCGATTTTACTTTCCCCCACTGTGTAGGTCATTTTCTCAAGAGTATTGGTAAAGAAATCCTGCATGGATTCTTCGCCCATCAGGTCCTCATCCTCACCTTTCCAGTCAGAGTCTTTGACGTAACCGGCCATGGCCTGCCAGTCAACTTTTTTTAATGATTCCATGAATTTTGTCACGGTTTCCTCTGGTTTTGGTTTGGATTCCCCACATCCAGCCAATAAAACAGCAATGATCAGCAGTGGCATAAATAGCTTGAGTTTTCTCTTTTTCATATGTTTTCCCTCCGTTAAAATGTTTATTAAAACGCCGAAGCGAATTAATCAGCGATACGTTTCTGACGTGTAATATAAAATAAGTATACATGATACACACAAGAATAGCAATAAGCCGGTTTATGGGGATTAGAGGATTAGTAGCAGCCCCCCAAACAGATGATTTATGCAGGAACACAATCAATTCTTACAACTTTCTTTAGAAAATTTTTAAAAATCCGCCGACCATTTCTTTAAGTCTAACAGTTAAGATAAGATCAACCTAAGGCAAAGAGAAAACAAAGGGGGACTTTTGATGAAGATATTAATTACTACGGACTGGTACGAACCTATTGTCAACGGAGTAGTCACCTCTGTTCTCAATCTGAAAAGAGAATTAGAAGCGCGCGGGCATGAGGTGAGAGTTCTGACACTTTCCGAGACCGGAGCTTCTTATAAATATAATGAAGTATACTATGTGAAATCTATGGATCTGGGATACATTTATCCCAATGCAAGAGCAGTTCTTCCCTACAGGAATCCCTATGTTGGGGAGCTGATCGACTGGGAGCCGGATGTGGTCCATTCCCAGTGTGAATTTATGACATTTCAGTATGCAGTTAAGATCAGCAAAAAATGCGGATGCCCGCTTCTTCACACATATCACACCATTTATGAGGATTATATGCATTATCTTCCGGGGATGTTGGGCAGATATACGGCAGGCCGGAAAGCAGGGAAAAAAGCAGTGGCCGAATTTTCCAGAACGGTTCTAAACAAAACAGACCGTGTGATCGCGCCTACAGGAAAAGTGAAGGACATCCTTTCCACCTATGAGGTAAAGCCTAAGGTGGATGTGATCCCAAGCGGCATTGACCTGAGTAAGTTCAAAAGAACGCTGACGCTGGAAGAAAAGAACCTGAGAAAAGAAGCTTTAGGCATTCCAGAGCAGAACAGGGTTCTTGTCAGTGTGGGAAGACTGGCTAAGGAGAAGAATCTGGAGGAAATTCTGGAATACTTCGCCAGACTTCTGGAGGAAGGAGCAGAAAACATGACTCTTTTGATCGCAGGGGACGGACCAAACAGAGAAGATCTGCAAAATTTGTCAATAAGTCTGGGGATTGAAGATCATGTCCGTTTTACAGGAATGATCGCTCCGGATGAAGTGTGGGCTTACTATCAGTTAGGCGACGTTTTTGTATGCGCGTCCAACAGCGAGACACAGGGCATTACCTATATTGAGGCTCTTGCAAGCGGTGTTCCTGCGCTTTGCAGAAAGGACGAATGCCTGGAAGGTGTCATAACGGATGGCTGCAATGGTTTCCAGTATGAGACGTATGAGTATTTTCACATGCATCTTTCTTATCTTCTGGAGAATGACACAAGAAGACAGGAGATGGGGGTAATGGCAAGAGAAATGGCTGAGGAATTTTCAACCTGGAATTTCTGTACTATGGTGGAGCGCGCCTATAGAGCGGCCTGCCGGGAAAAAGAGCAGATTCCCGTATATGGAAGCGCAGAACGCACTGCCTGGGGACGTACCATGATGAAACGTATGATGAGGAGGGCTTCTTAATATGATGAAAATTAATATGATGTCAAAGGCAGATATGGTAAAGGGACAAGGTGTTCTTTCCGCACATGATGAGCAGGTGGCTCTGGCAGGGCAGGTTTTGAAAGGGCAGTTTGAAGTGCTGAACAACGCGAAGGGATCCTGTGAGATCACGCACTATCATTCCATCAATCCGGAATTTTATCTGGGTATAGGCCGCAGAAAACGGCAGGGAAAAACAGTAGGTTATGTGCATTTTCTTCCGGAGACAGTGGAAAACAGCATTCATCTTCCGCGGTTTATGAAAAAAATCTTCTACCGCTATATGCTCTCCTTCTATAAGAGGATGGACAAATTGGTGACGGTCAATCCCTATTTTATTGAACGCCTGGCTCATTACGGAATTCCAAAAGAGCGGGTGACCTATATACCGAATGTAGTGTCTGAGGAGGAATTTTATCCCCTTCCCCGTGAGGAGAGAGCACGTATCCGCAGGGAATACCGCATCAGCAAAGACGCTTTTACGGTACTTTGTGTAGGCCAGCTCCAGAAACGAAAAGGTGTGGTTGATTTTATAGAGGCAGCAAAAAAGATGCCGGATTGTATGTTTATCTGGGCAGGAGGATTTTCTTTCGGAAGGATTTCAGACGGCTATGAGGAGATTAAGAAAATGATGAAGCATCTTCCCTCCAATGTGCGTTTCCTGGGAATCGTGGACAGGGAGAAGATGAATGAGATTTACAATATGGCGGATGTGATGTTCCTTCCGTCCTACGAGGAATTATTCCCTATGACGATATTGGAATCCATGAACTGTGCAGTTCCGGTTCTGGTGCGGAACCTTCCTATATATGACCCGATCCTCTTTGACTATGCACTCAGGGGAGACGGTATGGATGCTTTTGTCAGCACCCTGAAGCAGCTCAGGGAAGATCCTGATTTTTATCAGAGAAGCGCTCATGCATCCTTTGCAGGTCATGAATTTTATAGCAGGGAGCATGTGGGGCAGATGTGGAAAGAATTTTATGAAAAAACGGCAGCGGAGGTAAAGCATTCAGCCCCTGCGCACTGGAAAGGAGGAAGAGTATGGAGACAAAAAGAACAGCAGTTCTCATGAATATATGCACCATTGCAGGTTTGATAGGAATGGGGATTTTCATTTTTTATGGGATACAAAGCGGGATTTTTGTATCTAAAGAGGCCCTGGAACTCTTCCTCAATAACTGTGGTGTGTGGGCGCCGGTCCTGTTTGTTTTGATCCAGATCGTGCAGGTGGTGATCCCTATACTTCCGGGTGCCATAGGGTGTCTGGGCGGAGTGCTGATCTTCGGGCCTGTGTGGGGATTTGTGTATAATTATGTTGGTATCAGCATTGGTTCTATACTGGCTTTCATGCTCTCCAAACGGTATGGCAGACCATTTGTGCGGAATATGATAGGGGAGAAAAATTATGACAAATACATTGGATGGCTGAGTAAGGGAAACGGGTTTGACAAGGCCTTTGCAGTAGCAATTTTTCTCCCGGTGGCACCGGATGACCTGCTCTGCTATATTGCAGGCCTGACCAGGATGACACTGAAGAAATTTACAGCGATCATCCTTTTGGGAAAGCCCGGCTCCATTCTCTTATACAGTTTGGGACTGACCGGTATCATGGAAGTATTAAAAGCAGTCTTTTGACAGGGCTGACGTCCTTTCTGCAAAGCATTGAAACGCGGCAGAAAGGGCGTTTTTTCTATGTATATTATGTAGAATCAGAGCAGTTACAAAGATACAGTGTGCAGGGGTGTGGAGCAGTTATTGTAGGAAAATTACAAATAAAAAGAAAAATTGAGGAATGAATATTGTATAAATCCAATGATTCATGTATAATGAAATAGATAATTCTAAGTAATATTGACGAATCTGCACGATGCTGTGCGGAATGACGGAAAAGGAAACTATGTGGATTCTCAAATTTAAACCGGTAGACTGTAAAAATTGTTATAAATGTGTCCGCCATTGTCCTGTGAAGGCGATCAGGATCAAGGACCATCAGGCGCAGATCATGCATCATGACTGCATTCTGTGTGAGAAGTGTACGATCATTTGTCCCCAGCATGCAAAGGCAGAGAAGAATGATGTGCCCAGCCTGAAAAGGATGATCGCCGAGGGATGTCAGCTTGTGGCAAGTGTAAATCCCGCCTATGCGGCAAAATACGGACCAGGCAGTTTTCCGGCACTTCACGAAGCATTTCTGAAATTGGGATTTACAGATGCCAGAGAAGCGGCGGAGGGCACTTATCTGGTGAGAAGGGAATATGAGCGGATACTTGGGGAAGGGCAGATGGATGTGATGATCACTTCCGTATGTCCCGCGGTTGTGCGTCTTGTGCGGAGCAAATATCCGGAGCTTGCCAAATATTTACTTCCGGTATTATCACCCATGCAGACACACGCAAAGTATCTGAAAGAGAAGAACAGAGACTGTATTCCCGTATACATAAGCCCGTGTATATCTCCGGTTGCGGAGATTTCTGAGAAAAACAATTATTCTGCCTATGTCATATCCTTTGAAGAGCTGGACGCCTGGCTGGAGGAAAACAAAATCCAGGTAGAAACAAAGCAGGAGGTATCAGATCCAAGGCTTTCCAGGATGCGCGCCATGAGCGGCGGCATTACAAGAATTATCAGAAAAAATGAAGATTATACCTATCTTAGCATAGATGGTGTGGAAAACTGTATGCAGGTCCTGGAGGAACTGCGGGAGGGGAAGATACATAAGTGTTTCCTGGAGCTTAATATCTGTGAAGGAGGCTGTATCGGAGGCCCATCCTTCCAGAAAGACAAGAGCCGCAGAATGAAAGCTTCCATGGATGTGATGAAAGCCTCCATGAAAGACCCGTTTCGCCCGGACGATGAAGCCGATTTTAATCTGCCCGTGGGTATGAACCTGGAGCGGGAGTTTATTGAAAAAGAAGTCATCCATCCCAATCCCACAGAGGAAGAACTTCAGGTGATCTTAAAAAAGATGGGAAAGGCTACCCACCAAAAGGAATTAAACTGCGGTGCCTGCGGATACAACACCTGCAGGGAGAAGGCCGTAGCTATTTTTCAAAACAAGGCAGAAATCTCCATGTGCATTCCCTATATGAGGGAGCGTGAGGCCAGTTATGCCAACAAGATCATCAATTCCATGCCGGGAATGCTGGTGACGGTCAATACAGATCTGGAAGTGGTGCAGCTTAACAAAGCGGCCATGGATTTATTCGATATCCGAAGGAAAAAGGCTATTATAGGGCAGCCGGTGTCAAAGCTTATGGATGATTACGCCTTTGTGAATATGCTGGCATTCGGAAAAGGATTTACCCAGGATAAGATTTTTGTGGAGGAATACAAGGTCTATCTGGAACGGGTCCTTACGTATGATAGGAGTAACGGGCTGATCATCTGCATCATGAAAAATGTCACAAAAGAGGTGGCACAGCAGCAGGAGGTGCACCGCACCAGGATCATGGCGGCCCAGATGGCGGATAAGCTGGCGGATGAACAGCTCCGCATTGTCCATCAGATCGCGGAGCTTTTAGGGGAGACAGCAGCCGACACCAAGGTGGCTGTGGAGAAGCTAAAGGAGACGATCCTCACAGAACAGGAAAAGTCCGGGACTGATCATCCGGAGGAATGGTTATGAAGATACATTTTGACAACCTTTTTGCGGATTTTGGACATGTGAGCCTGAATAAAAAGAAAGAATCCCTTTGTGGAGATTTTTACATTACCGAAGAAAAGGGGTCGGATACGGTCCTGGTCCTTTCAGACGGCCTGGGCAGCGGGGTGAAGGCCAATATACTGGCAACACTCACGGCAAAAATGCTCTGTACCATGATGATAAAGAAACTGGCGCTGGATGATGCGGTGGAGGCCATTGCCAAAACACTTCCGGTGTGTCATGTGCGGAACATGGCGTACTCAACCTTTACTGCCCTGAAGATCAGCGGCAGACAGGCTTATCTGGCTCAGTATGACAATCCCGGTGCCATTCTTTTAAGGGATGGAAAGTCTGTGGGATATTCGGAAACCTCACACTATATCGGGGAAAAAGAGATCCGGGAGGCAGAGCTTACTCTTCAGAGAGACGATGTGCTCATCCTCATGTCAGACGGCGTGACCAATGCCGGAATGGGAAAGACGACAGACGGAGGATGGGGGCGGGAGGATGTAGTCCGTTTCTGCGAACAAAAATATAAAAAAGAAATGTCAGCTCAGGAGCTGGCAGCCCATATCGCCAGTGCTTGTGTAGACCTGAATTTAGATGAGACAGATGATGATATCACGGTTCTGGTGATTAAATTATGTGAGAGGGCAGTTACGAATCTGATGATAGGGCCACCCAGTCAAATGGAAAAAGATGAGGCGTTTTTAAGACTGTTTTTTGAGTCACCCGGAAAGCACATTGTGTGCGGAGGGACCACAGCAGGATTTGTGGCGGATCATCTGGGGGAAAATCTAGTTTCGCTTGAAGATACCAGATGTGATGATGTTCCGGCCATGTCCGCCTTAAAAGGCGTGGATCTGGTCACAGAGGGACTTCTGACCATCCGGCGTTTGAATATATATGCCAACCGTTATTTAAAAGACGGGCTGGCAGTGCTCGGTTTCGGCCGGAAAAAGGATGCGGCCGCAAGGCTTCTGGTGGAGCTTTTTGAAAATTCCACAGACATCCGCATTTTTTTCGGGAACGCCAGGAACCCGGCAAACACAGAACTTCACATAGACGCAGGGGAAAAACTGCGTCTGACCTACCATTTAAAGGATTGTCTGGAGAAGGCGGGGAAAAAAGTGAAGATGAAAATATGGTAGTCATTTGATACTTTGTAAGGCCGTACCATCATGGGAAATCTGCATCTGAACAAAATGTGCAGACAGGCCTGCAGGGCGTCAGAGGTAATATATTATATATAGGAGGGTAATATATGTTAGACCAATCTTACTACGAAAAGGCAGATGAGATCATTGGGCGGTACGGAAAGAAACCGTCATCCCTGATTCCGATCATGCAGGACATTCAGGGTGAATACCGCTATCTGCCGGGAGAACTGCTCACTTACACTGCACAGCAGATCGGGGTGACAGAGGCAAAGGCTTACAGTGTTGCAACTTTTTATGAGAATTTCTCTTTTGAGCCAAAGGGAAAATATGTCATTAAAGTATGCGACGGTACGGCATGTCATGTTAGAAAATCCATGCCGATCCTGGAGGCACTCTACAAAGAACTGGGACTGAGCAAAAAGAAACACACTACAGAGGATATGATCTTTACTGTGGAAACAGTATCCTGTCTGGGTGCGTGCGGGTTGGCTCCCACACTTATGGTCAATGAGGAAGTGCATCCCAAGATGTCACCGGAAAAAGTAGTTGCGTTAGTGCAGGAATTGAGAGGTGAAGGCGCATGATGATTTCAAACAAAGCAGAACTTGACAAGTGCAGGGAAGCAGCAGAACAGGAACTGCAGTCATATGGATGCAGGATTCTTGTCTGTTCCGGTACAGGATGTATTGCAACGGGTTCCGAGAAGATCTATCAGAAAATGATAGAGATTGTTGGGAATACCCCGGATGTCACCATTGAATTTGCCCCTCATGATGAGAAAGAGCATGTGGGTGTCAAGAGGACAGGCTGCCAGGGCTTCTGTGAATTCGGTCCTCTGGTGCGTATCCAGAAAGGTGAAAAAGTGGTGCAGTACATAAAGGTTCAGCCGGAGGACTGCCAGGAAATCTTTGATAATACAGTCATGGGTGACGCCCTTGTGGACAGACTGCTTTATAAGAAAGCGGAGCAGACCTATGTACAGCCGGATGAAATTCCTTTTATTGCAAAACAGACACGTGTGGTTCTGGAAAACTGTGGAAGATTTGACGCAGAGTCTATTGATGAATATATTGGTGCCGGCGGATTTAAAGCGCTGGAAAAAGTGCTGTTTGATATGAAACCTGAGGATGTCGTGGAGGAAGTGGACCAGTCCGGCCTGCGCGGCAGAGGCGGCGGCGGATTCCCGACCGGAAGGAAATGGAAACAGGTGGCTGCCCAGGAAGAAAAAGAGCGCTATGTAGTCTGCAACGGTGATGAGGGAGACCCGGGAGCATTCATGGACGGCTCCGTTATGGAAGGCGATCCTTTCAAACTCATTGAAGGTATGATGATCGCAGGATACGCAGTTGGTTCCTCTGAGGGATATATCTACGTGCGTGCCGAATACCCCAACTCTGTGGCGAGACTGAAACACGCCATTGCAGTCATGGAGGAGAGAAATCTTCTTGGAGACAATATTCTGGGAACAGATTTTGCTTTCCATATGCATATCAACCGTGGTGCCGGTGCCTTTGTCTGCGGTGAGGGTTCCGCGCTGACAGCTTCTATTGAGGGCAACAGGGGATTCCCGCGTACCAAACCGCCGAGAACCGTTGACCATGGTCTGTGGGCAAAACCAACCGTTCTGAATAATGTGGAGACCTATGCCAATGTCCCGAAGATCATCCTGAAGGGCCATGAGTGGTTCCGCACCATCGGAACAGAGGGAAGTCCGGGTACTAAGACCTTCTCCCTGACAGGTTCCATTGAGAATACAGGTCTGATCGAAGTGCCCATGGGGACAACTCTGCGGGAGATCATCTATGAAATCGGCGGCGGCCTGCAGGAAGGCTCTGAATTCAAGGCTGTACAGATCGGCGGACCATCCGGTGGATGTCTGACTACACAGCATCTGGATGAGCCTCTTGATTTCGACTCCGTTAAAAAGTTCGGTGCCATTGTGGGTTCCGGCGGACTTGTTGTTATGAATACAGACACCTGTATGGTGGAAGTGGCAAGATTTTTCATGAGCTTTACCCAGAGAGAGTCCTGCGGAAAATGCGTTCCCTGCCGTATCGGCACCAAGAGAATGCTGGAAATCCTTGAGAAGATCGTAGCAGGCAAAGGGGAAGTGGAGGATCTTGACAAATTGGAAGAGATCGCCAAGAGCGTAAAAGACCTGTCTCTGTGCGGCCTCGGCAAGAGCGCACCGCTTCCTGTACTGAGTACCATCCGTATGTTCCGGGATGAGTATATGGAGCATATTGTGGATAAGAAATGTGCTTCCCATACCTGTACAGCGCTTCGGAATTATTATATCAATCCGGAAAAATGTAAGGGATGTACCAAGTGTGCGAGAAATTGCCCGGTTGGTGCCATCACCGGCGAGAAGAAAGAGCCGCATACCATCGATACCGCAAAATGTATCAAGTGCGGAGCATGTATAGAGAACTGCAGTTTCGATGCGATCGAGGTAAGATAGGAGGAGAGAGAATGATTCATGTTACGATAGACGGAATTCCTGTAGAAGTTGAGAAGGGTACTACCATCTTACAAGCTGCAGAGAAAGCCGGTGTGAAGATCCCTACATTATGTTATATCAAAGGCCTGCTTCCTGACGGTTCCTGCCGTATGTGTATGGTGGAGATCGAGAACAGAGGAAGAAAGAAAATGGATACCGCATGTTCCTGTCATGTCAGCGAAGGCGATGTGATCGAGACCATGAGTGAGAAAGTAGTGGAGTCCAGAAAAACTATTCTGAACCTGCTGTTGTCCAACCACAAGACGGACTGTTTCTCCTGTGCCCAGAACGGCAGATGTAAGCTTCAGGATTACTGTGTGGAATACGGCGTGGAAAGAACCACTTACGAGGGCGAGATGACAGAGTTCCCGGTGGATGACTCCAACCCGTTCTTTACTTATGACCCTAATCTGTGTATTCTCTGCCACAGATGCGTGAATACCTGTAATCAAGTGGTGGGCCGCGGTGCTATTGACACCATGGAGAGAGGTTTTGAGTCCTCTGTGGGAACACCGTTCGGTGTGCCGATCAGAAAGAGTACCTGTGAGTCCTGTGGAAACTGTGTGGAGGCATGTCCTACCGGAGCACTTTCCTCCAAGAGAAGAAAATCCTTCCGCCCGTGGCAGATTGACAAAAAAGTCCTGACCACCTGCCCACACTGCGGTACTGGATGTCAGTTCTATCTGGTGGTAAAAGACAACAAGATCGTGGACGTGGAGCCGGCCAACGGACCGTCCAATAAAAACCTTCTCTGTGTTAAGGGACGCAGCGGTTCCTTTGACTTTGTCCATTCAGCGGACAGAGTGAAATATCCGCTCATCAAGAACAAAGAGACCGGAGAGTTCGAGCGTGCAAGCTGGGATGAGGCACTGGATCTGGTGGCCTCCAAATTCATGGAGATCAAGAAACAGTACGGTTCTGAATCCCTGGCAGGTTTTGCGTGTTCCCGTTCCCCGAATGAGGACATTTACATGGTTCAGAAGATGGTGAGGACCTGCTTTGGAACCAACAATACAGATAACTGCGCGCGTGTATGTCATTCCGCATCTGTCGCGGGTCTCGCTATGACCCTCGGCTCAGGAGCAATGACTAATCCGGTTGCGGATATCACTCAGAAGCCGGACCTGATCATGATGGTAGGTTCCAACCCGGAGGAGGCACATCCTGTTATTGGTATGCAGATCCGTCAGGCTGTAAAGCGGGGCTGCAAACTGATCGTGGTTGATCCCCGTGACATTGATCTGTCCAAGAAAGCAGATATCCATCTGAAATTAAGACCGGGCACCAATGTTGCCTTTGCCAATGGCATTATGCACGTGATCATCGAAGAAGGCCTTCAGGATATGAAGTTCATTGAAGAGAGAACGGAAGGCTATGAAAAGATCAAGGAGATCGTAAAAGATTACACCCCGGAAAAAGTCGGGGAAATCTGCCATATAGACCCGGATGACCTGAGAAGGGCTGCCATCATGTATGCAAAAGCAGATAAGGCTCCGATCATCTACTGTCTGGGTGTAACCGAGCATTCCACCGGTACAGAGGGCGTTATGTCTATGTCCAATATGGCTCTGCTGGTAGGTAAGCTGGGCCGCGAGGGCTGCGGCGTCAACCCGATCCGCGGACAGAACAACGTACAGGGCGCCTGCGATATGGGAGCCGGACCGAAGGATTACCCGGGATATCAGAAGGTGGAAAATCCTGAAGTACGTGAAAAATTTGAAAAAGCCTGGGGCGTGAAGCTGAATCCAAACAATGGTCTGCACTCCACAGAAGTGTTCCCTGCAGCCATTGAAGGCAAGGTAAAAGGTCTTTACATTTATGGTGAGGATCCTATTGTTACAGACCCGGATACCCACCATATTATTAAAGCGCTGGAAAATCTTGATTTCTTTGTCATCCAGGAGCTGTTCATGACAGAAACGGCACAGTATGCGGACGTTATCCTTCCCGGTGTCAGCTATGCGGAAAAAGAAGGTACCTTTACCAATACAGAGCGCCGCGTGCAGAGAGTACGCCCAGCAGTGAAGCTGGACGGCGATATGAGACTGGATACAGATATCATCATTGACCTGATGAACCGTATGGGTTATCCGCAGCCGCATCTGAACTCTGCTGAGATCATGGATGAGATCGCATCTGTGACGCCAAGCTACGGCGGAATCAGCCATGCAAGGCTGGATGCAGGTGAGACACTTCAGTGGCCATGTCCTACCAAAGACCATCCGGGAACCCCCATCCTGCATGTGGGCAAATTCTCAAGAGGCCTGGGTATGTTCTACCCGGCAGAGTATGTACCGTCTGCAGAGCTTCCGGATGAGGAATATCCGATCATCATGATGACAGGCCGTATGCTGTATCACTATACCACAAGGGCCATGACCGGAAGAACACCGGGACTCATGGAGATCCAGGGCACCTCCTATATTGAGATGAACTATAAGGATGCAGACGCACTGGGGATCAAAAATGGCGACAGGGTAAAAGTATCCTCCAGACGTGGTCAGATCGAATCCACCGCAAGAGTGGGACGCAAGGTTTCCCAGGGTGAATCCTGGATGCCATTCCACTTCCCGGATGGAAACGCAAACTGGCTGACCAACGCAGCACTGGATAAATATGCAAGAATACCGGAATACAAGGTATGTGCGATCAAGATTGAAAAAGCATAAGTAACTATACTTACAAGCATAACGGAGACAACAGATATGGCACAGAACTATCCAAAGAGAATTGAAATGAAGGAAGGCATAGACCTGCTTCTCTCTCACGCAGAGAGGATGGGGACGGAAAGGGTGGAGATCAATGAGGCTTACGGCAGGATTTTAGCCTGCCGGGTACGGGCGAAAGAGAACATTCCGCCCTTTGACCGCTCACCCTATGACGGCTATGCCATCCGCTCTGCGGATGTTGCAGGTGCAGGACATGATTCGCCGGTGACTCTGAGAATAATCGAAGAGGTACCGGCGGGGCATGCCCCCGAAAAAGTGATAGGGCCTATGGAGGCGGTGAAAATACTGACCGGAGCGCCTATCCCTCAGGGAGCCGATGCTGTGGAAAAATATGAAGACACTTCCTTTACTGAAAAGGAAGTGTGTTTCTTTTCTCCCATTGCTTCGGGGAGCAACATCGTAAAAGCAGGAGAAGATGTAAAAAAAGGCGAGATCGTCATGGAAGAAGGCGAATATTTAAGCCCGGCATCCGTGGGACTTCTTGCGGGCCTTGGGTATGGAGAGGTGGAAGTCTTCAAAAAACCCAGAGTCAGGATCATCAGTACAGGGGACGAGCTTCTGCAGGTATCTGAGGAGCTGAAACCGGGAAAAATAAGGAACAGCAGTGCTTACATGCTGCAGGGTTTTCTGCGGCAGTGGGGTGTAGATGCAGATATCTACGGAATTGTAAAGGATGATGAAGAGTCCATCAAAGAGGCGCTGAAGGACTGTCTGGCAGAGGCTGACTGTGTGATAACCACAGGAGGCGCATCTGTGGGAGATTATGACCTGGCGCTTTCTTCTATGGAAGGGATCGGGGCAGAGGTATTGTTCTGGCAGGTAAGGATGAAGCCGGGAATGGCAACTCTGGCAGCGGTAAAGGACGGCAGGCTTTTATTAGGACTTTCCGGCAATCCCAGCGCGGCGGCAGCGGCTTTGTTTTTGCTTGGGCTTCCTGCATTCCGCAAGATGTGCGGCAAAAGGGAATACAAAGTGCCCTGCATACCCGTGTGTCTGCCGGATGGGTTTCCAAAGAAAAGCCCAGGAGGAAGGATCGTTCCCGGAATTCTGGAATTCGACCAGGGCAGAGTCTGCTTAAATACCAGGAAGAATCAGGCGAACGGCATGGTCAGCCCATGGGGCGGCTGTAATCTGATCGGAATGATCCCAAAAGGTTCCGGTGCACTTTTGCCCGGAAGTATCATCGAAGCTTTGTATCTGGGTGAGAATTAAATTTGCAGGAATTAGATCTGAGTGAGGTTTAGGGTATGATAAAAATAGCAGCAGGAATCCTGGCGGGAGGAAAGAGCAGCAGAATGGGGAGCGATAAAGCCTCCCTGACATGGAACGGAAATACATTTCTGCACACGCTTTTGGATGTCTGCCGGGATTTCCCTGAAATTTATGTCTCAGTGGATGACAGGGAAAAGTACCGGGATTTTATTGAAATTTATGTCTCAGAGAACGACAGGAAAGAATACCGGGATCTGCATTGTACATTTGTGGAGGATGAGGAAAAGGGATACGGACCGCTGGAAGGTATCTATCAGATATTAAAACAGATGGATGCGCAGTACGCCGTGATGCTTGCCACTGACATGCCTATGATAAGCCGAGAATTCCTGAAGGAACTGGTGTCCCATGTTACCGGCGAGGAAGACTGTCTGGTTCTCAGAAAAGAGGGGAGGCCTCAGCCTCTGTGCAGTGTGTACGGAAAAAAAGTGCTTCCCATTGTGGATAAGATGCGCAGAAATAAGGAGCACAGACCCAGGCTTCTGTTTCAGCGGGCGAATACGCGATATCTGGATATTGAAGAGTTGGGATTTGGAGAGGCAGTTATCGCAAATGTGAACACACCCGAAGAATATGAACAGCTCTGTTTTCAATACGGCAGAAAGCTCCAGGAATTTGCCCCCTGTGTCAGGGAGAAGTTAAGGCATGGAAGGGTACTTGTCTGTTATCTGGACGGGCTGGGATACCGCATGTATAAAAATGCCGCGGACAATGGTTTCATACCCTTTATAAGCCGGAATTTTTCTGTGATCCCTGTGAGAACAGTGGAGCCTCCAGTGACAAATCCGGCTATGGCTACCATGATAACAGGGGAACTGCCCGGTGTACACGGTGTATATTCCAGAAAAGACAGGGAAGTGCTGGTCCCCACTCTGTTTGCCGGCAGGAGCGCGGAAAACACTGCTTTTTTGGAGGGCGATACCAGGATTTTAAAGACGGAACTTTCGCCCAGGCTTCATGCTGCGGCAAAGGGAAAAGGCTGCGATCATTGGATCTGCCGGGATGCATGCAGAGCGGTTTTGGAGGGAAAAGAATTTATTTTTGCGCATTTTCATGAGATTGACGATGCGGCTCATGCAGAGGGACCGGTAGGCCTGGCATGTATGGAAAAATTAAGAGAGACAGATGCATATATAGAAGAGCTTTCCGGGATTTTTTCAGGAGAGATCCTGCTGATCAGTGATCATGGAATACATGAGACAGAGGACGGCGGTGATCATGGGGAGAATCCGTGTTGCGATGCCGCAAATCCTTATGATATGGAGGATATGCTGGCAGTCTGGGGGGAGCATATATGAAGGTAGAAGAAGGTTTGTTTGAAGGCATGATCCCTGTGAAACTGGAAGGGAAGCATGCAGATGGAGCAGAATATTCCTATCAGGCCTTTTCGGTGAGTGAGGTGCTGGGCAGCGTGTCTGCGGACAGCCTTGTGGAATTTATAAGCGGGGATGGCAGGGATGTGGCCGTGTCCGGCGAGGAGATCCTTGCAGGGGATGTATATCTGGTGCTGGACGGGGGAGCATACCGCCTTGTCATTCCAAAGGATACACACCGAAGGCGCTGGTGTAAATATATAACAGAAATACAGAGTGATCAAGGAGGGTGACAGTTGAAAATCTGTACGATCGTAGGTGTGAGAAAATCCGGCAAGACTACAACGGTCACCGGACTTATTAAAGAATTAAAAAAACGGGGATACCGGACAGGAACAGTAAAAAGTGTGTTCTGTCCAGAATTTTCCCTGGACACTTCTGACAGCAATACATGGAGACACAGGGAGGCCGGTGCTGATCTTGTCTGCATAAAGGGAAAAAAGGAGACAGACATTCTGCTTCCGGCGGACAAGAGCGGGGATTTCTATGAAAAACTGCCTGTGGATTTTCTCATACTGGAAGGGGAATATGAACTCTGCGTGCCCAGGATCATCTGTGCGCATAAAGACGCAGAGGTGCAGGAGCGGCTGACAGAGGAGACCATAGCCATAGCAGGCAGATTGGCCGGGGAAAGGAAAACCTTGGAAGGCTTCAGGGTCTATCACTCTGTGCATGAGATCTGTGAGCTGGCAGATTTGTTGGAATCACTGCCGGATGCGGAATTTCCGCTGAAAAAACGTCCCATGCTCCAAAAGGCGGCGGCTTTTTGTCAATGTGGATGTCATAAGGCAGAAAAAAAGCTGGCCGGTAAGAAAAAGCTCACGGCCCATCCCTCAGGCGCTGAGCGGAAACATATTTTCCTGACCGGGGAAAAGGGGATCGGCAAGAGTACACTTTTGAACCGTATTGTGGAAGAATTGGGAACAGAGCCTGTGGGCTACCAAACCCTGCCTTATGAGATCGGTGGTGTTCAAAAAGGATTTTACCTGCACAGCCTGGTACCCATGGGGGAGTTTGAAAATGACAGCCCGATCCTCATACGGACCGGCAGAGGAAAGAAGATATCCATACCGGAAACCTTTGAGACTCTGGGCACTGCGGTGATGAAAAAGGTGAAGGACATGCCTGAAAAAACAGTTGTGATAGATGAGCTGGGAAAAGCAGAGGCAGATGCTCCGGGTTTCCAGGAGGCATTGTTCTCCTGCCTGGATACCCAGAGCCTTGTCATTGGTGTCCTGCAGAAAAATACAGGTGCGTTTACACAGGCCGTTGCAGAGAGACCCGACGTAAAAGTTTTTGAGGTTACAGAAAAAAACAGGGACAGCCTCCTGGAAGTTATCTGTAAAAATATCAAAAAAATGAAATAAAAAGCTTGACTAAAATAGTCAAAATAGGTATTCTTATATTAGAATATGTCTGATGAATGAGACAGTGTCTAATGACAGACATTATAAAAAAATAAAGGGGCAAAACTGTCGTAAGGCAGTGACGCAAAGCCACGGGTCCCAAGGGAGGGATAGCCGGGCTGCAGACAGTGATGGACAGGTATACCCTGTCTGTCTGTTGTCTTTGTGAAAAAACGGTATCCCTGGATACCGTTTTTTTTGCCCTGTAAGGGGAAGGAGAATAGAAATTGAAAATGAAAAAATTATGCGCTTGGCTGCTCATATCCGGTATGATCTTGCAGACACCGGGAACTACCGCATTTGCCGCTGTACAGGAGCAAAATACAGAATCTTATAAAGCCGGCGGACAGGTTCAGAGCAAAGAGGCAGACAGCGGTCAGCAGGAATCTTCCAAACAGGGAGGGATAACAGGAGAACAGCAGGAGGTGCCCAAGCAGGAAGAGGCTACAGGAGAACAGCAGGAGGTGCCCAAGCGGGAAGAGCCTGCAGGAGAACAGCAGGAGGTGCCTAAGCGGGAAGAGGCTTCGGGTGGACAGCCAGAAGCCTCTACGCAGGAAGGTACAACAGGAGAACAAGCAGGAGAGGCCAAGCAGGAAGAAACACCGGGAGAACAGACCGGTGCGAAGGCGGGACAGAGCAATAGCCAAGAGTCACTAAAAAGTCCAGAAGCACAGAAGGAAGACGGAACACTGCCGGCGGATGGGAGCACAGTAAAGAAAGGCCGGCTCCATCTGAGTCTGATCTACAGCCTTCCCTACAGCGCCCCGGAGACGCTGAACAGTGGGCTGCAGGCAGTCCTCACAAGAGAAGGGCAGCAGTTGGAAGCCTCTTTTTCCATGTTGGAAGGGGAGAGTGTGTCAAAAAAAGCAGAGGCCTCTTTTGTGGATCTGGAACCGGGACAATATCATCTTCGTATAAGCGGAAGCCATTTTGCCGTATATGACCAGGATGTGGAGATCCAGGCAATGGATCAGAAGATGCAGTTTATGGATGTCTACACCGGCATGGATTTTTCTGACATGGAGAGACATCCTGGTGTTATCGGATATGGGGATGTAAATCGTGACGGTGTTATTGATGAGAATGACAAAACAGAGCTGATCCGAGCCATTCATCTGGAGAGCACAGACAGCGCGTTTGATCTGAATCAGGATCAAAAGGTGGATCTTGTGGATCTGCAGTGGCTTTCTTACAGCTATGGATTCGAGAAAATGGAATCCTATGTGACAAGAAGTTATATTCTGGAAGAGATATCAGCAAATGTGGGCGAGACAACCCAGGTTGCAGAGGGAAGTGTTGAGAGTATCCTGGAAGACGGCGGCAGTGTTTCCCTGAAACCTGCGAATGACGGGGAAATCTCGCCGGAAAATCCGGTGGAACTGCAGCTTGATCTGGAAAAACGTTCCGATATCCAGGCAGGGGCATTGGTTTTGTCGCCTCCGAGGGACTCCGGTAATATCATTCAGGCAGGGTCAGTGACCGTGGATTATGTGGATGAAGTGGGACAGAGCCAGACCATAGAAGTTCCCATAAGCAGCGTATCCATGTTCGCCCTCACTGCGGCGCAGGCAGTCATTGAGCCGGACGGAACCATAATCATCAACTTGGGAAAACAGGTAGCCATTAAAAAGGTAACCATAAAGGTGACAGATACGGGAGGAAGCAAGCTGGCGGATATCTCCAAGGTGGAATTCCTCAATGGAATGGAGGACAGGATCCCTGCACCGGTCATGAATATTCCTGACCAGGTAAAAGCAGAGCCGGGAGATAAGAAATTTACCGTGACCTGGAACGCCCAGACAAATGTAGCGGGATATGAAGTCATGGTGAAAAAAGACGGAAAAAGCAAAGTCTATCCAACAGCAGAGAACAGTATCCTCGTAACAAGCTTTGGGACTGAGAAAATAAAAAATAATGAGGAGTACACAGTGCAGGTCAGGTCCGTGAACGGGGACTGGAGCAGTGCTTATTCGGAAACGGTGTCTGTGATCCCGAAGCCGTCAAAAGCGCCTGATGCGCCGGAGAATGTGAGCATTTCCGGAGGATACAGAAAACTGGATATTACCTGGAAGAAGATGGAAGACACGGATTCCTATACACTCTATTACAGAGAACAGGGAACCGAAGAGTTTGAAAAGAGAGAAGACATCCAGCAGAATAAATATCAGCTCACAGACTTAAAAGACAGCACAACCTATGAAATCTGCCTTACAGGAACAAATGAAATGGGAACCAGTGGAAAGTCAAAGCTTTATGCGGGAGAGACAACAGATATTGATCCTGCAGTCACATCCAATTATAAGCTGATCAACACGCCTCAGAAAGGGGGAGGACTGACCGCCCACATTACATCCATTGAATATCCGTCATCAGGACCGGAGATAAATGAAGCGGTGGCAGATAATGATTACACCACTTCCTGGAGTCTGCCGTCCTGGGATGCAGGCGGCTATAATTCGGGCAAGCCATCACCTATCATTACCTTTGACCAGAGCTATGAGATGGACAGGCTGGTGGTAGTCCCTGATGAAAAACAACAGTATGCATATGGCTATGCAAAAACAAGATACTGGGATGAAGAGGGAAAAATATCTACAATAGATGGTCAATTTACGCAGAAGAAGAGTGTAAACGGTAAGGTATATTACGAATTTAATTATTCCCAGCCTTTTAAGGCAAAACGGATACAGATAAACTTTGCCATGGCATGGGTTCCTGTGAATGGGAGAATCTCTATAGCGGAGATGAAATTTTACTATTATGACAGCCTGGAAAAGGATGTTGATGCACTGTTTGCGGATGCCATGCATGTGGAACTGCAGGAAGATGTAACTGCAGAGACGATAGAGGCGCTGGAGAACAGAACTAACACTCCGGATGAAGTTACCGGGGATTTCCATCCGAAAAGAGAGCTGCTGCTTTCTGATCTGGCCTATGCAAAAGATCTTCTCAATGACAAGAATGCCGGCAGGATCATGAAGGTTGATACAACAGTGACCAAGAAAAAAGACGGCGCTCTGGGCTTCTCGGGAGGTCTGAATGCATGGCAGCCTCTTGGCATTAGTGCCCATGCAGGGGAAGAACTGGTTGTATATGTAGGCAGAGATGACGCGGAATTGGGAGCCAATACCAACCTGAACCTGATCGCAACACAGTATCACGCGGAATCAGGAAGCTGGAGCAGGGTTGTGGTGCAGAATCTGAAGAATGGCAAAAATGAGGTAACCATTCCCCAGATCAGCAGTCTGAGCACAGAACACGGCGGCAGTCTCTATGTGGAGTTTACAGGAAATAATGATACACTGAACATGAGTGTTCGTGTCAGCGGAGGACAGGAGATACCCAAGCTTGATATCTCCAATGCAGCGGATGAGACTGAGGCCAGGGAAGCTGTCAGGGCATATGTGGAGAAACTCAATGCATATGTTCCACAGATTTTTGAACTTCACAAAAAACTGCATGAAGGCAATAAAGAAAGTAGTTGTGATTACAGCTATGACAAGCAGAACTGCATTTTGGGAGCAACGGACATTGTGCTGGATCAGATGATGTATTCGGTATCGGCAGAACAGATCCTGAACGGCATCAACAATAAGCTGAAAAACCAGGGGAAAGAAAAGAATCTGGATAATCAGACAGAGGTACTATATGAGTCCTGTCAAGCTATGGAACAGATGGTGACACTGTTTTACCAGCACAAAGGACTGGGTGATTATAATGGAGACAAGGCACTGACTGCCCAGTATGGCAGCAAAAATAATCTGCCGTCCAGCCGTCTGAACATACGTTACATGAGAATGTTTTCCGGAGCCTTTATGTATGCCGGCGGGCTTCATGTGGGTATCGAATGGGGCAGTGTGAGCGGCCTTGCAGGCGGTGTACCGGTTGAAAGTGATAATGGAAAATATGTGAGCGGACAGCTTTTTGGCTGGGGAATTGCCCATGAGATAGGCCATATCATCAATCAGCCGTCCTATGCTATCGCCGAGATAACCAACAATTATTATTCCATTCTGGCACAGGCAAAGGAGACAAATGATTCTGTACGCTATAAATATGAGGATGTGTATAAGAAGGTCACTTCTGGTACAAAAGGCCGTGCGGAAAATGTGTTTACAAGTCTTGCCATGTACTGGCAGCTCCATCTGGCCTATGATGACGGATATAATTATAAGACTTATGAAACTTATGAGGAGCAGTTTAACAATCTGTTTTTTGCAAGAGTGGACGCGTACGCAAGGAATACGGCCATTGCACCTGCTCCGGAGGGAATCGCACTGACGATTCCAAAAGATGTGGACAATACCCTGATGCGGCTGTCATGTGCGGCTGCCGGGAAGAACTTACTGGAATTCTTTGAACAGTGGGGAATGACACCGGACGAGGATACTATTGCATATGCGTCACAGTTTGAAGCAGAGACGAGAAGAATCAGCTATATTACAGATGAGGCAAGGGCATACCGCATAGAAGGCGGAGAAAGTACAGCCGGACAGACTGCAGTAAGTGCAGCGCTTACATATGTTCCTAATTCTGCTCAGGTGACCCTCACACTTTCCAATGACGCGGCTGACCAGAACTCCATGCTGGGATATGAAATATACAGAAATGGCAAGGTGATTGGATTTGCAGAGGCTAAGGACGGCACTGTGACATATACAGATACTATTGCATCTATGAACAACAGAGTGTTTACTTATGAAGTGGTGGGATATGACAAACTGCTGCAGCAGACAGAGAAAGTTACAGCGGACACTGTGAAGATTTCCAATGACGGAAGTGTGGCAAAGGATGGATGGAATATAACAACGAATATGACCTCCTCCAGTGACAGACAGGAAAACGGCAGTGAGGAAAACCCGGAGGGAACCGTTGTTTCGGGAATCAGCAGCATATATAACAATGATTATACAGATGTATATACCGGAGAAGCAAAATCCCCGGAAATCATGATCAGCTTTGGCAGAACCCTTCAGGCAGCCGCGTTCAAGATCACAGCCGCTGATGAAAAAACAGCAGTGAAGAATTTTGATGCCTATGTGAGTCAGGACGGAAACCAGTGGACGCTTGTGAAATCAGGAAGTCTGTCTTACTCGGAGAATACGGCTGTTTCCTATTTCAATAAAGAAGGTGATTCCTGGCTGTACACCTATGATGCTGCTTATCTGAAGCTGAAGATCAAAGGGCAGAGTACAGTGTCTCTGTCTGAGATAGATATTTTAGGCCCCACAGGAGACAATGTTGAGTTTTTGGAATACGGTATCGGTATTCTGGATGAAAATTACAGCTATGATGAAAGCGGAGGTGAGATACCTGTCGGTTCCCTGATCTTCACAGGCGAATATAAAGGAAATCCTTCCTATAATGTGGTAAAATTGTATGACCAGAATGGAAATATCCTGGATGGTTCCCAGTTGATCTTTGCGGAGGTTCCGGCTGAGGGAGAACTGGGAGAAGTTTCATCCGGTACATGGATCTATTATATGGAACCGGATCAGATCCCATCCGGTGTGACCAGTGTCAGGGCGGAATTATACCGAGTGGATGATGCGCATACAAATGAAGGTGAACGTCTTGTAAGTGATACATTGCCCATGGTTGTGCCGAATCCGCTGCCGACGATTCAATTGACGGATAAACATGAGGAGGGGAACTGATGAAGAGAATAAAGAGCTTATGTATTGTTTTGGTTCTGGCACTGTTTGCGGCTTATGTCCCTGTACAGGCTGCCAAACAGGATGATACGATGATCAAAATGCAGCAAAAGGATGCGGGCCAGGTGGAACTGGCCCTCTACCCCAATGGGGATATGATAAAAAACCATGCTACAACATACCGGATCCAAATGAAGATAACAGAGATTGAAAGCGGAAGTATCGGTGATATTACCTTTACTTTCTCAGAAGAGATACAGAACAAATGCAGGATCCGGGAATATATTTATGAAAATGGTGTCCTGGATATCTATTTTTCATCACCGGATACGGTTTTTGATCAGGCCCGGGATGTGTCGGTCGGTACCATATCAGGCACTCCAAAAAGTGAAATGTTTCAGGCATCCATCGCGCCAAAAAGTGTTGTGTTTGTTGACCAGAGTCATCAAATGAATACCGTGGATGAAGGGGTACTACAGGGCATATCTTATGACTGGGCAGTAGGAGAAAAAGTCCCGGATCCGGACAATCCAGGGAATCCGGATAACCCGGACAATCCAGGGAATCCGGATAACCCGGACAATCCGGACAATCCAGACAACCCGGGGAATCCGGATAACCCGGATGATCCGGACAATCCAGATAATCCGGACAACCCAGATGATCCGAACAATCCAGATAATCCGGACAACCCAGATGATCCGAACAATCCAGATGATCCGAACAACCCAGATGATCCAAATAACCCGGGGAATCCAGGCAGCCCGGATGTTCCTGTCTATCCGAACGGAGTATGCACAGCCACTACATATGAAGATTTAGAGAAGGGGCTGGCGGATTCCAGCGTGACCAGTCTGATATTTAAAAGCAAAGATGGTAATGGTTTGACAGAAGAACAGCAAAAGGCATTGTTCAAGAGCCTGAAAGGAACAGAGAGAACATTGACCATCATGGCAGAAGACAACGGAGTGCTTCAGTATTCATGGAAGTTTACCGGAACAGGAATAACAAACTCAGATGCTGCCATGGATTTTGGAATTGTACAAAAGAAAGAGAATAAGGATGCCGGCACCCTTATGGCGAAAGATTCAGAGAACCTGTATCTTGAATTTGACTATGAGGGAGAGCTCCCGGGATTGGCGGAAGTTGAAATCTATGCAGGCAGCAGTTTTAAAGACGGACAGAACCTTTATCTGTATTATTACAACGCAAATAAGAAAGCTGCCGAGCCTGTACAGAAGAATATCAAGGTAGTGAACGGATATGTGACCATCCAGATTGAACATTGCTCCACATATGTTCTCACTACAAAGCAGGTTCGTAAGAACGAGCAGTTCCCGGCAGTGTCTGTGAACAAACCGGATGATAAGAAAAAAGCACCGGTAAAACCGGCTGCAAAGACTGCGGCTAAGACTGCAAAAACGGGAGATGATACACCGGTGGAAGGACTGATCCTGTTGGCAGGGCTTTCAGCAGCAGCTATGTTTTTCATGTGGAGAAGCAGAAGAAGGCATATTTAAGCAGCAGAAAGAATATTTCATAAGACAGCATCGGGCATATCAAACAGATATGTCTGGTGCTGTTTTTCATCTCCATCATGCGTGCGGGAATACGGCAGATCAGATTTTTTAACGAAGACAGAGTATACAGCAAAATCAAATCTATCTGTATTGTATGGCCATATGTATCCGTAACCTTCCATCACCCCGAAAACCGTGGCGCTTTTTAAATAGCTGTTGACAAACATGTATCTAATGTATATAATGAGTATATACAATGAATAATGTATATACACGCGTGCACAGAAAGTTGAGAAGTAAAGATGAATATTATAATCAGCAATACAAGCGGCAAGCCCATATACGAACAAATTACAGAGCAAATGAAGCAGGCAATTATGAGAGGCCAGCTAAAATCAGGGGAGTCACTTCCCTCCATGCGCCTTTTGGCAAAAGAACTTCGTATCAGTGTGATCACCACAAAGAGAGCCTACGAAGAATTAGAGAGAGACGGATTTATTTGTTCTCAGGTTGGCAAGGGCAGTTTTGTAGCCGATACAAACCATGAGCTTGTGAGAGAGGAGCAGTTAAAGGAAATAGAAGGTTTACTTGAAAAAGCTGTTGAAAAAAGTAAAATCAGCGGAGTAGAATTGGATGAATTGACGGAAATGCTTAAAATGCTCTATGAGGAGGAATAAAAATGGAAGCAGCTATCAGAATTGAGGGGCTGGTGAAGAGCTATGAGAAGTTTTCACTGGATCATATCACTATGGAAATCCCAGCGGGCAGTATTGTAGGACTGGTTGGAGCCAACGGAGCCGGGAAGACTACTCTGATCAAGTGTATTCTTGGAATTATAAAGAAGGATGCCGGTGAGATCTATGTGGACGGGGAGAAACTGGAGGAAAAGGATGACGACTGGAAAAATCAGGTGGGCATGGTACTGGCGGAATCCAACTTTCATGAGACTATGAACGCATTCCAGATAGGCAGGATCATGGAAAATATTTTCAGTCAATGGGATAGGGGGCTGTACGAAAAATATCTGGGTGATTTTAAACTGGAACCTAAAAAGCTGATCAAGGATTACTCCAGAGGAATGAAAATGAAACTGCAGATCGCAGTGGCGCTCTCGCACAGAGCGAAGATACTTATCTTTGACGAAGCCACCAGCGGCCTTGACCCTCTGGTGAGGGATGATCTGCTGGATATTCTGCTGGAATATATTCAGGACGAGGAAAATACAGTGCTTTTATCCTCACATATTATCAGCGATCTGGAGAAGGTATCTGATTATATAGCATTTATCCAGAACGGGCATCTGCTGTTTATGGAAAATAAAGATGAACTTCTCTATCACTATGGTGTGGGAAAATGTTCAAAAGAAGATTACAGCGCACTGGATAAAAAGGGAATCATGAGGCTGAAAAGAGGAGCTTTGGGATATGAATTTCTTGTGAGGGACAGGCAGGAATTCTTAAGCAGGTATCCTGATATGATAATGGATGCACCGGATATCGAAGAAGTTCTGCTGCTTTTGGAGAAAGGTGAGGTGATATCATGAAAGGGTTGATATTAAAGGATATATACGGCATCAGAATTACTCAAAAAACGTATATCTTGTTATTCTTGTTTTTGTGTATATTTGGTTATATCATGAAAAGCCCGGGGTATGTGGGGGTCATGTGTATTGTGGTATTTGCGACATCAATTCTCAGTCTGTTTAATGCTGACCAGTATTACCATTGGGACACATATGCGGCTTCCCTTCCTCTGGGAAAAAAGACAGTTGTGCGTGCAAGATATCTGTTAGTCATTGTTATGTCAGTAGGGATTGCCCTATTTACAGCGGTAATCACAGGGATAACAGCTGCGCTTTTGAATGCGGATGTGGCTAAGGAGATATTCAGTTCCGTTTCTGCCTGCATAATCATCCCCATTTATTCGGCAATTATTATTCCTGTCATATATAAGCTGGGCGTTGAAAAAGGAAGGGTAGTTTTTGTGATGCTTTTTTTGGCTCCAACTATAGTGATGTTGCTTATAAAAGATATAATACAGGGGACGAGAATGGAATCTGCGCTGATCGATCTTCTGCAGAATCCAAATGGAAAGATGATAATTGTGGGAGTGGCTTTGGCAGTAAGTATTCTGGTTTTAGCAGTCTCTTATGTGATATCGGTCAGGATTTACAGCAGTAAGGAATTCTGATTCAGAAAAGAACTCTGTTTGCTCTGCATTGTCGTACAGATGCGATAATTGTTTTCTTGACTTTAAAATTGTACAGTGATACATTATTCTTGATAGAATAATTGAATCAACAAAGTACGGAGGAGTTGGGATAATGTCACAGGAAGAGAAGCTGCTGCGGGCAAAAGAGATCATTGAAAACAGCAGATATCTGGTATGTCTGTTGGGAATGCGGGTGAGCAGCCAGTGCGGATGCACAAATTGGAGGTCTGATCAGGACGCGTATGACATTGAAACCAGATACGGATGTTCCCCTGAGGAAATGTTCAGTGCTGAGTTCTATAATACGAGAGTGACCCAGTTTTACGACTTTTACAAACGAGAAATCCTCAGCAAAAGAGGAAGGATCAATGAGGGCATGAAGACTCTGAAGCGTTTGGAAGACAGAGGAATCCTGCAGGCTGTCATAACCCGTGATATCTATTCTCTGCCAAAGAGGGCAGGATGTAAGAAAGTATTGGAAATCCACGGAAGTATTTATCGGAATGTATGCCCAAAATGCAGGGCGAAATATCCCATGAAAGCAGTGGCAGAGTGTGCAGGGACTCCTAAGTGTACGAAATGCGGCACAACCATCCGACCGGAGGTTTGCCTTCGGGGAGAAATGGTGAACAATTCACTTTTGACACGTGCTGTGGATGAGGTGGGAATGGCAGACACCCTGCTTCTTCTGGGATGCAGTATGCATTCCCAGTTGGCGAAAACATATGTGAAATATTTTGACGGGGATAAGATCATCCTCATCAATGACCAGGATCATTATGCGGATAATACAGCGAATCTGGTTATTGACGGAAAGGCTATGGACGTAATGAGTAAGTTGGGTCTGTAGTATGGGAAAAGTAAAAAGGGGTATGGTGGAAAGACTTGCTTAGGCAGGTCTTTCCATATATAAGTTTACAATTTCTACATTCCCGTACAGCTTCTTATTTCCCACTTTAAATCCGCATTTTTCAGTATAAAATTTTATATTCTGTTCTTTATCAGCAGGTGTAACCAAAGTGATACGTTTCCAATCTGTACAAATGGATAACATATAGTGAAATGCTTTTGTTCCTATACCCATTCCTTGATATGGCGGAATAACACAGAGGCAGCCAATATCATAATTTCCGATTGTATCCTTTTTAAATGAAAGTACACCAACAGGAATATTCTTATTAATTATTATATATTTATCACAATTATCAATGGATAATTCCATCTCTTCTTTTGTTTTTCCATATCCGGGACATTCTCCATATTGGAGATAATCATCATAAAAGGATGCGTTATAAATATTCACTAACAAATTGGCATCCTCTTTAACTGCTTTTTTATATGTCAACTGCATTTTTATTTATCCTTATTAAGTGCGATTTTAGTAAAAAAACATATAGAAATCCAGCGCATATTATCACTGAATTGTAAGTTATCAAAGCTTATTTCCGTTGAGGCAGATATAACTTGCTGCTATACCTGCAAATGGTTGGACGGTTATAATGATTAGAGTCTATCTAAGTGATTTCTTTGTTTAAAAGGAAAATAGAAGCCCCAGGGAGTGTCTGCTCCCTGGGGCTTCATTTTGCGCCAAATAGACACATTTGCCTTTTTTGCAAATAATTATATTACGGCATATAATTATTCGTATCAATATGCTGTCTTATAGCAGTTTATTCTGCTCCAACCATAGAAATCTGATTTTTAACTAAAACCCTATTATAAGGTTTCTTAGAATTTACCTTCTTTAGCCGCTTCCTCAACAGCAACAGCAACAGCAACAGTCATACCAACCATTGGGTTGTTACCTGCGCCGATCAGACCCATCATCTCAACGTGAGCCGGAACAGAAGAGGAACCAGCGAACTGTGCATCAGAGTGCATACGTCCTAAGGTATCAGTCATACCGTAGGAAGCAGGGCCTGCTGCCATGTTGTCTGGATGCAGAGTACGGCCTGTACCACCGCCGGAAGCAACGGAGAAGTATTTTCTGCCGGCTTCGATACGCTCTTTTTTGTAGGTACCTGCAACCGGGTGCTGGAATCTGGTCGGGTTGGTGGAGTTACCTGTGATGGAAACGTCAACGTCTTCCTTCCACATGATAGCAACACCTTCACGTACATCGTTAGCGCCATAGCAGTTAACTTTTGCACGAAGTCCCTCAGAGTAAGCTTTTCTGAATACTTCTTTTAACTCGCCTGTTGTGTAGTCATACTCTGTCTCTACATATGTAAATCCGTTGATACGCGCGATGATCTGGGCAGCGTCTTTTCCGAGACCGTTCAGGATTACGCGCAGAGGCTCTTTGCGGACTTTGTTTGCTTTCTCAGCGATACCGATAGCACCCTCAGCAGCAGCGAAGGACTCGTGTCCTGCCAGGAATGCGAAGCACTGGGTATCTTCTTCCAGAAGCATTTTGCCTAAGTTTCCGTGTCCAAGACCTACTTTACGCTGATCAGCAACGGAACCCGGGATACAGAATGCCTGAAGTCCTTCACCGATAGCGGCAGCAGCATCAGCAGCTTTTCTGCAGCCTTTTTTGATGGCAATGGCAGCACCTACAGTGTAAGCCCATTTTGCATTCTCAAAGCAGATTGGCTGGATGCCTTCTACCATTTTGTAAACATCGAGACCGGCAGCTTTTGTAACTTCAGCAGCTTCTTCGATGGTGTTAATGCCGTATTCATTGAGAGCGGCAAGAATTTGTTTTTCTCTTCTTTCATATGATTCAAATAAAGCCATTAATTTATCCTCCTATTCTTTCTATGACAGATCTTACAGCGTATGTATAATTATTCTTTTCTCGGGTCAATGATCTTCACTGCATCGTCAACGCGGCCGTACTGTCCCTGAGCTTTTTCAAATGCTGTGTTGGCGTCATCGCCTGCTTTGATGAAGTCCATCATTTTTCCGAAGCTTATGAATTTGTAGCCGATGATTTCATCATCTTCGTTTAAAGCGATGCCAGTAACGTAACCGTCTGTCATTTCCAGATAACGAGGTCCTTTTTTCAGTGTACCGTACATAGTACCAACCTGAGAACGAAGGCCCTTTCCTAAATCTTCCAGACCTGCACCGATAGGAAGTCCGTCTTCAGAGAATGCACTCTGGGTTCTTCCGTATACGATCTGTAAGAATAATTCTCTCATAGCAGTATTGATAGCATCACATACAAGGTCAGTGTTCAGAGCTTCCAAAATGGTTCTTCCTGGTAAAATCTCAGATGCCATAGCAGCAGAGTGAGTCATACCGGAACATCCGATCGTCTCCACCAGTGCCTCCTGGATTACACCATCCTTTACATTCAATGTTAATTTACAGGTACCCTGCTGTGGTGCGCACCAGCCCACACCGTGTGTTAAACCGGAGATATCCTTTATTTCTTTTGCCTGTACCCATTTTGCTTCTTCCGGGATTGGAGCTGCGCCGTGGTTTACACCCTGATGTACCTGACACATTGTTTCTACTTCGTGTGAATAAATCATTTTAAAACTCCTTTCAAGAATATATTTACTTCAAGTGCGTTAGAAATTTAACGTCCTATTCCAATTCATTTTCTCACAAAGTGACAAAAAAATCCAGACTTATTTTTTAAAAAAACAAAATTAAGAGCTGTCTGTCCCTGTAAATGGAAGAATGTGGTGAGACACAGATTTTTCACATATCAAAAACCTGTTCTTTTAGGTTCATTTAAGGTTGATTTTTTATACTGAAATCCAAAACAGACGACAGAAGGGAATGAATAAAAACGAAAAAACAACTAAATATTAAAGGAAAATGGAAACAATTACCGAAAAAGAAAAAATAGCAGCAGGGGCGGTCACTGTGGTGGTGATCGTGGGCATATCCGGGTCAGTGATCCTACGGAACCATAATGAGAGCGGTGTACCGATTATGGGAAGCCAGGCAGTAAAAGAGGCGTCCGCAGAGAAGGGGAGCATTTCTAAAACCATAGTGGGAACCGGCAACCTGGAGGCGGACACACCGGTAAATGTGACTGTGCCCTCCGGTGTGGTCATTGATGAGGTGAAGGTGGAGAGCGGTGACCATGTTTCGGCAGGGGATGTGCTGGCAACTGTGGACAACGCCTCTGTGCTCAGCGCCATGAGAGATGTCCAGGAGAAAATTGAAAATCTGGATGGAGAGATCAATGAGACAAAAGATGAGACAGAGGCCGGAGAACTTACGGCCAGTGTGGATGGCAGAGTGAAGCGGATCTATGTGTCCCAGGGCAGCAGCATTGCGGACAGTATGTTGGAAAACGGGGCGGTCATGCTTCTTTCCATTGATGGGAAGATGGCTGTAAAGCTGGAATTGACCGGTGCTGCCGCTGAAAGTGACAGTGTCACAGTGCTCCTTTTGGACGGAAGTGAAAAAACAGGAAGCATAGAGAGTATTGACGGCAGCACCTGTGTGATCACCTTTTCAGACAGCGGTGTGGGTATAGGGGAAAATGTATCTGTTACGGACGCAGAGGGAACAATCCTTGGCAGCGGAGAAGCATACATACACCAGCAGTTAGCTGTGACAGCTACGGGAGGCACGGTGGAGGAAATTAAAGTGTCAGAGGATGAATCTGTCAGTGCTGGCACCACGCTTCTGACACTGACAGAGACTACGCAGTCTATAAAATATTTGGAGGCCCTGGCAGAGCGGGAGGCCTATGCAGAGACTCTGCAGAAGTTAATAGAGCTTTCCGGGAGCGGTTCTGTCAAGGCGGAGATGGATGGTACCATTCAGAGTGTCAATGTATCAGCCGGCAGTTCAGATAGCAGTCAGAGCAGCAGTGTCTCTCAGGCATCTGTATCAGGAAGTTCATCAGGCAGGGTGAGCAATATGTCATATCAGGCATCAGATATGAGGGGCTATTCCTACGAGGTGATCACCATGGCAGATACCGGGGGAAAAATGGAGGAGAGCAGCTTTTTGACAGAGAGCAGTACGGAAGCGGAAACACGTTTGGCTGCGGCGGAACAGGAAACAAAAATACAGTTGGAGGTAGCTGGTGAAGGAGAGAGTACATCTGCTCTTTTAGCCCTGGCAGTACCCAGAGCCGGAGAAAAACCTCAGTCAGATATTGCCGCTGCAGATGGCAGCTATACGGGAACTGTGACATATCAGCCGGGGGATGATGCCTTTGCCGCTGATACGGTCTATCAGGCACAGGTACAGCTTACGGCCAATGAGGGATGGTATTTTCAGGTAGACAGCATCTTCCGTATTGAGAGCGGTGCGGTATCAGGAATAACAGTGTCATCTGATAATAAGATACTTTCCTTTACCATCACCTATCCTGCCACAGAAAAGTACAGCGGTAATGACTCCGGAACAGGCACAACAGACCAGAACGGAGACGACAGCGGAACAGGAAGCAGCGGAACAGGTACCGACGGAACAGGGAGCAGCGGAACAGGAATCAGCAGCACCGGAAATAACGGCGGAATCGGTAACTCTGGCGGAACAGGAAATGACGGTAGTACCAGCGGTACTGACAACAGTACCGGAAACGGTACAGGTACGTTAGGACTTGGAGAGACAGGGGCAGGAAGTTCTGGCGCAGGAACCAGTGGTTCGGGGACATCAACTGCTGCATTGAGCAGCAGCGGCTCATCAAGCGGCAGCTCAGACAGCACAGACACAGCACAGGCATCCCAGTACAGTACAGATGTTGCGGCATTTACTATTTCATCGGATGACAATATGGTTTTATCCGTAAATGTAGATGAACTGGACATTAACTCTGTGTCAAAAGGCCAGACAGCCGCACTGACTTTTGATGCCATCGAGGATAAGGAATTTGAAGGAGAAGTTACGAAAGTGGGCAGCAGCGCAAGTGCCAGCGGCGGTGTGGCAAAATACAGCGTGAATATTACAGTGGCCCGGGATTCCCGGATGAAGACAGGCATGAATGCTTCCGCCACTATCACAGTGGAGAGCAGGGAGGATGTCATCACCATTCCGGTAGATGCCATTCAGGAGAAAGGAAACAGGACCTTTGTCTATACCGGCAGGGACGCAGAGGGAAATCCAAGCGATGAGACAGAAGTGACAACAGGCCTCTCTGACGGCAGTACAGTGGAAATCACAGAGGGACTGGCAGAAGGAGACACGGTATATTATCAGAGAATCTCCTCTGACAACAGTTCCGGCGGCGAGAGCGGCGGTGTGTTCAGTGATTTCGGCGGTATGGGCGGCGGCATGATGGAAGACAGGGGCAGCGGTTCCGGGGGAAAGGGAAACATGCCGGATTTCGGCGGACAGGGACAGATGCAGTCTCCGCCGTCTATGAACTAAGGCGGTGATGAAATGATTATATTAAAAGATGTATCTAAGATTTACCGTATGGGAACCAGTGAGGTCCGTGCTCTTGACCATGCTACCATGGAGATTGAGAAGGGAGAATTTGTCAGCATTGTAGGCCCGTCAGGGTCCGGAAAGTCCACGGTTATGAATATTATCGGATGCCTGGATACCGCGGATGAGGGAGCATATATCCTGGACGGCACTGCCATAGAGCAGTATTCGGAGACGGAACTTGCCAGGATAAGAAATAAAAAAATCGGGTTCATTTTCCAGAATTTCAACCTTCTTCCCCGGCTGAGCGCGGAAGAAAATGTGGAACTCCCCATGATCTACCAGAAAGTAAAGGCTGCGGACAGGAAGAGAAAGGTGAGAGAGGCCCTGGAGCGGGTAGAACTGACACACAGAATGCACCACCGCCCTACGGAACTGTCCGGCGGGCAGCAGCAGCGGGTGGCGATCGCCAGAGCCTTGGTGACAGAACCTTCCCTGTTTCTGGCAGATGAACCCACAGGCAATCTGGATTCCCGCACAGGCGAGGAGATTATGGATCTGTTCCATGAACTTCATCAGGCAGGGAACACCATTGTCCTAATTACACACGATGATCAGGTGGCAGATGAGGCAGAGCGGAAAATCTGCATCAGAGACGGCAAAGTGAGCGAGGTGAGGATATGATGATACAGTCATTGAAAATGGCCTGGAACGCGGTCTGCTCCAATAAGATGCGGACATTTCTCACCATGCTTGGCATCATCATCGGTGTGATCGCCCTGGTGGTGTTGGTGTCCATTGCGGATGGGGCCACCTCTTCGGTCACGGATCAGATATCCGGTATGGGCTCCAACTACCTGACCGTGACCATAACAGATGACAAGGAGAATCCCCTGCGCCTTTTAGAACTTTCTAATTTTACGGAAAATGAAAATATTGAGGAGACTGCTCCGTTTTCCAGGACCAGCGTCACAGCCAAGAGCGGATATGTGGACGGAACCATGACACTGATAGGAACCACGGGCAGTTACCTGGATATTCAGAATCTGGAACTGGCATACGGGCGGAACATCAAGAATACAGATGTGGAGAACAATTCCTATGTGGTGATCCTCACAAAAGATTCCGCCAAAGAGCTTTTCGGCTATGCGGATGCAGTAGGCGAGACAGTAGCGCTGGACGGAAGGAGCTTTCTCGTGATCGGAATCCTGGATGAGGAGGAATCAGCTTCCGCTGCACAGATGTCGGCCGGTTCTGAGGAGGAGAGCAGCAGCGTCATGCTGGAGGGATATATTCCCTACTCCACCATGACCCGGATCGCTGACAATATTCTGTATGTGACACAGTTTTATGCCTCTGCATCCAGTGAAGACACCATGGATTTTGCGGAGCTTTCCATGGAACAGATGATGCTGGAACGGTTCGGCGGTGATGAGGATGCCTTTTCCATTGTCAGCCAGTCTGAGCTGATGGAAACCATGGAGAGTGTGACCAATACCCTGTCGCTTATGCTGGGCGGTATCGCTGCTATTTCCCTGTTGGTGGGAGGCGTAGGCATTATGAATATTATGCTGGTGTCCGTGACAGAGAGGACCAGGGAGATCGGCATCCGCAAAGCCATCGGAGCAGGCCGCGGGAGTATCATGATGCAGTTTCTAATAGAAGCGCTGCTGGTAAGTCTTATGGGCTGTCTCATAGGGATAGGTGCATCCTGGGGAATATTGAGACTGATCGGAAAAGTGAGTCAGGACGCGATGAACTTTTCCATGGCTCCGGAGGTAGTATGGGCAGCAGTGGCATTTTCAGGAGTGATCGGCGTGCTCTTTGGATTGTACCCGGCCAATAAGGCGGCAAAAAAGCGTCCCATAGATGCATTGCGTTATTCGGGATGAGTAGGAAAGCGGTTAAGATTTGAGTTGACAAAACCATTTGCTCCTGTTAATATGGTTAAGTAAATTTAATTAAATTTGCAAAACTAATATACAAGGAGGACGCAGATGGATATAGTAAAAGGTGTTAACGATTTCTACTATCACATGTCACTCTATGAGCTGCAGGTGATGAATGGAAACGATTATTATAACGGACTTTCTTACAACAGCATTCTATATATCAACGTAATGGAACAGATGAAGGAGTGTACAGTCAGCAAGATCGCAGATGCCCTGAAGATCACAAAGTCCGCTGTGACCCTGAAGATCAATGAACTGGTAAAGCAGGGTGTGGTAATAAAAAAACAGAGCGAAAAAGACAAGCGGGTTTATTATCTGGAGTTAAGCCCTCACATGGAGCAGGTTTTAGGGATATACGACCAGGTATTTTACAAAATAGAGAGGGAACTGAAAGAAAAATATTCGCAGGAGCAGCTTGATACGTTTGGGGAAGTGCTGAAGACCATATGCGGATATGAATGGAGGAACATGCAGGATGATTGATCAGGGACTTGAAAGAAAAATAACAATTCCCTCTATCCTGAAATTCGCTCTTCCCTCCATGGTCATGATGGTTGTCATGTCCCTGTATACAGTGGTGGACGGTATGTTTGTGTCAAGGCTTGTGGGCACGGACGCCTTCTCCGCCGTCAACATTGTTTACCCCTTACTCAGCTTTGTCATTGCTTTGGGTACCATGTTCGGAACCGGCATCACAGCCATTGTTTCAAGAAAGCTGGGTGAGGGAAAGCAGCAGGAGGCCAATGAAAATGTGACCTTTATCACTTTATTTGCCGTAGGGCTTGGCATTGTGATCACGATCCTCTCCTTTGTCTTTCTGGAAAAGATCATTTATATGCTGGGAGCAAATGAGGATATTTACGCATACTGTTACGCCTATGCCTTTCCTCTGCTCATCTTCCAGCCGGCCAATATTCTGCAGTTGGAATTCCAAAGCCTCTTTGTGGCGAACGGAAAGCCCCACATTGGCCTTACCGTCACAGTGGCAGGAGGGCTGGCCAATGTGATACTGGATTATGTATTCATCGGTGTATTCCATATGGGGATTGCCGGTGCAGCAGTGGCTACAGGTATCGGCTACTGCATTCCCGCATTTTTCAGCATTTTTTACTTTACCTTTAACCGAAAGGCACAGCTTCATTTTGTAAAGCCTAAGATGGATTGGAGGGTACTGCTCAATTCCATGACAAATGGTTCCTCAGAGATGGTGAGCAATCTGTCGGGAAGTATCACCACATTTTTATTTAATATCATTATGATGCGTCTGGTGGGGAATGAAGGTGTTGCAGCAATTTCCATTCTCCTGTATCTGGACTTTGTGCTGATCGCCATAAGCCTTGGTTATTCCATGGGAGTGGCGCCGTTGTTCAGCTATAATTACGGAGGCGGTCATGTACAGAAACTGCGGAAACTCTATAAGATCAGCGTCGGGTTCTGCATGGGGGTAGGTGTGGTGATGACCGTGGGAACCCTGCTTTTTTCCGGGACACTGGCATCTGTTTTTGCTGAGAGGGGAAGCCGGGTATATGAGCTTGCCACTGCCGGACTTATGGTTTACGCTTTCGGATATCTGTTCAAGGGCTACAATATTTTCAGCTCGGCCATGTTTACCGCTTTTGGAGACGGTAAGGTTTCCGCAATCCTGTCTTTTATGCGTACCCTGGTATTTCTGGTCGCTTTTTTGATCGGTTTCTCTGTTTTATTTGGTGTAAACGGTGTCTGGAGCGCGTCTCTGGCAGCAGAATTTATGGCATTTGCCCTGGCAGTATTCTATACCATTAAGAAAAAATCAGCCTATCACTACCTTCCCTGAGAGGGAATCGTGGACGTGGATGTAGGAATATAGTATACTATGAGTATGTAAATTCTGAAGTCGTAAAGGAACTGGGGGAGGCGGTGTGTGCTTGAGAGGATGGGATATGCTTCTGCTGCCGGCGACGGCAGCTCTTATGGTTTTTCTGGGAACTGCGTATGTGAGAAAAAAGCATGAAACAGGCAGAAAGGAAATCGGTTACAAAGTCTCCGCAACGCTGATGGCGGTGATACCGGCTCTTTGTCTTGCGGTTCGGGAACAGAACAGAGTTTCCTGGCTCATAGCAGCGGGAACTGTCTGTTGTATGGCTGCCGATGGACTTTTGGAGGTGTGTTTTGTGGCAGGGGCTGCTGTGTTTGCTGCGGCTCATCTGTGCTTTATCGGGGGAATGCTGTGTCTGGCATCACCGGATCGGTTTACGCTGCTCTTATTTGTCTGTGTATATGCAGTGCTCTTTGCCATACTCAGGTCCTATATCAGAGAGCTCGGTAAGCTGGCAGCCTTAGGTGCGCTGTATGTGGCATTTCTCTGCGCTATGTTCTCCATGGCAGGGACTGTGTTTTTTGAAAATCCGGGACTGGCCGGCGCAGCAGCGGCTCTTGGTGGGGCGGCGTTTGTGGCGTCGGATACGATACTGGCGGTGAACCTATTGGGTGAAAAAAACAGCAGGAGATTAGATAAAATACTTCTGGTCCTGTACTACGGGGCAGTTTACCTGCTGGCTGTGTGCAGATATCTGCCGGGATGAGGTTAAAAAGGAGGAAAGCTGTCCGCACAGCTTTCCTCCTTTTTAACTGTAACTGTGATCTACCTGGATAACTGCATAGTAACTGCCCTGTAGTCCCCGGATCTGTTCCTTGACCCGGTTTACCACGTCCACCTCTGTCATGGAGAAATCGTGGGGAATGACCAGATCGAAGATGAGATTGGAATGTGTGGGGCCTTCCACCACACGGAAATCATGCATAGTAAGCCGGGGTGAGATTTGGCCGATGATACGGCTCACCTCAGCTTTCAGATGATTGATATGGACATTGTCTGTGACGACCGGGTCCATATGTATGGTGGCGGAACAGTTTAGTTTTTCCTGAAGTTCTTTCTCGATATTATCTATTTCATCATGGATCTGCAGGATATTGCCGTTTGCAGGCACCTCTGCGTGCAGGGAGATCATCAGTCTGCCGGGACCATAGTCGTGGACGATCAGGTCGTGAATGCCTTTGACCATGGGATGGGCGGTGACGAGTGATTCGATGTTCTTTACAAACTCCTCCTTGGGCGGCTGTCCGAGAAGGGGATTCATAGTTTCCCTCAAAGCCTGAATACCGGTATAAAAGATAAAAAGTCCAACCAGAATACCACACCATCCGTCAATGAGGACCCCTGTCAAACGCCCAACCAAAGTGGCAGCCAGTACAACGGCTGTGGATACGGTATCACTGAGGGAATCGGCAGCGGTGGCGGACATGGCGGCGCTGTCCAGCTTCCGGCTCAGGGATTTGTTATAGTATGCCATATACATTTTGACCAGAATAGAGACACAGAGGATGGCAATGACCAGAGGACTGCTGTTCACCGGTTCGGGGCTGCGCAGCTTTCCAATGGATGATTTCACAAGCTCAAAGGCCATGATCAGTACAGCTACGGACACGAAAAGACCGGATATATATTCAATCCTTCCGTGACCAAAGGGGTGTTCCGGGTCCGGCTTCTGGCCTGACATTTTAAAACCGATGAGGGTGATGACAGAGGAACCGGCATCTGAGAGGTTGTTGAAGGCGTCAGCCGTGATGGCAATGGAACCGCTCAGCATTCCTGCGGCAAGCTTGCCAGCGAACAATATAATATTGAGAAAAATCCCCACCGCACCGCTTAGAATGCCGTATGCCTGGCGCACTCCGGGTAATGCGGTATTTTTATGATCTTTGATAAAAAGACGTGACAGTAATTGGATCATATCTATTCCTCCAAATATAGTTTTGTGAAATACTCTGTTTATTTTATACGAAAGTTTGGAAAGACGCAAGAAAGCAGGAAAAAGATTTACATTCCCGGGTGTGAATGATATGATAAAAGGAATAATAGTAACTGTGAGAGGACTGATCAGTTACCAATCATATTACAATATCTGAGGGAGAAATACATATGAAAAAGAGAATGAAATATATTTGCTGTCTGCTGCTGGCAGCTTCACTGACCGCAGGCCTCATGGCAGGATGCGGTAATGAGAACGCCGGGACACAGGAGAAGAATCAGGATCAGCAGGAGGAAAAAGGAGAAGGTGAAAAAGGCAGTACCCAGGACGCGGTCAAGCTGAATCCGGACAAACCAATCTCCATTACAATATGGCATTATTACAACGGTGCCCAGCAGGTGGCTTTTGATGAGCTTGTCAATGAGTTCAATGAGTCGGTGGGAAAAGAAAAAGGCATCTTTGTAAAAGGCTACAGCCAGGGAAACGTAAATGATCTGGAAGATGCGGTGATGGCATCCCTGAATGAGGAGGTTGGTGCCCAGGAGATGCCCAATGTCTTTTCTGCCTATGCAGATGCCGCCTATACTGTGGACAGCAGGGGAAAGCTGGCGGATATTTCTGCTTATATGACCAAAGAGGAGCTGGATGAATATGTGGATTCCTATATTGAGGAAGGCAGGATCGGTGAGGGCAATACGCTGCGTATTTTCCCAACGGCTAAATCCAGTGAGATCTTTATGATGAATAAGACAGACTGGGATAAATTTGCGGAGGCAACAGGTGCCGAGCTGGATGATCTGGCCACCCTGGAAGGGGTGACGGAAACGGCACAGAAATATTACGAGTGGACAGATTCCCTGACTCCGGATGTGCCGGAGGACGGAAAAGCTTTTTATGGCAGGGACTCAGTTGCCAATCTCTTTGTTATCGGCTCCAAGCAGTTGGGAAAGGAAATCTTCCAGGTGGAAAACGGCAGGATGTCCGTCGTGGCAGATAAGGATATCATGAAGAAAATCTGGGATAATTTTTATGTACCGCTTGTAAAGGGATACTTTACGGCGTACGGAAAATTCCGCTCAGATGATGTGAAGATAGGAGAAATCCTGGCATTTACAGGTTCCTCTACAGCATCCATGTATTTCCCGGATGAGGTGGAACAGGAGGACGAAGTTTACCCTATTGACTATGTGGTCCTGCCTGCGCCTTCTTTTGCGGAGGGAGAGGACTATATTGTACAGCAGGGAGCAGGAATGGTGGTTACAGAGGGAACTAAAGAGGAGGAATATGCCTCAGTACTGTTCCTGAAATGGTTCACAGAATCAGAGAATAATATCCGTTTCAGTTGCGCATCGGGATATCTTCCGGTGAAGAAAGAGGCAAACAGCCTGGCTGCGGTTGACAAGGTAGTGGAGGAACAGGGACTGGAGATCCCGGATAAGACCTACGATGTCTTAGACAGCCTGTTTGGCACCCTTGAGAAGGCTGTACCTTATACGACAAAGGCGTTTGAGAGAGGAACAGAGGCGCGGAAGATCCTGGAGTATAATCTGGCTGACAAGGCCGCTGAGGACAGAAAGGCTGTACAGGAGCTGATCGCCCAGGGGCAGACTCTTGAAGAGGCATGTGCCGATTATGTGTCTGAGGAATCTTTTACGAACTGGTATGATGACTTTGTGGCAGCTTTGCAGAATACGGCGAATAAAGCAGAATGAGGCGGAATAGAAAATGAGGAAAAGAAAGTGGACTATATTGGCTTTGTTTTGTATCCCTCTGATCGCGGTACTTGTGATACAAAGCCTTCTTTCATACGGAACAGTCCTGATCGGCGGTACCATGCGGCTGCTGGACTCCTATGCTGTGGGAATGATGGAACAGACAGTGGAGAACAGGAAAATCACGTTGGAAAATAATATGGTCCAGCACTGGATGGAAGTCAGTGAAAATGAAGATAAAATTAGCAGGGAGCTGGACAGCCTGCTGACATCCAACAGGATTTCAGTGGAAGACTTTATGGATAACAGTGAGCTTCAGAAACAGCTTCTGCAGAATACTGCCATGTCCAGCCTCTACCAGCTCAGAAAAAATGAAGTGACGGGAACCTTTCTAGTTTTAGCCAATAAGGCCGGAGAAAATGAAAATAGCAGCATGACCTGCAAGGGATATTATTTCAGGGACACGGATCCGTCTGCAAATTCGCCGGATTACTCTGATGTGCTCATAGAGCGCGGAGGCAGGGATATTGTCCATCAGACAGGGGTTGCCCTGGACAGCTACTGGACTACAGATTTTACTTTTCAACCTTCGGGGGAGAATCCCAGGGATGACTTCTTTTATAAACCCTATGAAGCGGCCAAGGAAAATCCGAAGGCCAGTTATGCAAATCTTGGATACTGGAGCGATCCGTTTTCATTGAACGAGGGAAAGAGCGGCGGTGAGTACCCGGCTATCACCTATTCTGTGCCTTTGATGAAAGACGGTGTGGTGTATGGTGTCATGGGCGTGGAGGTGTCCGGCAGTCATATTCAGGATATGCTTCCGTCCAGCGAGCTGAATAAAAATGAACAAAGCGGCTATATGCTGGTGAAGAGTACAGAGAAGAACCGATGGAGGCCTCTGGTAGCCTCCGGAATCCTGGGAGAACGGCTCAAGGCATTAGGCACGGTCCTGAATGTGGAGGACAGCAAATTTGACCAGGTCTACATTCTGAATGAGGATAAGGCAGATGGAGAACTCTATGCATCAGCGAAAAAGCTGCATCTTTATAATACCAACACACCTTTTGAGGAGGAAGAATGGTTCCTTGTAGGTATACAGAAAAATGAAGCTATTTTTGGAATCGGCCGGCAGATCCTGTGGAAAGTGCTGGCAGCTATCCTGGTAGCCCTTGTATTCGGAATTATCTGCACCTATCTGGTGGCTAATCACGTGACAGACCCGATCCGGCGTCTGGCAGAGTGCATACGAAGCAGCGCCGGAAAAAGCCTGGAACAGTTTAAGGCATCAGGTGTGTCAGAGGTGGATGAGCTTTACGACGTTGTGAGAAATCTGACCAGCCGTCAGGAACAGGCTGAGAGAGGCCTGACAGAGGAGAAGGAGCGTTACAGAATCGCGCTGCAGAGCAGCGACGATATTTTCTTTACCTATGATCTGGGAAGAGAAGAAATTGAACTGTTCAACTATCCGGATCGTGGCGGTCAGGCTGTCAGATATAAGATAACAGAGGATATGGAACTGCTTAAGGAACATATATTTGGTGAAGATTACCATAAGCTTAAAAAAGCGTTTGCTGTCAGAGGAGACGAGATCTATGCGGAGTTCCGCGGAAAAAAGGAGTCCACTGAAGAGTACCGCTGGAGGCTGCTAAAAGGTGAAGTGATACAGGATGAAAATGGCAGAAAGAGCAAGATCATCGGCAGCGTACGTGATATCCATGAGCAGAAGATGCAGGAGCTGAGAGAAATCGAATCGGCAAAGCGGGACCCTATAACAAAGCTGCGTACACAGCGGGAGGGGCGCCGTTATCTGACGGAAGTGCTGGCCAGAGGCGGAAGCGGAAGCATGGTGCTTCTGGATCTGGATGAATTCCGGATCCTTAATGAAACTTACGGACTTATCTTCGGGGATGTGATCCTGGAAGAGATCGGCAGCCTGCTTCTGGCAAAAAAGGAGCAGGTGGAGCAGACAGAGAAAAAGGAAATCATACTGGTGCGGCAGGGTGGTGATGAGATCCTCATCTGGCTCTCAGAATTCACCAGGGAGCAGACAGAGGTGTTTTTAGATGAAGTGCGAAGAGCGATCGCGCAGCTTTATCAGGAGGCGGATTTCAGCATTCACGTGTCTGCAGGTGCCTGTATGAGAAACAATTCCAATCTGGGATATGTCCAGCTTCTGCGCAGGGTGCGGTGTGCCCTGACCTTTGCAAAGCAGAAAAAGGACGGCAGGGTGTATTTCTATCGGGAAATCCCAAGCCAGACCAAAGAGAATATGCTGACAGAGATCAACGATATAGCCAGCATAACCAGCGGTCCCCAGCTCAATATGGTATCCCTTACTCTGAATTTCTTTGACAAAGGCGGAGATATGGATTCCATTTTGGCAGTGCTCTTTGTGAAGATGGGGCATTACTACGGGGCCACGGATATTCTGATGACCTCCGTGGACCGGGATTTCCATACGGCCTATATTTCCCATCAGTGGCATAAAAACGCAGCAGATCATCAGGAAAAGGATATGAAGCGTTTTACTGCAGAGGAGTTCAAGGCACTGACAGAGCAGTACGGTACGGAAGCCTCCATAGTCAACGGGCAGACCATGACAAAAGAACAGCGGAAATTTCTCATGATGCCGGAGACAAAACAGGGCTTCAGTGTTCCCATGACTGACGGCGGAAAATACATAGGTTCCATTACACTGATGGCAGAGGCAGGTGCGGTTCTGTGGGATAAAAAAGAGCAGAGCAACATTCAGGAGTCTGCCAAGATCATAGAGAACAATCTGAATAAAGTACATTATGACCAGGCCAGCAGGGCAAAAAGCGAATTCCTCTCCAGAATGTCCCATGAGATCCGTACTCCTATGAATGCGATCATTGGAATGACGGAAATAGCCATGCAGGATGAAAATGTACCCCGCAAGGTACAGACATATCTGGAAAAAATCAGCACCTCTTCGGACTATCTTCTTTCGCTGATTAATGATATACTGGATATGTCCAAAATTGAAAGCGGTAAAATGAAACTGGAAATGCTGGATTTTGATCTGGAGCAGTGGGTGAGGAATATTGATGATCTGATCGCTCCTCAGGCTGCCCAGAAGGGGATCCTCTACACCACAGAGACTCATTTTGAACAGAAATGGGTGGTAGGAGATGCCATGCATCTGAAACAGGTGCTGATCAATCTTCTGGGAAATGCCCTGAAATTCACGGGAAAAGACGGACATATCCTGTTTGCGGTGAAGCAGCGCCGGACAGCATCGGATAAGACGGAGATTTCCTTTTCCGTGGAGGATACCGGAATCGGGATCGATGCGGAGGATCAGAAGAGGATTTTTCATTCCTTTGAACAGGCAGGCGAGAGTACAGCGCGCAGATTCGGCGGAACCGGCCTGGGTCTCGCCATCAGCAGTCAACTGGTGCAGATGATGGACGGTGAGATCAGTCTGGAGAGCCAGCCCGGCAAAGGCAGCAAATTCTCCTTTGCGGTTGTTCTAAGCGATGGTACAAAGCAGGAAGAGGAAGAGGCAGCTCCAAAGGATATGGATATTCTCCGGGACAGAAGGGTTCTGGTGGTGGAGGACAACGAACTGAACGCAGAGATCGCCGGCTCGATCCTGAACCTTCATGGCATCCGTTCGGAGCGGGCGGACAACGGGCTTTTGGGCGTGAAGGCGTTTTCTGAGAAGGAGCCGGGATATTACGATGCGATCCTCATGGATATCCGTATGCCCGTCATGGACGGCCTGGAGGCCACAAAAGAGATCCGGAAGCTGCCCAGGGAAGATGCCAGGACCATACCCATTATTGCCATGACAGCCAACGCTTTTGATGAGGACATGAAAAAGTCTATAGAGAGCGGCATGAACGGTCATCTGGCAAAGCCCATAGACTTTAAGGAACTGCTGAATATGCTGATCAAGGTCATAGGCAGCAGAAAACAATGATTTATTTTGGTAACTCTTATCTGCCATGCAGATGATAGTTAATAGAATTCACAGGAGGTATTGATTAATGAGAGCAGAATTTGATGAGACACTGGTAACCGGCAATGACATGATTGATTCCCAGCACAAGGAGCTGATCGGTAAGATCAACCAGCTTCTGGAGAGCTGTGAGGACGGACAGGGTAAGGTAAAGGCAGTCAAAATGCTGGATTATCTGCTGGACTACACAGAATTTCATTTCAGTGCAGAAGAAAAGCTCCAGGAGGAGATCGCATATCCGGGGCTGGAAAAGCACAGGGAAAAACATAATGAATTCCGCCAGGCAGTGAAAGAGCTTCAGGAGATGCTGGAGGAAGAGGAAGGACCCACCGAGAACTTTGTAAAACAGGTGGAGAAAAATGTGGTGGATTGGTTATATGACCATATTAAAGGGTTTGACCGTTCCGTTGCTGAATACAAGTTTATGCGCTCCAATCCGGAGAGACTGTAAGAGGATAAGGGGGGCGGGAGGCAGCAGGCATCCCGCTCCCTTTTCTTAAGCTTTGTAGAAAGGATCAGAAGAATGAGCGAAGAAAAATATTGGGAAGGGAAGCAGTATGCATTTTTCAGCCATAAGGACTGTGAATACTTTCCCTGCCATAAAACAAATGACCCCGAAAATTTTAACTGCCTTTTCTGCTACTGCCCTTTGTATGCCCTGGGTGACCAGTGCGGAGGTAATTTTCATTACACAAAAGAGGGCATTAAGGACTGCAGCAAATGCGGCCTTCCCCACAAGAGGGATAATTTTGGCTATATTACAGGCAAATACAACGAAATCATGGAGATTGCAAAGAAGAACCGCAGGAATCCAGATAAGGGATAACCTGGGATAAATCTTCACATATGATATCACAGAACGGACGGATGCCGTCATCTGCAGGTGTCAGATCCGGTACCATACAGGATAAGGCTCCTGCGGCTTTGGCGGCGCGGATGCCGTTCAAGCTGTCCTCCAGGATCAGGCACTGGGCCGGCGGTGTCTTTAATTTTTTTGCGGCGGTCAGAAAGATTTCCGGATCCGGCTTTCCTTTTGTTACCTCGTCTCCGCATACAGAGGCGGTGAGGTAGGGGGTAACCCCTGCCATATCCCAGTAACGGGAGGCTTCCTTTCTGGCAGTGGAGGTGGCCACGGCAGCCGGAATCCCCCGCTCCTTCAGGTATGTGAGAAGTTCCATCAGGCCTTTTTTCACAGGCACACCGTATTTTTCTATATGATCTCTCTGATATCTTGTCCGGATAGCACGGCCCTGGTCGTAATCCACAGTTCCGTGGAACCACTCCTCAAAAAGCCGGCTGCTCCGCTCCCTTGTTCCTCCGCGCATCTGGCTCAGATGGTATTCTGTCAGGGTAAATCCCATTTCACGGCAGGCTTCCTCCCATCCGGCCTTCATCAGGCGTTCAGTATCAAACATCAGCCCGTCCATATCAAAGATCAATGCGTTTATCATCATTTCTATCATCTCCTGTAAAAATTTCTCAGACAAAAAAAGCAAATACATTATAGCACAAAAACAAAGAATATGCTAAACTTTTCGCAGGAAGAGAAAAGCAGATGTAACAGTTCAGTATTCCACTGTCCCGCGAACTGTGGAATACTGAACGGCTGCAGAGAAAGGACTGCATATGAAGATAATTATTTCCCCGGCAAAAAAGATGAATATTAATACAGATGAACCCTTTGAGACCACCGTGCCTGCCTTTATAAAGGAGGCAGATACCTTACGGAACAGGCTGAAGGAACTGGACTATGGGGAACTGAAAAAGCTGTGGAAGTGCAGCGATAATATCGCTGAAGAAAATTTTCTGAAACTGAAGGAACTGGACCTTTACAGCAATGTGACACCGGCTGTTCTGTCCTATGAGGGAATCCAGTATCAGTATATGGCGCCTCAGGTATTTTCCGCAGAGCAGTGGGATTATGTGAGAGAGCACCTGAGGATCCTGTCAGGGCTTTACGGGGTGCTGAGACCCATGGACGGGGTGATACCATACCGCCTGGAAATGCAGGCAAAATTAAAGATGGGCAGTACACAGGATCTATATGCCTTCTGGGGAGACAGGATTTACAGGGAGTTGGCAGAGGGGGAGGATTTCTTACTGAATCTGGCTTCAAAAGAATACAGCAGGGCAGCAGAAAAATACATAGACCGGAAAACGCGTTTTGTCACCTGCGTTTTCGGAGAGCTTTCAGATGGAAAAGTAAAGGTAAAGGGGACTATGGCAAAGATGGCCAGAGGAGAGATGGTGCGCTGGCTCTCTGAAAAGAATATCACGGAACCGGATGAGATGAAAGAGTTTACGGGCCTGGGTTATGGATTTGATGCTGCCCGGTCCACTGACAAGGAATTGGTTTTTCTGAAATAGGCCCCAGGCGCCGCTCCCCGGCAGGAGAATCCTGCAGGCAGGACTCTCTTTTTGCGATACACAGGAGGCGGCTGTTTGGGGAAAACAATGTATCAGAAATCCCTGGTGATATTCTGAAGCCATTTATAGCTTTTATAGTGCTTGTAGATAAAAGGCATTTTGACAAATTCATCCAGGCAGATGAGAAAATATACCCACATAGGCGGGAGCTTCAGCAAAAAGGCGCTGATAAAGCCCAGAGGGACGGCGAACAGCCACATATCAATAAAATCACATAGAAATCCCCACCGGGAATCCCCGCCGGAGCGGAAGATACCGCAGATCACTGTGGTGTTCATGGCCTGTCCGAGTACATAGTACATGTTGATATAGAGCATGGTGCTCAAATAGGACTGGGCAGTTGGAGTCAGGTCAGCCATGTTCATAAACAGGGGACGCAGAAGGAAAATGATGATCCCGCCCGCAATTCCGCTTAAAAATGTGATCTTGCAGAACCGTGTGGAATCCTCCTTTACCGTGTCCATGAATCCGGCCCCTATGGATTTGCCGAGAAGGATAGCGCCTGCATTGGCAAGCCCAAAGCATACCACTGTGCCCAGGTTTCTGGCTACAATGACCACTGCATTGGCGGCAACCATGTCGCTTCCCAGGTGCCCCATGATGACTGAGTACATGGAGAAGGCCACACCCCAGGAAACTTCATTTCCGAAGGCCGGCATAGAGTAGCGGATAAAATCCTGAAAGAGCAGTTTATGGCGTTCTATAATGGTCTTCGGCCGGAAACGTATGGTTTTAAAACGACATGCATCCAGCAGGCAGATGGCCAGTTCCACACCTCTTGCTATGGTGGTTGCCATGGCTACCCCTACGATTCCCATTTGGGGAAGTCCGAACAGGCCGAAAATAAAGACGGCGTTCAATAAAATATTCAGTCCCAAGGCAGACGCGTTGGTGGCTGTGGCAAAGATGACCCTCTCAATGGAGCGCATGGTGCACAGGTAAACCTGTGAAATGCTCATGAACAGATAAGAGATCCCCACGATCCTGAGATATGGAATACCTGCTGTTATAAGCTCCTGGTCGGAAGTGAAGATCAGCATGAGCAGTCTGGGGAAGAAACAAGCCAGCACGAAAAACAGGGAGGATATGAGGATAGACAGACGCATGCCGATTCCCATGATGCGCTCGATGGTCTCGGTATCCTGCTTGCCCCAATACTGTGCAGCCAGCATGATAACCCCGGATGCTATGCCGGAGTAGACCAGATTCAGGATAAACATGATCTGGCTTGCCAGAGAACCGGCTGACAGGGCAGTCTGGCTGACCCAGCCCAGCATGATCACATCGGCGGAGCTGACTGCTGTAGTGATCAGGTTCTGGATGACAATAGGCAGTGCCAGCCGGAACATGTCTTTATAGAACGTAGATTGTCTTGATGCTGCGATTTCCATTATGTAAAACCTCTCTTGATCCATTTGATATTTTTTTATGCTACCTTCCAGTATAAAGGATTTTCCTGAAAATGTCATACAATAATTGGTGAAAAAGCTATAATATTTTGACCTGTTCTTGTTTTTGCGGGGGTTTTTGTCTATAATGGAAAAATAAAGCTGTTGTCCACGGCATTGTATCAGGTAACCGTGTTCAGCAGCAAATGACTGCTAAGGGAGAGAATAACATGTATCAAGTATTGCTGTTTGACCTGGACGGTACGCTGACTGCATCCGGGGAGGGAATCACAAAATCAGTCCAGCACGCTCTGCGTAAGCTTGGAAGAGAGGCGGATGATCTAAAGGCTCTGGAGGTATTTGTAGGTCCGCCGCTTCTGGAACAGTTCATGCGCTACTGCGAAATGTCTGAGGAGGAGGCGGTACAGGGCGTCCATTACTACCGGGAGCGGTATAATGTGACCGGTCTATTTGAAAATCATCCCTATGAGGGTGTCGAAGAGATGCTGGAAGCACTGCGGGAGAAAGGATACACCCTGGGGGTTGCATCCTCAAAACCGGATGGCATGGTAAAAAAAATCCTTGAACATTTCGGACTTGAAAAATATTTCTGTGAAATTGTGGGCAGTGATCCAAATAAGATGAAAATGTCCAAGGCAGATGTCATTGAGATCATCCTTGAAAGGCTGGGATACCAAGACAGAAGAGCAGAAGCCGTCATGATCGGTGACAGGAATCAGGACGTATACGGAGCACAACAGGCAGGGATTTCCTGTATTGGAGTCACATACGGATATGGCAGTTATGAGGAGCTTTTGCAAGCGGGAGCGGACAAGATCGTGAAGAGTGTAAAAGAATTGGAAGAATATCTGCTTCTGAACGGAACAGACCACAGGGAGAAGAGGGAGAATATATGACAGTAAAGAAAATGTATGATATAGGAAAAGAGCTTTTTTCCACTCCATCGTATCCGGGTGACCCGGTACCGGGGAAAATGCCCTATTATCAAATAGAAAAGGGCGATGCCTGTAATCTGACAGTGCTCACCATGGGAAGCCATAACGGGACACATCTGGATGCCCCAAAGCACTTTTGTCAGGGAAAGCATGGAGTGGACAGGATCCCTCTGGAAAAATGTATGGGAATGTGCAAGGTCGTGAGTATCACAGGCACTGTGCAGGCAGAGGACATGGAACGGCTCCTCGCTGACGGGACAAAAAAGCTGCTTCTGAAAGGAGACATCCTGCTGACACCGGGTGCTGCAGATGTGTGTGCCGAGGCAGAGCTGGATCTTATGGGCGTGGAGGACCAGACTGTGGGAAACCCGGATACCCAGAAGGAGATACACAGGATACTGCTGGGAGCGGAGATTGTGATCTTAGAGGGGCTTGTACTTGGAGCAGTGCCGGAAGGGACATATTTTTTGGCTGCCCAGCCCATGAAAATGGCAGATTTGGATGGTTCACCGGTGCGGCCGGTGCTTCTGGATGTGTAAATAGGATTTTTGTCTGTAACTGTGAAGATATGGAACGGTTATCGGACTTATGAACAATACATGTTAAAAAAAGATGTCGGCTGGATGCGAGGGCACTGAAAAACCATGATTTTTCAGTGCCCTCCTGGATGCCGGCATCTTTTTTGTAAGAATAATAATATTGTATCTTTTCTGATTTATCTGCCAGGTTCAGCGCACCGTTTCCCCTTCCAGAGTGCCTGCTGCTGTCCCCTGCTTTTTAGGGCTGACCTGCGCCAGAATGATGGCAGCGAACATGAGCACACAGCCGGTGATCTCCTTTGCCGACAGGTTCTGGTGAAGGATCACCCATCCTGCCAGAACAGAGACCACGGATTCCAGACTCAGGATCAGGGAGGCGATTGTGGGGTCACAGCCTTTCTGACCGATGATCTGGAAGGTGTAGGCCACCCCGCAGGACAGTATCCCTGCATAGAGAATAGGGAGCCATGCCTGTAAAATATTGCTCATACGCGGCGTTTCCAACAGAAACATGGGAATCGCAGACAGTACGGCAGTTACGAAGAACTGGATACAGGAGAGCTTGGTTCCGCTGACCTTCTCTGAAAAGTGGTCTACAACCATTATATGGATAGAAAAACAAAAGGAGCAGATCAAAATGAGAAAGTCACCTTTGCTCAGGGAAAGGCTTCCTGTCATACACAGAAGATACAGACCTGCCAGTGCGATTACCACGCTGATCCAGATACGCAGTCCCGGCTTTTTCTTCAGGAAGATTCCCAGTATAGGCACAATGATGATATACAAAGCTGTGATAAATCCCGCCTTGCCCACGGTAGTATACTGAATACCCACCTGCTGAAGGGAGGTGGAAATAAAAAGCATGATACCGCACAGGCCGCCGCCGATGATCAGATCCCGGGGACGGTCCAGCGCTTTTGACGGCTGATCCTTTTTGCCGTCCTTCCGGGCATTTTTTCTGCCCAGAAGGAAAATACAGGGGATGAGGACCAGCCCGCCCAGCAGTGTCCTTACCATATTAAAAGTATAAGGACCTACATAGTCCATGCCTACGCTCTGTGCCACAAAGGCAACACCCCAGATGACTGCAGCGGTGAACAGGAGCAGAAAATTCTTGGATTGTTTCGCTGTCATGTAGGAAGCTCCTTTTTACTGTTCCAGACTCTTATGATATTCCTGAAGGGATTTCAGGGAGCCGTTTTCCTTACGGATCACAGCGGCAATGCCTTTGGCGCTTGCCAGAGCTGCGGACATGGTGGTAAGGTAAGGTATTTTCTTGTTGATGGCTGTTTTTCTCAGGTAAGAGTCATCGTATTTACTCTGCTTTCCGGCAGGGGAGTTTACGATCAGATCCACTTCGCCGTTTACCATGGCATCATAGATGTTGGGGCGGCCCTCTTGCAATTTCTTGAGAATCTTACAGGGCACACCGTTTTCGGTGAAGTATTGGCCGCAGCCTTCGGTGGAAACAATGGTAAAGCCCAGCTCGTGAAGCTGTCTTGCAACTTCCAGTGCCTGAACCCTGTCGCCTTTGTTGACGCTTACCAGTGCATTGCCGGAGAGCGGAAGCTTGGCGCCTGCTGCCTCCTGTGCTTTGTAGTAAGCCAGGCCAAAGGATTCACTCAGTCCCAGAACTTCACCTGTGGAACGCATTTCCGGTCCCAGCAGAGGGTCTACCTCAGGAAACATATTGAACGGGAACACGGCTTCTTTTACACCGTAGTAGGGATGTGCCTTTTCTGAGAAAGAGGTTACATCCGGGCGTTCTCCTGTCAGTTCATATGTCATAAGCTTTGTGGCAATATTGGCCATGTTGATATTGCATACCTTGGATACCAGCGGAACTGTACGTGACGCACGGGGATTGGCCTCCAGAACGTAAACCTTGTCCTCACAGATGGCGTACTGCATGTTCATCAGGCCTACAACGCCCATCTCACAGGCAATAGCTGTGGTGTATTCACGGATGAGCTTTTTGTTCTCCTCTGAGATTTCCACGGAGGGGATCACACAGGCAGAATCTCCGGAGTGTACGCCGGCCTGCTCAATGTGCTGCATAACAGTGGGGACAAACGCGTTGGAGCCGTCAGAGATTGCGTCTGTCTCGCATTCCAGGGCATTCTGCAGGAATCTGTCCATGAGGATAGGACGCTCCGGTGTCACATCAATGGCTGCCGCCATATAGTCACGGAGCATGTTGTCATCATATACCACTTCCATTCCGCGGCCGCCCAGTACATAGGAAGGACGTACCATCATAGGATAGCCGATGCGGTGGGCGATTTCCAGCGCTTCATCCACATTGACAGCCATTCCTGATTCCGGCATGGGAATATTCAGCTTCTGCATCATGGCATTGAACAGATCACGGTCTTCAGCCATATCAATGACAGCCGGAGAAGTACCCAGGATATGAGCGCCGCGTTTTTCCAGTTCCGCTGCAATGTTGAGCGGTGTCTGGCCGCCGAACTGTACAATAACACCCAGTGGCTTTTCTTTATTATAGATAGACATGACATCTTCCACGGTAAGAGGCTCGAAGTACAGCTTGTCGGAGGTGTCGTAGTCTGTGGATACGGTTTCAGGGTTGCAGTTTACCATGATGGTCTCAAATCCCAGATCTCTCAGAGTAAAGGCAGCGTGAACACAGCAGTAGTCAAATTCAATACCCTGTCCGATCCTGTTAGGACCGCCGCCCAGGACCATGACTTTTCGTCCGCCGGACACAGGGGCTTTGTCCTCCCCGTTGTAGGTGGAGTAATAGTATGCGGCAGATTCTTTTACACCGCTTACCGGAACTGCATCCCAGCGCTCGTTCATGCCCAGGGATTCTCTTCTCTTGAACAGCTCCCATTCGTCAACGTCCAGAAGCTCTGCCAGATATTTGTCTGAGAAGCCGTCCTTCTTGGCCTGAACCAGAAGCTCGTCAGAGAGATGACCGCCGCGGCAGGCCAGGATTTTTTCCTCCAGGTCAACCAGTTCCTTCATCTGCTCCAGGAACCACATTTTGATGTGGGTCATCTCGTGAAGCTTGGAAAGAGGAGCGCCTTTTCGGATGGCTTCGTACAGAATAAACTGTCTCTCACTGGTAGGCTCTGCCAGCTTTAAGTACAGTTCATCCAGAGAAAGCTCATGAAAATCTTTGGCAAATCCCAGACCGTAGCGGCCTTTTTCCAGGGAACGGATGGCTTTTTGAAGGGCTTCTTTATAATTCTTGCCGATGGACATCACTTCACCCACAGCTTTCATCTGTGTGCCCAGTTTATCCTCCGCTTTTTTGAATTTCTCAAATGCCCAGCGCGCGAATTTGACCACAATATAGTCACCGGTGGGTTTGTAGTCTGCCAGGGAACCTCCCTTATAATAAGGAATCTCTGAGAGTGTGAGTCCTGCTGCCAGCAGTGCGGACACATAGGCAATGGGGAAACCGGTAGCCTTGGATGCCAGCGCGGAGGAGCGGGAGGTTCTGGGGTTGATCTCAATGATGATGATCCTGTCTGATTTGGGGTCGTGGGCAAACTGCACATTGGTTCCACCGATGACGCCGATGGATTCCACAATGGCGTGTGCCTGTTTTTCCAGACGGTCCTGTACTTCCTGGGATACAGTCAGCATAGGGGCAGAACAGAAGGAATCACCTGTATGTACGCCCATGGGGTCAATATTTTCTATGAAACAAATGGAGATTTTCTTGCCTGTTGCATCGCGGACAACTTCCACTTCCAACTCTTCCCATCCGATGACAGACTCCTCAATGAGAATCTGGTTTACCATGGATGCTGCAATACCGCGGGCTGCCACTTTGCGGAGTTCTTCCTCATTATATACAATACCGCCGCCGGTACCGCCCATGGTATAGGCAGGACGGATCACGCAGGGATATCCCAGTTCAGAGGCGATCTTCACTGCCTCCTCAACGGTGTAAGCCGGTGCGCTCTTTGCCATCTCAATGCCCAGTTCGTTCATGGCCTGTTTGAATGCGATGCGGTCTTCGCCGCGGTTGATGGCGTCAACCTGAACACCGATAACTTCTACCTTATATTTTTCTAAAACGCCTGCGTTGTACAGCTCTTCACAGAGATTGAGTCCAGACTGTCCGCCCAGGTTGGGGAGCAGAGCATCCGGTCTTTCTTTTTCGATGATCTCTGTAAGCCGGTCTACATTCAGCGGTTCGATGTAAGTGACGTCAGCTGTTGCCGGGTCTGTCATAATGGTTGCCGGGTTGGAATTGACCAGTACAATTTCGTAACCAAGGCTCTTTAATGCTTTGCATGCCTGTGTTCCGGAATAATCAAATTCGCATGCCTGTCCGATGATGATAGGGCCGGAACCGATAATCAGAATTTTGTGAATGTCATTTCTCTTTGGCATAGCTATCCTCCATTTTTCTTTGTGCTTAATCCTCCGCCATGTTAATTTGGCGGAACATGATAATAGAAGGCCTGTGTATCACGCCTTCAGTCAGGGACAATTATAGCATAGTCATATATTTTGCCGCAAGTATAAATAGCTCGAAAAAAGTAGATAAAATTTGCAGATTGCGGTATACTCTACAGGAAACCTGTATCAAAAAGCCCGTGAGGACTGACTGATACAGCAGGAGAACATAAGAACAGGAGTGAAGACACATGATAGCAGATAAGGAAGAGATCCATATTGGACAGGTGATCGTACATATTTTGGATTCCACAGTGGGTATGCCGGTGCTGTCCGACAAGGTGCTTGACTATGGTTCTGATTTTGCGGACTTTCTGAAAGCCCATATTTTCAGGATCGATACCAGTGACGAGATACGAAGCTGCAGCTTTTCTGAGGAGGAGTCCAGTATTTATAAGTATATAGAGGAGTATGACACGGAAAATTTTGTGGAGATTTCCAAGAAGATCGCCCAGGAGCTTTTCACCATCATGAACCAGAACATTGAAATCCCGCCGGCAGACCTTCTGACAGCGGAATATCAGGTGGACAGACATAAATACCTGGCTCTTTTGAAGATGAACTACCGTACATCCTACACCCATCTGACAAATGCGGACCCCTGGGGCAACAACAACGATATCATAATGCAGAAAGCCATTCTGCCGGGGGAGACCCAAAAGCTTTCCGAGGCGGCTCTGCTTGATCTGGGGGCGCCTAAGTATGTGCGTCTTGTGGAGAAGAAGTATGATGTAAACGGCGTAAAGACCAATTATTTCTCAAAGCTGTTTTTAAAGTGCCAAGGCTCTCTTTCCGCCAAGACACGGCTTTCCATTGTGAATAAAGCGGTGACGGATGTGCAGAAAAAATACTACAATGAATCTGAACAGTTTGAGGTGCAGATGGAGACCAAGAGTATCATCAATCAGGAGCTTTCCAGTGAGGGTGCCTTGGATGTGCCTGTGGTCATAGAAAAGATATTTAAGGAGCATCCCCAGATGCGGGAGGAGGTGCAGGAGAAACTGGAAAAATACAACCTGGCAGAGACAAGAGTGGAGCCTCAGAATCCCACCACCACCAAAAAGTTTACGAAACAGCACCTGCTCACCGATACGGGAATTGAATTAAAAATCCCCATGGAGGAGTACAATAACAAGGATAAAGTGGAATTTATCACCAATCCTGACGGGACGATCTCTGTTCTCATAAAAAATATCGGAAGTATTGAGAGTCGTTAATAAAATTGTGGCGTTTTATCAGACATTGTGATACAATATTTCAGCCGGAAGAGGAAACTTCCGGGATAAAAAATAATGAGGTTGAGGAAATATGGAAAGAGAAAAATTTTCTTCCAGACTGGGTTTTATCCTGATATCCGCAGGATGTGCAATCGGTCTCGGAAATGTATGGCGTTTTCCCTATATAACGGGAAAGTACGGCGGTGCGGCGTTTGTGCTGATATACCTGTTTTTTCTGTTTATTCTTGGCCTGCCTATCATGGTCATGGAATTTGCAGTGGGCAGAGCCAGCCAGAAAAGTATTGCCGTGTCCTTCAATGTGCTTGAGAAGAAGGGAAGCAAATGGCATATTTACAGATATTTCGGCATGGCGGGAAACTACCTGCTGATGATGTTCTACACAACCATCGGCGGCTGGATGCTGGCTTATTTTGTGAAGATGGTGAAAGGTGATTTTGTGGGACTCGACACAGAAGGTGTGGGTGCGGCGTTTGGAAGCCTTTCCACGGATATGCCCCAGATGATCTTCTGGATGGTTCTGATCGTGGTCATCGGTTTTGCAGTTTGTTCCATGGGACTGCAGAAGGGTGTGGAGAAGATCACCAAGATCATGATGGTGGTGCTTCTGGCGCTGATGGTACTTCTGGCTGTGCGTTCCTGTACACTGGAAGGCGCGTCTGAGGGGCTGAAATTCTATCTGCTGCCTGATTTCGGAAAATTGTCTGAGTACGGCATTCAGGATGTTATCTTCGCGGCCATGGGACAGGCTTTCTTTACCCTGAGTCTGGGGATCGGGGCACTGGCTATTTTCGGAAGCTACATAGGCAAGGAACGCAAACTTACCGGTGAGGCTGTCAGTATTACGATCCTGGATACTATGGTGGCTTTGATCGCCGGGCTTATTATCTTTCCCGCCTGCTCTGCGTTCCAGGTGAATCCGGGAGAAGGTCCGGGCCTTGTGTTTGTTACCCTGCCCAATGTGTTTAATGCCATGAAAGGGGGAAGGTTCTGGGGGGCTTTGTTCTTCCTTTTCATGTCCTTTGCGGCACTTTCCACCATTATAGCTGTGTTCCAGAACATTATATCCTTTGCCCAGGATCTGTGGAACTGGAATGTGAAAAAAGCGGCGCTCATAAATGGGATCGCGATCTTCCTCCTGTCCCTGCCCTGCATTTTCGGCATGACTGTCTGGAGCGACTTTACGATCCTCGGCAAGGACATTATGGGATTTGAGGACTTCCTTGTGAGCAACAACCTGCTCCCTCTTGGCTCCCTTGTATATCTGCTGTTCTGCGTGACCAGATACGGATGGGGATGGAAGAACTTCCTCAAAGAGGCCAACACGGGAGACGGAATCTCATTTCCCGGAAAAATAAAGGTTTATCTCACCTTTATCCTGCCGATTATCGTCCTTTATATATTTGTGCAGGGATATTGGAGTTTGTTTCAGAGTTTATAGAAAATTCCCTTGAAATCAGTAAATTTTACAGGTATACTAGGGATAGAATAAAAATCCGGGTTACTGCTCTTAGTTTAGAAGGAGCAGTGACAAATCCGAAAGACAGGTAAATGCCGCAGCAGCAGATGCTGTACCGGGAGAATGTTTTTTCCGGTATATAATAGGAGAATGTATATGGAACATGTAATGTTGACCAAACTGCGTGAAGCGGGATGTGACATGGAGGGCACACTGGAGCGTTTCATGAACAACGAAGCGCTGTGCATGAAGTTTTTAAAAAAGTTCCCCCAGGATGTAACCTTTGGAGAAATGAAAAAAGCCTTTGCACAGGGCAATACAGAAGAGTTTTTTAAAGCGGCCCATACCATGAAAGGCGTGTCCGGCAATCTGGGACTCAGCAGTCTTTACGATAAGATGCAGCCGGCAGTGGAAAAAGGCAGGAGAGGCGAACTTCCTTCCTGTGAGGATATGGACGAAATCGAAAAGCAGTACAATGAGATAATAAAGATCATCACAGAAAATCAATAGTGAAGAGGAAAGACAGATGAAGAGAATTTTACTGAAACTGAGCGGAGAAGCGCTGGCGGGTTCCAAGAAGACAGGATTTGATGAGGCGACAGTTATGGAGGTTGCCCGTCAGGTTAAAGTTCTGGTGGATGAGGGGATCCAGGTGGGTATTGTGATCGGCGGCGGCAACTTCTGGAGAGGCCGCACCAGTGAGAACATTGACAGAACAAAAGCGGACCAGATCGGAATGCTTGCCACAGTCATGAACTGTATCTATGTATCTGAGATCTTCCGCACAGCAGGCATGAGGACCAGTGTCCTGACTCCCTTTGAATGCGGCTCCTTTACGAAATTATTTTCAAAAGACCGTGTCAATAAATATTTTGACCGCGGCATGGTAGTCTTTATGGCAGGCGGCACAGGCCATCCCTATTTCTCAACAGACACAGCCACTGTACTGCGTGCGGTTGAGATTGAGGCTGACATGATTTTCCTGGCAAAAGCAGTGGACGGTGTGTATGACAGCGATCCCAAGAGCAATCCTGACGCCAGGAAGTATGATGAGGTGAGTATTCAGGAGGTCATAGACAAGAAGCTGGCAGTTGTGGATATGACCGCATCCATTCTCTGTATGGAGAACAAGATGCCCATGCTTGTGTTTGGACTGAATGAAAAAGACAGTATTGTGAACACCGCTCACGGTAAATTTACAGGAACAAAAGTATTAGTATAATTTGGGAGGAAATGAATATGGCAACTGATGAGAGAATCGCAAAATATGAAGATAAGATGAACAAGACAATGGATGCTCTGGTAAAAGAACTGGGAACCATCCGTGCCGGACGTGCAAATCCGCATATTCTGGATAAAATCACCGTAGACTATTATGGGACCCCTACACCACTGCAGCAGGTGGCAAATGTAACTGTGCCGGAACCGAGAATGATCCAGATCCAGCCATGGGAGTCTTCCCTGATCAAGGATATCCAGAAAGCCATCCTGACATCTGATCTGGGGATCAATCCCAATAATGACGGCAAGTCTATCCGTCTGGTACTGCCTGAGCTTACCGAGGAGCGCAGAAAAGAGCTGGTGAAAGACGTGAAGAAGAAAGGGGAAGCTGCCAAGGTAGCTGTCCGCAATATCCGCCGTGACGCCAACGAGGCATTTAAAAAGTTGGCAAAACAGGATGTTTCTGAGGATGAGATCAAAGAACTTGAGGACGTGATCCAGAAACTGACAGATAAGTTCGGAAAGAACATCGATAAGACAGTGGAAGAGAAATCAAAAGAAATTTTAACCGTATAATTTGAATCAAGAGGGGCACATACAAGAAAAAAGTATTGTGCCTCTTTTATGCGTAGGAGGAGAAAAACATGGTGATTCCAAATCATGTGGCGATCATCCTGGACGGCAACGGCCGCTGGGCTAAAGCCAAAGGGATGCCAAGGACATACGGGCATGTGAAAGGCTGCGAGAATCTGGAAAAAATATGCTCCATAGCTAAGGAGTTGGGTGTGAAGTATCTCACAGTCTATGCCTTTTCCACTGAGAACTGGAAGCGTTCCAAAGATGAAGTTGACGGCCTGATGAAGCTGTTCCGCAATTATATGAAAAAATGCCTGAAAATAGCCAGGGATAATAAGATGCGTGTCCGCGTGATCGGGGAGCCTTCTGTCTTTGATGAGGATCTGCAGGCAAGGATCAGGGAGCTGGAGGAGTATTCCAGCCAGTTTGACGAGCTGCATTTTCAGATCGCGCTGAATTACGGCAGCAGAGATGAGATCAAGAGGGCTGTGCAGGAGCTGGCCAGGGACGTGAAAAGGGGCGCACTGGACCCGGAGTTGATCACAGAGGAGACCATATCCGGATATCTGGATACAAAGGGTCTGCCGGATCCGGATCTGTTGATCCGCACCAGCGGGGAGGAACGCCTTTCCAACTTTCTCATGTGGCAGCTTGCCTACACGGAGTTTTATTTTACCGATGTGGCATGGCCTGATTTTAACAAGGCAGAATTTGAAAAAGCCATTCAGAAATTCAATCAGAGAGACCGCAGATACGGCGGCGTGAAGGAGGAATAACCATGTTCAAGACAAGGCTGTTAAGCGGAATTGTGCTGGTCATCATTGCCCTTGCCACCATTATACCGGGAGGGATCGTGCTCTTTGCCACTCTGGCTGCTATCTCCCTGATCGGCATGCAGGAACTGTACAAAGCCATGAAGGTACAGGAAAAGGGTGTGGGCGGTCTGGAACTGGCGGGATACGCAGGGGCAGTGATCTATTATCTGACCCTTCTGCTGGATAAGGAAGAGTTCTCACTCACTGCCATTTTATTTGCGTTGGTCCTCATCATGTCTGTGTATGTATTTACATACCCCAAATACCATGCGGATCAGATCATGGCTGCCATGTTCGGCGTCATTTACGTGGCAGTCATGCTTTCTTATATCTACAAGACCAGGAATCTGGAGAGCGGTGCCTGGCTTGTGGGGCTTATCTTTATAAGCTCCTGGGGCAGCGACACCTGTGCTTACTGTGTGGGAATGCTGATCGGAAAGCACAAAATGGCTCCTGTTTTAAGCCCGAAGAAATCTGTGGAGGGCGGTATAGGCGGTGTTGCGGGTGCAGCGCTTCTGGGTGCCCTTTACGCGGTGGTCATTGTAAAATGGAACCCGGCTTCCGGCCACACAGCGCTTATGTATGCCCTGATCTGTGCAGTGGGCGCCCTGATCTCCATGGTTGGTGATCTGGCGGCATCAGCGATCAAGAGAAACAAAGAGATAAAGGATTACGGCAGGCTGATCCCGGGACACGGCGGCATTCTGGACCGTTTTGACAGTGTTATATTCACGGCACCGTTCATCTATTTCCTGGCAAATGTGCTGCTGTAAATGAGGTTGTGATAACATGAAAAAAATTGCGATATTAGGTTCCACGGGATCCATCGGCACGCAGACCCTGGATGTGGTGGAGAGAAATGAGGACCTGCAGGTGGTGGGAATCGCTGCGGGCAGCAATATTGATATGCTGGAGGAACAGATCCGGCGCTTTCATCCGAAGCTGGCGGCAGTGGGTGATGAAAAAAAAGCGGCTGAACTAAAAAGCAGAGTCGCAGATACAGACTGTACCGTGACAGGGGGCATGGAAGGCCTTCTGATGTTGGCAGCCATGCCGGAATCGGATATACTGGTCACAGCCATTGTGGGTATGATCGGTATTCGGCCTACCGTGGAGGGTATCCGCGCCGGCAAGGATATTGCCCTTGCCAATAAGGAGACACTGGTGACCGCAGGGCATATTATCATGCCTCTTGCAAAAGAGTACGGTGTGCGGATCCTGCCGGTTGACAGTGAGCACAGTGCCATATTCCAGGCTCTTAACGGGGAGAATCCTGCCAGGATCCACAAGCTGCTGATCACCGCCTCAGGCGGACCGTTCCGGGGGAAAAAGCGGGAGGAGCTTCTCAACATCCAAGTGGAAGATGCGCTGAAACATCCAAACTGGGCCATGGGACAGAAGATCACCATTGATTCCGCCACCCTGGTGAATAAAGGGCTGGAGGTCATGGAGGCCAAATGGCTGTTCCATATGGATCTGGAGCAGATACAGGTTGTGGTGCAGCCCCAGAGTGTGATCCACTCCATGGTGGAGTTTGTGGACGGGGGCATCATTGCACAACTGGGAACTCCGGATATGCGGTTGCCCATCCAGTATGCGCTGTACGGAGGTGAGAGGCGTTACCTTCCCGGTGAGCGCCTGGATTTTGCAAAGCTTGGCTCCATTACCTTTGAGGAGCCGGATATGGACACATTTAAAGGACTGCCTCTGGCTATGGAGGCTTCTAAAAAGGGAGGTTCCATGCCAACCGTATTCAACGCGGCCAATGAGAAGGCAGTGGGTATGTTTTTGAACAGAAAAATCGGTTTCTTGGATATTTATTCAATAATTGAAGAAGCTATGGTAAGACATAAAGTGATCAAGAATCCTGATGTAGATGTGATCACAGACATTGAACAGGAGACTTACAGATGGATTGAAGGCAGGTGGTAGATTGAGTTTTTCTGGAATTGTTAATATTTTGATCGCGGTCATTATCTTTTCCCTGATCGTCATTTTTCATGAGCTGGGGCATTTTCTGCTGGCTAAGAGAAACGGCATTGCAGTGACAGAGTTTTCCCTAGGTATGGGTCCGAGGCTGATCTCTACAGTGAAAGGAGGCACCAGGTATTCCCTGAAGCTGTTTCCGATCGGCGGTTCCTGCATGATGGTAGGAGAGGATGATGATGACAACAGCGCAGGTTCCTTTAACAATGCCTCTGTGTGGGCCAGGATTTCTGTGGTGGCGGCAGGTCCTATATTCAACTTTATCATGGCATTTGTATGCGCCATGATCATTACCAGTGTGGTAGGGTATGACCCGGCCAGTGTTACAGCGGTGCAGGAGGGTTCAGCAGCGGAAGCGGCAGGACTGCGGGAAGGTGATGTGATCACCGAATTCAATGGAAAGCATATTTCCATAGGCAGGGATCTGAGCCTTTACCAGACACTGCACGGGTATCAGGATAAGGCCATTGATATGAAGGTAAAGCGGGATGGAAAGATCATTGATATTTCTTTTACCGCTGACAGCGTAGAGAAGAAGATGCTGGGCTTCACCTACAGCAGTGAAGGGCCGGCCCAGATCATGGAGATCTACATTGACAGCCCTATGATGAAGGCAGGTCTCCAGGCCGGTGATGTCATAACAGGCATCGCGGGAACAAAGATATCGGATGGTCAGGAACTTCAGACTTATATGGAGGAGCATCCGCTGACAGGTGAGGAGATCACTCTGACTGTGGAGCGCAACGGCAAGGAGCGGGAGATTACGGCAAAGCCCCAGATGCGTACCGTTGTCAGCAGCGGATTTGCCTATAACCTATACAGAGAGAAGACAGGATTCTTAGGGGTGCTCAAATACAGTGCTGTGGAGGTCCGCTACTGGATTTCCAGTACGGTCCAGAGCCTGGGTCTTCTCATAAAAGGCACATTTTCCGTAAATGACTTATCCGGTCCTGTGGGGATCGTAGATGCGATCGGAGATTCTGTCCAGGAGGCAAAATCCGAGGGAACTGTCATTTTGGGAATGCAAATGCTGTACTGGGTGATTCTTCTGTCTGCCAATCTGGGTGTCATGAACCTGCTGCCGATCCCGGCACTGGACGGAGGGCGTCTGGTATTCCTCATTATAGAAGCCATACGGGGCAAAGAGGTGAACAGAAATGTGGAAGGCATGATTCATTTTGCGGGATTCGTTCTGCTGATGCTGCTCATGGTGTTTGTCCTGTTTAATGATATTAAAAGGATCTAATACATCGTTCATTACTGCAAAAAGAAATCCGGAAGGGTTGGGTACAAAGAATCTGTACCCGGCCTTTCCGGATCTTTTTGTTATACCAGTTCCGCGATTCTGGTGACGCCCACGTAAATCTCTTGGATCTTATACCAGGTGGGATAATCCACAATGCCGGTGACAGGCAGGCTGAAAATCCGCTGAAAATCCCGTACAGCCCGCTGTGTGCCCTCGCCGTATATGCCGTCCACAGTTACGGCAGGCAGTGCGGGATAGCCCTGGCGGATGGCATTTAGCTGTTCCTGGAGCTGTTCCACCTTGTCGCCTGAACTGCCGATATCCAGATTGCTTCCCGGCCAGGAGATGGGAATGCCTGCAATCTCCTCAGCAGTGTTGATGTACATGTTGCTGCCGTAGAAATTCCTGAGGATTTCAATGGCGGTGTAGCCCTGGTCGCCCAGATATTTGGAACCCCATTGTGTCATCCAGTTCGGACAAGTCACCCGCTGTCCGTCGCAGTATTGAGTGAGAATAGGCTGTCTTACGCCCGGTCTTGAGAGATAGTCAGCGAACAATTCATCCACAACCTGGGAGATGCTGTCAAAGATATTCCTGCCGTTTATCCACTTGTGGTCAAAAGCAGTGGAGGAGGTGATAGTAAAATCATAGCCCTTGTTGCGGTACCATTCGGTATAGACACGGTTCAGGGTAAAAGACATGATCGCCAGCACATTGGCACGGATGGTCTCTGTGGGCCATGTGGCGTAAATCTCACTGGAAGCCACGTTTTTGATGTAATCCCGGTAACGCACATAATAATTCTGAGCAGTAGGGTCTGTGGGGGCGCCGTCATGCACCACTATGAACTCCGGTACGACCACCCGGCTCAGAACGATCTCTCCGGATTCATCCATGGGTTTGATCTCATCCTCGGGTATCTTTTCCGGATATGTGCCGAACAGGGTATGTGCCGGAATGACAATACTCTGAAAGGTGTTTTCCGGCGTCTGAGCCTGAAGCCTTGCTGTCTGCAGCGCGGTGACTTCGGGCAGTATTTCCGCGCCGGAGATATCCACAGGTTCAAACCCCTCCGCTTCGATGTGGAAGGTGTATTCTGCGTAGGGCTGGTACTCAGATGGCTCCATGCTGTACTCCAGGGGCGGTGCGGGAAGGAGGATCTCCTCTGTCAGGCCGTTGGCATCCGTTTTCAGCTCATCAATGACAGAAGAAGGGTCTCCTGTATAGGTGATATCTATTGTGGCGTTTTCAATAGGAGTATTCCTGATAGCGGAGAGCACGGAAATCCTCAGACCCCCTTCATCCGGGTGATCCGTCTGCATGGCTCTAATGGGAAAATAATTCATAGGTAAAACCTCATGGCAGTTCGTTGGTTTAGGATATGCAGGCAGATGAAAAATGTGACAGAATGATTGACAGAAACCTTTCTTTGTGCTAGAGTGTGATTCGATATAAAGATTTACGGACTGGAGGGCAGATCGTCATGAAAAAGATGCAGAGTGTTTGTTATATGGTTGCATTCTTTCTTTGTGTGCTGTGCCTCTTTTTTGCTTTCTCACAGAGACAGGACAGCAGAGGAGCGGAGGGCGGACTTAGAGACATCCCCGGTCAGACAGCCATCACCCGGGCCGGTCATGGGGAACACCCGGACTGCTTTCAAAAAGAAGAAACGTTTTCACGTCCCAATCTCGGAGAGAATAAGGGAGAAGAGGATCATTTCCTCAGGCTTCTTCCTTTGTTTTTGGTACTATTCTCCTGTGCCCTTGTTTTTCTGTTTTCCGGAGAGACAAAGGCTTCTCTTTATGCCTTTTTCAGGCTCAGCTTTCTGCTGAACGATCCCCCTTTAAAACGGATTTTTATTGTCCAGTACAAGGACGGAAAGAAGAGACTTCCCCTTTTTATCTGATTTATAAAAAATGAAAAGTAACGTTTCAGCGGCTCTATGGGTACGGAAGCGTTACGAGCAGAACAGAAAGCAGGGAAATCATGAAAAATAAAAAAACACATATTTGGATAGCACTGGGAATCATTGCTGTCTTTCTTTTCATTGCCTTTTTTGGTTGTGGAAGTGATATAAAAGGAATCCGGGATATGCGGTTCGGCATTGACATCAAGGGCGGCGTGGAGGCTGTTTTTGAGCCGGTGGGAATCACAAAAAAGCCCACACCCCAGGAACTAGAAGCTGCCAGAAATATCATGGAAGGACGGCTGGATGCCAAAAATATCCTGGACCGTGAAGTGACTGTGGAGAAGCAGGAGGGCAGGATCCTTGTCAGGTTCCCCTGGAAATCCGATGAAAAAGACTTTGATCCCCAGCAGGCCATAGCCGAACTGGGAGAGACGGCAAAGCTGACCTTCCGGGATAAAAACAACAAGGTGCTGGTGGAAGGACAGGATGTTTCCAGCAGCTCTGTGGTACAGAACAGGGATACAAGGGCATATGAGGTAGAGCTTCATTTTAACAAAAACGGCACGGAGAAGTTCGCCAAAGCTACGCAGGATAATCTTGGAAAGAATATAGGGATCTACATGGATGACACTCTGATCTCAAACCCTGTGGTACAGCAGAAAATAGAAGGGGGAGAGGCAGTCATAAACGGCATGGCATCCAGGGATGAGGCACAGGCGCTCTCTGATAAGATCAATGCAGGCGCCCTTCCGTTTTCCATGAAGACCAGCAATTACAATACCATCAGCCCCACACTGGGAGGCCGGGCCTTAACGTCCATGGTGGCTGCCGCGGTGACGGCTATGGTTTTGGTGTGCCTGTTTATGAGCTTTTACTACAGACTGCCCGGGATACTGAGCTGCATCACGCTGCTGTTTCAGATGTCCTTGCAGGTGCTGGCCATATCGGTTCCTCAGTATACCATTACACTGCCAGGAATCGCGGGGCTGATTCTCTCAGCAGGTATGGCGGTAGATGCCAATATCATCATAAGTGAGCGTATCAGTGAGGAGCTGATGCATGGCTTATCGGTAAAGGCAGCAGTCAAAAAGGGATATCAGCGGGCTTTCTCCTCTGTGTTTGACGGCAATCTCACCACAGCGGCTGTGGCTGTTATACTTATGATATTCGGTTCGGGAACGATGCTGAGCTTTGGCTATACCCTGCTTACCGGAGTTGTGATCAACCTGTTTGCGGGCGTATGGATGTCCAGGACTATGCTTACCTCTGTGGTGCAGTATGAATTTTTTAAACGTCCATCTATGTTCCGCAGGAAAAAGGAGAAAAAGATCCTGGATTTTTCAGGAAAGCGGAAGTGGATCTTCTTATTCACAGCCTGTGTGCTCCTTACAGGAACCATTCTTAGCTCGGTAAACGGTATGAAGCTGGATACACAGTTCACAGGAGGTGTGATCCTGAAATATACGTGTTCGGGGAAGACCGATACAGAAAAGCTGAGAGAGGATGTGGAGGCAGTGCTGGACCGGCCTGCCAATATCCAGATCACAGAGGACCCGGCAAGCGGGCAGCAGAAACTGGCGGTGACTTTGGCCGGCAACAAGGGGATTTCACCAGAGGAGCAGCAGGAAGTAACAAAAGCACTGAACGGGGAGGAGGGACAAGAATACAAGCTGTCGGAGACTTACGCGGTGGAGCCTTATATTGGGGCAAAGGCATTGAAAAATTCCATCATTGCCATTGTACTTTCCGCCCTGTTTATTGTCATATATATAAGGATACGGTTTTCCGCTATGTCCGGGCTTGCAGCGGGTATCACAGCGGTGGCGGCACTTCTGCATGACATTCTCATTGTGGTGTTTGTGTTCGGTGTGTGCAGGATTCCGGTGAACGATGCCTTTGTGGCAGTGACGCTGACCATTATCGGCTATTCCATCAATGACACCATCGTTTTGTACGACAGGATCAGGGAGAACCGGAAGAACAGTAAAAAAGGAGAGACGCTGGCAAAGCTGGTGGACAGAAGCATCACAGAAACTCTGGGGCGTTCTGTCAATACGGCATTTACGGTTGTGGCGTGCGTGTTCATTATTTTTCTGTTCTCCGTATTTTACCATATAGAATCCATTCAGGTATTTTCCCTTCCGCTTTTGGCGGGGATGATCAGCGGATGCTACTCCTCTGTATGCATTGCAGGCCCTCTCTGGGTGTGCTGGGAAGAGCATAAGCAGAAAAAGAAGAAATAAAGGAAAAGGGTGTTTGAGATGAAGGAAACACAGAGAGAGACAGGAATACCTTTCAGTGCAGGTGCGGTCCTGATTTCTGTGGGAGTGGTTTACGGGGATATCGGAACCTCTCCCATGTATGTTATGAAATCCATTATAGCAGGAAACGGGGGAATGGCCGGGATGGGAGAGAACGTCATATACGGAGCGCTCTCCCTGGTCATATGGACCATTATCCTGCTGACAACAGTCAAATACGTACTGATCGCCATGCAGGCGGATAACCATAATGAGGGTGGCATTTTTGCCCTGTTCAGTCTGGTGAAAAAATGTGGAAAATGGCTGGTCTTTCCCGCTATGATAGGAGGAGCCGCGCTGTTGGCGGACGGTATTTTAACACCGGCGGTGACAGTCACAACAGCCATTGAAGGCCTCAGGAGCATTCCGTGGGTCTACGCAGTGCTGGGAAAGGATCAGGATAAGATCGTGGTCATAACCCTGGTGATCATCGCTGCGCTTTTTCTGGTGCAGAAAGCGGGAACCAGCTCCATTGGAAAAGCGTTTGGGCCGGTTATGACCCTGTGGTTTCTGTTCCTGGCAGCAGCAGGGTGCTTTCATATCATGGGAAATCCGGGGATCATCCGGGCGCTGAATCCATTGTGGGCCTTGAAGATCCTGGTAAGCCCTGATAACCGTATGGGATTCATGATCCTTGGAAGTGTGTTTTTAGCCACCACAGGGGCAGAGGCACTGTATTCGGATATGGGGCATGTGGGCAGGCAGAACATCTATGCCAGTTGGCCTTTTGTGAAGGTGTGCCTGATTCTGAACTATCTCGGACAGGGAGCCTGGATGCTCTCAAACCGCACCGGTGAAAGCCTGGAGGCAATACCGGATATGAATCCGTTTTTTGAAATGCTGCCTGAGGAGATACGGCCTGTGGGGGTGATGCTGGGAACGGCTGCTGCGATCATTGCGTCCCAGGCTCTGGTCACAGGTTCCTTCACCCTTGTTTCTGAGGCCAGCAGGCTGGATCTGATGCCTCATATGCAGATCGTGTACCCATCCATGATCAAGGGGCAGATATTTATCCCATTGGTGAATCTGGTACTGTGGGTCTCCTGTTCTCTGCTGGTGCTCTATTTCAGGACCAGTGCCCATATGGAAGCGGCATATGGTCTTGCAATCACACTTACTATGCTGATGACCACCCTGTTATTGTTTGTTTACCTGAACAGGATCAGGAAAAAGTCTTGGTCTTCCTGGCTGTTTCTGTTGTTTTTCGGAGGACTGGAGGGAACCTTTTTCCTTTCCAGCCTGAGCAAGTTTCAAAGAGGCGGCTATGTGGCCTTGTTTATCGCTGCTGTGCTCTTTGGGATCATGGTGGTGTGGTACAGAGGAACCGCCATAGAGAATTCCCAGGCGGTTTATCTGAAAGTCCGGGATTTTGTGGGACAGTTGGGCAGGCTGAAAGAGGATACCAGTATACCGATCCAGACGGATAATCTGGTCTATATCACAAAAGAAACAGGGGTGGAGGAATTGGACCGGGATATTCTGTATTCTGTTCTGGACCGTCCAAAGCGCGCCAAAGCTTACTGGTTCATCAATATACAGGTCACAGACCAGCCCTATACCAGAGAGTATACGGTGGAGAATTTCGGAACGGATCATATATTCAAGATCCAGCTCCGTCTGGGGTTTAAAGTGGACCAGAGGATCAATGTGTATTTGAGGCAGATCGTGGAGGAGCTGATCGACAGCAATGAACTTCCCTCCCAGGAACCGAAATATTCCATCTATAAGGACGGTGAGGTGGGCAGCTTCCAGTTCTGTTTGATTCGGAAACTGCTCATACCGGAAAGTGATATCTCTCCTGCAGGGCGCGCTGCGGTCTCATTGAAATATGCCATACGTCGAGTGGCCGGCTCCTCTGCCAGATGGTACGGCCTGGAAAATTCTGCCCTGATCCTGGAATATGTTCCGCTTTTCATTAAGATGAAAAATCTGCGTCCCCTCAGGCGGATCTGATCGGTAAAATACGAATAAGTGAATGCAAAATAAGAGTTTATATTAAAGTTATAAAAATAGTCATAAATAAGATATAGATACGCACTGGTATTTCCTGCAAAATAGTAAAAAAGGAGGAAATGACATGAGCGAAAATATCAATACACAATTAATGGAGCTGGGGCTTAACATAGCCTATTACAGAAAACTGAAAGGGATGACACAGGCACAGCTCGCGCAGGAAGTTGGTATCAGCAGGACACATATCAGTAATATTGAAGCACCTAAGATGGCCACACAAATTTCAGTGGAAACACTGCTGAAAGTGGCTGATGTACTGGACATTAAGACATGGAAACTGTTCGCATTCCGCAGCGATATCAATATATTATAAAGGGATGAGAAAAATACTGATATTTGTTGTTGAAAAATACCATTGGAAGCGCTAAAATAGGAATCAGATAAGAGACAGAAAGGACAAAGAATTTATGAAACGTTCAGAAATCAATGCAGCGCTGAAAGAGATGGAGGAGATGGTCAACAAGTGCTGTTTCAAGCTTCCGCCATTCTGCCATTTTACACCACAAGACTGGAAGGAAAAAGGCGGCGAGTACGACGAGATTCGTGATAATATGCTGGGCTGGGACATCACAGATTACGGCCTGGGCAGGTTTGATGAGGTGGGATTTTCCCTCATTACCCTTAGAAACGGCAACCTGAAAATGGACAAGTATACAAAGACCTATGCAGAAAAGCTGCTATACATAAAAGAGGGACAGATGGCCCCTATGCACTTCCACTGGAACAAGATGGAAGATATTATCAACAGAGGAGGCGGCAATGTTCTGATCCGTGTATATAACTCCACAGAGGACGGCCAGTTTGCTGACACGGATGTGACGGTAAACTGTGACGGCAGGGAATTCACAGTACCTGCGGGAACCCAGGTTAAGCTGCAGCCCGGTGAGAGTATTACGGTCTATCCGTACATGTACCATGATTTTGAACTGGAGCCAGGCACAGGCCCGGTACTTTTAGGTGAAGTTTCCATGTGCAATGACGATGAAAATGATAACCGTTTTTATGAGCCTATCGGAAGATTTCCTGAGATAGAGGAAGACGAGGCACCATACCGTCTGCTCTGTACAGAATATCCGAAGGCAGAATAAAGCTCGAGGAGAATTGAGACAAAGAGCTGTCAGGCCGGAGAGAGGAATTCTTTCCGGCTGGACAGCTTTTGTTTGTGAAACCTTTACTATGTTACTGCCGGCGCCCGGGGAAGTGCCGGTGAGAAAAAACGGAGGATTTTTACATATGGCAAAATACATGATGGCCTTGGACGCAGGAACAACAAGCAACCGATGTATTCTTTTTAACGAGAAGGGCGAGATGGTGAGTGTGGCCCAGAAGGAATTTACACAGTATTTTCCCAAGCCGGGATGGGTGGAACACGATGCCAGTGAAATCTGGTCCACACAGCTTGGCGTGGCTGTGGAGGCTATGCAGAAGGTAGGCGTGGAGGCAAAGGATATTGCGGGGATCGGCATCACGAACCAGAGGGAGACAGCTATCGTCTGGGATAAAAATACAGGGGAGCCGGTATATCATGCCATTGTGTGGCAGTGCAGGCGGACCTCAGAGTATTGTGACTCCCTGAAAGAGAAGGGGCTTACTGAGGTGTTCAGAGCCAAGACAGGGCTGATCATCGACGCCTATTTTTCAGGTACCAAGGTGAAGTGGATCCTGGATCATGTGGAAGGCGCCAGAGAGCGCGCCGAGAGAGGAGAACTGCTTTTCGGAACCGTGGAGACCTGGCTTATATGGAAGATGACCAAAGGTGCGGTCCATGTGACGGATTATTCAAATGCATCCAGAACACTTCTCTATAATATAAACAAGCTGGAGTGGGATGAGGAGATATTAAAAGAACTGGGGATTCCCAGATGCATGCTGCCTGAGGTGAAGCCTTCAAGCTGCGTCTACGGCATGGCAGACGCAAGCTTTTTCGGCGGAGAGATTCCCATTGCAGGTGCTGCCGGGGATCAGCAGTCCGCTCTGTTCGGACAGACCTGTTTTTCAGAGGGAGAGGCAAAAAATACATATGGCACAGGCTGTTTTCTGCTTATGAATACAGGGGAGAAGCCTGTATTTTCAAAAAACGGGCTTGTGACCACCATAGCCTGGGGACTGGACGGCAAGGTGAACTATGCTCTGGAGGGTTCCGTGTTCGTGGCGGGAGCAGCGATCCAGTGGCTTCGGGATGAACTTCGCATAATCGACAGCGCGGAGGATTCCGAATATATGGCAAAAAAGGTGAAGGACACTCACGGCTGTTATGTGGTGCCTGCGTTTACAGGACTGGGGGCACCCTATTGGGATCAGTATGCAAGAGGGATCATTGTGGGACTTACAAGAGGGGTGAACAAATATCATATCATCCGTGCTACCCTGGAATCTCTGGCCTATCAGGTGCATGACGTGGTGAGGGCTATGGAGGCAGATTCCGGGATACCTCTTGCTTCCCTGAAGGTGGACGGCGGTGCCAGTGCCAATAATTTCCTTATGCAGACACAGGCTGATATGGTGCAGGTTCCGGTAAAGAGGCCGCAGTGTGTGGAGACCACTGCCATGGGCGCTGCGTATCTGGCAGGGCTGGCTGTGGGTTATTGGAAGGACAAGAATGAGATCGTGAAAAACTGGGAGATTGAGAGAACCTTCCATCCGGTTATCTCTATGGAAGAACGGGATAAGAAAATGAAGGGCTGGGAGCGAGCCGTGAAATGTTCTTATGGATGGGCAAAAGAAGAAGAGTAATTTAGTTGGCAGTGCCGGCAGAGTAAACAGGCAGAAGTCCCCGGATAACGGGGATTTTTGCTGTGAATGAAAATGGAAAGGAATTGTGGTATGAATAGAGAAATGATGAGGAAAACAGGCAGTATGCAGCAGATGGCCTATGTGAGAAAGGTGACCTTTGAAGAAGGGGCAGCAGCGGGGCTTAGGGCTTATGAGGTGAAGGCAGGGGAACTGGCTTTTACGGTGGCTGCTGACAAATGCCTGGATATAGTGGAAATGTCATATAAGGGGATAAACCTGAATTTTCTCAGTAAACCGGGTCTTATGAACGGGCAGCGGTTTGACAGCAGCGGGTTTGAGGCTCAGAAGAGTATTATGGGAGGTATGTTTTTTACCTGCGGTACCAGCAATGTAGGCAGGCCGGATCTGACACCGGACGCACCTCTTCCCATGCATGGATATCTGCGGTCAACGCCGGCGCAGCATGTGTGTGCGGATGCTTTTTGGGATGGGGATGTGTACCGCATAGTGATCTCCGGGGAAATGCGTCAGGCGGCCTTGTTTGGAGAGAATATTGTGCTGAGAAGGACTATTTCAGCAGAGCTTGGAAGCAGTGAGGTTAAAATACATGATGAGTTTGTAAATGAGGGATTCGGGGAGGAACCCTTTATGCTGCTCTACCACTGCAATGTGGGATATCCTCTGCTGGATGAGGGAAGTGTGATCGAAGTACCGGCACTGGAAACTGTGCTGAAAGGGGAGAGAGAAAAGACAAGGCTCCCCTGGAACTGTGTGGGAGCGCCGGAGGCTCTGATCCCGGAACAGGTGTTTTACCACAAAATACGGTTTGACGAGAATGGCAGGGCATGTGTTAAAGTGAAAAATCCAAAACTGGGAATGGGAATCTGCGTGGAATTTCCAGAGGAAGAGCTGCCGAATTTTACACAGTGGAAGTCCATGGCTTCAGGGGATTATGTTATAGGGCTTGAACCTTGCAACTGCCATGTGGACGGACAGAAATGGGAAGAGGAGAACGGGACCCTTCGCAGGATCAGAGCGGGGGAGAAAAAGACCGTGGAGCTGGTGATCCGGGTGGAGTGAATCAGGTGAAAAAGGAGGATATTTGTGTCATGATAAATGGGGATGAGAAGGAAACCGGGGAGCGTCAAGTATTAAAGGAGAAGGGGAGTATAGATGAAAGGGACAGGATGTTTGGAGAATGCCATGCACATATTTTTATGGATGGAGTGAATTACAGACATGCTGTAGAGCGGCATTTGAACGGCGTGGATGATCGCGTGATCCGGTGTCACTTTAAGAGGTATCAGGAGAAGGGCATCACCTTTGTAAGAGACGGAGGAGATGCTCTGGGAGTCTCCAAGAGGGCCAGGGAGATTGCCGGGGAGTATGGAATTGATTACCGGACGCCGATTTTCGCAATTCACCGAAAGGGCTGTTATGGGGGGATCGTGGGGAAGGCGTATGAAAATTTAAAGGAATACGCAAATCTGGTAAAAGACGTGAAAGCCCATAAGGGAGACTTTATTAAGATCATGACAACAGGTATCATGGATTTTGATACAGATGGAAGGATCACAGGGGAACCGCTGCCGTATGGGGAAGTAAAAGAGATGGTGCATATTGCCCATGAAGAGGGATTTGCTGTCATGTGCCATACCAATGGTGCCGGTCCTGTGGCGGACTTGGTGAGAGCGGGAGCAGACAGTGTGGAGCATGGGAATTATGTGACAGAGGAGACACTTCAGATGATGGCGGAATCTGATATTGTCTGGGTACCCACCATCACTGTGGTGCCGAATATGTTTGGCTGCGGCAGATTTTCAGATGAACTGCTGCATGAGATTTATGAGAAGGGGAAGAGGAACATCAGGAGGGCATTAGAGCTTGGAGTGCACATGGCTTTGGGCAGTGACGCGGGAGCTTATCTGGTTCCCCATGGCCAGGGACTGCTGGATGAATGGAGATGTTTTCAGGAATGTGCGGAGGATGAAACTGTCTTAAAAGCACGTATTTTTGAGGGAGAGGAAAAAATTAGAAAAAAATTCAGATTTTTTTAGGAAAAGGTATTGACGAATACAAAATTTGGTGATATACTTTCACTTGTCGTTCGGAAGTGATAACAAAGAGCGACAGAGAAAAGCGGGAGTGCTGGAACTGGCAGACAGGCTAGACTAAGGATCTAGTGGTCGCAAGATCGTGTGGGTTCAAGTCCCATCTCCCGCATTAGAGTCTTGATTTTACAAGGTTTTTGTGAATCAAGGCTTTTTTTGTGTCTTAAAATATATCCTTTTCTTTCGCTAGATTATTTCGGTAAAATCCAACTAATCTTATACGGAGGAAATGTCTTATGAAACAGCAAATCACAATGAAAAACTAAGAATCTGACAATCGGGGAAGCATGGAAATTGTTCATACGAAAGTGCAGGGCAAAGAACCTGTCTGAAAATACGCTCAGTACTTATGGCCTCCACTACTCTATTCTATGTGTATTCACGCCAGCAGATACACCATTAAAAGAGATGAATTCTGATACTGTTGATGATTTTGTTTTCTTCATCTGTGAAAATTACAACATAAACGATGTGACGGTCAATTACTACTTGCGTAGTGTGCGGACATTTCTGTATTATTGCATGGACTGTAATTACATAGAATCTTTTATGATTAGGATGACAAAGGTCGAAAAGAAGGTGGAGGAGACATATACCCATGAGGAACTGGAACGTCTGCTAAAAAAAACTGACATGAGTTCGTGTAATTTTGCGTAATATAAGACTGGGTATTTGAAAACTACCTATTGGGCACAGGAAATCGCATCTCAAGCGCCCTAGACGTCCAAATAAAGGACATAAACTTTGAAGACAACAAATCTATCATAAGCAAGGGAAAAAACCGGAAACAGCAGATTTTGCCACTTTCAAACTCGTTGGCGGAGATATTGATGGGATATCTTGAGATACGGGGGAATGTACCTGATGATTATCTTTTCTGCAATAACTTTGGGGAATAGGCAAGTGTCAGGACATACCAGGGTTTAGTAAGAAAATATAATATGTTGCATAATGTCAACAAGAGTTCCTGTCATCTTTTCCGGCACACGTTCGCAAAAAACTGGATACTTGCTAGCGGGGACGTTTTCAGGTTGCAGAAAATCTTGGGACATAGTGACTTGTCTGTCACCAAAGAATATGTGAACATGTTCGGGAACGACTTGCGGTTGGATTTTGAAAAGTTTAACCCGTTGGACAATTTAAAGGGAAAGCACGGGGACAGTATCAGGATGCAGTAAGTTCTAGTTTTGCAGAGGGCATTTCAATACTGTCATGTCCAAATTGAGTAAAGAATTTTATACAACTCTTAATTAAGTAGTACAATCAGTCCTTTAGAGGGATAGGATAATATCTTTAAAATTAGATAACCTGGCATAAATCAATATACTGACCGGAGATAACAACTGTGGAAAAACTAGTGTTCTAGAGGTGCTGGAGAGTTTTGGACAGGCGGATGATTTTTTACAGACGTGAATATAGACAGGGTGATTTCGATAGAAAATTATAATGGTTATAAAATATTCAAATGTCTTGTAACAATGCGCTATATACAGGAGACAATTAAACTAAGATATGAGCCAAATATTGTAGATGGCTAATAGTATGATTATTTACACTATATGAAAATCAAGAGTGGATAGATGGTGGTATTAACCAATTCGATACAGAACTATTAGTAGATCCTTATGTAAAAGAAATTGTGAAAACTGAAATTATAGATGATTACAAAGAAGGCGAAAATCAGAGTACGGTTGCTTATGTGGTTGAATTCGCAAATAAAGTAAATAATATCAGTGTACAAGGTGAAGGGATTAAAGCAATTATTGATAATGCTGGAGTTAAATATTCTTCCATAGAATGGAATGATTATGAAAAAGTTTCACAGAAAGGAAGAGCAATTGCCCGTAAAATAGGATTTGAAGAAGCTACTAAAATATTGGAAAAAGAACTTTCAACAAATAGTGAGACAAGAAGTTTATTGTTGGATTCTGAATCAAATGATAACTCAACAGTTATTAATACAGAACTAGTATTTGCTTACGAAGATGAGTGCGATTCTTATATTCCTGTCTGGCGTTATGAAATGGAAGACGGAAAGATTTATAATATAAAATGTGCTACAGGAGAAATAAACGAGCTATAAATTAAGAGATAAATTTTATAAAATTCTAACGAGCAATGACAATGTTATCCTGTTGAGAATGGTTCTTGGCAGAATAACTTATTTCATCAAAGTTATTACGAATAGGATAAACTTATATGAGAAAAAAATATATATGATTATGACGATAATAGCAATTACATTGGTAATAATAGGTAATTGTATTAGAATTAATTATACACAAGATGGAATAAAGGCAAATCATAGAAAAAATATAGATAACGATAACATGGACGAAGATTTAAGCAACATGTTTGTCTTACCTGATGCAGTAACGGAAATTACTTCACAAGGATATTATGAAACTATTATCCGACTAAGTGGAGACAGTAGAAATAGCATTGATGTTTTAATTGAAAAAACAGTTATATTTCCTAAAAGTATGATTATTGGATTAGTGATAGAAAAAGAAGGGGTGATAAAGTTTGTTCAGTGCGAATCGGATGTAATGGATATTGTTAATGTAATAGAAAAATCTTCTTTGATTCTGTCTGAGCACATTAAAGAAAATACGAATGAAGAAACTTTGAAAGTGAAAATTTTATTATTAAATGCCAAGGCGCAATATGTAATATCAGCCATTACATATATTGGAGATAGTGAATTTAAGATTCATATTAGTTACCCTGAAAATAAAGAGAATGATAACAGATTATCAGTGTTTATGAAATCTGATGAACTTCTAAGAAAAATTCAGAATATGTAATTATTGTAATAGCAAATAAGATATGTTACTATAATTAATTATGGTTAAGATAAGGAGAAAATAATATATGAAAAGTGAAAAAATAAGGAAAGTCATAGCGAAATTTGCTTTGGCTCTAACTGTTAGTGGCGTTTTATCAGGATGTACCGCAGAGTCAGAAAATCTCGAGAAACAAACACCTGCAGAGCCAGTAAAAAAAGAAAGTGCCCAGGAACCGGATGTGGAATTAACAGGCCAGCAATTAATATTTAAAACGGATATGGAAGATATGATAGAAAAAGTCATTCCGGATTATACCCTGAAGAAAAATGTAAAACATTATACAGGAAATAAAGATGCCGGGAAAAATATTCATACTGAAGATGGAGGCCAGACCAGCATAATAAATGGTGAAATCAGAGACCAGGCTGTCAGCATGGATGAGGAAGAGGCTGTTGTAAAGGCTAAAGAGTGGATTGATACAGCATTTGTTGAGTTTGATGTAAGCCTTCTTGAGGATAACAAACCATTAATTATGTATATGCGAAAAACAGAATTATCAGATGAATCTAAAGAAGTGATTACGGGTTACCGTATTGAATATGAAAATCGATATGACAGCTATAAAGTTCAGGGTGAAGGTATTATTGTATTACTGGATGATATTGGCGTTACATATGGGAGTATAACCTGGAATGAATACGAAAAAATAGATTCACCGGAAAATGATAAAACTGTTCAAACAGTAGATTTTGAACAGTCAAAAATATTACTGGAAAATACAATAACAAAAGAAAATGAAGAATTTGGACTTGATGAAAACAACCCGGATGCAAGGACAGTTGAAAAAGTTGAGTTATTATTTTATGAGAATGCAGAGGAGGAATACATACCGGCATGGTATTATGAAATGATGGATGGAAGAGCATATTATGTAGATTGCAGAGGTGGTCAGGTCAGTCATCCATGATAGCTATTTAATTGTTTAATGGATATAGCACCCCTATATCCATTTATTTTGTTTGGGCTTTATAGGGGAGTGTGTGAAAGTTTTTCTGTAAATAGAGATATACAAGGTCTTCTATGATAAAATAAAAATCATAGCCTGCAAATAAAAAGTCAATAAATATTTTCATATATTTATTTCAATAATTAATGACAGCAAAATAAGGGGGTGTAAAAAACTCCTCTAAAGAAAAATCGCTGAGGTCGTGAGACTTCAGCGATTTTTTGGTATAATTAAGTATGCTAATAAATAAGAACCATAATAAAAGGCAGCGAAAAGAATCAGCTGCTTAAAATCTAAGGCTTATCTTTCATAAGCTTATTAAGTGCACATTTTTTTACAAAAAAATCAGTTATCACTTTAAATAATAGATATAAAAACAAAGAATTGCCAGAACCAGCAATTTACTGGAACTGGCGATTCTTAAATTAAGGAGTTTTTTTACAGCCCCTTTTTTTGCCCTGAAATAAAAGACTGTTAATGTGGAAGACTGCGGTATTCGGAAGGGGTATACCCTTTATGCTTCTTGAAGGTAATGCAGAAGCTGTTTTCACTTTGAAACCCACAGGCAAAGCCGATGTCTTTTACAGTGCGGTCTGTGGTCTTCAGATAATAGACTGCCTGTTGGAGGCGTATGGAGATCAGATAGCTGTGCGGCGTCATACCTGTTTCTTTTTTAAAGCACCGGATGAAGTAAGACAGGTTCAGGGACACATGATCCGCAAGCTCTTCCATGGTCAGGTTGGAGGAGAACCTTTGCTGCATATAGGATATGGCACGTTCACTCACTGTACTGGCATGCTCACTCACCGCATTGCCTGATGAGGTGAAAAGAGTATAGTCCGGCATTTCAAGGAGAAAAGAGAGCAGGTCCGTGATATATTTGGAGAGCCAGATTTCATTATAGGGGACATGCATGGCAAAAACGTCCAGCATGTGCTGCAGAGGTCTCAGAGCCTGCATGGTCTGGCTTTTGGGGAGCTGAAAGACATATCCGTTCTGCTTTATGATCCATTGGTAATAGCTTCCTGCGGAAATGCCGTCAAAATGGATCCACTGGATCTCCCAGGAGGAATCTGTCCCATAGGTATGGGGCTGATAACAGTCGATACAGCAGAACTCATCTTCATTCAGATGAAAATGCTTTCCGGCATAAGTCAGATAACCGGAACCGGACCGGACATAGAGCAGCAGAAAGCTGTCATAGCTGGAACGCTCTACGTGGTAGGTGCGGTCACAAAAAAAATGTCCCAGACAGATGGGATATAAGAATTCCCGGCGGATCAACGCTGTTGGGGTACAGAAATAGATCTGTGATCCTGGTAAAGGGGTTGAAGCAGATGTTTCCATAGGTTTAGCCTCCTGACTCTTTTTACACCTTCTAAGATATAGATTTTTTTTACAGGAGTCAATGGGAATCGGCAGTATATAGTCAATTTTTTTATATATAATGTCAATTCACTGTAATGAAAAACCTTTTAGTATGGGTTATGATATAGAAAATTGACAAGTGTTCTAAAGTCAATAACAGAGTGTAAAAGAGAGAACAGGGAGTAAAGGAGAATACTTATGGAATACGGTATAAGCAGCGCGGATAAGCAGATATTACGTGAGGTGGCTAAAAAACATAAGAAACTTGCAGCGCAGGAGAGAAATGCAGTCCTGAAAGAAAGGTGGTACAGACACAATGCCCTTCAGGGGGAAATTCCCATGGTGGTGCTGGAGTCATGGGGATTCAACAATGAGGTCATCACCCCCAGACTGAAATGCACCGGGGATTTTGCAAGAAAAGTGGAGTTTGATCTGTATCAGGATTTTGTGGGCCAGGAACTTTTTGATGATGACAGAGTGACGCCGGACTGCTTTGAGATGAATTATGATACTGAGTTCAAGTTGTACGGATTGGACATGAAGAAAGAGTTTGCCACAGGAAAAGAGGAGGAGGATAGTGCAGGCATCAGTGTACGTTTTCTGCCGGTGATCGAGGATCTGGAGGATGATTTTGAGAAGATAGGGGCAAGTGTGTTTTCTGTGGATCTGGACAGCAGCAGGGAGAAGCTGGAAGCTGTGACAGATGCTGTCGGTGATATTCTGCCGGTCAGAAGAAAAATGGACTGTCTCTACAGCGTACCCACCCAGATGCTGATCCACTTGATGGGAATGGAGAATATGATGCTGAACATTGCCCAGTATCCGGAGCTTTTTAAAAGGATCATGGACCAGGCCGCGGATGATACACTGGCCTATTATGATCTGCTGGAGGAAAAGGGCTTGATCCTTCCAACTACGGAATACGAAAGTGTGGGCCAGGGAACTTTTGCTTTTAACACAGAGCTGCCAGGTCAGGAGACCTTAAAGGAGAGAAAGCTGACCCGCAGGGATGTATGGGGATATATGGATTCCCAGGAGACACTGAGTATCTCCCCGAAGATGTTTGAAGAGATCATTTTCCCCTGTTATGAGAAGATTGGTTCCCAGTTTGGCCTGCTTTCTTATGGGTGCTGCGAGCCGGTTGACAAGGTGTGGGACCGCTGCATCAGCAAGTTTAAAAATCTGAGGAAGGTCTCCATCTCTCCCTGGTGCGACGAAGAATTTATGGGAGAACGGCTGCGCGGCAGCAAGGTGATCTACCACAGAAAACCGGCAGCCACCTTCCTGGGTATCAGCGGTAAAGAGCTTGATGAGGAGGCATTCCGGTCCTATATAAGAAAAAGTCTGCATGCGGCTAGAGGATGTAAGATGGAGATCACTCAGAGGGATGTCTATACCATTGACAGGAATGTGGAGAAAGCACGGCGCTACATACAGGTCATCAGGGAAGAGATCGAGGACCATTGGAAATAGACCGGGAAATAGAAAATATCATTTGAAATGAAGACAGAGAAGAGCGTCTGCGCAGATACTATGCGCAGGCGCTTCTCTTTTTCCCCAAAAGTGTATCGCTCTCATACAGTGATTTTCGGATATGTTCTGGAGAGTTGTGGAAATGAGCGGATATTATACAAATGAGCCGGATATTGGATAGGATGGAAATGGGTTTTTTGTTATGATAGTTCTATCAAGAGAGAAAGGCAAAGGAGGAACGTGGAGATGAAAAATTTAAAAAAGATTTTAAGCCTGGCGCTGGTGGGAACCATGGCTGTGTCTGTATTGGCCGGATGCGGGGAGGCGCCGGATGACGGCAGCGGCAAAAAGGAAGAACAGGGAACTGCAGAGAACAGCGGGGACGGCGGCAAAGTTGTTTTGTCTTATTGGGGATGGGACTCCAACTTCTATAAGCCTATGATGGAAGCTTTTCAGAAAAAATACCCGGATGTGGAATTTGAGATCACAGAGGTAGCTTCCGCTGATTATGTGACAAAAGTACAGCAGTGTATCGCGTCCGGAATGGAGCTGCCGGATATCTTAGTGTCAGAGGCTAATTACAGAGGACAGATGCTGAGTATTGATATGTGGGAGGATTTGACCAAGGAACCTTATAATCTGAAAGATGATATGTTTTTTGACAGCTACCTGAATCAGATGAAAAATGCGGAAGGAAAGATTTTGTGTGTGGATCAGACGGTGTGTCCGTCAGCATTTGCGTATAAAAGAGATTTGGCTAAAGAGTATCTCGGCACAGATGATCCGGATGAACTGGCTGCCATGCTGCCGGATATACAGGGGTTCTGCGATGCGGCCAAAAAGGTGCAGAAGGAATCAGGAGGCACAGTGAAATTGTTTTCAACGATCGGAGCAGTGGCAGAATGGCTGCGGGGAAAAGAAGCAACATCACTGGTGAATGAAAGTGGTGAAGTAGATTTTACAGGAAAGTATAAACAGACCATTGCGGATGCCTGCCAGCTTCGCGATGCGGGGGCTATTGATGTGATCGAGCAGTGGTTCGCTCAGGACAATGCCGCTTATGCAGAGTCAAACCATATTTTCTTTCCGGCAGCTAACTGGTCCCTGGAGTTTTCCATCAAACCCAATGATCCGGAGGGAAGCGGAAATTGGGGAATGTTCATCCCAGAAGGAAACAGCTTTTCCTGGGGAGGAACTGCAATGGGAATATCCAAAGAGAGTAAGAATAAAGAAATGGCATGGAACTTCATAAAATTCTGTACCATGGAAGACGAAGGGATTCAGGAAATGAAAGAGAAGGTGGATTATTATACACCTTACAAAGCTCCATATGAGAATCCGGAATATACTTCAAAAGTAGATGCGTATTTTGGAGGCCAGGATGTGGGAAAACTGCTCTATCAGGATATTATGCCCAAAATGAAAATTGCTCAGAGAACAGAATACGATGGCGTGGCCAGTGAGGTGATGACCCTTGTATTGAATAATATTATTGCGGATGAAGGCGTGACGGCGGATCAGGCATTGGCGCAGGCCTTGGAGGAAATGCAGAATCGTTTGCCGGACGTGGCTGTGAAATAAAAGATGACGGCAGAGGCTGCTGCACAAAAATCAGGATTGATTCTTTGCTGCAGCAGCCTTTTTATGACAACGAAAAAATCTCAGGGCATCTTTTTTGTTGTCTATATGATTGGTAAAGGAGAATGTTTATGAATAAACTGCAGGCAGGTTCAAAAGGGCTGAGAAAGTATACACTTTATTGGCCGCTGTTTTTTCTTGGTCCGTTTATTATCTGTTTTTTGGCATTTAATCTGTTTCCTATTCTGTTTACTCTGCGGACCAGTTTTTTTGAATGGGACGGTATGGCAGATAAGGTATTTGTGGGATTGGCTAATTACAAAAGAGTTCTATTGGAAGACGCTAATTTTAGAAAGTCTATTGTATATACGCTGAGGATCATGCTGCTTTCGTATCCCATATCCATTTTTCTGGGGCTGTTGATGGCGGCGTGTCTGAGTAATCTGAAGAGAGGGAGACATGTGGCTCAGACCGTGAATTTTCTGCCTTATATTACAACCCCGGTAGCCATAGGTCTGATATTTTCCTTTCTGTTTGACTGGTCAACCGGTATTGTGAATAAGATTCTTATGGGGCTGGGGCTGATCGACAAAGGGATGAACTGGCTGGGGGATCCAAAGCTGGCATACTTTGTAGTAGCCTTTATGATCATCTGGAAGAGTACCGGTTATTATATGGCAATATACCTTGCAGGAATCACGTCCATTTCGGAGGATGTGTTTGAGGCAGCCAGAGCGGACGGAGCCAGCGCCTGGAAAATATTCTGGAGAATCACCATTCCCATGCTGAAGCCCATCACGGTTTTTGTTGTGGTTACCAGTATCATAAGCGGGCTTCAGATGTTCGATGAACCAAACCTTCTTTTTAACGGCAGCGGTATGGGATCAGCTTCTGTGGGAGGGCCGAACCGCTCCTGTCTGACTATTGTCTGGAATTTTTATGATGTTTCATTTAAAACTACCAGCAGGCTGGGATACGGCTCTGCGGTTGCTATTGTGTTGTTTGCTTTAATTGTGCTCTGTGCTGTTATCGGCATGAAACTGATGAACCGGAAGGAGGAAGGATAAATGAAAAAAAGAGTTGCCAAGATATTCGCAGCAGCAGCATTGCTTCTGGTCTCTATCATATCTCTGTACCCGTTTTTTACCATGATACTCATGTCAACTTATAAGACGGAAGAGATATTTAAAGGGATTCCATTTCTTCCCTCTGATTATTTTATGAAAAATGTGAGCATTGTCATGGAATCGGGGTTTGTAAGAACGTACATAAACAGTCTGATTATCTCTGTTTCAGCCACCATAGGCTGTATACTGATAAGCGCTATGGCAGGATACGCTCTGAGTGTATATCCTTTTAAGTGGAAAAAGGCTCTTTTTAGTTTTGTTATGATGACAATGATGGTTCCGTCACAGATTGGAATCATCGGCTATATGATTGAAATGAAGACGCTGCGTCTTGCAGGTACCTTATGGCCTATGATTTTGCTCTGGCTGGCCTGTGGTTTTGGTGCCTTTTGGATGACACAGTTTATTCAGGGAGCATTGCCCATAGAGATCGTGGAATGTGCGAGGATAGACGGGTGCGGGGAGCTGAAAATTTTTTTCCGCATTGCTCTCCCATGTATGGTATCCGGTATTACCACACTGGCCCTTTTGATTTTTCTATGGTCCTGGAACAGTTATCTTGTACCATTGGTGTTTGTCAATAGTCCAAAGCTTTATACCATACCTGTCTACATCAGGAGTCTTGGTAATGCCTATCGGACAGATTATGCGGCACAGATCACAGGACTGCTGCTTGCAACGATTCCCCTGATCTTAATGTTCATCCTCGGTTCCAAGAGTTTTATAAAGGGTTTGACTGCAGGAGCAGTCAAGGGGTGATGAGACTTGGTAAATAATACCTGAAATTGTATTGGGGAAGGCAGGGTGGTATGATGAAGGAAAGGAAAGTTACCATGACAGGATAAGAGGTGTTTTAATCTATGGAGCAAATCAGGATTTTTCTTGTGGATGATGAACCTATGGCGATCCGCCATATAAAAAGGGTACTGGGTGAAGAGCAGGAAACTTATCAGATTGTAGGGACGGCAGAAAACGGCAGGCAGGTTCTCGAGAAACTGGAAGCCTGCCGCCCGGATATGATCTTGGCAGATGTGTGTATGCCGGTTATGGATGGGCTTGAACTTGCAGGGGCAGTGAAAGAGCATTATCCGGAAATCAAAGTGATCCTCCTGACCTCCTACAAGGATTTTTCTTTTGTGCAGCAGGGGCTTGCCCTGGGGATCGCCGGTTATATGATCAAAAATGAGATCACAAAAGAACAGGTGGATTCGGAAATAAAAAGGCTCTTTCTCCAATCAAAAATGGAGAAGGAGAAAAACAGAACGTATTTTGAAAAAAACTTGCTCAATTTTTTAAACCATGGGGAAAAGAGTATCGTCACATTTACCGCGCCGGAGGGCTGTGCGATCAGTTATGCGGTAATATCCATTTTTCGGAAGACACCTATCCGTCTCTCAGAAATGGAAGAGAAAGAATTCAGACTGGATGAAAATCAGATAGAGACCATTGTCCACTCAGAGAATATGAAGTGCAGAGCTGCAGTCAAAGTGTCATCCGTCTCTTACTGTCTTATTTTTTATGTGAGAAATCTGCCAAGCGAAAGGCAGCAGCAGGAACAACTGTGTGCCGTGGCCGGCCAGATAGAAGGATTTCTAAAGGAACAAAAGGAGGAATACGTGCTGCTTGTTTCTCCTGCCAATTTAACATTTGATGAAATACCGTCCTGTTTTCAGAGGCAGAGAGTCTGGGAGAGATATACACATACGCTGGATAAAGGGCACGTGTGGTATTCCTGGGAATATGAGAAGGAAAAACACATGGGGCAGCAGGTGGATATCTGGAAATGGATGGAGGAAATTGTGGACCCTGTCAACAGGGAGTGGAAACTGGACACAGCCGTGGAAAAACTCCGCAGATACAGAGATACTATGCCTGCGGAAACATTTCTCCATATCGCAAAGCTTTTGTACCAGGAGCTTTTGGCAAAAAGGAAAAAATCCTGTCTCTCCACTAATGAGCTGGAAAAGAGGATAAAATACGATTTTCAGAATGCTGAAGAACTGGAAAACTGGCTGTCCGAAGAAATCAAAAAGACAAACCGTGAAAGTGAGACAGAAGGTGCACAGTCCTATTCTGAGTATATAAAAGGCGCACTGGACTATATTCACGAAAATTATGAAAAACAGATCTCACTGGAGGATATCAGCAGATATATAGGAATCAGTGAGAGCCATCTCAGAAGGAGCTTTCGCAGGGAAACCGGTATGACGGTGGTGGACTATATTACCAGATATCGGATTGAAAAAGCAAAAAGACTTCTGGAGACAGGACAGTATGTTATCGGCGAGATCTATGAAAAAGTGGGGTTTTCAACCAGTCAGTATTTCAGTATAGTGTTCAAGCGATATGAAAAAATAAGTCCGGGACAATATCAGAAAAAGTGGAGCAGTCAGCGGGAATGAAGAGAAAAGGCATTAAATCCAAAATATTAAACCATATACTGTCCCTGATCCTTTTGTCCTTTCTGGTAATTGGGGCTGTCTGTTTCTACTCGGCACATATTATATTAAAAGAACAGGCTGTCAGCGGTGAAAAGCAGAAATTGGAGCAGTATGTACAGCATGTGGGTTACATTCAGGAAACCACGGAAAACCTGGCACGTTTAGTAGCCCTTGATAAGACCGTGCAGGGATTGTTTGGCAAGAACACGGAGGATTCCTTCAGCCGTCTGCGTTACAAAGATGATCTGGAGAGGAAATTAACGGAATACATGCTTTCCCAGATAGATTGTGTCTGCATTTCCATTCTGGGAGACGGTATGTGTTACTCAAAGGAAAGAACCAGCTATGATTTTGAAAATGCTGTATGGTATCAGAAATTTAAGGAGTCAGGCAGCAGGACAGGCTTTGCACCTCCGGGAAACATAGCTGTCATAAAAGCACGTTATAAAGTTGATGTGCTGCCGTACATTTTGACCTGCTATGATGCTACGGGAAAAAGCAGTGAGCCTGTTGACATTGTGGTGGAGATACGGAAGGAGCAGTTTGCACAGGAGACAACCATTGACGATGGTCTGGTCCAGGCTTTTTTATTGTATGACGGGTACGGAAACCTGCTTTCAGAAAAAGGAGAGAGTACAGTTGCCTATAAGGGACTTCCGGAACTGAAAGAGAATGGGAATACAGTTGTAACAGAACTTGACAATGGGAATATTCTTCTGGTCAACGGCAGTATGAAAGGGGAATGGAGATGCGTGGCGGAAATATCCGTACAGTCCATGAACAAAAAGATTGGAGATTCCTTAAAGTTTATCCCTATCTGCATGGGAATTACAGGACTGCTGCTTTTGATCATCCTGTATCAGGATGTGGACAGGATCACACGTCCCCTGCATAAGCTGTCTGCTGCAAGTAAGTGTATAGGAGAGGGAAATCTTGACACAAGAGTAGAAATCAATACCACAGATGAAATTCAGGAATTGGGGGATACCATCAATACTATGGCAGAAAACCTGCAGCGGTACATAAAGAAATCCATTGCGTATGAAAAGGATATGGTCAATATGGAAATTGACCGGCTGATGCTGCAGATAAATCCGCACTTTATTTATAATACGCTGAGTACGATCTCTTATATGGCGGAGGAGGAGGGAAATGACAGGATTGCCCGATTTTCCAATGCGTTTATTGCCCTTTTGCAGGATACGCTGAGAGCAGACACAGACAATTATTTTACTACACTGCAGCAGGAGATTAAAAACGTGGATAATTACGTTACTCTCCAGAAATTTAAATATGAGGACAAGGTGGAAGTGTTTTATGAGATTCCCCAAGAACTGTTGAAATGCAGAGTTCCCAATATCTTACTGCAGCCCATTGTGGAAAATGCGTTATTTCATGGAATCGTTCCCAAGACAGGGCCGGGCATGATCATCATTCTTGCATACCATGACAAGGGCAGACTTTGCATCTGTGTTCAGGATAATGGAGTGGGAATGGGGGAGGAAAACCTGCAGGCAGTTTTGCAGGACAAAAAGCTGACCACAGGAACACAGCGTAAGATCGGTGTGGGAAATGTAAGAAACAGAATCCAGTATATTTACGGAGAAGAATACGGATTGGAGATAAAGAGTATATTGGATGTGGGGACAAGTGTTATCCTCCGTCTTCCGTGTGAATATGAGGAGAAAAAGGAAAACATGTAAAGGAAATTTCAGAAAGGCTGTTTTTTAAATCGTATTTCGTGTATAATATCCTGGATAGTCATAAGAAGGAACCGTCAGGAGGAAAAAATTATGCTTACGATCGGATGTCATTTATCCTCAGCCAAAGGATACGAGGCTATGGGGAGAGAAGCGGTTAAAATACAGGCGAATACCTTTCAGTTTTTTACCAGGAACCCCAGGGGCGGCAAGGCAAAAGAGATTAGCCCGGAGGATGTGGAAAGATTTTTAAAGCTTTCTGAAGACCAGGGATTTCCCTGTATTCTTGCCCACGCGCCCTATACATTAAACGGCTGTTCCGCGGATGAGGGGATCAGGGAATTTGCCAGGAATACCATGGCGGATGATTTGAAACGGATGGAGTATACACCGGGAAACTGTTATAATTTTCATCCGGGCAGTCATGTAAAGCAGGGAGTGGAAGCGGGGATTTCCTATATCGCGGATATGCTGAATGAAATCCTGACAGCCAAACAGAGGACCACAGTGCTTTTAGAGACCATGGCCGGGAAGGGCAGTGAGGTGGGCAGAACCTTTGAAGAGTTAAGAGAGATCCTGGACAGGGTGGAACTGTCAGAGAAAATGGGGGTCTGCCTGGATACCTGCCATGTGTATGACGGCGGATATGATATTGTCAATGACCTGGACGGGGTTCTGACAGAATTTGACCGGGTCATTGGACTTGACAGGCTGAAAGCCGTGCATTTAAACGACAGCATGTTCGGACTCGGGAGCCACAAGGACAGACATGCGAAGATTGGGGAGGGGAAGATTGGATTCGAGGCTGTGAAGCGGATTATCAACCATCCCAAACTCAGGAAACTACCCTTCTATCTGGAGACTCCCAATGATCTGGAGGGATATGCAGGGGAGATCGCCATGCTGAAAGAGGCCTATATAGAGTAAAATTACGGGAAGTATGAGTGAATTTCCCGGCAGAGGAAAAAGTTTGACTTCTCTGCCGGGAATTTTTTGCTGTTTATGAGGTAATGTGCGGGGAAAGAAAAAAAATGCGATTTTTTTGCCGGAGAAAAAGGAAATCCCTGTTTTATGCGTAATAATGTATATGAGAAAGTTTTTTTACTGGCTTTGCTTTTGAAGAGAGAAGGTGAGCTGCCGAATGAATATCCGTGAGGAAATGGAACAGCGGGAGATGGAACTTTTAAGTCCTTACGCTGCCCGCAGCAGGGACAGCAGGGGCAGGGACCGTTATGAGGAGGAGTGTGATATCAGGACGGTCTATCAGCGGGACCGGGACAGGATCCTGCACTGTAAGTCATTTAGGAGGCTGAAGGATAAGACACAGGTGTTCCTGGCACCTCAGGGGGATCATTACAGGAACCGTCTGACCCACACCCTGGAGGTCTCCCAGACAGCCAGAACCATTGCAAAGGCTCTGAGGCTGAATGATGACCTGGTGGAGGCCATTGCCCTAGGACATGATCTGGGCCATACGCCCTTTGGACATGCGGGGGAGAGGGCACTTGACAGGGTATGTCCCCTTGGATTTGCCCATTACCGGCAGAGTATCCGGGTGGTGGAGCGCCTGGAGAAAAACGGCGCGGGACTTAATCTTACCTGGGAGGTGAGGGACGGGATCCTGAATCACAGAACCAGCGGTTCTCCTCATACCTTGGAGGGACAGATCGTACGGCTCTGCGACAAAATTTCCTACATTCATCACGATATGGATGACGCTCAGAGGGCAGGGGTTATCACAGAGGATGATATTCCCATTACCCTGCGGCTTTTGCTGGGTGAGAATACAAAAGAACGGCTCAACACCTTCATTCATGATATTGTGGACAACAGCAGAGGGAAGGATGCTATAAGCATGTCCCCTGAGATCGAGGAGGGACTGCGGGACCTTCGGAACATTATGTTCCAGAATGTCTATCTGAATCCCATTGCTAAAGAGGAAGAGGAAAAGGCAGAGAACCTGGTGGAAGCCCTCTACGGCTATTACAGTACCAGACCGGACAAAATGTCCGAAGAGTACAAACGGCTGCTGGAGGACGGTGAGGAGATGAACCGGGTTGTCTGTGACTATATTTCCGGTATGACGGATCAGTATTCCATGGAGAAATTCAGGGATATTTTTGTTCCGAAAGGATGGAGTGTTTACTAGATGTATTATTCCGATGACGTAATTGAAGAAGTCCGCATGAAAAATGACATTGTGGATGTCATTTCCGGTTATGTGCGGCTGCAGAAAAAGGGCAGCTCCTACTTTGGCCTGTGCCCTTTCCACAATGAAAAATCACCCTCCTTTTCCGTAAGTCCGGGTAAGCAGATGTATTACTGCTTTGGATGCGGGGCAGGAGGAAATGTGTTCACCTTTGTAATGGAGTATGAGAATTTTACCTTTATCGAAGCCGTGAAATATCTGGCAGAGCGGGCCGGCGTGAAGCTTCCGGAAGGGGAATACTCAAAAGAGCAGAGGGCTGCCTCGGATCTGAAGACAGTTCTTCTGGAGGTGAACAAAAAGGCTGCCTCCTATTACTATTATCAATTGAAGCAGGAGGGCGGCAGGCAGGCTTATGAATATCTGAAAAACAGGGAATTGTCAGATGAGACCATAAAAAATTTTGGACTCGGCTATTCCAGCAAATACTCGGACAGCCTGTACCGGTATCTGAAAGGAAAAGGCTATTCTGATACTATTTTAAAAGAATCCGGTCTTTTCTCCGCTGATGAGAGATATGGAATGCACGACAAGTTCTGGAACCGTGTCATGTTTCCCATTATGGATGTGAATAACCGGGTGATCGGCTTCGGAGGCCGTGTTATGGGCGATGCGAAGCCCAAGTACCTGAATTCTCCGGAGACGAAGATCTTTGATAAGAGCCGCAACCTGTACGGGCTTAATATTGCCAGAAGATCGAGAAAAAACTATCTGATCATCTGTGAGGGGTATATGGATGTGATCTCCATGCACCAGGCGGGTTTCACCAATGCGGTGGCTTCTCTGGGAACTGCCCTTACAAGCGGGCATGCCAGTCTCATGAGCCGTTACACAAAGGAAGTGCTTTTGACCTATGACAGCGATGAGGCCGGGCAGAAGGCGGCACTCAGGGGAATTCCTATTCTCAGGGAGGCGGGCATCAAGCCCAGAGTGGTGAATCTGGCTCCTTATAAGGACCCCGATGAATTTATCAAGGCTCAGGGACAGGAGGCTTTTGAAAAGCGGCTTACTGAGGCCATGAATTATTTTCTGTTCGAGGTCCAGGTCATGGAACGGCAGTATGATCTGGCGGACCCGGAGGACAAAACAGAATTTTACAGAGCCATTGCAAAAAAACTGCTGGAATTTCCGGAGGAACTTGAGCGTAACAATTACATGGAGAGTATTTCCCGGAAATACCAGATTCGTTATGAAGACCTGCGGCGCATGGTGAATAACCTGGCGCTCTCGGGCACGGCGATCTCGGCTAAGCCCAAGACACCGGTAAAAGAGCGGAGACGGGAGAAGAAGGAGGACAGCAGAGATGCTTCCCAGAAGCTGATGCTGACCTGGCTTACTTCCTATCCGAAGATGTTTGATACCATAGAGGGGTATATAGGCCCTGAGGATTTTACTACGCCCCTGTTTCATCAGGTGGCAGAGCTTTTATTTGAACAGCACGAACAAGGGGACGTCAATCCGGCAAAGCTTTTGAACCGGTTCACTGACAGCGAAGAACAAAAGGAAGTTACATCCTTATTTCACGCAACCCTGCATCTGGAAAATGACCAGGAGCGCATGCGCGCTCTTCGGGAAACCGTCTGCAGGATGAAACGGGACAGCATAGCGCACCAGAGCCAGACTCTGGCGCCGACGGACATTGCAGGCCTGCAGAGACTTGTAGAGGCAAAAAAACATCTGGAAGAAATTGAAAGTGGAAAGGTAACACTGCATATTTCTTTTGATTGAGGCAAAGATATAATTAAGTAATGAGAGGATGGAACATTTTATGGAAATGAACATGGCGAAATTCAGCGAGAAACTGCAGGAACTGGTGGAGCTGGGAAAGAAAAAGAAAAATGTCCTGGAATATCAGGAGATCAATGACCATTTTAAGGAAATGCCCCTGGACCCCGACGCCCTGGACAAAGTATTTGACTATCTGGAGTCCTGCGGTATTGACGTGCTGCGTATTCCGGACAGCGATGAGGATGTTTTTATCATCAGTGATGATGACGGTATCAACCTGGACGAGGAAGAAGAGGTTGATGTAGAGAATATTGATCTTTCTGTCCCGGAAGGCGTCAGCATCGAAGACCCTGTCCGTATGTATTTAAAGGAGATCGGCAAGGTGCCTCTTTTGTCCGCGGAGGAGGAGATCGAGCTGGCAAAGCGCATGGAAGAGGGCGACGAGGCAGCCAAAAAACGTCTGGCAGAGGCCAACCTGAGACTGGTTGTCAGCATTGCAAAACGTTATGTGGGACGCGGTATGCTGTTCCTGGATCTGATCCAGGAGGGGAATCTGGGTCTTATCAAGGCAGTGGAAAAGTTTGACTACAGAAAAGGTTACAAGTTCTCCACATATGCTACCTGGTGGATTCGTCAGGCGATCACAAGGGCCATTGCAGACCAGGCACGTACCATCCGTATTCCTGTGCATATGGTGGAGACCATCAATAAACTGATCCGTGTGTCACGTCAGCTTCTTCAGGAACTGGGCAGAGAGCCGCAGCCGGAAGAGATTGCTGAGAAGATGGATATGTCTGTAGACAGAGTCCGTGAAATCCTGAAAATTTCCCAGGAACCGGTATCTCTGGAGACACCGATCGGTGAGGAGGAAGACAGCCATCTGGGAGATTTTATCCAGGATGACAATGTGCCGGTGCCGGCAGATGCCGCTGCCTTCACACTTTTAAAAGAGCAGCTTGTGGAGGTGCTGAATACCCTCACAGACAGAGAGCAGAAGGTTCTCCGCCTGCGTTTTGGCTTAGATGACGGAAGGGCCAGAACCCTGGAGGAAGTGGGCAAGGAATTCAATGTGACCAGGGAGCGTATCCGCCAGATCGAAGCAAAAGCACTTCGCAAACTGCGTCATCCCAGCCGCAGCCGCAAGTTAAAGGATTACCTGGATTAAGGATGGGCAGTATGAAGAATGTGCAGCTTTCGGACAGGCTTCGCGCTGTGGCATCCCTGGCGGCACCCGGCAGCAGGATTGCGGATGTGGGGTGTGACCACGGCTATATTCCTATTTATCTGTATCTGGAAGGAAGGATACCGGGAGCCATTGCCATGGATGTGAACCGGGGTCCTCTTCTTCGGGCAGAGCAGCATATCAGGGAATACGGTCTGGGAAAATACATAGAAACCCGCCTCTCTGATGGTGTCAAGGCTCTCGCACCGGGTGAGGCGGATACGGTTATCATAGCCGGCATGGGCGGTCCCCTCATGGAGAAGATCCTGACAGAGGGCAGAAGTGTCCTGGAAAGTGTATCGGAACTGATCCTCCAGCCCCAGTCTGAGATCGGCGCGTTCCGGCATTATCTGCTGGAGAATGGCTACAGGATCACAGCCGAGGATATGGTTTTTGAAGAGGGAAAATATTATCCCATGATGAAAGTCCTTCACGGGGAACAGAGCTATGGGGATGAGACGGAATATCTCTTTGGCCGAGGCCTTCTTGACAGCAGGAATCCGGTTCTTGAACAATTTCTGCTAAAGGAGCAGTCATCTGTGGAAAAGATCATGGGGCATCTGAAAAAGACAGACACCAAAGCAGGCAGGGAGCGGCTTTCGGAACTGGAAAAGGAGCTGTGCTATATCAAAAAAGCACTTGCATGCTTTTAAGAGCAGGAATCACAGTTTACAGAGGAATCACAATTAACAGAGGGATCAGACGGAGGATAGAATATCCGGTGTCTGTCATTGACATGTGAGGCGGCAAAAATGAAATGTAAAGATATCATAGAAATTCTGGAAAGAGAATATAACCCGTCCTTTGCGGAGAGCTGGGACAATGTAGGCCTTCTGGCAGGGGACAGGGAGAGAGAAGTAAAAAGGGTTTTTCTGGCGCTTGATGTGACGGATGAAACCCTGAAAGCGGCCATTGATTTTAAGGCGGACATGATGATCACCCACCACCCCCTTATCTTTTCCGGTATGAAGCGTGTTGTGGCGGAGGATTTTATCGGCCGCAGGATCATTGGTCTGATCAGCAGCCATATCAGTTATTATGCCATGCATACGAACTTTGATATTCTGGGCATGGCGGATTTGAGCGGGGATTTTCTCAGGCTTTCAGATCGTGAAGTGCTGGAAGTGACCTTTGAGGAGGGGAATCGGAGAGAGGGGATCGGAAGGATCGGCTCTCTGCCAAAAGAAATGACACTGAGGGAATGTGCGCTCTTTGTAAAAGAACAGTTTCAGCTTCCCCATGTAATCGTTTACGGAAATCCGGATACCCGTGTGGAACGGGCGGCTGTCTGTACAGGCTCGGGAAAGAGTCTGATGGGAGATGTCATTGGCAAAAAAGCACAGGTTTATATTACCGGTGATGTGGATTACCACACGGCCATTGATGCTGTGGCACAGGGAGTGTGCGTCATTGATGCGGGACATTATGGAACCGAGTATATATTTATGGAATATATGAGACGGGAGCTTGCCGAAAAGCTGCCGGAACTGGAAGTGGGCAAGATGGAAGTCCTGCATCCCTGTACGGTTCTCTAAAGGCCGTCAGGATGCAGCCGCGCAGTTTGTCTGAATTGTCAGACCTGATACACCCGGCAGGCAGGGACAGAATAACTGACATGTAAAGTGCATAGACTGATATAACTGGTTTGATCTGTAATGCACCATAACAGTTCAGCCTGTCTGAACTGTTACGATGCACAGGCGAAACAGAGGAGGTATACATGAGCGACAGAAATATAGCGGTGAAGATTCTGGGAAAGACAAAAGAATATCCGTACGGCACTCCATACGCAAAGATCGTGGAGGAATATGAGGGGACAACCCGATACCCCATTGTGCTGGTGATGAAAAACGGCAAGCTCTGTGAGCTGCATAAAAAGCTGAAAAAACCGGGTACTCTGGAGTTTGTGACCACTGCAGATGAGATCGGGCATAAGACATACAAGAGAAGTGCCTCTCTGCTGGTTCTGAAGGCTGTCTATCATGTGGCAGGCCATGAGAATATAAAGAAGGCTGTTCTTCATTATTCTGTCAGCTCAGGATATTATTTTACCATTGACGGAAATGTAACGGTAGATGAGGAATTTTTGGCTGAGGTCAAGAGATACATGCTGCAGCTTGTGGAGGAAAAGATACCGATCCTGAAGCGGAGCGTAAGCACGGACGAGGCGATTGAGATATTCCACAACCATGGTATGTATGACAAGGAGAAGCTGTTCCGCTACCGCAGGGTATCCAGGGTGAATATTTACAGCCTGGATGATTTTGAGGATTATTTTTACGGCTTTATGGTAAATCACACAGGATATCTCAAATATTTTGACCTGTATCCCTATGACGAGGGTTTTGTACTTCAGCTCCCGGAACAGAAAGATCCGGAGAGCGTGCCGCCGTTTTGTCCGCAGCCGAAAATATTCCAGGTACAGAAGGAATCCGGCCGCTGGGGAGAAATGATGCAGACGGACACGGTAGGCGACTTGAACGGTCAGGTGACACAGCAGGGGGCCAATGAACTGATCCTCATTGCCGAGGCGCTGCAGGAGGGCAAGATATCCAAGATAGCAGACCAGATCGTGGCGGCAGGTGATAAGAAATTTATTATGATAGCAGGGCCGTCCTCCTCGGGGAAGACCACATTTTCCCACAGGCTCTCCATTCAGCTCTCAGCACACGGACTTCATCCCCATCCCATCGCTGTGGACAATTATTTCCTGAACAGGGAGCAGACACCTTTAGACGAACACGGGAATTATAATTTTGAATGCCTGGAGGCTATTGATATCAGGCAGTTTAATGAGGATATGAACGCCCTTCTGCGCGGGGAACGGGTGGAACTGCCGTCCTTTAATTTTAAAATCGGCCAGAGGGAATATAAGGGGGATCATCTGCAATTGGGAGCAGAGGATATCCTGGTGATCGAGGGTATCCATGGGCTGAACGACAGACTCAGCGAGAACCTGCCAAAGGAGAGTAAGTTCAAAATCTATGTGAGCGCTCTGACGCAGATCAATATTGATGAGCACAACAGGATTCCCACCACAGACGGCAGGCTCATCAGACGGATCGTCAGAGATGCCAGGACTAGGGGAACCTCAGCAAAGCATACCATTGCCATGTGGAACTCGGTGAGAAGAGGGGAGGAGCAGTACATCTTTCCAAATCAGGAGTCAGCGGATGTGATGTTCAACTCAGCTCTGATCTATGAGCTGGCCGTGCTGAAAATGTATGCAGAGCCTCTGCTCTTTGGGATCACGCCGGAGGAGCCGGAGTACAATGAGGCAAAGCGTATCCTGAAATTCCTGGATTACTTTGTGGGAATGCCCGCTGATGCTGTCCCCCATAATTCCATACTTCGGGAATTCATCGGCGGAGGATGTTTTGATGTCTGATTTTTGCTGTTTACAAATTTGCGTCACTGTGTTAAAATGACGTTTGTGTCAAGTAGAATGAATAATCGCGGCTGGCAGGACCGAAAGGGGCCAGGTGAGGAAAGTCCGGGCTTCGCAGGGCAGGATGCCGGATAACGTCCGGTGGAGGTGACTCCAAGGATAGTGCAACAGAAATGTACCGCCAGTGGTTCACTGGTAAGGGTGGAAGGGCAGTGTAAGAGACTACCGCCTCGCTGGTAACAGGGAGGGCATATGTAAACCCCATCCGAAGCAAGACCGAATGAAAAGCAATGTGGCTGCCCGTCACGCTTTTAGGTGGGTCGCTTGAGTCTGCTGGTGACAGCAGAACTAGATAGATGATTATTCACGACATAACCCGGCTTACAGTTCTGCTTGGGATATGATAGCGGATGCAGAAAAACGGCGCGGATCCGGATCAAATCTGGTCAGATCAATATGTCAGTTTTATGTGCAGCCGTGATCCATAAAACGCCTGGTATGTATGGCTGATCTGGACTTTAACAGGTTCACATCAGATATGCATACCAGGCGTTTTGCGTTTTATGGTTCTTACTGCTGTCCTAAAAGGTAGTCGATAAACTGCTGGGCGGTGCGGCCGGAAAAGCCTCCGTGCTGGAGTTCCCAGGCATTGGCTTTTAAGAGAAGCTCATCCCGGTCCATGGTGATGCCGCTGCGGGCAGCCAGAGAGGTGACGATTTCCTGGAATTCTTTTTTATCCGGTGAGCCGAAATAGATGGTGACACCAAAGCGGGAGACCAGGGAAAGCTTTTCCTGAACCGTGTCGTTTGTGTGCAGGTCATCGTTTCTGTCCTCTTTGTCACTGAATCGTTCACGGACCAGATGGCGGCGATTGGAGGTGGCATAGATCAGGATATTGTCCGGTTTTTTCTCCAGACCGCCTTCGATCACGGCTTTCAGGTATTTATATTCGATTTCAAAATCTTCAAAGGATAAGTCATCCATATATATAATAAACTTGTAGTTTCGGTTTTTGATCTGGGCGATCACATCATTTAAATCCTGGAACTGGTGTTTATAGACTTCAATAATGCGGAGACCCTGGCTGTAATACTGGTTCAGGATGGCTTTGATGCTGGAGGATTTTCCTGTACCCGCGTCGCCGAAGAGCAGGCAGTTGTTTGCCCGTTTTCCCTGGATAAAAGCCTCTGTATTGTCTATGAGCTTTTTCTTTGCGATTTCATAGCCTACCAGATCATCCAGTTGTACATGGGCTATTTTGGTGATGGGGACAATGCGGACATTGGCTTCTGTCTGCAGATGTTCCAGGCGGAAGGCTTTGTGCAGACCCAGCTTGCCCACACCGAAATCCTTATAAAATGCCACCATGTCATCCATGAATTCTTCCACGTCGTCCGCCTGGCCAAGTCGTCTGCTGAGGGTACAGATGCGGTCACGGATGCGCTTGTTGAACAACTTGCTGTTCTCATCCACATTGGTGTAGTCGCAGATAAGGGAACAGCAGGAGGTGCCCAGGACATTGTCAAGGACGGTCAGGTCAAAGTCGAACAGCTCCTTAAATATGGAGAAATCGTGTCTTGCAAAGTCATTGATGCTGCCTTTTACAGGGCCTACGATCTCACAGGCGGTGCTGAAGGCATTTTCATGGTTGACAAGGAGAAAAGTCAGATAATTGTGCCAGAGATTGCCGGCAAAGCCAAAGGAGCCTGCCATCTCTACTAGCTGGCCTGCGCATTGGCAGAACAGCTCTTTTTGTTCCTTTAAGGACGGGTCTTTTGCTTCACAGGCGGAGAGTATGGAGAACATACTCTCCAGTGTCTCTGCCCGGTCAAAATTGCGGTATATGATGCATTCGTTGATGTTTTTCATGGTTCTTCCTTCTTTTGTTTTAATAGTTTCCGTGTACACGAAGATTTTGGGCCTCGGACTTCAGTCCCCGCAGGGCATTTTTAACGGCGCTGTCGCTTAAATTTCCCTCAAAATCCACGAAGAAGCGATATTCCCAGTTGCGCTCCATGATGGGGCGGGATTCAATCTTTGTCATATTCAGTCCATTGTAGATAAAATGGGAGAGACTGTTGTACAGACTTCCGCTCTCATGGGGAAGTTCATAGCTGACGCTGATCTTGCGGGCATCCCGGCAGTATATTTTCTTTTTCGTTACGATAATAAAGCGTGTGGAGTTATTTACATTGGAGTAAATGCCTTCCTGAAGGACAGCCAGGCCAAAATGATCGGCCGCGTAACGGCTTGCAATGGCTGCCTGGGACGGGTCCTTGTCGCCGGCTACTTTTTTGGCGGCGGCAGCGGTATTATTCCACTCCATCTGCTGCAAGTCCCTGTGCTCCTCCAAAAACTCTCTGCACTGCATAAGGGCCTGGGGATGGGAGTAGACGGTGCGGATATCAAAGAGAGATGTGCCTGGAAGTCCCATAAGTACATGTTCGCAGGGAATGATCTGTTCCCCCACGATCACATGGTCATACTCTGTGAGCAGATCATAGATATCCTGGACAATGCCTGCTGTGGAATTCTCAATGGGGAGTACGGCAAAGTCAGCCTTTCCTTTTTTGATCTCTTCCATGGCATCCTTCCAGGTGTCCACATGAAAGCTTTTGATCTGATCGCCGAAGAACGTGTGCATGGCAGCAAAGCTGTAGGCGCCCTCCACACCCTGGAATACAACCGTGGCGTTTTCCTTTTTCAGATTCTCTATTTTTACAAAATCTGATTTTTCCTCGATACCGTTTTCCTGCAGCAGTTGATACTGACGCTTGCGGCTGATGGACATGATCTGTTCAAACAGTTCCTGCACACCGCATCGGTTAAAATCATTGTGCGCTTTGCTGCCAAGGGCATCCAGCTTTTCCTGTTCTCTGTTTTTATCAAAGACAGGTTTTCCTGTCTCAATCTTAAACTGCGCCACATCCTCACAAATTTTCATCCGCTCCTCAAAGAGCTTTACAATCTGGGTGTCGATCACGTCGATGTCCTTACGCATTTTTTGTAAATCCAACATACTTTTGTAACCTCTCCATTTCTGAAATTAAATCCGCCCTGTTTTTTCAAGAGAAAAGAAAGTACGGCAGGCGGACTTTCTTTTCTTTATCATACACCGGCACTTTACAGTACGCAAGTCTTTTATATAATTTCGTAACTGTTGCCAAATGAATCTTACAGCAACTGTAAGTGTATTTTTTTATAAAGCTGTGCTATGATCTGAGCAGAAAGTACAGGAGGTAATCTTAATCTTATGGAACCTATTTTAAATATTGAAAACCTGACAAAAACATATGGTACTTTGCCGAACCAAACCAAGGCCCTGGATGGGATCACCTTTCAGGTGATGCCCGGAGAATTTCTGGGGATCATGGGAAGCAGCGGCTCCGGAAAGTCTACGCTGCTCAACTGTATTGCGACGGTGATCAAACCCACCGGCGGCAGTATCGTGATGGATGGCAGGAATCTGCAGTCCATAGGCGGCAAGGCATTGGCGGAATACCGGGGGAAAACCGTGGGCTACCTGTTTCAGAACTTTGAACTGCTGGACAATCTCACCGGCCGGGAAAATATTCTGCTGCCTGCTTCGCTCCACAATGTAACAGAAAAAGAGAGTCATGTGCGTCTTATGCAGTTGGCAAAATATCTGGAAATTACGGATGTACTTGACAAATTTCCCATGCAGATGTCCGGAGGTCAGCAGCAGCGTGTGGCAGCAGCCAGAGCTATGATCCTCCTTCCTAAGCTGATCCTTGCTGATGAACCGACAGGCGCATTGGATAGTAAAAGTGCGAAAAATATCATGGAAAAGCTTTCCGGTCTCAATGGGGATGAACAGGCCACTATTTTAATGGTGACCCATGATACCAACGCGGCCAGCTTTTGCAGACGGATCCTGTTCATCCAGGATGGAGTGATTTTTCATGAGCTTCGCCGCGGCGATGAAAGCCAGCAGGATTTCTACCAGCGTATCCTGAAAGTTATGGCTCAGTTGGGAGGTGGCAGTTGCAATGTTCTCTGATCTGATACTTAGAAACAGCAGACGCAGCCGCAAAGAAAACGGGCTGTTTTTCGGTTCTTTAGTCATTTCCATTGTGGCTTTTTATATAATCCTCTCCATATCCAAGCAGGATGTGATGATTTTTCTTGCGAAAATGGAAAGTGATGCGGTAAATCGTCTGCTGTTGATGATACCCGTTTTCTACGTGATAACATTGGGAATCTTGTTTTTCTTGATCTATTTTGCCTGTAAATATCAGATGGAGCGCCGCAGAAAAGAGTTCGGCGTCTATCTGATGATGGGGATGCGCAGAAACAAGCTCTTTATCATGCTTCTTGTGGAGGATATTTTGAGCAGTAGTTTGGCTCTGGTCATGGGACTTCCGCTTGCGGTGCTGCTCTCCGAACTCATCAGTCTTGTCACAGCCAAGCTTGTGGGCATGGGGATCATCGGACATCAGTTTACCTTTTCTCTGTCTGCTGTATGTTTTACCATTGCGGGATTTCTCGCCATTAAGCTGACAGCGTTTTTGATCCTCAGCGGCAAGGTCAGCCGTCAGGAGATTGGCACTCTTTTGGCTCATTCTTCCGGTAATGAAGAAAAACAAAAGCCGGCATTTGTCTACGGGATTTGCGCAGTTTTAGGCATCATTATGCTGGCAGCTGCCTATACTATGGCTATTCGGGGGATTGCTTGGTACGCGGCAAAAATGATGCTCCTTACCCTGTTTCTGGGGCTGTTGGGAACAATTCTTCTGTTCTATGGGATGCGGGCGGTGATCGCCTTACTGGTAAAAGCGGGAAAAGCAAATCGAAGGCTTCATGTCTTTTCATTCCGTCAGATCCAGGAAACTGTCATCCGCCAGTCTACGTCTATGGCCATCAGCTCTCTGCTGATCTTGGCAGCGCTGTGCTGCTTTGGCGCCGGTATCGGAATCGCAGGTACCAGACAACTGGCAGGGGATCATGTGCTGGATTATACTTTTTACGATTATAACACAGAGGATCCGCAGGATATCCTTCCCCATATACAAACAGTGCTGAAGGAAAACAAGCTTGAAAGTAAATTTTCCCAGCTCTTTGAAATGCGCATAGGATACGTCCAAACCACAAAGGATTACAGCGATGTGTTTCAGATGGATTCTGTTATGGAGTCCCTTAACAGCCTTCCGCAGTCGGAGGATCGGGATGTTCTTTTAAATAATCTGAGCTATGATAATAATCCGCGTCTTATCTGTCTGTCAGATTATAACTGTCTGCTGAGGGCCGCCGGTAAGCCTGTACTGACACTGGCAGAGAATGAGGCTGCCGTCTATCGGGATTCCGGATTCACAAATGTGTCCAGAACAGCCATGCTCAATAAGATTCTTTTAGGGCATCCCCAGGCTGTGCTGAATGGAAATCCCGTGTATCTGACCGGGGAGATCCAGTCTGTAGATCTGGTGACAGACCAATCTATCACCTTGTCTTTTGCACTGATCCTGCCTGACGAGCAGTTTTTACAATATACAAATGGAGACTATGAGGTTTATATCAACGGCATCATGAATAGGGACGCTGCCGGGGCCGGCAGCCTGATGACCGCAATCTCTGACATGAACACCCGGCTGGATGGGATCTGCCTTCCGGACATGGGAATTGAATATGAAAGCTATCTGCAAAATATGGGGCGGCAGTTATTCTACATGGTGGCAGCCAGCTACATTACCATCTATTTGGCCATTATCTTTCTGGTGGCAGCCAACACCATCATGGGCGTTCAGTTCCTGATGGATCAACAGAAGACAGGCCGCAGATATCAGACACTGGTACATCTTGGCGCTGCCTACAAGGATATTTGCGCATCTGCCCGGAAACAGATCAACTGGTTTATGGGGCTGCCTGTCTTTGTTGCGGCAGTCAGCAGTATCTTTGGAGTCAAGGCATTGTTTGCAGGTGTGCTTCCCTCCCTGATACAGGGAGCACAGGGAGAAATGCTGGTGGTGTCTGCCGCTATGATTATTCTGCTGTGTGTGGTAGAATATATATACATGGCTGTTATCAAGCGTTCCAGCGACCGGTATTTGCTGACGCTGATGCAGCCGCAAAGAGAAGAGTGACGAAGGAGGGCTGTCATGAAGAGAATTGCAGTTGTGGAGGATGAAGTCTATATGCGGGAAGAACTCTGCAGTATGCTGAAGAAGGCAGGGTACTCCGTTTTGGAAATAACTGCATTTGAAGATGCCGGGGAGCAGTTGACAGCCATCAATCCTGATCTTGTGATCCTGGATCTCAATCTGCCGGAAATCAGTGGTTTTCAGATTTGCCGGGATCTCAAGCAGAAAACCTCCATTCCTGTTCTGGTCTTGACTTCCAGAGACCAGATGGCCGACGAATTACATGCCCTCCGGCTTGGAGCGGACGAATACCTGACAAAGCCCTGCCGTAAAGAGCGGCTGCTGGCCAGGATCACCAACATTCTCAAGCGATACGAAGGCCGCCATAATCTTCTGGAAGGGCAAGGGTTCCTGCTGGACCGGGGGACGTATACTTTGTATATAAACAACACTTCCGTGGTGCTTCCAAAAAATCAGGGAAAGCTTCTGGAAGCATTACTTTTTGGGGGAGAGGAGCTGGTAACTTCAGAGCAGCTATGCAGGGCGCTCTGGGATACCACGGAGTTCATAGACGAAAACGCGCTGCAGGTTAATTTGACCCGTCTAAAGAAAACCATGGTGAATTTAGGCATGAAGCAGAAAGTGGTGGCTGTCCGTGGGCTGGGCTATAGACTGGAAATGGAGGGCAAGCCATGAAACAGTTCTGGAAAATCTTAAAAAGATATGCCCCGTGGCTTCTTCTGCTGCTGCTCATAGACGGCTTTTCCACATTGCTCCTCTGGCTTTGCGACGCCCAGGCATTTCAATTTCTTATGGGACTCATTGTGTTGGCAAGCCTTGTGCTTTTTTCAGCAACCGTGCTGTTTTTTTACATCAAGGAGCGGCAGAAGCAGGCATTTTTTCGGGATTTTTTAACGGAGCCGGATGCGGTGAGCACGGAAAGGCTGCTGGGTGCGGTGAGTCAGCAGGAGCAGGAACAGCTTCATTTTCTGGCGTCTGTGCTGCAGGAAAAGCAGAGCAGGATTCAGGAGATGGAGAAATCTCTTCGGGATTATGAGGACTATGTGGAGGGATGGGCACATGAGATCAAAACTCCGCTGTCCCTGCTGACCATGATCCTGGATAATCGGGGTGACGAGCTTTCTCCTTCTTTGCAGGCAAAATTAGACTATGTGCGAAGCCAGCTTCAGGAGGACATTACCCAAATGCTTTACTACGCCCGGTTGGGGAGCAGTACAAAAGATTACCGGTTTGAGGCGGTTGATCTTCAAAGTGCCTTGGAAGAAATCATGGATGATCATGCACCTCTTCTGGAAGAAAAGCAGTTTGTTGTTGAAAACCGGCTGCAGTCCGAAACCGTCTATACAGATCGCCGGGGCCTTCAGTTCATGTTGGGACAGATCATCAGTAACGCTATCAAATACAGCGGTGATGCCCCTCGCCTTACCATATCCGTGCAGCACGCCGCGGCGGCGGAAATTCTGACCATTGCAGATAACGGTATGGGAGTCAGAAGTTACGACCTGCCTTATATTTTTCAAAAGGGTTTTACCGGCGACTCCACCGACGGCCGGAAGAAGGCCACCGGCATGGGATTGTATCTCACAAAAAAGATGGCAGGTGATCTTAATCTGCAGTTGGAAGCAGAATCCCAATGGGGAGAGGGATTTTCAATTTCTATTATTTTTCCCAGAGTTCAAATTAACTGAATAGTTACCTGAAAGGTTACATAATTTCAGCTTTTAGAATCCATAATAATAAGAAAAAACAGGAGATAAAAGCATGAAAAAGCATACCTTTCTGCTCTGCGGCACTGCCGGCTGGTGTATGGAGATTTTATGGACCGGGGTCCATGCTATTCAGAAAAAGGACTTCCGGCTGATCGGACAATCCTCTATCTGGATGTTTCCCATTTACGGAATGGCTGCCTGTATCAGGCCGGTATCAAAAAGCCTGAAAGGGTGTTCCACCTTTCTGCGGGGCAGTATTTACATGACCGGAATTTTTGCGGCGGAGCTGACCAGCGGCGCCCTGCTCAAGCGTTTTCATATGTGTCCCTGGGACTACAGCAAGGCAAAGCTGAATTACAAAGGGCTGATCCGTTTAGACTACGCACCGGTGTGGTTTGTCACAGGGCTTTTTTTTGAGAAAATACTGTCCGATAATTCTTGAAATTACCCCTGAACTGGTATATGATAGTACATGGTAATCACGCAGGAAGAACGTTTTTGTGTGACTGCAACATGAAAATCATATACACAGAGTTACGATCCGCAGGACTGCCAAAGCAGCTCTGGGGATAGAGTAATTACACAGGAGGTAATCTATGAGACACTTGATGAGTCCGCTGGATTTTTCCGTGGAAGAGCTGGATAAAGTCTTAAATCTGGCCAATGATATTGAAAAGAATCCGGAAAAGTACGCTCATGCCTGCGACGGCAAGATCATGGCGACTTTGTTTTATGAACCGAGTACAAGAACACGTTTGAGCTTTGAATCCGCTATGCTTCGTCTGGGCGGCAAGGTTCTGGGATTTTCCAGTGCAGATTCCAGTTCCGCGGCAAAAGGTGAGAGCGTTGCCGATACCATCCGCGTAGTTTCCTGCTATGCAGATATCTGTGCCATGCGTCATCCGAAAGAGGGTGCACCGCTTGTGGCATCCATGGCATCTGAGATCCCTGTCATCAACGCCGGAGACGGCGGCCACCAGCACCCGACACAGACCCTGACCGATCTGCTCACGATCCGTTCTTTAAAAGGACGCCTGGACAACATCACCATCGGTTTGTGCGGAGACCTGAAATTCGGCCGTACCGTTCACTCCCTGATCGAGGCTCTGGTCCGCTACACAGGTGTAAAGTTTGTCCTTATCTCTCCGGAAGAGCTTCGTGTCCCGGATTACATTAAAGAGGATGTGTTAAAGGCCAGCGGCCATGAATATGAAGAAGTGGAGCGTCTGGAGGAAGTCCTTCCCAAGCTTGACCTTCTCTACATGACAAGAGTGCAGAAGGAGCGTTTCTTCAACGAAGAAGATTACGTCCGCATGAAAGATTTCTACATTTTGGACAAAGCCAAAATGGATCAGGCAGGACCGGACATGCTGGTACTGCATCCCCTTCCAAGGGTAAATGAAATTTCCACAGAGGTGGACAGTGACTCGAGAGCTGCCTATTTCAAACAGGCGCAGTACGGAGTCTATGTCAGAATGGCATTGATCCTCACACTACTGAAGGAGGTGGACTTATGTTAAATGTTGGCCGTTTAAACGAAGGTGTGGTACTTGACCACATCAAAGCCGGAAAATGCATGACCATTTACAAAGACTTGAAGCTGGACAAGCTGGACTGCTGTGTAGCCCTCATCAAGAATGCCAGAAGCAAAAAAATGGGCAGAAAAGACATCATCAAAGTAGAATGCCCCATTGACACCCTGAACCTGGACATCCTGGGCTTCATTGACCACACCATCACCGTAAATATTATAAAAGACGGGGAAATCGTCCAGAAAAAAGAGCTTCAGCTTCCAAAACAGATCACAAATGTGATCCAGTGCCGCAACCCCCGCTGCATCACCTCCATCGAGCAGGAATTAGACCACGTCTTCATCCTGGCCGACCCGGAGAAAGAAGTCTACCGCTGCAAATACTGCGAAGAAAAATACCGCGGCAACCGCAATAAGTAATCCGATTTTTTTATTATACAACAAAAAAGACCTGCCCCTGTTATAAATTGTGATCCTTCTCATATTTCGTACAAAATTTATACGATATGAGGCATCATCAATCCAAAACAAGGTGCAGGTCTTTTTTCTTTTTCTTTTCATATGTAGTGCTTTAAAAAACCAGGAGGAGCCGCGCCGGAGGGTGCCGGGGGCTGGGGTCTGTTGGCGAGGCTAAGCGGAGCTGCCCGAAGATCCACTGGCTGTGAGCACTTAGTGAAGAAGGCTCTCCTGATGAACTTAGTGCGAACGCCAGTTAGCTGAGGGAAGCGGAGCCTCGAGCCAACAGACCCCAGCCCCCGGCACCCTCCGGCGCGGCTCCTCCGTCCCCTTTTTAAATCACCCCTTCATTCTTCTCTTCCAACACCCGGATCCCATGATAAAAAAACTCATTCAAAGGCGTCTCCACCCCCACTTCCTTCCCCATGCGGATCACAGCCCCGGCAAAAATATCCACTTCCGTCTTCCTCCCCGCCTCAATATCCTGCAGAGTAGAAGGTTTATTTTCATAAGGGATTTTCGGAAACAATTTCCTCTGGGCAATGATGTCATCCTCAGACAATGCAATCCCCTTTTTATTGGCAATTGCCACCACCTCTCTCATGGCTGCCTCCCGGATCGCGTTGGCATGTTCACTGACAACCCATGCCCCGAAGGGGATTCCGAGGATAGCCGCGCTCTGGTTTTCACTCACATTGCACATAAACTTATGCCACATATCATAGACCATGTCCTTTGGCACAATACATTTTATCTTTGCCCGGTCAAACAAATCTTTGACTGCCTGTACCTGGGGAGAGATGACTGTATTGTCCTTTTCGCCGATTTCAAAACGTGCCGATTCCTGCCGGAAGCTGACTTCATTTCCCTTCATTACCACACTGACCCGGGCAATGGAGTAGAGCAGATGTTCCCATCCGTAAGTCTTGGCCACTACCTCTTCGCTCTCCACACCGTTTAAGGGACACATTAAGATCGTGTCAGGCCCCACCTGGTTTTTTACATCCTGTACGGCCTGTTCAAGACCACCCATTTTTGTGATCAGAATCACCAGATCGGCAGGCTCCATTTCCTCCTCCGGGGATACCACATGGAAATAAAGAGGTTCCCCATTGACGATAATACCGTTTTTCTCCAGCCGTTTTTTGCGCTCGCCTCCCGCGATGATACGCAGATCACTGTATTCCAGCGCGTATTTAAAATGGGATGCCAGAAAGCTTCCTATGGCTCCCAGTCCGATGAGTGCAACTGTTCTGATTTCTCTCATATGTCTGTCCTCCAAAACAAAATATTAGATTCTTTTTTATTTTATCCTTAATTGACCGGTTCTGCAAGAAGTATCCGAATAACAGCAGAACTCTGCTGTGAAGCCGGATGGCTGAATCGCATCATATCCAAAATAGAACTGAATTATGGATATGGAAAAAGAGATACGGATGTGTTAATATGTATTACAGTTGGCTTTAAACTGTAAGGGTTGGGACTCTTGCAGTTACAGGCTGCTTTTTATGTCTGGAAGCCATGCACAGCATGGCCCGGACAGAATGAAATTACTAAAGTAAGGATGGCGCAGAGATGAAACAGAAAAAAGAGACAGATTTGGGCAGGGAACCTATAGGACGGCTGTTATTTCGGCTGTCAGTCCCTGCCATTACAGCGCAGGTGGTCAATGTGCTCTATAACATGGTTGACCGAATGTATATCGGACATATCCCCGGCTACGGAGCACAGGCGCTGACCGGTGTGGGTGTTACGTTTCCCCTTATCATGCTGATTTCCGCATTTGCGGCACTGGTGAGTATGGGAGGCGCGCCCCGTTCATCTATCATGATGGGAAAGGGAAAGAAGGATGAGGCGGAGGAGATCATGGGAAACTGTGCTATGGGGCTTCTCATAGCGGGAATCCTGCTGACCTTGTTTTTCTTGATATTTTCCAAGGATCTGCTGCTTTTGTTCGGGGCAAGTGAGAACACGATCTCATATGCCACCGCGTATATGCAGATTTATGCAGTGGGCACTTTGTTTGTGCAGGCGGCACTGGGTATGAACGCATTTATTACAGCCCAGGGATTTGCCACAGTCAGTATGCTGAGTGTGGTCATCGGGGCTGTGTGCAATATTGTCCTTGACCCTATTTTTATTTTTGCAATGCATATGGGTGTGCGGGGCGCCGCGCTGGCCACGATCATTTCCCAGGGTGTGTCTGCTGTGTGGGTGATCCGGTTTTTATGTGGAAAGAAGACCACCCTCAGACTTAAAAAGAAATATTTAAGGATCTCACCCAGGGTGTTTTTTCCGTGTATGGCGCTGGGGCTGTCACCATTTATCATGCAGTCCACGGAGAGCATACTGAATATATGTTTTAATTCTTCTCTGCTGAAATACGGAGGGGATATGGCAGTAGGGGCCATGACCATCCTGTCCAGTGTGATGCAGTTTTCCATGCTGCCCCTTCAGGGGCTGACACAGGGATCCCAGCCTATTGTGAGTTATAATTTCGGGGCAGGGAATCCGGACCGGGTGAAAAGGGCTTTTTTCCTGCTGCTGCGTGCCTGCGTTCTGTATTCGGCAGCGATTTGGGCAGTGGCAATGTTTGCACCGGGAGTGTTTGCGGCTGTCTTCACAAGTGATCCGGAGCTGACACGGACTACAATATGGGCCATTCGGATCTACATGGCAGTATCCTGTATATTCGGGATCCAGATCGCCTGCCAGCAGACGTTTATCGCGCTGGGAAAGGCAAAAGAATCCATTTTCCTGGCCCTGCTCAGAAAGGTGATCCTTCTGATCCCCCTGATCTATATACTGCCGCTATTTTTTGCGGATAAGACAATGGCGGTATTTTTGGCGGAGCCGGTGGCGGATACCCTGGCAGTGACAACGACTGCGATCCTGTTTGGAGTGCAGTTTAGGAAGGTGCTCAGAGAGATGAGAACAATAATGGCCCGGTAGGGCGAAGATGCAGATAACGGGAAGGGAATGTCCTCAAGGGCGATCCCTTCCCGTTTGGGCGTTTTGGGGAAACAAGGCTGGGATGAAGAGAATACAGTATTGACAGAGGGACCCGATGTGAGTATAATGAACATTGTTCAGTTTGAGGCAGAAGCAGTTTGGTATAGATTTTTGCCCGTGACTGTGAGGGGGCCAAATTGCTGTGACGTATATACAAAGAACAGGAGGGTACAGGCTTGAATACAGTTGTGACGTCCCGGGAGGAGATATTGAAGACTGCCGGGGATATGGTGAAGGAGGGGAAGACGGAGAGGATCAGCATGAGGGGACTCGCCAAGGCATGCGGGATCTCGGTGGGGTCTATCTACAACTATTTTCCCACGAAGAATGACCTGATGATCGCTGTGGTTGTGGAGCTGTGGAAGGAGATTTTTTGTGTACCTCTGAGTAATATAGAGGGGGAGAGCTTTCTGAGAGTTGTGGAGTCCATTGCAGAGAGGATCAGGAAGAATAAGGGGGGAAATCAGGGGTTTTGGGCAGAGCATTCATTCGCCGTGGGAGATAAAGAGAAGGGACATTTGGTGATGGAGGAGTATCTGAGACATATGAGAGGTGAGCTTCTCGACGTGCTTGTGGAGGATAAAGCTGCCCGGAGGGACGTCTGGTGTGAGGGGTTCTCGGCAAAGGCGTTTGTGGAGTTTGTGGTGGATTTTCTGGTGGAGGATCTGATGAGAGGCAGAGAGAGATCTGTATTTTTAAAAGAACTGATCCTGCGTGTGGTCTATGGAAAAAATCAGGAGGGCTTGTTATGAAAGTGAGAAAAAATTATCTGTTGCTTATTGCGGCGCTTGTCTGGGCAGTGGCCGGGGGAAATATCCTTAGGATCGGTGTGGAGGCTTATGGGGCGTATGTGGGAGTGCTGAATGTCCTGTTATCTGCTGCGGTTTATCTGGTATTCCAGGTTTTTGTATTTGGTAAGATGGTTCGGAAACATACGGTGAGGATCGTGGGATATGAAGGAGAAATGCAGTTTTTTCTCAAGTTTTTTGATAAAAAGGCATTTTGTATCATGGCGTTTATGATGACATTCGGGATTGGCCTAAGGGTGTCAGGATGGTGCCCGGAGGTGTTCATAGCTGTTTTTTATACAGGACTGGGGGCTTCGCTTCTGACTGCAGGTGTTTTGTTCCTGGTGAATTTTACCGGTGTTATGAGAAAGAGTGTCCGGGAAGCGTAAAACGGAGGAAAATAAATTTCAGATAGGCATTGAAAATTGAAAACACTGGTGCTATACTTGCTTTCAAACACGCTCTAGGCTGATAAGCCGGTTCGCTTTGAAACAGGCGGCTTTATGAATAAGTGTTCCGGCTTGTCCGGAGCACTTTTCTATGCACGGGATTCTTTTTGCAGGCCTGCGGACATCGGGCACTCTCCAGCCGGAAAAATCACATCATAAAAAGGAGACTATGGCAGTTATGGAAAAAGATATGACAAAGGGCAGCCCCTTTCGGCTGATCCTGGCTTTTACGGTTCCCCTGATCATCGGAAATGTATTTCAGCAGCTCTATAATATGGTGGATGCCATTATTGTGGGACGTACGGTGGGGGTCAACGCGCTGGCGGCGGTGGGCATGTCCGGCAGTGTTGTGTTTCTGATCTTGGGATTTTTGAATGGACTGACAACAGGATTTACGGTGCTCACCTCAAGGACTTTTGGAGCGGGGAATATAGACGGAATGAAGAAATCCGTGTATTCGTCCTCTGTGCTGGCTGTTGTGGTTACCGTGGTCCTGACTGTGATCAGTGTGGCCGGGCTGAAAGGCCTGCTGCATTTGATGAATACACCGGAAGAAATCTATCAGGATGCCTATCAGTATCTGTTTGTAGTGTTTCTGGGTATCTGGACCCAGGTCCTTTATAATCTGCTGGCAAGCTTTTTAAGGGCACTTGGGAACAGTAAGATACCTCTGTATTTTCTGATTTTGGCTGCAGTGCTGAATATTTTCCTGGACCTGTTTTTTATCTTAGTTATGAAGATGGGAACAAGAGGCGCAGCCGTGGCCACTGTGATCTCACAGGGGATTTCCGGTATCTTATGTCTGGTGTACATAGTGAAAAAAGTACCGCTTCTGCATATGAAGAGGGAACACAGAGTTCTGGAGAAAAATTCTGTCCGCTTTCAGATCAAGGTGGGCATTCCCATGGGACTTCAGTTTTCCATCACCGCTCTGGGCATCATGATCCTGCAGAGCGCGCTCAATGGATTCGGAGCCAGGGCAGTGGCGGGATTCACTGCCTCCACAAAAGTCATGCAGTTGATCAATCAGGCCATGATCTCTATCGGCGTCACCATGGCGACCTATTCCTCACAGAATATCGGGGCGGGAAGGTTCGACCGGATCAGAAAAGGGGCCAGGGTTTCCACTGGGATGTCTGCTGCCTATGCAGTGCTGGTTACGGTGATCCTGCATTTCTTTGGCAAATATATGGTGCGCATGTTTATTGACGGAGGCCAGACAGATGTGCTTGGATACTGCGAGATGTATTTTTCCATCATCGCGCCGTTTATGCTGATTTTGGGAACTATTTTTATATACAGGAACATTCTGCAGGGAATGGGATTCGGTTTTGTGCCTATGATGGCAGGGGCGGCTGAACTGGCGGCAAGGACAGCCGCAGCCTTTACCGCACGTCATTTTGGCTCCTTTGAGGGAATCTGCTGGGCGGACCCGCTGGCATGGGTGGCAGCGGCAGCGCCTCTTGTGATCACGTACCTGTGGAGAATGAAGAAATTGGAGAGGGAAGCATATGAGAGAAAATAAAAAGACAGCGGGACATCTGATGGCTTTGTTTACCGTAGTGGTGTGGGGAACTACTTTTATCTCCACAAAGGTACTGCTTCGGGAGTTTACTCCTATTGAAATTCTGCTCTTTCGGTTTCTCATCGGTTTTGCGGCACTCTGCCTGGTGGATCACAAGAGACTGAAGACAAAAAAGAAGAGCCATGAGCTTTTGTTTGTGGCTGCGGGGATCAGCGGTGTCACCCTGTATTTCCTGCTGGAGAATATTGCGCTGACTTTTACCTATGCCTCTAATGTGGGCGTGATCGTGGCAGCAGCGCCTTTCTGCACGGCTATTCTGGGATTTATTTTCCTGAGGGATGAGAAGCTGAAGGTTGGTTTTTTAGTGGGATTTGTGATCAGCATAGGTGGGATCATCCTGCTCAGCTTCAACGGCCAGAAGTCCTTTCACCTGAATCCAAAAGGGGATGTGCTGGCGCTTCTGGCTGCGGTGGTGTGGGCCTGTTATTCGGTGCTCATAAAGAAGATCAGCGGCTATGGGTATCAGACCATTCAGATAACCAGGCATGTGTTTTTCTATGGTATCCTCTTTATGCTGCCGGCTTTGTGTTTTATGGATTTTCACTGGCAGTTTTCCAGGTTCAAAAATCCAGTGCTGCTGGCCAATATCCTGTTCCTGGGACTGTGTGCCTCTGCCCTGTGTTTTGTGACCTGGAATCTGGCTGTGAAGATCGTGGGGGCTGTGAAGACAAGCGTATACCTGTATCTGGTTCCGGTGGTCACCATTGCGGCGTCAGTCCTGGTCCTCCATGAGAAAATTTCCGCAGTGTCTGTTCTTGGCACTGCAATGGTGCTGACAGGACTTGTATTGTCAGACAGAGGCCGGGCCGCGGCGAAAAATAATTAGAAAATGTTGGCAAAACAACTTTTTTAATTGAGTGAAAAGTGTATAATGATAAAAAAAATAAAAACCGTTTTTCGGGCTGTCCGAAAGACGGTTTTACAATATTGGGAAAAGCGGGGATAAGCAGAAATGAGAGAGATAGAGACAACAAAAGCGGCAGGACATATTCTCTGCCATGATATCACACAGATCATAAAAGGAGAAAAAAAAGGACCTGTGTTCCGGAAAGGCCATGTGGTCAGGGAGGAGGACATTCCTGTCCTTTTATCAGTGGGCAAAGAGCATCTGTATGTATGGGAAAAGACAGAGGGAATCCTCCATGAAAATGAGGGGGCCCAGATTCTCCGGGATATCTGTAAGAATGAATACATGAGCGAGTCAGAAATAAAAGAAGGCAAAATAGAGCTGACGGCCCAGACAGACGGGCTTTTCAAAATAGACAGAAAGAAGCTGCTGGCAGTGAACTCCCTGGGAGAAATGATGATCGCTTCCCGCCATGGGGATTTTCCGGTTAAAAAAGGAGACAAGCTGGCAGGGATGCGCATCATTCCCCTGGTGATCGAGGAAGAGAAGATGGAGCGGGCAAAAGAGGCAGCAAAAGGGGCGCCTGTTTTTCAGATCCTGCCCTACAGGGAGAAAAAGGCAGGCATTGTGACTACGGGCAGTGAGATTTCCAAGGGCCTGATCCAGGATACCTTCGGACCTGTGATCGAGAAAAAGCTGGGCGAGTTTCCAGTGGAAATCATGGGACAGGTGTATCCGGGCGATGACAAAGAGAAGATCACAGAGGAAATCCTTGGGTTTATTGAGCAGGGCGCAGATCTGGTGGTCTGTACAGGGGGAATGAGTGTAGACCCCGATGACCGCACACCCGGAGCGATCAAGGATACAGGCGCTGAGATCATTTCCTATGGGGCACCGGTACTGCCGGGAGCTATGCTCTTAGTAGCCTATTACAAAAAAGACGGGAAAAACATTCCTATCGTAGGGCTTCCGGGGTGCGTGATGTACGCCAAGAGAACGGTATTCGACTTGGTACTGCCCAGGATCATGGCAGATGACCCTATTGAAAGAGAAGAACTGGCAGCTCTTGGAGAGGGCGGACTGTGTCTGAACTGCGATGTCTGTACCTTCCCCAACTGCGGATTTGGAAAAGGAAGATGATATATGGCTGACAGAGAAATGTATCTGCAAATCGCCGGACTGTTTGCCGGGCGGGATGAGATCACCATTGAGACCACCCTTTCAGGCGGACATGCAGGAGAGAAAAGAATTCTGACCGGGGAGGAGCGGATGCTTCCTCCGGGAGAACATGTATACAGGGAGACCCTTTATGGGAGAAGCCGGGCGGTTGTCTGCGGCGGAGGCCACGTCTCCCAGGTACTTGTACAGTTTTTAAAAATGCTGGACTTCTATGTGACTGTGATCGACGAAAGGGAGGAGTTCGCCAACAAAGAACGGTTTCCCCATGCGGATGAGATCCTGTGCATGGATTTTGATGAGGGACTGGAAATCGGAAGCTTTGGAGAACATGCCTATTACATTATTGTGACCAGAGGGCACAAAGATGATTACCGCTGTCTATGTTCTATTTTGAAAAAGAAAAGAGATTATGTGGGCATGATCGGCAGCAGAGGAAAGGTTGCCCTGTCTTTTGAAAAATTGCGCCGGGATGGTTTTGAGGAGGAAGAGATCAGGAAGATCCACGCTCCTATCGGCCTCGCCATCGGTGCGCAGACGCCTGCGGAGATCGGCGTGAGCATCTGCGCGGAGATGATCCAGGAGAAAAATAAATACCCCCGCAAGACTCTGGAGGAAGATGTTCTTAAAGGGATCAGGGATGAAAATGCAGTGACTATGGTAACTGTGGTGGAAAAATCGGGTTCTTCCCCCAGGGGAGAGGGGACCAGGATGGTGGTGTGCAGGGACGGAAGCATATATGGAACCATCGGCGGCGGTCCCATTGAATTTGCCGCTGTGAAAGAAGCCCGGGATTTTTCTGATCCAGGGGGCTTTTCCATCCGGGAATATGACCTCTCCAATTCCAAAGCGGCTACTCTGGGAATGGTCTGCGGCGGAAGAGTCAAAGTGTTGTTTGAAAAGCTTTGAAAGCAGGCTGATCGTTTTATGTCCGCCGGGCGGGATGTGCACAAGAGATTTGACGGACAGAAAAACAGCGGCCGGCTTTGGCTGAGCTGGGAATAACACGGAGATTGACAAGAGTCAGGGAGGATGTATTTATGAAAAAAAGAACAGCAGGTCTTTTGGGTATTTTTTTGGCGGCAGCCATGATGACTGCAGGATGCGGCAGTGACAGCGGCCAGGATACAGCAAAAGATACAGAGCAGAAAACAGAGGCAAAGGACAGTGCCGAATCGAAGGACACTGCAAAGGAAGATGTCAGTGCAGCCGATGAGAAGGCGGATGATACGGACAAAGCGGACACGGAGGAGCCTGTCACTATTTTGATGGCAGCAGCAGCCAGTCTGGAATATTCCATGAAGGATGAGCTGATCCCCATGTTCCAGGAGCAGCATCCGAATATCACGGTGGAAGGGACCTATGACAGTTCAGGAAAGCTTCAGACACAGATAGAATCAGGAATTGACGCTGATCTATTCTTCTCTGCGGCGGAAAAGCAGATGACAGCCCTGAAAGATGAAAACCTGATCGACGGGGATTCCATACAGAATCTGCTGGAGAACAAGATCGTGCTTGTGGTTCCTTCCGATAAAAAGGACGCGTACACGAAATTTGAGGATGTGGTGAACGCAGAGACCATCGCAGTGGGAGACCCTGAGAGCGTGCCTGTGGGACAGTATTCCCAGGAGGCACTCACAAGCCTGGGACTCTGGGATCAGGTATCAGCAAAAGCCAGCCTGGGAACCAATGTGACAGAAGTGCTGAACTGGGTATCTGAGGGAAGCGCTGATGCCGGTATTGTTTACGCCACAGATGCGGCTACCAAGAAGGACAGTCTGGCTGTGGTTGCGGAAGCGCCTGAGGGAAGCCTTGCGCAGAAGGTGCTTTACCCCGCAGGTATTGTGTCGAGTTCCACAAAAAAGGATGCAGCACAGTTATTCCTGGACTTTTTAGCTTCTGACCAGGCATCTAAAGTGTTTGAGGAGTATGGATTTACACCAGTGAAATAGAAATCTGGTGTGCTCCTTCACAGGGATCAAAATTATGACGAACAGGCATGGCCGGTATGCATGAACCGGCTGTGTCATTATTCTACAGGGGGATAGGCAGATATGGATTACTCACCGATATGGATATCAGTTAAGACGGCAGCACTTACGATTGTCATCGTTTTCTTCATTGGCTTGGCGGCAGCCAAGCTGGTGGCGGGGCTCAAAAACGAGAAGGCAAAGATGGTGCTGGACGGTATTTTCACCCTGCCTTTGGTTCTCCCACCGACTGTGGCCGGATTCTTCCTCCTATATTTATTTGGGATCCGGCGCCCCATCGGGGCTTTTTTTGTTGAGTATTTCGGAGTCAAGATCGCATTTTCCTGGGGGGCAACCGTGCTGGCGGCAGTGGTGATCGCATTTCCGCTCATGTACCGTTCTGCCAGGGGCGCCCTGGAACAGGTAGATGAGAATCTGATATTTGCAGCCAGGACCCTGGGATTTTCCGAGTGGAGGATTTTCTGGAAGATCATGTTTCCCGCAGCGCTGCCGGGAATTGCAGGCGGCGGCATTCTGGCATTTGCCAGAGGACTGGGTGAGTTCGGGGCCACGGCTATGATCGCTGGAAATATTGCCGGCAAGACGCGGACACTGCCTCTGGCTGTCTATTCCGCAGTGGCGGCAGGGGATATGGAGACTGCTAACAAATATGTGGCCATCATTCTGCTGGTCTCTTTTTTGGTGGTGGTCCTTATGAATTATTTTACGGCAAAAGAGAGAACATACGGAAAGCGGGGAAAGAAAGCATGAGTCTGCAGGTGGATATCAAAAAAAGCTGGAAGGGTTTCTCCCTGCAGGTACGGTTTGAGACAGGGGAAGGACTTCTGGGTATACTGGGGGCTTCCGGCTGCGGCAAGAGTATGACCTTAAAGTGCATTGCGGGGATTGTGACACCTGACGAGGGGAGAATTTTATTAAACGGCAGGACGCTTTTTGACTCGGAGAAAAAAATAAATCTGAAGCCAAGAGACAGGAAAGTGGGATATCTTTTTCAGGATTACGCCCTCTTTCCCAATATGACGGTGAGGCAGAATATAAGCTGTGCTGTCAGGGGAAAGGAAAAGGAGAAACTGGCACAGGAGCAGATACATAACTTCCAGTTGGAGGGATTGGAGGACCAGTATCCACATCAGCTTTCCGGCGGACAGAAGCAGAGGACTGCCCTGGCCCGTATGATGGCCAATGAGCCGGAAGCCCTTCTTCTGGATGAACCGTTCTCTGCCCTGGACTATTATCTGAAGGAACAGCTTCAGGTGCAGATGCTGGATTTTTTGAAGGGATGCAGGAAAGATATGATACTTGTCACCCACAACAGGGACGAAGTGTACCGCCTGTGCGGGAATCTGATGATCATGGACAGTGGGGAGAAGATCAGTATGGGACCCACAAAAGAAATCTTTCGCTATCCCGGCTGTGTGGCTGCCGCGCGGCTGACAGGCTGTAAAAATTTTTCCAGAGCCAGAAAGCTGGATGACACCCATGTTGAGGCCATAGACTGGGGTTTTGTGCTGAGTGCAGAGAAGCCGGTCCCGGATGCCGTTTCTTTTGTGGGGATCCGGGCACATTACTTTACAGCATCCAAAGACGGGAGCCGGGAAAATACCTTTCCCGCGGAACTAGTGGAGACTGTGGAATCACCCTTTGAGATGAATGTGGTCATCCGGAAAAAAGGTATGACGGGGAAAGAGAGAAGCGAACAGATCTGGTGGAAGATGGCAAAAGAAAAGTGGGCGGATATGGAAGGAAGGATTCCCAAATTCCTCCATGTTTCTCCGGAGGATGTACTGCTTCTCACAGACCACTGATCATAGACGGCTGCCCCGGAGGCGCTTTTGCCCGGCAGGAATTCCAACAGGCATGGGGCCAGGGGGTTAAAGATATTTGACAACAGACTGATTACGGCGTAAACTAATAAAAACATTTATGCCGAATCCATACAGACCTGCGCGGCAGAATGTCCGGGCAGGCTTTTTATGTTTTGGTGCACATAAAACAGGCGGAAAATAAGAACGCCTTGTGGGACAGGAGAGGATTATATGGAACAGGATTTGAGAAGACAGGTTTTAAACATTCTGGAAAAAAACAGCAGGCTTTCCGCAGCAGAGATCGCAGCCATGACAGGTACAGATGAGCAGACAGTGGCAGACCTGATCTCCACACTGGAAAAAGAGGGGATCATCTGCGGATATCACACGCTCATCAACTGGGATAAGGAAAATGATGATTCCGTGACAGCCCTCATTGAGCTGAAGGTGACACCCCAGGGAGGCGACGGATACAACAAGATCGCAGAGCAGATATACCAGTATCCCCAGGTGGAGACACTGTATCTCATGTCAGGCGCCTATGATTTTCTGGTGCTGCTGAGGGGAAAGAGCATTAAGGACATTTCACTTTTCGTCTCAGAAAATCTGGCATCTATTGAGGAGGTGCAGAGTACAGCCACATATTTCACCCTTACAAAATATAAGGAGCAGGGAGTCAACCTTGCAAGGAAAAAACAGGACGGAAGAATGGTGATCACTTTATGAGAGAATTTGTCACAGAAAAAGTAAAACAGATCAAGCCATCCGGTATCCGGAAGTTTTTCGACATTGTCAGTGAAATGCCGGATGCCATCTCTTTGGGGGTGGGAGAACCGGATTTTGACACGCCCTGGCATATCCGTGAGGAGGGAATCCGTTCCCTGAAGGCCGGGAGAACATTTTATACCTCCAATGCAGGATTGATGCCTCTAAGACAGGAGATCAGCCGATACATAAAAGACAGACTACAGCTTGACTATGATCCGGAATCAGAGGTCATGGTCACAGTGGGGGGAAGCGAAGCCATTGACATTGCCTTCCGTACAGTTCTGGAACCTGGGGATGAGGTGGTCATCCCGGAACCTGCCTTCGTGTCCTATGTGCCCTGTGTGCAGCTTGCAGGGGGTGTGCCGGTGACTATTCCCTTAAAGGCTGAGAATGAATTCCGTCTGAAGCCATGGGAACTGGAAGCCGCCATAACACCTAAGACAAAGGCGCTGCTTTTATCCTATCCGAACAATCCTACCGGTGCTATTATGACAAGGGAGGACCTGCAGGCACTTCTGGACATCATTGAAAAGCACGATCTTCTGGTGATCTCCGATGAGATATACAACGAGCTGACTTATAATTCCAAACATGTGAGCATTGCGTCCCTTCCGGGAATGCAGAGAAGATGCGTGGTCATCAACGGATTTTCAAAGTCCTATGCCATGACAGGCTGGAGACTGGGGTATGCCCTGGCGCCCCGGGAGATCATGGAGCAGATGGTGAAGCTTCATCAGTTTGCCATCATGTCGTCCCCAACCACAAGCCAATATGCTGCCATAAGCGCCTTGAAAAACGGGAATTCCGACGTGATGGAAATGCGTCTTGCCTATGATCAGAGAAGGCGTTTCCTCCTTCACGAGATGGAAAGGCTGGGGATTCCATGCTTTGAGCCAAGAGGGGCTTTTTACATATTTCCAGATATCACAAAATTCGGCATGAGTTCTGAGGAATTTGCCACAGAGCTTCTCAGGGAGGAGAAGGTGGCAGTGGTTCCGGGCAGCGCCTTCGGTGAGTGCGGAGAGGGATTCATTCGGATATCCTACGCTTATTCCATAGAAGAACTGAAGGCCGCCCTGGCCCGGATCGAGGCTTTTTTGAAAAAAATACATCAAAATAAGTAGAAAATACTGGACAATTGGCGGATCAGATTATATTATAAGTTTTATACTTTAACCTGCAAAAGAGGCCGTGGGCCGGCCTCTTGGTCATTCTGTTCCGGTACATAAGACCAGAATGCGGATTGGAGAATAAGGAGGATATGAAAGTAATGAGAAAAGTAGTAAAATTCGGCGGCAGCTCCCTTGCCAGCGCAGAACAGTTTCGGAAAGTCGGCGATATCATCCGCGCTGACGAGAGCAGAAGATATGTGGTGCCCTCTGCACCGGGAAAGCGTTTTTCCGCAGACACGAAAGTCACCGATTTATTATATCAGTGCTACCAGGCGGCAGAGAAGGGCGGAGCGGAGTTTAACGCTGTTCTTTCCGAGATCAAGAGCCGTTATCAGGAGATCATAGACGGCCTGGAGCTTTCCATTTCCCTGGAAGAGGATTTTGGCATTATAGAAGAAAATTTTAAAAAACAGATCGGGGAGGAGTACGCAGCCTCCCGGGGTGAGTTCTTAAACGGCAAGGTTATGGCGGATTACCTGGGCTTTGAGTTTGTGGACGCTGCCCGTATCATCCGTTTTGACGGGGAGGGGCAGTTTGACGCGGAGATGACCAACCGGCTTACCAGAGAGTGCTTGAAAAATATGGAGTATGTGGTAGTACCCGGCTTTTACGGCGCCATGGAGGACGGTACGGTTAAGACCTTCTCAAGAGGCGGTTCCGATATCACAGGATCCATCGTCTCCGGCGCGCTGGATGTGGACTTATACGAGAACTGGACAGATGTATCAGGCTTTCTGGTGACAGACCCCAGGATCATCAAGGAACCGAAAGTTATTGACACCATTACTTATCGTGAGCTGCGTGAGCTGTCCTATATGGGAGCCACAGTGCTCCACGAGGAAGCAATCTTCCCAGTAAGAAAAGCGGGGATCCCCATCAATATCAGGAACACCAACGCGCCTGATGACGCGGGAACCATGATCGTGGAGGATACCTGCAAGAAACCAGCCTATACCATCACCGGCATTGCGGGTAAAAAAGGGTTCTGTTCCCTCTTTATTGAAAAATCCCTGATGAACTCAGAGATCGGCTTCGGCAGAAAGGTGCTGCAGGTTCTGGAGGAGCAGGGTATCTCTTTTGAACACGTGCCCTCAGGCATTGACACCATGACGGTATTTATCCATCAGGATGAGTTTGCGGAGAAGGAACAGCAGGTGATCGCAGGGATTCACCGCATGGTAAACCCTGATTATATGGAGCTGGAATCAGATTTGGCACTGATCGCAGTGGTTGGCCGCGGCATGCGTTCCAACAGAGGAACCGCAGCCAGGATCTTCGCAGCACTTGCCCATGCCAACATCAATGTCAAGATGATCGACCAGGGCTCCAGTGAGCTGAATGTCATCATCGGCGTGAAGAACGAAGATTTTGAAGGGGCAGTCAAAGCCATCTACGACATTTTCGTGACAACACAGCTTTAAGAAAAGAGGATATAAAAACAGCATGAAACTGGTTATCATAGAGCCGCTTGGGGTGGAAAAGGAAAAACTTCTGGCAATAGCCCGGGAATATGTATCTGCCCAGGTGGAAATTATATATTATGACACAAAAGTCACGGACACGGCATCCCTCATTGAGAGGGGAAAAGATGCGGATATCATTGTTGTATCTAATCTTCCCATGAATGGGGAGGTGATCCGCGGATGCGAAAAGCTAAAGCTTCTCTCTGTGGCATTTACCGGTGTGGACCATATTGATCTGCAGGCGTGCAGGAAAAAGGGTACTGTGGTGTGCAACTGCGCCGGATATTCCACGGCTGCGGTTGCGGATCTGGTGTTCGGCATGCTGATCGCCCTGTACAGGAATCTGATCCCCTGTAATGAGGTGGTGAGACATGAGGGAACCAAGGACGGCCTTGTGGGTATGGAGCTGGAAGGGAAAAAATTCGGAGTGATAGGCACCGGAGCCATCGGTATGCGCACAGCAAGGATCGCCCAGGCTTTTGGCTGTGAAGTCTTAGCTTGGAGCAGAACCAAAAAAGATATGCCGCAGGTGGCCTATATGCCGCTGGAGGAGCTGCTGGCAGCCTGTGATATCATCTCTCTCCATGTGCCGCTGACAGAGGAGACACGCGGGCTCATCGGAGAGAAGGAACTGGCTCTTATGAAGGAGAGCGCAGTGCTCATCAATACAGCTAGAGGCCCGGTGGTGGACAGTAATGCCCTTGCAGAGGCACTTCAGTCCGGAAAGATCGCGGGTGCCGCTGTGGATGTGTTCGAGACAGAGCCTCCTGTTGCGTCCGACCATCCGCTTTTGCAGGCTAAGAATCTGATCGCCACTCCTCATGTGGCGTTTGCCACAAAAGAGGCGATGGTGAAGCGCGCGCATACGGTCTTTGAAAACGTAAAAGCCTGGGAGACGGGAAAAGCGCAGAATGTAATATAGAGCTGACAGCAGGAGGAAGCAAAATGAACAAATATATGAATATGAACAACAAAAACATGAGCAGGAAAAACGGAACCCTGAAGTGGGTGGGGCTTGTGGAGCTGATCATGGGTGCTTTGAACTTGTCAAACGGTCTGTTGTCCATGTATGTCCTGTTCTCACAGGGCCAGGCAGTGCTGGATGAGATACAGAAGAATAATAATATTACAGTGACCATGTCGGAGATGACCATTTCTGTTTTGGTGACAGTGGTGCTGGGAGCCGCTATGCTGGCTGCAGGTCTGATCGCCATGATGTTTAACGGCATCAAAGGAAAAGAGAAGCTGCCGTTTGTCATGGGGATCATTCTTTTGGTATGCATCCTGGCATCCAATATCATCAATATTGTCATGCTGAGAAGCACTTTCAGTCTCTCCTTTATCCTGTGGGTAGTGATCCACGGCCTGTATCTGTATGGCGCTTACCGCAACAAGCAGAATATAGAGACTGAGAATCTGTAGAAGAGAGTGGATAAAATGGAAGTTTACAGACATAAGACCCAGTATTATGAGACGGACCAGATGGGCATTATCCATCACTCCAACTACATCCGCTGGTTTGAAGAGGCCAGGACAGACTTTCTTGAGAAGCTGGGGATGGGATATGACAAGATGGAGGCAGAGGGGATCATAAGCCCTGTGCTCTCCGTGTCCTGTGAGTACAGGACCATGACCCATTTCGGGGAGACTGTGGCTGTTGCCGTTGCCCTCACAAAGTATAACGGCGTCAGGCTGGAACTGGAATACACGGTCACCAATGCCGACAGCGGGGAAGTGCGGGCAGTGGGAACCTCAGAGCATTGTTTTTTGGACAGGGAGGGCAATATCCTTTTTCTGAAGCGGAGCAGTCCTGAGTATCATAAAATGCTGGAAGCATATGCGAAAAGATAAAAAAATTTCCGGATCCTCTTGACAGGAGGCCGGAATTTTTTTATACTGTAAGTGTACTAAGACACATAGTACACTAGATACACACAAACAGGAACAAGAAGAAAAGAGGAAACTCTATGATTGTGATTGATTACCAGAACCGAAAACCGATTTACGAACAAATTGTAGAGCGTTTTCAGATGCTGATCGTAAGAGGCGTGTTGGAACCGGATTCTCAGATGCCGTCTGTCCGTTCTCTGGCAACGGAGCTGTCCATCAACCCCAATACGATTCAGAAAGCATACACCATTCTGGAGCAGCAGGGATACATTTACCCCGTTAAGGGAAGAGGGAATTTTGTGTCCGGCGGCAGGAATCTTGTGGAACAGAAGAAGGAAAACTTCTTTCAGAAGCTGAGGATCGTTATCAGAGAAGGGATTGAACTCGGTGTAACAAAAGAGGAGTGTGTGGGCCGGACTGCGGCGCTGTACGAGGAGGTTAGCCATGATTAGAGCAGAACATTTGTCAAAAGCCTTTGGGGAGATAAAGGCTGTGGACAACATTGACATTGAGATTCCGGATAACAGCATATTTGGTCTGGCGGGAACGAACGGTGCAGGAAAGAGTACCTTTCTGCGTCTTTTATCCGGTGTTTTGAAACCGGATCAGGGGAGTATTATGATAGACGAAAAGCCTGTCTACGAGCAGGAGGAGATAAAGCGGGAGATTTTCTTTCTGCCTGACAGCGCATATTTCATTCCCAATGCCACAGGACGGTCCATGGCGGACTGGTACGCAGTCTATTATCCCAAATTTGACAGGAAGCGGTTTGACGAGCTGGCGAAAAAGCTGGATTTAGATACCGGAAGAAAGATACATACCCTTTCAAAAGGAATGAAGCGTCAAGTATCCATGCTCCTGGGCGTCTGCGCGGGCACAAAGTATCTCTTTTGTGATGAGACCTTTGACGGTCTTGACCCGGTAATGCGGCAGGCAGCCAAAAGTATTCTGGCCTATGAAGTCACAGAGCGGGAGTTTACCCCTGTGATCGCCTCCCATAACTTAAGGGAGCTGGAGGACATCTGTGACCATGTGGGGCTTCTGCACAAGGGCGGTGTTCTTCTGTCAAGGGAAGTGGAGGATATGAAGCTTCACATCCACAAGATCCAGTGTGTGATCCAGAATCCCGTGCTGGAAGAAGAGCTGTTAAGGGAACTGGAAGTGATACAGCACGAGAAACGTCTGTCCCTGATGACTCTGATCGTCAGAGGGGAAAAAGACAGGATCATGGAGATCGTGGAGAGCAAGTTCCCGGTATTTGCGGAAATGATTCCGCTGACCCTGGAAGAAATCTTTATCAGTGAAACGGAGGTAGCGGGATATGACATCAAAGATCTCTTTTACTAAGATGGTGCTGCAGAATGTGAAGGAAAGAGGTGCATGGCTTCTTGTCTCATTTCTGGCAATGCTGATGGCGCTTCCGGTCCAGACTATGATGCGGCTGGACAATGTGGCTGCTTACGGCCTGAAACCAAAGGAGCTGGAAAAGGAAGCAGCCAATGTGTTTTTGAATGTCACTGGATTTGACAACATTTTTCTGCTGCTTTTGGTGGTGGTCTCTGCCTTCTGCCTGGGAATGACCGGTTATATGTACCTGTATTCCAAGGAGAAGACCGATTTTTATCACAGTCTGCCCCTGAAGAGAGAGCGGATGTATTTTGTGCCTTACGTGAGCGGGATACTGATCTTTGCTCTGCCTTATCTTTTGAACCTGCTGCTGGCACTGCTTGCGGGAGCAGTCAAGGGAACGTTTCCCGAGGGCGCGATTTCCATGGCCTTTGGCGCGTTTTTGAACCATATGGTGTTCTTTCTGGTATTTTATCATGTGGCTATACTGGCTGTGATGCTCACCGGGAATCTGTTCACCGGCGCAATGGCATATGCTGCTTTTCTGAGCTATGGATTTATCATAAAAGAGGTTTTTATAGGAATGGCGGAACGGTTTTTCCAAACCGTGGTGCCTTCCATGTTGCAGGGCGGGTCTGTCAGTATCTTCAGATTATCCTTCCACACAGGCGGATGGACGTTTTCCCCGCTGTATGCCTATTACCGGTCAATTTCGGATGCGGTAGGCATATCGGGCAGAAATATCCCATGGCTGTATATGGGGATCGGAGCCGCGTCCGCTATTGTGGTTTTGGCTCTCTGCATTCTGGTATTCCGTCTGCGTCCGTCAGAAAGTTATCACAAGGCAATTGCTTTTAAAAAGCTGGAGCCGTTTATAAAGACGGCAGTGGTATTTCCCTTTTCTGTTTTGTTTGCTCTGGGCATCAGTTCAGGGATCGGAAAACACGTATTCGGTTGGTTTGTGGTGATCCTTGTGTTCACTGCCTGGGTATTATCCACTGCCATGGACTTTTTGTACCGCATGGATATCCGGGAAAGTCTGCGGCCCCGCATCTCAACAGGTATAGTCCTGGGAATGCTGGCGGTCACCACGATCATTTACCGCTTCGATGTTCTGAAAGCAGATACCTATCTCCCGAAAGAGGACAAGATAGAATCTATGTCTGTCTATATTGAAAAGATGAACGGTCTCTACAGTTATCCGTATGATTCTGCCTATAACAGAGGAAGCAGCCAGATGAAAGCGTATCTGGACAACACTAAATTTGAAAAATTCCAGGATATTTACAGCCTGGCTAAAATGGGTGTGGAGGTCCAGAAGGATAACGACGGTTTCCTGAAACTGAAGGATGAAGAGTCAGTTCTCTATTACTGTGTGAGATATCATTTGAAGTCAGGAAGAGATGTGTACCGGTACTATGAGATCAAGCAGGATGATGCGGCGGTTTCCCTGATGGGAAAGATTTATGACAGTTGGGAATATAAGGAGCAGACCCTTCCTGTGGAATTTATAGATGAGGAGAAGATCACAGAGATTTCTCTTAAAGATATCCACACTACCAATAAACAGGTTACAACCTCAGAAGAAATGATGAGGAAAATATTCAAGACCTACAAAAATGAATGGGAGAGCCTGAGCTTTGAGGAGAGTACAAGCCAGCAGGTTGTGGGATTTTTGTATGTGGACAGTCTTACGGGGGATAAGAACCTGAAAGATTCGGATTCCTCTGTGGACTATGGAAGTGTACAGACACAGTCCCTCCCTCTGTATGAAGGATTTGTGAACACCAGAAAGCTTTTGGAGGAGGCAGGATGCCCTGTCTATACTGCAGAAGATGTGGACAAGATAGAAAAAGTGGTGCTGACTTCAGCAGATGAGGTTGGAAATGAGGAGGACTTTACCTTCACAGAACCGAAGGATATAAAGGAAACACTGGAAAAATCCATGTTTGACCAGTACAGCAATCCCGCCACGGACAGCTATCCTAATTATTCAAAGAGTGTCCGTATTTACTGGAAGGATGATACAGGTGAGTCAAAAGACAGAGTTTATCTTGGCAAAGACCTGCCCTCCTGTGTAAAAAAGGTACTGAAAACCGAAGATTGACGAACCGTCTGATATAGATAAAAACAGGGGCTGCCGCAGGAATATGCGGCGGCCCTTTGTCGTGGTTGACAAGGCGGGAACAAAGAGGGTAAAATATAAATATCAATGATTCCGGCCCCAGTGATATCCGGCGGAAGGAAGAGGAAAACAACATGAAGAGACAATTATCCTTTGAGAATGAAAAGGAACTGATACTGGTGGGAAAGGCACTCTCCTCGGAGATCCGGATCCGGATCCTGAAGCTTCTGGACGAAAATCCCCTGTGTGTCAATGAGATCGCAGAGATCCTGCAGATCCCGCCCTCCTCAGCAGCTTTAAATGTGCGGGTGCTGGAGGAAGCAGGGCTGATCCGGACTGAACTGAAACCGGGAGTGCGCGGCTCTATGAAGCTCTGTATTCGACAGAACGAGGAACTGGTGATCCATCTGCAGCAGTTGAGAGGCAAAAAGCATGAGGAGATCATCTCCATGCCTGTAGGCAATTATGTGGACTATAAGATCACGCCCACCTGCGGTATGGTCAATGACGAGGAGTATATTGACGGAGAGGACGAGCCAAGGTGTTTTTATGACCCCAGGCGGACCACGGCAAAGCTGGTCTGGTTTTCTTCCGGTTATCTGGAATACCGGTTTCCAAATGCGGGGATCCAGGGGAGCCGGGTGAAGCGTCTGGAAATTTCCGCGGAGCTGTGCTCTGAGACAGCGGATTATGATCTGGACTGTCCCTCAGACATTACGCTTTGGGTCAACGGTGTGGACGCGGGAACCTGGACCTGTCCAAGTGATTTCGGAGGCAGAAGGGGGAAACTCAATCCTGACTGGTGGGAGGATAAGAATTCCCAGTATGGTAATCTGAAAAAATGGGTCATGGACCAGAACGGAACCTATCTGGATGGAGAGAAGGTGAGCAGTGTGCCCGTATCCGGGTATGACCTGGTGGAAGGCCCTTACATTTCCGTGCGTATCGGTATTAAGGAGGAGGCGGCCCATATCGGTGGTGTAAATATCTTCGGCAGCAGTTTTGGGGACTTCCCACAGGATATCCTTATGCGGATTGAATATTGAAAAAAATATTTCCTGTGCTATAATAAAAGAACAGGAAAAATGTTTTAAAACAAAATTATTATAACGAATGCCCTGACAGACGGCACTCGTTGTATAGGAACATAGGAGGTAGGGAGGATGAAGCGAAAACTGCAAAACCGGTTTTGCGAGCTGTTTGGCGCTAACGGCGACATCCGTTTCTATTTTTCACCCGGCCGTGTGAACCTGATCGGGGAGCACACAGACTACAATGGAGGACATGTATTGCCATGTGCCCTCACGAATGGTACATATGGAGCGGCAAGGGTCCGGAAGGACCGGAAGCTGCGCCTTTACTCTGAAAATTTCAGCAACGCGGGGGTTTTTGAGACCAGCCTGGATGACCTGGCATATCATGACAGGGCGGGATGGACCAACTACCTGAAGGGGGTCATCTGGACATTCTGCACCAAGGGCTATCCTGTGGAGAAGGGTCTTGACCTGGTGATCGGGGGCAATATCCCCAATGGCTCAGGGCTTTCCTCCTCCGCCTCCATAGAGCTTCTTATGGCTATGGTTTTAAAAGATTTGTATGGCTTTTCTGATCTGACAAAAACAGATATGGCACTCTTTGGACAGTATGCGGAGAACAAGTTCTGCGGTATGAACTGCGGGATCATGGACCAGTTTACTGTTGCAATGGGGAAGAAAGGCCATGCCATTTTCCTGGATACCAGCAATCTGAATTATGAATATGTGCCCGTCAAACTGGGGAATGCGTCCCTTATCATTTCTGTCAGCAATAAGAAAAGAAGGCTGACGGATTCCAAGTATAATGAAAGGCGAAGGGAATGCGAGGCAGCGCTCAAAGAGCTTCAGTCAGCAGTAAATATCCGTTCTCTGGGAGAGTTGACGGGGGAGGCCTTTGAGGAGGTCAGGGAGATCATCAAAGACCCGGTGCATTTAAAGCGGGCACGTCATGCAGTCTATGAGAATCAGCGGACCATACAGGCGGAAAAAGCGCTCAAAGAGCGTGACCTGAAGCTGTTCGGCAGGCTTATGAATGAGTCACACATCTCGCTGAGAGATGACTACGAAGTTACAGGAAGGGAACTGGACACTCTGGCAGAAGCAGCCTGGAACCAGCCCGGTGTACTGGGATCCCGCATGACAGGGGCAGGCTTTGGCGGCTGCACGGTCAGTATTGTGGAGAATGGCTTTGTAGACGCGTTTATACGGAATGTTGGCTCTTTTTATAAGAAAAAAATCGGTTACAGTGCGGATTTCTACAAGGTGGAGATCGGTGCGGGTGCCGGAAGAATCGGATAACAGGAAGGGGAAATACTATGTTGAACAACAGTATTAAAAAACTTGTGCAGTACGGATTGGAGACAGGCCTGGTGCCTGCGTGTGAGAGAAATTATACCATCAACCTGCTTCTGGACCTGTTCCGTCAGGACGACTACGAGGAGCCTGAGGAGGAGTACAAAGATGTGGATCTGGAGGAAACCCTGGACGAGCTGCTTTGCGAGGCTGTAAAACGCGGCCTGATCGAGGACAGCATCGGTTACCGCGATTTGTTTGACACAAAGATCATGAACTGTCTCATGCCGCGTCCGGCACAGGTGCAGGATAAATTCTGGAAGGAATATGAGAAATCCCCGGAGACAGCTACAGATTTCTTCTACAAGCTGAGCCAGGACAGCGATTATATCCGCCGCTACCGTATTAAAAAGGATAGAAAATGGACAGTGGACAGCCCTTACGGCACCATTGACATCACTATCAATCTTTCAAAACCGGAAAAAGACCCAAAAGCCATTGCAGCGGCTAAAAACGCAAAACAGAGCAGCTATCCCAAATGCCTTCTCTGCATGGAGAACGAGGGATACGCAGGCCGCCTGAACCATCCGGCCAGAGAAAACCACAGGATCATACCGATCACCATCAATGAGAGTGGGTGGGGATTCCAGTATTCCCCTTATGTATATTACAATGAACACTGCATCGTGTTTAACGGACAGCATGTCCCTATGAAAATCGAGAGGAACGCTTTTGTAAAGCTCTTTGACTTTGTAAAACTGTTTCCTCACTATTTCCTGGGGTCCAATGCGGATCTGCCTATAGTGGGCGGCTCTATCTTAAGCCATGATCACTTCCAGGGCGGACATTATACCTTTGCCATGGCGAAAGCACCCATGGAGGAGAGTGTTGTCATACCCGGGTATGAGGACGTGGAGGCAGGCATTGTACACTGGCCCCTGTCTGTGCTTCGTATCCGCCATAAGGACGAGAAGCGCCTCATAGATCTGGCAGCGCATGTACTTGAGAACTGGAGAGGCTATACAGACGAGGAGGCCTTCATCTTTGCTGAGACGGACGGGGAGCCTCACAATACCATCACCCCCATTGCCAGAAAAGTGGGAGATACCTTTGAACTGGATCTGACACTCAGAAACAATATCACCACAGAGGAGCACCCCCTGGGTGTCTATCATCCTCATGCGGAGTACCATCATATCAAAAAAGAGAACATCGGTCTCATTGAGGTTATGGGGCTGGCGGTACTTCCCGCAAGGCTGAAAGACGAGCTGGAACTGCTGGCATCCTACATTCTGGAGGGCAGAGATCCGGCAGAAAATGAGATGCTGGAAAAGCATGCCGACTGGGTAAAAGAATTCCTGCCAAAATACGGGGATATCAATGAGAACAATGTGATGGATATTCTCCAGGAGGAGGTAGGACAGGTCTTTGTCAAGGTGCTGGAGGATGCAGGCGTGTACAAATGCACTCCTGAGGGAAGGGCTGCGTTCAAAAAATTCCTTGCTACATTATAGATTATTGGTTATAATAAGATACAAAAAAGACAGGTCGAGCGCCTGTCTTTTTTGTTAAAGATATGCTATACTAAACTATATTGCTGACAGAAGAGAGTGTGAATACAGAATATGAAGGAAAAAAGAGTGGCAGATTCCCAGACGGAGCAGACGTATCTCATGCGTCCCAAGTATCTGAATGGCTACGGCAAGCTTTTCGGCGGGCAGCTCATGGGCTGGATCGACGAGATTGCCAGTATTGTAGCCATGCGGCACAGCGAATCTGAGATCACGACTGCTGCCATAGATAATTTGAATTTTAAGGAGAGTGCCTCTGTGGACGATGTGATCGTCCTGAGAGGAAAGATCACCCATGTGGGGCGTACTTCCATGGAAGTACGGGTGGATACCTATGTGGAGAGCCGCCAGGGGACCAGAAAAATCATTAACCGGGCCTATGTAGTCATGGTGGCGGTAGATGACTGCCAGCATCCCATACCGGTGCCGGGACTTCTGGTAGAGACTGAGGCGGAGAGAGCCGAATGGGAGGGCGGAGAGAAGCGCTATGCCCTCCGCAAACAGCGGCGGATAGAAGGATATTGACCAAGAAGGAGATTAAAATGAGCGAAAAAATCCTGCTGATAGACGGACACAGTATACTGAACAGAGCTTATTACGGCCTGCCTGAACTTACCAACGCAGAGGGGCTTCACACCAATGCCATATATGGTTTTTTAAACATTCTGTTCAAGACCATAGAGGAGGAGAAACCGGATTATCTGACGGTGGCTTTTGATCTGCACGCGCCTACTTTCAGGCATGAGATGTACGATGCTTACAAAGGCACCAGAAAGCCAATGCCCCAGGAGTTAAGGGAGCAGGTACCGGTGATGAAGGACGTGCTGGCCGCCATGGGTGTCTGCATGATCTCCATGGAGGGGTATGAGGCAGATGACCTCCTTGGAACCCTTGCAAAGAAAAGTGAGGCAAAGGGCATGGAAGTGACCGTCCTCTCCGGGGACAGGGATCTTCTGCAGCTTGCCAGCAGCCATATCTGCATCAGGATCCCCAAGACCAGGTTTGGCAAGACCACAGTGGAGGATTATTTCGCAGATGATGTAAAGGAAAAATATCAGTTAAGCCCGGAGCAGATCATTGAGCTGAAAGCACTCATGGGCGATGCGTCTGACAATATCCCGGGGCTTCCGGGAGTGGGAGAGAAGACGGCAACGAAAATCCTGCTGGAATACGGAAGTGTGGAAAATGCCCACGCCCATGCAGAGGACATTAAGCCCAACAAGGCAAAAAATGCTTTTCTGGAGCATTATGATCTGGCTGTTTTAAGTAAAAAGCTGGCTACTATCAACACGGACAGCCCTGTGGAGTACGACTGGGAAAATGCGCGGATCAGGGATTTTTATACCCAGGAAGCCTATGAATTTTTCAAAGAACTGGAATTCAAAAACTTCCTTTCCCGTTTTGAGGATACCAGTGCCCCGGCAGAGGCTCAGAAAAGCTTTTCCACTGTGACAGAGCTTGATAAAGCAGAGGAAATCTTTGCAAAAGCCAAGAAAAAACCGGAGCTGGGACTTCATATTTTGAAGGAAAACGGGGCGTTTCTGGGACTGGGTCTTGCCTGGCAGGAGGAGGACAGTGTTGTGTCATACTGCTTCCTGCCCCAGGGATTTCTGACGGAGCCTTATCTGCTTGAACAGGCACAGATGCTTTGCCGGGAGGCTGCCATGGTCTCCTCCCTTGATGTAAAGTCCATGCTGCGCCAGATGGATTTGGAGAACCATACAAAGATGTTTGATGCGGGGATCGCAGCGTATCTGTTAAACCCGCTGAAATCTTCCTACACTTACGACGACATTGCCAAGGAGTACCTGGGAGAAATGCTTCCCGCCAAGGAAGACCTGCTGGGAAAACTGAATTATACAAAGGGAATGAAAGAACAGGAGGAACAGGCTGCCTTATCTGTCTGCTACATGGCATATGTGGCCCTGAAAAGCAGGGAACCCCTTAAAAAGGCCCTGGAGGAGACCAAGATGCTGCACCTGTTCACTGATATAGAGATGCCGCTTCTCTTTACCCTCTCCGATATGGAGAAGGAGGGAATCCGTGTAAATGCCCAGGCCTTAAAAGAGTATGGGGACCAGCTCTATGTGAGGATCCAGGAGCTGGAAAAAGAAATCTATAGGGAGGCAGGGGAGGAATTCAATATCAATTCTCCAAAACAGCTTGGAGTCATTTTATTTGAGAAGCTGCAGCTGCCCGGCGGCAAGAAGACAAAGACAGGATATTCCACAGCAGCGGATGTGCTGGAGAAACTGGCACCTGATCATAAGCTGGTGGCCGATATCCTGGAATACAGACAGCTTGCAAAGCTGAAATCCACCTATGCGGACGGTCTTGCAGTCTATATCGGGGAGGATGAGAGAATCCATTCCACCTTTAACCAGACCATCACCGCCACGGGGCGTATCAGCAGCACAGAGCCGAACCTGCAGAATATCCCCATTCGTATGGAACTCGGAAGGCTGATCCGGAAGGTGTTTATCCCAAAAGACGGATATGTGTTTACCGATGCGGACTATTCCCAGATCGAGCTTCGTGTGCTGGCCCATATGTCAGGGGATGAAAAGCTGATCCAGGCCTATCAGGAGGCTCAGGATATCCACCGTATGACTGCGTCCCAGGTATTCCACGTGCCTTTTGATGAGGTGACGGATCTGCAGAGGCGCAATGCCAAGGCTGTCAACTTTGGGATCGTCTATGGGATCAGTTCCTTTGGCCTTTCCCAGGATCTGAGCATCACCAGGAAAGAGGCGGCCCAGTATATAGAAAAATATTTTGAGACATACCCGAAAATCAAAGGATTTCTGGACGGGCTGGTGGCAGAGGCAAAAGAGAAGGGATATGTGACCACCATGTTCGGCAGAAGACGTCCTGTTCCTGAGTTAAAATCCAGCAATTTTATGCAGCGATCCTTCGGCGAGCGTGTAGCCATGAATTCGCCGATCCAGGGGACCGCGGCTGATATTATCAAGATCGCCATGATACGGGTATGGAAAGCGCTGAAAGAACAGAATCTGAGATCACGTCTGCTTCTGCAGGTGCACGATGAACTTCTGGTGGAGACAGCAGAGGAGGAAAAGGAGCAGGTATCCGCGATCCTGGAAAAAGAGATGAAAAATGCCGCCAGTCTGGCTGTATCACTGGAGATTGATATGCATACAGGCAGCAACTGGTACGAGGCAAAATAAATACGCAGATCAGAGCAGACACGGCAGCTCAGATACCTGAACTGTTATAAGGGGAGTACAACGGATAAAGGAGGAATTGTTATGAGAGTCATAGGTGTGACCGGAGGGGTAGGCTCCGGAAAAAGCTTTGTACTAAATTATATTGAAGAGCATTTTGACGCGCGGGTGGTAAAGGCAGATGACGTGGGGCATCTGCTGATGATGCCCGGACAGGCGTGCTATGAGCCGGTTGTCCGGCTTTTTGGAGACTGGATCGTGAATGAGGACGGGTCTCTCAACAGAGAAACTATCGCGCAGATCGTATTTGAAAAGAAGGATATGTTGGAAAAACTGAATAAGATCATTCACCCGGCAGTGAAGAAATATATTGTCAAAGAGATCGAACGCTCCAAAAAAGAGGAGACAGAATTCTTCTTTATTGAGGCAGCTTTATTATTAGAAGATAATTATGATGAAATTTATGATGAAATGTGGTATATTTATTGCGAAAAAGAAGTGCGCATGGAGAGACTTCGCCGGGACAGGGGTTATTCTGAGGAAAAAGCCCAAAGAGTGATGGAAAATCAGCTGTCTGAGGATGAGTTTGAAGCCAGGTGTGACTTTTTACTATATAACGACGAAGATGTGGCGCATACCTATCTTCAGATTGAGCGAAGGATGAGAACATATTATGAATCTATGTAGTATTGCCAGCGGAAGCAGCGGTAATTGTATTTATGTGGGCAGCGACAAGGCGGGCATTCTGGTGGATGTGGGGATCAGCGGCAAGAAGATCGAAGAGGGACTCAACACCATTGACCGTACCACTAAGGACTGTGACGGTATCCTGATCACCCATGAGCACTCTGACCACATCAAGGGTTTGGGCGTTATCTCCAGAAAGTATAAGATCCCTATTTACTGTACCCAGGGAACCATGGAGGAGATGCAGCGAATGTCCACTCTCGGCAAGATGCCGGAAGGCCTGTACCGGGTTATACGGGCAGATGAACCCTTTTCCATAGGGGATTTGGACATACATCCCTTTGACATCTCCCACGACGCGGCAGAGCCGGTGGGCTACAGGGTGAACCATGGAGGCAAGTCAGTGGGGATCGCCACGGATCTTGGCAAGTATAATGATTACATAGTGGAACAGCTACAGGGACTGGATGCCCTTTTGCTGGAGGCAAACCACGACGTGAATATGCTGCAGGTGGGAAGTTATCCCTATTACTTAAAACAGAGAATCTTAGGAGAGAGAGGCCATCTGTCCAATGAGTCCGCGGGCAGGCTTTTGTGCCGTCTGCTCCATGACAAGATGAAACAGATCATGCTGGGTCATCTGAGCCGGGAGAACAACTACGAGGCACTGGCTTATGAGACTGTATGCTCAGAGGTGACCATGGGGGAAAATCCATGGTGTTCCTCAGATTTTAAGATTTCCGTGGCGCACAGAGACTGTGCATCGGAGCTGATCACCGTATAAAAGATTGCCGTAACGGTTTAATATCCACTCGGTTACGGTCAAAATTCACCATACAAATAAGAATACATCTGCGAGGAGAAAAAAATGAAGAAGACAATTATCAGTGTAGTAGGACAGGATACCGTAGGGATCATTGCCAGAGTGTGTACATATTTGGCAGAGAACAATATTAACATCCTGGACATTTCCCAGACCATCATTGACGGTTATTTTAACATGATGATGATCACAGACACCAGCAGATCAGAGAAGAAGCTGGACCGGATTTCAGAGGAGTTATCCAAACTGGGTGAGGAGATCGGAGTTATGATCCACGCACAGCATGAGGATATCTTTACGAAAATGCACAGAATCTAAGCTGGAGAACCCGGGAAAGGACAAGAGAAAAATATGATTAACATTTTTGAAGTAAATGAGACCAATAAGATGATAGAGCAGGAAAATCTGGATGTGCGTACTATTACCATGGGTATCAGCCTTCTGGATTGTATTGATTCCGACCTGCAGCAGGTAAACAGAAAAATCTACAATAAGATCACCACCCTGGCAAGGAACCTGGTGGAGACCGGCGATGAGATTTCCGGAGAGTACGGGATCCCTGTTGTGAACAAGAGAATATCCGTAACCCCCATTGCACTGGTAGGCGGTGCGGCCTGCAAAGCGCCGGAGGATTTCGTGACGCTGGCAGAGACTCTGGACCGGGCAGCAAAAGAGGTAGGGGTAAACTTTATCGGCGGTTATTCCGCTCTGGTCTCAAAAGGCATGACAAAGGCGGATGAAATGCTGATCCGTTCCATTCCGGAAGCCCTGGCAGCCACAGAGCGGGTATGCAGTTCTATCAATCTCGGCTCCTCCAAGACAGGCATCAACATGGATGCCGTGAAGCTCATGGGAGAGATCGTACTGGCCACTGCCCAGGCCACAAGGGAGCAGGATTCCCTGGGATGTGCAAAGCTGGTGGTGTTCTGCAACGCCCCGGATGACAATCCTTTTATGGCAGGTGCTTTCCACGGAGTGACAGAGGCAGATGCCATTATCAACGTAGGTGTATCAGGACCGGGTGTAGTGAAGACGGCTCTGGAAAAAGTGCGCGGAAAAGATTTTGAGGTTTTGTGTGAGACCATCAAGAAGACAGCCTTCAAAGTGACACGTGTAGGCCAGCTGGTAGCCCAGGAGGCGTCAAAGCGTCTCGGAATCCCCTTTGGCATTGTGGATCTGTCCCTGGCACCTACGCCGGCCATCGGAGACAGTGTGGCGGATATTCTCCATGAGATCGGTGTGGAATATGCAGGCGCGCCCGGTACAACAGCAGCCCTTGCGCTTCTCAACGACCAGGTGAAGAAGGGCGGCGTTATGGCCTCCTCCTATGTGGGCGGCTTAAGCGGTGCGTTCATTCCGGTCAGCGAGGACCAGGGTATGATCGATGCGGTTAATGCCAATGCCCTGACCATAGAGAAGCTGGAAGCCATGACCTGCGTCTGCTCTGTGGGCCTGGACATGATCGCCATACCGGGTGACACCAAAGCAAGCACGATCTCCGGCATTATTGCAGATGAATGCGCCATCGGTATGGTGAACCAGAAGACAACGGCTGTTCGTCTGATCCCCGTTATCGGAAAAGGTGTGGGGGAGACTGTGGAATTCGGAGGGCTTTTGGGCTATGCGCCGATCATGCCTGTGAACCAATACTCCTGTGAAGCATTTGTAAACAGAGGCGGAAGAATACCAGCTCCTATCCACAGCTTTAAGAATTAAAAACAGAGTGATAATACAGGGACCGGGTTCCGTTGATGGACCGAGGTCCCTGTATTTTTTTAACTCATGGAAATTTTCACCAGAAAAAGTGAAAAAGTTGTTGACAAATTATGTTAGCGTGTGCTAACTTATAAGTAGTTAGAAAAACCTAACTTCGATGACGATGGATAATGAAGGAGTGATGAATATGCCTTTGACTATGGCTTCAACAGGAGAGACAAAGCAGATCAAAAAAGTAGGCGGCAGAGAAGAGATAAGACGTCACCTGGAGAATCTGGGCTTTGTGACAGGTACTGACGTGACCGTTGTTTCCCAGTTAGGCGGAAACGTGATCGTCAGCGTGAAGGATTCCAGGATCGCCATCAGCAGTGAGATGGCCAACCGGATCATGGTTTGACACAGGTTCCGGTTCTGAGATAGATTTGGGCCGCGCCTGATCAAAGGCGGGGTTGTATAGGAAGAGGAGGATATGCAGACATGGAGACACTGCGGAATGTAAAATGCGGACAGAGCGTCAAAGTGGTTAAACTACACGGAGAAGGCGCTGTGAAACGCCGCATCATGGATATGGGGATCACAAAGGGAACGGATGTCTATGTGAGAAAAGTAGCGCCCTTTGGTGACCCGGTAGAGGTTACGGTGAGAGGCTATGAGCTTTCCCTTCGGAAGGCAGACGCGGAGATGATCGAGATTCAGTAGATATGCTGCTGGCTTAAGAGCTGCGGCATTTTTTCAGGGCTTATGGTTAGAATGCTCTAACCATATTTTTTGAAAAATAGGTTAGCGAAAGCTAATCCGGAAATACATAAAGGGGTGATAAGCCCGCCTTATGCACAAGGATCCAAAACATTTATGCAGAGGGAGAGAGATAGAGGAGGAAGAGAAGATGTCAGTTAAAATTGCGCTTGCCGGCAACCCGAACTGTGGTAAGACTACGCTGTTCAATGCCCTTACAGGGTCCAACCAGTTTGTGGGAAACTGGCCCGGTGTTACAGTAGAAAAAAAGGAAGGAAAGCTAAAAGGAAACAAGGATGTGATCATCATGGACCTTCCGGGGATTTATTCCCTGTCTCCTTATACACTGGAGGAAGTGGTGGCCAGAAACTATCTGATCGCAGAGCGCCCTGACGCCATACTGAATATTGTAGATGGCACGAACCTGGAGAGGAATCTGTATCTGTCCACCCAGCTTATGGAGCTTGGCATTCCCGTGATCATGGCAGTGAACATGATGGATGTGGTGGAAAAAAACGGAGATATCATAAAGATTGGAGAATTATCCAGACAGCTTGGATGTGAAGTGGTTGAAATCTCCGCTTTGAAGGGAACCGGGATCAAAGAGGCGGCTGACAAAGCGGTGCGTATAGCCGGAAAGAAAAGTGCAGGCGCGCCGGTCCACAGATTCCAGAAACGTGTGGAGGAAGCGCTGGATGAGATCGAATCTTTGTTGGACAGCAAGATTCCGGAAGGTCAGAGACGCTTTTACGCAGTAAAGCTGTTTGAGAGAGATAATAAAATCGGTGAGACCACAACAGGACTGCCGGATGTGGAGGCGATCATCGCTGCTGTGGAAAAAGATTTGGATGATGACTCCGAAAGTATAATCACCAATGAGAGATATACATATATAGGAACAGTTATAAAAAAAGCATACACGAAAAAAAGCAGAGGGAAGATGACCACCTCAGATAAGATTGACGGGATCGTCACAAACCGTTTCCTTGGCCTTCCTATCTTCTTTGCTGTGATGGCACTGGTATATTATGTGTCTGTCAGTACCGTAGGCGGATGGGCCACAGACTGGGTGAATGATGGCGTGTTTGCAGACGGATGGAATTTCCTGGGTATCTCTTCCCTGCACGTCCCTGCCATACCTGAACTGCTGAACAACGGATTGGAAGCTGTCAACTGCGCAGCATGGCTTCAGAGCCTGATCGTGGACGGCATCGTTGCCGGCGTTGGCGCTGTACTTGGATTTGTGCCGCAGATGCTGGTACTGTTTCTCTTTTTAGCCTTCCTGGAGGGATGCGGATACATGGCCCGTGTTGCCTTTATTATGGACCGTATCTTCCGTAAATTCGGCCTTTCGGGAAAATCCTTCATACCGATGCTGATCGGGACAGGATGCGGTGTTCCGGGGATCATGGCCTCAAGGACCATAGAGAACGACAGAGACCGCAAGATGACCATTATGACCACCACATTCATTCCGTGCAGCGCAAAACTGCCGATCATCGCCCTTATTGCAGGTGCCCTGTTCGGCGGCGCATGGTGGGTGGCACCCAGTGCCTACATTGTGGGTGTTCTGGCTATCATCTGCTCCGGTATCATTTTAAAAAAGACCAGGAAATTCTCCGGGGACCCGGCACCTTTCGTTATGGAACTGCCGGCATACCATATGCCTACCGTGGGAAATGTTCTGCGCAGCATGTGGGAGAGAGGCTGGTCCTTTATCAAAAAAGCCGGTACGGTGATCCTTCTTTCCACTATATTTATCTGGTTTACTCAAGGATTTGGATTCGAGAACGGCTCCTTCGGCATGGTGGATGATATGGATCATTCCCTGTTGGCAGCCATCGGAAAAGGCATTTCCTGGCTGTTCATCCCTCTTGGATGGGGAGACTGGAAAGCGGCTGTGGCAGCAGTTTCCGGACTGGTTGCAAAAGAAAATGTGGTCGGTACCTTTGGTATCCTTTACGGATTCTCAGAAGTGGCAGAAAACGGTGCGGAAATCTGGGGAACTCTTGCTGGCAGCTTTACAGCAGCAGCAGCTTACTCCTTCCTGGTGTTCAACCTTTTGTGCGCGCCCTGCTTTGCGGCAATGGGAGCGATCAAACGTGAAATGAACAATGCAGGCTGGTTCTGGTTTGCTATTGGATACCAGACACTGCTGGCTTACTGCTCAGCCCTTGTGATCTACCAGATGGGACATCTGCTAGAAGGCGGAGCGTTTGGAATAGGAACGGCAGCGGCAGTCATTATCATAGCAGTATTTCTGTATTTGCTGTTCAGACCCTATAAAGAAAAAAATACTTTGGATATAAAAATGAAAACAGGAAAAGCCGCGAAGGCGTAAATGCCTTCCGGCCTGTCCGGAAAGGTGATATCGTATGAATGCTGGAACTATGATCGTGCTTCTGATCCTGCTCTGTGTTGTGGGCCTGGTGGTAAGGAAAATGGTAAAGGACAAAAAGGCAGGCAGGACATGCGGAAGCTGCGGCGGAAACTGTAGCTGCTGTCATGGAACAGAAAAACAAAAGTAAATACACACGCTATAGGATAACGGGAGGTTTTTGTATGTCATTTACAAAAACTGTCCCGTTTTTTTGTGTGCGTACAGTCTCGTACAGGTTGGAAGCAAACAAGTCCTGTTCAAATTTTCTCTGAGCCGAATCAGACAGAAGCTTCCGGTGATCCGCTGCTTTGGTGATAAGGGGAATCCTTGTGTTTGCCTTGATCTCCCGAAGGAGGCCGCTGCCTGCTCTGCTGAAACCTAAAATCCGGGCGTAAGGGACTGGGGAAAACGGAGACATATCCTCCTTTATGTTGAGAAGTACATGCAGAAGCGCGCGGCTGATCCGTGTATAGGTCAGCTCCCTAGTCTTTAACAGTGATAAAAACTGGGAGAAGCTTCGGAAGTCATTCAGACGGGCATGGATACGCCTGGCTAATTCCGGAGATAGATCCGCGTATGTGCCAAGTTCCTCTGGTGATTGCAGCATCAGTCTGTAACGGAGCAGCAGGGAAAAATCATCCTCCCAGACCGGAGATTCGCAGGAAAGCCTGCGGGCTGCCAGCAAAGCGGCTGACTCCGGCATGGTTTTTGTGAGGATTTCTTCGTAATTGACCGGTGATCTTCCATTTTCAATAGAGTTTTCCCTTAAATGCTTGCGGATCGCAGTGGCGCTTGAAAGAGAACCGGACAGGTGGCCGTCATGGTATCCGGCACCGGCACGTTTCAGGGCAGTTGGCTGTATGTGGCTGTTTGACCGCAAAAGAGCCTTTATATATTCCAAACCGAGGATATTGTTGGGGGAATCTAAAAGCTCCGTGAAACATTCCGGATGATGCAGTGCGGCAAAGGCACTTTTCCGGGCAGCGGGAAAGGAATATCCTTTTTTTAAGAGAGAACGAAGCTGCTGCTGATAAGCTGTATCCTCCTCTAAAAGGACTTTTGCACACGCAGTCAATGCCCTGACATCCCCGGATTCACTTCCGAAGCAGAGGGCGTTTACACAGCCAAGCTGATCCAGCACAGAGACTGCGCCGGAGGCAAAATACTCCGCGCTTGCACATGCGATGGAAACAGGAAGTTCCAATACCAGATCCGCGCCTTCCAAAAGAGCCATACGGGTGCGAAGATACTTATCAAACAGTGCAGGGGCACCTCTCTGTACGAAATCACCGCTCATGACGACGATAAGGTGATCCGCGCAGGTCAGTTCTCTGGCCTTCTCAAGATGGTATGCGTGTCCCTTATGAAAAGGATTGTATTCGGCAATGATTCCGGTGATTCTGCTCATATGATCTGTATTCCCTTCTGCGTTCTCTTTTAATCTTATGATTAAATATAACAAATTTTCTGTCTGCGGACAACTGTTCCGTATCCTCACATTACCATTTTATATTATTTATATCCATGTTCCCAAAAGAATACAAAATTTCCCCGTAAATTTAAACGGTGCCCTTGTACCATTTTTTGAAAAGATGTATAATGATACCAAACGCGGCTGTTTCAGCCGTGAAGATGTATGATAACGGAGGAAAAAACATGAACGTATTAGTAGTAAACTGCGGAAGTTCATCCCTGAAATTCCAGTTGATCAATTCTGACACAGAAGAAGTAGCCGCAAAAGGATTATGCGAGCGTATCGGTATTGACGGAAGACTGGTATATCAGCCTGCAGGCGGTGAGAAAGAGACAACAGAAGCAGCAATGCCCACACATACAGAGGCCATCAAAATGGTTCTGGACGCATTGGTAAATCCGAACACAGGCGTATTAAAGAGCCTGGACGAAGTAGAAGCCATCGGTCACCGTGTGTTGCACGGCGGTGCCAAAATCTCTGACTCCTGTGTGATCGATGACGAGGTTATCTCTGTTATTGAAGAGTGCTGCGATCTGGGACCTCTGCACAACCCTGCAAACTTAATGGGTATCCGTGCGTGTATGGAACTGATGCCCGGCAAGCCCAACGTAGCTGTATTTGACACAGCATTCCATCAGACCATGCCGGAGAAAGCATACATGTATGCGATCCCTTACAAATATTATGAGAAATACAAGGTCCGCAAATACGGTTTCCACGGAACTTCCCATCGTTTCGTATCCAAAGAGACTATTAAATTCCTGGGACTTGACCCGGACAACTCCAAAGTGATCGTAGCTCATCTGGGCAACGGTTCCTCCATCAGTGCGGTTGTGAACGGTAAATGTGTGGATACCAGCATGGGCCTGACTCCTCTGGAAGGCCTTGTAATGGGAACACGTTCCGGTGATCTGGACCCGGCTGTCCTGGAGTTTATCTGCGGAAAAGAGAACATCGATGTAAAAGAGATGGTACGCATCCTGAACAAAGAATCCGGTCTGTTAGGACTGTCAAAAGGCCTGTCCAGCGATTTCCGTGACTTGAACGAAGCGAGAGAGCAGGGCAATCCGGATGCCAAGAGAGCTGTTGACTGCCTGTGCTACCGCATTGTAAAATACATCGGTTCCTATGCGGCAGCTATGAACGGCGTGGATGCCATCGCTTTTACAGGCGGTATCGGTGAGAATGCCATTCCGGTCCGTGAGACAGTGGTTAAGAGCCTTTCCTATCTGGGTATCACTCTGGACGAGGAAGCAAACCAGAAGCGCGGAGAGAACGTGATCATCTCCACAGCAGATTCCAAAGTGAAAGTTGCCGTAGTTCCCACCAACGAAGAGCTTGCAATCTGTCAGGAAACAGCAGAATTAGTCAAGAATCAGAAATAATAGTTGACAAATAGAAAATCCCTATGTATAATTTACTAGGTGTGATTAGGAGACTATTATGCTAATTGATTTATCAGAAATTTTATCCCTGGAAGGAAAGACACAGGTCATAGAAGCGCCTGTTTCCATGGATTCCTTTCAATCGAAACTGGGCAGCTTTCCTGTGAAGGATAAAGAGCCTGTGATTCTTACTATTACGAATACTGGCAAAAAGGTTCTGCGTCTGGAAGCAAGAGGCAGTGTTACTCTGTCCATTCCCTGCGACCGCTGTTTAAAAGAGGTCCCGGTGGATTTTCCATTTACACTGGAAAGAGATATGGATATGAAGGTTTCGGAGGAAGACAGGATAAAAGACTTAGATGAAATGAATTATGTCACAGGTTGTAGCCTGGATGTTGAGCAGTTAGTGCATAATGAGATTTTAATCCGTTGGCCTTTACGGGTCCTGTGTAAAGAGGACTGCAAGGGAATCTGCAGCCATTGCGGCAAAGATTTAAATGACGGCCCCTGTTCCTGTGAGCAGGAAAGCCTCGATCCGAGAATGGCAGCAATCCGTGATATATTTAGCAAATTTAAGGAGGTGTAACTATGTCCATCTGTCCAAAAAATAAAACTTCTAAAGCAAGAAGAGATAAAAGAAGAGCAAACTGGAAAATGAGCGCTCCGAACTTAGTAAAATGCAGCAAATGTGGAGCTTTAATGATGCCACACAGAGTATGCAAAGCTTGCGGAAGTTACAACAAAAAAGAAATCATCAAAATGGGTGAAGAATAATCAGAACTATTCGGCTGACCGAATAGCTGCGGATCCTTCATGCATGAGAAAGGCCTTCTGGACAACCAGGAGGCCTTTTTGTAATATTTTTGTAATAAAATTATAAAAAACCTTGCGATTTATGTGAAAACAAGTTAATATATAACTGACATTACGCAGAATAGTTATTGCTTTTCTATTAAAAGGAGGAAGACGAATGAATAAATGGTTGAAGAAAGGGATTCTGCTTCTTGCAGTCGGATGCCTTACTTTTGCCGTGACGGGCTGCAGCGGGGAAAAGGTGATGGACAAGGTGCTGGAGAAGACAGACCCCAAGCCGGATAATACAGAGAAAAATAGTGATAAGGAAGAGGAGAATAAGACTCAGGAACCGGAAGTTGAAGTTGCAAAACCGGAATTTACCGCGAATCTGAGTGGCTCCGTTACGTATAAGACAGGAGACAAAGCTGAGGCTCTGAAGGTGGAGGCAAAGACATCAGACAAAGGTGTCATCACATACCAGTGGTATCAGAGCCAGACCAACACTAACGGAGGTGGAACTCCGGTGGAAGGTGAGACAAAGAATACATTCACACCGCCCACAGGTGAGGCAAAGACTATGTATTATTACGTGGTGGCAACCAGCACCATCGGTTCTTCCACCAATGGAATAACCAGCGATACGGCAGAGGTTATCGTATCCGACGATGCGGAAAGCAAAGATGCCGAGAAGAAGAAGGCAGAGGATAAGAAGAAAGAGAAGAAGGAGGAGAAAAAGACCTCCGGAACCTGGACAGAATCAGATAAAGGCTGGTGGTATGATTACGGAGACGGCACATTCCCAAAGAGCCAGTGGCTGGAGATCGACGGCAAATGGTATGCCTTTGATGATCATGGCTATATGAGAAAAGGCTGGTATCAGGAAGGCAGCACCTGGTATTATCTGAAGGATGACGGTTCCATGGCAGTAGATACCGACGTGGAAGGCTATCATTTGGGCAGTGACGGGAAGATGCAGTAAATACGCAGATCTGCGAAATAGTTAAAAATCGTGAACAGTAATGGCGGCTGCTGTAAAAGATACTTCTTTTACAGCAGCCCTCTTGCGGTTTTATGGGATGTCTGGTAAAATTATTTGCAGAATACAGGAGGCATAATATGGAGAATATGACAATTGTGGCAGTGGATGCCATGGGAGGCGACAATGCACCGGCGGAGATTGTCAAAGGTGCAGTGGACGCAGTGAAAGAAAAAGCAAACCTGAAGGTACTTCTGGTAGGCCAGGAAGAGGCCGTAAAAAAAGAACTGGAGGCCTGCGGCAATCCGGGGGAGAGGATTGAGATCGTCCCTGCGTCCCAGGTGATCGAGACAGGAGAACCGCCGGTAGCCGCGATCCGGGGCAAAAAGGATTCCTCCATTGTAGTGGGAATGAAGCTGGTAAAGAAAGGGGAAGCAGACGCTTTCGTATCCGCAGGAAGCTCCGGAGCCATCCTGGTGGGAGGGACAACCATTGTGGGCAGGATCAAAGGTGTAGAGAGAGCGCCTCTGGCTCCGCTGATCCCCACAAGAGACGGTGTGTCTCTCTTGATAGACTGCGGTGCCAACGTGGATGCCCGCTCTTCTCATCTGGTACAGTTTGCCCGCATGGGTTCCATTTACATGGAACATGTTATGGGTGTCAAAAAGCCCCGGGTGGGAATCGTGAACATAGGCGTTGAGGAAGAAAAGGGAAACGCCCTGGTAAAAGAGACCTATCCGCTGCTGAAAGAATGTGAGGACATTAATTTTATCGGAAGTATTGAGGCCAGAGAGATCCCAAACGGCGCGGCGGATGTCATTGTTACGGAGGCCTTTGTGGGCAACGTGATCCTGAAGCTATACGAGGGTGTGGGAGCCACTTTGATCTCAAAGGTAAAGCAGGGCATGATGACGACTCTGCGCAGCAAAATAGGTGCCCTTCTTGTAAAACCGGCACTCAAATCCACATTAAAAAGCTTTGATGCCAGCGAGTACGGCGGAGCGCCGCTTTTAGGACTCAAGGGGCTTGTGGTGAAATGCCACGGAAGTTCAAAGTCCATGGAGGTAAAAAACTCCATCATACAGTGTATCTCGTTCAAAGAACAAAATATCAGTGAGCGGATCGGAAAGAATATCATTTCATCAATATAAAGGGTGGTCGCATTCCGTGAAAGTACCGGAAGCGGACGGAAACAGATAAAAAGAAAGAAACATAAGGAGGAAAAGAGATGGAACTGGAAAAATTACAGAAGATTATAGCAGAGGTTTTAAATGTGGACACACAGGAGGTTACCATGGAGACCACATTTGTAGAAGACCTGGGAGCCGATTCTCTGGATATTTTTCAAATCGTCATGGGTATTGAGGAGGAGTTTGATATTGAGATCCCCACTGAGCAGGTGGAGAAGATCGTATCTGTGGGCGATGCGGTGGAAGAGATTAAAAACCTGATTGGTTAATGACATATCGGATGCCCTAAATCCGGCTGCCAGATTCAATCTGAATCTTCCAGGGGTTTGGCGGCATCCTCTTTTGCTTATAATATTAGAAGTGCGGGACAGATCCCGGAAAGGAAAGCTATGAAAAACTTGAAAAAACTCATGGAACTGGAGGCAAAAACAGGATATAAATTCCAGAATTTTGATCTGCTCATAAATGCCATGACCCACAGCTCCTATGCAAACGAGCACAGGATCTCCTATGTGGGCAATAATGAACGGCTGGAGTTTTTAGGGGATGCAGTGCTGGAACTGACATCCAGTGAATTTTTGTTTGAAAAATATTCCCAGATGCCTGAGGGTGAGCTGACAAAGAAGCGCGCCAGCATTGTCTGTGAGCCTACACTGGCCCTCTGCGCCAGAGAATTGTCACTTGGGGAATATCTGCTTCTGGGTAAAGGCGAGGAGGCCACAGGAGGCCGCAGGAGAGATTCCATTGTGTCTGACGCCATGGAAGCGCTGATCGGTGCTGTTTACCTGGATGGCGGTTTTGCTAATGCAAAAGAGTTCGTTCAGAAATTTATCCTGAATGATATTGAGAATAAACAGCTCTTTTATGATAGCAAGACTACACTTCAGGAGATCGTACAGGGCAGGTATGAGGAGGATGTGCGCTATGTGCTTCTCAAGGAAGAGGGGCCTGACCACAACAAATCCTTTTACATGCAGGCACTTCTGGGAGAAAAGGTGCTGGGAGAAGGCTGCGGCCACACAAAGAAGGCGGCTGAACAGCAGGCAGCTTACTGCGCCATTAAAAAACTGAAAAATGACAAAGGTGATTTATGTATCTAAAGAGCATTGAAGTGCAGGGATTTAAATCCTTTGCCAATAAGATAACATTTGAATTTCATAACGGCATCACCGGCATTGTAGGGCCAAACGGCAGCGGTAAGAGCAACGTAGGCGACGCGGTCCGCTGGGTACTGGGTGAGCAGAGCGCGAAACAGCTCCGAGGAGGCAATATGCAGGATGTTATCTTCTCCGGTACGGAGACGAGAAAACCTCTGGGATTTGCCTATGTTGCCATTACCCTTGACAACAGCGACCACCAGCTCCCTATTGACTATGAGGAAGTCACCATAGCCAGAAGGCTGTACCGTTCCGGGGAGAGTGAATACCTTATGAATGGTACCTCCTGCCGGTTAAAGGATGTCAATGAGCTGTTCTATGACACCGGTATTGGAAAAGAGGGGTATTCCATCATCGGACAGGGCCAGATCGACAAGATCCTAAGCGGCAAGCCGGAGGAGAGAAGAGAGCTTTTCGACGAGGCAGCCGGGATCGTGAAGTTCAAGCGGAGAAAAGCCTCTGCCCTGAAAAAGCTGGAGGAGGAACAGCAGAACCTGACCCGTGTCAGCGACATTTTATCGGAGCTTACAAGACAGTTAGCGCCGCTGGAACGCCAGTCTGAGACTGCAAGGGTGTATCTGAAGAAAAGAGAAGAATTAAAAAGTCTGGATACCCAGATGTTCCTCTCCGAGATGGAGCGGATCAAAGGGCAGCTTCGTGAGGTGGACGGCAAGTATACAATTGCCCAAAATGACCTGGAGGAGACCACAAAAAGCTTTGAAACCACCAAGACAGAGTATGAACAGTTGGAAAAAGAGCTGGAAGACCTGGAGGAGAAGATACAGCAGTTTCGGGAGGAGTCAACCCAAAAAGCTCTTCTCAAGCAGCAGTTGGAAGGTCAGATCAATGTCCTGAACGAGCAGATCCTCTCAGCCAGACAAAGCGGTGAGCAGTACCGGGAACGGGTAAAGCACCTGGAAGGGGAAATCGCCAGACGCCGGGAGGATGCGGAGAAATATACCAGGGAAAAAAAGGAACTGGATGCGGGTCTTGCCCAAGCGGAGGCAGCACAGGAAACGGCAAAAAAAGAATTCCGGGATCTGGCCATAGAAATACATAAGTTGGAGGAAAAAATTGAGGAGGACAAGAATGAGATCATAGAAATCCTCAATATGCGGGCCTCTACCAAAGGAAAGATGCAGCGTTATGACGCCATGATGGAGCAGATTTCCCTCAGAAAGACAGAGTTAAACCAAAAGCTCCTGCGCCTGAAGAGCGAGGCAAGCCAGCAAAAGGATGCCAAAGAGCGCTATGAGAAGGAACAGCAGGAGATAGAGGAGAACATAGAAAAGCTCACCAGACAGAGTAATAACAGTGAGGATGAGATCAAACGCTGCCAGGCACAGATCTCCAAGGCCGGCAGGGAGCTGGACATTGGACAGACAGCCTATCACAGAGAGGCATCCCGTCTGGAATCCCTGCAGAACATCACAGAGCGCTACGACGGTTACGGCAACAGTATCCGCCGTGTTATGGAGCAGAAGAAAAATGTTCCGGGCATCCGGGGTGTTGTGGCGGATCTGATCAAAGTCCAGAAGAATTATGAGACAGCCATTGAGACGGCTCTGGGAGGCAGTATTCAGAACATAGTTACAGACAATGAGGGAACCGCCAAGGAACTGATCACCTTCCTGAAACGCAATAAGTACGGCCGCGCCACCTTCCTGCCTCTTACCAGTATGAAAAATAAAAAGCCCTTTGCCAATACCGCGGCTTTAAAAGAGCCTGGGGTCATTGGGGTGGCAAGTGAACTGGTGACTGTGGACAAGGAATATGAGGGACTGACCAATTATCTGCTGGGCAGAACGCTGGTGGTGGATCACATTGACCACGGGATCGCCATTGCCAGAAAGTACCAGTATACCATTCGGATGGTGACTATAGAGGGTGAGTCCCTGAACCCGGGCGGATCCCTGACCGGTGGTGCGTTCAAGAATAACAGCAATCTTCTGGGGCGCCGAAGAGAGATCGATGAGCTGCAGAACAGCGTGGAGATGCTGAAAAAAGATTTAGAGGAAAAGCAGGCAGAGCTGGATGGTTACCGGGAAAAGAGAAATCATTTCCGGGACGAGGTGGCACGCCTGGGAGAGCTTCTGCAGGAACAGTATCTGCGTGACAACACCGTGCGCATGAATCTGCAGTCCATGTCTGCCAAAAAGCAGGAGATCGCAGACAGCTATGAAAGCCTGAAAAGGGAGAACGCGGAGCTGGAGAAGCAGGTGGCGGAGATCTCAGAGAACAGTGATTCCATCCGTCTGGAGCTGGAGACGAGCGCTGCCCAGGAAAAGGCTCTGGAAGATGCCATCACCGGGAATCAGGAAATCCTGGATGAGAAGAAAAAGCTGGAGTCAGAGCGTTCCAAAAGTCTGGAACAGGCACATCTTGAGACTGCAAACCTCACGTCCAAGCGGGGATTTTTGGAGGAAAACCTGTCAAGGCTGAAAGAGGAGACGGATGATCTACAGTCCCAGATGGAATCTCTGCAGGGCAGCCTGGAAAACGGCAGGGCTGATATGGAGAAAAAGGTCAGGGACATTGAAGAGATACGGCAGACCATTGCAGAGGCAGAGAAGGAGGCCGTGGAGGACGAGGCAAAAATGCAGGAATTCCTCCAGCGCAGAGATGAGATGAACCGTTCCCACAAATCTTTCTTTGACAAGCGCGACGAGCTGTCGGCCAGAATGAATCTTCTGGACAAAGAGTGTTACCGCCTGACAAGCCAAAAGGAAAAACTGGAGGAAAACCAGGAGAATCAGGTCAACTATATGTGGGAAGAATACGAGATGACCTATGGCCAGGCACTTGGCCAGGCTCCGGGGGAATTTCTGGAACGCTCAGAGATCAAAAAGGCTCTGGGAGTTGTGAGAGATGAGATCAAAAAGCTGGGCAATGTGAATGTGAATGCCATTGAGGAGTACAAGGAGCTGTCTGAGCGCCACACCTTCCTGAGCACCCAGCACGCGGATCTGGTGCAGGCGGAGCAGACACTTCTGGGGATCATAGATGAACTGGATACGGGAATGCGGAACCAGTTCGAGGAGAAATTTTCACAGATACGTGTTGAGTTTGACAAGGCGTTCAAAGAGCTGTTCGGCGGAGGAAAGGGTACGCTGGAGCTGGATGAGGATGCGGATATTCTGGAGGCAGGCATCCGCATCATATCCCAGCCTCCGGGGAAGAAGCTGCAGAACATGATGCAGCTCTCCGGCGGTGAGAAAGCGCTGACGGCCATTGCCCTGCTGTTCGCCATCCAGAATCTGAAGCCGTCCCCCTTCTGTCTGCTGGATGAGATAGAGGCGGCCCTGGACGATTCCAATGTTACCCGTTACGCAAAATATCTCCACAAGTTGACAAAAAATACACAATTTATTATTATTACACATAGAAGAGGTACCATGACGGCTGCTGACCGTCTGTACGGTATCACTATGCAGGAAAAAGGTGTGTCCACACTTGTTTCCGTCAATCTGATAGAAAATGATTTGGACAAATAGGAGGGCATATGGCAGAGGAGAAAGAAAAAAAAGGCTTTTTTCAGCGCCTGGTGGCGGGACTTTCCAAGACCAGGGCGAATATTGTATCCGGTATAGATTCTATTTTCAGCGGATATTCCAGTATTGATGATGATTTTTATGAAGAGATAGAAGAAATCCTTGTTATGGGGGATTTGGGGATCAACGCAACCACCCGTATTGTGGAGGACTTAAAAGCCCAGGTGGCTGAGAAGAAGATCAAGGACCCGCAGGAGTGCAAGCAGCTTCTCATGGACAGCATCAAATCCCAGATGGCTGTGGGGGAGACTGCCTATGAGTTTGAACACCGCAAGTCTGTGATCCTTGTTATCGGCGTCAATGGGGTGGGCAAGACCACATCTGTGGGCAAGCTGGCAGGCAAGCTGAAGGACCAGGGGAAAAAGGTCATTTTAGCGGCGGCAGATACCTTCCGCGCGGCAGCGGGGGAGCAGCTCACCCAGTGGGCAAACCGGGCCGGTGTGGAGCTTATCGGAGGACAGTCAGGTGCTGACCCTGCAAGCGTGGTCTATGACGCCATTGCGGCGGCAAAAGCAAGGGACGCGGATGTGCTTCTGTGTGACACAGCAGGACGCCTTCACAATAAGAAGAACCTTATGGAGGAGCTGAGAAAGATTTACCGCATCATTGAGCGGGAATATCCGGAAGCTTATCTGGAGACCCTGGTTGTTCTGGACGGCACCACAGGGCAGAATGCGCTTTTACAGGCCAGACAGTTTAATGAGGTGGCCAATGTGACAGGTATTATTTTAACGAAACTGGACGGAACGGCAAAAGGCGGAATTGCAGTTGCAATCGAATCTGAGCTTGACATTCCGGTGAAATATATAGGAGTAGGAGAGAGCATTGACGATTTACAGAAATTTAATTCCGATGAATTCGTAAACGCGCTTTTCGACATCAAGGAATAAAGGAGAAAAATTATGCTGACTCTGGAGAAATTTGAAGAAGCGTCTGAAACAGTAAAAAAAGTGACGCAGGACACCAAGCTGGTCTACAGCGATTATTTCAGTGCGCAGACCGGCAACAAAGTTTACCTGAAACCGGAAAATATGCAGGTGACAGGAGCTTACAAGCTCCGCGGCGCCTACTATAAGATCAGTACACTGTCTGAGGAGGAGAGGGCCAAGGGCCTGATCACCGCCTCCGCAGGCAATCATGCCCAGGGAGTTGCCTACGCCGCAAAAGCTTTCGGTGCAAAAGCTGTCATTGTCATGCCAACCACCACTCCGCTGATCAAAGTGGAGCGCACCAAGAGCTACGGTGCGGAGGTAGTCCTCTACGGAAACGTTTACGATGAGGCCTGTGAGTATGCCTACAAGATGGCAGAGGAGCACGGATATACGTTCATCCATCCCTTTGATGACCCGGCAGTGGCAACCGGACAGGGAACCATCGCTATGGAGATCATCAAGGAACTGCCTCTGGTTGACTATATTTTGGTACCTATCGGCGGCGGCGGTCTGGCCACAGGGGTTTCCACCCTTGTAAAACTGTTAAACCCCAATATCAAGGTTATCGGCGTAGAGCCTGCAGGGGCTAACTGTATGCAGATGTCCTTAAAAGAGGGAGAAGTGGTGACACTGGACGGTGTCAACACCATTGCGGACGGCACAGCGGTAAAACGCCCCGGCGACCATATCTTTCCGTATATCCAGAAGAATGTGGATGAGATCATCACAGTGGAGGATTCAGAACTGATCGTGGCATTTTTGGATATGGTTGAGAATCACAAAATGATCGTGGAGAACTCCGGTCTTCTCACAGTAGCTGCCCTGAAGCATCTGAAATTTACAGGTAAAAAAGTGGTGTCTATTTTAAGCGGCGGTAATATGGATGTGATCACCATGGCCTCAGTCGTTCAGCTTGGACTGATCGCCCGTGACAGGATCTTTACAGTTTCTGTTCTTCTGCCTGACAAGCCGGGTGAACTGGTGCGCGTGGCTACTGTCATTGCACAGCAGCAGGGCAATGTAGTCAAACTGGACCACAACCAGTTTATCAGTGCCAACCGTTCCGCCGCTGTGGAACTTAAAATTACGATCGAGGCATTTGGTACGGACCACAAGAACCAGATCATCAAAGCTTTGGAGGATGAAGGGTACCGTCCAAAACAGATCACAGCGAACCTTTAATTACTATGAAGAGGTACATAAATAAAATTGCTCCCGTTAGTCTGGTATTGGCATTGGCTCTGCTCCTGAGTGGATGTAAAAATACAGAAGATGTGGGTGTGTACGTCCAGGCATGTCTCGACTACCGGTACCAGAAAAGCGCAGAAAAGTATTGCGAACTGACGGGTATTTCCCTCTCGGAGGCGGAGGAGGATTCAGCAGAGCTTTTGGAGAAAAGTGCCTCCAGGGCAAGAGAACTGAATTTTTCCTCTGATGAGAAATACACAGGTTTTGCAGATGCATGCAGGAAGATACTGAAAAAGGCTGATTATCAGGTGGGTGAGACGCAGAAAAAGAAGACAGAAAAAAGCAGCTACCTGGTAAATGTCACTTATCATCCTTTGAATGTGGAGGAAACCATAGGTATGGAATACGATTCCGCTCTGGAGACGGAGAGTATACCGTCAGACGGAGAAACGTTGTATCTGGGGGATGTGATGACAGAGGTTCTTGACAATATGCTGGAGACTATGGAGTACGGGGAAGCGGAGTCCATGGAGATATGTGTGAAGGAACAGAACGGCAGACTGGCCATTGAAGAGGATGAACTGGGCAGGCTGGATGAGGCATTGTTCGGAATCACCGAAGTGCAGGATGCAGACTGAATAATCTTTAAAAGCAAAAAAGACGAGAACTGCCGGAAATGAAACCGGACAGCAATCGTCTTTTTTATTTTTATTCTTTGCGGTCACGCAGATATGAAAGCAGAACTCTTATTTTACAGTGATCAATTCATATTCTTTCTGTCCGAGTCCAATCTTCACTGCGTGTTCAATGGATGATTCCCAGTTGGTCTCAGGGAAAATGGTGTGGAAATGGTCATGGTGATGACCTTCATCAGATAACTCTCCCAGAACACTGTTCTTAATCTCCGGTTGTGCGTTGACTGCGTCAGCGCAGGCAAGATCCAGGGCTACCGGGTCAAAGGACGCAAACATACCGATATTTGGCACGATCGCCGCATCGTTTTCCGCGTGGCAGTCACAGTATGGGGATACATCGATCACAAGACTGATGTGGAAGCTTGGACGGCCATCCACAACGGCTTTTGTGTACTCTGCGATCTTGCAGTTTAAAATGTCATTGGACTCATCGGAAGCCGGCTGTACGGCATCCTTGGGACAGACACCGATACATCTGCCGCAGCCTACACATTTGTTGTGGTCAATATAAGCTTTTTTGTTCTCAAACTGCGGAGCATCATGTGCGCAGACTTTTGCACACTGCTTGCATCCGATACAGAGATCCTGGTCCACATGAGGCTTTCCGGCACTGTGCATTTCCATTTTGCCTGCACGAGAACCGCAGCCCATACCAATGTTTTTCAGGGTACCGCCGAATCCGGTGGCTTCATGACCCTTAAAATGGGTCAGTGAAATAAATACATCTGCATCCATTACGGCACGGCCGATTTTTGCTTCTTTTACATACTGGCCGCCCTCTACTGGTACCAGAGATTCATCCGTTCCCTTCAGGCCGTCTGCGATCAGGACCTGGCAGCCAGTTGAAATGGGGTTAAATCCGTTCAGATTAGCGCTGTCCAGATGGTCAAGTGCGTTTTTTCTGCCGCCCACATATAAAGTGTTGCAGTCTGTGAGGAATGGCTTTCCTCCCAGTTCTTTTACCACGTCTGCAACAGCCTTTGCATAGTTCGGGCGAAGGAAAGCCAGGTTTCCAGGCTCTCCGAAATGCATTTTGATCGCAGCGTATTTGTCCTCAAAATCAATTTCACCGATGCCGGCTGTTTTAATCAAACGCTGAAGCTTTGTCAGCAGGTTGTCACCATTTTTTACACGAAGGTCTGAGTAGTATACTTTAGATGCTGTCATTTGTTTCTCCTCCAATCTATGTATTCTGGAAATAATTTTAGCATTTAACATTATAAGATACAAGACAAATTATAAAAAACCGCAATATTTGAACAGTATCCGGCACAAATGTCAATTTCTGACGTTTTCAGTCCACTAAAAATGTGATAGAATAAGTATCAGTGTGAAAAACAAAAAACATGTCATACGTTTGAGGAACAGAGAATTGCAGTTGTGATGCAGCTTGTGATAGACTGAGTTGTAGATATATAAGAATACCGGTTTTTGAAGATGAGTAAATTAGTTCTTAAAAATAAATAAACCGGATTTTTGAAATACTTTGGAATCGGTTTCCTAAAATACACAAAGACGGGAGAAGAAATATGAGCAGAAAATTATATTTGGAATGTTATTCAGGAATCAGCGGGGATATGACAGTTGCCGCCCTTACTGATTTGGGAGTGGAAGAGTCCTATTTAAAACAGGAGCTTGAAAAGCTGCATCTGGACGGATATGAGATCAGAATTTCCCGGACAAAGAAAAATCAGATCACAGCGGCAGATTTTGATGTGCTGCTAGCAGAAGATGGAGAAACGCACAGCCATGACGAGGCCCATGCGCATCACCATCATCATCACCATCATTCCCACAACAGCGGCTCTGCTCCTGCCGATGTGAAGGAGCAGGAGCATGGCCATGAGCACGGGCACAGTCACAGTCATTCCCACAACAGCTACGGGGAGATTTGTGAACTTATCAGCCAGTCGGAATTGAATTCTAATGTGAAGGATATGAGCCTGAAAATTTTCCGTGTCATTGCGGAAGCGGAGGCCAAGGTCCACGGAATGCCTGTGGACCAGGTGCATTTTCATGAGGTGGGGGCTGTGGATTCTATTGTAGATATCACGGCAGCGGCTATCTGTATGGATAAGCTGGGATTTGACAGCATCATAACCTCTGAACTCTGGGAAGGAAAAGGGACTACCTGGTGTCAGCACGGCAGAATTCCCGTACCGGCGCCTGCAGTGTTGGAGATGATGGCAGAGCACAGGGTTCCGGTCAAGTTCGCTCCGGTGGAAGGGGAAATGATCACCCCAACAGGTGCGGGGATCGTGGCTGCACTCTCTGAAAAAGGAAAGCTTCCCGATGGCTTTGTCATTGAAAAGGTGGGGGTGGGCGCAGGAAAGAAGGATTTCCCACATGCCAATATTCTGCGTGCCATGATCCTGAACACAGATGCAGATGCGGCCTGGAATAAGAAGAAGGAAACAGAACCCGCAGAAAAGCAGAAGGATGATGCAGATGATAAAAAGCCCGTTCAGGTGACAGGGAAAAGCGGACCGAACGGACAAAATATAGTTTCTGTGCTGGAGACAAATGTGGACGACTGCTCCGGTGAGCAGTTGGGGTATGCCATGGAATGCCTGCTTGAGGCAGGCGCTCTTGACACCTCCTGTATACCTGTATATATGAAAAAAAACCGTCCTGCCTACATGCTTCAGGTTATCTGCAGACCAGAGGATGAAGAGAAAATGGAGACAGTTATTTTCCGGGAGACTACCAGTATCGGACTCAGGAAGTACAGGGAGGAGCGCAGTATCCTTCCAAGAGAAATGATCACAGTTACTCTTCCGGGAGGGCATGAAGTCAGAGTTAAAAAATGCAGCCACCACGGACAGGAATTTTACTATCCTGAGTATGAAGATGTGAGGGCTGTCTGTAAGGAGACAAATCACAGCTTTTCGGGGATTTGCAGAGAGGCTGCGGAGTCGGCGGATAAAAAGAAAATGGGGTGCTGAAGATGAAGCGTGACTTTACAGAGAAAGAAGAAAAATTGTTTTCCATTATGAAACAATACACCAGCCGGGATGCCTGTATTGCTTTTTCCGGTGGTACGGACAGCAGTCTCCTTTTGAAACTGGCTGTGGAATGTGCAAAAGAAGATATTAAGATATATGCCGTAACTTTTGATACGGTACTGCATCCATCCTGCGACCTGGAGATCGCAAAAAAGGTGGCAAAGGAGATGGGAGCCATACACAAAGTAATATTTATCAATGAACTGGAGGATTCAGGCATCAGGCATAATCCGGTGGACAGGTGCTATCGGTGCAAGAAGCTGCTGTTTGAAAAGCTCATGGATTTTGCCGGGGAGATTTGTGCGGGTGATGTACTGGAGGGAACCAATGAGGATGACCTGCATGTATATCGTCCGGGGCTTAGGGCTGTGCGGGAGATGGGGGTGAAAAGTCCTCTTGCCGAAGCCGGCCTTACAAAACAGGAGGTGAGAAGCCTGGCAGAAAAGCTGGGAATCTCTGTGGCGAACCGCCCGGCAGCGCCCTGCCTTGCCACACGTCTTCCCTATGGAGCAGACTTACAGACAGATATTCTCAGAAAGATAGAGGCCGGAGAAACATATTTAAAACAGGCCGGATTTCCGGTGGTAAGACTGCGTCTTCATGAAAACATTGCAAGAATTGAGATTCCAGTATCTGACTTTTCCTCTTTTATAGAAAAAAGGCAGGAGATAACAGAGCGTCTGAAACAGACAGGATTTTCTTATATTACTTTGGATATGGAAGGTTTCCGGAGCGGAAGCATGGATGAAACACTGCCGGAGGCAAGAACGGAAAAATAATGCATGTTTCTTCAGCTAAAGCATGGATGAAATGCGGCAGGAGGGTTACTGTTCAAAAACTACACTTTCAGTATACTGTGAAAAGCAGCGCCGGAGACAGGAAATGGAAAATATTATACGTTTTTGCTTGCAGGCAGGAGAAAAATGGTATATCATATAGGCAATGGAAAAGAAAATATAAAATATCTCAAAAACGAGGGCACTGTGAAGCTATTAGGCTGCACAGTACCCTCGTTGTACTTCCGGCAAACGTTTATCTATGTAATAGGATATTTCCACTTTTTAGGAAAGCCTTTACTCACTTTTCAGGAAAATCTTTGTCAGGGAAGCATAAGAATATGGGTATAGTCAAGTCGTGCAAACACGTCATTGGCTTTTTTTTGATTCTGCAAAATGATCGCAGGGCTTAATCCCGCAATCCGGACAGCGATGGTGGGAAGCAGGTCCAGCAGCCTTTGGAAATCACTGCTGTTTATATCCACATCTTTGTTCTGCAGTATTAATTCACGTCTGGCACCGTACTCTGCGGCTGCGCACCAATAGTAGGATTCGGGTGTAATATCCACATGAAAATATTTCAATATTTCCACCTGCTTTTTCCTGACCACCTGATGGAATTCAGGGGGGACCAGATTGCTCTCGTTGACTTCCAGGTGAAAGGAAAGTATACGGGAATCGCGGAAAATCTGTGTCATCATAATATTGGACTGGAGCATGTGGGCCTGCAGCTCATTTTCAAGAAGCCCCTGGGCCTGTATTGCAAGAAAGTCCTTGATCTGATAGAGATAATCCATATATATTTTGTTCAAAAGTTCCTGCTTTTTAAAATGATAATTCACCAGGCCCACCGGGACATCTGCTTTTTGGGCAATCATCTGGTACGTGGTTTTTTTATATCCGTTTTCGTACATCAGACGGCGTGCAGTCTGATAAATCAATTCCTTTGTCAAAATTCCGTTGGCATACTGCATGTAATCCCCCCTTATTTTTCTGCGTAACTGTTACTTTTCTGCATCCATTTTTTACATAATATCACAGATTACGTGGACATGACAATGGAAACCTGATATAATGAATATTATATAAAATTTAATTCATTCAAAATTGAAAGGAGGAAAAACAGGCAGAGCCGCTGTTCCTTTTGCGTTTGGCGGTGTGCTTTGCCATGCGCAGGATAAGGCTGCATAGGACAACTACAAACGAACAGCAGTCGTGTAACTTTCAACGGTTGGGAGAAGGAGGATAAAATGGGAGAGCGAAAAGAAAAACTGGGAGGATACCTGAAAGTATCCTATGGTCTAGCGGATTTAGGATTTATCTTTATGGTTACCATGTCGAATACTTATCTGCTCATGTTTTATACAGATGTGGCAGGCATTACGGCAGCGGCGGCGGGTACTCTGATGATGGTGGGAAGGATCATTGATAGCTGCAGTCCGCCGGTCATCGGCGCAGTAATTGAAAAGAGTCATATGAAATGGGGGAAATACAGGTCCTGGCTGATGATCGGTGCACCTCTTATTTTTATTACCAATGCGCTTATGTTTTTGAATAACAGCATATCCATGCCGGCAAAGGCGGTTCTGGCCTGTATTGTCTATGCGGTATTCTGTATTTCCACTAATATAGCCTATACAGGATATACCTCCATGAATTCATCGCTTACCAATGACCAGAAGGAAAGGGTTCAGCTTTCTACCTTCCGGGGTCAGGGAAATGCCCTTGGAAAATGTCTGGCCGGTTTTCTGTTGATTCCGATGATCACCATATTGGGCGGTGAAAAAGAGATGAATGCCCGGGGATTCTTCCTGGCCTCGCTTGCGGCCGGACTCATGTGTGTGCTTTTGTACGGAAACTTAGCCTGGGCTTCCAAGGGAAAGGATATCCAGAGTATACCGGGGAATACAGGGGCAAAAGACAGCCTGAAAGTGGGAGAAATGCTGGGACTTGTTTTTAAGAACAAGAATCTGATGCTGCTGTTTTTGACAGATGTGGCCCGTATTCTCAGCATGTTGGTCATGTATGCTATGTTTCCCTATTTTTTCAAATATGTGGTGCATGATATCAACGGTGCGGCCCCGTTTTTCGGGATCGTCAATATTCTGGCTTTTGTGGGGGCCACCAGTGTACCCCTCGTGACCAGATATTTATCCAAACGGAACGCCTACATAACAGGTAATCTGATACTTGCGGCGGGGATGATCTTGGCTGTTTTATTCAGCAGCAGCGTCACGGCTATCATTGCCCTTATCTCTATCGGATATATCGGTTATTCCTGGGGAAATGTGGTGAACACATCTATGTATGCCGATACTGTGGATTACGGAGAGTGGAAGACCGGAAAAAATGCTAGAGGTTTGTACTTTTCCATGTTCCAGCTCTCCATCAAGATAGCAGCAGTGTTCAGCACCGCCATTGCCGGTTTTGGGTTGTCCATGGTTGGATATGTGGCGAACACAGAGCCGACGCAGCAGGTCGTCCACGGAATCCGTGTCATTTCCATGGGGCTTCCTGCAGGACTTCTGATCTTGGGGGCAGTGCTGCTTATGTTTTATGATCTGAGTCAGAAGAAGATGGACAAGATCCGGGAGGAACTGGAAGAGAGAAAAAGCGAAAAATAACCATTCAAAGATAGAAAATGGACAGAAACAGGCAGAAAGCAGTCCGTCGCTGCTAATGCCTGTTTTCTGCATGATGCAAATTTATAATAGATATATGCTTCATCCGGCAGGGAATACATATACAAAATAGCAAAAATTACAGGGGGTTGAAAGCGGGATTTTTTGTGATTATTACATATTGTCTGATGCAGGTGCTTATGATATGTTAAAAGAACAAAAGGTACTGCGGATATGGATGTAAATGATAATATCATATTGCTGATGGATGATGTTACAACAAGCGGTAATTCTCTTTATGCATGTAAGGAGATCCTTATGGATCATGGTTCTAAAGCTGTGGAGATGTTCGCTCTTGGAAAAGCAATATAGGAGGTATTGTATGTATCAGAATTTTTCTGAAAAAGATAGACAAAAGGTGGAAGCTGCTGAAATATTGTCATCCCAGAGCCGTAAATTAGGAATCGAATATTGTACAACTGCCGATGATAAATATCCCGTCAATCTGAAAAAAATAAAAAGCCCGCCGCCGGTCTTATATTATAAAGGAAATATAGAGGTTCTTAACAGAAGAAAAAGTATAGCTGTAATTGGGACAAGAGATATCTCGGCGGCTGGTACAGAATTGGCCAGGGAAGCAGGAAAGATAATCGGAAACCGGGGATTTAACCTTGTAAACGGTTTAGCTCTTGGATGTGACAGGGAAGCATTTGTGGGATGCCTGGACGCAGGAGGATGCTGTGTGGCTGTCCTTCCCTGTGGTCTTGATGAGGTGGTTCCAAAGACAAATAAAAAACTGGCAGAAAGAATCCTGCAGAGCGGAGGATGTCTGGTAAGTGAATATCCGATCAGCAGTCAGCCTAAAAAGTACACATACGTAGAGAGGGACCGCATACAGAGTGGAATCAGTAATGCAGTGATCATGGTGGAGGCAGATTTGAAAAGCGGCACCATGCATACCATTGACTTTGCCAGAAGCCAGTCGAAAAGACTTGCGTGTTATTACCATGAATTGTTAAGACATAGAACAGGGAATGAATTCCTTTTAAAAAATGATCTGGCGGAAAAAATTTCGGACCGTGAGCAGCTGTCTTCATTTTTAGAAGAGGTAAACTGCGAGAAGGAGTTTACACAGCTTACACTGTGGTAAGTAAAGCGCTTCTTCTGCAAATATATGACAGATAAAAAATTTTTGATCCTGTCAAGAAAAAATACTTGACACCGATAAAAAGATGTTGTATGATACACAAGGTGATGATGAGTGGAAAAAATTGTAGAACAGACTTTATTATACGATTTCTACGGTGAGCTTTTAACAGAGCATCAGCGCAGAATATATGAGGATGTAGTGCTCAATGACTATTCTTTGAGTGAGGTGGCCGAAGTTTTGGGAATCAGCCGGCAGGGTGTTCACGACAATGTGAAACGCTGCAGCAAAATCCTGCAGGATTACGAGGACAAACTGCATCTGGTGGAGAAGTTTGTGAGCATTAAAGAAAAAATCCACCGCATCCGGGAATTGACCGGACACTGTGAAGCCATGAGTAAACAGGAACTGGTCACAGAAGTGGAACATATTTCCCAGGAAATATTAGAGGAGTTATAGCAGATGGCATTTGAGAGCTTAACAGATAAACTTCAGAATGTATTTAAAAACTTGAGAAAAAAAGGCCGTCTGACCGAAGCCGATGTAAAAGCAGCGCTGAAAGAAGTAAAAATGGCACTTCTTGAAGCTGATGTAAGCTTCAAGGTGGTAAAACAATTTATGAAATCCGTTCAGGAGCGGGCAGTAGGTGCTGATGTCATGTCAGGATTGAATCCGGGCCAGATGGTGATCAAGATTGTAAACGAAGAGCTGGTCAATCTGATGGGCAGCGAAACTGCAGAACTGGCGTTAAAGCCGGGAAGTGAGATAACGGTTATCATGATGGCCGGTCTCCAGGGTGCAGGTAAGACCACCACAACAGCAAAGCTGGCCGGCAAGCTGAAGTCAAAAGGACGCAAACCTCTCCTCGCAGCATGTGATGTATACCGTCCGGCAGCTATCACCCAGTTACAGGTGAACGGGGAAAAACAGGGCGTGGAGGTTTTCTCCATGGGCGATAAGCAGAGACCTGTGGATATTGCGAAAGCGGCGTATGAGCATGCAAAAAAAGAAAAATTCAATGTTTTGATCCTGGATACCGCAGGCCGTCTTCATATAGATGAAGACATGATGAAGGAGCTTGCAGACATTAAGGAAGCCATTGAAGTGGACCAGACCGTTTTGGTAGTAGATGCCATGACAGGTCAGGACGCGGTAAATGTGGCAGAGACCTTTGGAGATAAAGTAGGCATTGACGGTGTAATCCTCACCAAACTGGACGGCGACGCCAGAGGCGGTGCGGCATTATCCATCAGGGCGATCACAGGCAAACCTATTCTCTTTGTGGGTATGGGTGAAAAGCTTTCGGATCTGGAACAGTTCTATCCGGACCGTATGGCATCCCGTATTCTGGGAATGGGCGATGTTATGAGTCTGATCGAGAAAGCCCAGGCTAATCTGGATGAAGAGAAAGCCAAGGAGATGGAGCAGAAGTTCCGTAAGAATTCCTTCGGTTTTGACGACTATCTGGAGAGTATGAACCAGATGAAGAATATGGGCGGTTTATCCAGTGTCTTGAACATGATACCGGGTATGGGCAGTCAGATAAAAGATATAGACAGCATGGTGGATGAAAAAGATATGGCGAGAAAAGAAGCCATGATCCTGTCCATGACACCAAGAGAACGCTCTCATCCGGAAATCCTGAACCCATCCAGAAAAGCGAGAATCGCAAAAGGTGCAGGAGTGGATATGGCGGAAGTCAACCGTCTGGTCAAACAGTTTGAACAGGCCAAGAAAATGATGAAACAGATGCCCGGACTTATGGGCGGAAAAGGTGGTAAAAGAGGAAAATTCAAACTTCCCTTTTAACATATAGAAGAAAATAAACCAGGAGGTGAATGAGATGGCAGTAAAAATCAGATTAAGAAGAATGGGACAGAAAAAGGCTCCTTTCTATAGAATCATCGTTGCAGATTCCAGATCCCCGAGAGATGGTAAATTCATCGAAGAGATTGGAACATACGATCCGAACCAGGATCCCAGCGTTTACAAAGTAGACGAGGAGGCAGCAAAAAAATGGCTTGCTAATGGTGCACAGCCTACAGAAGTTGTTTCTAAAATCTTTAAAGCAGCTGGTATCGAAAAATAGGATTCCGGGAGGTAGCTTGTAATGAAAGAATTAGTAGAAGTAATTGCAAAGTCTCTTGTAGATTATCCGGATGAAGTTGCGGTAACGGAAACAGAAGAGGACAATGCCGTTCTGGTAGAGCTGAAAGTGGCTCCGGCAGACATGGGCAAAGTCATCGGACGTCAGGGAAGAATTGCCAAGGCAATCCGTACCGTAGTGAAAGCTGCATCTTCCAAAAGCGACAAAAAAGTAGTCGTAGATATTTTACAATAACTGTACCGACTGCCTTCCTAGAGTGTGTTTGTCAACACACTCTAGGCATATTTTCGGTACAGGCGAGGAATACGGCGGATGATATCCGTCTTGTGTAAGCGGGAGCTGTCGCGGTAAATTTACTGCACCAGCCCCCTTTTTTCATTACAGAGGAATACGGCTGTAACTGGCCGTGCCCGGTGCGAAAGTCTGGCTGTCAGTACCCTTTATTCTGATAGCGTGATGTATTTATAATAGGAAGGAATTCGATTATGGAAGATTTGTTACAGGCAGGTGTGATCACCACCACCCACGGAATCCGCGGCGAGGTAAAGGTGTTTCCCACCACTGATGATGTGCATAGATTTGAAGACCTGGACAGTGTACTGCTGGATACAGGCAGGGATTATATGAAACTGGAGATTGAGAATGTCAAATATTTCAAACAGTATGCCATACTGAAATTCAAAGGAATTGACAACATCAACGATATAGAAAAATATAAGGGCAGAAGCCTCTATGTGACCAGAGACCAGGCCATTCCTTTGGAAGAGGATGAGTATTATATTGCGGACCTCATCGGACTTGACGTATATCTGGAAAGCGGAGAGAAGTTTGGTGTCCTGAAAGATGTGATGGAGACCGGAGCCAATGACGTTTACATTGTGGAGACAGAGGAAGGGAAAGAAGTGCTAATCCCTGCGATCCATGAATGTGTATTGGATATTGATGTTGAGGAGAACCGGATGGAAATACATCTGATGGACGGGCTTCTGGATTAGACTGCCCATTGATTATGCGGCGGGCAGAACAGCAGGTTGAGAATATCTGCGTTGATATATTGGTTACTATTTGTGCTGTCAATCGGCAGCGGAACGGAGAATGCTATGAATTTTCATGTGTTGACCCTATTTCCAGATATGGTACGGCAGGGGCTGGATACTAGCATAATCGGCCGAGCCATGAAAGAAAAACATATTTCGCTGGAAACTGTCAATATCCGGGATTTTTCCGATAATAAACATAACAGAGTTGATGACTATCCATATGGCGGAGGAGCCGGCATGGTCATGCAGGCGGAACCTGTCTACAGGGCTTATTGTTCCGTTGCTGAAAAATCCCTGGCAGCGGGCAAGAGCAGAAAGCCCCGGTGTATTTATCTGACTCCCCAGGGGAAGGTATTTAACCAGACTATGGTGGAGGATTTTGCCCAGGAGGAGGAGCTTATTTTTCTCTGCGGACATTATGAAGGGATAGATGAGCGGGTTTTAGAAGAAATCGTGACGGATTATGTCTCCATTGGAGATTATGTGCTCACAGGCGGGGAACTGGCTTCTATGGTCATGATAGACGCCATCTCACGTTTTGTACCGGGTGTTTTGAGCAATGAGGAATCCGCCCAATTTGAATCCATGCAGGATAACCTGCTGGAATATCCTCATTTTACGCGGCCTGAGACCTGGCACCATAAGAGCGTGCCGAGGGTTCTTCTGACCGGTGACCATAATAAAATTGAAGCCTGGAGATGGGAACAGTCTCTGAGGCGTACAAAGGAGAGGAGACCGGATCTTATGGAGAAAAACAAAACTTTGACAGTGGCTTATTTCAGTCCCACAGAAGGGACAAAACGTGCAGCAGAAATTCTGGCGGGCATGTTGTCACAGAATCCGCAGTATTTGGATCTGACCAGGAGAAAATTGAGAAAACAAAAACAGAGTTTTACAGAGAAGGATCTGCTGCTTGCCGCGGCCCCTGTTTACGGCGGACAACTGCCCAGAATGAGAGAAGCGTTATTTGTAAATCTGCATGGAGAGAATACGCCCTGTATTCTCATGTCAGCGTACGGAAACCGGCATTATGACAATACTCTGGCTCAGATGCAGAAGATCCTTGAGGACAGAGGGTTTTACTGTATCGGGGCAATTGCACCGGTTATTCCGCATATATATTCTGAAAAATTGGGAAATGGGCGCCCGGATGAATTGGACATACAGGAAATCCGTAAGTTTGCGGTGACAGTGAAGAAACGTCTGGAAGAGAAGTTTCATGGACCCATAGAGCTTCCGGGAGTAGCAGAGCCGGAACCAAAGCAAATGAAGCCTGTGGCAAAGTTCTGGGATTCCGAAAAGTGTAATGGATGTCAGGCCTGCGTTCAGAAATGTCCCGCTGCGGCTATTGACAAAGAAACGTACACAGTGGATGAGAGTTTGTGTATCAACTGTATGAGATGCGCAAAAATCTGTCCCTCAAAGGCCAGAAGTTATGACTGTGGGGATGTTCAGAAATATCTGGAGTCTAATTTTACGGCGAGACGGGAAGTTGAGTGGTTTTAAATCGGTGAAATCACTGGAAGCATAGTATTTTAACTTTGCTTTCAGTGATTTTTTATGGAACCGTGTATTTAGGAAAACAGAGAGAAGCTTGTCTGCTGTTTTCATTTGTATCACGTATTGGAGTCGGAACAGTCATCCGGAAAGCTGCTTCCAGGTTCCGGGTCTCCGTGCAGCCGGTTGATTTGAACCAGACACATTAACAGAATTCCAAACATGGAGCCGACCAGGAATGATATAGCGATAAAAACAATCATAGGATAAACCCAGCCCTTCTTATCATAATATTTGTGAATAAGTTGTTCTAATATATATTATATTGCAAATACGGGATGTTTATTCAGTAATAGGAATATTAGAAGGATAATCTGACAGATTTATATTTACAATAAGTTTTCTGGAACCAGTGAGAGGAGAAGTTCTTTATCTGTGTCTGTTTAAGGAATATGGTATTTAGTTTACTGCTTTTAAATATGAAGTGATAATGTCGATCAAATAGGTTAATTTATCCGATGGACAGGTTTCAATCAATGTTTTGACAGAATCGGAATCATTAAATGATTTCTGTTCACCAAACAGCAGATAATCCGTGTTTATATGCAGAGCAGATTTGAGCTTGCACAAGGTGTCCAGGGACATGCCTTTTTGCCCTAATTCTAAATCATAACAGAACCGAGGCGTGATATCCGCCATTTCAGCCAGTTCTTCCCGGGTATATCCCATCAGTTCCCGTTGCTGCTGAATCCTTTTTCCTATACTAAGTTTATCTAGTGTTCCCATTTTTTATCCTCCGTATATTTTTTTAGTGGAAAAATATCCCTTTGACTACGATACCAGAAATTAAATGGTTAAAAATGAACTGCAAGGAGATAAAAAATGTGCTCAAGGTTCGTTTTCATTACCGCTGTAAAAAGATAAAATCAAAGTTGCAATAAAATGTAATTTTTTGACAGGCACTTCTAACCGTTTTATATATTATGATGCTGAAAGCGCTGTTTTTTATGCAAATGGATTATCGAAAAATAAACATTTATAAAGGACTGTATCGTTTGTGAAGAGAATGCAGGAATGTGCCTCATAAGTTGATTATGGGGAATGAATTCCCTTGTATTCAAAAGAAAGATAGCGGAAAGCTCAGTTTCCTTAATTTGACGAACGGAGGGTGAATGATTTATGGATTACATTTTAGATGGCCGGAAACCATAAAGGGACAAGACGGTTTTTATGTTTTTTGAAGTAAAAGAGGAACCTGCAGAGAGTATTTTACAGTGGTCCGAAAATAGATGTACAGCAAAAGATGCATCCCGTTGCTTGACATAATATGTCAAACGCGATAGAATGTACAGGAACAAAGGAAAAAATAAGTGATTATTGGCTGGCGCTCCGTGTGAAAACAGCCCTAGGTTACAGGGTGGGGTGGTCAGCTTTTCCTATACGGCTGGGTTAAATGTACAAGATTATCGGATAATTGTATAAGACGATTCTGCCAAATGCTGTTAGGTTACAGCAAAATCATTGAGGGATTTGGGAGTCAGTTATGTATCAGAAAAATGGAAGTAGTTGGTTAAAGCATTTGGATTTCATCGTACTGGATTTAATCTGTATGGAAGTTTCATTTCTGCTGAGCTATGTCTTTAGAAACGGGAAAATGTTCCGATTATCCGATGACAATTATCGTGATGTAGAGATCATCCTGTTCTTTATCTTTTTTGTCGTTGTGTTTTTTAATGAGAGCTATAGTGGCATTTTGAGGAGAGGTTATTTCAAAGAGTTCGTAGCTGTATTTAAACACGTGACTTATATTATTGCCACCATGCTGGTATATCTATTTTTTATACAACAGTCTTCTACATATTCCCGTGTTATTTTTATCAGTATGTGGGGCATTTATGTTGTGTTGTCCTATGTAACAAGACTGGCATGGAAAGAAAATATTAAGAGAAGAGTAGATAAGCAGGAAGGTAAGCGTTCCCTGCTGCTAGTGACATCTGCGGATGTGGCATCTGAAGTTGTGAAGACAATTCTGAGAAATAATTTTGAGAACTTATATCTGGATGGGATTGCCATTATTGATGTGGATATGACAGGTAAGAAGATTCTGGGTGTACCTGTTGTAGCGGATAAGGATAACATGGTTTCTTATATCCAGAAGAACTGGGTGGATGAGGTGTTTTTTAATCCATCAGAAAAGACAGTTATTTCTAATGAAATGATCAAAAGCTGCGCAAGTATGGGCGTAACGATACATATGAAGCTGGCTAAGCTGGAAGTTCTGGGCAATAACCAGATTGTGGAGAAAATGGCTGGTTATACTGTGCTCTCAAGCAGTATTAAGATGGCTTCACCGAGAGATATGTTTTTGAAAAGAACAATGGATATTGTTGGAGGTTTTGTTGGTGTTTTGATGACCGGAATACTGACTTTATTTATTGCACCTATTATTAAGATAAAATCACCGGGGCCTGTATTCTTCTCACAGATTCGAGTTGGAAAGAATGGTAAGAAGTTCAAGATTTATAAATTCCGTTCCATGTATATGGATGCTGAGGCGCGGAAAAAAGAGCTGATGGAAAAGAATAAGATTCAGGATGGTCTGATGTTTAAGATGGATAATGATCCCAGGATTATTAAAGGGATTGGGAATTTTATTCGGAAGACTTCACTGGATGAGTTTCCTCAGTTCTGGAATGTGTTGAAAGGGGATATGAGTCTTGTTGGGACAAGACCGCCGACAGTGGATGAATGGGAGAAGTATGAGGCACATCATAGGAAGAGACTGGCCATTAAACCGGGTATTACCGGGATGTGGCAGGTTAGTGGGAGAAGTGAGATTACGGATTTTGAGAGGGTTGTGGAGTTGGATACGGAGTATATAACTGGTTGGAGTTTGGGGTTGGATTTGAAATTGTTGTGGAGGACTGTTGTGGTTGTTTTTAGAGGGGAGGGGTCGATGTAGTAGCCAAATATTATTAGATAAGTAATAAATAATATTAACATGAGCATATTTTCAAATGTTTTAATTGTCTAAGGAAGAGATATGCCGCAATGGTTAGATGATATATCTTATATCTTTTATGATATTCAAAAAGATACAAAGTTCCAAAATAAGAACAAGATTACAAAAGTGGTGAGTTTCATTTTACATCGAGTAGTATATGAGGGAGAAATTATTAATTATGGCGGGTAAGAACTCTAAAGGGGATAACATTTTAAAAAGTGACTATAAAAAAAATCTGAGCATTGCTATGTTAGGCCATAAACGAATTCCTTCCAGGGAGGGTGGCATTGAGATTGTTGTAGAGGAATTAGCAACTAGAATGGTTAAACTTGGACATAATGTTACATGTTATAACCGTAAAGGACATCACGTAAGTGGTAAAGAATTTGATTGTGACCAATTAACTGATTATAAAGGCGTTAGGCTTAAATCAGTTTTTACTTTAAATAAAAAGGGACTTGCTGCTATGACAGCGTCAGTTGCAGGGGCGTTTTGCGCGGCTTTCGGTAAGTACGATGTGGTGCATTTTCATGCTGAAGGACCATGTGCTATGTTATGGTTTCCTAAATTGTTCGGAAAGAAATGTATAGCTACTATTCATGGATTAGATCATCAAAGAGCTAAGTGGGGAAAATTCGCAAGTACATATATCATGCTGGGAGAAAAATGTGCAGTAAAATATGCAGATGAAATTATTGTTCTTTCTGAAGGGGTGCAAAATTATTTTATGAAGACATACGGAAGAAAAACCAGATTTATTCCGAATGGAGTTGTGAGACCTCAGATTAGAAAAGCCGATATCATCAAACAAAAGTATGGCCTTGAGAAAGATAGTTACATTTTATTCCTGGGGAGGCTAGTTCCTGAAAAGGGATTAAGATATTTAATTGAAGCATTTAAGAAAGTAAAAACAGATAAAAAGCTTGTTATTGCTGGTGGAAGCTCAGATACAGAAGAGTTTACAAATGAACTAAAAAAAATGGCAGAAAATGATAGCAGAATTCTCTTTACTGGGTTTATTAGGGGACAGGAATTGGACGAGATTTATAGCAATGCATATATTTATACATTGCCTAGTGATCTTGAAGGAATGCCTCTCAGTTTATTGGAAGCAATGAGTTATGGAAACTGCTGTTTGGTTTCTGATATAGAGGAGTGCGTTTCAGTGGTTGAAGATAAGGCTTTAGTATTTAAGAAGTCTGTTGTTACAGAACTTCACAAGAAATTGCAAAGCGCGTGTGATGACGAAACAATGGTAGCAGCATATAAAAATAAAGCAGCGGATTTTATATGTAGTAAATATTGTTGGGATGATGTTGTTGAGAAAACGTTAGAAGTATACAGAGGGTGAAAGAGCGAATGAGTCCTTCACACTAATAGGGGATTGGAAACAAAGCAAGGAACACAGAGAAAAACAACGATAAGGAATTGAAAATATGCGAACTCTTTTTGTGAATAATCTCCTCTGACTGAAAGCAGGGCGTGAGACGTACATAATAAAAACAGTCAAAAAATAGCGATAATACGGAAAAATGATATTTTCAGACGGAATAAATCTCTATTTTTGTATCACTCCCTGCGTTTGTACAGAGCAGATGATTTTATCATCAGGATTTTTTAGTATCACACCCTGCATTATGATACAGCACCCCGATAATGATTAAAACTCGGAAGTGACTATGAGTTTATCATACGAACACAGGGTGGGAAACAGAGCAAGGAACATGGAGAAAGAATAACGATAAGGAATCGAAAATATGCGAACTCTATTTGTGAATAAATTTCTGCATCCCAACGGTGGATCAGAAACCTACATTTTTAAGCTGGGCGAGGCACTGGAACAGCACAGACACGAAGTCCAGTACTTCGGTATGGAACACAAAGGCCGTTGCGTTGGCAACCGGGCCAATGCTTATACAAGCGATATGGACTTCCACGGCGGATCGAAACTGAGTAAGCTGACCTACCCGATCAAGACGATTTACAGCAAAGAGGCACGAGTACAGCTGCGGAAAGTTCTGGACGACTTCCAGCCGGATGTCTGCCACCTGAACAATTATAACTACCAGCTGACACCGTCCATTATTCTGGAAATCGTGAAGTGGCGGAAAGAAACTGAAAAAAACTGTAAGATCGTTTTCACGGCGCATGACTACCAGCTTGTCTGTCCGAACCATATGCTGAACAATCCTGTGACCCATGAGAACTGTGAGAAGTGCCTCGGCGGTCACTTTATGAACTGCACTAAGGGCAAGTGCATCCACGGCTCGACTGCAAAGTCTGTAATTGGCACGATGGAAGCGGAGTTCTGGAAATTGAAAGGAACATATCAGTATATCGACACGATGATCTGCTGTTCTGAGTTCATGAAGAACAAGATGGACAGGAATCCGCTGTTTGCGACTAAGACAGTGGCAATGCACAACTTCATCGACAAGGTGGAGTGGAAGGATGTGCAGAAGAAGGACTACGTCCTGTACTTCGGCCGCTTCTCTGAAGAAAAGGGCATCGGCACACTCATCAAGGTCTGCAAGGAACTGCCGGATGTGCAGTTCATTTTCGCCGGTACTGGTCCGCTGGAGGAAAGTATTAAGGGTGTAAGCAACATCAAGAATGTTGGTTTCCAGAAAGGCGAGGCACTGGAAAAGCTGATTCGTGAGGCACGGTTCTCCATTTATCCGTCTGAGTGGTATGAGAACTGCCCGTTCTCTGTGATGGAATCCCAGATGTACGGTACGCCGGTGCTGGGTGCTGACATCGGAGGTATCCCCGAACTGATTCAGGTCGGTAAGACCGGTGAGCTGTTTAAGAGTGGTAGTACGGAAGAGCTGAAGAATAAGATTCAGAAGCTCTGGAGTGATAAGAAGCTATGTGAAAAATTTAGCGAGAACTGCAAGGGCATCAGCTTCGATACAATCGATGAGTATTACGAGAAAATTATGAAGGTGTATGGTGGGAAAGTTAAGTAAGAATGAAAGTACGGTGTTGAACCATTATCCAGGGTTGGATGTAGTGCGTGTTGTAGCAATAGTAGGAATTGTATTAATGCACGTGCTGTCTAATGGAGAGTATGGACTTAAAGGATTTCTGTTTGAGAAGATTATCGGGACGGCGGGGAATTTTACCATTTTATTTATGATGGTAAGTGCTTTTGGCATGTGTTGCGGATATTATGAAAAATTTAGAAACAGAACAATCGATATGGAAAGATTCTATAAAAGAAGATACGAGAAATTGTGGCCTTTTTTTGCATTGCTTTGCATTTTGGATGTGGTCATTTCACCAAGCAAAAATAGTTTATACGAAGTTTTTGCAAATCTTACATTAGTGCAAGGACTATTGCCAAATCCACAGATTAGTGTAGTTGGTGTGAGTTGGACGCTGGCGGTTATCTTTGTGTTCTATCTACTGTTTCCGTTCTTCTGTTTTTTACTGGGCACAAAGCAGAGAGCATGGGCGGGGCTTATTATTGCCGGAATATATAATGTGCTTTGTCAATTGTACTTTTTCGATGAACGGCACATATTGAACAACTTTATAGAAAGAGAAAATATTCTGTATAGTGCTGTGTTTTTTATGGCAGGTGGTTTGATTTATCTCTATCGAGAAAAGTTGAGCAATTTAAAAACTGTGCCCGCGATATCTCTTGCATGTGCAGCCGTTGTTTATTATTTTTTAAACCAAAATGACTTGGTTATGACATTTTTTTCAGTGACGATTATTGCTTTTGCAATAACAAGATCTGGAAAGATTGGAAGCAGCAAGTTGGTGAAGTGGCTAAGTTCTATAAGTTTTGAAGTTTATCTGAGCCATATGATGATTTACCGGATTTTGGAAAAGTTGAAAGTTAATCATCTGTTTGGTATAAATGCAGTTTCGTATGGTTTTACTGCGGCTTTAACTTTAGCAGGTGCAGTTGCGTTTTCCTATGTGGCAAAGCAGCCAATATCGAAATTTATGAAATATAAGAAAGAGAGAGTTGATCATGTCTAAAGAAAAGAAATTAAATGGTACGGTCATAGTCACTTACCGTTGCAACGCTCGTTGCTCCATGTGCAACCGTTATAAAGCACCTTCCAAGCCGGAAGAGGAAATCAGTATCGAGACTATCAAGAAATTGCCGAAGATGTACTTTACGAACATCACCGGCGGTGAGCCGTTTATCCGTACTGACCTGAAGGATATCGTGAGTGAGCTGTATAAGAAGTCTGACCGTATCGTTATTTCCACTAACGGTTTCTTCACAGACCGTATCGTTGACCTGTGCAAAGAGTTCCCGCAGATCGGTATCCGTATTTCCATCGAAGGTCTGGAGCAGACCAACAATGAGATCCGTGGCCTGCAGAACGGCTATCAGCGTGGTTACGGTACGCTGAAGAAACTGCGTGAGATGGGCATGAAGGATGTTGGTTTCGGCATGACCGTTCAGGACAAAAATGCTCCTGACCTCGTTCCGCTGTACAAGATTTCTAATGAGATGGGCATGGAGTTCGCAACCGCTGCTCTGCACAACAGCTTCTACTTTGTTGAAGGGAAGAACATCATCCATGACCGTCCGATGGTTGCTAAGAACTTCGAGAATCTGGTCAACGAATTGCTCCGCAGCAACAGCCCGAAGAAATGGTTCCGCGCTTACTTTAACCATGGTCTGATCAATTACATCTATGGTCAGAAACGCCTGCTACCGTGTGACATGAGCTTTGATACCTTCTTCATTGATCCGTATGGCGATGTTATGCCTTGCAACGGCACCAAGGATAAAGAAGTCATGGGTAACCTGAATACCCAGAGCTGGGACGAACTGTGGAACAGCCCGGAAGCAGAGAAGGTTCGTGCAAAGGTTCGTTGCTGCGACCGTGACTGCTGGATGATTGGCTCTGTTTCCCCGGCAATGCACAAGTACATCTGGAAACCTGCCACTTGGGTTCTGGTACATAAATGCAAGGCACTGTTCACCAAGCACCCGTACTCTATGTACGAGCTGAAGATTTGCCGCGATTATCGTGACGGTAAAGTCACCAAAGAGGAACTCGACAAGTGCAGCACCTGCGATATGAACTGTGTGATCAACAATGGTCTGAGTGAAGCAAGTAAAGAGCAACTGAAGCATAAGACCGGCGAGGAAATCGTGGATGCTGATATCGCACATCAGATAGAGAATAAATAAGGAAGATAATAATATGACGGTAACAGTTTTAACCCCTACTTTTAACCGAGGGGGGAGACTGGAAAAGCTTTACGAGTCGTTAAAAAGACAGTCTTGCAAGGATTTTGAGTGGCTTGTAGTTGATGACGGAAGTACTGACGGTACGGATAATTTGATTGGACAGTTGCAAGAGAAAAGCGAATTTCCAGTACGATATATTTATAAAAGTAATGGCGGAAAACATACGGCTTTGAATGTAGGAATCCAAACCATTTGCAGCGAACTTACATTTATAGTTGATTCGGATGATATTGTGACAGATGACGCAATTGAATCGATTCTAAAAATCCACAAGAAATATAGAGAACAGAACAATATCTGTGGATATGCGTTTCTTAGGGCGTTTCCTGATGGAAAAGTCAACGGTAAAAAGTTTGACATAGATGAACAGATTGGTTCCTATATTCAGGTGCGTGTAAATGGAAATGATACCAGTGCGGACAAAGCCGAAGTATTTAAGACCCATTGCTTAAAGGAATTCCCCTTTCCTGAGTACCCAAATGAAAAATTCTTGGGTGAAGATCTTGTTTGGGTCAGAATGGCCAGAAAATATGAAATGGTACATATTAACAAGGTTATTTATATAGGAAATTATCTTGTGGGCGGTTTGACGAACAATCGACGTAAGCATAATATTGCTTCGCCGGTGGGATGCGTACACCGCGCAGAGGAGTTTATGGAGCTAGACCTGAAGATTAAGTACAGGATCAAGGGTGGGCTGCAGTATATCGCATATGGGAAATTTGCACGGTTTAGTGTTGTCGATTTGATTCGCAAATCAAAACACAAAATTCTTGTAATAGCGTGTGTGCCAGGTGGTTTGTTCTTGCATTCTAGATGGAGTAAAGCGCAGTAATCGAATTGTTGATGCCCTGATATCTTTCGTCAGTAAATGATGGGAGATATTTAATGAAAGTGCTTGTTATCAATCCGATTATGTATACATCGGAAACCAAAAATATAAAAAGAGCTGTGTCAGTAAAAGACACAATGATGTATGATTTTGCTTGGCATTTCACGAAATGGGGCATTCGATAACGCTGGTTGGTGGAGAGCCATTTAAGCCAAGTGAGGCTGAAAAATATCCATTTGAAGTGTTGTGGTGGGACTGTGCGTGGCAGAAAATCTGCCTGCCGCATTGTTTGCCATTTATGCCGGAGACGTATCAATATATTAAAAACAATTGTTCGGAATATGACCTTATTATTACGAGCGAGGTCTTTTCTCTGAACTCTCTGATGGCATACCGAGCTGCACCAGACAAAACAATCATTTGGCATGAACTTGCAAAGCATAATACTATTATGAAGAAAGTGCCATCAAAAATTTGGTACGGGATTGTAGCAAGATTTCTTATGAAAAATGCGAAGGTTGTGGCACGATCTGCTGAGATAAGAGATTTTGTAAAACAGTATTGCTGGAATACAGATGATAATGTAATCGATCACGGTGTTAATCTCGACAAGTTTAAGGCGGTCACAACGAAAGAAGAGTGTTTTGTTGTTTGTTCACAGTTGATTGAACGCAAGAAAATCGATGGAATTTTAGAAAAGTTTGCAAACTACTTGAAACAGTAAGATGCCAGCTGCCAGCTGTACATTATTGGTGAGGGTGAATTAAAAGAGAAACTTCAAGCAATGGCACAGACACTGGGCATTGCGCAGAATGTGACCTTTACCGGGAAAATGACGCTGATGAATTGTTGCCGATTCTATCTAAAACAAGAGCAATGCTTGTAAATACGGTAAAAGACAACAATGTGATTTCCATTGTCGAATCAATTGCGGTGGGAACGCCTGTTGTGACAACAGATGTTCCGTTGAATGCATCGTATATAAAGGGATATCGGCTTGGAATTGCAAAAAAACAATGGGATGAAAATGATTTGTACGATGTAGTTCTCAACAATGCAATGTATGTTGGAAATTCCATGGAATATCGCTATAAACTTTCTACGAAACAGAGGGTAGAATAGTTCTTGAATGTAAAAATGTCAATGTGATTATGGAGGAAGAAATGTATTCGATAGCGTATGTTGTGCCCTATTTTGGAAAGTTTCCAGGGGGATTTCAGTTTTGGCTTTTAGGCTGCAAATGTAACCCATCGATTGATTGGCTGATTTTTACGGATGATAAGACTCCCTATGATTATCCGGAAAATGTGAAGGTTACTTACTGGTCGTTTGATCAGATGAAGAAAAAGGCGCAGGCAATTTATGATTTTCCGATTTTTCTGGAACGCCCGTATAAGCTGTGTGATTTTAAGCCGGCGTATGGTGAGATTTTTGCAGAGGAACTGAAAGGATATGATTTTTGGGGTCACTGCGATATCGATTTGGTGTGGGGTGATATTCGGAAATTTTATACAGATGATGTTCTAAGCCGGTATGAAAAAGTAGGCTTTAATGGACACTCTAATCTGTATAAGAATACGCCAGAAGTGTGTGCTCGGTATAGAACTCATATAGATGGAAAAATGTACTATAAAGATGTCTATTCTGTTGATAAAGGATTTGCATTTGATGAGCCGGGAATGGATGACATCTATGAAGCACTCCATATTCCGGTTTATAAAAAAATTGACTTTGCAAACCTGCTAAAGTATGATTATGGATTCTTCCTGGACTGGGGTAAGGAAGAAGATGCTTACAAGAATGAGCATCAGGTTTTTACATGGCATAATGGAACACTTCTCCGCCATTACTTGGACCATGGTAAAATAATGGAAGAAGAATATATGTACCTGCATTACTGGTGCCGTCCGACGACTTTTGCCATCAAAGAATATAATAAGCAAAAGAATTACCTGATTTATGCAGATACAACTACAGATAAACCATTTGTGTTGACACCTGAACTGATTCTGAAAAGAAGTCGCCGTAGCAAAGTGAAGTATTATGCGAAGGTGCTGTGGTTTAATCGGAAAAAAATTACTTGGGAAAGAATTGTATTCAATGTAAAGGGTATGCTGAACTATAAAAAATCTGAAGAATAAGGAGGAACCAAGAAGTGGGATTATATAATGTATATGATAAATTTCGCAGATATTGGCGACAGATTCATATGCTGACGATCCGGGATGGATGGAAAAAGATGGCGTATATAAAAAAACATAATATGTTTGGCGCGGTGGGTGAAAATTGCTATTTCCAGTCTAACGTGTTACCGGCAGAACCATTCTTGGTTTATCTCCATGATAACGTGGCCGTTTCAGCTGGTGTGAGAATTATAACGCACAGCGCCTTGAACACTGTGTTCAACCATGAGGAAAAAACAGATCAGTATTTGTGCCGTTTTGGAAAAGTTGAAATTGGCAATAACGTTTATATTGGAGCAGATGCAATTATCAATTATGGAGTGACTGTGGGAGACAATTGCATTATTGCAGCCGGCGCAGTGGTAACAAAAGATGTTCCTGCGGGAAGTATTGTTGGCGGTGTACCTGCACGTGTGATTGGTACATATGACGATGCAAAAGAAAAGGCAAGAATATTTTCAAAACCGTTTTTGGAAAAGGGTTTGAGAGAACCTTGTACCGTCGAGGAAATGATGCATGTCCAGTAATATAAAATCTAAAAGATATCTTTGGGTTGACAATTTAAAACTTTTTGCCTGCTTATTGGTTGTTGTGGGTCATTTGTATATGTCTATAATGGCAGGTGGCTGGATTAGTGAAAACAATATTCTATACTGCTGGCCAGTTCAGACGGCATACACATTTCATGTACCGCTGTTTTTTGTTTGTAGTGGCTTTTTATATCAAGCAACTGCTCCGGATAACTGGAATGCAAAAAAACATATTGGGAATATCAAGAAAAAGGCAATTGCTCTTGGAGTGCCTTATGTGACTTTTTCATCAATTACGCTCTTAATGAAAAATGTGTTTTCCGAAGAAGTTAACAATGCCGCGCCGCCTTTTTTGAAAACACTTTTTTTAGAACCGATTGCGCCATACTGGTATTTGTACACACTGTTTTTGCTGTTTTGCATAATTCCGCCAGCGGTGGGCAGAGGAAAAAGGAATACACTTGTCAGGATGACTGCTCTATCATGCCTGATTAAAGTGATTTACGTCGGTTGGCTTGCAAATAAGGCACTTCCAGATTTATTGGCTAAAGTTATGACAAGCGCACTTTGGTTCTGCATTGGAATGTTGATCACAGAATTTCCTTTCAAGAAAAGTAAAAGGGTAAGTGCTGTAGCAGCAGGAAGCATATTTGCGGCAGTTGTTATTTCTTATTTTGTTTATAGTTTGCCAAATGAAAACAAGATGGTTCAATTTCTCTTTGCGGCTGTTTTTGTGGTGACAATTACATACTTTTTTCAAAGCAAAGAGCATTACAAAGAAAATGGTTTAGTCAGTCGTAGCGTAAAATATTTTATGCCGGTGTATATTCTGCATACAATCGTAGCCGCTGGCATGCGGACCGTTCTGCTGAAAATCGGAATTACTTCAGGAATTTTACATTTTGTGATTGGCCTTTGTGTAAGCATTTTTGTTCCGATTGGTATTTACGCGATTGCAGAAAAGCATTGGTGGTTGCTCCTGTGGTTTGAACCAATAAAGGCAATCAGAATCAAAAAGCAGGGAAAAATCAAAGGAGGAATATCATGAAGATAAAACAGCTCGTAGAAAAAAGCATTCGGCAGAAGACGCTGTTCACTGATGCTTTCGGGTATTCATTAACCAAGATGGGATTTGCGGATAAGTATCTTGCAGGTCAATTGACTATGTATAAAGCCTACTCGTGGCTGAAGACGCATTTTGAAAAAGAACTAGATAAAATTCAAAACGATAATTCATGGGAAGAAGCTTATACAAAAGCTGAAAAGCGTGTGTGGATCTGTTGGTTTCAAGGAATGGAAAAGGCCCCGAAAATTGTGCAGGAGTGCTATCAGTCTGTTTGTTATTGGATGAAGAACTGGAAAATAACGGTTATCACTGCAGATAACATGAATGAATATGTAAAGTTCCCGGACTTCATCCTAGAAAAGTGGAGAGCGGGAATTATCAGCAACACTCATTTATCAGATTTATTAAGAATTGAACTTCTTATTCGATATGGTGGATTGTGGCTAGACAGCACAACATATCTGACAGGAAAAATGCCAGCTTATATTATCGATTCGGATTTCTTTGTGTACAGAAATGGCTGGATGGATATGGAAATGATTAATATGGGAAGTTGGTTGATCTATAGTGAATATACAAATAACAGACTTCTTTGTGAAACACAAAAACTGCTATACGATTATTGGAAAAAATATGATTACATTAAAAACTATTTTCTGCTCCATATGTTCTTTCGGATGGTAACAGATGCAAACCCGGCGCTTTGGGAAAAAGTACCCTTAATCAACCATATTGATTCACATTTGTTGATGCAGGATCTTCCAAAAGCGTACAATGAGGATCGGTGTAGGCAAATTATGAAACTTACATCTGTGCATAAATTAACCTATAAGGTTGAAACGCCAACTGAATCAACGGCGGAGCAGTTGGGGTGGTTGTTTCAGAATAAGGGGGAACAGGGATGAGAACATATAGTGACAGAGGAAAAGTGAAAATTAAAGACCTGATCTGGTATATTATTGTTACTTTCCCGCTTACATCTATTTTGAAAGTGTATGTCGGACCGCTGAATTTGATCCTGACAATTTTGCTGTTTGCACTCTTTTTCTATAATTATTATAGAACGGAGATGTTCAAGGGTGAAGTGCTTCTGTGTTTTTATGCAGTGCTTGGCGTTGGAATGAATGTGGTAATCAACAGTTTCCATTTTTATAGCACAAACATGGTATTTTATTTTCCTTTTTTAATATTATATTTCATGTTTTTTCTGAAGTATCAAAGTGATTCAATTGATTTTTTCAGGAATCATAAGCAGTATGTTGATTTTATTATTGCGTTATGGACTATGACGATTCTTGTTTCACTTCCGCTTTCAAGCAGCTATGTTTATGAAGGTGAAACAAGAGGATTTGTCTCTTTTGCAGGGACGACATTCTTGCTTTGTCCAATCGCTATCTTTGCATTTGCATTAATGACTGTTCAGTACAATCTTTGGCATAAAAAAAGATATGTGATTGCAATGTTTGTGCCATCGTTGTGTATTATGCTTGGTACAACAAGAACGTATCTGGGCGTTCTGGCGTGCGCATGGATGCTGTTTCTTTACACGCAGATAAAAAATAAAAAAATGTACTTTGCAGTAGTTGCTATTGCAGGAGCCGTTTTGCTGGGGGTTATTCTTCTTTCTCCGATAAAGCAAAAATTTATTGCAGCATCAAGCCGAACGGAAATCGGAATCAATCCGTTGGCTGCATTTACAAGTGGGCGGTCAACTTTTTGGACGTATGATATTTTAACAATGATAAAGAATAATCCGATTCGTATCTTATTTGGAAATGGAGTAAATTACTTATTTAAAATTAATTATGCTCACTTTGGAAATCCCCTTTGGGCACATAATGACTTTATCCAGATCTTTAGTGACTATGGAGTATTGGGCTTACTGGTTTATCTCGGAATGTTCAAAATGCTGTTCAAAAAGACATTTCGAGAAATAAAAATATCAAAGATGGCTGCAATGATGTTGATTGCCATCTGGGCATTTAATGCGTTTTTTAATATGTTCTATACATACTTTTGTGCGACGCTTTCTTATCCGTTCTATTGCATGATTATTAAAATCGACGCAATCAAACGGGGGGGGGTAACCCTTTGCAGATGGATTAGAAAAATCATCAGGAATCTGTTACATAGATTGACTTGTGCTATCCACATTCAGCTTGGCAATTATAAAATAATTGCGGAATGTGAGGCGGCAGCATGAGTTGGTATGTAAAGATTGGGCGAAAAAGCTATCATTCACATACGGTAATCAGCATATTGGTTCTTGCCACGATGATATATTTTGAAATGTGTGGTGGTAGAAGCTATTTTGATGAAGGCTTGGCACTCGTCTGCATGGTTTATGTCACGATTCTCTTGATAAAGAGGAAATTGGACGCAGCAGATCAGATATCGGTGTTTCTTTTGATTGCTGTGATAGTCATTGGTGTGGTATCTAATATTCTGAGCAAACTTGCTTATACATGGTTTTCGGTTTTTGTTGATGTTATCTCGGAAACTAAATTTTTGTGGACGCTGTTTGCTTTTAAATATTATATTACATCTACGGTGTATGAGGATATGTCTCGAGCGTTGAGACCGCTTGCAAAATGGTTCTGCTATCTGGCAGGTGTATTTGCCGTTATCTCACAGTTTGTAAATCTTGGCATGACAGAAAACGAAAGATATGGAATTAAATCTTATAATTTTATATTCCCGATGAGTTTTCAATTCCTGGCAGTTGCATTGGTTGCCATTGCGGTGCTGTCCAAATCAAAGGACAATAAAAGTAATCGAATGCCTTATGCAGCTGTTTGTATTGGCTTGATCCTGGCAACAAAAAGTTCGCCGCTGTTGTTTTCTGTAATGTTTGTGTTCCTTTTGATTTACTTCCAGAAGAGAGCACAGCTTAAGACACGGACGGTTGTTTTTATGGCAGTAATCGTTCTTCTTTTAGGAACTTTCCAAATCCAAACGTATCTGATGAATGTCAATGCGCCGCGCTATCTGTTCTTCTATTATGGAGGAAAGACGGCAAATACATATTTCCCATTTGGATCAGGCTTTGCAACGTTTGGATCGGATCAGGCAGCAAGAAATTATTCACGACTGTATTATCAATATGGATTTAATAGCTTATTTGGAATGAACACAGAGGATGGATCTTTCTTAAGTGATACATTCTGGCCAATGGGCATTGGACAATTTGGGTGGATTGGATTCGTTTTATATGTGTTAATTTATGTAAGAATTTTCTTCTCGTTTAAGAGAATGAAGTTGAACTCAGAACAAAAAGCGTTTTTGTATGCGGGTTATATGCAGTATATCATTCATGCAGTCGGTTCAGCGATTCTTTCCGCATCGGCAGGTATGATTGGTGCAATTGCGCTCGCGGCTGTGATGAAACCTGCAAATGAAAAAAGAATAACACAGGAATAGTACATAGGAAGATTATGGAAAAATACAAATATCTCTTAAAAAATGTTGGCATCATGACTTTGGCCAACTTCGGAACCAAAATATTATCCTTTTTAATGGTTCCACTTTACACAAATGTTTTGTCAACAGAGGCATACGGGACATTTGATATATATCAAACGACGCTCTTTTTGATTGTTCCAGTTCTGTCTTTGAATATTGCAGATGGAATTATGCGCTTTTCATTAGACGAAGAATATGATAAGCGAGAAGTTTTTATGGTCGGCGTTCGACGGTATGTTGCAGCTTGTCTCTTATGTGTTTTGATTGTTGCAGTTAATCAAATCTTTTCCATAATCGAAACACTGACATTGTTTCCACATTTTTTTGTTTTATATTTTGTCACAAGTTTGATGTCGGATATTCTAAACAACTATGCACGAGGAATTGAAAAAGTGTCCGATGTTGCTGTGGGCGGTATCATCGGCTCTGTTTCAATGCTGTCGCTGAATGTTTTATTCCTTCTGGTTTTTAAGCAGGGACTTGTTGGATATTTTATTGCAAATTGCTTATCGTTTGCATGTACAGATCTTTATTTGATTATCAAGCTAAAGATTTGGAAAGTAATCCGTTGGAAAAAAGAAAACCAGACATTGAAGAAAGAGATGATTGCATATAGCGTTCCTATGGGTCTGGGTAATATCGGATGGTGGGTCAATAATGTTTCAGACCGATATATCGTAACATGGATTTGTGGTCTGGCGGCGAACGGAGTGTATTCAGTTGCATATAAAATTCCGTCGCTTCTATCAATGTTTCAGCAGATCTTTAATCAGGCATGGACAATATCGGCAGTAAAGGAATATGACCAAGACAGCGCTGAATTTTATAGCACGATTTACAAAGCCTACAATATGTGTATGGTGATTACATGCTCCGGATTGATACTATTTGACAAGTTGATTGCTAAAATCCTTTTTGGAGCAGATTTTTATGCGGCTTGGAAATATGCACCTTTCCTGATGATTTCTGTGGTTTTTGGGGCAATGGTTCAGCTTTTGGGAGGTATTTTTTCAGCCGCAAAAGAGTCAAAAGCATTTGGAAATACGATATTGATTGGCGCTGTGGCCAATACAGTTATGAATGTTGGACTTGTGTATGTATGCGGACCACTTGGTGCGGCTATTGCAACATCTTTGTCATATATGTTGATTTGGATGCTGAGACTTTATAAAGTTACACGCCGCATGAAATTGAATATTATATTGCATCGGGACGTTATGAGCTATATCTTACTGTATGTGCAGGCAGCGCTGCTAGTGTATTATAGCAATGGCTGGCGAGGATATAGCATGCAGCTTGGAGTAGTTATTTTAGTTATTGTACTTTATTATAAGGACATCAATAGAATTTTGAAGAAGATATTAGCGCGGATCAAAAAATAAGGTTGCGGAAAGGAAAATTACGAAATGCAGAGGGAACGAAATTCAAGCATTGAAATTCTCAGGATTCTGGCCATGCTTGGGATCGTAATAATGCACACAAACGGAACGGTTATGGAACATAGTGTTGGCTGGAATCAAATTTGGACGCAAATCGAAAATGGCATTTTTAATGCTGGTGTTTCAATATTTGTTTTGATATCGGGTTACTTTGGAATTAGATACATTAAGAAAAAACTAATTGAATTAGAAATATCCGTGATTTTTTATGCGGTTTTAAGTGCAATTAGGATATTGTTTCAATGGAGAATCTCTTCTGCAGATTGTAAAGGCTTTTATACCTGTATCAACGAATCGCTATTGGTTTATAACCTGCTATATTCTGTTAATGCTGTTTGCGCCTTATCTGAATAGCGCAATTGATTTGATGGATCAAAAACAATTTACACAATTGTTGATGAGTATGATTTTGGTGTTCGTCGTTGCACCAACTGTTTTATATTACAGTGTTCTGGGGGGAGAATGTTATAAATATGCTCCTGCTGTATTTTCTTAGAGCATATATAAAAAAATATAACTACTGTGACAAATTTAGGAATAAGCTGCTTGTAAAGATTTTTTGTTTTACAACGCTGGCAAATTTTGCACTGAATCTATTAATAAGTATGCTTGCTGGGGGAAAAGCACATATTCCGTTTGCAAGAGACTGTAGTGCATTTGTTATGATAGAAGCCACAACACTTTTAATGCTTTTTTTGAAACACGAGTTCCATTCGGAATCTGTTAATAAAATTGCTAAACATGTATTTGCAGTATATCTCTTTGAAGGGGCAATCCGGCAGACTGCCGTGTGGCATTCTCTGGTCTGTCTGAATCCGAGAAGGCCGCCAATGCGGAAGCACTGGTCGGTAAGAACGCCATGTCCGGCTTCCTTGCTCTGATGAATGCTAGCCAGTCGGATATCGAAAAACTCAGCGGTGCCATTGAAAACTGTGATGGTGCTTCTGAGAGCATGGCGGAAACCATGCAGGACAACTTAAACGGTCAGCTCACCATTCTGAAATCTCAGTTGGAAGAGCTGGCCATTTTTTTGCCGATCTTCTGATGCCTGCCATCCGCAAGATCGTATCTGCTGTGCAGGGCTTTGTGGACAAGCTCAACAGTATGGATGACAGCACCAGAGAAACGATCATCAAGATCGCACTGCTGGCGGCATCCATCGGACCGTTGCTTATTGTTCTGGGTAAAACGATCTCGACTGTGGGAACAGCGATGCGTGGCTTCAGCTCTCTGGCAAAAGGCATTCGGCTGCTCATCACCCATGTGGGCAGTGCAAGCGGTGTATTCGGAAAGTTGGGAGCTGTGCTGGGCGGTCTGTCCGGGCCAGTTGTTGCAGTGGTAGCAGTCATCGGTACGCTGGTGGCAGCTTTTATGAACCTCTGGAATACCAACGAGGAATTCCGTACTGCCATTACCGGCATCTGGAACGACATCGTTTCCAAGGTGAAAGGCTTCTGTGACCAGCTGACCCAGCGGATCAACGGTCTGGGCTTTGATTTCAAGGATATCACCGATGTGCTGAAGACCATCTGGGATGGCTTCTGCCAGGTGCTTGCACCGCTGTTTGAGGACGCATTCCAGAATATTGCTACCATCCTCGGCACTGTGCTGGATACCCTGATCGGTCTGTTTGATGTGTTCTCCAATCTGTTTCAAGGCAACTGGAGCGGGGCATAGGAAGCGGCAAAGGGAATTTTCTCCGGCATCTAGGATGGAATCAAGTCCATCTTCTCTACAACACTGGATGCTTTGAAAAGCGCACTGGATATCTTCCTTGGCCTGTTTGGTACAGACTGGCAGACCGTGTGGGGAAGCATCAAAAGCTTCTTCGAGACGGTATGGAATGGCATCAGCAGCTTCTTTTCTGGCACAGTTTCTGCCATCCAGACGGTGGCAACCACTGCGTTTACGGCAGTCTCCGGATTCTTCACGACTGTCCTGACCACGATCCAGACGACCTTCAGCACCATTTGGACTGCCATTTCCACAGCGGTTTCGGCCGTGCTGAATACAATCCATACCACGGTGACGACTGTGTGGACAGCGATTTCTACCGCGATTACCACGGTTATGAACACCATCAGCACTACGATTACTACGGTGTGGAATGCCATCGTTGCCTTTATCACGCCGATCCTGAATATACTTCAGACGATTTTTACCACGGTCTGGACAGCAATCCAGATGGCTATTTCCACGGTATTGACCGCTATTCAGACTGCCGTGACGACCGTATGGAACGCCATCGTGTCGTTCCTGTCTCCGCTTCTGACCGGAATCCAGACTCGGATGACAACGGCATGGACTGCCATCAAGACGGTCATTTCCACCGTGCTTTCTGCCATCCAGACGGTGGTTTCTTCCATCTGGTCGGCAATCAGCAGTAGGATCAGCGGAGTGGTGGAAGGCATCAAGACTGTGATTTCTTCTGACTGGAACGCCATGAAGACAACGGTCACAAATCTCAGCAATGGGATCAAGACAGCGGCGACCAATGCTTTCAATTCTATGAAGTCTGGTATCTCGACCACGATTTCTGGAATCACCACGACCGTCTCGACTGGCTTCAACAATGCGGTTTCCTTTATCAAGGGGCTGGCAGCGGCATCAACAAGATCGGCAACACGGTCAATGATGTCATGGGCATCGTGGATAAGCTCGGCTCCATGAAAAACACCATCGGAAACCTTGGTGACACGATGAAGAACCTCGGCAATGTGCTGGGAAGTGAATCTGGCGGTGGTCTGTTGTCGAATATTGGCAGTTTCCTGTCGAAGATCGGAAACACAGACGGCGGGCAGATCGTCTCGAAGTTCGGGAACCTGATCTCTGGTCTGACCTCGAAAATGGGAGGACTGGGAGAGGGAATCTCCGGGGTGCTGTCCAAACTCGGAAGCCTTGGTTCCAGCGGTGGTGGTATCCTATCCAATCTGGGCAGTCTTGCGACCAGTGTTATTTCTAAACTCGGCGGTGTCGGTCTTGGCATCAAGGCTCTGTGGGATAACTGTGACAGCTTCCGTGATGGTGTGACGAATATCTGGAACGGAATCAAGAACACCTTTGCCAACGGGCTGAATGCCATTAAGAAAGGTGTATCGAATGCCGCTTACTTTGTTGGGAATATTGCTTCTTCCATCTGGGGCGGCATCAAGAATGTAGCTTCCTCGGCATGGAACTGGGGCAAAGATATCGTCAGCGGCATTGCTGGAGGTATCAAGAAAGGCGTGAGCTGGGTCGGAAATGCAGTCAAGAGCGTGGCAAACGGTATCCGCTCGTTCCTGCATTTCTCGGTCCCGGATGAAGGACCTCTGGCAGATGCAGACACCTATATGCTGGACTTCATGAATCTGCTGACTAGCGGCGTGAAGAAAGGCGAGGGTAGTCTGATCGACCAGATCAGGTCGATGGCGGCAAAAGTACAGCAGGGAATGGACGGTATCAGCTCGTTTACTCTGCCGGAACTGACCCTGCCGCAATTGATGACTCCGGTTGGAACTTTCCGCAGGCGGCTCTTGCCGGTGGCGGAACCACGGAAACCACAAACCTTGGCGGTGTGTATATCACGGTCAACGGCTATAACGCTCGCAACGATGACGAACTGGCACAGACTGTGGCAGATAAGATCAATGGAATGATCCATGAGGATGATTCTGTATTCAAGTAAAGGGGGAGATGCGTATGGGCTACAATGCTCCAAATCAGGTGGTATCGCAGTTTCAGCTCAAGGGCAGATATGCCAGACAGTATCTGTCTTTTGCAGGAAAGTCCAGTAAGGACTTCCTACTCTATCTGTCTGGTCCCGGTGTGTACGATACCCCAGCAGCGGATGTGGAAAGCACTCCTGTTCCCGGCCGGAATGGTGACATCATTACGGAAAAGGCGAAAGCCGGACAGCGCAGATACCAGAACGTGGATATCAAATACAAAGCGTTTTTCTTCAATGGACTGCCGGCCAAGACCGCAGCGGTCAAGGCGTGGCTGCTTTCTCCGGCAGGGTATCAGAAATTGCAGGACACCTACGACCCGGATTTCTTACGGATGGCAGTTTGCAAGGATGCCATTGCCTTTGATGTGACAGCACAGAAGGCAGCTGAAATGGAGCTGACCTTCAATTGCAAACCCCAGAGATGGAGCGTGGAAGGCCAGAAGACAATCGTGCTGGATGGAAGGACAACGCTGAAGAATCCGTTCTCTTTTCCGGCACAGTCTATCTTCAAAGTCTACGGAGACAGCGGCGGCGTGTTGTATTTGGGAGAGCAGAAGATCACAATCCACAGCATTCAGGACTATGATTGCTCAACTGTGAGACACATAATGCCTATAATGCCTCCGGTTTTTGCAATGAGACCATCCTTTCGGATGATTTCCCAGAATTGCCGGGGGAAAAACGCAGATTGCATGGACAGGCGGTATCCGGACAGTGGAAGTCATTCCACGCTGGTGAACGCTTTGAGGGGAGGGGCAGCCGGTGATTCCATGTTTATATGATTCCAGAGAAATGACCTTTGACCATAATGGATCGGAAAACTGGCAGATGCACAGTCCTGTACGGTGACGGAAAAACGAAACGGAAGCTACGAACTGAAGCTGGTCTGTCCGGCAGACGGCATCCATGCGGAAAGTCTGGAGGAGGGAAATATCATCCTTGCAAAGCCATCCGATACCGGGCAGAGCCAGCCGTTTCGCATCTATAAGGTCACGACCCCAATTGATGGAAAGCTGGAAGTGCAGGCAAGACACATCTCTTACCAGCTCAACTTCATCACGGTTTCGCCATTCTCGGCGGGCGGATGTCAGGCAGCTCTGAGCAGCTTGAAAAGCCATGCTGCTTCGGACTGCCCGTTCTCCGTCTGGACGGATGTGGAATCGAATGCGACTTTTGCGCTTGGGTGAGGCGTTGGAACAGCATGTGAATGAATTAGAGCCTTATGCGTTTTATATTGTGGACAGCTTTGGCATGATGAAACGCAAAGATTTGGCCAGGCTCTTTTATTTGGTTGAGCACAATCTGAATGAAAAAATTAAGATTGGTTTCCATTCGCATAATAATATGCAGTTAGCATACTCGAATGCGCAGAGTTTGGTTGATCTGCATTCTGATGTTGATGTTTGTGTTGCAAATGAAGAAGATGAACGAGATGGATATTTATCCAATCTACCCAAAGATGAATCTCTCTAAACCAATGTATGTCTTTACCTACTTCGTAATGCCGTTATAGACGCACCAAATCAGACATGGTCTATTGACATTACATATATTCCAATCAGATACGGATTTCTGTATCTGACTGCTGTGATCGACTGGAGTAAAACCGGGCAGAGATATCGGACATGTGTTAATATGTGCATATAATTCCAAGCTCATATACATATAGCGGATTTACGTTTTGACGCTATCTTTTTCTTGCACAATACTATAAAGAAAGCCACATAAACTGTCTAGTGTAGTGACACCAACCTTGACGAGTAAAAAATAAATTTAAAAAAACCTCCCACTTTACGTGGGATTGCGAGATAATAAAACTGACCAGAAAATTATTTCTTCGCAACCGCATAAAGAAAGCAATTTGGTGATATGTCAAGAGGAAAATGAAAAAGATTTTCTGGGAAAAGGGTAACCTTAATAGACCTACGGCCTGGTGCGAGCGTAAGTTCGGTATTTGATATGGATTACCTACTCTTTTCCGGAGAGTAGAGATGGCCCTTGTCCAGCAGACCAAAGAGTAGACGTATCAATTTACGGGAAGTCAACGCGAGTGCTCGTTTATGCTGATGGTTTCTTGTTTCAGCATATTTCTTGTCATAGAAGTTTTTGTATTCAGGACAGTGTCTTATAACACTTCCGGCAGCTTCTATGATGTAGTAGCGCAGCTATCTGTTGCCAGCTTTGCTCATGTGTTTGTCTTCGGCTACGAAGTCGCCAGAGTCATTATCGTTCTAAACGATACCACAGTATTTTGCGAGAGCATTGGCATTAGGAAAAGCCTTAATGGAACCCATTTCGGCTAAGATACCGGCTGGATAAACTTTGCCTATTACGGGAATGAAATTCAGTACAATGCTGTCTCCGAATGAGTATTATCAATATATAACAAAGGAAATTATCCTTTAAAAGGGATAATACAAGAACCTAAAAAGGAATAAAAAATGTAGCAATATCTATACAGAACATATTATCCCGTCTTCTTAAATTTGTCCTTGACATGGGGTACACTTTACCAGATACGTTTTGGGTAAGAGTGCAGAACAAAGGGAGGTGAGTCCGGAACCGGTAGAACAACAGGATCGTAACGGAAAATCCCAGGGAGCTTGTGTGCTTTTATAGAACCGAAAAGGAGAACAGGCATGAAAATGCAGAATGAAACTGGGATCATTCCATTAAAAATATATTTACTCGTCAGAGCTGATAGTGACACATTGATAATTGAACTAATTGTTTTTGTTTGATATAATTCTCATAGATGATAAAATATGTCTATGGAGGATATTGCTATGCAGAAAAAATCGTACTTGTCATGGATAATTTGAACATACACAATCCTGCGTCTCTGTATAAAGCATTTCCACCAGATGAAGCCCGGCGGATCATAAAACGATTTGAAATACACTATACACCAAAGCATGGAAGTTGGCTTGATATAGCGGAAATCGAATTAAATGTAATGACAAGGCAGTGTCTTTACAGGCGAATCGCTTCTATTGAACATCTTCAAAAAGAACTGTCTGCATGGGAAAAGGAACGTAACAGCAGTCAGGTTAGCGTGAACTGGCAGTTTAAAAAGAACAATGCACGTACAAAATTGGTCTCTCTGTATCCTGATTTGTAATCAGGATACAGGATTGTTAGTTCAAATATCATCGTGTCGCTACACTAGATAATTATACCTTAAATAAAGAAAGGATTTCCACATGGATAACTCAGCTGAGACAATAACCCTTAACAATCTATGGGAAGTAATCGCCTCCCATCAGGGAGAAACCTTCTACACAAAGAAAATGCTTCCCTTTACTTATACTATCAAAGGTGGTGAAATGTTTACAGACCGCAGGGAACGTTCTATAACAAAAAGTACTTTTGAAACAGCGTATTCAAAAATAAGAGAAAATCCAGGTAAAATAACCGGTCCAAAAGCCCTAAACATGTACGGCGCACCCTATGTATGGGCAGTGTTATCAAAAGTAACAGATATATGTAATACATAATGACAAAATACGTACATCGAAAAAATCCATTAGAGCCTGAAAACCTACCACCTGATATTTATATTATAAGTGAGGTAATAAATCCCATGCCCGGCTACATCATCCACCTGACCGCAGCGAATTTCTTCCTGAATTCGCTGCCATTTTCCCACCCCCTAAACCAACCAAAAGCCAAAAACGCCTTCCTGATTGGCAATTTACTTCCCGACACTGTAAAAGACAAATTCCATTCTCATTTCCGAAGTCCTGACACACTACAGGAAATTGTTCAATATCCCATACTGCAAAAGTTTCTCGATAAATATCAGGGACTTCTATCAGACCCTAGTGTCCAGGGCTATCTCTTTCATCTATACACAGACTACCGTTTTTTCACCGAATATATGCCCCGTATCGTGCGCTATACGGACAGCAGTGGAAGAGAAACCTCCAAGAAAGATAATATTGTCTGGGCAGAGATCCAAAAGACAAAGAAAAAAAAAAAGTAACGGACTTTTTTTCTGAAGACTATTACTATGGCGACTACACCCGCATGAACACCTGGCTGGTGGTTAATTACAGGCTGCCTGTTCAGTTGGATACGAATGTACAGAATCCCGGTATTGAAGAGGTATGTTATTCAGATATATCAGAAATCCTTGAGGAATTAAAGTCCTACCTCCTTATGCCTCCGGAGGCGGCAGATCATCTTGCTGTTTTTAATAGGAAGGAACTTCTTGATTATATTCATTTTATTGCCAATCCTAAAGAATTAAAAAAAGTAATTGATTAATGATTTGTGTAATGTTAATATAATAATGTTGTTTGAAATGGGAAAGAATAGAAATTATGGTATCACTGCTCAGTGGATCCACACAATTATTCGCTGACAACAAGCATTGAGCAGCAGACAAAAATTCTATTTCCAAAAGTGATTTTGTACGGATTTTTGTCCGTAGCTGTGAAAATATTGAACAGCTGCATGACAGCAACACTTTCTTATTTTAAATATATACGAGAGGAATGGAAAGAAGATGAAAAAAGGATTAATTGCTGCAGCAATTATAGTATGCATCGGAATTACGGCAGGTACCGTATTTCTGGTACTTGATCGGGACAAGACAGCACCGGAGATAAAAGTCCCCGCAGAGAATACGCTGACCTATGTGGCGGGACAGGATAAAAAGCTGCTCCTGGAAGGTGTGACTGCGGTTGATGACAAGGATGGAGATGTTTCAGATACACTTATGGTGGAATCGGTTAAACCAACTTCTGATGGAACCCAGGCTGAAGTGACTTATACGGCCATGGATAACAGCCGCAATGTTGCAAAAAAGAAAATTCTGGTAAATTATCAGGCGTCCGGTGAGCCGGCTCCGGCAGAGAATGGTCAGACACCAGAAGGTACAGACGCAAATCCTGAAAACGGAGAAGCAGGGGCAGAAGCCCCGGCTCCGGAAGGTGAGGGTGAGGCGCCTGCGGATGTTCCGGCAGATGCGCCTGTTGATCCGGCCACTGCAGAGCAGCCTGCACAGGACACAACAGGGGGTGCAGAAGCAACGGAAGCGGCAATCGCACAGCTTCCGCCAGGAAGCCCCCAGTTCAGGCTGAACCAATATGAGGTGACTCTGCCTGTGGGAAGCAAGTTTGATTACAGTACATATATTCAGGATATCACCGATGATAAAGACGACAGAAGCACTCTTTTCAGACAGATACAACTGCAGAATTCTGTGGATACAAATACACCCGGAAGTTATGAAGTTGTCTATTATGTTATTGACAGCGATGGAAATCAGTCAAATACTGCCACTTTAAAGGTAAATATCCAGTAGACAAACAGAGCACTTTCCTTTATAATGGTGGGTGAATTTATGGTAAAGGTGGGTAAGATTATTGATAATAGACACACACTGCCACATTTTGCCCGGTGTAGATGACGGAGCAAAGAATGCGGATGAGACACGCAAGATGCTGCGAATGGCATTTAAAGACGGTATCGATGAGATCATTGCCACGCCTCATTTTAACTGTGACATGGATGCATCCGTTCTGGAGAAAAGGATGGGAGCTTATCTGCGTACCTGCAAATATGCCAAGGAAATGAATCTAAAGTCCAGGATATATCTGGGAAATGAATTGTTTTACAGTGAAGATGTGGTGGATGCCCTTGACAGGGGCGATGCACTGACTCTGAATGAAACAAAATATGTTTTGGTGGAATTTCCCGTTTACGCGGAATTTCGTTATATACGGCACGCTGTGCAGCACCTGCAGTATGCCGGCTATATGCCTGTGATTGCTCATATAGAGCGGTATCAGGGGATGAAGAAGGAAGATCAGGTTGCAGAGCTGGTTGGAATGGGAGCCTGCATGCAGGTCAATGTTTCCAGTGTCATGGGCAAAGCAGGCTGGAGCACAAGATGGTATTTATTGAAATTAATGAGGCACGGACTCGTTCACGTACTGGGCACAGATGCCCATGGAGCGGCACACAGACGTCCGGAGATGAGAGACTGCCTTTCTTATATAGATAAGAAAATCGGTAAGACGTATCGGGAAGAAATTAGCACAATAAATCCGTCAAGAATTATCAGAGGAGAATACATAAGTGGATAAGTTAGAGATCAAAGGAGAAATTTCATTATCAAGCCGGGAACGAGAAGTTTACCGTACCTTGAGAACCAACCTGGAATTTACAGGTGTGGAGAACCGGGTTATTGCAGTCACAAGCTGTACGCCCAACGATGGAAAAAGTACAGTTGCCTATAATCTGGCTCTGGCTTTGGCAGAAAGCGGCAGAAACACGCTGCTTGTTGACGCGGATATGAGAAAATCCGTATTGGTTCACCGTTTGAGAGTTGAGGGGGCCCTTAAAGGACTCAGCCATTACCTTTCCGGTCAGAATGAATTAGGGGATGTGGTATACGGAACGAATAAGAGAAATCTTTTTCTGCTTCCAACCGGAATTTTCCCCAGCAATCCAACAGAGCTTCTTGGAAATGAGAGACTTCAGAAACTGCTCACAGGTCTGAAGAATACATTTGACTATATCATAATTGATACGCCGCCTCTTGGAAGCGTGATCGACGCTGCGGTAATTGCCCAGGTATGTGATGGATCTATTCTCGTACTGGCGGCAGATAATTCATCAAGAGCAGAGGCAAAGGGTGTAGTTGGACAGCTTAAGGCAGCCAACAGCAATCTCCTTGGTGTTGTTCTCAACAAAGTGGATGTACATACAGGAAGCTACTACGGCAAGAAGTATGGCGGGTATTATGGAAATAAATACGGCGGATACTATTAAGATCAACAAGACACCGTAAGAAAAATTTTGCAATGAAAGAGGAACAAAATGAATAATAAAGAATACGATGACGAAATTGAGATTGATTTAGGTGCCCTATTCCATGTACTGCTGCGCAAATGGTGGCTGATCGGCATTTGTGCAATTATGGGCGGAGTGATCGCGTTAGGCGGTACAGCGCTTCTCATCACGCCTAAGTATGAATCAAAGGCTCAGCTTTATATTTTGAATAAGACAACAAGCGTTACATCCCTGGCAGATATTCAGATCGGCAGTGAGCTGACGGCCGACTTTGAGGTGATCGCCACCAGTAAGCCTGTTATTGATGCCGCTATAGAGCGTATACAGGAGGAAGAGGATAAAACATTTTCCAGAAAAGAAATCCTGGATGTTCTCACTGTGGTGAATAAATCCGGTACACGAATCCTGGAAGTGAAAGCCATAGATGAGAATCCGGCAGATGCCTGCATCATTGCCAATGCAGTCGCTGAGGAGACTGCAGACAGAATGGCATCCATTATGAAATCTGACCCGCCGACAACTGTAGAGAGCGCGGAAGTTGCAGAAAAGCCGGTCAGCCCCAGCCTTCTGAAAAATACCGCGATCGGTATTTTACTGGGTATCCTGCTTGTATGCGGAGTGCTTACCGTGAGGTTTATCATCAACGACAATATCAAGACAGAAGAAGATGTTGAGAAATATCTTGGTCTTTCCACACTGGCTATTGTTCCTTACGTGAAAGGTAAAGATAAGAAGAAAGATGAGCTTCGCAAACTGAAAGAGGCAGACAATGGAAAAGAAAAGAAGAAGTAAATGGTTCTGGGTTTTTTTGATCATATTCCTGGCAGCAGCGGCTTTTGCTGTATTTTACTACGTAAGCCAGCAAAAGAAAGAAGAGGTTTATGATAAGCTGAAAGAAAACAATAAGACAGAAGAGCCGGAAGTTAAAGAAGAACCAAAGCAGGAACCGGTGCAGGCAGTACCAGAAGAGCCTGAGGCAGAACCTGTGGATATTCCCATTGACTTTGCCGGACTGCAGGAAATGAACCCTGAAATTTATGCGTGGATAAGGATTCCGGGCACAGAGGTAGATTACCCCATCGTGCAGCGTCCTGAAGATGATGCTTATTATCTGGATCACACCATAGAAGGGGCTGAGGGACTGCCGGGATCTATTTATACAGAATCCCTCAATAAAAAGGATTTTACAGACAAAAATACAGTGATTTACGGACATAATATGAAGGACAATACCATGTTTGGCAGTCTGAAGGATTATAAGGACAGCGCTTATATGGATGAGCATTCCGAGGTGTATATTTATACACCGGAACATATTTTTACCTATAAGATCTTTGCAGCAGTTACTTATGACAGCAGACATATTATGGTGGCCTTTGATTTTGCCCAGGATGAGCAGTATCAGGCATATCTTGATTCCCTCAGCCAGGTGAGAAATATGGCGTCTTATATCAACACCGATATACCGGTCACAACAGCTGACAGGATTATCACAATGTCAACCTGCAACGGAAATAATGACCAGCGGTTTCTTGTAGAGGCGGTATTGATTGATGAAAAGTAAAGAAAAAAAGAGACTGGTTGTGATTCTGGCGGTTGTTATCCTTTTGCTTTTGATCGCGGCGGTTGTCTTATATGTTGTAAAGAATAACAGCAGGGCCAAGGCAGTTACCGAGAATATGAAGAAAAGTACAGCGGCGTCGGTTTCTCAGGCCGGTGACGATACCATTACTTACGATGGTCAAAAATATGTGTATAACAAAAACCTTACCAATATTTTGTTCATGGGTGTGGATAAAAAAGAGACAGTCACTTTAAAGGATACTCCGGGAGTGGCAGGTCAGGCAGACTGTATTATGATCATATCTCTTGATAAGGAATCACAGACAGCGCGTATTTTGCAGGTTTCCAGGGATTCTATGACAGATATTGATATATATGATGCAAACGGTAATTATTATACCTCCGTCAATGCACAGCTTGCCACCCAGTATGCCTACGGAAATGCGGAGCAGAGCAGCTGCTGGGCTATGAAAAAGACTGTTTCAGAACTGCTTTTTGATCTTCCTATTGACGGATATGTATCTTTGAATATTGATGCCATAAGTACCATGAACGATGCTGTCGGTGGAGTCGAAATCACCATACCGGAGGATTATACGGTTATTGATCCTGCATTCGTAAAAGGCGAGACCGTGAAATTGACCGGAGCACAGGCAGAAAAGTATGTACGCTACAGGGATATTGACCAGCAGGGCAGTAATAATGGCCGTATGCAGAGACAGGTACAATATATTCCGGCTTTGATATCAGCTCTTCGGAATAAAGTCGGTGCGGCCGGTGATTATTATGAGGCGTTTTATCCTGTGATCAAGCCCTATCTTGTGACCGATTTGAGCGCAGATCAGATCAATAATTTAGCGCGTTATCAGCTCGATGACAGCGGGACAGAGTATGTTCCCGGGGAAGCTGTCGCAGGGGAAGAGCATGAGGAATTTCATGTGGATGATGAAAAATTGCAAAAATTATTGATAGAAATGTTTTATAAACTGCGAAAGTAGTGTTGTCACCTGATTTTCGCAGGAAGAACAAGTGAACAAACCCGTGATCCCGGTAATAAAAAGGGATTGCGGGTTTATTTTTGTCCTTGTCGTTAAAAGTAAGCTATCCTTGACTAAGTGCGCAAATCTTCACGTTTATCAGCGGACAGACATACTGAAAACATATTTTGAAGAAATAAGAACATCCCTCTTATTCAAAAATATTATACGGCTGTCACAGACGGCTTTTTGGAAAACAGGAGTGGTCATTCTTGAATAAACCAGTGTTTTTATAAAGGTATTCACATGGGTCTGTTTTTGAGTTTATTCAGACAGTTTGTTTGCTATAGTCCATTATAAATAGGGTGAAAAATAGGAAAAATTTATCCTGAACACGCACATATGGTAGTGCGGAACTGCTGGAACACAATATATCCCCTGGGAGGCGGTTGTGGGGGAAGAGCAGGAAGAATTTGATGCAAATGGTGAAAAATTACAAAAATTATTGATAGAAATGTTTTACAAATTACGAAAGTAGTGTTATAATAACTTCAAGCTTGTTAAATGTAATAAAGCAAGAAGAAACAAAAGGAGGATTTTATCATGAAGAAACTCATTGCTTTAGTGTGCGCAGCTGTTATGACTGTTAGTTCAGCCGTTGCAGTATTCGCACAGCCAAGTGTACAGGTTACAGGTGTTGTAACCAAAGCTCAGGCCGCTACAGATGCTAACGGTAACGCTGTTACTGTTGAATTCAAAGCGATCTCTGAAGAGCACAAAGCAGCAGTTGAGAACATTAAGAAAGAGGAAACTCTGAAAGAGGTTCTCGGCGCAGACTTCAAAGAAGGTATGCAGGTTGTAGATGTTAAAGAAATTTCTGTTCCGGACGGAACAACTTTCCCTGTAACCATCACATTTGAAGTTCCTGGTGTTGTAGAAGGTTCTTCTGTTGCAGTTCTGCACTACAACGGAAGCGCTTGGGAGAAAGTAGAAGCGAAAGCTGGTGCTGGTACAATTACTGCTACCTTCACATCTCTGTCTCCTGTAGCATTTGTTGTTGACAAAGATGCAGCAGCAAAAGCATCCACATCTCCTAAAACAGGTGAAACAAACGTTATGATGTGGACAGGTATCGTAGCTGTTATTGCAGTAGCTGGAATGGCTGTTACATACAAAAAAAGAAGAGAAGCATAATTTATAATGCTTAAGAACCCGGGCGAAAGCTTGGGTTCTTTTTTTGTTTTTAACAAAATGTAAAAAAATCCTTGACAGTGACCTTACGTCACCCTTTATAGTAACCTTATCAGAGAAAAAGTAAAGGAGAATACTATATGAAAGTATTAGTAACAGGCGGTGCCGGTTTTATCGGAGGAAACTTTGTACATCATATGGTGAATAAATACCCGGATTATGAGATTGTGAATTTGGATCTGCTCACCTATGCCGGCAATCTGGAGACTTTGAAACCAGTAGAAGATAAACCAAATTATAAATTTGTCAAAGGTGATATTGCGGATGAACCGTTTATTATGGATCTTTTTGAGAAAGAGAAATTTGACATTGTAGTGAACTTTGCGGCGGAGAGCCATGTGGACCGTTCTATAGAAGACCCGGGAATTTTCGTTCAGACAAACGTTATGGGAACGAGAGTGCTTCTGGATGCTTCCAAAAAATATGGTGTAAAGCGTTACCATCAGGTTTCCACAGATGAGGTTTATGGAGATCTGCCTCTTGACAGACCGGATCTGTTCTTTACAGAGGAGACACCTATACACACTTCAAGCCCGTATTCATCCTCAAAGGCCAGCGCGGACCTCTTTGTACTTGCCTATTACAGAACTTTTGGTTTGCCGGTGACCATATCCAGATGCTCCAACAACTATGGACCATATCATTTTCCGGAAAAACTGATTCCGCTGATGATCAGCCGTGCGCTGGCAGATGAAGAGCTGCCGGTATACGGAAACGGTGAAAATGTGAGAGACTGGCTGCATGTATCAGATCACTGTGAGGCCATTGACCTGATCATCCATAAGGGCAGAGTCGGTGAGGTTTATAATGTGGGCGGCCACAATGAGCGGACCAATCTTCAGGTGGTACAGACCATCCTCAAAGCCCTGAACAAACCGGAAAGTCTGATCAAATATGTAAAAGACCGTCCGGGACATGACATGAGATATGCCATTGATCCCACTAAACTGGAAACAGAGCTAGGATGGAAACCGCAGTATAATTTCGATACAGGAATCGCCCAGACCATCCAGTGGTATCTGGATAATGAAGACTGGTGGAAACACATATTAAGCGGCGAGTATTCCAATTATTTTGACAGTATGTACGGAGAACGTCTGGCATAAGAAGGGATACCTGTGGTCACCGAGCGGACAGCAGTCTGTAAGCAGAGGCAGAATGGAGGGATTCTATGGCGCATTATTATACCACCGGAGAATTTGCCCGTATGGCACATGTGACGATCAGGACGATCCGATATTATGATAATAAAGGGCTTTTAAAACCCAGCTTTGTCAATGAATCGGGATACCGTATGTATTCTGATGAGGATTTTCTAAAACTGCAGAAAATTCTCTCCCTGAAGTATCTGGGATTTTCTTTAAAAGAAATCTCCAATATGACCATCCATGACACCAGTTCCGATATTCTGCAATCTTTGAAAATGCAGATCGATCTGGTGCAGAAGAAAATGGAGAATATGAACCAGATGGAGCATGCACTCCAGAATACCATGCAGATTGTCCAGCAGACAAATCAGATCGACTGGAATGAAATCCTGAATCTGATCCATCTCACAGATATGGAGAAAACGCTGGTGGAGCAGTATAAAAACGGAGCCAACCTGAATATCCGTATCGCCCTCCATGAGCAGTATTCCACCAACCCCAAAGGATGGTTTCCCTGGCTGTATGAACAGATTGATTTTACCGGAGTGCAGAATCTTTTGGAAGTGGGATGCGGCAATGGAGAACTTTGGAAACAGGTTCCCGACAATATACTCCAGGGGAAATATATCTGCTTATCCGATGCGTCGGGAGGAATGGTACATGACGCGGCGGTGAATATTGGCATAGAAAGAAAAAAGTTCTTTGATTTCAGAGTCCTGGATTGTCAGGCGCTGCCTTTTCCTGATGGTCACTTTCAGCGGGTGGCAGCCAATCATGTGCTATTCTATGTGCAGAATATGGCAAAAGCGCTGGAAGAGATCAGCCGTGTCTTAAGCGGAGACGGAGAGTTTTACTGCAGCACATACGGAACAGGCCACATGCATGAGATCACTGAGCTGGTGCAGGAGTTTGATCCAAGGATTTCTCTGTCGGAAGTGGCTCTGTATAAGCTGTTCGGTCTGGAAAACGGGCAGAAACTGTTGGAGCCGTATTTCTCCTCAGTGGAGAAACGCATGTATGAAGACAGTCTGCGGGTGGACAAGCCGGAGCCGCTGCTCGACTATATTTTATCCTGTCATGGGAATCAGAGTGAGCTTCTGTATCCCAGGCAGAGAGAGTTTAAAAAGTTTTTGGAAGAAAAGATCCGGAGAGATGGAGGCATTTCCATCACAAAGGAAGCGGGGATTTTTATTTGCAGGAAATAGATTTTATCCGCAATTGCCAGGATACCAGACAATTGCGGGAAGAGAAAGGATGAAGGTTATGAGAGTTTTAGTGACAGGTGTAAAAGGACAGTTGGGACACGACGTAATGAATGAATTGGCTAAGAGAGGCCACGTGGGCGTTGGTGTTGATGTAGAGGAGATGGATATTACAGATCCCCAGGCATGCAGAAAAGTGATTGGGGAGGCAGATGTGGAAGCTGTTGTCCACTGTGCCGCTTATACTGCGGTCGATGCCGCCGAGGATAACATAGAGGTCTGCCGGAAAGTGAATGCATACGGCACAGAGAACATTGCGAAGGTTTGCCGGGAACTTGGACTGAAAATGATGTATATCAGCACAGACTATGTGTTTGACGGCGAGGGAACAAGACCCTGGGAACCGGATGATGAGAGAGAGCCTTTAAATGTATATGGACAGACCAAATATGAGGGCGAAGTGGCAGTTACAGACAATGTGGAAAAATTCTTTATTGTGAGGATTGCATGGGTATTTGGCGTGAACGGTAAGAACTTTATTAAGACTATGCTGAATCTGGGCAAGAACCATACGGATATCAATGTGGTGGAAGACCAGATCGGATCTCCCACTTATACCTATGATTTAGCTGTTCTTCTTGTGGATATGATAGAAACTGAAAAATACGGCTTCTATCATGCAACCAATGAAGGCCTCTGCAGTTGGTTTGATTTTGCCTCTGAAATATTCCGTCAGGCAGGAATGAATGTAAAGGTACATCCTGTAAGTTCTGAGGAATTTCCGGCAAAGGCAAAAAGGCCTCATAACAGCCGGATGAGCAAAGATAAGCTGGAGGCCAATGGCTTTAACCGCCTTCCCGCATGGCAGGATGCACTGGCCCGTTACCTGCAGACAGAAGAACTGCAGAAGCTGCTTCATGATAATTAATAATATAAGGTAACTATTGGTCTGCCCATTTACTGCGCCGGCCGTAAGAAAACCTTCAGCAGTCAGGCAAAAATCCTATAGACGGCGGTTCTGTGTGGATTTTTGCTTGTAACTGTGAAGGCGCAGTTAAATATGCAGCAAAAGAGGAGGAATACTGACACTGGAAATAAAAAACGGTATTCACGCATCTTTTAACGGAAAATTTAAAATACAGGAAGAAACAGAGGTACAGAGTATGAAGGGAATTATTTTAGCAGGCGGATCAGGAACAAGACTGTATCCACTGACCAAGGTGACATCAAAACAGCTTTTACCTATATATGACAAACCCATGATCTATTATCCGCTGTCCGTACTTATGGAAGCGGGGATCCGTGAGATCCTGATCATATCTACGCCGGAGGATACTCCCAGATTTGAGGCTCTTTTAGGCGATGGACATCAGTTCGGTATTGAGCTGTCTTACGCAGTACAGCCAAGTCCGGACGGACTGGCGCAGGCATTTGTCATCGGTGAGGACTTTATCGGAAATGACGGGGTTGCTATGATCCTGGGCGATAACATTTTCTACGGACATGGTCTGAAAAAGAGGCTGTGTGCTGCCGCTTCCCGCACAGAAGGCGCTACGGTGTTCGGCTATTATGTGGACGATCCGGAGCGGTTCGGAATTGTGGAATTTGACAATGACGGAAAGGCAGTTTCCATTGAAGAAAAACCGGCGCAGCCAAAATCCAATTACTGTGTGACAGGTCTGTATTTCTATGACAACAAAGTGGTAGAATATGCCAAGAATTTGAAGCCTTCTGCAAGGGGAGAGCTGGAGATCACAGACTTAAACAGGATCTATCTGGAGCAGAATGCATTAAATGTGGAACTTCTGGGACAGGGATTCACCTGGCTGGATACAGGGACACATGAGTCACTGGTGGAGGCGACTAACTTTGTAAAGACTATGGAAGACCACCAGCACAGAAAAATCGCCTGCCTGGAGGAGATCGCTTACCATAACAAATGGATCTCCCGTGAAAAGGTTCTGGAAGCATATGAAATTTTGAAAAAGAATGAGTACGGTGCTTATCTGAAAGATGTACTGGATGGAAAATACCTGGTATAGCGGAAGGGAAACACATTCTGAAAACTGCAGAAAAAGGACGCTTTGGTGAGACACTGACAGAATAGGAGTACTTAAAATTGGGACAGTATGCAGAACAGTTGATTCGCTGTGTGATACAGGATGTGGCAGATGTGGGGAAATATTTTTTTGCCGGGCTTGCTGCATTTCTGGCGGTTGGGATTTTTTCTGCTTTGGCAGTAAAAGTACGGGGAGAGAATGGAAAGCGGATCAAAGGCTGCCTGGGAACCGCTGTCATGGCAGGTTACCTTTGTATGCTGCTGTTTATTACCTTCTTGTCAAGAGAGCCGGGAAGCAGGGGTGGAATTGACTGGATTCCCCTTAGTACACTGGGCAGCGGCCCACGGGGGGATGCGTTTGTCCTTGAAAATGTTCTGCTGTTTATACCGTTTGGAGTGTTGCTGCCGGCAGTGTCTGTGAAAATGAGGCGATTTGGGCGCACTTTCGGAGCGGGCTGTATACTCAGCCTCTTCATTGAGTGTATCCAGTTTATCACAAAAAGGGGATATGCCCAGACAGATGATGTGATCACGAATGCGTTGGGAACAGCTTTGGGATATCTCTGCTTCAGCATTTTCTTTCACTTTTTTACTAAAAAGGCTGTGGAAAACGGAAGGTAAGAGGAAATTACAGGCAGGCATAAAGACACCCGGCAGGACGGCGGCTGTCTCGGTAATTTCATGCGCAGGCCTATAAAAACACCTCCCGGGACAGTGACTGTGAAGAGTGACGAACTGTTATCGATTACAGAATATAATAGAAAAAACTGCTTGCAATCTCCAGCCGTTCATAGTATAATTATACTCGTTGTAAAAAAGAGATGGTCCTCTGCTGCTTACTGCATTAAGAACATCCAGAGTATAAGGAGAAAAATCATGAACGAAATTATTAAAAACATCGAAGCTGCTCAGATGAAAGCAGAAGTTCCGCAGTTCAATGTGGGAGATACCGTAAGAGTACACGGTAAGATCAAAGAGGGTAACCGCGAGAGAATCCAGATTTTTGAAGGCGTTGTGCTGAAAAAACAGGGCGGAAGTAATCGCGAGACCTTCACTGTAAGAAAGAATTCCAACGGAATCGGCGTTGAGAAGACATGGCCTCTGCATTCCCCGAATGTAGAAAGAGTGGAAGTTATCAGACGCGGTAAAGTAAGACGTGCGAAACTGAACTACTTAAGACAGCGCGTTGGTAAAGCAGCTAAGGTAAAAGAATTAGTAAAATAATTAATAATGTATAGAAACAGGGACACATACTTATGTATATGTCCCTGTTTCTAAATGGATAAGAGGATGCTGCCATGAAGAAAAAAGAAAGTAAAGGACCTGAGTTTTCCAAAGACGGCAGGATGCGTCCGCTGCTTTTATGGGCATTCGAGATAGCAGTTGTCCTTGTATTGGCTGCAGTGGTGTCCATTTTCTTCTGCCAGACCATTGTCATGCAGGAGGGCGGTATGGAGCCTACTCTGGCTACAGGGGACAAGGTATTGATCAATAAAGTGTCGTACAAGCTGGGAGAACCCAAGAGAGGTGATATCATCGCCTTTAAGAAGGATGCCAAGGAGCACTCCAGTATGCATGTAAAGCGGGTCATCGGCCTGCCGGGGGAAACGGTGCAGATCAAAGACGGGCTGATCCTGATCAATGGGGAGACCTATATGGAAAAGAAAGATTTCCCCAAGATCAGTAATCCGGGTTTGGCAGAGACGCAGATCACACTGGGGAAAAATGAATATTTTGTACTTGGCGACAACCGGAACAACAGCGAAGACAGCCGTTTTGCAGAGGTGGAAAATGTAAAACAGAAATATATAGTGGGCAAAATATGGCTGCGTGTTTTCCCCTTTGGAAAATTTGGTTTTATCAAGAGCTGACAGACAGAGAGGAACAAATATGAATTATCAATGGTATCCTGGACATATGACGAAAGCAAAACGTATGATGCAGGAGAATATAAAGCTGATCGATCTGATCATTGAGGTGGTGGATGCCAGAATCCCTGTCTCCAGCAGAAATCCTGACATTGATGAGCTGGGCAAAAACAAAGCCCGGCTGATCCTGCTGAATAAATCGGATCTGGCGGATGAGAGGCAGAATGAAAAGTGGACACAGTATTTTATGGACAAAGGATTCTGTGTGGTAAAGGCAAATTCCAAGAGCGGAGCAGGCATCCGCCAGGTACTTCCTGTTATCATGGAAGCCTGTAAGGAAAAAATCGAGAGAGACAAGCGAAGAGGAATTAAAAACCGTCCCATCAGAGCCATGGTGGTGGGTATCCCCAATGTGGGAAAATCCACATTTATCAACTCTTTTGCAGGAAAAGCCTGTACCAAAACGGGAAATAAGCCGGGTGTGACTAAAGGAAAACAGTGGATCCGCATCAACAAAAATGTGGAGCTTCTCGACACACCGGGGATTCTCTGGCCAAAATTTGAGGACCAGAGCGTAGGCGCGAAGCTAGCCATGGTTGGCTCTATAAAGGATGAGATCCTGAACCTGGAGGAACTCTCCCTGGAGCTGTTGGGATATCTCCATAAATATTATGAAGGTATCTTAAAGGAGCGCTATGATGTGGAGGAATCCGATGACCGTGTAAAAATGCTGGAGGCTATTGCTGTAAACAGAAATTGTCTGCAGAAGGGCAGCGAACTTGACTATGGAAAGGCGTCCAATATTCTGCTGGAGGAGTTCCGAAACGGAAAAATCGGCAGAATTACGCTGGAACAGGTTTGAAACCCGCAGTAAAGGGCGCATATAAGCAGAATATACTGCACGGCAGTTCAGCACTTCTTGTGATGTGAGAGGCATCTGTGAGATGCTGAACGGTAAGTGTGAAGCAAAGGATGAGACAAAAGATGAAAAGTATTCAGGAAATCCGTGCAGAGTTTCAGAATGCGGCAGAGACAGAGCTGGATGCTCTTTGCCGTGTTTATCTGGAAGATGAGCGGAAAGGCGTACGGGCTCTGATCGAAAAGGTCGAAAAGCGCCGGGAAAGGCTGGAGACGGAGCGGGCACGTATAGAGAAGATGAAAGCCTATGAGTATCAGTATGAGCATTTGGGCTATGTCTGCGGAATTGATGAAGCCGGGAGAGGCCCTCTTGCCGGCCCCGTGGTTGCGGGAGCCGTAATCCTTCCAAAGGACTGCAGGCTCCTCTATTTAAATGATTCCAAGCAGCTCTCAGAGAAAAAGCGGGAAGAGCTGTATGAAGTGATCATGGAAAACGCAGTCAGCGTGGGTGTGGGCTATGCAGGACCTGCCAGAATTGATGAGATCAATATTCTGCAGGCTACATATGAAGCTATGCGGGAGGCGGTTTCCAAACTCACGGTCCGCCCTCAGATCCTTTTGAACGACGCGGTGACCATACCCCGGATGGATATTCCCCAGGTTCCTATTATAAAGGGGGATGCCAAGAGCATTTCTATTGCGGCTGCCAGCATTGTAGCCAAGGTGACCAGGGACAGGCTCATGAAAGAGTATGATAAAGTGATGCCGGAATACGGGTTTGCCTCCCACAAGGGATATGGGGCTGCGTCTCATATAGAAGCCATTAGGAAATACGGCCCGTCTCCCATCCACCGAGCTACTTTTATCAAGAATTTCGTAGACTGAGGATGACAGCATATGAAAAATTCCACAAGAGAAACCGGGACCCGGTATGAAGAGAAGGCGGCTTTGTTTCTGGAGCAGCAGGGATACCGGATCCTGGAGAAAAATTTTCGATGCCGGAAAGGGGAGATCGATCTGATCGCTATGGATCAGGAGTACCTTTGTTTTGTTGAAGTGAAATTCAGGGAAAATTCTGACTGCGGCGGTCCGTTTCTTGCAGTGGATAACAGAAAACAGCGCCGGATATGTCAGACGGCGCTGTTTTATCTTATGAAAAGAGGAATGTCAGAGGAGACGCCCTGCAGATTTGATGTGGTGGGGATCACACCGGATGACACGGCACTTATCAAGGACGCGTTTTCTTATCATACATAGAACATATATATTAAAGAAGGGAGAGAGGGGAAATGAAAACGGATACAGGCGAAAATATAGAGATCAAATGGAAGACCGGTACAAAAAGCCGCATGAATGTCCGCGAAGCCAGCGGTGTCCCTTACCTGACGTACCCGGTTTTTGAACAGATCCCAGGTATCATACACGGATTTTCCACCAGACTTGGCGGAGTGAGCCGGGGGGACTGCATGTCCATGAATCTGAGCTTTTCCAGAGGTGATCTTGAGGAGAATGTGAGGGAAAACTACAGAAGGTTTGCCGGGGCTGTGGGCTTTTTTCCGGAACAGATCGTCTGTTCTGACCAGACACATACCACAAACGTGCGTGTAGTCACTGAGACTGACCGTGGAAAAGGAATTGTAGTCCCCAGGGATTATACAGACGTTGACGGACTTGTGACCGATGTGCCGGGCCTGGTGCTGGCCACATTTTATGCGGACTGCGTTCCCTTATATTTTGTGGACCCTGAAAAGCGGGTCATCGGCCTGTCTCATTCCGGTTGGAAAGGAACTGTGGGCAGGATAGGAAAGGTTACTGTAGAGACAATGCAGAGGGAATACGGATGCAGACCAAAGGATATTCTGGCGGCCATAGGGCCTTCTATCTGCCAGGAATGCTATGAGGTCAGCGAGGACGTGGCAGAACAGTTTATGAGGGCATTTCCGGCTTCAGAGCATGGGAAAATCCTGAAAGAGAAAGGCCATGGCAAGTATCTTCTGGATCTCTGGGCAGCCAATGCACTGATATTTGCGGAGGCAGGCATCCTTGCTGAGCATATTTCATATCCGGGAATCTGTACCTGCTGTAATCCTCAGTTTTTGTTCTCCCACAGGGCCAGTAAGGGAAAAAGGGGAAACCTGGGAGCTTTCCTCGGATTACGCGAATTCAATTGACTTAATGCATAAAATTCATGGTAGTTTTTTTGTGAATATTACATAGTTGTTACAAAAAATGTAAAAAAGCTTTGCATTTAGTAATCGATGTGTTATAATTAGGCTCGTAATAAAAAAGGAGCTTAGAATATGAGAAATAAAAAATGTACAAGCTTATTTTTGACATTCCTGATTGCAAGTCTTACCATAACTCCGGTATACGCTTCTGCAACGCAGAAAAAGATCACAGAAGCGGAACAGCAGAAAACTGAGACACAGAGTAATTTGAACGCCTCACAGGATAAGATCAGCTCTCTGGAAGCCAAAAAAGGTGATCTGGAGGCATATCTTACGGAGTTAAACCAGCAGCTTACGGACCTGAGTAAGAACCTCTCAGATTTACAGGAAAAGTCAGATGCTAAGCAGGCAGAGTTACAACAGATCGAAGAGGAACTGAATGATGCCAAGGCCCGCAGGGAAGAGCAGTATGAGAGCATGAAGCTTCGTATTCAGTACATGTATGAGAACGGCAATGATTCATACATGACTATGCTGACAGAGGCAAAGGACTTTACTGATTTTCTGAACAAGGCAGAGAACATTATGCAGCTCACAAAGTACGACCGGAAGATGCTGGATCTCTACAAAGAGACGCAGCAGGAGATTGAAGAAAAAGAAGCCGGTGTTAAAAAAGAGCAGGAAGCGCTTGAAGAACTGAAGCAGGAAAGTATGGACAAGCAGGTGGAGGTTTCCGACCTGGTGAGAAATACAACCAAGCAGATCGATACATATAGTTCACAGATTGACAGTGAGCAGAGCGCGGCAAAGGAGCTGCTTGAGAAAGTTAATTCTCAGGAAGCCGTGATCGACAGTTTGATGAAACAGCAGAAGGATGAAGAAGCGGCAGCAGCGCTGGCAGCGCAGAAAGCCCAGGAGGAAGCAGCAAGAAAGGCAGAGCAGGAAGCCGCAGCACAGCAGGCGGCCGCACAGCAGAGTGCCTCACAGGAATCCTCCCAGAGCTATGATGAAGTACAGGAAGAGACTTCCTCCAATACAGAGGGGTCACAGGAAAGTACAGAGCAGGAAAATACCTCCTCAGATAATTCCCAGGGTTCCTATCTGGGCAGATTCAGGCTGACCGGGTATTGCAACTGTGCTCTCTGCCATGGACAGGGATACACAGCCAGCGGTACGGTTCCTCAGGCGGGAAGAACCGTGGCTATGAATGGTATTCCCTTTGGAACAAAGCTTCTGATCAACGGAAGCGTCTATGTGGTAGAAGACAGAGGTGTACCTTACGGTAATGTAGATATCTATCATGACACACATGACCAGGCACTTTCATTTGGTGTGGGATATGCAGACGTATATCGGCTAAATTAAAAGAATACCTCCGTACAGGCGTTTTGATACGTTGTGTGCGGAGGATTTTTTGTTACAGATAAAAATAGCTGTGCAAAACCCTTTGGCGGATTTTGCACAGCTTTTTCTTTCTCAAAAGAGGAAGCGGAATACGGATTTAAGAAAAACGATTCAGAAGCTTATTGATCTTCTTAGTTGTTGAGCGTACCTTTTCTACGGAAAGGTCATGATTCAGGATGTCCATGATACTCGCCAGATATTTGCTCATATCTGCTTCCAGATAATACGGACGGTTCAGAAGGTCAGGATTCCTGTAGTTCAGGTTCGTGGTGATGACCCGGTAGATATACTCTTTTTCATAGTATTCATCAAATTTTTCCAGACCGTCAGTAAAGAGTCCGAAAGTGGTGCAGACAATGACTCGTCTGGCCTTACGGTCCTTTAACTGTTTCGCCACATCCAGCATACTTTCCCCTGAGGAGATCATGTCATCTATGACGATCACGTCTTTTCCTTCCACGGAATCCCCTAAGAATTCATGGGCAACAATGGGATTTTTGCCGTTTATGATGGTGGAGTAGTCGCGGCGTTTGTAGAACATTCCCATATCTACACCCAGAATATTGGAAAAATATACAGCGCGCTGCATAGCGCCTTCATCCGGGCTGATGATCATCAGGTGTTCATTGTCGATTCTGAAGTCCTCAATGGATGCGCACAGTGTCTTTAAGAACTGATAAGTGGGCATAAAATTGTCAAACCCGGAAAGAGGGATGGAATTCTGTACCCGGGGATCATGGGCGTCAAAGGTGATGATATTGGACACACCCATCTGCACCAGTTCCTGCAGAGCCAGAGCACAGTCCAGAGATTCTCTTTTGCTTCTCTTGTGCTGGCGGCTTTCGTAGAGGAAAGGCATGATAACATTGATCCTATGTGCTTTTCCGGTAGCAGTGGCAATGATCCTTTTCAAATCCTGGTAGTGGTCATCCGGGGACATGTGGTTCACATGTCCGCTGACTTTATAGGTCAGGCTGTGATTGCATACATCCACCATGATAAAGAGGTCCGTGCCGCGCACGGATTCATTGATGATGCCCTTCGCTTCACCTGAGCCGAAGCGCGGGCACTTGCAGTCAAGTAAAAAAGTATCTGCTGTATAACCGCGGAAATTAAGTCCGGACTGATTGTGAGAATCTAATTCCTTTCTGAATTGTACCAGATGGGAATCCACCTGCTGGGCCAGCTCGTTGCAGCTGTCCAGGGCTGCTATTTTAATAGGAGCCACCGGAATGGACTTCTCCAGTAAACTGATATTGACCATAATGACCTCCGTTAGAGTTTTTTTGACATATAATTACACATTAAGTTATAACATCTGAAAGTGAGCAGCGTCAAGGAAATTATTGCTTTTTTTATGCTTTATTGGTATGATAATAAATAGCGGGCATAAAAAGACCCGTTTAGAAATGAGGAGAAATTGTGAAAAAATGCAGACATATCATCCGGGAAGTGGAAGCCGGGAGTATTGCCGAGGAGCTGGAGCTGGCTGCAGGGGATGAGCTTCTGTCTGTCAATGGACAGGAGATCGAGGATGTCTTTGACTACCACTATTTGGTGAATGATGAGTATATAGAGGTTCTTGTACGAAAAGCAAATGGAGAGGAATGGGAGCTTGAGGTTGAAAAGGATTACCAGGAGGACCTGGGGATCGTATTTGAGAACAGTCTCATGGATGAATACCGTTCCTGCAGCAATAAGTGCGTTTTTTGTTTCGTTGACCAGATGCCTCCGGGTATGAGGGAAACCCTCTATTTTAAAGATGATGATTCCCGTCTTTCTTTTCTTCAGGGGAATTATGTGACACTTACCAATATGAGTGACCATGATATTGACAGGATCATCCATTATCATCTGGAGCCTATCAATATTTCATTCCACACTACCAATCCGGAGCTTCGCTGCAGAATGCTGCACAACCGTTTTGCCGGGGATATATTTTCAAAGGTGCAGAGACTGTACGAGGCAGGAATCGAGATGAACGGCCAGATCGTGCTCTGCAAAGGGCTGAATGACGGCAGAGAGCTTGAGAGGAGTATTGAGGAGCTGGCAAAATACCTGCCCCATTTGAAAAGTGTTTCTGTAGTACCTGTGGGACTTAGTAAGTATAGGGACGGATTGTATCCTTTGGAGTCATTTGAAAAAGAAGATGCCGAAAATGTGATTTCCATGATTGAAACATGGCAGAAACGGTTATATGAAGAATATGGCTTACATTTTATCCATGCAAGTGATGAGTGGTATCTGACGGCAGAACAGGAGCTGCCCCCTGAGGAGAGTTATGACGGCTACCTGCAGCTTGAAAATGGCGTGGGAATGCTGCGGCTGCTGGAGGGTGAAGTGCAGGAGGCCATGGCCCGGCTTTTGGGAGATGGAAGGAAGCTGGAGGTATCTTTTGCCACCGGTTGTCTGGCGTATCCGTTCATCCGCAGATATGCGGACTGGATCGAAGGACTCTATCCCAATGTGAAGATCCATGGATATTGTGTGGAAAATCATTTCTTTGGAGAGAAGATCACAGTGTCCGGACTTTTGACCGGACAGGATATTATGGCACAGCTCCATGGGAAACCGCTTGGAGAATACCTGCTTCTGCCCTGTAATCTTTTGAGGAGCGGAGAGAATGTATTTCTTGATGATGTAACCGTAGAGCAGGTGGAAGAACAGTTAAATACTCCCGTCAAAATCGTGGAAGAGGACGGCGCCTCCCTGGTGTCAGCTTTTCTGGAAAAAGAGGCGGGAAAAGCACATAGAAGGAGACAGATGTATGAGCAAACCGATAGTAGCAATTGTTGGACGACCTAATGTGGGAAAGTCCACACTTTTTAACGCCCTGGCAGGAGAGAAGATCTCTATTGTAAAGGATACGCCGGGTGTGACCAGGGACCGTATTTATGCGGATGTGAGCTGGCTGGATAAATCCTTTACCCTGATCGATACCGGTGGTATTGAGCCGGACAGCAGGGACATTATCCTGTCACAGATGCGGGAACAGGCACAGATTGCCATAGATACCGCGGATGTGATCATTTTTATCACCGATGTGCGCCAGGGTCTTGTGGATTCAGATGCCAAGGTGGCAGACATGCTCAGAAGAAGCGGCAAACCTGTTGTCCTGGTGGTTAATAAGGTGGACAATTTTGACAAGTTTATCATGGATACCTATGAGTTTTACAATCTGGGGATCGGAGAGCCGGTACCGGTTTCTGCTACCGGAAAGCTGGGCATTGGCGATATGCTTGAAAAAGTGGTGGAATATTTTGATGAAGACGCGGACGACGTCGAGGAGGAAGAAATCCCTAAAATCGCAGTGGTAGGGAAACCCAACGTGGGAAAATCTTCTTTGATCAATAAGCTGATCGGGGAATCCCGTGTCATTGTATCTGATATTGCAGGAACAACCAGAGATGCCATTGATACAAAGGTGGAGTGGAAGGATAAGGAATACATTTTTATCGACACGGCAGGACTGAGAAGAAAAAGCAAGATCAAAGAGGAGCTGGAGCGATACAGCATCATCCGTACAGTGACGGCTGTGGAGCGGGCGGATGTGGTGGTCATGATGATCGATGCCACAGAGGGCGTGACAGAGCAGGATGCGAAGATCGCGGGAATTGCCCATGAGAGAGGCAAGGGTGTCATCATTGCAGTGAATAAATGGGATGCCATTGAGAAAAATGACAAGACGATCTACAAGTTTACAAATAAAGTGAGAGATGTCTTATCCTACATGCCGTATGCGGAGATCATTTTTATTTCCGCGGAGACAGGGCAGAGAATACCGAAGCTTTTTGAGACCATTGATATGGTGTTGGAGAATCAGACGCTCAGAGTACAGACAGGTGTGCTCAATGAAATCATGACAGAGGCCGTTGCCATGCAGCAGCCGCCTTCTGACAAGGGAAAACGCCTGAAACTGTTTTATATTACCCAGGTGGCGGTCAAGCCGCCCACATTTGTTATTTTTGTCAATGACAAGGAACTGATGCATTTCTCCTACACCAGATATCTGGAGAATAAGATCAGGGATACCTTTGGATTTAAGGGCACTTCCCTGAAATTCATCGTCAGGGAACGCAAAGAAAAGGAGTAGGATGACAAATGCTGGTACGAATTGTAAGTCTGCTGATTGGTTATGCGTTTGGTCTGTTCCAGACCTCTTATATTTACGGCAGAAAAAACGGAATTGATATCCGGGAACACGGAAGCGGAAATGCGGGGACCACAAATGCGCTCCGCACGCTGGGCAAGAAGGCAGGGGCTGTTACCCTTCTGGGTGACTGCCTGAAATGCGCCCTGGCGATCCTGGCAGTCTATCTGCTCTTCGGCAAAAGCCATCCGCAGCTGGTAAGGCTGCTGGAGCTGTATGCCGGTGCTGGATGTATACTGGGTCATAACTTCCCTTTCTATCTGCATTTTAAAGGAGGAAAAGGGATTGCAGCCTCTGTAGGTCTGGTGGCAGCTTTTGACTGGCGTCTTTTTTTGATCTGTGCCGTGGTATTTTTTACAGCTTTTTTCCTGAGTCACTACGTGTCTCTGGGATCTCTGCTGGGATATTTCTTTTTTGCGGTAGGCGTGATCGTCTCAGGGCAGATAGGCAGATATGATGTAGACCCGGGCGTTTTGCACGAGATGTACATACTGGCACTGTTTCTGATGGCATTGGCTTTCTGGCGGCACAGGCAGAACATTGTGCGTTTGATCCGCGGCAATGAAAATAAAATTTATCTGGGGAAACATTAAACAGTTTTGATGGAGGGATAGCATGGCAAAAGTAAGTGTGATTGGTGCAGGAAGCTGGGGAACCGCCCTGGCTATGCTGCTTTGCGGCAATGGACATGACACGGTTCTGTGGTCCCACAGGGAGGAACAGGCAGAAGAGCTTCGCAGGACAAGGGAACATAAGGCGAAACTGCCGGGTGTCAGACTGCCGGAGGGTATCACGATCACCAGCAGTCTGGAGGAGGCCCTGGAGGGAAAAGATGTGATCGTCCTGGCAGTGCCTTCCGTGGCGGTCCGCTCTACTGCCAGGAAGATGAACCCCTATATCCGTTATGGCCAGCTCATTGTAAATGTGGCAAAGGGAATCGAGGAGCATACGCTCACAACGCTTACGGATATGATAGAGGAAGAGATACCGAATTCCCAGGCATGCGTTCTCTCGGGACCAAGCCATGCGGAAGAAGTCAGCAGGAATCTGCCTACCACCTGTGTGGTGGGGGCAAAAAGAAAAGAAACCGCGGAATATCTGCAGAATATTTTTATGAGTCCTTCGTTCCGTGTGTACATTAGTCCCGATATGCTGGGAATTGAATTGGGCGGCGCTCTGAAAAACGTTATTGCCCTGGCAGCAGGAACAGCGGACGGACTTGGATACGGGGATAATACAAAAGCGGCACTGATCACCCGTGGTATGGCAGAAATCGCAAGACTGGGAATTGCCATGGGAGCAAGTCCTGATACTTTTTACGGACTTTCTGGAATCGGTGATCTGATCGTTACCTGTGCCAGTGTCCACAGCCGTAACCGAAAAGCGGGATTCCTCATGGGACAGGGACGTACCATGCAGGAGGCCATGGATGAGGTGAATATGGTGGTGGAGGGTGTTTTCTCTGCAAAGGCCGGAAGAGAACTGGCAGAAAAATATCAAGTGGAGATGCCCATCATTGAACAGGTGAACCGGGTGCTCTTTGAGGAGAAAAGTCCGGCGGAGGCAGTTTCGGACCTGATGGTAAGAGATAAGAAAATTGAATCCTGGGACGGCAGTTGGAAATGAGGGCGTGGTATGCCCTCATTTCTTTTCTAAAGAATTCTTTAGATAACGTTTAGAAAAGTTTTCGGATTTCCAAATTGACAACTTAAGAATTGTGATGTATTGTTGTATTAATGATGTAGTACAATGATAAAAATTGCACTGCATCGGAAGATGCAGGGGAGGATGTGTGTATGGAAAATAATACAGAAGTGAAAAGAGAAGATACAGTGCAGAATCTGATACAGCTCTCCGGAATCTGCAAAATATACAATCCGGGTGAGAATGAAGTGCGGGCGCTGGACCATGTGGATCTGCAGATCGACGAGGGAGAATTTGTTGCGATCATTGGGCAGTCCGGTTCAGGGAAATCCACACTTATGAATATGCTGGGATGCCTGGATGTGCCCACAGAGGGATCGTACTGTCTGCACGGGCAGGATGTTTCCCACCTGAAGGATAATCAGCTTTCAGAGATCCGCAACAGAGAGATTGGATTTATCTTTCAGGGTTTTAATCTGATAGCGAATCTGAATGCCCTGGAGAATGTTGAACTTCCTCTGATCTACAGAGGACTTGGCAGACAGGAGAGAAGACAGCTTTCCCGGGAAGCCCTGAAAATGGTAGGTCTGGAGCACCGTATGGACCACAAGCCTTCTGAGATGTCCGGCGGGCAGCAGCAGAGGGTTGCCATAGCAAGGGCCATAGCAGCCAGACCCCCCGTGATCCTGGCAGATGAGCCTACGGGTAATCTGGACTCTGCATCCAGCAAAGAGATACTGCAGATTCTCAGGGGGCTTCACAATGAGGGCAGGACAGTGATCCTGATCACCCACGATGACGGCATTGCGGAACAGGCACGCCGTATTATCCGCATTATGGACGGAAAAATCGAATCAGACAGATTAAATGACCAATACGAGGAAGGAGCACATCATGTTGAGAAAGAATAAGGAGAATCTTCCCGACACTGTGAATACAGGAAAGAAAAAGAAAAAAGTGCCGCTGATCATCGGCGGTGTTGTGGTTGCTATTATTGTTGTGAGCTTTGCAGCGTCAAAATTGACCCCAAAGGCTCTGCCCCAGGTACCTGTAAGTGCTGTGACGAAAGAGGATCTGACGGCAAATGTGGATACCAGCGGTACTGTGGAGAGTCTCAAGACCAAGACGTACTTCTCCCCTGTGAACGCTACCATATCCCAGTACCCCTTCAAGGTAGGAGAAGTGGTAAAGCCCGGGGATTCCCTGGTTGCATTTGATGTATCCACGCTGGAGCAGGATAACCAGAAGGCACAGTTGAATGTGAGCGCTACGGTTAACGGCGCAAAGGACAGTGTGGCAAAAGCAGCAGAGACACAGCAGAAAGCCAATGAAGCTGCCGGTAAAGTTCCCACACTTCAGGCTAATGTGGACAGCTACCAGGATTATGTGGCATCATTAAAGACAGCCATTGCGGACAGGACAAGGGAATTGTCGGAATGGGCAAAACAGGAATCTACAGATGCCAGCGTGGCGCTGACTCAGGCGCAGGCAGATTTGACTAAACTGCAGCAGGACTTAGAGAGCCAGAAAGCAAAGCAGCAGCAGTTAAATGCTCAGGCAGAGGAACTGAAGGCCGCGATTACAGCGGCTGAGAACAATAATCAGGATACCGCTGAGTTAGAGAGACAATTAAAGGATTTAAATGCTCAGGCAGAAAATATGAATCCTGCCATTGATGATCTGACCTCACAGGTGAATGACAAGAGCGATGAAGTGACACAGCTCCAGATCAACCAGATTCAGAATCAGGCGGCCTCAGACCCCACAAACGACGCACAGATCGTAGCGTGGCAGAATGAGTTGGACAGTGCCACTACAGAACTTTCAGATATGCAGTCAGAGCTTGCGGAGCAGAAAAGTCTGGCAAAAAGTGCAGACGGCGTACAGGTGACGGATGCGGCCAAAGCGCAGATGCAGGCTACCAATAATATAGCGGAACTGGAAGCGGCATCCTTAGAAGAACTGCTTGAAAAAGGAAAACAGGGACTTCAGGCAGAGTTTTCCGGGATCATATCCAAGGCGGATGTATCACAAGGCTCTGCGGCCTCACAGGGTATGGAACTGATCACTGTTGCCAGCAATGAAGAGGTGGCTGTCAATGTAACTGTGTCCAAATATGATTATGACAAGCTGAAAGAAGGACAGAAGGCAGCCGTCACTATAGCGGATCATACATACAAGGGAACTGTCTCACGCATCAGCAAGATGGCTACCACCAATGAAAAAGGCGCACCGGTGATCTGGGCAGAGGTTAAGATCGACAACCCGGATGACAATATCTTCCTGGGTGTGGAGGCAAAGGTTTCCATTGAGACAGGCAGCGCAAAAGGTGTTGTGAGTGTACCGGCCAATGCAGTGAATACAGGCAAAGACAGCACTTTTTGTTATGTGGTCAGGGATGGTGTGATTGCAAGACAGGATGTGGAGACTGGAATTTCTTCCTCCGAATATACAGAGATCAAAAGCGGTCTGAAGCTTGGCGATTCCGTGATCTCTGAGCTTCCGGATGGATTTACGGAGGGCATGAAGGTGGATGAGAAGGCTGAAGGCAGCACGTCCGGCGCGCAGACTGCAGATGCGGTAAAGGAGTAGCCTATGGCACAGTTAGCAGAATACTTGAAGATGGCCCTGCAGAACATCAGGGCAAACAAAGGCCGCTCCCTTCTGACCATGCTGGGAATTATCATAGGTATTTCCTCTGTCATCACCATTATGTCTGTGGGATCCGGATTTCAGGGCGAGATGAACAGGCAGCTTAATTCCATTGCAGGTGGGCAGATATGTATTTATTCGAATGATGAGGGAAGCAAAAGAGAAGAATACATGAATGCGGAGGATTTTGCCGCCATTGAACAGAAGATTCCGGGAGTGACAGGAACTTCCCCGGTATTTTCAGATACAGGAACCACCCAGTCCGGAAAAGGACAGTTTGATTTGGCTGTAACGGGCGGAGGTACGGCACAGCAGGAGATTTCCAAGTGGAAAGTTGTAAGCGGCCGTTATTTTAATCAGAGTGATATTGATACAGGAAATAAAGTTTGTGTTATCACGAAAAAAGACGCGGTTTCCCTTTTTGGCACAGACGATGTTCTGGGAATGAATCTGGAATTCAGTCTTTACCAGAATACGGTTGATTTTACCATCATCGGAATCGTGGAGCAGGAGAATCTGGGAAATATGGTCTCCATGGATTATGGCGACACAAAAAGGATTTCTGCAGACATCCCTTATACGGCTATGGAAAATTTCGGTTATGACACTTCTGATACCAGCTATCTGTACATTACAACAGACGGAAGTGTGGATACAGGTAAAGTGGCTAACGAAGCGATCGCGCTTTTGAACCAGCGCCACTACAGTCAGGGAAAGTCATACTTTGACGTGCAGGATTTCAATGACCAGATGCAGCAGATTGATTCCATGCTGAATATGATCACGGGATTCATCGCTTTAGTGGCAGGGATATCTCTGCTGGTAGGTGGAATTGGCGTTATGAACATTATGCTTGTGTCCGTGACAGAGAGAACAAGGGAGATAGGCATCAGAAAATCCCTGGGAGCCAGAACCTCCTCTGTCATGGTTCAGTTCCTTGCGGAATCGGCTATTATTGCCTGTATCGGCGGTGTGATCGGTATCCTGATCGGTGTGCTGCTGGCCTATGCGGTCTGCTCCATACCTGCGCTGGGATTTGCGCCCGGGATCAAGGTGTCTACCATTCTGGTGGCCACACTGTTTTCCTCCGGAATCGGCATCCTGTTCGGCGTATACCCTGCCCGAAAAGCAGCTATGCTGAGTCCCATTGAAGCACTTAGGAGAAATTAAATAATATCAGAGATGAGAATAAAAAGTACCGCATAGAGTAAAATACTCCTGCGGTACTTTTAATGTGGGAAAATTCCATTATGTACAATGTATCGGGATATCAGTCCTTATAGTAGGGGATCATATCCTCAGGAATGCCTGCGGTGCGTTGATGGGCATCCATAGCAGTTATGGCTTCCATCTCTTCCGTGGTCAGTGAGAAATCGAAGATTCCTGCATTTTCCTGTATGCGTTCCTTGTGTACGGACTTGGGAATGACAGATATCCCCTGTTGGACTGCCCATCTGAGTCCTATCTGAGCAGTGGTTTTCTGGTACTTTCTTCCGATCTCCAACAGTAGCTGGCTGTGCAGATAAGCACCCCGGGCAAGAGGCGCATAGGCCTGTACTGCAATTTTATTGTCTCTGCAGTAGGACAGCAGCTCCGGCTGATTGAACAGCGGATGGAATTCAACCTGGTTGACAGCGGGAACTACATCGGAAATCTTTTTCAGCATTTCCAGGTCGTGAATATGAAAATTAGACACGCCGATGGATTTTATACGGCCTTGGGATTGAAGCTTTTCCAGGGCTTTCCAGGTGTCTGTATAACATCCCGGTACAGGCCAGTGGATCAGATATAAATCCACATAATCAAGTCCCAGGCGTTCCAGGCTTCTGTTGAAGCTGTCCTCCACATCGCCGATCCTCTGTGCGGTATTCCATATTTTCGTGGTAACGAATAATTCATCTCTTGGTATGGTAAGTGCCTTGATCCCGCGTCCGACACCGTCTTCATTTTTGTAAACAGAAGCGGTATCAATGAGACGATAGCCGGCATCTGCAGCATCAGCGATCGCCTGTTCCACTTCGTTTTCACCGACGGCTTTGTAGACTCCCAGACCCAAAAGCGGCATCTGACGGCCATCGTTCAGCATGATTTTTTCGTTGAAAGACATAACAGCCCCTCCTTTAAATATTACCTTAAACACTTAGACAGTTTACCATAGAAATGTGAAATATTTACTCCGAATTTATTAACTTTTTAATAAATCCGTGCTACTATTATAAGAAGTGCAAGCTAAAATGCAACGAAATGCCAAAATATGGCAATGGAGGACAAAGAATGAAATTTTTTCATATGGCGGACCTGCATCTGGGGAGAAAGCTTTTAGGAGAGCCGCTGTGGAAAGAACAGCAATATATACTCAGTCAGGTTTTGAACATGGCGGATGAAGAAAAGCCTGAGGCTCTTCTTCTGTGCGGGGATATTTATGATAAGTCCATACCCTCTTCAGAGGCTGTGGGGCTGCTGGACTGGTTTTTGGAAGAATTGTCCGCCCGTGGGATACAGGTGTTTATGATCAGCGGCAATCACGACGGGGCACAGAGGCTCCAGTTTGCCGGAGGGATACTGAAAAAAGAGGGGATACACATTGCAGGTACTTTTAAGGGGCGCGCAGAGCACACGGTACTGTCTGACAGATTCGGGCCGGTACATATCTGGATGCTCCCTTTTCTGCGTCCGGGCATGCTGCGTCCTTTTACAGAGGAAGTTCCGGAAAATTATCATGAGGCCGTGAAAACCGTGCTGCAGAGTGTGGAGCTGGATGAAAGTGAGAGGAATCTGCTGCTGGCGCATCAGTTTGTGACTGCCGGCGGGGAAGGTCCGGATATTTCTGATTCGGAACAGCTCTCCCTTGGGGGGATTGACCAGGTGGATGTCTCTGCTTTTAAAGGGTTTGATTATGTGGCCCTCGGACATATCCACAGGCCGCAGAAAATCGGTGATGTAAAGATACGGTATGCAGGATCTCCCCTGAAATATTCTTTTTCCGAATGCAGTCATACAAAGTCCGTGACAGTGGCAGAGCTGAAGGAGAAGGGCAGCCTGTCCATAAGGAAGCTTCCCCTTACAGCCAAAACCGAAATGGCTGTTTTAAAAGATACCATGGAGGAACTGGTCTCAGATAAATACGGGAAATACAGAAATGGGTATTATCTCTCTGTTGCGGTGACTGACGAGGAGAGTCTGGAACACCCCATGGAGCGTCTGAGAAAAATATTTCCCGGCATGTTGGAATTTGCCGTCGAAAACCGCCGGAGCAGATCAGGAGGAATCTCAGGTAGTGCAGAGCTTCAGTGTCTGAAAAAAACACCGCTGGATCTGTTTGGGGAATTTTATGAAAAGCAGAATGGAAGTCCCATGTCAGAGACGGAACAAGAGCTGTTGAAAAATGTGATAGAAACCATGGAAGGGGTGGAAACATGAGACCGGTAGAACTGGAGATGGAAGCCTTTGGCCCCTATGCTGACAATACCTGTATTTCTTTTGAAAACTGTGAAAAGGCAGGCTTGTTTCTGATCTGCGGGGATACGGGATCCGGAAAAACCACCATTTTCGACGGCATTGCCTTTGCCTTGTATGATGCGGCAAGCACGGAGGTGAGAAAACCGGAGAACCTCCACAGCGATTATGTGGAGGAGAAATCCATGAGCAAAGTGCGCCTGCTTTTTTCACACAAAGGGGAGCGGTATCAGGTCACCAGAACATTTAACCTGAACAGAAAGCATGAGGCGCTTCTGGAGTGCCCGGATAAAAGTGTGCTGACGGGAAGGAAAGCAGTGAACCAGAAGCTGCAGGACATTCTGGGACTTGATTACCGCCAGTTTAAACAGGTTTCCATGATCGCCCAAGGGGAATTCATGAACCTTCTGCTTGCAAAAAGTGATATGCGCAGCGAGATATTCAGGAAAGTTTTTGACACGGAATTCTACAAACTGATTTCCGACCGTCTCAAAAGCATGAGCATTCGGGAGCGGGAGGAAGAAAAGCTAAGGGAGGAGCGCCGAAGACAGGTTCTGGAGTCCTGGGATTCCCTGCACCCTGACTGTTCCCTGGCGGACAGGGAAAAGGAAGAGATTTTTAAGGTGCTGGACAGCCGGGTCCGTTCGCTGCAGGAGAATGAGAGGAGCGGCAGAAAGGAAGAACTGCGCCTGGAAAAAGAAAAGGACAGGGCTTTAAAAAATCTGGAGCGCATCCAGAAGGACAATGAAGAACTGAAAACCCTGAATGCCCTGAGACAGGAGCTGGAAGGGACGAAAGTGCGGGCCGGTGAAATCAGGGAGATGGAGAGAAGACTGTCAGAAGGAAAGAGGGCAAATGCCTATATAAAGCCTTTGGCAGAGGACTGTGCGCTGAAAAAGAAAATACTGGCTGATGAGGAAATCCACGTAAGGGAGATAAAAATCCAGGATAAGGAGCTGGAGCAGGAGAAAAAGACTCTGGCTACCCAGATGGCCGCGGCGGAAAGGGAAGTTAAGCTTGGCGCGGAGATACAGAGACTGACAGAGCAGCTTCTGGTCTATGAAAAATGGCAGAAGGATGCAGAGGTCCTTTTGGAGCTGGAGGCGCAGAGGGAAGAGCTGCTTAAGAGGGCAGAGGACCAGATCACTGTGCAGACGCAGCAGGGAATTGCCTATGAAACTTACAGAGAGAAATTTTTCAGAAGTCAGGCAGGCCTGCTCGCCAGGAATTTGGTGGATGGAAAACCATGCCCCGTATGCGGCTCCACGGTACATCCCGAGAAGGCGTCCTGTGCAAAGAAAGAGCTGAGCGAAGCTGCGCTGAAAGAGCTGGAGGATCTGAAGGAAAAAACTTCCACAGAACTGCAGAGGACTATGACGGTCCTGGCGGAAAATAAGAAAGAATGGCAGACCAGAATGGAACATCTGCGCAGGGAGGAAGGGCTTGCAGGCAAAAAAAACGGAGATGCTGTGCGTAAGAAAGCAGCTTCGCTGATCCGAGAAACTGGCATGCGGCTGGAGAAGAAGAGAGCAAAAAGCTGCCCGGGTCTTCCGGCATTGGAGATTGTCAGAAAAAGGACAGATGAAAATGCGCAGCGCCGGGCAGCCGCCGCCAGAGAGATCCAAATCTGCGAGAAACACGTGGCAGAGATGACAAAAGAGAGGAAAGAGGCGGAAGAGAAGCTGCTCCTGGAAGTGAAACGGCAGAAATTTAAGAGCAGGGCAAAGGCCATGGAAGCGTGTCTGGAACAAGAAGAGATGGAACGGATGGAAAAAGAGACACAGGCCTATGAGGATCATGTGAGAGATCTGCAGATAAGGATCAGGAGTCTGGCGCCTGCCCTGCGCGGAAAGAAGCTATGCTCTGAGGAGGGTGTGAGGGAACAGATGCAGCGCGCGGAACAGCAGTTGAAAACTGTGCGCATGCAGCTTCGGGAAGATTACAGTGCCCTGGAAAGGGCAAAAGAAGTTCGCAGACAGCTTCAGGCATTGTTTGAGGACAGCAGCAGGACAGAGAAGATTCGTCTGTCTCTTCAGAATCTTTCCGACACAGCCTGCGGAAATCTGAAGGGAAAGCCGAAAATATCCCTTGAGCGCTACGTGCAGTCCGCTTACTTCCGCATGATCACAAAGGAGGCAAACAGGCGGCTGGAGCATATGTCCTCCGGCAGATATGAGCTGCTTGTCCGGGAGGAAAAAGAAAATCTCCAGTCCAGATCCGGACTGGATCTGGATGTCTATGATTATCATACCGGAAAGGTGAGGAGTATCCGTTCCCTTTCGGGAGGAGAGAGTTTTCAGGCGGCCCTGAGTCTGGCGCTGGGGGTTTCCGGAGTTATCGGACAGTTCGCGGGCGGAATCCGGGTAGAAACGGTTTTCATTGACGAGGGCTTCGGCAGTCTGGATGAGCAGTCTCTGGAGACTGCTGTGGAGACCTTATCCGCTCTTTCCAGAGAGGATTGTCTGGTGGGGATCATTTCTCATGTTCCGGAGCTGAAAGAGCGCATAGAATGCCGGATCGAAGTGGAAAAAAACAGAGGCGGAAGCTCCGTGTTTTTCACCTCTTGAACCTCTAAAAAAACATAAGAATAACTTGATAAAACAACCGAAAGCATGTATAATGAATTTATTGATAAATTATTGTCATTTACTGCGCCCAAAGCGGGAAAAAGCAGTAGGGAAAGGATGGAAAAATGCATTTAATCAACGACGAAAATGGCAACATGGTTCCTCACGGACATGACCATGAGCATGACCATGTTCACAGCCACGAACACAGCCACGGCTGCAGCAGCTGTTCAGAAGGCGAATGTGGCGGAAATTGTACAGAGGAAGTGGTAGCGCTTTTGAACTATATGCTTTCCCACAATGAGCATCATGCACAGGAGCTTGACCAGATGGCAGATAATCTGTCAAAGCTTGGAATGGAAGATGCGGCCAAGACTATCAAGGAAGGCGTTGCTGATTTCCAGAAAGGAAATATGCGTCTGGGCCTGGCACTGACACTGGTAAAAGAACATTTGAAGGAGGCGTAGGCTATGTGTCTTGCAACTGTACAGAGAAGCGATGACAACACTGTCATCTGCAAAAATGTAAGCAGAATTGACGTAGATGGCGAAAAGGTTATCTTACGTGACATTATGGGCGAGGAGAGAACTATTATTGGCAGAATTCTGATGGTAGACCTTGCTAACAGCCTTGTTAAGCTGGACTGCCAGTAATGCAGCAGAAAAGTATGGAGGACTTTCTGTTGTGCCAACAAACGATTTTAGGGCTTAGGCCTTAAAAATAAATAAACAAAGCGGAGGTAGTAACTATGAAATTATCTGAAGCAATGAAGAACAAAATGCTCCTTTCTTTTGAGCTGTTCCCACCGAAGACAGACAAGGGTATGGAAAATCTTCCGGGAACCATCGAGCATCTTTGTAAGTACCAGCCGGAGTACATTTCCTGTACATACGGTGCGGGCGGAACCAATGTGGGCAAGAACATGGATGTGTGTAAAATGATTCAGGATGCAGGAACGATCCCGGTGACACATTTTACATGTATCGGTAATACCGCAGAAGGAATCAAGGAACAGCTTCAGAATTACCTGGACAACGGCGTAGATCATATGCTGGCACTTCGCGGTGACCTTCCATTCGGATGGACAGGAACCGGCGGAGATTTTGCTTATGCTACTGATCTTGTGGCTTATGTCCGCAAAGAATTCGGCGATAAAATTGAAATTGCTGTAGCGGGTTCTCCGGAAGGTCATATCGCATGCCGCAGCCTTGAGTCTGATATCGCTGTCCTGAAACAGAAACAGGATAACGGCGCTGACTACATCATGACTCAGCTTTGCTGGGATATGGAACAGTTCAAACGCTGGATGGATGCTATCCGTACTGCAGGCATCACAATGCCGGTCGATGTGGGTATCATGCCGATCCTGGATCAGGCTGCTACGATCAATATGGCGCTGTCACGCAACGGCTGTGTAATGCCGCGTAAGCTTTGCGAGATCATCTCCAAAAACTGGATCTTCCCAAATCCGTTCGACAAAGATCCATTCGACGCTGCTGTTGATGAAAAGAAAGCAGCATTCAAAGAGGCAGGTATCGAATACACTATCAGACAGATTGATGAATACCGCGCACTGGGCGTTAACGGCATCCATCTGTATGCTCTGAACAAATGGAAAGACGTATCTGAGATCATTGACAGATGCGGTCTTCGCACACTTGTTTAAAACGTATTAAAATCATATTTTAGGAGGTGCCCTTTTCATGGCACATGTAATTGCAATTGCCGGCAAAGGCGGCGTGGGCAAGACGACCCTGACAGGACTTATCATCCAGTATCTGGCTGAAAAAGGCAGGGGACCGATTCTTGCAGTAGATGCAGACGCGAATTCAAACTTAAATGAAGTTCTCGGCATGGAGCTTGAGGCGACTCTGGGTGATATCCGTGAGGAAGTGGCTCGTGCAGAGATGTCAAAAGAAAATCCTATTCCGGCTGGAATGACAAAAGCCGATTATATGGAATTCAAGTTTGATGATGCGTTGATTGAAAATGATGATTATGACCTGCTTGTCATGGGACGTACCCAGGGAAAAGGTTGCTACTGCTTCGTGAATGGACTTCTGCAGGCTCAGCTTGCAAAGCTGCAAAAAAATTATCCATATATCATCGTGGACAATGAAGCCGGTATGGAGCATATCAGCAGAGGCGTTCTTCCGAACATGCAGACAGCGATTCTGGTCAGTGACTGTTCCAGAAGAGGTGTTCAGGCGGTTGGCAGGATCGCGGAACTGATAAAAGAGTGTGACATGCACCCGAAGCAGGTTGGTCTGATCATCAACCGGGCACCGGGCGGGGTACTCAATGCGGGCACAAAAGAGGAGATAGAGAAACAGGGCCTCACCCTTTTGGGAATCGTACCGCAGGATGAAACTGTATATGACTTCGACTGCGACGGTACACCGATCGTGAAGCTTCCGGAAGATTCACCGGTGAGAACAGCGATCCGGGATATCGTAGACAGGCTGGAGTTATAAAACCGGGGAAGCGGACCCGGATAAAAAAGCAAAAAGAGGCGAAAAACAAGGAGGATATTCATGAGTGAATTCAAATTAACCACAGTAGAAGAATTTGAAGCTGCTACTGCACGTCTCCTGGAAACAGGTGCAAAAGTCGGCGCTGACGCTTGGCAGTTCCGCGTAAAAAATCAGACACCCCATTGTAAATTTGGCGAAGAAGGCGTTTGCTGCCGTATCTGTACAATGGGACCATGCCGTATTACAAAAAAAGCTCCGAGAGGAATCTGCGGATGTGATGTACATGGTATTGTAGGACGTAACTACCTGAAATTTACAGCAGGCGGATCTGCAACACACTCTGACCATGGCCGTGAAATCTGCCATACCTTATATGAATCAGCAGCTGATGGCTGTTATAAGGTAAAAGATCCGGATAAATTGATCCGTATCGCAAAAGAGTGGGGAATCGAGACCGAAGGAAAAGACATCTATGATCTGGCACATGAAGTTGCTGAGACAGGTCTGATGGAATATGGTAAACCTTTCGGAACTCAGAGATTCTTAAAGAGAGCACCGGAATCACAGCAGGAACTGTGGGAAAAGAATGAACTTGCACCAAGAGCAATTGACCGCGAGGTTTCCTGTTCCTTACATATGAGCCATATGGGATGTTCTTCCAAACCGGAAGCGCTGGTAAAACAGGCTATCCGTGCAGGCTTAAGTGATGGATGGGGCGGTTCCATGATGGGAACAGAGTTCTCTGACGTACTGTTCGGAACTCCGAAGCCGATCGAGACAGAAGCAAACTTGGGCGTTATGGTTGAGGATAATGTCAATATCGTTGTTCATGGACATGATCCGAGTCTTTCAGAGATGATCTGTGAATTCGCAGATGATCCGGAAATGATCGCATACGCAAAAGAGCAGGGTGCAAAAGGCATTACTGTATCTGGTGTATGCTGTACTTCAAATGAAGTTGCAATGCGCCGTGGTATTCCTATGGCCGGTAACTTCCTGCAGCAGGAAAACGTTGTTCTGACAGGTGCATGTGAAGCTATCGTTGTAGACGTACAGTGTATCTTCCCGGCACTTGGTCCTTTAAGCAAATGTTTCCACACAAAATTCATCACAACTTCTCCGATTGCTCAGATGCCGGATTCTGAATTTATCAGATTCGATGCACATACAGCAGGCGAGAAGGCAAAACTGATCGTTAGAACAGCTATCGAGAACTTTAAAAACAGAAAACCGGAACTGGTACATATTCCGCAGATGAAACAGAAAGCAACTGTAGGATATTCCACAGAAGCGATCGTAAAAGTTCTGGATGGTGTTACCAACTCACAGGTAGATGAGCTGGGAACCACAAAACCGTTATTAGAGTGTATCACCTCTGGTGTTCTCCGCGGTGCTGTTGCAATGGTTGGATGTAATAACCCGAGAGTTCGTCCTGACTTAGCTCATATTGAACTTATGAAAAAACTGGTTGCCAACGATATCATCATCATCGCATCCGGATGTTCTGCACAGGCAGCTGCAAAAGCTGGTCTGATGGACAAGAGAGCCAAGGATGTATGCGGCGCCGGCCTTAAGAGAGTTTGTGAACTGGCTGACATTCCGCCGGTACTGCACATGGGATCCTGTGTTGATATCAGCCGTATGCTGGTTCTTGCAGCTACCCTAGCAAAAGACGCAGGTCTGCATATCTCCCAGCTTCCAGTTGTTGGCTGTGCTCCTGAATGGATGTCTGAAAAAGCAGTTTCTATCGGTAACTATGTAATCGGTTCCGGTCTTGATACCTTCTTAGGTGTTGACCCATATGCCTGCGGTTCCAGCGAAATGGTTGAAATCCTGACCAACGGAACAAGAGAATGGGTAGAGGCTGCGTTTACAGTTGAAAAAGATATTGAAAAATTAGGCGATGCTATGATCGCAAGAATCGAAGAGAAGAGAGCTGCTCTTGGAATCTAATCTTTATCAGGAAAGGTGAATGACATGAAAATTGCAGTGACAGGAAAAGGCGGCGTTGGAAAGACTACTTTTGCTGCGACGCTGGCGCGCTTATATGCGGATGAGGGAAGAAAGGTGCTTGCCGCGGATGTGGACCCGGATGCGAATCTGGGACTGGCACTTGGGTTTGATGATGAAACCCTGGATTCTATTATTCCTATTACAAAGATGCGGAAGCTGGTGGAAGAACGTACCGGGGCCAATGAGGAAAATCAGTTCTACCGGATCAATCCCAAGGTAGATGATATCCCGGATACATATTCCAAAGAAGTAAACGGAGTCAAGCTGCTTGTGCTTGGTACTGTGGAAACCGGCGGCGGCGGTTGCGTATGCCCCGAACACGTCATGCTTCGCAGAATCATCAACAATTTGGTGCTTCACAGGGATGATGTGGTGATCATGGATATGGAGGCTGGATTGGAGCACCTCGGCCGGGGTACGACAGAATCCATGGACCAGTTTATCGTGGTCATTGAACCGGGTGCCAGAAGCGTACAGACCTATAAGAATGTAAAAAGGCTGGCAAAGGACCTGGGCGTAAAACAGGTTCGTGTTGTGGCTAATAAGGTTCGGAATGAAGAGGATGAAGCTTTTGTAAAGGCACATATACCGCAGGAGGATCTGCTGGGATTCATTCACTATAATACCGAAGTGATGGATGCGGACCGTCAGGGCAAGTCTCCATACGACTTCAGCAATACTGTAAAAGAGGAAATTACAAACATTAAAAACATAATCGATCAGGGATTATGAGAAGGTCAGGAGGAAGAGAACATTGACATTATTTGAAACCGTATTTAGTGGAAATGACGCTGTCTATGGATTAACAGAAGGCGCTATCAATGCTGCCATTGAACAGCACGGTGCTGACAAGGCTGTCAGCTTCCCGAACACCGCTTACTGCTTACCATGCTACTACGCAGTGACAGGTGTGAAGGTTAAAACTTTAGGAGAATTAAAAGAAGCTTTAGGTGTAGTAAAAACTCTGATGACAAGAGAGATGAGATTGAATGACGTATTTATGTCAGGTGTTGCAACTGCTCTCTGTGCAGAGTTCATCGAAGTTCTGAAATATATTGACGGTGCAGAACCGTATGCAGAGCCTTGCTACGGACATCTGGCAGATGCTGTGATCCGTGAGCTGGGTGTACCCCTTGTAACAGGTGATATCCCTGGTGTTGCTGTTATTCTCGGAAGTGCTCCGACAAAAGAAGAAGCAGTCGCTCTTGTTAAGAGCTATCAGGCACAGGGTATCCTGGTAACACTGGTTGGCGGCGTGATCGACCAGGTTGCAGAAGCTGGTATGAAGACAGGTGCAAACTTACGTGTTATCCCGCTGGGAAAAGACGTGACAAGCGTTATCCATGTAGTATCCGTTGCTTTAAGAGCAGCACTTATCTTTGGTAATGTAACACCTGGTGATGCAGCGAATCTGATGAAATACACCTTTGAGCGTGTACCGGCATTCGTAAACGCATTTGCTCCTCTGGACGATGTGATCGTTGCCTGCGGTGCAGGTGCTATCGCACTGGGATTCCCGGTTATCACAAACCAGGAAGGCGTATCTACAGTACCGAAGAGCCTGATCTTACAGAAAGATGTTGCTAAATTCAATGCTACATCTCTGGAAGCACGCGATATCAAGATCAAGATCACCAATATCGATATCCCGGTTGCATTCGCATCCGCATTCGAGGGTGAGATCATCCGCCGCGGCGATATGCAGGTTGAGTTCGACGGTTCCCGTGTAGACTGTGCAGAGCTGGTACAGTCAGCAGAGGCTACAGAGATTGAAGATCACAAGATCACTGTGATCGGACCGGAAGCAGACGAAATGGAGCTTGGCAGCAAGAACAGCATCGCTTATGTTGTAAAAGTTGCAGGCAAGAACATGCAGTCAGACTTTGAGCCGGTTATCGAGCGTAAATTCCATAACTATATCAACTGCATCGAAGGTGTATACCACACAGGACAGCGTGATATGCAGCGTATCCGTATCAGCAAGGATGCATTCAACGCAGGATTCCGCCTGAAACATATCGGTGAAGTTCTGTACGCTTCTGTTAAGAACGAATTTGATGCTGTTGTTGACAAATGTGAGGTTGTTATCTATACCGATCCTGCAGAGTGTAAGAGAATCCGTCACGAAGTGGCTATTCCTACATTCAACAAACGTGATGACCGTCTGAAATCCCTGACAGATGAGTCTGTAGATGTATACTACAGCTGTATCCTGTGCCAGGCATTCTCCCCGTCACACGTATGTGTGGTAACACCGGAACGTCTGGGCCTGTGCGGTGCCGTTTCATGGCTGGATGCAAAGGCTACCAACGAGCTGGATCCCAACGGACCTTGCCAGGTTATCACTAAAGAGAAATGTATTGATGAGAGAATCGGTGAGTACGAGGACGTTAACGAAGCCGTTCGTAAATTCTCCCAGGGTGCTCTGGAAGAGGTATCTCTGTACTCCATCATGGAAAAACCAATGACAAGCTGCGGATGTTTCGAGTGTATCTGTGGTATCGAGCCATTCTCCAACGGTGTAGTTATCACAAACCGTGAGTATGCAGGTATGACACCACTTGGAATGACATTCCCGGAACTGGCTTCCATGACAGGCGGCGGTGTTCAGACACCAGGCTTTATGGGACATGGTAAACATTTCATCGGTTCCAAGAAGTTTATGAAGGCAGAGGGCGGTATCGAGAGAATCGTATGGATGCCTAAGGAACTGAAAGAATTTGTTGCCGAGAGACTGAACCAGACAGCAAAAGAATTATACGGTATCGATAACTTCACAGACATGGTTGGTGATGAGACCATCGCAACAGATCCGGAAGAATTAGTTGCATTCTTAACAGAAAAAGGACATCCGGCTCTGGGTCTGGATCCGATGATGTAAGATTTTGGAAGACAAAATCGCTTAATTGTAGTATCATGTAAACGGTGAATGCGCGTTTTACCGTGTTCACCGTTTATAAAAAATATATTAAGGAGGCTAATGAGAAATGCCGTTTAATCAAAAACCACAGAAATTCAATGCAAACATAAACACAGTTGAAATTGGCTGCGGGGACAAAGCAATCAAATTAGGAGGGGAATGTACATTTCCTTTTTACACATTTGATGCTCCCACGGAGAATGCACCAAAAGTAGGTGTGGAAATTTCCGATATGGGACTTTCCAATGTACCGGGAATCCAGGAATATTATGCAGGTGCTACCACAATGGCCGAGATCGCAAAAAAAGCGGAAGCAATGGAAGGTGCGGACTTCGTTTGCTTACGTCTGGAAGGCGGGGATCCAAACGGCTCAGACAAATCCATTGATGAACTGATCGCAGTTGTCAAGGAAGTCGGAGAAGCTGTTTCCTGTCCTTTAGTTGTTGAAGGTTGCAAGAATGTGGAAAAAGATTCTGAATTACTGCCAAAAGTAGCAGAAGCACTTCAGGGCAAAAACGTTTTAGTCCTTTCTGCAAGAGAAGAAGATTACAAAGCAGTTGGTGCAGCAGCAGGCCTTGCATACAACCAGAAGGTTGGAGCAGAATCCGCAGTTGATATCAACCTGGCAAAACAGCTTAACGTTGTTACAACCCAGTTAGGCGTAAAAGCTCAGGATATCGTAATGAACGTTGGTTCTGCAGCAGTAGGTTATGGTTTTGAGTACGTGGTATCCACAATGGACCGTATTAAAGGTGCAGCTCTTTCCCAGAATGATAACATGTTACAGATGCCTATCATCACTCCGGTTGCCGATGAGACATGGGGAGTAAAAGAGGCTATGGCTTCTGAGGAAGATATGCCGGAATGGGGACCGCTGGAAGAGAGAGGTATCAGTATGGAAGTACAGACAGCAGCAGCAGTTTTAGCTTCCGGTTCTGACGCTGTCATTCTGAGACATCCCAAATCTGTTGCAACAATCTCAAAAATGATTAAAGAATTAGTGTAATCGTAGAACAGGAGGATAAAAACAAATGGGATTATCAGGTATTCAAATTTTTAAACTGACACCAAAAAAGAACTGTAAAGAGTGCGGCTGCCCAACATGTATGGCTTTCTCCATGAAAGTAGCTCAGGGTGCTCTGGAAATTTCAAAATGCCCGCATATGTCTGAGGATGCTCTGGCTCAGTTATCTGAGGCAACAGCTCCGCCGATGAAGACCATCAAAGTCGGAAGCGGTGATAACGAATTTACTTTAGGCGGCGAGACTGTTTTATTCAGACATGAAAAAACATTCGTTAGCAAAACAAGATATGCGGTTGCACTGTGCACATGCATGGATGATGCAGCAATCGATGCCAAACTGGCAGCAATTCCGAAGGTAGACTACGAGCGTATCAGCGAGAGAATGTTCGTTGAAATGATTTACGTGAACTACGAAGACGGCGCTGACAAAGACAGATACGTTGAAATCGTAAAGAAAGTAGCAGCTCTTGGCAGAACTCTGGTTCTGGGCTGTAAAGATGTTGAAGCAGCAAAAGCAGCATTAGCTGTATGCAAAGACGGCAAACCTGTATTAAACGGTGCAGATGCTTCTAACTACGCAGAGATGAGTGCAGTTGCAACAGAGGCTGGCGTTGTACTTGGCGTTACAGGTGCTGACTTAAATGAATTATATGATACAGTTGCAGCTCTGGAAAAAGCAGGAAATAAGAACCTGATTCTGGATGTTGGAACAAAATCTATAAAAGAAGCTTACGGCAATGCAGTTCAGATCCGCCGTGCAGCTTTAAAAGATCAGGACAGAATTTTCGGTTACCCGACTCTGGTAAACCTGGCAGTTCTGGCACATGGCGACAGAAATATGCAGCAGGCACTGGCTTCCCTGTTCACAATGAAATATGGTTCCATTGTGGTTATGGAGCAGCTTGATTATGCAGAAGCTCTGCCGTTATTTGGTCTGAGACAGAATGTATATACAGACCCGCAGAAGCCAATGAAGGTAGAACCGGGTATTTATGCGTTAAATGGTGCAGACGAGAATTCTCTCTGTCTGACAACCGTAGACTTTGCTCTTACATACTTCGTGGTATCCGGAGAGCTGGAGCGTTCCGGAGTACCATGTAACCTGATCATCAGTGATGCAGGCGGACTTTCCGTACTGACTGCATGGGCAGCAGGTAAATTATCTTCTACTTCCGTAGCCAAATATATTCAGGAAAATGTTGAAGATAAAGTAAAATGCAGAAAACTGATCATTCCGGGTAAAGTTGCTGTATTAAAGGGTGATATCGAAGCAAAACTTCCGGGCTGGGAAGTGATCGTTGCCCCATTGGAAGCAGTTCAGTTAGTAAAATTCTTAAAGGATATGACTGCATAAAGACTGCATAAAAGAGCAAATACAGGCTGGCAGGGAGAATGCTTATACTGCGTTTTTCCTGTCCGGCCAGAATGAATAATTTAAAAGGAGAACTATTATGGCAAAGTTTGTTACAATTGGTGAGAGAATTCACTGTATTTCCCCGTCTATCCGCAAAGCGATGGCAGAGCGTGATCCGGAACCAATCTTAAAACGTGCAAAAGAGCAGCTGGAAGCAGGTGCAACTTATCTGGACGTTAATATCGGACCGGCTGAGAATGATGGAGAAGATTTAATGAAATGGGCTGTTCAGCTGATCCAGTCCAACTTCGACAACGTTCCTCTGGCACTGGATACTGCCAACAAAAAAGCGATCGAGGCAGGTATCTCCGTATACAACAGAAGCAAAGGAAAACCGATTGTAAACTCTGCTGATGCAGGCGGAAGAATTGAGAATATCGACCTGGCTGCAGCAAATGATGCTATCGTAATCGCTCTTTGTTCTGCAGAAGGTATTGCAGCAGACAATGACGAGCGTATGATGCACTGCCAGAACATGCTGGAAAGAGGTATGATGCTGGGTATGGAGCCTACAGATCTTTGGTTTGACCCGTTATTCCTGGTTGTTAAAGGAATGCAGGACAAACAGATGGAAGTTCTGGAAGCTATCAAAATGTTCAGCGATATGGGCCTGAATTCCACAGGCGGTCTGTCCAATAACTCTAATGGTATGCCGAAACATATTCGTCCGATCATGGATTCCGCAATGGTAGCAATGTGCATGATGCAGGGCTTAACTTCCGCTATCGTAAATCCATGTGATTTAAGACTGATGGAAACCATTAAATCCTGTGATGTATTCAAGAACAACACATTATACGCTGACTCTTACCTGGAAATCTAATAACAGAATAGGTAGAATCGTGTAATAAAAAGCGCCGGGGATATTTTTATCGCCGGCGCAGATAAAAATATATAGAAAGGCTAAATTCCTATGTTCAAAGTGACTTTTAAGTTTGAAAACGGCGAAGACGTCACAACTTTCGCCCAGGAAGGAGAAATCCTTTTAGAAGTAGCGAGAAAAACGAATGTGGCTATCGATGCCCCCTGTTCCGGAAATGCTTCCTGTGGTAAATGCAAGGTAAAGCTGGTGGCAGGTGAAATGAATTCTCCAAAGACACGCCATATCTCTGATGATGAATATGCGGAAGGTTGGAGGCTGGCATGTGTGAGCAAGCTGACTGGTGATGTGGAGGTACAGGTACCTGATATTGCATCCGCTTACAGAAGCCGGATGAAAGTCGCGGATTTGAGTTCCAGAGAGGAGATCGCTATATTTGAACAGGCGAAATCTGATGTGGAAGCAGCAGGAATAACCTTAAAGAACAGTCTGGATATTATCCATGTGACAATGGATGAGCCTACTTTGGATGACACTATGCCGGATAATGAACGTCTTATACGGGCCATCAAGAGGGACACCGGTGTACAGAGAGTACGTCTGCCTTACTCTGCCTTGCGGAAAATTTCCGTTGTTTTCCGTGAGAATCATTTTGATGTTCAGTGTATTGTGCGCAGAACAGCAGATGATATTTTTGTGTATGATGTTTACGGCAGGAATGAAAAAGTAGTGATAGGCGGTTTGGCTATTGATATTGGAACTACCACTGTGTCTGCTTTGCTTATCAATATGCAGACAGGCGAGATCCTTGGAAAGGCATCAGCCGGGAACGGTCAGATTCGTTATGGTGCGGATGTTATCAACCGTATTATTGAATCCATGAAGCCGGGAGGAAGTGAAAAGCTGCAAAATGCAGTGGTTGACGAGACTATCAATCCTATGATCGAGCAGATGTGTCGTTCCTGCGGATTTAGTCCTCTGCATATATATCGTATGTGCATTGCATCCAATACGACGATGAACCATCTGCTTACCGGAATGAACGGTGATCCTATTCGTATGGAGCCGTATATTCCGACCTTTTATAAAACTAATTCACTGTTTGCCTCTGATATTGGGATCAAGGTGAATCCGGATGCTCATATAATACTGGCGCCGAACATAGGCAGTTATGTGGGCGGAGATATCACAGCGGGTACTTTGGTGAGTATGCTGTGGAATCGGCCTGAATTTTCCCTGTTTATCGATTTAGGTACGAACGGCGAGCTTGTATTCGGCAATTCTGATTTTATGATGAGTTGTGCCTGCTCTGCAGGTCCTGCTTTTGAAGGCGGGGATATTAGCTGCGGTATGCGCGCGACGGACGGCGCTATCGAAGCCTGTACCATTGATACAGAAACAATGGAGCCAAGTTACTCTGTTATCGGAGATGAAGGCGAGAAACCCATTGGTCTCTGTGGTTCCGGTATTATTGATGTGATCAGCGAATTATTCCGTACCGGTATTATCAATCCGAAAGGAAAGTTTATCCGGGAAGGAAAGCGTGTCCGCCATGATGAATATGGTATGGGTAGCTATGTGCTCGCCTTCGAGGAGGAGTCGGGCAGTGTCAAGGAAGTGGAGATCAATGAGGTGGATATTGACAACTTTATACGGGCAAAAGGAGCTATTTTCTCAGCTATTCGTACAATGCTTGTATCCCTGGATTTTGATATTTCCATGATTGACGATGTTTATGTAGCCGGTGGAATCGGCAGCGGTATCAATATGAGAAATGCCGTACGGATTGGTATGTTCCCGGATATTCCTCTGGAGAAATTCCATTACATTGGAAACTCTTCACTGTCCGGTGCATATACAATGCTTCTTTCAAAAGAGGCAGAGCAGAAATGCTATGAAATCGCGTCCAATATGACTTATCTGGAACTTTCCGCTGTACCAAGTTATATGGATGAGTTTGTAGCCTGCTGTTTTATACCACATACGGATACGTCTTTGTTTCCGTCTGTAACAGAGCAGTAGCGGGAGCGTATTGCGGACTTACTATTGTTACGAATAAATAGACTGACTGAGGTGAAAAGATGGATTTTGAATACGCAAAGGACAGTAAAGAGCAGCGTCCTTATGAACATTATCTGAACGCATACAGAGAGATGGACCCGAAAGAAATCAGCGGGCGAACCGGTATTCCTTATGATGAGGAAAAAGGGCTTTTTACCGTGAAACTGATGGGAAGTACATACCAGGTATCTTTTCCGGATTATGAAATTCATCACGTGGAGGATTCCATTGGAGTATATCCACTGGAGGAGGCCATGAATGCTAAGATTCTTATTGTCCGTTTTTTGACAGAGAGAAGCGCAGCACCTGCGTCAGGGAAATTCCTGACTTATCATGATGTTCCCTGGGGTGAGGTTTACTTCAGGCAGTTCCAGGGCAGATGCCTGTTTCGTCTGGCATTCGGCTATGGAAATAAGCTGTCTGTGTTTCAAAAGATCATGGAACACCTGGGAGCAAAAAAATGTTCAGAGGGAGACTGTTCCTATGAACTGGAATTTATGGACAATCTGTATGTGAAGTTTATCTTGTGGGAAGGGGATGACGAGTTTCAGCCTTCCGCACAGATATTGTTTTCTGATAATTTTGCCGTCACATTTGCCGCGGAGGATTTGGCGGTTGTGGGCGATATCAGTATTAACATGATGAAAGCATTAGAAAAAAAGTTGTAAGAAGTTGTCTTAAAAAGACTGTTATAGTAGAGTAGGTATTACGCGTTAAGTGTCATGGGATGGGAAGTTGTCCATGAACGAAGGCAGCCGTTAGGCTCCACGATGTAATATTGCGTCCGCTACTACATTAAAGACAGATATGAATTCTTCTCTTTGGTGTAGTAAACTACTATGCCATAAGTACAATACGAGAAGGGACAGTTATGCTGTTCCTTGAAGACAACAGAAGAAGGAGGATTTATATCTGATGAAAAAAGTGAATAATGTAAAAGTTTTGGCATTTACGGGTGTTCTGGTGGCAATGAGCATTATCCTGACCAGGGTAGTTGCGATACCCATTGGTACCAGTATTCGGCTTACCGTAGGTCAGACTCCGGTATACCTTTGTGGTTTTTGGTTTGGCCCTTTGGTAGGGGGGATTTGCGGGTTTTTGTCTGATTTCCTTGGGGCGATCCTTCAGGGTTATGCGCCAAATCCCATGATTTCTGTCACTGCTGTTCTGGCTGGTGTGCTGCCTGGATTGTTTCGGCATTTCTATGCTAAGAAACTGGAGATTTGGCATGTACTTGCAGTGATCGTTGTTCATGGAATCGTAGGTTCTCTTGGATTTACATGTCTTGGACTTCATATGTACTACGGAACACCGTGGGTAGTTTTGTATGCCCAGAGATTGGTTCAGACACCGCTCTTGGCAGCTCTGAATACTCTACTGGTATTTTTCCTCTACAAGAGTCCCTTGACTGCTATGGTAAATAAGAGCACTATGCTGAAAAATGGGCCTGTAAATGTATCTGATCATGCAAAATAATTCCCTCAGGGAATTTTATATAAAACCGAAGTGATTCGGTAATTAAAGAAAGAGAGGTATGTGAGAGATGGGATTTTCAACTGTACCATGTAATGAATTTGTGGAAGTATTGGCATCAAAAGCACCAGTTCCGGGCGGCGGTGGAGCATCAGCTCTGGTTGGCGCAGTGGGAACGGCCCTGGGCAATATGGTGGGCAGTCTGACTGTAGGTAAGAAAAAGTACGCAGAGGTAGAAGACGAGATGTGGGAGCTGAAAAAGAAATGTGATGCCCTGCAGGCGGATTTTTTACGTCTGATAGAGAGAGATGCGGAGGTGTTTGAGCCGCTTTCAAAAGCATATGGAATGCCTCGTGCAACAGAGGAAGAAAAAGCTGAAAAAGCAAGAGTAATGGAAATCGTTCTGAAGGATGCATGCTCCGTACCTATGGAAATTATGGAAAAGTGCTGTGAGGCCATTGAAGTGATTGTGGAATTTGCAGCAAAAGGTTCCACATTGGCGATTAGTGACGCAGGCGTAGGCGCAGCCTTCTGCAAAGCCGCTTTAAAGGGTGCCAGCCTGAATGTGTATATTAATACAAAGTCTATGGCTGACAGGGCTTATGCGGAAGAGCTGAATAAAAAAGTAGATGCAATGCTGGAGAAATATACGAAAATCGCTGACGATACCTTTGACAGCGTACTTTCCAGACTGAAATAAGAGGGCACTGAACAATTACGATAATTGTATGATGCCTTATGTGACATGTGCTGCAGCGTAAGCTGCAGAGTGTCTAAGAGGCCAGGATAAAAAGATGCAGGAGGATTCATAGAGAAATGGCAAAGAGATTACTTGGTAAAGAGGTAACAGCAGCATTAAACGAAAGAATTAAAGCGGATGTGGCAGCACTGGAGGAAAAAGGGGTAAAACCTACCCTGTGTATTATCCGTGTGGGTGAAAATGAAAGTGATATTTCCTACGAGAGAGGCGCAACAAAACGCTGTGAAACACTGGGTGTTGCATGCGAAAAGATTCTACTTCCGGCAGATGTAAGCCAGGAAGAGTTACTGGCAACGATTGATAAGGTGAATAAAGATGACAAGATTCACGGCGTTCTGTTATTCCGTCCGCTGCCAAAACACCTGAATCAGTCTGTTATTGAAAATGCACTGGATCCGGCAAAAGACGTTGACTGTATGACAGATGGTTCCATGTCAGGTGTATTTACAGGCAAGAATGTAGGTTTCCCGCCCTGTACACCGCAGGCTTGTATGGAGATTCTCGACTTTTACGGAATCGACTGTACAGGTAAAAAGGCAGTTGTTGTAGGCCGTAGTCTGGTTGTAGGAAAACCGGCAGCTATGATGCTGATCAAGAAAAATGCAACTGTTACAATCTGCCACACCAGAACTGTGGATATGCCTTCTGTAGTAAGAGAGGCAGACATTGTTATTGTCGCTGCAGGTCGTGCCGGTGTTATTGACGATACATATTTAAGCGCAGGACAGACAGTTATTGATGTTGGTATCAATGTGAACGCAGAAGGAAAGCTTTGCGGTGATGTTGATTTTGAGAAGGCTGAGCCAGTTGTAGATGCCATTACTCCTGTTCCGGGTGGTGTTGGAAGTGTTACGACTTCTGTACTGGTTGGACATGTGGTAGAAGCTGCGAAACGTAAATTTGCTTAATTAAAGAACAGAGTATATCGGAATATAGTTTGACTGCCCCTGGAAATTCATGTATGTGGATTTCCGGGGGTTTTATATTTTTTTCAGAAATATTCATAGTATTATTCTTGACAATTTTCATGGAAAGCAGTATGGTGCCCTATGATAACTTTAGAGGTTATCTTTACAAAATAACAAAGGGTGAAAGAAATGAAAAAGTTTAAACTTCGATGGCTGCTGTTTGTATTGTTGTTTTTTCTTGTCTATCTTATAGCGGGAGCTGTAGGTCCATTCATACATTACACAAAGGTGTCAAAGGAGACAAAAAAGAATTTTGCTGCGTCAGATTGTTACAGAGACAGCATAGGAGTAGACAGAGCAATGCTGCTTGAGACAAATAAGAGCGCATGGGATGAAAGAATTCGGCTTTTCAATCAGGCTAAAGAACGGATCATACTTTCTACATTTGATATGAGAGACGGAAAGAGTACACGGGATCTCCTTGCAGTCTTGTATCACAGGGCCGAGGAGGGTATTAAAATAAAAATTTTGGTTGACGGGGTAAGCGGTAAAATCCGCATGGAAGGGAATGAATTATTTTATGCCCTGTCTTCGCATCCAAATGTGGAAATAAAAGTTTATAACGAATTAAATCTGGCTATGCCCTGGAAGACCCAGGGAAGAATGCACGATAAATATGTCATTGTAGATGAATTGGCTTATATTCTTGGCGGAAGAAATACATTTGATTATTTTATCGGAGATTATCCAAACAAGAATATGAGTTATGACAGAGAGGTATTGATCTATAATACGGATCCGAAACTGGACGGTGGGGATAAAAGTTCTTTGTATCAGGTGGAAGAGTATTTTGAACGTATGTGGAAGAAAAAGGAATGCAGGCTGTTTCACGACCAGGAAAGTATGAGGGAGGACGATAAAACAAAGAGTATGATCCACATGCTGACCAGAAGATACGAGAAGCTGAAAAAAGAGAATGCGGATTTATTCAAGGACTGTGATTACGGTGAAATAACCTGCGAGACGAATAAAGTGACACTTCTTTCAAACCCAACAGGGGTATATGGGAAAGAGCCTGTACTGTTTTATGAGCTGTCCCAGCTTATGAAGCAGGCAAAGGATAGGGTTATTATCCATACCCCCTATGTAGTCCTGAATGGATTTATGAAGAGAGAACTGACAGATATTGCAAGGAAGGTGCAGAACAGCAGAATGGTGATCAATTCTGTGGAAAACGGTGACAACTTTATGGCATCCAGTGATTATCTGTATAGGAAAAAGGGTGTATATGATACCGGGATTTCGATGCTGGAGTATGATGGAGGAGTATCTTATCACGGAAAATCTATAGTGATCGATGAGGATATGTCAATTATTGGTTCTTATAATATGGATCTGCGCAGCACATATGTGGATACTGAACTGATGCTGGCAGTACAGAGCAGGAAACTGACAGAGGAATTGACCGGATACATGGATGAGATGGAAAAGGACTGCAGAGTAGTGACCGGACCGGATACCTATGAAGTGCCGGAGCATATACAGGTAGAAGAGATACCTTTTTGGAAAAAGACAGCTATGCGTGCAGTTGGATTGATCATGCAGCCTTTTCACTGTATGGTGTAAAGAAAACATTTCCAGCACAAACGAAGCAGTTGTGGCTGATCATCTATGAAAGATGGAGATGCAGCTATATCTATGGTTTTCATAACCGTCTCCCGGATGTATAATTAAAATAGGAACAGGAAAACGTGCAGAGGATTACCGGGAAGGGAGTTGGTATTATGTCGATACGTGGTGCTGTAATGGTACCTCATCCGCCGCTTATAATTCCGGAGGTGGGAAGAGGACAGGAGGTGGGAATTTCGGCTACAATAGCGGCTTATGAAAAAGCCGCACAACATGTGGCGAAGCTATGTCCGGATACTGTTGTGGTGACGACACCCCATTCTGTCATGTATGCGGATTATTTTCATATCTCACCGGGAAGAGAGGCAGAGGGAGATTTTGGAAAGTTTGGTGCAAAAGAAGTACGGATCAAGGCGAAATACGATATAGAATTGCGAAGTCAGCTCTGCAGCCTTCTGGACAGGGATGGCTTTATGGCCGGAACCAGAGGAGAGCGGGACAGCCGGCTGGATCATGCCACTATGATACCATTGTACTTTCTGGAAAAGCAGCAGGTCAGATACAGGATACTTAGGATTGGATTATCAGGGCAGACACTGGAGGCACATTATCGGCTGGGGGAGTATATCAGCAAGGCCGCTGATATACTGGGCAGGAATGTTGTCATGATCGCCAGTGGGGATTTATCGCATAAACTTTTGGAAGCTGGTCCTTATGGTTATCAGAAGGAAGGGCCTGAATATGATAAAAGAGTCATGCAGGCCATGGGAACCGGAAATTTTGGTGATTTATTGGACTTTCCGGATGATTTTTGTGAGAAAGCAGCAGAGTGCGGCCACAGGTCTTTTGTGATCATGGCCGGGGCTTTCGATGGAACTTCTGTGAATTCAAAGCGATTGTCTTATGAAGGCCCTTTTGGAGTAGGGTATGGGATTTGTACATATGAGACGGTTGGAAAGGATAATACAAGAAGATTTCTCAATCAGTATGAAGAAATGCAGAGACAAAAGCTGGAACACAAAAAAGCCTCTGAAGATGCCTATGTCAGGCTGGCAAGAAAAGCTTTGGAGACTTATGTGAGAACAGGAAAAATGCTGGTGATTCCGGATGATCTTCCGGAAGAACTACGCTCTAAACGTGCAGGCGTGTTTGTCTCTCTGAAGATGCATGGAAGGCTGCGCGGATGTATTGGAACAATTTTGCCGGTGACAGATTCGGTGGCAGAGGAGATAGCAGACAACGCTGTAAGTGCCGGATGCCGTGATCCCAGATTTACACCTGTTAAGGAAGAAGAGCTTGATCAGCTTGTCTACAGTGTAGACGTTTTGGGGGAAACTGAAGAAATTGCTTCGCCGGAGGAACTGGATGTAAAGGAGTACGGTGTGATCGTATCCAAGGAGAGAAAGAGAGGTCTGCTGCTGCCCAATCTGGAGGGTGTGGATACGGTGGAAGAACAGATATCCATTGCCATGCAGAAAGCCGGTATTGATGAATCAGAGACTGGAGTTAAGCTGGAACGGTTTCGGGTGATCAGACACAAATGATAAGGCGAAACCAATGAAAACGGGGTGTCTTATGAAAAAAGAATGCGGAGTTTGTATGCATCACTGCAGACTGGAAGAAGGGCAGACAGGGCGATGCAGGGCCAGGAAAAATGTTGAGGGCAGAATAGAATCTGTCAACTATGGAAGATGTACGGCACTGGCGTTGGATCCCATAGAAAAGAAGCCGCTGCGTAGGTTTTATCCGGGAAAAAAGGTGCTCTCAGTGGGCAGTTTTGGCTGTAATCTGTTCTGTCCGTTTTGTCAGAATCATGAAATCTCCATGGCTGGTGAAAATGGGGCGGACTATATATATTTGAGTCCAAAAGAGTTGGCATCACAGGCAGAAGCGCTTAGAGAGCGGGGAAATATTGGAGCTGCATTTACATATAATGAGCCTCTTGTGGGATACGAATATGTGCGGGATGCAGCCATGGAAGTAAGAAAAAGAGGAATGAAGAATATCCTTGTCACGAATGGAGCGTTTACGGAGGAAACAGAGGAGGCTGTGCTGCCCAATATAGATGCCATGAATATTGATTTAAAGGGTTTTACAGAAGACTATTACGAAAAATTGGGAGGAGACTTGGAAACAGTAAAGGCATTTATAAAAAAGGCGGTGAGAGCATGCCACGTGGAGATAACTACGCTGGTGGTGCCGGGAGAAAACAATTCTGTGGATGAGATGCGGAAATTGGCTGAATGGGTGGCTGCTCTCGATTGTGAGATACCTCTGCACGTGACCAGGTTTTTCCCCAGATGGAAGATGAGGGACCGGGAGGCAGCGGATGTGGGGAATGTATACCAATTAGCAGAGGAGGCAGGAAAGTACCTGAAGTATGTGTATACAGGTAACTGCTGATTTGTGTCCCGGCAGAGCGTAGTATCTTAGTAGAGTGCCTTACTGGAATTCGGGCATGTGTTTTCGATACCATAGGGGCAGCATATTGCGCTGGCAGCGGGGATTTTTGCGCTGTTCAATGCCAATAGTCTGAAAGAAAGATTTCCAGAGACCCACATATGGGTCAAAGCGATCCTTTGAAGCCTCCATGTAGGAGAGTTCTTCCGCTGTTATAGGCGTCAAAAAATAGTCGCTGTCAGCAGGATGTACGACAGAAATCATACGCGTTTTATCTATGATCATCCAGTGCTCCGAGGGCATACGGTCCTCAAAATTAGGTGCAAGTATGGTAAGGACATTGCACTTTGGTTCAATGATTGAGAGCAGAACCTGGTTTTTCAGTCTGGAGAAACGGACAAATTCCCGAAAGAGATGGGCCTCATTGGCAACCTTGCGGTTCAGTTCAAAGACGGCGGATACGGCGGGGTTACCCAGCATCTGGGATGTCCTTTCTCCATAGACAAAACCGAGGATCATGTATCGGTAGATGATATCAAGCTTATCGGTACTGTCGGACATGGCAGCACGGTAGATGTCATGGTATGACTTTTCAGAGATTTTCTCCCGTATGGAGCGTATCACTTTTTGGACTTTTTCTTCATCAGGGTCCACGTGTCGGTATTCGCAGAAGAGTTCCGGGGACCAGATGGGTTCTGTCTGGAGTTTTATGTTGCTGTGGCCCAGACGGGCGGACCAGGCCACGTAGATACAGGTCATCATGGATTCAAAAGTGTCTTGGCAGGTGAATATTACCATGTGTGGACTCCTTTCAATGGATTATAAGGGACGGGAAATTCACAGGGGGCCGGGGGCGTTGTGTCTGCGGCCCCCTGTGAGTTTCCCTAGATATTGACGGCAGTCTGCTGCCGGTTTTAAATAAAATCATAATTGACCGCTGAGGGTTTTCAGGGGATCCTCCGGGGCAGGGGTGGTCAGGTTCAGGTCATCGAAGAGGGAGAGCTGACGGTAGGTCTGAGGGTGGTCCAGAGACCAGGTGGTTTTTTGGTCCGTGGAAGTGAGCTGGCGGGTGATAAAATCTTCTTCGATAGGGGTGCGGTAGAGCATCTTGCCGCTGCAGGTGATAAAGTATTGGGCGCGTTTCAGGACGACGCCCAATTTTTTTAGGGCTGGGAAATCCAGACGAGTGGTCCTGCGGGCCTGGACGATCCGATAGGCGGATTTGTTGCCCAGGCCGGGGACTTTCAGCAAATCTTCGTAGGAAGCGGTCTGAATCTCTATGGGAAACAGCTCCAGGTGGCGCAGCGCCCAGTCGCATTTGGGGTCCAGAAGAATGTTGAAGTTTGGACGGCCGGGATCCAGAAGATCCTCAGCGTGGAAACCGTAAAAGCGCAAAAGCCAGTCCGCCTGATACAGGCGGTGCTCTCTCAAGAGAGGAGGCGCTGTGTCCAGGGAGGGAAGGGCAGAATCTTCGTTCAATGGAACATAGGCGGAGAAGAAGACTCGTTTTAAATCAAACTGCTGATACAGGGATTGTGTTACCTGTAAAAGCTGGTAGTCGTTTTCCGGGGTTGCACCGATGATCATCTGTGTGCTCTGGCCTGCGGGGACAAAGGAACGGCTTTGGGAAGCAGGCAGGGAAGGAGCGTCCTGGCGGAAATAATAGGACGGACTTCCCACAAAGGAAGAGGGTGTGGTTACAGGCCGGGTCATGGAGGCAGAAGGGCGGATGACGGCGGAGGTAGCTGTCTCTGCTTTTTTTGTAAGAGAATGAGGACGAGGCCCGGCAGCGGTTTGAGAATCTGTCAGTGATCTGGAACCGAAAGTGCCGGTGATGGTGTCCTGTTTTTCCTTTTTATCTTTGAAGATGGAATTGGAGAGATAGCGGTTGGCGCTGCTCCGTTCCATCTGGGCAGACTTACCTATGGAAAGCCGGTAATCTGTGATCCCGTGCTGTATCTGCTGAATGGGTTTTAAGATATTCTCATGGCTTTTGCCGGGAGCCAGGGCGTGAAGGGACTCTCTGGTGGGAAGTTCCATGTTGACGCTCATGCGGTCAGCAAGGTAACCAATCTGTTCGATGATTTCCGGGGCGGCTCCGGGGACGGCCTTGGCATGGATATAACCGCGGAAATGGTATTGGGTGCGCAGCAGATAGAGGCTTCTGTACATGAGTTCCATAGTGTAGGTTGGATTTTTTACTACACCGGAGCTTAGAAAGAGTCCTTCTATATAATTTCTCTTATAAAATTCTACGGTAAGACTGCAGATTTCTTCCGGAGTGAAGGTGGTGCGTACCTTATCGTTGGAACGGCGGTTCAGACAGTATTTGCAGTCATAGATGCACTCATTGGATAATAAGATTTTTAAAAGGGAGATACAGCGGCCGTCAGAGGCAAAGCTGTGGCAGATGCCGGCTGCTACGGAATTGCCCAGACTCCCCTTTTCCCCACGGCGGTCAGAGCCGCTGGAGGTACATGCCACATCGTACTTGGCCGCATCTGATAAAATTTTCAATTTTTCTTCCAGGGTTAGGGATGATGATAGGTACATATTGCTCAAATCCTTCCGAATGTATGTTCTGTTTACAGGATATCACAGGGAGAGAATGATGTCAAGAACAAATGTTCGATAATGGGCGCTTTTAATTACTATCCACAGCTACTGTCCTGCCAGGTGCTTTTATGCCCCAGCGCATGAAAATCCCGAGACAGCCGGCGCGATATGGAGCAGAATACGCCATATCTGTACATCATCTGCACAATGCGGGTTGTGCCGCCGGGAATGGAGTGAAAGGTAACAGGAAAAGGAATATTTGAAGGGTTGGCAGCATATAATTTAGCAGTACGATAAGGGGGTATTTTAATGGATACATATAACATTTATAAAGACATACAAGCCCGCACCAGAGGAGAAATTTACATAGGGGTAGTGGGGCCGGTACGGACAGGAAAATCTACGTTCGTCCGCCGCTTTATGGAGCTGGCAGCACTGCCGAACATGGAAGAGACAGCACAGAAAGAGATAAGGGATCAGCTTCCTCTGAGCGGCTCCGGAAAATTGATCACAACAGTGGAGCCGAAGTTTATTCCGAAAGAAGCTGCCAAAATTAAGATTGGCGAGGACGTAACAGCAAAAATCCGCCTGATAGACTGTGTGGGGTATATGGTGCCTGATGCGGCCGGAAATATGGAAGACGGCAAGGAACGAATGGTGAAGACCCCCTGGTTTGGATATGAAATACCTTTCCATCAGGCAGCGGAGACAGGCACAAAAAAAGTCATTGAAGAACACTCTAATATCGGCCTTGTCATCACATGTGACGGTTCTTTTGGAGAGATTCCCAGGAATAATTACATAGAGAGTGAGGAGAAAACCGTTGCCGAGCTTAAAAAGGCGGGAAAACCGTTTTTGATCCTGGTAAATTCCCAGAAGCCATACAAGGAGGAGACACTTGCCCTGTGTGAGGAGCTGAAACAAAAGTATCAGGCAGGTGTTCTGAGTGTAAACTGTGAACAGCTCCGCAGGGATGATGTGACAAGGATCATGGAGAAAATACTGTATGAATTTCCTATTGTGCAGATGGAATTTTTCATACCGAAATGGGTGGAAATTCTTCCCACAGACCATTATCTGAAGGCAGAACTGCTTGACTGCATCCGTGAATTAATGGGGAAGATGAGATATGTGAAGGATGCTGCCAGAGATAAAATGGTTCTGAAGTCCAAGTTTGTGCGAAATCTGGTACCGGAAGCTCTGGACCTGTCCACCGGAAAGGTGAGGATCCGGGTGGATATGGATGAGAACTGGTACTATGCTGTTTTAAGCGAGATGACAGGGGTATCTATTTCAGATGAATACGAACTGATCCATACCATGCAGGAGCTGGCTAAGATGAAGGAAGAGTATGTGAAGGTGCGTGAAGCAATCTCTTCCGTGAGAGGAAAGGGATACGGCGTGGTGACACCGGATAAATCGGAGATCAAGCTGGAAGAGCCTATGGTCATTAAACAGGGCAGCAAATACGGTGTGAAGATCAAATCAGTCAGCCCGTCTATTCATATGATCCGGGCTAATATTGAGACAGAGATCGCACCGATCGTGGGAAGTGAAGAGCAGGCAAAAGACCTGATCGAATATATCAAGACCAGTGATGAGCGGCAGGAGAGTATATGGCAGACAAATATTTTCGGCAAATCCATTGGTCAGCTGGTTGAGGATGGTATTCACACAAAACTTGTCCAGATCAGCGATGAAAGCCAGGTGAAACTCCAGGATACCATGCAGAAAATTGTAAATGACAGCAAAGGCGGGCTGGTATGCATTATCATCTGATGATAAAGTGTTGTCGTTTCTGTTTAAAGAACTGGGTTGGGGCAGAGTGTTGAGTGTGAAACAGCCTGCAACAGTTGTTGTTACTGTTCACATATATTATCCCGCGAGGCGTTTTGCGTAGCAAAATCCCGAGTTAGCCAGCGCCAAAATGCAATTCATTGCATTTTGTGTGCAGCGCGAAGCGTGTTACTGTACAAAAACTACACTTTTAGCATACTATGAACAGTAACCAGTTGTTTTGTATAATATGTCGGAAGTTTTCTTTTACATTGACTTTTCCTGGGGAAAATTATATAATTACAACAGTGATTATATTGCCCGGAAACGTTACGGAAGCAGGTGAAATTCCTGTGCAAGTCCGTTACTGTACAGCCAGATACGTGCGGAGCCGGAGAGGGGGACGTCTGCGGCAACCGGACAGTTCAAAACAACAGGATAAGTGTGTTATTTTTCTATTCTGCTGTTACCCATAAGAAAAAGAATCCGTTGTCAGTTTTCTGGCAGCGGTTTTTAATTTGGAAAAAAGATGCGGCTTATTGTAGCCGATTCGGAGAAATGAACATATGACACATAAGACTGGTCTGGAAGACTATTATATCATCAGGAATAATAAGAAAATGCGTTTCGGCTATACCACCGGAACATGCGCAGCCGCGGCTTCAAAGGCTGCCGCGCAGATGCTGTTGTCAGGAGAGGAGATCCGGGAGATTCTCTTTCTGACGCCAAAAGGAATTTTGCTGAATCTGGAAATTCTGCATATAGAAAAGGGAGAGGATTTTGTATCCTGTGCTGTGCGCAAGGATGCGGGAGATGACCCGGATATGACAGATGGACTGGAAATATTTTCCATCGTAAAGAAGATCAGGGACTCCAAAATTGTGCTGGACGGCGGCCCCGGTGTGGGGCGTGTTACAAAAAAAGGCCTGGAACAGCCGGTGGGAAATGCGGCGATCAACAAAGTGCCCCGCAGTATGATCTTAAAAGCAGTGGAGGATGTCTGTTCTGAATATGATTATGAAGGCGGCCTGGAAATCATTATAAGCGTTCCAAAAGGGGAAGAGGCAGCCAGGAAGACTTTTAATCCGAGGCTTGGCATTCAGGGCGGTATCTCTATTCTGGGTACTTCCGGTATTGTGGAACCCATGAGTGAGAGCGCACTGATAAAAACCATAGAAGTGGAAATGCGGCAGAGGATAGAAAACGGCAGCCGCTTTCTTCTGGTGACTCCCGGTAATTACGGCTCTGCATATCTGAAGGAGCATATGGACCTTCCCCTTGAGGAAGCCATGAAATGCAGCAACTACGTAGGTGAGACCATCGACATGGCAGTTTCTATGGGCGTGGAAGGCATTCTTTTTGTTTCCCATATTGGAAAATTCATAAAAGTGGCAGCAGGTATCATGAACACCCATTCCCGCTGTGCAGATGCCCGGGCAGAGGTTTTAGCTGCCAATGCCATGCGGGCAGGAATATCTGCAAAAACCGCACTGGATATTTTGAACACAGTCACAACGGATGAAGCATTAGTTCTCATTGAAAGAGAGGGAAAGCTGCAGGATACCATAAAGGAGGTAACAGACAGGATTTCCTATTATCTGCATCACCGTGCGTATGACAGGATGAAGCTGGGCGCTGTGATCTTTTCAAATGAATTCGGTTATCTGGGAGAAACTAAAAAGGCCGGGGAACTGATGGCGCTCATAAGAGAACAGAATACAAAAGAAGAGTAGGCTTCCAAAAGTGAAGAGAGGGCAATAAGAAAACAGGCTTCAAAAAAGACGAGACAGCAAAGACAAAGCAGACTTTAAAAGGAGACAGAGCTGCAAAAGCAGACTTTAAAGAGAAAACAAGACACAAATAGATAAAGGAGAAAGACAAAGATGAAAGGTAAATTATTTGGATTAGGGGTGGGACCGGGAGATCCGGAACTGCTGACACTCAAGGCACTTCGTCTGATCAGGGAGAGCGAAGTGATCGCTGTACCGGGCAATGACGTAAAGGAGAGTGTGGCCTACAAGATAGTAAAGGGCGCTTATGAAGATCTGGACAAAAAAGAACTGATCCCCATTGCCATGCCTATGACAAAAGACCCGAAGGTTTTGGAGGCAAATCACGACAAGGCTGCGGATGATGTGGAGAACTGGTTGAAAGAAGGAAAAAATGTAGCCTTTTTGACCCTGGGAGATCCCACTGTGTATTCCACTTATCTCTATGTACATAAAAGAATCGTGGAGCGGGGATATGAGGCAGAGATTGTTAGCGGCATTACCTCCTTCTGCGCAGTGGCAGCCAGACTGAATATGGGGCTTGTGGAAATGGCAGAGCCGCTTCATGTGATCCCTGCCACATATAACGCGGATACCATGGATGACATCTTAAAGCTTCCGGGAACAAAAGTGCTGATGAAGACAGGTAAGAAACTGAAACAGGTGCGTGAAAGCATACTGGAAAGCGGACAGGCAGCAGTTATGATCGAAGACTGCGGCATGCCCACAGAAAAAATATACACAAGTGCAGAGGAAATACCGGAACAGTCCGGATACTATTCCCTGATCATTGCAAAGGAGAAGAAGACATTATGATACATTTTGTTGGTGCGGGCAGTGGTGCCCCTGATTTGATCACTTTGAGAGGAAAGAAATTTCTGGAGGAAGCGGATATCATCATCTATGCGGGTTCCCTGGTGAACCCCCAGCTTCTTGAATATGCAGGAGAGGGCTGTGAGATATATAACAGCGCAAAAATGACCCTGGAGGAAGTTCTGGATGTTATGCGCAGGGCTGAGAAAGAGAATAAAATGACAGTGCGCCTCCACACAGGAGATCCCTGTCTGTACGGTGCCATCAGAGAGCAGATGGATGTGCTGGACGAAGAGAAGATTGCCTATGATTACTGCCCTGGGGTAAGTTCTTTCTGCGGAGCGGCTGCAGCTCTAGATCTGGAGTATACTCTGCCGAATGTATCACAGAGTGTGGTCATAACAAGAATGGCAGGCAGAACACCGGTGCCGGAGAAAGAGAGCATAGAGTCCTTTGCGGCACATCATGCAACCATGGTGGTATTTCTGAGCACTGGTCTTTTGGAGGAGCTTTCCAAGCGCTTGATCGCAGGGGGATATACTGCAGATACACCGGCGGCGATCGTGTACAAAGCCACCTGGGAGGATGAGAAATCCTTTGTATGTACAGTGGGCACCCTGGCCGAGACTGCCAGAAAGAACAATATCACCAAGACGGCTCTTATGATCATCGGTGATGTAGTGGCACACAACGGATATGACCGTTCCAAATTATATGATCCCGGTTTTACAACAGAATTCAGAAAGGGTACGGATTCCATATGAAAGTTTCCATTATCAGCTTCAGCCGCGCAGGATACCGCCTGAGCGAAATGCTCTACTGGGTGATGAAGGAGCGCGGATATGAGGTGGAGTCATATACAAAGAGCAAATATACAAAAAAAGTCATGGACGAGTCACAGCTTGAGGTGGACGACAGAGCTTTCCGCAATGTAAAGCAGTTTGCCAAACCTGTGGACGCCTCCATTAAAGAATGGGCCGGTATGCGGTTCCAGGATTCGGATGCTATTGTGTTTGTGGGAGCCTGCGGGATCGCTGTGCGCAGTATAGCCCCCTTTGTGACCAGCAAGAAAATAGACCCGGCAGTTATTGTAGTGGACGAACAGGGAGGCTTTGCGATTTCCCTGCTGTCCGGACATATTGGCGGAGCAAACGAACTCACAGAGGAAATTGCTGATATCATTCACGCCACACCGGTTATCACCACGGCGACGGATATCAATAAAAAATTTGCAGTGGATGTGTTTGCCAGAAAAAACGGGTGCTATATTTCTGATATGGATTTGGCAAAAGAAATCTCTGCAGCGCTTGTAGACGGGAAGGAAGTTGGTTTTGCCAGTGATTTCCCGTGGATAGGAGATATCCCTTCGGAACTTATCCTGCTGGATGAGGAGAAAGAAAAGCCGGAAATCGGTATCTATGTGACTGACAACTACCAGAAGCATCCCTTTGTCCATACCCTTTATCTGGTGCCCAGAGTGGTGACCGTGGGAGTGGGATGTAAAAAAGATACTCCTAAGGAAACAGTGGAGCGGGTCATCCGCAGAGCCTGCGATGAACTGCTGCTGCCCTCTGTGTCCATGGAGCGGGTGGCAAGTATAGATCTGAAAAAAGAGGAGGCAGGCATCATAGGATACTGCCAGGACAGGAATCTGCCGTTTGTCACTTTTACAAAGGAGGAACTGGCATTGGTGGAAGGTACCTTTGCAGAGTCAAAATTTGTGGAAGAGGTGACAGGTGTTGACAATGTCTGCGAGCGAAGCGCGGTTCTCGGCAGCAGCCAGGACGGTGTGAAGAGTATGCTGATTTTAAGAAAATACGCGGAGGACGGGGTGACCGTTGCTCTTGCCAGAAGGAAATGGAGTGTGCATTTTGAATAAATTATACGTGGTGGGCATCGGTCCGGGTGCCTATGAGAAGATGACGATCGAGGCAGCAGATGCCCTGAAAAACAGTGATGTGATCATTGGATATACCGTTTATGTGGACCTGGTAAAAGATCATTTTCCGGGTAAAGAGTTTTTAACAACACCTATGAAGAAGGAAGTGGAGCGCTGTGTCATGGCTTTTGAGGAGGCCATGAAAGGAAAGACAGTTTCTATGATCTGCAGCGGGGATGCCGGCGTATACGGCATGGCCGGCCTGATGTATGAGGTGGGTACAGGATATCCGGGTGTGGAGCTGATCATCATTCCCGGTGTCACCGCAGCAACCGGAGGAGCGGCAGTGCTGGGTGCGCCTTTGATCCATGACTTCTGTCTGATAAGTCTCAGCGATCTGCTGACGCCCTGGGAGAAGATCGAGACGAGACTGACGGATGCCGCACACGGGGATTTTGTTGTCTGCCTGTACAATCCGTCCAGTAAAAAGCGCCATGATTACCTGATGAAAGCCTGTGACCTGATGATGAAATATAAATCAGAAGATACAGTGTGCGGAATCGTGGGCAATATCGGAAGAGAAGGGGAAGAGATGAAGGTCATGACCCTGAAAGAGTTAAGGGAGACAAAAGTGGATATGTTTACCACGGTCTTCATCGGCAATTCCCAGACAAAGGAGATCGGCGGCAGAATGGTGACGCCGAGAGGCTATAAAAATGTGTAAAGTTCTGGTGTTTGCAGGTACCACGGAAGGGCGTAAGATCGCAGAATTTTTAGACAGCCAGTCCGTACCGTCCCACATCTGTGTAGCGACAGAGTATGGGGAGGAACTGCTGCCAAAGAGCGGGCATATGACAGTCTCCCATACCCGCCTGACCGAAGAGGATATGGAGGCGCTCATGCGGGAGATACAGGCGGACCCGGTCATTGACGCAACCCATCCCTATGCGGCTGAGGTGACGAAAAATATCCGTTCTGCCTGTGAGAAAGCCGGATGCAGGTATGTAAGACTTCTGCGCGGCGGCAGAGAAGGTGATATGAAAAAGGACAGGGCAGTTTACGTCTCCAGTGTGGATGAGGCGGCTGAGTTCTTAAAAGACACCAAGGGGAATGTGCTGGTCACAACCGGAAGCAAGGAGATCGCCAAATATACGGTGATCCCGGGATACAGAGAAAGAGTATATGCCAGGGTTCTCTCTCTGGCAGACGTGGCAGCCCAGTGTGCCGCGCATGGATTTGAAGGAAAGAATTTGATCTGCATGCAGGGGCCTTTTTCAAAAGAGATGAACAGAGCCATGATAGAGCAGCTTGACTGTAAATATCTGATCACAAAAATGTCGGGTGCCACCGGCGGATATCAGGAAAAACTGGATGCTGCCTGGGAGACGGGGTGTATTCCCGTAGTGGTTGGAAGGCCTCTTTTGGAGGAGGGGATTACCCTTTCCCAGTGCAGAGGAATGCTCTGTAGTCAGTTCTCTCTGCATCCGTCCCAGGAGATTTCCCTTGTGGGGATAGGCGTGGGCAGCGAAGATCTCATGACTTCGGAGGCTCGAAAGGTGCTGAAAGAGGCGGAACTGGTCATCGGCGCCAGGCGGATGGTGGAAGCCGCGGCCTTTGAGGGGCAGGATACCTGTATGGAGTATGACAGTGATAAGATCAGCAGGTACATAGAGACACATCCCGAATACGAGAAGATCGCTGTGGTATTGTCCGGGGATGTGGGCTTTTACAGCGGGGCAAGGAAACTGCTGGAGAAGCTTTCCGGGCATAACGTGAGGATCGTATGCGGAATCTCCTCCCTGGTTTATTTCATGGGGAAGATCGGCAGATCCTGGGATGATGCGTTTATCACCAGCGCCCATGGAAGAAATGCCAATCTCACGGCAGCGGTCCGTACCCATGAGAAGGTTTTCGCTATTCTGGGCAGCAGAGACAGCGTGTCTCTTCTGGCAAAAAAACTGCTGGATTACGGAATGGAGCAGGTGCGCCTGTTTGTGGGGGAACAGCTCTCCTATGAGCAGGAGAAGATCATTGCCGGTTATCCAAAAGATTTTGTCTCTTATACAGGAGATCCCCTGAGTGTGGTGTATGCGGAAAACAAAGCCTTTGTGCCGGATCCTGCCACTCATGGCATCCGGGACGAGGAATTTATAAGGGATAAAGTACCCATGACAAAAGAGGAGGTGCGCACCGTATCTCTTGCAAAACTGGGACTTTTCAAAGATTCCGTCTGCTGGGATGTAGGAGCCGGAACCGGGTCTGTCTCTGTGGAGATGGCCCTTCGGGCCTGTGAAGGAAGGGTCTACGCCATTGAGAAAAAATCTCTGGCCGCGGAACTTCTTCAGAAAAATAAGGTGAAATTCGCTGCAGACAACCTGATCGTTGTGGAAGGGGAGGCACCCGAGGCGCTGGAGCAGTTGGAAGCGCCTACCCATGCGTTCATCGGAGGTTCCTCCGGGAATATGAAGTCCATTATGGAACTTCTGCTTCGCAAAAATCCCCGTGTGAGGATTGTGATAAACTGCATTGCCATGGAGAGCGTGGCGGAAGCGCTTCGCTGTTTAAAGGAGCTGCCGGTCACAGATACGGATGTGGTGCAGCTCAGTGTGGGAAGGGCAAAAAAGGCAGGCCCATACCATATGATGATGGGAGAAAATCCAATCACCATCATTTCCTGTACAGGTGAGACCAGATAGGAGAGATGCTTTATGAAAATACCCCGCGTACTTCTTTGTGCCGGTGCCAGCGGCAGCGGCAAAACCTTGATCACCTGCGGAATTCTGCAGGTTTTGAAAAACCGCGGGCTGAAGGTGGCCTCCTTTAAGTGCGGGCCTGATTATATTGACCCTATGTTCCATTCAAAAGTCATTGGGACCAAGTCCAGAAACCTGGACACCTTCTTTGCAGACAGGGATGTGGTGCGGTATCTGCTGGCAGAAAACAGCCGTGACATGGACCTTGCGCTTATGGAGGGCGTCATGGGATATTACGACGGAGTGGGAGGGACCACCAGCAGGGCAAGCGCCTATGAACTGGCAAATGTGACAAAGACACCTGCAGTTTTGATCGTGAACTGCAGGGGCATGAGTGTGTCCGTACTCCCTTATATCAAGGGGTTCATGGAATACAGAAAAGACAGCCGGATCGCAGGAGTGATCCTGAATCAGATGACAGCCATGCTGTATCCCAGGGTCAGGAAAATGATAGAGGCGGAACTCTCGGTACCTGTTCTGGGATATGTGCCTAAGGTGGAGGAGTGTGTTCTTGAAAGCCGCCATCTGGGTCTTGTGATGCCTGAGGAGGTGGAAGGGTTCCGGGAAAAGCTCATGAAACTGGCAGAAATACTGGAGCAGACACTCTGCATAGACAGGATTTTAGAGATTGCAGGGGGTGCACCCGAAATTTCAGAGGATAAGCCATGGAAAGAGGACAGTGCTTATGAGTTCTGCCTTCCTGAACGGATAAGGATCGGTGTTGCCAGGGATGAGGCGTTTTGTTTTGTTTATGAGGACAATCTGAAACTGCTGGAGCAGATGGGCGCGGAAATTGTTTATTTTTCGCCGGTCCATGACAAAAGGCTTCCGGAAGGATTAAATGGTTTGATCTTTTACGGAGGGTATCCGGAGCTTCTGGGAAAAGAACTGGAAGATAATTACACGGTCCGCCGGGCAATCCTGACAGAATATCAGAGGGGAATCCCAATCCTGGCAGAGTGCGGCGGTTTTATGTACCTGCATGAGTCCATGGAGGATATGGATAAAAATCCATGTGACGGTGTGGGAATCATACCGGGACATGCTTACAGGACAGAAAAACTGGGACGGTTTGGATATGTGACACTGACCCAGAGAGAGGGAACTGTATTCGGAAAAAATATTGGGAAGAGTCCCGCCCACGAGTTTCATTATTTTGATTCCACATCCTGTGGGGAGGATTTTCTGGCAGAGAAACCAATGAGCGGCAGGTCCTGGAACTGCCTGCATGGGTCTGAGCATCTGCTGGCAGGATTTCCGCATTTTTATTACTACGGTAATCCCAGGCTGCCGCAGGCGTTTCTGGAGAAATGTCTGGAATACAGGAAAATGGGAAAATAAAGGGCAGAGTTTCGGTGAACAGCAAAATGCTTGCCAGCAGCAAAATACTGAGCAGCAGCAAAACACTGGGCAGCAAAAATACATACAGAGGAAGAGAGGAAAGGAATATGAAACTGGAAGAGGCTTTAAAAATGATCGAACCGGTCAACGAGGAAGTGATGGAGGAGTGTAAAAAACGCTGGGACAGTATTGCGCATCCCCTTCACAGTTTGGGCAAGCTGGAGGATCTTTTGGTACAGATCACAGGTATCACAGGATGCCTGGATATTCATCTGGAAAAGAAAGCGCTGGTTCCCATGTGTGCGGACAACGGCGTAGTTGAGGAAGGCGTGACTCAGACCGGACAGGAGATCACGGCACTGGTGGCAGAAAATTTCCTGCAGACAAAAGCAGTTTCCAGTATCATGTGTAAAACCGTCGGAGCAGAAATCTTCCCTGTAGATGTGGGCGTGGCAAAAGATGTGAGTATTTTAAACCGCAAGATTGCCTATGGGACAAAAAACATGACAAAAGAACCGGCCATGACAAGAGAGCAGGCGGTCCAGGCCATTGAGACGGGAATCGAGATGGTAGAAATGCTGAAAGAAAAAGGCTACGGAATCATTGCCACCGGAGAGATGGGAATCGGTAATACTACCACCAGCAGTGCTGTGGCTTCCGTGCTCTTGGACATGCCTGTGGAAAATATGACAGGGCGCGGCGCAGGTCTTTCAAGTGAGGGTCTGAACCGTAAGATCAATGCCATCAAAAAGGCGGTTGCTGTGAATAAACCGGATAGAAAGGATGCAGTTGATGTGGTGGCAAAGGTGGGAGGATTTGACATTGCTGCCATTGCGGGACTGTTTTTAGGCGGCGCGGCTCTTAAGATCCCTGTTGTGATCGACGGTGTGATCTCCGCCACAGGAGCCTTGGTCGCGGCCGGGATCTGTCCAACCGCAAAGCAATATATGATTGCCAGCCATGTATCAAAAGAGCCTGCGGGACATCTGCTTCTGGAAGCCCTGGGAAAGGAAGCCTGCCTGCACTGTGACATGTGCCTGGGAGAGGGAACCGGAGCCGTGGCGTTCTTGCCGCTTCTGGACATTGCCACGGCTGTATTTTATGGAATGAGCGACTTCGGCGGCATCGGCATGGATGCCTATGTGCCGTTAGACTAAAGGACAGCGGGGCAAAATATGATAACTTTGGTGACAGGGGGAAGCGGAAGCGGAAAATCTGCCTATGCAGAGGATGTACTGACAGGCTTTGGTGACTGTGAGAGAATCTATATCGCTACCATGTACCCCTTTGATGAGGAGAGTAAAAAGCGTGTGGAACGCCACAGGCGTATGCGGGCTGAAAAGAAATTTACAACCATAGAGTGTTATACAGGTCTGAAGCATGTGCAGGTGCCGAAAGGCGCCTGTGTGCTTCTGGAGTGTCTGTCCAACCTGACGGCCAATGAGATGTTTCAGGAGGACGGCGCTAAGGAGAGGACTGTGGAGGCGGTTCTGGAGGGAATCGCCTCCCTGGAAGCTCAGGCAGCAGAGCTGGTGATCGTGACAAATGAAATTTTTTCAGACGGTATCGAGTATGATGAGGAGACCAGGCGGTACCAGAGTTACCTGGGGGAGATCAACCGGGAGACTGCACGCCGGGCCTGTCAGGTGACAGAGGTGGTGTATGGCATTCCCCTCATATACAAGAGTAGAACAGATAAGGAAGACAGGATGGGGGAAACAGACCATGAGACAGAGTAAGGCGGGACAGTTTTGGAACAGTTTTAAGATAGCTTTTTCTATGTATTCTAAGATTCCTATGCCCCAGAGTGAGTGGACAAAGGAAAATATGCGGTATGTCATGTGCTTTTTTCCGTTGATCGGTGTTGTGATCGGCGGACTTTCCTGGCTTTGGGGGACCTATGCCTGGAATTTTCTGGACAGCCGTGTCTTTATCACCATTGTACTGCTCCTGATCCCGGTTCTTGTCAGCGGAGGAATCCATTTAGATGGCCTTTTGGACACCTCAGATGCCCTGAATTCCTATCAGCCCAGGGAGAAGAAACTGGAAATCTTAAAAGATTCCAATGCAGGTGCCTTTGCCATTATTGTGGGAATCTGCTATTTCCTCCTGTATTTTGGCGTTTACAGTGAACTGACCGCAGCAGGGCTTCCGGTTGTGTGTATGGGATTCGTACTCTCCAGAGGGATGGGGGCGTTTTCTATAGCATCCTTTCCCATGGCGAAGAATACGGGACTGGCAGCCACTTTTTCAGACGGCGCCCAGAAAAACGCGGTCAGAGTGGTCTCTGTTGTGTTTGCCCTGGTATCGGCAGTGATGATGGTTCTGTATCAGCCGGTGATCGGAGGCTTTGCCGTATTGGGCGCTGCACTGGAATATCTGTACTATTACCGCATGTCCATGAAACAGTTTGGAGGGATCACAGGCGATCTGGCTGGTTTCCACATGCAGATCTGTGAACTTGTCATAGCCCTGTTCACAGTGATTGGTGAGGTGGTTGTGCGCTGTCTGTAAAATCGTATTTGAGTTGTTTGGTAAATGCCCGGCAGGCCGGCGGGAATTTTCGGATATGTTTTGGAAAAAGAATGGAGGAAAGACATATGCAGTTGATCATAGGCGGAGCGTTCCAGGGAAAGAAGGAATATGCAAAGGTTCAGGGAATTGGAGAAAAGGATATGAAGGACGGAGCCAATGCTTCTTATGAGGATATCTTCACCTGTAGATGCCTGTATCATTTTCATGAATGGATCCGTGCAAGACTGCAGGAAGACAGGGATATGTCCCATTTGGAGGAGGAGCTGCTTCGGGTAAATCCTGACATTGTGCTCATAAGCAATGAATTGGGATATGGTGTGGTGCCTGTGGATGCCTTTGACAGGAAATACAGGGAGGCTGTGGGCAGAATCTGCACCAGGATGGCAGCCGCGGCAAAACGTGTTGTCCGTGTGACCTGTGGGATCGGGACGGTGATAAAAAATGGTTAAGATCCTATTGATCCGCCATTCCATGACGGCGGGGAACAAGCTGGGACGTTATATCGGCGCCCGCACAGACGAGCCTCTCTGCGAAGAGGGAATCCGATTGCTTGAAAACTTTTCTTACCCGCCTGTACAGCGGGTTTTTGTAAGCCCCATGCGGCGGTGCAGGGAAACCGCGGAAATTTTGTTTCCGGGAGCTAAAAAAGAGACAGAAGAACATTTAAAAGAATGTGATTTTGGGATTTTTGAGAATAAGAATTATCAGGAGCTGTCAGGGGAACCCCGATACCAGGCATGGATCGACAGCAACGGAACCCTGCCCTTTCCGGAAGGGGAAAGCCAGAAGATGTTTCAAAAGCGGTGCGTGGAAGGTTTTGCCCGGTGTGTGGAGCAGTGTCTGAAGGAGAAACTGCACACAGCAGCTTTTGTGGTGCACGGGGGAACCATTATGAGTATTTTAAGCGCATGCGCGGATCCGGGCAGGAGTTACTTTGAATGGCAGGTAAAGAACGCACAGGGTTACGAAGTATGGGCTGAAGAAACAAAATGGAGAGACAGCCAAAAGATAGAGGTGACCGGCAAATATACACAGGAAGGATTTGACAAGATATGGTGAAATGGACAGCACTGGCCCTGATACTGGGCTTTTTGATAGATTTGCTTTTGGGAGATCCCAGATGGCTGTATCATCCTGTTCGCATCATTGGAAACGGGATATCGCTGCTTGAAAAATTACTGAGATCTGCTTTTCCTAAAACCGCAAAGGGGGAAAGGGCGGCTGGGTTTTTCCTGGTGCTGTTGATCTGTATTGGAAGCGGAGGGATCACATTTCTGCTATTGTATCTGGCATACCATATCCACACAGTTCTGGGAATCGTGGTGGAGACGTTTTTGTGTTATCAGATGCTGGCAGTAAAGTCGCTGAAGGATGAGAGTATGCGGGTGTATGAGGAACTGAAAAAGCAGGACCTGCCCGGGGCAAGAAATGCGGTTTCCATGATCGTTGGGAGAGATACCAAAAGTCTGTCTGCAGCCGGTGTGACAAAAGCGGCAGTAGAGACTATTGCGGAAAACACATCCGATGGGATCATAGCGCCCCTTTTTTACATGGCTATAGGGGGGCCTGCCCTGATGTTTCTGTATAAGGGAATTAATACCATGGATTCCATGGTGGGGTATAAAAATGACAAATACCTGAATTTTGGCCGGTACGCTGCCAAACTGGATGATATCGCCAATTATATACCGGCCAGGATCAGCGCCTGGCTGATGATACTTGCCTCAATGTGTGCCGGCTTTGACTGGAAAAATGCGAAGAAGATATTTTTGAGAGACCGATATAATCATGCAAGCCCCAACTCTGCCCAGACAGAGGCAGTCATGGCAGGCGCGCTGGATATCCAGCTTGCGGGAAATGCTTTTTATTTCGGAAAATTATATGAAAAACCCACTATCGGTGATGCCCTCAGGGAAGTGGAGATAGAGGACATTCCAAGGGCAAACCGCCTTCTGTATGTAAGCGCTGCCCTGGGGACTGCGTTTTTTGCATTGATCCGTATGGGGATTTTTATGTTACTGTAAGGAGAAAACAGATGATAAGTTACCATGCACATGGCGGTGATGTCTACCGCCATCAGAATGTGACGGATTTTTCCGCAAACTGCAATCCCTTCGGCACGCCCGAGTCTGTAAAACAAGCTGTGGCCCGGGCTATGGAGCAGGTCTGCCATTATCCGGATGTAAAATGTGAGCGACTCAGAGAAGCCATCAGCCATTATGAAGGGGTTCCGGCAGATCAGATCATCTGCGGAAACGGTGCGGCTGATCTGATCTTTGCCCTGGTGCTGGCATTAAAGCCGAAAAAGGCTCTGCTTCCTGCGCCGACATTTGCGGAATATGAGCAGGCTCTTGCCACAGTGGACTGTGAAATGAAGCGCTATGTACTGAAAGAGGATACCGGATTTTTTGTGGGAAGGGATTTTTTGGAGTGTATCACAGAGGAACTGGATATGGTTTTTCTCTGTAATCCCAATAATCCCACCGGTGTGCTCATGGAGCAGGATTTTTTAGAGGAAGTGCTGCTTCGCTGTCAGAAATGCGGCTGTATCCTTATGCTGGATGAGTGTTTTGTAGATTTTGTGGAATATCCCCAAGAGCATACCATGAAACCGTTTTTAGAACAAAATCCAGGCCTTTTTTTGCTCAAGGCTTTTACAAAGCGCTATGCCATGGCAGGTGTGAGACTGGGATACGCCCTGTGCGGGAACGGGCTGCTGCTTGAAAAAATGCAGTTGGTGACCCAGCCCTGGAATGTGTCCGTTTTGGCTCAGGAAGCGGGAATCGCGGCTCTTTCGGAGAAGGAATACGTGGAAAGATCCATGGAGGCTATACACAGGGAGCGCACCCGGCTTTTGGAAAGCATGGGACATCTGGGATATCAGACCTTTGCCTCCAGTGCCAATTACATATTTTTCAAAGGACCGGAGAATCTTTATGAGCAATGTCTTGAAAGAGGCATTTTGATCCGGGACTGCAGCAACTATTACGGACTGTCCAAAGGGTATTACAGGATCGCTGTAAGGCTAAGGGAAGAAAATAACAGGCTCCTGCAGGTGCTTGAAGAGATACAGGCCCCGGACAGCCGGAAGGAATGATGAACAGATACGCCAAGAAAAGTGAACAGATACGCTAAAAGAAATGAATAGATACGCCAAGAGAAAGGTAGGTAGCAGATAATGGCAAAAGCAATTATGGTGCAGGGGACCATGTCCAATGCGGGAAAGAGTCTTCTGACGGCTGGACTGTGCCGTATTTTTAAACAGGACGGATATAAAGTGGCGCCTTTTAAATCACAGAACATGGCACTCAATTCCTTTATCACGGAGGAGGGCTTGGAGATGGGACGCGCGCAGGTGATGCAGGCTGAGGCGGCAGGGATCACTCCTTCTGTGTATATGAACCCGATTTTATTAAAGCCCACCAATGAGACGGGCAGCCAGGTGATCGTAAACGGAGAGGTTCTGGGGACCATGAGTGCAAGGGAATATTTTGCCTATAAAAAGAACCTGATACCGGAAGTTAAGAAAGCTTATGACAAATTGGCGGCCGAGTATGATATTGTAGTGATCGAAGGTGCGGGCAGTCCGGCGGAGATCAATCTGAAGCGGGAAGATATTGTCAATATGGGAATGGCTAAAACGGCAAAGGCACCGGTGCTTCTGGTGGGAGATATTGACCGGGGCGGCGTATTTGCGCAGTTGATCGGTACGGTGATGCTTCTTGAGGAGGACGAAAGAGAAATCGTCAAGGGTATGATCATCAATAAATTCCGTGGAGATAAAACCATTTTGGACCCCGGTATTGAAATGCTGGAGAAAAAAAGCGGCATTCCCGTGGTAGGAGTGGCCCCTTATCTAAATATTGAGGTGGAGGATGAGGACAGCCTGACAGAGCGTTTTGACGGGAAACAGGAAGTGGATCTGATCGACATTGCCGTGATCCGCATTCCGCGTATTTCCAATTTTACGGATTTTAACGCGCTGGAGGTGATTCCCGGGGTATCGGTGCGTTATGTGAAAACTGTCCGGGAACTGAAAAATCCTGACATGATCGTGCTTCCGGGATCCAAGAACACCATGGAAGACCTTCTTTGGATGCGGCAGAACGGATTGGAGGCAGCAATCTTGAAAAAAGCCGCAGAAGGCAAGATCATATTTGGTGTGTGCGGAGGCTATCAGATGCTGGGAGAGACCCTGTCTGATCCTGACAATGTGGAAGCAGGCGGTCAGATAAAAGGCATGGGACTTCTTCCTATGGATACGGTATTTCAGGGGGCTAAGACAAGAACCAGAGTGGAAGGAAGCTTCCCAAATGTGCAGGGCGCCTTAAAAGGACTCACAGGGGTGAAACTGGAGGGATATGAGATCCATATGGGTGTGTCTACCCTGAGAGAAGGAGCCAGGCCTCTTGTGAACATTATGGATACGGTAAAGGGTACGTCAAAAGAGGATGGAGCTTATAAAGGAAATGTATACGGCTCTTACGTGCATGGTATTTTTGACAAGGAAGAAGTGGCAAAGAAGATAGTGGAGGCCATTGGAGATTTGAAAGGCCTGGATGTAAGTCAGATGACAGGTGTGGATTTTGCGGAATTTAAGGAAACACAGTATGATATCCTGGCAAGTGAGCTGAGGAAACATCTGGATATGAAAAAGATATACGAGATCCTGGAAGCCGGCATTTAGAAAGGGCGGATGAGATGAAAACAGAATTAGAGAATGTAAAACCAAAAGAGATTGAAACCAGAAGCTTTGAGATCATCACAGAGGAGCTGGGGGACAAAAAACTGGTTCCCGGTACAGAGCTGATCGTAAAGCGCTGTATCCATACAAGCGCTGATTTTGAATATGCAGATAATCTCTGCTTTTCTGAACATGCAGTGGAGAAAGCAATTGATGCCATTAAAAAGGGTGCGTGTATTGTGACAGACACACAGATGGCAAAGGCAGGCATTAATAAGAAAGCGCTGGCAAAGTTCGGCGGGGAGGTTTTCTGTTTTATGTCTGATGAGGATGTGGCTTTTTCCGCAAAGAGTCAGGGGACAACGCGGGCGGTGGCAAGTATGGATAAAGCTGCGTCTATGGGAAAGCCTCTTATATTCGCCATTGGAAATGCGCCCACGGCTTTGGTACGCCTGCATGAATTGATACAGGAGGGGAAAATTTCGCCATATCTTATAATAGGGGTTCCCGTAGGCTTTGTAAATGTGGTACAATCTAAGGAAATGATCATGGAGACAGACGTACCTTACATTGTGGCAAGGGGAAGAAAGGGCGGCAGTAATATCGCTGCGTGTATCTGCAATGCGCTTCTCTATATGATCGATAATGAGAGGGATTACTGGAAATAATAAGGGATAAGACCTTCAAATGCGGAGGCTGCTGTTCACAGAACTGTGCTCTTGGCAGAGCTTTGAACAGCAGTATGCGAAGTGAAATTGCAGGAAGGGGAAGTATAATATGAAGTGTGAAAGATGCGGCCATGAACTGGACAACGACGATTTATTCTGCTCAAAATGCGGAAAAGCGGTGTTCGAGGAATATATGGATGAGGACGACATCTGGGAGTTTTATAAAAGTGATGAAGAACTGAAGGCCATGAAAAAAGAGGCTGCTGCAGCAAAAGACAGCGGTTCAGAAAAAGAGCCGCCGGAGGCGGAAAAGAAAACAGTTTCGGAACATAAAGGGGATGTGCCAAATACCGGGGAGGATGAGCCGTTCAATGCAGACCATAGGGCTAATGGCAGCAGCAGCGCAGAGTCAGCAACAGACGGCGATAAGACTGCCGATGATAGTGGTGCAGAGCCGGTAATAGCAGACCAGAGGGTTGAGGACAGCAGTGATGCAGAGCCTGTAAGTGCAGGCCGCAGGACTGAGGACAACAGCGGTACAGAGTCAGTAAGTACAGACCACAGAGCTGCTGATAACAAGAATAAATCTGTAAGTCCGGGATATGAAGCAGAAGACCATCAGGCCGAAGATTTTGTGAAAGCGGATCATGAAGATTTGGATCCTGCAGACACGGATGAGCTGCCGTTTGAAGATATTTTAACCCAGGCTTCAAAAGCAACTGCCGATAAAACAAAAAAAGAAAAATACCGGGGAGAGCCGGAGAAGAAAAATCCTATATGGCTCATATCCGGATGTATCTTACTTGTCTGTCTTTTGATCGGGATCCTGTGGGGTGTGCGTACCATGCAGCAGATGGATGAGGAAAAAAAGGCATATTACGCCAAGACGGAACAGCAGGATAAGACGGCTGGTGCCCAGGCGCAGAATACAGAGAATAAACAGGATTCAGCGGATAAAGAGACGGACAGCGGCAAGGAAACAGATGCCGGTAAGAAAGACGCCAGCAGTGGAGAAGCCGCTGCGGAAGAAAAAGACAAAGCATCTGAAAAAGAAACGGATAAGGAAGAAAAGCCGAAAGAGGAAAAAAAGGAAGAGAAGAAAGAAGAGAAGAAAGAAGAGAAGGAAAAGAAACAGGATTATTTCAAACAGGTGGATGCAGACAGTATTGATTTTTCTAAATTTAAGAAAGTTTCCATAGCCTCTGCAGACCAGAATTCCCAGCAGTCCTCTGAAAAGTATGATTACAGCGCGGCGAGTGCTGTGGATGGAGACATTGCTTCCTCCTGGCAGGAGGGAGAAGACGGACTGGGAGAGGGTACCGGCATCCGGTTGGATTTTGACAAGGCTCACAAGGTGCGGTATATTGTACTCTATCTTGGAAACTGGAGAAGTGAAAATATGTGGGAGGCAAATGCAAGACCAGCGTCTCTGACTGTCAGTGTGGGAGACTCCCAGAAAAAGGATGTGGAGTTTTCCAATGAGATGAAAGCCTTCTGTCTGTCCTTTGATGAGCCTGTGGAGGCGTCATATGTATCCCTTTACATCAAGAGCGGATATGAGGGCGACAGATGGAATGACAACTGTATTTCCGAAGTTGAGATATATAAATAGAAGATGAAAAAAGTAATGGAGCAGAAAATCGATTTTCTGCTCCATTACTTTTGCAGTGACTGCTTATCCTCTAAAGTGTGTTTGAAAAACAGTGCGATTTATTTGTCGATGGCGCGGATGTGGTCAATAAAGAGGCGGCGAATGCCTTTATATTCACCGAGGCCTTTTAAAACAGCTTTCACTTCATATCCCTCGTCTTTAAACTGGCTGTACCAGGATTCGGGGTCATCCCCTGCCATATCATTTTTCGCATGGTCTCCGGCCACGATCATAAAGGGAGCAAGGACCACTTCCTCCGGCTGATAGGCTTTTACCATTTTTTTCAGACTTTCCATGGAAGGATAGGCCTCCACTGTACCCAGGAAGAAATTGTGATATCCCTTATCCTTGAAGGTATAATCCAGGGCAGCATAGATAGAATTGGCAAAGTGTGTGGTGCCGTGTCCCATGAATACCAGTGCCTGCTTTTTTGTGATATTTGAGAATTCTTCAGCGATGGCGGCGATGACTTTATGACTGTCCTCCTCTGTGGTGAGCAGCGGATCTCCGAAAGAAATCGAATGGAAGGAATCCCGGTAGGAGAGAGCGTCCTCCTTCATCAGGTCATTTTCAATGCCGTTGATCACATGGGTAGGCTGTACCAGTACATCTGTGATGCCGTCTGATATCATCTGTTCCATGGCTTCTCTCACTGTGGGGACAATGATGTTGTCACGGTTTTTCAGCTTTCGTATGATCATTTTACTGGTCCATGCGCGATACACGGGATAGTCCGGGAATGCATCTCTCATGGAATCCTCAATGGCGTCAATTGTGACTTTTCTGGTGTCCTCATGGCTGGTGCCGAAGCTGACTGCCAGGATCGCTTTCTTTGTCTGGGTGTTCACTGGTGATATTCCTCCGTAATGTGTAGTATTGATATTGACATCTGCTATGTATTTTTCAAGAGCCTTTAGATTTTTAGGGACAGTCAGAGTGGGCTTTAAAATACCCTTCATGCACAGGCTGTCAAATAACTCTAGCACAGCAGGCGGTTCCAGGTTGGTCTGTGCCAGAACTGCTTTGTTGCTGAAAACATCAGCGGGAGTGCCGTGCATGAGAACCTTTCCCTCGTGAAACAGCATGATCTCGTCTGCCCATTCATAGGCATAATTCACATCATGGGTTGCCATGAGGACCGTGATCCCTGACTCTGTAAGGCGGTTCACGATCTGGTTGACCATGGTGGTATGCTTGGGATCCAGGGCGGCTGCTGGTTCGTCTAAAATGATAATGTCAGGATGCATAACAAGAATGTCAGCGATTGAAACCTGTTTTTTCTGGCCGCCGCTTAAGGAGTGGGTGGGTTTATGGCGGAAGGGGGTGATCTCCAGATAATCAATGACCTCCTCCACCTCTTTTTTTGCCTCCTCTTCAGACACGCCCAGATTCAGGATACCAAAAGAAATCTCCTGATATACACTGGCTGAAAAAAGCTGGTTGTCAGGGTCCTGGAATACGATACCTACTTTGCTGCGAAGCTTTAAAAGTCCCTTCTTGTCATATGTGACCGGTTCCCCGTTAAAATACAGGGTACCTGAGGAGGGGCGGTGGATGCCGTTGCAGCACAGAAAGAAGGTGGATTTTCCGGACCCGTTGGAGCCCATAAAGGCAACCTTTTGTCCTCGTTTGATCTCCAGGCTGAGACCGTTTAGGGAATGGGAATTCTCATCGTCGTAAGAAAAATATAAATCCTCTGCTTTTAATATGATGTCCTTGTTCATGCGAAGAACCTCCTCCAGATCATTATGGAAAATAAAAAGATTTCAAATAAAACAATCCACACGATAACTTTTTTCTTGGGAGGATAAGTTTCATTCAAAACATGGATGGTGCCGTCATAGCAGCGGGCTTCCATGGCGCTGTAGAGGGCATTGGAGCGCTTGACCGCCCGGATCATCAAAACAGAACCAAGAGCACCGAAGGAATTTAAGCTTGTTCTGTAATCCCTGTTTCCCAGACGGCTGTTCTGTGATGTGGAAATATAATACGCAGTGTCCAGCAGCACAAAGATAAAACGGTAGATGAGCAGCATAAGCTCGATCATCAGCTTGGGACAGTGCAGCTTTCCCAGTACATTTAAGATGTCCGGCATGGGTGTTGTCATGGAGAGAAAATACAGGCAGGAGACTGCTGACAGGGCTGTCAGGATTAGCTGCAGGGCATAGAGCAGTGCATCCACGCTTCCTGTGAGATACCAGCTGCCTATGGGGATGGCAAAAAGATCCAGGGGTTCATGCTTTAAATTCAGAACAATGGCAATGGTGCTCAGAATTAGGAAAGCCAGCGGAACAGTCAAAAAGTGTATATAGCGGGAAAAAGGGATTCCCCCCTTATAAACGGTGAGAATCCCTGTGACTGCTAAAACGATGCATGCGACCACGATGGAACGACTCATTACACAGAACAGAAGTGTAATCATCGCGAACGCAAACTTTTCACCGGCATTTTCATATCTAAGCTTGGAATTGTAACAAAGCTTGTCAATGGTTATCATAAGTTACTCCTTTCGCCGGATACAAAGTATCATTCGCCTTTTCCCAGCTTCTTTCTTTCTACAAATCTTCCCATAAAGAAGGCCAGGATGCCCACTCCGATGGAAGCCTGTACACAGAACAAAAGACTTTCCACTTCGCCGGGAAGCTCGCGGCCCAGTATTTTTTCAAGGATCGGTTCCGCGATGGGCTGGAAACTGGAGTCCACTTCCTCCACGACCTGGCTGCCGGCATCGTCAGAGCCGCCGAATTCCGCGTCCTTTAAAGCGAAGAGCGGAACAAATGCGATCAAGAGAATCACGACTAATAATGCGATCACTGTTTTCTTCATATTATTTTGCCTCCTTTAAAAAACCGATGGTGCGCAGTTCCGGTTTTGCATAGGTTTCAAGACCCATAATGATAAGAACTGTAATGACGCCTTCGATAATTGCCAGAGGTAACTGTGTGGGTGCAAACACCAGCATGAATTTTCCCATAGCGCCCATGATAGTGGTATCTGCATGGTGAGCCAGTGCCATCTGGACAGCAGTTACACAGTATGTAAATAAATCCCCGAGAGTTGCTGCAAGGAAAATGGATACATAATGGTTCGCTTTGAATTTCTTACAAATAAAGAAAATTCCGTAGGATACAAAGGGGCCGGCGATCGCCATGGAAAAAGTGTTTGCGCCCAGTGTGGTGAGTCCGCCGTGTGCCAGCAGGATCGCCTGAAAGAGCAGCACGATGATGCCCAAGATGGAAACTGCGCTGGGGCCGAAAAGGATGGCGCCAAGACCGGTTCCTGTCATATGGGAACAGCTTCCCGTCACGGACGGAATCTTTAAAGATGAGATAACGAACACGAAAGCACCTGACATTGCCAGAAGGGTGATCAGATTTCTGTGTTCATTCAGGGTTTTTTTGATGGACATGAATCCTGCGATCAGGAATGGTACGCAGATAACACCCCACGCGATGCAGAATCCTCCGGGAAGATAACCTTCCATGATGTGCATGGCGCTTACATTCGGCACAATTCCAAAGGTCAGTGCGAACATACTTGCCAATGCAATGATTTTTTTCTGTTTCTTACTCATTTTGTCTTTTCCTCCTTCTGATTTGAGTAATAAATACCTAGCATATCATTCGGAACCGTGTCCGAATGGGCATAAAAAAACCCGGCGGTAAAAATACCGACAGGCCATCAGAAGAACAAACGCGGTCAGCAGACTTTATAAATAATATAATAAGTACTGTTTCCGCCTGTTCTTACACAAGGCCATCGTTCGTAACCATTGTGTAAATCGCTTGTGACAGGCAGGTCTTCTGACTCGGGCGTCATCACTGCATTTTGCCTTCCCAGTTTCCCAGTGACATCATAAAATGCAGCTCCTCCCTCACAGCGGCGCGACCGTGTGAGCTTTTAACTCAACTTTCCTATTATTCCGCCAAAGCGGACACCTGTACACACTCAATTCTGTAATTATTGTATCTCCCCGGAAGTTTTTTGTCAATTGAATTCGACAAGAAAAATCATGATAATCTCTGGCGGCCGGCTCATACCCCGGGAACAAGATGTTGCACCGGGTTTCATTCTGTGATAATATGAAAAAACAGCAGGTGACGTATAAAACAATAGAGTTTTTTGAATACGGCATCGAAAAAACGGAAACGAAAGATATGGAGTGTAGGAACTATGAGTATTTCCATGATTGGAATCGACCACAGCAGAGCATCCGTAGATATCCGGGCCAGATTTTCTTTCACCAAAAAAAACGCGGTGAGCGCTATGGGGCGTTTGAAAGAAGACAAGGATATCTTAGGGTGTATTATTTTGTCAACCTGCAATCGGATGGAAATCTGGGCCAGTGTGCAGGAAGATTGGGAGGGGTCACTTTTAAGTTTTTTATGCAGTGAGAAGGAAGTTTTGGAGGAGGATTGCCGGGAGTATTTCATCACAAGGGAGGGGAAGGACGCGGTGGAGCATTTGTTTTACCTGACCAGCGGCCTGAAATCCCAGATCCTGGCGGAGGATCAGATCATTACCCAGGTAAAGGACGCACTGACGCTTTCCAGGGACGCTTACTGTACGGACGGCGTGCTGGAGGTGCTTTTTCGGATGGCGGTGACGGCAGCGAAAAAAGTAAAGACTGAGGTGGCTTTTTCAAGAGCCAATACCTCTGTCATCCACCAGGCCATTGACCGTCTGGAAAACCAGGGATTTTCCATTCAGGGCAAAACCTGTATGGTCATCGGAAACGGTGAGATGGGAAAAGTGACGGCACTGGCTCTGAAAGAGGCAGGGGCGGATGTGACCGTTACAGTCCGCCAGTATCGAAGCGGTATGGTGACCATTCCCCAGGGATGTGAGCGTATCAATTACGGGGACAGGATGGAACTGCTGCCGCAGTGTGATCTGGTGGTGTCAGCCACAGCCAGCCCGAACTGCACCATAACAAAAGAGCTTTTTGAAAACGCAGAGGTTCCTCATCATGTGATACTGATCGATCTGGCTGTGCCCAGAGACATTGACCCGGAGGTGGGGGAACTGCAGAATGTGACCCTGTATGATATTGACAGCTTTAAGATCGACGCCGCATCTCCAAGGCTTCAGGCCAGTATGGAGAAGGCGGGAGCTATTTTGGATGAACAGATGTCGGAATTTTACGACTGGTTTTCCGGGCGGGATGTATTTCCCAGGATCCAGGATATCAAGACTGAGGCAGTGGAGGATTTGAATGCCCGGATCTTGAAAATCCTGAAAAAGACACCCATGGAGGAGAAGGACAGAGAAAGACTTTTGAAAGCCATTGATACGGCGGCAGGAAAAGTGGTCAACAAGATGATCTTCGGACTGAGGGATTCCCTGGAGCAGGATGCGTTTATGGAGTGTGTGGCCGGATTGGAGAAGGTGTATGAAGACTGAGAAAAAACTGTTTCCCCTGTACACAGACCTGACGCAGAAGAAAGCTGTGGTCATAGGCGGAGGAAAGATCGCTGCAAGAAGGATCAAAAGCCTTTTGGGATTTATAGGTGAGCTGGTGGTGATCGCACCGGATGTACAGCCGGAGATCAGAGAGCTTGCAAAAAGCGGAGAGCTGGTGTGGAAACAGAAGCGATATGAGAGGGAAGATTTGTACGACGCTGATCTGGCCTTGGCCGCCACAGATGACAGAGCTGTAAATGAAGATATCTACAGCGCCTGTAAATGCCTGGGGATACTGGTAAATACGGCCAGTGACCAGAATAAATGTGATTTTCATTTTCCCGGTATTATCTGTCACGAGGGTGTAGTCATAGGATTTAACGCAGCGGGAAGAGACCACAAAAAGACGAGACAGATGCGGGAAAAGGTGGAAGAATTTTTGAATACGCCGGGAGGTATGGAATGAGCAGCACAACAGTAGTGATCGGAAGCCGGGAGAGCCGGCTTGCTGTAATACAGAGCGAAATGGTGAGAGACTACATAGAGAAGAACAATGACGGGCTGAAGGCAGAGCTTCTCACTATGAAGACAACAGGAGACATCATTTTAGACAGAACCCTGGACAAAGTGGGGGGGAAGGGACTGTTTGTAAAAGAACTGGACCGGGCCCTTCTGGACGGAAGAAGTGAGCTTTCCGTTCACAGTCTGAAGGATATGCCCATGGAAGTGCCCGAGGAACTGCCTCTTCTGGCTTTTTCAAATAGAGAGGACCCCAGAGACGCACTGGTGCTTCCCCAGGGAGTGACAGAGCTTGACAAGACAAAACCGATCGGCTGTTCAAGCCTCAGGCGCACGCTTCAGCTTGCTGAACTGTTTCCTGACATGGAGTGTAAAAGTGTTAGAGGAAATGTGCAGACAAGACTGAAAAAGCTGGACAGTGGAGAGTACAGTGCGCTGGTCCTGGCAGCAGCAGGACTTAAAAGACTGGGACTCACCCACAGGATATCCAGATATTTTGAGCCGGAGGAAATGCTTCCGGCAGCCGGACAGGGCATTTTGACGGTCCAGGGCAGAAAAGGGAACGATTACTCCTATCTGGACGGTTACGGAGATGCGGACAGTACCTGCGCGGCTCTGGCGGAACGGTCTTTTGTGAGGTTTTTAGACGGCGGATGTTCTTCACCGGTTGCAGCACACGCGGTTGTGGATCAGGAGAAGATCGTGCTTACCGGACTCTATTACGAGGAGGAGACCGGTGCTTATAAAAAAGGCAGCCTGGAAGGAACCAGGGAGGAAGCGGAGGAACTGGGCGTGCGCCTTGCCAAAAAACTGAGAGAGGAGTGCCGAAAAGAGCATATGACAGCGAAGGAAAAGGAACAGGAAACAGATAAAAAGCCCTGCGCAGGAAAGGTCTGGCTTGTGGGCGCAGGCCCGGGGGACATCGGACTTTTCACCTTAAAAGGCATGGAGACTTTGAAAAATGCACAGGTGGTGGTGTATGACAGCTTAGTGGGGCAGGGGGTATTATCCCAGATCCCGGCCGGCGTGCGTCTCATCAATGTGGGAAAACGCGCGTCCCACCATATCATGCCTCAGGGGCAGATCAACCAGGTCCTTGTGGATGAGGCAAAGAAAGGATACCGGGTCGTGCGCTTAAAAGGCGGGGATCCCTTCCTCTTCGGAAGAGGCGGAGAGGAGCTGGAGCTTCTTACAAAAGAGGGAATTCCTTACGAAGTGGTGCCCGGAGTGACATCTCCTCTGGCAGTTCCTGCTTACAACGGCATTCCGGTGACCCACAGGAATTTCTGTTCCTCTCTGCACATTATCACAGGACATAAAAAGCAGGGAGAGGCCTATGATATTGATTTTGATGCACTGGTGCGCACAAAGGGGACACTGGTGTTTTTAATGGGAGTGACGGCGCTTCCTGATATCTGCAGTTCCCTGCTTCGGGCAGGTATGCCGGGGGAGATGCCGGCGGCTGTCTTACAGAAAGGGACCACTGCAGGACAGAAACGGATCGTGGCTACGGTTTCTACTCTGGAGAAGGAAGTAAAGCGTCAGGGAATCGAGACACCGGCTATCATTGTGGTAGGTGAGGTGTGTTCTCTTGCGGATACCTTTGGATGGTATGAAAAGCTGCCTCTTGCCGGGTATAAGGTGCTGGTCACAAGGCCAAGAGAGACAGTTTCCACCATGTCTAAAAAACTGCGTCTGATGGGAGCCGAGGTGCTGGAGCTTCCGGCTATCCGCACAGCTCCTCTCACAGACCAGAGTGCGCTTCTGAACGCATTTGAGCAGCTCCAAACCTATGACTGGCTGGCATTTACAAGCCCGATCGGCGTGAACGTGTTCTTTGAAGAGATGAAAAAGGCAGGGGCAGATGTCCGCAGACTTGGCAGAGCCAAGATAGCTGCCATTGGAAAGGGCACCAAAAAGGCGCTGGAGGAGAGAGGCCTTTTTGTGGATCTCATGCCGGAAGTGTTTGACGGGCAATCCCTGGGAAAAGCATTGTGCGAAGCCTGCAGCGGCAATGAGAAGATACTTCTTCCGAGGGCTAAGATCGGCGGAAAAGAGATCATCCAGGAGCTGGAGAAAAAGCCGGGACTTTTCATCTGTGATGTGCCCACCTATGACACCTTCTATGAAAAACAGGAAATGATCGATGAGAAAAAAGCCTTTGAGAGCGGAGAGATCAACTGCGCGGTCTTCACAAGTGCGTCCACAGTAAAAGGATTTGCGGAGGCGGTAAAAGGGCTTGACTTTACAAAAGTCACGGCTGCCTGCATCGGTAAACAGACAAAAGCCGCAGCAGACGCATACGGTATGAAGACATTTATGGCAAAACAGGCCACCATTGACAGTGTGGTGGATTTGGTTGTAGACTTGAAGAATAACAGGTAGCTGTAAAGGCACGGAACAGTTACAATAACAGAGGAATAAAGGAGTGTAGCAGCATGGAAATGACAGTCAGACCGAGAAGGCTTCGGAAAAATGATACCCTGCGCAGGATGGTGCGCGAGACCAGGATGGACAAAAGTTCCCTGATCTACCCTATATTTGTCCGCGAGGGAGAGAATATGGAGGAAGAAATACCCTCCATGGAAGGACAGTTCCGATACAGCATTGACAGACTGCCCTATGCCCTGGAAGGGCTTATGAATGCAGGCGTGGATAAAGTGATGTTTTTCGGCATTCCGGACGAAAAGGATGAGGTGGGAAGCCAGGCGTATGCGGAGAACGGAATTGTGCAGAGAGCGCTTCGGGAGACCAGAAAACAGTTCCCGGAAATGTATCTGATCACAGATGTCTGCATGTGCGAGTACACATCCCACGGCCACTGCGGCGTGCTGTGCGGTCATGATGTGGAAAATGATGCAACGCTGGAGCTTCTGGCAAAGACAGCCCTGTCCCACGTGGAGGCAGGGGCTGATATGGTGGCACCTTCAGATATGATGGACGGCAGAGTGGGGGCGATCCGTGAAATCCTGGATACCCATCAGCACAAGGATATACCGATCATGTCCTATGCGGTAAAATATGCCTCTGCTTTTTACGGCCCCTTCAGGGAGGCAGCAGGTTCTGCTCCCTCTTTCGGAGACAGAAAGAGCTATCAGATGGATTACCACAATAAAAGGGAAGGCCTGAAAGAAGCGCTTCTTGATGTGCAGGAGGGCGCTGATATCATTATGGTGAAACCGGCTCTGTCCTACCTGGATGTGATCAGTGAAGTGAAACAGAGTATCCATCTGCCGGTAGCAGCTTATTCTGTCAGCGGTGAGTACGCCATGGTGAAGGCAGGGGCAAAGCTTGGATATATTGACGAGGAGAAGATCATCTGTGAGATGGCAGTGAGCACATACCGGGCCGGAGCAGATATTTACCTGACTTATTTTGCGAAAGAGCTGGCCGGATTTATGGACGAAGGGAGAATCGGGTAATGACAAGATCAGAGGAATTATTTGAGCGCGCCGTAAAACGGATTCCCGGAGGTGTGAACAGCCCTGTGCGGGCTTACGGCGCCATTGGAGAGACGCCGCGCTTTATTCAGGGTGCAGTGGGAAGCAAAATATTTGATGTGGACGGCAATGCCTACACGGACTATATCGGGTCCTGGGGACCTATGATCCTGGGGCATAATCATCCCGCCATCCGCGAGGCTGTGATCAAGGCCAGTGAAAACGGCTTGAGCTTTGGCTGTGCAACAGCAAAAGAGGTGGAGATGGCAGAATTCATCTGTGAAAGGATCCCTCATGTAGAGATGATCCGCATGGTTAATTCCGGCACAGAAGCAGTCATGAGCGCCATCCGTGTTGCCAGAGGTTTTACGGGAAAAGATAAGATCATCAAGTTTGCGGGATGCTACCATGGACATACAGATGCCATGCTGGTGAGCGCGGGAAGCGGTGTCATGACCAGCGGTGTGCCGGACAGTGCCGGTGTGCCAAAAGGCTGTACACAGGACACGATGATCGCTGTGTACAACGATCTTACCAGTGTGGAAGAGCTTTTGACCAAGAGTAAAGACCAGACGGCCGCTGTGATCGTGGAGCCTGTGGGCGCCAATATGGGCGTGGTCCCTCCCGCGGACGGTTTTCTTGAAGGACTCCGTTCCCTCTGTGACAAGCATGGAGCACTGCTGATCTTTGACGAAGTGATCACCGGATTCCGCCTTAAATTTGACGGAGCCGCAGGATTTTACGGTGTCAGGCCTGACCTTGTCACCTATGGAAAGATCATCGGTGCGGGAATGCCAGTGGGTGCCTATGGCGGAAGAAAAGAGATCATGGAAAAGGTTTCCCCGGCAGGACCGGTGTACCAGGCGGGAACGCTCAGCGGCAATCCCATTGCCATGGCAGCAGGGCTTGCCCAGCTTAAAATCCTCTATGAAGATCCGGAAATCTATACAAGGCTGTATCAGAAAGGGGAGATGATGTTCGAGGGGATCCGCAGGATCTTCACGGAGAACAATATTTCTTACCAGGTGAACAGCGTGGCATCTCTGGGATGCATCTTCTTTACAGAGGAGAAGGTGACAGATTATGCATCTGCCAAGACTTCAGATACAAACGCATTTGCCGCATATTTCAAATATATGCTGAATCATGGGGTGCATCTGGCACCATCACAGTTTGAAGCCATGTTCCTGTCAGATGCCCATACAGAAGAGGATATTGAAGCGGCACTGAAGCTGATAAAGGATTATTTCTGCGCATAACCGGCAAAAGGAAAACGGAGGACAGCTATGAGTGAGACAACCTTGTGGACAGGGCTGATTGTCATTTTTGTGGCAGTCGTATTTGTGACCATGTTTCAGGAAAACAAGAGAAGACAGAGAGAGTTTTTTCAGAAGATAAAAAAGGGCTGGGGCCAGATTCCGGACCGGGAATACACATGGGATAAGCTGGAGCAGATCGCGCAGTATTACCGGGAGAGAAAAGACGATCGGTTTGTCATAGACGATATCACCTGGAATGATCTGGATATGGACAGAGTGTTCATGCTTCTGAATCAGACCGTATCCTCCCCGGGTGAGGATTATCTGTATTATATGCTCCGTACTCCTGAATTCCAGGAGGAAAAGCTGGCCGAGAAGGAGCAACTGTACAGCTTTTTCCGGGAACACGAGAAGGAACGCCGGAAGGTCCAGGAAATCCTGGCACATATCAGAAAACCACCCACAGCGTCTGTCTATCAGGCCATTCATGTGACAAAAGAGTATGATGCGGGAAAGACATGGAAGCAGATCCTCATGTGTCTGGCTTTTGTGCTCTCCATAGCGGCGTTCATTGCTGTTCCGAGATACGGCGTTTTTGTGTTTTTGTTTGTGACCTGTATCAATATGGGGACATATTTGAAGGACAAGGAAGTCATCAATATATACCTGACCGGATTTAGATGTATGCTGCAGCTTTTAAACGGCGCAAATTCCCTGAGTAAGCTGAAGATGGGGGAGCTTCACAGGTATACGGAACGGCTGAACGCCTGTGAAAAGGAATTTTCCGGTTTTCGCAAGGGGGCCAGTCTTGTTTTGGACCGGGATGGTTTTGCCAGCGGCCCGGAATCCTTTATCCTGGATTATATCCGAATGATGACCCACATAGATCTGATCAAGTTTAATTCCATGATGAAGGCTATGAAGGAGCACAGGGCGGAAGCTGAGGAGATGCTGGAGATATACGGACTTCTGGATGCCTGCATTTCCATTGCCTCATTCAGAGAAGCGATGCCTTACTACTGCGTGCCAGAGTTTACAGGGTATAAAAGGGGAAGTGACGTGAGGATGAAGGTGGAAAACCTGTACCATCCGCTGATCCATGAACCTGTGGCGAACAGTATTGAGGCCTCCGGGGGCATTCTGGTAACCGGATCCAATGCTTCCGGAAAATCCACGTTCCTAAAAAATGTGGCGCTGAATGCCATTCTTGCCCAGACGGTGAACACTTGTACAGCAACAAAATACGCTGCGCCGTTTTTTAAGATACAGACTTCTATGGCACTCAGGGATGATCTGGAGAGCAGTGAGAGCTATTACATTGTGGAGATCAAGTCTCTGAAGAGGATACTGGAGGAGTCCCGGGACGAGACACCTCTTCTGTGTATCATCGACGAAGTGCTCAGGGGAACCAACACCATAGAGAGGATCGCAGCATCCTCCAACATTCTGGCTCATTTGAGAAAGCCCCATGTGCTGCCGTTTGCGGCAACTCATGATATTGAGCTGTCCTATATGCTGGAGGGGGCTTATACCAACTATCACTTTGAGGAGGAAGTCAAGGAGGATGACGTGGAGTTCAACTATCTGCTGAAAAAAGGCAGGGTTACCACAAGAAACGCCATTCGTCTGCTCTCTATGGTGGGATACGACAGAGCGATCGTAAAAGAATCAGAAGCTGCGGTGGCAGATTTTGAATCCACCGGAATCTGGAAAAAGGTAGGAAATTAATATGCTTGTAAAAATATATACAGACGGTTCTGCCAGGGGAAATCCGGATGGACCGGGAGGATACGGCTGTGTCCTCCACTACACAGATGCAAAAGGAACGCTGCATGAGCGTGAATTTTCCCAGGGATATGTGCGTACCACCAACAACCGCATGGAGCTGATGGCAGCCATTGTGGGTCTGGAAGCGCTGACAAAACCGTGTGAGGTGGAACTGTACTCAGATTCCAAGTATCTGGTGGACGCCTTTAACCAGCACTGGATCGACAGTTGGCTGAAAAAGGGCTGGAAACGGGGGAAAAACGAACCGGTTAAGAATGTGGATCTGTGGAAACGGCTTTTGAAGGCAAAAGAGCCTCACCGTGTGGCTTTTATCTGGGTGAAAGGACATGACGGACACGAGATGAATGAGCGCTGTGACTATCTGGCTACCAGCGCGGCAGATGGAGATGATCTGCTGGTTGATCCTGGTGTGTAAAAACTATAATATTGTAAAAGATATAGGTGACAACATTTTAGACTTTACAGTAAATTTATCTAATGTTATAATTCATGTAAAGAAAGGAGGATTATCATGAACTATGCTTGTGTTTCAAAACAGCCTTTTATTACAAAAAAAGATTTATCTGTGAAAAAGCCTTTGCTGGCTGAAGCAAAGTCACGGAGAGAGTTTATTCGTTCTCATGATTTTACAGTCAATGTTGATCCTTCTACAAAAATAGCGGAGATAAAAGTTACGAAGAGGTAATATGGAGAAAGCGCTAAATGTTGTTAAGTATGATGCCAGTTTGCAAAAGCTGGCATCTTCTTTCCATTCAGGAAATAATTATCTGGATAAATTTTTAAGAGAGTCTGTTTCGTTGGATGATGGTTTTGGCAAAACATACGTATTTTTGTCAGAAGACAATCAAAATATTATAGGTTATTACAATTTGGGATTAGGTTACATAGAACAGTACGACAATCAGATCACAAAAAAGATAGGTGGTGCTATTCATATAAATTGTTTTGCGCTGGATGAACAATTCCATGGACTTTTGCAGATGTATACAGATGACGGGATCAAAATAAATCTATCAGATGTTTTATTAAATGATTGTTTGGAAAAAATAGAGTATATTCGACGGGAATATGTGGGTTTTTCTTTTGTGACACTAAGTTCAACAAAAGAAGGGTATGGCTTGTATTGCAGAAATGGATTTGAGGATTTGGAAGAGGATATGGGGTTTTCAGCGGAAGATTCAGATATTGAATGTACTCCAATGTATTTACCTCTTGATATTTAAGCGGATTAGAAAATATCAAATTTATAAAGGCATGGCTGTGCAGGTGTTTCCAGTGCACGGTCATGCCTTTATTTTATCTTTTGTTTGGTTATCTGTTTTGTTTTCTCTTTTCGATTTCAGCGGAATACTTTTCGATATCCTTGCTTGACAGCTTATAACCGAATATGAGGATCAATGCTCCGAGCCCTACTGCGATAGCCGGAATGATAGTGAATCCCATGCTGATCCCGCGTGCTAGTTTTACTGTAACTTCATTGGACTGCACCACTGCAAGGGAGAACCCTGCCATGGCCAGGCAGGCATTGATCAGGATACCTCTGCTCACAACACCGATCTTCAGTGGGATATTGCTCAATCCCATGATCATGCCGGTGGCATTTGTGCCTGTTTTATACTCACTGTAAATTGCACAGTCTGCGTAGAGAGCCGGTCCGCAGGCATTGGTCATGGTACAGAAGAACTGCGCGATACTTACCATAATAAGAACCATCCAGGTGCTGTTGTAGAATATGAAACCGAGTACCAGCACAACTACCATGCACAGATAAGAAATGATAACCGTGTTTCTGGCAGAAAATTTACCGGCGGCTCTTTTGGAAAGATAAGATGCAGCAACTCCCAAAAGATTGGAAATGAGGATAAAGGTGGCTGTCAGTCCTGCATTGCCTGCAACATAGGTAAAATAGTAGACGGCAATACCGCTTGCCACAAACATGTAGACGTATTTTGCCAAATCCGCAACGATCAGTCCCAGAAGATAGGGATTTGCTGCCAGGGATTTCAGCATTCCATGTCCCTTTGCTGTGTGCTGATCCTGTTTTGCTTTTTTCTCTCTCTGAAGCCTGGCAAATTCTTCCGCACCGCTTTCTTCATATCCTTCAAACATTTTAAAGTGTGCAAAATATCCTGCTGCCATCACAGCACCAAAGACAAACGCAGCCGCACCGTATGAATTTTTGGCTCCCACAACAGCGGCCAGAATGGATACAACCCCCGGTCCTACATAAGAATAGAGAACCATACCAAGTGCGCCCCATAAAGCCCTTGTCGATGAGAGTGCCATTCTGTCCTCCGGTGTTTTGGAGGCAATGTTGATCATTGAAATATTTGCCACAAAAGGAATGTTCCAGGCAATATGGCTGGTGATCGTGGCCACAATGATAATGACAATACCTGCCACTCCATCATTCAGCTTGATGAACTGAAACGCATAGAGAAACGGCACCAGCCACGGGATCACCACCAGCCAGGAGCGGTAGCGTCCCCATTTCATGGGTTTCATGGTGTTGAGCAAAACACCGTATACCCAGGACAGTGCCGCATCTACTAGACTTGTGAGCGTAGCTATGAGGGTTACGATAGGTATTGTGAACTTCGCAATATCTGTCAGGAAAAATTGGAAATAATAAGTTTCAATATTGGTCATAAAATTGAAACCAAAATCTCCCACGCCAAAAAAGCGTTTTAATGATTTGCTGATTTCTTTGTGTTCATTGCTGTTCTGCTCATGATTACTGTGCTCTTCCATAATCCTTCCTCCTATGCTGTCTGTATAAAGAACAGACTTTGTTATAAGTTACATGGTCACGTTCCCTCCTGTTCTTTTTTATTTTATGTATTCCGTACATAATTTTCAGGTGATCAGTAAGAAGTATAGTTCACAGTTTTATTTAAGGCTTTCATATTTCTTTTGTGCAAATAGTAGTCAGTTATTTATTTTTTCTTCTGTTAATTATACAGCGTATATAATGGATATACAATATTTTGTTGGCATTTTAGACATTTTTGTGAAATTTTTCAGTTTTTATCATGGGCAAAAATATAAGAGAAAATAACAGGGGCTGTATCTGATGTATTTTGAAATTTCCGCATACATAGATGGAACCGGAGCAGGCAGGCTCCGGTTCCACTGCAGACAAGGCAACAATTCATAAATTATATATATTTAATACCTGTATTTTGTGGAATAGACCATCAGTTGTAAATGGCTGCTGTTGGCAGGTTTTCCGGAGAAATCGGAGAAAGCCTGTTCTATTTTCATTCCTCTCTGTGCCAGGATATTTTGAAGTTCTGTTAAGGAATAAAGCCTTATGGGATCCCCTTCCTGAATGACAGGTGGTTTTGCAGGCGCCCCGTAGGGAAGTTCGGTTCCGCCGAACAACATAGTCCGTTTAGTAGGATCCCACTCAAATTCAGACAGAGAAAGCGCATTTCTGCCGGCATCCCACCCGCGCATAGGAAAATGAAGCTCTGCGAATTCCGCGTTACAGATATCCATAAAATGTTTGCCGCCAGGCTTTAGAGCTTTGGAAATAACATCAAATATTTTCAGATTCTCTTCCTCTGTCTCCAAATATCCAACCGCACCGTCTGCAAGGTTCAGAACCACGTCATACTCACCGGGGAAATCTATACTGCGGATATCCGTATGTATAAAGGATATATTCTTCAGATTCCTTTTTTCAGCGTTTATTCTGGCATCAAGGATATAATCTTCGGTAAGGTCAATTCCGGTAACCGAATATCCTTTTTCTGCAAACCGCAGAGCATGGCGTCCGTAACCGCATGCCAGGTCCAGGATTCTTTCGCTGCCGTTTAAGTGTAAAGTTTTAATGATGAAATCTACCTGGCGGTTGGTATCTTCTGCCCAGGACTGTTTTTTTATTTCCAGTGACCAGTTATTTTTATACCAATCCCATGATTTTGCTCTCATATATTATTCTCCTTGTTTTTTATTGCCGGCAAGATCATCATAACAGAACAGGAGAAAATTACTAGACTTGTATTGAGCGGTATGCTATAGTGTTGTAATAGATGCGGATATTTTTAGGGGCTGCTGCACGATCATTTCGTGCAGCAGCCCTTTAATCTTTATCGCTGTTTATAAGACTGCGTCGGAAGGCGGAAGGTGTGATGCCTCTTACATTTTTAAAGGTCTCGGCATAGTAACTGGAACCGGAGAAGCCGTGCTTTAATGCGATTTCTGTGATGGAGAGATCTTTTTTCAGCAGGTCGGGAATGCTCTGTTCCACACGATAGGCGTTCAGATACTCAAAAGGCGTCTGATGCAGAATGCGCTTACAGATACGTCCGCATTCCCCCGTGCTCAGTGCTGCGGCATCCGCGATATCTGCTAGAGAAATTTTCTGCGTATAATGACTCTGGATGAATTCCAGGATGGATTTGGCTTTTCCCGTGGATTCCCTGCTCCGTGCTGTTATCTTTCGCTTGGTTCCTTTTTCTGTGAACAGGGCAAACAGAGCACCCCAGCAGGAGAGAAGACTGGCTTTCACGTGCAGTTCCCAGGCAAGGGGTTTTTCTTCATACAGATGCAGGCATCGAAGCAGAAGACCGGGTATGACATGGCTTTCATCTGTATTTTCAGAGCTCAAAGAGTATGCGGGAAAGGCGGCTGAGTCCAGGATCGGGGAGATATACTTTTCACGGATCAGACTGTCTTCGTATCCATACAAAAAACGGGGATGAAAAATGACGGATAAAGTGGAGGCCTCTCCGCTGATTATCGTACCCATATGCAGACAGTTGGAATTGATAAAAAGACCTTCCCCCTCCTTCATATCATAAATTGTCTCATTGACCTGATACCGCATAGCGCCGGAGAGGACAAGCATCAGTTCTGATTCGGGATGCCAATGACAGACAAAGTAAGAAGGTGCGGCGTTTCCCTCCGCCTGAAAATCTATACAGCGCACATCCACGGGAAATGCATAATTTCCGTGTGATATTTGTTCCTTTAAATTTTTATCCACTGATACAACAGATGATTTCATAGAAAACACCCCCTGAACTAAAATATGATGATATTGTTATAAAATCTGCTGAAATTCTGATAGAAAATACTGCTTTATGTCATTATACTAGAGTCCGGAAACAAGTACAAGAGAAATCAAAAGGCCCGCATTGTGCGCGCTCTGTAAAGGTTCAGGAGGGAATAAGAATGGAAAGAAAAAGTAAAAGAGGGATCATGGCATTTATTGGAATTGTTATGACAGCAGTCAGCGTGGCTTTTTTCCGCTACGCCAATTTTGGTGTTGACCCATACAGTGTACTGCTGACCGGAATAGCGCAGACTTTTCATACCAGTTTTGCTGTGGTGGCCAATGTTATGTGTGCCGTGCTTCTTGTGTTTGCATGGAAGCTGAAAAAAAGTCTGGTAGGTTTGTCTACACTTATGAATCTGCTTCTGTATGGCGCAATGACAGATGCGGTGTTATCAGCACTTAGAAGCATTTGTGAAGCGCCTTCGCTGGGTGTCAGGATCATATGTCTTGTAGGCGCAATCTTCCTGATGTCATTTTCAGGAGCCATGTACTACACTGCAGACCTGGGAGTATCTACTTATGATGCCATTGCCCTGATCATGGATGACAGAAAGATTGGAAAATTCAAATACTGCAGGATCGCTGTTGACCTCACCTGCCTGATCGCAGGAACCCTGGCGGGAGGAGAGCTTGGAATCGCAACAGTTATCATTGCCCTTACGACGGGACCGCTTATCCAGTATTTCCGCACCAATTTGACAGAACCAATCCTGGAAGGCCGCAAAATTCCCGCTTTTCTTTCTTGAAACCTGACAATTCCTGTGCTATTATTAAAACCAGTGATTTATGATAGTTACAATCAGGAGGTATGAACCGTGCAGAAATACGGAGTGAACGAACTTCGGAAAATGTTTTTGGAGTTCTTTGAAGGAAAAGGCCATCTGGCTATGAAGAGTTTTTCTCTTGTTCCCCATAATGATAAGAGTTTATTGTTGATCAATTCCGGTATGGCGCCGCTGAAGCCATACTTTACAGGCGCTGAGGTGCCGCCCAGAAAAAGGGTGACCACCTGTCAGAAATGTATCCGTACCGGTGATATTGAAAATGTAGGCAAGACTGCCCGCCACGGCACATTTTTTGAGATGCTGGGCAATTTCTCCTTTGGAGATTATTTTAAGAAGGAGGCGATCCGCTGGTCCTGGGAATTTTTGACCGAGGTGGTAGGCCTTGACGCGGACCGTCTGTATCCTTCCGTCTATCTTGACGATGACGAGGCCTTTGATATCTGGAATAAAGAGATCGGAATTCCGGCAGAGCGTATTTTCCGTTTTGGAAAAGAGGACAACTTCTGGGAGCACGGCGCAGGGCCCTGCGGACCATGTTCCGAGATTTACTACGACAGAGGCGAGCGCTATGGATGCGGGGAACCCGGCTGTACTGTGGGCTGTGAGTGTGACCGCTACATGGAAGTGTGGAACAACGTATTCACCCAGTTTGAAAATGACGGGGAAGGCCACTACGAAGAACTGCAGCAGAAGAACATTGACACAGGAATGGGCCTGGAGCGTCTGGCTGTTGCCGTGCAGGATGTGGACTCTATCTTTGATATTGACACCATCTGCGCCCTCAGAAACAAAGTCTGTGAGCTGACCGGCACAGAGTATAAAAAAGACGAAAATGTGGATGTTTCCATCCGTCTGATCACAGACCACATCCGTTCCGCTACCTTTATGATCTCCGACGGCATTATGCCCACCAACGAAGGCAGGGGATATGTGCTGCGCCGTCTGATCCGCCGCGCTGCCCGCCACGGACGTCTTCTGGGTGTAAAAGGCAATTTCCTGGCTGCGCTGAGCAGTACAGTCATTGAAGGATCCAAGGACGGTTATCCGGAGCTGGATGAGAAGAAGGACTTCATCTTTAATGTTCTGACTAAAGAAGAGGAACAGTTCAGCAAAACCATTGACCAGGGTCTGCATATTCTGGAAGAGATGGAAGCAGAGATGAAAGCAGCGGGAAGTACACAGCTTTCCGGTGAGAACGCGTTTAAGTTATATGATACCTATGGATTCCCTCTGGATCTGACAAAGGAGATCCTGGAAGAAAAAGGGATCACTATTGATGAGGCCGGTTTCAAAACAGCCATGGAAGAACAGAGGGAAAAGGCCAGAAAGGCCCGCGAAGTGACCAATTATATGGGAGCTGATGCTACCGTATATGATGAAATAGACCCGAAAGTCACAACTGAGTTTGTGGGATATGACAATCTGTCCCATCAGTCCAAGATCACAGTTCTCACCACAGATACAGAGATCGTGGAGGCACTGACAGAGGACGAGAAGGGAACCGTATTTGTGGAGGAGACTCCGTTCTACGCTACCATGGGCGGACAGGAAGGCGATAAAGGCGTGATCGAGCTGGGAGATGCCCGGTTCGTTGTAGAGGACACCATTAAGCTGCGCGGCGGCAAGGTGGGCCATGTGGGAAGACTGACAAAAGGTATGTTAAAGACAGGCGATGTGGTGACTTTAAAGGTCAGCGCAAAAGATCGTGCGGATACCTGTAAGAACCACAGTGCCACCCATCTTCTGCAGAAAGCCCTGAAAACGGTTCTGGGTTCCCATGTAGAGCAGAAGGGTTCTCTTGTGACACCGGACAGGCTGCGCTTTGACTTTGCCCATTTCCAGGCTATGACCCAGGAGGAATTGGCTCAGGTGGAGGCAATGGTCAATGAGGAGATCCAAGCAGCACTTCCCGTTGTGACAGAGGTTATGAGCATTGAAGACGCCAAGAAAACAGGGGCCATGGCTCTTTTTGGGGAAAAGTACGGAGATAGTGTGCGCGTGGTTTCCATGGGAGATTTCTCCAAGGAACTGTGCGGCGGTACCCATGTATCCAATACAGGTGTGATCACAACCTTTAAGATCGTTTCTGAGGCGGGTATCGCAGCCGGTGTGCGCCGTATCGAGGCACTGACCGGTGACGGTGTGTTCGATTACTATAAAGAAATGGAACAGAAACTGGCTCAGATCGCAGCACTTTTGAAAACCACCCCGGCGGAGGCAGTGGACAAGATCGCTCATCTGCAGGCAGAAGTGAAGGAACTCCACGGTGAAAATGAGTCCTTGAAAGCAAAACTGGCACAGGAGGCAGTGGGCGATGTGATGAACCAGGTAAAAGAGGTGAAAGGCACAAAGCTGCTGGCTGTATCCGTGGCAGATGTGGATATGAACGGACTGCGTGATCTGGGTGACCAGCTAAAAGAAAAATTGGGTGAAGGCGTGGTTGTCCTGGCCAGTGTAAACGGCGGTAAAGTAAATCTGCTGGCAATGGTGACAGACAGTGCTATGAAAGCCGGTGCACATGCAGGCAACCTGGTAAAAGGTATGGCTGCGGTTGTAGGCGGAGGCGGCGGCGGACGTCCAAATATGGCTCAGGCCGGCGGGAAGAATCCGGAAAAAGTGCCAGAAGCCCTGGAAAAAGCAGCAGAACTGCTGGAAGGCCAGTTAAAATAATTGATGTGTTTAAAAATCTATTATAATTTTATTTTGAGCAGTTAAGAAATACGAAAGCGTCAGAATTCTTTGGAAAATAAAGAGTTCTGGCGCTTTTTTTGATTTTGCTCAAATGTTTTTGTAAGGTGCAGGTCTTTTAGCGGAAGGCAGAGAGAACCCATTCAGGAAAAGAGTCTGTCGAATAAATTATCCTGCTCGGGCAGATGTATGGAAAATCCCACAGCTATTTTGCCATCTGTGGCCTTAATGACTTTTTGGGCACCGTCCGCGCCGAAAGCGCCGCACAGTTCCAGGCATTCATAGCCGCGTAACTTCAGCTCCACAGCCAATTTGCAGGCTTCCTCAAGACTTGACACTCCGAAGAATGAAGTATCATTATGGGGATTTTGAAAGAAAGCTTTTTCGCTTTCAGGGGTGTATCCTTCACCCATTACGATAGATGCAAACTTTACAATTTTCATAATTATTATACCTCCTCTAATTAGTATATACGTATATACGAAAAATGCAATGGCAAATAGTAATAAATTTGTATATACGAATTTATGCAGAATCACAGTTTCAAAAAAGTAAGGAAAAATCTATTTACAAGATGCTTGTCGTCGAATATAATGCCCATATAGACATATATACGTATATACAAATGTGCGAGGTGAGGATTTATTGTGGAAAAGGTATTGGGGTGGAAACATAGATATTTTGGAAAAGGGGACTGGGAAGCATTTTTCGGATTGTTTGGGGATGTGTTCTCAAAAATAGCAGCAATAGTTGGTGTGCTTTATCTTACTGAGGGATTTCCTGCTGAGATCGTGATGGGGAAGATTTTGCCTGGAATCGCAGTTGGGTCCATTTCGGGGTGTTTGATCTATTTTGGGGAAGCATATTTTCTGGGGAAAAAAGAAGGACGCACAGATGTGACGGCACTGCCGTTTGGAGTAAGCTCCACACAGGTATTTGCCTGGCTGTTCCTTATTTTGGTTCCCATATACAGGAAAACAGGGGATGCTGTTATGGCATGGCAGATTGCACTGGCGGCGTGTTTCTTAGGAGGTATCATTGAGGTACTGGGAGGATTTGTGAGCCGTTATCTGGTGAGATACATACCGAACTCCGCGCTGATGGGGAATATGGCAGCCGGAGCACTTGTATGGCTTTCCTTCAATGGATTCGTCACTGTATTCCAGGCGCCTGTTATCAGTGTGCTGCCGCTGTTCCTGCTGATTTTGGCATTCAGGGTAAAACGTCCTTTTGTAAAAGGAATCCCGAATACACTTGTGATCCTGGTATTGGGAGGGGTGCTGGCCTGGATAACCGGTTACTGCAGTACACAGAGTTTTCGGGAATCGCTGGATTTTGTGGGATTTTATCCGCCAAGTCTGACGGTTACGGATGTGTTTGAGGGGTTTGGGAAGATTGGACCGTATCTCTCCATCATCGTACCGCTTCAGATTGCCAATTTTATCTCCACCATGCAGGCAGTACAAAGCGCTGCCATGTCAGGAGACAGATATCCTGTGAAACGCAGCATGATACTGGATGGGATGACGACAATAGTTTCCTCTCTCACAGGAAGCCCTTTTCCAACATCCGTCTATTACGGACATCCGGGATGGAAGAAGATTGGGACCAGGAGCGGATATACGCTCTGTATGGCAGTGATGTATCTCACTTGCTTTTTCGGGATACCGCTCATGATATTGGAAATCGTACCCTATGAAGTGATCATCATACTTCTTGTATACGTAGGTCTCACCGTGGCATCAGAGGTTGTGGACAACTTGGAGAAGGAGTACAGCAGTGTGATATTTGTATCGCTGTTTCCTATACTAGCCCAGTATATCTGCAATCTTATCAATGATGTCCTGTCTGTGGCAGGCACCAGTGTGGCCGAGATTGGACTTGAAAAGTTCGGTGATGCCGGAGTCGCTGTCTATGCATTTCAGGTGTTGTCTTACGGCGCATTTGCTTCCAGCCTGCTCTATGCGGCCTGGATGGCATATATTTACCGGAGAAGATTCAAGGCGGCAGGGTTCACGGCAATTCTGCTGGCAGTTCTGTCAGCGGTGGGCTTTATACACTGTGAACAGATGAGCTGGCTGCCGCGTACAGGGGTCATGTTCTCTGTGATTTATCTTGCGGTGGGAGCCGGGTGCTTTTTTGCAGAGCACAGGGAGAAGAAAAAAATTGTTGGAAAAGATTCAAATTTAAATGGAATGTAACCGGCCTTTTGCAAGGGGACGCCCGGATAAAGGCTGTTGCAGATAAAGGCAGGAACCGGAAGGTTCTTGTGGTAATATAAAAGAATGTACAAGGAAAAGGAGAAGGTACTATGGCAATACCACAGATTCAATTTGATGAAAAACCCATTGAATTAAAAAAGATTTATGACAATACGGAAAAAATGGGGTATGTAAAAGAAGGTCTTCCCTGCAAGAAGACGGACAGAGTGTACGGAAAGCTGATGTTTGGGGAGACACCAAAAGAGAGGCCGCTTACTTACGCATCTTATGTTATGTCCGTGGACGGGAAGATTGCCTTTGAAGACAATGAAGTGGGACCCATGATTGCAAAGACCAATATGCTGGATAAAGACGGCGCAACTGCTGATTTCTGGGTCCTCAATCTTCTGAGAGCCAACTGTGACGGAATCATTATCGGCAGCGGCACACTGATCAAAGAGCCGGAATATTCGGGCAGTGCCTATGACCCGGATCTGCTGCAGGCCAGAACTGAAAATGGAAGGCCCCTGGCCCCTTGGACGGTTATTGTGACTACATCCGGCAGGAAAATCCCCTTTGGAAATCCTGTTTTTGGACAGGAAGAGGTTCCGGTGGTGATCGCAACTTCCCCCAATGGGTTCGAGAACCTGAAAAAGGAGATCAACAAACCTTATTATAAGCTTCCAACAGCAGACAGTGAGGCTGACAGAAAAGAAATCCGCTGTTTGACAGAAGAAAATCTGGGTAAGATTGCAGTTTTGGTGACAGGAGAAGGTTCTGACACAGATACTACAGAGATCATGAAAGTGCTGAGAGCCATGGGAATGGAAAAGGTATTGGTGGAATCTCCAACATACTGTCACCACATGATGCGTGAAGGGGTTCTGGATGAAATATTTATCAATACTTCCTGTGTGTTTGTAGGCGGACAGGCTACAGGAATCGGCACATCCAGCCAGTCCTTCCCGTCTACCAGCCACCCACACAGTGAAATTGTGACTATGCATATACACAGTCCCCATTTCTTCTATACAAGATACAGGATGATTTACCCTGCAACAGAAAAATAAAAACACCCGAATGGGAAATACAGAAAGGATACGATAGTATGAATTTGAAAACAAGAAGAATGAGCCACATATTTAAAGAGGATGGAAAAGCGCTGATCGTTGCCATGGACCACGGTACTTTTAACGGTGCATCAGCCGGTTTGGAACATCCCGGTGAGACTTTGAGCCAGATTGCAGAGGGTGGGGCAGACGCGGTGTTGTGCAACTTTGGAGTTGCCAGAAAGTTTGCGAAAGAGCTGGCACCGCTGGGATATATAGCCAGACTGGACCTGCCTCCCACTTATATGGGACAGGGGCATGACAGCCGACTTGTATTTGATGCGGAATATGCCCTGCGTATGGGAGCAGACGCGGTTATGGTAAATGTGGGACAGGGTATAGGTGTGGAGGAACCGACATATCCGCATCTGGCCGAGGCTATTGCTTACTGTGACAGCATAGGAATGCCGGTATGTTCTGAGCCGGTACCGGGCGGATTCGATGCAGGAAAAGAGTTCAAGACTCTGGATAATATTGCGAGAGGCGCAAGGATCGCCTGCGAGATAGGATGCGACTTCATGAAAGTGGGATATGCACCGGGATTTGAAAGAGTCGTGGATGAGACATTCGTGCCTCTGGTTGTTCTGGGCGGCGCGAAGACAGATGACGAAAAAGAGTTCCTGGCATCCATAAAGGCAGCTATGGATGCAGGTGCAAGCGGTGTGGCGATTGGAAGGAATGTCTGGGGCGGAGGCAATACGGTGCGCATGACCAGAGCACTTTCTGCCATTATCCACAGAAATGTGTCAGTAGAGGAAGCTTATGAAATTTTAAGAGGATAAAAAGCAGGAGGAGAAGAATATGAGAGCAGCAATTATGCCGGAACCTGGCAAAATAGAGATGATAGATGTGACACTGCCCGAAATGCAGGAGGATGAGGTGCTTATAGACGTCAAGGCAGTGGGCATCTGTACCTTTGAACAGGGATATTATTATGGCAAATCCCAGGGATTTCCCTTTGCAGGCGGCCATGAAATCTGCGGCGTTGTGGAAAAAGCAGGGAGCAAAGTAGCGCAGAAGTTGAAACCCGGTGACAAAGTGATCGTCCTCAGTCTGACGCGCTGCGGTGAGTGCTATTACTGCAGAAAGGGATATGACAACCAGTGTGAAAATGCAAAAGATGTACAGAAAATTCCTGGCGTGGACGGACCCGGCGGATTTGCGGACAAATTCATTGCCAAGGGATATGAAGTGTTTAAAATCGACGAGAGCGTACCATTTGAGCGGGGAATTCTGGCAGAACCTCTGGCCTGTGTGACACACAGCATGAATATGTCTGGAATCGGAAGCGGAGATTATGCGCTGATCTGCGGCGCCGGTGCCATGGGGGTGATCCATATCCTTCTGGCAAAGCTCAGGGGTGCAAAGGTGATCGTAAGCGAACCGTCTGAGGAGAGAAGAAAGAAAGCTCTGGAGTTTGGTGCCGATCATGTGGTCAATCCTCTGGAACAAGATCTTCAAAAAACAGTTGAGGAGATCACAGACGGCAGAGGTGTGGAGAAGGCTTTTTTCACGGCAGGGGGAAAAGCGGCAATCGAGGGAGCTATCCAGGCACTGGCCATCCGCGGCACTCTGGTCATCTACGGAGGTACAGGCCCCAACGATTCCTTTACCGTTAATCCAAAATGGTTCCATTATAAGGAGATTACGATCACAGGTGTGACCAAGCATACAAAAGAGACTATCCGTGTTGCCGCAGAGCTTTTGAGCTTAAAAGAACTGCCTCTGGACCGCCTGATTACATCCAGATTCCCCTTTGAAAAGATTGAGGACGCCCTCATTGAGGCGAGACAGGTTTCGTCCTACCGTCCCGTTGTGCTCATGGACTGAGAGGCTCCGTCAGGACCGTATAGATCAGGATGAATGTTTCAGGAAAGGAAAATGTAGTATGGAAGGGTATTTAATAGGGTTTGATATCGGGACACTGAGCTCCAAGGCAGTGCTCACAGACCTTCAGGGAAATGTAGTAGAAAAATTTCAGAGAGAACATGATATCCAGGTGAAATATCCCGGCTGGCAGGAAGAGAGCATGGAAATGTGGTGGGAGGAATTCTGCCAGGCGGTATCCTGTTTTCTTGAAAAAGAGAATGTGTCCGCAGAGCAGATCCGGGCTGTGGGAGTCACCGGACTGATCCCTGCATTGTGTGCTGTGGACAGGGAGGGGAATGCTGTCCGCAGTGCCATGCTGCACACAGATGTCAGGGCAGAGCATGAGCTCCAGGAGATACAGGAGAAGCTGAGCCCTGCAGTCACACACGGGCACATGCTGCCCAAGATCCTTTGGGTAAAAGCACATGAGCCGGAGAATTTCAAAAAGATCAGCAAAGTATTTGTGCCCCATGGATATATCGGATACAGACTCACCGGAGACAGTACCATGGATTATGATGCAGCTTCCATGGTGGGGGGAATGTTCGATGAGGAGAAGCTGGCGTGGAATGAGGAGGCGGCCCGGGTATTCGGTCTTCCGGCAGATATCTTTCCGCAGTTAAAGCCGGCAAACGCTGTGATCGGCTGTGTGTCCCAGTCTGCGGCAGAGGAGACAGGACTTTCCGTCAATACACAGGTCATTGCCGGAGTAGGGGATACCTTTGCCTCTATGCTGGGGGGCGGAGCCTACAATGCGGGACATTTTATGATATATCTGGGAACCTCAGGGACTTCCATGTATGCAGAGAACTCTCCGGAAGAATATGTAGATGTTCCTCATTATGGAGAGAAGAAAGGGCATTTTGCAGGACGGATTTTTTCCTTTGGGGAGAGTATCCTGCATCTGAGAAAGAATCTGAGATATGAGGACTGGGAGGAACTGAATTCCCATTTGGATGAGATTGAGCCGGGAACGGACGGGCTTTGGTATTTCCCACATTACAAACTGCAGACAGAGGCATCCTTTTTCGGACCGGATGCAGAGTTCATGCTGGGATACCGGGGATGCCATACACAGTATCATCTGTATCACGCCATGCTGGAGGGAATCGCCTATAATGCCTGTTCCAATATCAGGAATTTTAACCTGCCCGTAAAACAGATCAATATTTTCGGAGGCGGGGCAAATTCCAGAGAAATCTGTCAGATGTTTGCAGATGTCATCGGAAGAGAACTGCACTATAATCCAAAGAGTTCCACCGCTTTAGGCGCCGCATTTTTGGCAGGATACGGAAGCGGGGCAGTGAAGAGTTACAGCGAACTGACAGAGACATGGTTCGGCGACAGCCAGGTGATAAAACCAGATGAGGAGAGAACCAGAAGATACCGGAAATTATATGAAAAATATCAGGAGCTTCGGGAAACTCTGGTGAAGCTGGATGCCGAAACAGAGGCACTTTAAAACCACAGACAGGAGGAGTAAGAGAATGAGTTTGGATAAGATTCCGTTTCAGGCGGAAGAGATTAAGATCAGACAGATTTTCAGGAGCGGGGAACTGGACAGCTATTCGCATACCCCAGTGCCTTCAGAGAAGATTAGAACTGTGTATGGCAGTGAACTGACATTCCCGGAACCGCTTGAGGACAGACCGTATATTTTTTCTTCATTCGTCACATCCATTGACGGGAAACTGGCATATGCGGATAAGCCCAGTGCATTCTATGTTGCGGGAAAAAATATGATGGCCGGGGGCGGAAAGGATACGGATTTCTGGATATTGAATGCCCTGAGAGGCACCTGCGATGCAGCCATTATCGGGGGCAATTCTATGAAGACGGACGCGGATTATGCCATGTACTGCATGGATGATGAGATTGAGAGTGCCAGGAGTGCGGCAGGGCTGCCAAAGATACCTCTGAATATTGTCATGACTTTGGATGCGCGTGATGTGCCCCTGGACCATGCCCTGCTAAAAAGCAGAGAGATTCCTTGTATGATGGTGACCTCACCAAACGGGCTGGCCTATATAAAAGAGAATTTTAAGGGAGAATATCTGGTGGCAGTACAGGAAGACGGAGAGAAAGTTCTGAAGGAAAAAATGTCAAAAGCGGGCAGCGGAATGCTTCCCATCCTTGTGACAGGGGAAGGCAGTTTTCCGGATTCTCCGGTAACGATGCAGATATTAAAGAGAATCGGGATCGACAGGCTGCTGATTGAATCCCCGGGGTACGGCCATTTTCTTGTGAAAAAGAGGCTGATGGACGAATTTTTCCTGAATCTTTCCGCGGTCTATATCGGCGGCGGGGATACTATGACTCTGGGAAAGGCAGATAAAGGATTTTCAGCGGAATCACATCCGCATGCAAAGATACTGTCCATCCATATGTATAATGAATATTTTGCGTACTTCCGTTACCGCTTCCATTATGAATTTATGGATTGAGAACAGTGGGACAGCTAAATTAGAATAGGAGAAGGAGAACAAGATGTCTGGGGAAAACAAAGGAGTGAAGATTCCATGGTTTAAGAGCGGTGATATTGATGCCACCATCGGAGTTTTCTTTGACGGATTTACAAAAATACTGGTGGGTGTCAGTATCCTGAGCGGTGTTATGGCAATGCCGAACGATATTATTTTTGGGAAAATTGTATCTTCTATTGGATTTACCGCATTTTTGCTTCTGGCTTTTAACACATTTTACGCCAGATACCTGGGGAAAAAGACGGGGAATCAGAACATTACCGCACTTCCGGGAGGAATCAGTGCAGGAACATTTTTTGTGTGGCTGTATGCGATCATCATGCCCACTTATTTTGCCACCGGGGATGCGATCTATGCCTGGAAGGTGGCGGTCAATGTCAATGTGATTTACTCGCTGGTCATTCTGGCATTTGCTTTTATTATCAAGTTTGTTATGAAACATGTACCAAGCCAGGCCATGCTGGGCGGCCTGGTGGGAGGGTCTATGGCCTTCCTGCTGATGGCATCCATGGGCGACGGATTTGCCCATCCGATAGTCATTATTCCAACCTTATTTATTCTTCTGTTTTTTAACTTTGGAAAGATCAAACCTAAAATGTTCTCACCGGCATTCATTGCGGTGGGGATCGGAACCCTTATCGCCTGGGCGACAGGTGTCATGAACCCAGCTGAATTCACGGGGGCATTTAAGACAGTGGGATTCTATGTGCCGTTGCCGCAGATCGGTCTTTTGGGCGGGGAAGCTTTCCAGGGGGCATTGGGATTTCTTCCGCTGGTACTGGCATTTGCATTTTCCGATGTGACGGCACTGCTTCAGGCCATTGAACAGGCGGAGCAGAGCGATGAGCATTATGACAAAAAAATCTGTCTGCTGGGAACAGGGTGCAGCAACCTGATCGGCTCCCTCTTTGGAAATCCATTTCCTATGAACTGTTACTGGGGACATCCGGCCTGGAAAAAGGCAAAAGCGGGAACTTCCTTTGCAATTTTCACAGGAGGCATTTATCTGATCCTTTGCCTGACAGGGCTGGTAGCCATCGCCACATCTGTCATACCTGCCAGTGCAACGCTGGTATTGCTGATCTTTGTGGCTATGACCACAGGTGCGCAGGCCTTTGAGGTGGTGGATAAGAAATATTATCCTGCTATGATATTGGCAACAGCCATTCCTATCTTCGAGCTTTTGTACGGCAAGATTGAGAATGGAGTCTCCGCGGCGACGAATGCCATCGGCGAGGCGCTGAGCGCGGGGGGGATCGGCTTTGATGTCAGTACAGTGACAGTGGACGCAGGGCATCTTGCAGGTGCCGGGGTGGCCGGCGGATTCTATGATCTGTCAAAAGGTTCCATGCTCATTGCTATCATTTTTTCCAGTATCCTGATCTTTATCATAGACCATAAGTGGAAAAATGCAGCGGTGGCCTTTGTGATAGCGGCAGCATGCGCATTTATCGGATTGATTCATGCGCCAAGTGTTGAATTTGCCGCTTCACCGGTGTATGCTGGAACATATCTCTTATTTGCAGTGATATTTGCAGTCATTGCAATGGCTGGAAGGAATAAGGAAAGCCTTCAGCCCTGTGCAGAAGAAAAGGAGGAATCGTGATGAAGACATTGGTACTGTACGGCTCACCAAAGAGTGACAGCCACACAAAACATCTTCTGGATGTGATGCTTATGGAACTGGAAGGGGAAGTGAAGGTGGTAGACTGCTATCACGCCAATATTTCACCCTGCAGGGATTGTAAATATTGTTTTAAGAAAAAGGGATGTTCTATCAAGGATGATATGACAAAACTGTATGACTATATTGACATCTGTGATGCCGTGGTCATCGCTACGCCTATGCACTTTGGAATCATTTCAGCGCCTATGTATACTCTATTTACAAGACTGCAGTCCTACTGGTCAAATCGCCATATTAGAAAGAATGACGGCGATAAACCAAAAGATAAGTATGGTGCCCTTTTGGTGACCACAGGCGGAAAATGGGTCAACATGGAACTGTTGATGGACGGTGTCGTGGACTTTGCTTTTGACCATATGGAGGCAGAGTGTATCGGTACTGTTTATGCGAAACAGACAGACCAGTATCCAGTCCGTGAAAACGAGAAGGCAAAAGAGAAGGCACGTTATCTGGCAAGACGATTAAATGAACTCTGTAGGTAATAGTAGCTCAAAAAAACGAGGCCCATTATGGGCCTTGTTATATTTGTGCAAAAATACACTTTGGGATGAGCACAAAATCCAATGAATTGCATATTAATGCCGGTTAACGTGAGGTAATAGTCGGTGAATGACAGCTTTTTGAGAGGTGCTTTATAAAATAATACATATGATTGTCTATACATATTTAGAAATTTTATGTTATACTATTTATAAAACACAGTAGAATTAATTTAACAGGGATTGTTTTTTAGCGGAGGTAGGAATGATGAATCAAGATGAATTTAAGAGGGCACCGGCATATCTTCAGATCAGGGAGTCCATTTATAATAAAATAATAAGCGGAGAGTATAAGGCAGGGCAGAAGCTTCCGGCGGAGGATAAAATGGCAGAGCAGTTTGGGGTCAGCCGTATGACTGTAAATAAAGCTCTTATGGAACTGGTAAACCGGGAATATCTCACCAGGATACAGGGAAGTGGCACATTTGTCAGCAAGATGCGCAAGGAGGGCAGTAAGTCAGCAAAAATGAGTTTTAATGATTCGCTGACCCAGAAAGGCTTCCAGGTGGAGACTATAGTTTTGGAGAAAAAAATGATTCCCGCGGGCCGGGAGGCAGCCGAGTCACTCAATATTCCTCTCACTTCCAGCATCATGTATTTAAAAAGACTGCGCAAAGTACATAATGAACCAATTGTGCTTCAAGAGGCATATCTGACCAGTTCTGTGAGCGGGATACTGATGGATATAGATTTTACCACACAGTCTCTCTATGCCAGCTTGAAAAAATACTGTGATACGGATATCGTGCGTGCAAAGGATATGGTAGAGGCAAAGGGAGCGGGGAAGGAAATCTGTGAACTTTTGGAGGTAGAGGAGAATTATCCTGTTCTTTGTACCAGAAGAATTGCCTATGCGGCAGGAGATATGCCAGTTGAACTATCTTTCAGCGTCTACCGCAGTGACCAGTATGTGCTGGAGGTAGAGTACAGATAGAAAGCGTTGTAAAGGAGTGCCATAGATGGTAAAGAAAAAAATAAGAGCAGCTAAACTTCTGCTAGCCAGTTAAAATAAAATTTAAATAAAATATTTTAAAGAAAATAAGCCAAAATAGTTGACGTACGGCAAAAATCTGCTATAATATTTGATGTGCAGTAAAAATACCCAGACAGTTGTATTATGCACAATCTACAACTGGAGGGAGGTTAGGTGTGAGACTATGTCAAATGTAATCGTAAAAGAAAACGAAACTTTGGATAGCGCTTTACGTCGTTTCAAGCGTAGCTGTGCAAAAGCAGGCATTCAGCAGGAAATCCGTAAAAGAGAGCATTACGAGAAACCAAGCGTTCGTCGTAAGAAAAAATCTGAAGCAGCTAGAAAACGTAAATATAATTAATGTGCAGTAAAAGCCTCTGGACAATGCCAGGGGCTTTTTTACGACTCTGCAGAAAATGAAACGCAAAGAGAGGATGGTGAGAAGATGAAAAAGATCATTGACCTGGTGTCCAGCCGGATCTTTGTATTTGCCCTGGCTGTGCTGCTGCAGCTTGTATGGCTGGTGGCATTGGCGTGGGGAATGAGGAATATCTCCGCTACTGTGGGATGGATCATGAATATCCTGAGTCTGTTCCTGGTGCTGTGGCTGGTCAATAAGAAGATCAACCCTTCTTACAAGCTTGCCTGGACCATTCTGATCCTTGTCATTCCCGTCTTTGGCGCTATTGTGTACCTGCTGTTTGGTGAATCCCGCGTTGCTAAGAAAATGACAAGGGAATCTGAGGCTGTACTCAATGAGATCGGCAATTATTTCAAGGAAGATCCCGGAACAAGGGCAGAGCTTCAGGATATGGACCTGGGAGTTTCTATCCAGTCAGCCTATATCAGGGATTATGCAGGTTTTCCTCTTCATAAGAATACGACCACCAAGTATTACCCGGTGGGGGATACCATGTTTGTGGATATGCTGGAGGAGATCAAGAAAGCGGAGCATTTTATTTTCCTGGAATATTTTATTATACACGACGGAAGAATGTGGCGGGAAATCCTTCAGGTGTTGGAGGAAAAGGTAAAGGAAGGCGTGGATGTGCGCCTGATCTATGATGATATGGGGTGTGTGACCACCCTGCCGCACAGATATTATAAAGAACTGCAGAAAAAGGGCATCAAGTGCGCGGCTTTTAATCCGGTGCGGCCTGTGCTGAACATCATACTCAATAACCGGGACCACAGAAAGATTCTGGTGATCGACGGGCATACAGGGTTCACAGGGGGCATTAATCTGGCAGACGAATACATCAATGAGGATGTACGGTTTGGACACTGGAAGGATACCGGGGTTATGCTGCACGGTGAGGGCGTGTGGAATCTCACTGTGATGTTTCTGCAGATGTGGGCAGTTATCACACGCACAAGAAGCCACTTGCCGGCGTACGGACCCTATATCTTTCATCCGGAGGAATTTGAGAATGACGGATTTGTACAGCCCTACGGGGACAGCCCTCTGGACAATGAGATCGTAGGTGAGAATGTTTACCTGAATATCATCAACCAGGCGAAACGATATGTATATATCTGCACACCGTATCTGATCATTGACAATGAGATGATGACAGCCCTGTGCCTTGCGTCTAAAAAGGGCGTGGATGTGCGCATTGTGACGCCGGGAATACCGGACAAGAAGATGGTGTTTCTTCTCACACAGTCTTACTATGAACAGCTTCTGGAGGCAGGAGTCAGGATCTTTCAGTATACGCCGGGATTTATACATTCCAAATCTTTTGTCTGTGATGACGAGATCGCTTCTGTGGGGACTATTAATCTGGACTACAGGAGTCTGTATTTGCATTTTGAGTGTGCAGTTTGGATGTACCGGAGCAGAGCTGTTATGCAGGTGAAGGATGATATGGAGGACACTTTCCCGAAATGCAGGGAAATCTCTATGAAATTCTGCCGCAGCCGGAATATTTTTGTGCGCATGGCACAGAGTATCCTGAGACTCTTTGCCCCCATGCTTTAGGAAGGAAAGTATTTTTTCTTTACAAGCTGGGGGCTCCCATGATAGAATGGGCACATAAAACCGGAGTGGGTCTGAAAATTGATATCAGTAAGCTGTGCATCACAATGAATTTTCAGCTCCACTTTAGTAATGTAGACACATGTTACGAGATGCGCCAATGATATAAGGGGAGATGAAGTATGATTTGGACAAAGAGTATGTTGGGAATAGATCTCTACCATATCACCCAGTGGTTTTTAGCCTACAGTATTTTGGGATGGGTGGTGGAATCTATCTACATGTCAATCTGTAACAGGCGGCTTACCAACAGGGGTTTTGTGAGAGGGCCTTTCTGCCCTATTTACGGAGTGGGAGCCTTGTCTGTGTTTTTTCTGCTGAGACCGTTTTGCCATAACCTTCTGCTGTTATATGTGCTGGGCTGTGTGTTTCCCACACTGCTGGAGTATGTGACAGCCAGGATCATGCAGGCATTGTTCGGTGAAGTGTGGTGGGATTATTCGGAGAAGCCTTTTAATTACAAAGGAATTCTCTGCCTGGAGAGCACTATTGCCTGGGGATTCTACACATTGGGCTTGTTTCTGTTTCTGCACGAAGGTGTGGAGCGCTTTGTGGACAGTTACCCGTTCAGCGTGGGATACCGGGCCGGATCACTGATGATCGCGCTGTTTACAGCAGATTTTTTACATACCTTATACGAAAAGAAAAAAGACAGTCTGCCTGCCTCTTTGGGAGAGGTGAGAGAAGGGATACGCGCCTTGATCTATGGCAGATCTTAATGATGAGGAACGCCTGGAGGGCGTTCCTTTTTAGGTTTTGCGGAGCATACTCCCAATCAGCCAGCGTGGTAAGGCTCATATGTTATCAGAAGACAAGAAATTAAATGCAGCAGAAACAGGATATTATGCAACAAAAGGGGCTTTTTTTGACACAGCTCTATATAAAAAATAATATTTTGCTGTTAAGGAAAGGGGAATCGTAAAATGAGAATTAGTCAAACAGGAAAAAGAGCTGCTGTATTAGGAATCCTGGTTTTCTTATGTACCTTGATCTTATCTGCCTGCGGTCAAAACCAGGACGGGTATGTGCCGGCAGGAGAAGAGAAGGAAGGGGAAGAGAATACTATTACCGGAAAGATCATAGAAGTCCATGATCTGTCACTTCTTATGCTGCGTGAAGAAGATGCCAATGAAGGACTTATGGATACAGGGATGGATGGTGTCAAAATATATGATCAGGATAGACAGGAGGTAAAAGGGGACGCGCTGAAACCCGGAATGCGCATTCGATTATTGCTTCAGGAAGACAGTACGATCATGGAGCGTTATCCCCTGGGAATCACCGGTGTGCAGGAAATCCACATTCTGGGACAGGAGAATGATTATGTCGGTTTGTACCTGGATATCATAAAGGGAATTTACGGAAATGACACCGGACTAAACGACAATATGCGTATTATGGCCCTGGATCTGACGCAGGTTAAAAATCTTTCCGACAGTGAAAAAGAGGCAGTCAGATATCTGCTGGGGCCGCTTCTGGAAAACTGGCAGAAAGACAGTATCGGCAGTCCGGGTTCCGTAAAGTATCCAAACCCGGAGGTGATCCTTGCCACACAGGAAGACTTGAAGGAACAAGGGCTGTTGAGTGAAGACGGTTCCTATTTTACGGAGGGGATACTGATCAAAATAAGAACCGTAAAAGAGCGGAAAAACAGCTTTACTTTTTCGGCCAAAAAATGGCGTTCCGGCCTTGGAGCCAACGGATATGATAACTGCAAAGCCTCCTTTAAGGATGGAGTGGGAACATACGAGTTGAATTTCACCTGGATTTCATGACTGTATTCTATTTTTAACATTGGTGTAATACAATTCTATAAGAGTATTACTACGGGAGAGCGGTATGTTTCGGAAAGCATCTGTTTTTCTGGTCTTATTTTCCCTTATCATCAATATAGCCCTGCCGGTTACCGTGCATGCGGAAGGGGAGGATTTGATTACAGCACCTCATGGGGTTCTCATGGAGGCATCCACAGGAACCATAATCTACGAGAAGGACAAAGATACCAAGGTCTATCCGGCCAGTATTACGAAAATCATGACACTGGTGCTGATCTTTGATGAGATCGCAAAGGGCACCCTACATATGGAGGATGAAGTGACCACAAGTGCCTACGCTAAGTCCATGGGCGGTTCCCAGGTCTATCTGGAGGAAGGCGAGAAGCAGACAGTGGAGACCATGATTAAATGTATTGTCATTGCCTCCGGAAATGATGCCAGTGTGGCCATGGCGGAACACATAGCCGGAAGTGAGGCGGAGTTTGTCAAACGCATGAACGAGAGGGCAGCAGGGCTTAACATGACCGGCACCCACTTTGAGGATTGCTGCGGGCTGACAGAGTCCACCAACCACTACACAACGGCATATGACGTGGCACTCATGTCCAGGGAGCTGGTGACAAAATACCCTAAGGTTCTGGATTTCTCCTCTATCTGGATGGAGAATATTACCCACAACACAGCAAAGGGAAGCAGTGAATTTGGCCTAACCAACACAAACAAGCTTCTCCGCAGCTATGACGGCTGTGTGGGATTAAAAACCGGGAGTACCAGCCTGGCAAAATACTGTGTCTCTGAAGTGGCAAAGAGAAATGGGATCACACTGATCAGCGTGGTCATGACAGCGCCTGACTATAAGGTACGGTTCAAGGATGCGGCAGCTATGCTGAATCTGGGCTTTGGGGCCTGTAATCTTTATGTGGATGAAAATAAAGACAGCCTGCCAAAGGTTCCTGTGAAGGGGGCTGTTCAGGAAGACACCTCAGTGTCCTATGAGGGAGATTTCCGCTATCTGGATACAAAAGGAGAGGCTCTTGACAAGGTACAGAAGAAGATCAATCTGAAGAAAAGCGCACAGGCCCCTGTAAAGAAAGGGGGAAAAGCGGGGACGGCAGACTATTATCTCAACGGGAAAAAGATAGGCAGCGTGAACCTTTTATTTGACGAAAAAGTTGAGAAGGCCGTCTATATGGATTATGTAAAAAAAGTATTCAAAACTTTTTTCTAAAAAATAGAATTAGGGTATTGCAGGATAGAATTGTTTGCATTATAATAGCCCGGTAACAAAAAGACGGAGGGTGCCCGCTGGCACCTTCCTTTTTCGTGAAAATGACTTGATGGCGGAGAAGAGACGGTGCGGCGCTTTTCTGTCTGCCGGCGGACACATTGTTTACAGGGAGAATGAGGAGAGACATGCAGAAAGATATGACAGCCGGCAGCCCGGCAAAAGCGATCGTAGGTTTTACAATTCCGGTACTCATCGGAAATATTTTTCAGCAGTTTTACAGCATGGTGGACACTATCATCGTAGGAAAATTCGTTGGTACCAAAGCACTGGCAGCGGTGGGAAGTGTGGGTACTATTAACTTTTTGATCATAGGATTTATGCTGGGACTGACGGCAGGCTTTACTGTGCTGACTGCCCAGAGATACGGCGCGGGAGATATGAAGAATATGAGGCGGACCGTGGGGTCCGCGGCAGTGCTGTCCCTGATGGTCACCGTTGTCATGACCATGATCAGTATGCTGGGCATGCACGGGCTGTTAAAATTCATGCACACCCCGGAGGATATCTTTGCTGACGCGTATCAGTATATTATGATCATCTGCGGAGGTATTTTTGCCACAGTGCTGTACAATCTGCTTGCCAGCGTTCTGAGAGCACTGGGGAACAGCCAGGTGCCGCTTTATTTTCTGATCCTGTCCGCGCTTTTGAATGTACTGCTGGATCTGTTATTTATCATTGTGTTTCAATGGGGAGCAGCAGGCGCGGCTTATGCCACTGTGATCTCCCAGGGTGTTTCGGGCGTTCTCTGTCTGGTGTATATTGCAAAAAAAATGCCGGAACTGCGCCTTCAGAAGGATGATTTCCGCCTGTCTGCCCATATTGTGAAGATGCAGGTGGGAATTGGTATTCCTATGGCGCTCCAATACTCTATCACGGCGATCGGCACCATGATGGTACAGTCCGCGCTGAATATGCTGGGGTCCATGGCAGTAGCGGCATTTACGGCAGCCAGCAAGGTGGAGCAGATCGCCACACAGGCGTATGTGGCGCTGGGAACCACCATGGCAACTTACTGTGCCCAGAATATGGGAGCGGGAAAGATAGACCGGATACGAAAGGGATTCAGGACGTCCACCTGGATCGGTGTGGTCTATTCTTTGATATTCGGCTTTTTGACAGCTTTCTTCGGAAAGTATCTGACATATCTCTTTGTGTCAAGCGATGTGCAGACACTGATGGGCCAGGTGGATATTTACCTGAAGTGCGCATCCCTGTTCTTTATTGCCCTGACCATTGTGAACGTATACCGAAACGGCATTCAGGGTATGGGATATGGTGTTCTTCCTATGATGGCAGGCGTGGCAGAGCTTTTAGGCCGGGGTATTGTGGCTCTGGCTGCGGGGATGAACAAAAGCTACCTTCTGGCATGTCTGGCCAGCCCTGTGGCCTGGGTGTTTGCCGGCGTACTGCTGCTTTTTATGTATCGCATTGTTATGAAGCAGCAGGAAAAAATTTTTGTGAACAGTAATGTTTAGGAAAAAAGAGAGTCCCATCTTTTCTTTTTCGGCTTTATAGGGTAAAATAGAGAGAAAAGGTAACTGTACTGAACAGTTACGAGAAAAGAAAGAAAAGCAGGGAATATTCGTGAAGAAATTTGTGACCACAACTTATAGGATTACAACAGATAAGATCAAAAGACATCCGCTGAAATTCGTGATGATAAGTGACCTCCACAATGTGGTGTTCGGGGAAAAAAATGAGCCGGTCTTTGACAGGATAAAGGCTCTCGGCCCGGATGCCGTACTGATAGCCGGAGATCTGGTGCTTGGGAAAACAGATGCATCCCTGAAACCGGCTGCGGCATTTCTCGGTGAGGCTGCAAAGCTGGCGCCTGTATTGTATGCGCCGGGCAATCACGAGCAGCGGATGAAATTGTTTACAGAGGAATATGGCGGAAGGTTCTCTGCCTTTGAGAAAAAAATAAAGCGGATGGGAGTTTCTTATCTGGAAAACCAGCGTACCGTTCTGCAGATAAAAGGGGAGACCGTGGCGGTTACCGGACTGGACCTGCCTTTTAAGTATTACAGCAGAGGACTGCAGAGGGGACCCGGAAGGGCAGAGCTTGAACATCTCATCGGTAGGCCGGATAAGGATGTATATGAGATCCTTCTGGCCCACACACCCAGGTACGGGGATGAATATTTTGCGTGGGGGGCGGATCTGATCCTGTCGGGTCACTATCACGGAGGCGTGATGAGGCTGCCGTTTTTTGGCAGTGTTATCAGCCCTGATTTTAGGCTGTTTCCCCGCTATGGATACGGGGAATACAGAAAAGGTCCAAAGACTTCGGCAAAAAAAGCCCGCCCGGGACAGAAAATAACAGGCAGTGAACAGATTATGATCACAGGCGCAGGACTGGGAGAGCACACCATGCCTTTGAGGATCAATGATCCGAGAGAGCTGGTGGTGCTGGAATGTCTGCCGAAAGAGGTGTGAGATGGAAGAGAAAAATTGTATAGTAAAAATACGTGAAAATATCGGGAAGGTGATCGTGGGAAAGGAAAAGGTACTGGACCTTCTTCTGACAGCCCTGACCGCGGGAGGCCATGTTCTTCTGGAGGATGTTCCGGGGACAGGCAAGACCATGATGGCAAAATCCCTGGCGCGCTCTATGGACGGAAAGTTTTCCCGGATCCAGTTTACGCCGGATCTGTTGCCCTCAGATGTGACAGGATTGAACTATTATAACCAGAAGGCAGGGGAATTTCTTTTTAAAGAGGGACCTGCGTTCTGCAATATCCTTCTGGCTGATGAGATCAACCGAGCCACGCCCAGGACCCAGTCAAGCCTTTTAGAGTGCATGGAGGAGCATCAGATCACTATTGACGGGGAAACCAGAAAGTTAGAAGAACCCTTCTTTGTGATCGCCACCCAGAATCCAGTGGAGACTACAGGTACCTTTCCTCTTCCAGAAGCCCAGATGGACCGTTTTTTTATGCGCCTTTCCATGGGACTGCCGGACAAGGAGGAGGAACTGGCGATCCTGGAACGCTTTGAGGACAGGCAGCCACTCACGGAGCTTCCCTGTGTGTGCACAAGGGAGGAACTGTTAAATGCCAGGGCAGAGTATAAAAAAGTATATGTACACCCGGATCTGAAGTCCTATCTGGTGGAGGTGGTACAGGCCACCAGAACGGCGGGGGATGTGATAGCAGGTGTAAGCCCCAGAGGAACGCTGGCCTTGTTTAACGGCGTAAAAGCCTATGCCTATGTAAAAGGCAGGGATCATGTGGTGCCGGAGGATATAAAAGATGTGGCGGTTCCCATACTGGCGCACAGGATGGTCATGACCTCCGGGTACGGGCAGGAGGAGAGCGGCAGCCAGGCAATGAAACGGATCCTGGACCAGGTTCCTGTACCCACAGAGGAGTGGAAGAGAAAACCATGACAATTTTTTTACTTTTGCTGGGGGCTGTCCTGCTCCAGTTTTTGGCAGAGTGGTTTTACCGAAAGAATTGGGACAGACACCTTGAACTGGATGTAAAGTTCCAGGAGCAGCCCGTTCATGAGGGGGAGAGAGCATATCTGACGGAGACCATTGAAAACAGAAAATGGCTGCTTCTCCCCATGTTGCAGGCAGCGTTCAGAGTACATAGAAATCTTTTTTTTGAGGAGGAGGAAAATACCAGTATATCCGACTATACATATAAAAGAGATATCTTTTCTGTGCTTTTTTATCAGAAGATCCAGCGGGAAATCCCGTTTTTAGCAGGAAAACGGGGATACTATGAGATTGAGCAGGCAGAAGTTTTGACAAGAGGTCTCCTTATGAACCGTGAAATGTACCTGACGGTTCCTGTTTCCACCCATCTGTATGTGTATCCCAGAACCATTCCCTTTTCAGGCATGGAGATTCCCTTTAAAAAGCTGATGGGACAGGTTCTTGTGCGGCAGCGGATGTACGAGGATCCCTTTTCCTTCCGCGGTCTGCGGGAATACCGGCCCGGAGACCCCATGAATAAGATCAACTGGAAAGCCTCCGCAAAAGAAGCAGGCCTTATGGTAAATCTTCTGGATTCCACCTCCAGTGCCCAGGTCCTTATCTACCTGGATGTGGAGGATGAGACCATATGGAAATACGGGGAGATCCACGAGGCAGGCATTTCTCTGGCAGTCTCTCTGGCAGAGCAGCTTCTGCAGAGAGGAATTGCTACAGGCCTTGTCACCAATGGAAGGGACCATATCACAGAGACCCCCATCGCCGTACTGCCGGGCACGGGAAGAGGCCAGCTTGTAAAGCTGTATCAGAATCTGGCAAGGCTGGATCTGGAGCTTCCTGTGGGTAAATTTCCTGAACTTCTAAGCAGGCAGCGCCGTCTTTTATCAGAGGGTCAGGGCATTCCTGTGCTCATATCCAAAAACCAGGGCAGGTCTCTTTTTACAGAGATGGAAGCCCTTGCAAAAATTGGCGGCAGTGCCATGTGGATCTCCACGCTGTATAAGGATATGGAATGGAAACTGCCCTCTTCCTCCTGTATGGAGATCCTGCGCTGGGAGGTGCCGAGATGAAAATAGATCTTCTGGTTTTATACCGTTTTTTTCACACGTTTCTTCTGGCAGACAGTCTGGCTTTGATGATTCTGTCTTTTGGGGGAGATATCACACCGCTCCAGTCTGCAAAGAGCCTGATATTGTTTGTCCCCATATTTCTTTTATACTGGACAGTGCGTCGTTTTAAAAGTCTGTTTCTTTTTGCGGCATCAGGCGCGGCGAGTCTGGCAGTTTTGTATTTTGTGTCTTCAACCATATGGGAGCGGGGAGCGTTTACTTTATGCGGAGTCCTTCTTATCCTTCTATACTTTTTTGAGCGGGCCGGAAGCGGAGAGAGTATGCTGGTGCGGCCTTCCTACGCGGGTCTTCTGATCTTTGCAGGTGTTTATATCTATGCACTGGCATACCACAGGAGTATGCTGGGAAAGCTGATCTGTCTCTGCACGGGAGCTTACTGGCTGCTCACCATTCTTTCGGAGAACCGCCGTTCCCTTCTTAAACTGTATGAACAGAATGAGAAGCTTCACAGATTCCCAAGAAACAGGATCGCGGAGGGAAACAGGATTGCCCTTGGAGGTTTCTGCGCTCTTATTACTGCAGGAATGGTGCTGCTGCCTGTGTCCGGGTTTGACAGGTTTCTGAAAAGGCTTGGGCATTTGCTCTTAAATGTTCTGAGAAAGATTTTTTCCGGCCTGGGCGGGGCGGAGGAACTCATTGAGGAGGAGCCGGAGATGGCAGGGCAGATGCCTTTTCTTCCGGGAGAGTTCCGGGAGGCCTCCCCTTTCTGGCAGACACTTTTTCAGATACTGGAAAAAGTGTTTATCCTGCTGTTTCTGGCGGCAGCAGTCTATGTGATCTGCCGTATTCTCTACAATATATATAAAAAGTATCACGAAACCGTTCTTTCGGACGGGGATCGTGTGGAATTTCTCTCACCTGCAAAAGGTGATAAAAAAGAGTCCCTGGGAAAGGAAAGGCGAAAAAGCGGATTTTTCGCTCCCCGCTCCGTAAATGAGACCATCCGCAGATATTATAAAAAGAAAATAGAGCGGACAGCCGTAAAAAAAGTGCCGGAGTCTTCCACGCCCCAAGAGATTGAAAAAGCAGCGGGGCTGTGGGAAAAGGAAGAGATCCGGGAGTTTCATGAGATTTATGAGAAAGCAAGATATGGGAAAGAAAGATGCGGGCAGGAGGAGTGCAGCCGAATGAAGGAGCTGGGAAAAAGGATGTAACGCCGTGCTATTGTTGGCAGTATGCCATGAGGAATATTCTGGACTTTTTATAGAAAATAGTGTAAAATGCTGTAAGTGGTATGCCCATGCACCGGCAGCGGCGTATGGCGTATAGATTTTTGGTGACTGTAATGGTATGTAACAGTTACAAAAACAGTTGGTCACATGAACAGTCATATTGGCAGGAAAAGGATGATAACAAATGGGAATCCCGGTAAAGCTTCCGGTGTTTGAAGGTCCTCTGGATCTGCTTCTGCACCTGATCGAGAAAAATAAAGTAAATATTTACGACATTCCCATTGTGGAGATAACGGACCAGTACATGGAATACATTCACCAGATGGAGAGAGAAGACTTAAATATCATGAGTGAATTCATGGTTATGGCGGCAACCCTTATCTCCATCAAGTGCAGAATGCTCCTTCCAAAAGAAGTCAATGAGGACGGTGAGGAGGAGGACCCCAGAGATGAACTGGTGCGTCAGCTTCTGGAGTACAAGATGTATAAATATATGTCTTACGAACTCAGGGACCGGATGTCAGAAGCGGCAAAAAGCATTTACAAGCTTCCAAGTCTTCCAAAAGAAGTGGAGGACTACAGAGAGCCTGTGGACACCGGCGAGCTTCTGGACGGTCTGACACTTGGACGTCTGCACAAGATCTTCCAGGACGTACTGAAACGGCAGGAAGATAAAAAAGACCCCATCCGAAGCAAGTTCGGTAAGATTGAACAGGAGGAAGTCAGCCTGCCTGAGAAAATGACGGATGTGGAGGAATATGCCAGAAGGCACCGGCGGTTTAGTTTTCGGGATCTTCTTGGAAAACAGGCCAGCAAATTCCAGGTGGTCGTCACATTTCTGGCGATCCTGGAGCTGATGAAGACAGGAAAAATTTTCATCAGACAGGAACATATCTTCGATGATATTCAGATTGAGAGCAGGGAGGAAGGGTACCCGTATGGAAATTGAACATCTGGAGGGCGCTGTGGAGGCGCTTCTGTTTGCTATGGGAGAATCTGTTGAAGTTTCTGCCATTGCTAAGGCTATAGGACATGATACGGAAACCACCAGAAAGATCATTCGGAATATGATGCTGAAATATAATGCCAAAGACAGGGGCATTAAGATCATAGAGCTGGAAAATGCATATCAGATGTGCACAAAGGAAGAGTATTATGACTATCTGGTCAAGCTTGCCCTGCAGCCTAAAAAGGCAGTGCTGACAGACGTTATGCTGGAGACACTCTCCATAATTGCCTACAAACAGCCAGTCACTAAGCTGGAAATTGAGAAGATCCGCGGCGTCAAGTCTGACCACGCGGTGAACAAGCTGATGGAGTATAATCTGGTCCAGGAGGTAGGACGCCTGGATGCGCCGGGGAGACCCCTGCTCTTTGGAACTACGGAGGAATTTTTGAGGAATTTCGGGGTTCAGGGACTGGACGAGCTGCCGGAGCTGGATCCGGTGCAGATAGAAGATTTCAAGGCAGAGGCAGAAGAAGAAATTCAGTTAAAACTGGATGTATAAACGGGGGAAAGAGACATGCCAACAACTTATACGCATGACATTTTCGGCAAAGAGGTATATAAAAGACTTCCTTCCGAGATAAAAGAGGCAATCGGAGAATCAAAAAGTATGTATTTGATCGGTCTGCACGGACCGGATATTTTATTTTATTATCAGCCCCTGGTGAAGAACAAGGTCAGCGGACTGGGACATCAGGTGCATGTAAGGGATGCGGCAGAGTTTTTCTGCCAGGCTGTTGTGAAGTACCAGGAGGCGCCAACCGCGCAGATGCTCTCGTATCTTCTGGGATTTGGCTGCCATTATATCCTGGACAGCACCTGCCACCCCTATGTGCGGAGGTTTGAAAAGGAAACGGGAGCCTCCCACTCAGAGATTGAGTCCGAGCTTGACCGGTATTATATGTTGCGTGAGGGAAAAGATCCCTTCACTTACAGGCCTGCGGTAAATATCTGTCCCACCTTGGAGGGATGCCGGACCATAAGCCGGGCTGTTGGAAAAATATCGGTGAAGCAGGCGGCAAAGGCCCTAAGGGGCATGAAATTCTATACAGACGCTCTTGTCTGCGGCTGCAGCCTGAAAAGAGAAGGGCTGCTGGGAATCATGAAGCTGTTCGGATGTCGCGATACTCTGGGAGGCCATATCATACCGGCCGAACCGGACAGGAGATGTGATATGGCAACAGATGTGCTGCGTCATCTGTATGATGAGGCATTGGAGGAGGCAGCAGAGGCACTCACCAATCTGTACGGCTGCATGGTAAGGGAAGAGCGGCTGTCACAGCGTTTCAGCGGTAATTTCGGCTGAGAAAATCAGGAGGAGTATGAAGGGATTAAGCAGACTTGAAAAACAGTGGGTGCTGTATGATGTGGGAAATTCGGCATTTGTCATGCTGTGTACCACCATTATCCCCATATATTTTAAAAATATAGCTACAGGAGAGGGGATTTCCCTGGCGGATTCCACAGCGTATTTAAGCTACGCCCTGTCCGTCTGTACCATCCTGGTAGCGCTTATGGGACCGGTATTCGGAACCCTGGCAGACACAAAAGGATATAAAAAGCCTATGTTTGCCTCATTTTTTGTGATTGGCGTGGTCGGATGTCTTTCTCTTGCCATACCAAAGCAGTGGCTGGCATTTTTAGTGGTGCTGGTGATCGCCAAGACCACATACAGCATGAGCCTTATTTTTTATGATTCCATGCTGGCAGATGTGACGGTGGACGAGAGGATGGATATGGTATCCTCCCATGGATATGCATGGGGGTATATTGGGAGTTGCATTCCCTTTACAGCCTGTCTGCTCCTCATACTTTTTGCTGAGAAGCTGGGCATATCAGGGGTCACTGCCACCATGATCTCTTTTGGGATCACAGGGATCTGGTGGTTTGCAGTCACAATTCCTCTTTTGAAAAATTATGAGCAGAATCACTGGGTGGAGGTAAAAGACAGCCCCGTGAGGGAAAGTTTTTACAGACTTAAAAAAGTCATCCTTAAGATCAACAAGGATAAAAAGGTACTTTATTTTCTGGGGGCTTTTTTCTTCTATATTGACGGGGTTTACACCATCATTGATCTGGCTACCTCCTACGGAAAAGATGTGGGGATCGATGACACGCATCTTCTTCTGGCGCTTTTGCTGACGCAGATCGTGGCATTTCCCTGTTCTTTGCTGTTTGGAAAGTTTTCGGCAAAGTTTAAGAGCGAGAAGCTGATAAAAGTCTGCATTCTGGGATATTTCGGAATCGCGCTGTTTGCTCTCCAGCTTGACAGAGCGTGGGAATTCTGGTTTCTGGCTGTCTGTGTGGCTGTATTCCAGGGGGCGATCCAGGCGCTGTCCCGGTCTTACTTTGCCAAGATCATCCCAAAGGAAAATTCCAGTGAGTATTTTGGATTTTACGATATTTTCGGCAAGGGAGCGGCGTTCATGGGAACCATGCTCATGGGTATCTCCACACAGTTAAGCGGCAGTTCAAGGACTGGAGTGGGTATGCTGGCTGTCATGTTTCTCATGGGATTTTTCCTGTTCGGGAAAACAGAGAAGATAAACCGCAGTGCTGCATAATAAAAAGAAGCTGTACCAAATCGGGAGTGAGCCGGTTGGGTACAGCTTCTTTTTGTTATATTCCGCCAGGGACAGGCATATAATGTATAAGAAATTTTGTGTGCAGGGATGGAAGCATGAAAAAAATTATAAGCTGGATTTTGGTATGCGCAGTGATAACGGGATGCTTCGTGGTACATAGAGATACCGTCTGGGCAGGAGAAAATGGACAGGATGTAGGAAGCCTGTATGCCACCTCAGCGGTACTTATGGATGCGGACTCAGGAAGGATACTATATGAAAAAAATGGGTTTGAGAAAAGGCCCATGGCCAGTACGACGAAGATCATGACCTGTATACTGGCTCTTGAGAATGGCAATGCGGAGGATATAGTGACTGCCTCCGCCTATGCCGCCTCCAGGCCCAAGGTGCATCTGGGAGTGACGGAAGGGGAAACCTTCCGCTTTGGAGATCTGCTCTATTCCCTGATGCTGGAGAGCCACAATGATGCGGCTGTGATGATCGCGGAGCATTTAGGGGGAAGCGTAGAGGGATTTGCAGACATGATGAATGCCAAGGCCAGGGAGCTGGGATGCGAAGATACCTATTTTATCACGCCCAATGGGCTGGACGCTTCTGTTACGGTGGGGGAGGAGCAGAAGGTGCACTCTACCACAGCGGCAGATCTGGCACGTATTATGAAGTATTGCATCAAGGAATCCCCATGCAGGGAAGATTTCCTGAACGTGACCAGAACTGCATCCTACAGCTTTTACGATGCGGACAAAAAGCGCAGCTTTTCCTGCAACAACCACAATGCCTTTCTCAATATGATGGAGGGTGCGCTTACCGGAAAGACAGGTTTCACAGCCAATGCGGGGTACTGTTATGTAGGGGCGCTTACCAGAGACGGCAAAACCTTTATCGTGGCCCTTCTGGCATGTGGATGGCCGAATAATAAAACCTATAAGTGGAAGGATACAGTAAAACTCATGAATTACGGGCTGGAAAATTACAGCTACCGCTCCTTTTTTGACGCGGAACTTCCGCAGATACCGGCAGCCATACAGGTAAAGAACGGACAGAGCGAACACCTGGGAGATACAGCCCTTACCCAGGTAGAAGTGGAGACCGCAAAAGATTTCGGCATGCTGATGCGTCAGGATGAGGAGATTGAAGTGAGCTATGAGGGGAAAGAATCTCTGAAAGCTCCTGTAAAGGCGGGAACCCAGGTGGGAACCATTACCTACCGGGTGGGAGGACAGACATTTCTCACCTGTCCCGTAAAGATCAAGCAGTCTGTAAAAAAGATAGATTTTCCCTGGTGCCTGGAAAAAACCATGGATAAGTGGGCTTTCGGCGCGGCAGGCTGAGGGCGGTATACTTTACAATTCCTGATGTTGTGATAAAATATAAGAGAAAACGCTGCACAGACGGGCAGACAAAATTGTGCAGACCCGTCTGAATGTTATAAGGAGGAATCAGAACATGAATACAGTAATGGAAAATATTTTGACGAGAAGAAGTATCCGGGCCTTTCAGAATAAAGAAATTCCCCGGGAAGAGCTGGAACAGATCGTGCAGGCAGGACTTTATGCCCCCAGCGGCCAGAATCGCCAGACCTGGAAATTCACTGTGGTGACAGACAGGGAAAAGATCCGGAAGCTGGCGGAAGTGATAGGGCGGAAGCTGGGAAGAGACGGCTATGATATGTACAGTCCACAGGTTCTGATCATCCCTTCCAATGAAAAAGAGAACCAGCATTCCATGGAAGACAACGCCTGTGCCATGGAAAATATGTTTCTGGCGGCTCATTCCCTTGGTATTGGCTCTGTGTGGATCAATCAGCTTCGTGATATCTGCGGTGATCCTGAGGTGCGGGAGATCTTAAGCGGCTGGGAAATTCCGGAGTCACACTGCGTATTCGGCATGGCAGCTCTTGGATATGCCGCGGGATCTGAGAAAAAAGAAGTGAGAAAAACAGGAGAGGTACATTTTGTAGAATAGGGCATTTAAAATGGGACATATAACATCAAAAGACGCATACAAAAATTTGGAAGACAGGATCAACTGGTTTACTCAGGGGGCACCGCCGTCAGACACCTTCTATAAGATCCTGCAGGTGCTCTACACAGAAAAGGAGGCGAAATGGGTGGCGCTTCTGCCGGTCCGCCCCTTTACCTTGAAAAAGGCGGCCCGGATCTGGGGAACCACGGAGGCAAAGGCAGAAAAAGTTTTAGACCATCTGTGTGAGAAGGCACTGCTGGTGGATTCCACTTACAGGGGAGTCCGCCGCTTTGTTATGCCGCCGCCTATGGCCGGTTTTATAGAATTTGCCCTCATGAGGACTAGAGGGGATATTGACCAGAAGTATCTGAGCGAGCTGTACTATCAATATATGAATGTGGAGGAGGATTTTGTAAAAGACCTTTTCTATGCCACAGAGACAAAGCTGGGCCGGGTCTATGTACAGGAACCGGTGCTCACCACGGAGAATACCCTGCATATCCTGGATCATGAGCGGGCCAGTCATATTGTGGAGGAGGCGGAGTACATCGGGCTAGGTACCTGCTACTGCAGGCATAAGGCTTATCATGCGGGACATCCCTGCGAGATAGATGCCCCCTGGGATGTATGTCTGACCTTCGGCAATGTGGCCCGCTCCCTGGCGGAGCACGGCGGACATGCACGGCTTATCTCAAAAGAGGAGGCAATGGATGCTTTGGAGCGCTCCTATGATGCAGGACTTGTGCAGATCGGGGAGAATGTCAGAGAGGATCCGGCCTTTATCTGCAACTGCTGTGGATGCTGCTGTGAGGCACTGCAGGCGGCCAGAAAGTTTTCACCCATGCAGCCCGTAGCAACGACTAATTACATCCCATCCGTGGAGGAAAATACTTGTATCGGCTGCGGAAAGTGTGAAAAGGCGTGTCCTATCTTTGCTGTTTCTATGGTGGAAGTCCAGGATGGCCAAAAAAAGAAAAAACGTCCTGTGGTAGATACGGAGATCTGTCTCGGCTGCGGTGTATGTGCGTCCAGATGCCCCAATGGTTCCCTGAAGCTTGAGCGGCGCCCGGTACAGGTCATAACACCGGTGAACAGTACGCACAGATTTGTGCTGCAGGCCATTGAAAAGGGAACACTCCAGAATCTCATATTTGACAATCAGGCATTTGCCAACCACAGGGCAATGGCGGCGGTGTTTGGTGTGATCTTAAATCTTCCTCCGCTGAAGCAGGTACTTGCCAGCAAACAGTTTAAGTCTGTGTATCTGGACAAACTTCTGTCCAGTGCTGTAAATAAAAGCAGGAAAAAGAAATAATATAAGTTGGATTCCCTTGTATATATCAAACAGTAATGAAAAAATGTGAAAAAAGTGTGAAATTAGCACTCGGGGGTTGACAGTGCTAATAATGCGTGCTATATTACAGATAGAACAAGAGAAAAGATAATTTCCCTTGCGAGATGTAACAATTCGTTGATTGATATATATGAAAGGAGAATGACTTATGAGAATGATGCCCAGTATTTTTGGAGAAGACTTATTTGATGAATGGATGGATTTTCCTTTTGAGAAGGAGTTCTTCGGAAGAAAGAATCCACTGTACGGAAAGAACGAGAAGAATCTTATGAAGACCGACGTAAAAGAGACAGATGAATCCTTTGAAGTGGATATTGACCTACCCGGCTTCAAGAAAGAGAACGTATCTGCCAGACTGGAGAACGGATACCTGACGATCCAGGCAGTAAAAGGCCTTGACAAGGATGAAGAGGACAAGGAAGGCAAATATATCCGCAGAGAGCGCTACACCGGAAGCTGTTCCAGAAGCTTCTACGTTGGCGAGGGTGTTACCCAGGATGAGATCCGTGCAAGGTTTGAGGACGGAATCCTTCGTCTCACCGTTCCGAAAAAAGAAAAAAAGCAGGTAGAAGAGAACAAATATATCTCCATTGAAGGATAAGTTTTTTCTGCCCCTCCTTTGAGGACCGCCGCTTACAAAAAAGCGGCGGTCTTTTTGCGTATTCGGCCCAGTTGTCAGGACACCGGTTCCTGCGGTTTACAAATTCTGCCGGTCTGTGCTATGGTTAAAGAAAAAACAGAAGGAACGATCCGGCAGTTCTGCGCGTTTTTTGCGCTTACCGTAATTGTGAGGAGACGGAATCGTTCAGACAGGAGATATCAGAATATGAAAACGATCATCATGAATTTTTCCGGTGTTTACCCGGAGGAGGACTTCTATAGACAGGATTCCTATGAAATGGTGGACTTTACCCGTGCGGAAGGTGTCAATTGCTACTGCACCTGTGAGTCGGAACAGGATATCAAGGAGAAGATCAGGGAATACGGTCCCTTCGGCATTCATTTTCTGGATTCCGGCAATTATCATTATTTGAGCAAGCTTTGGATGGAGATGATAGACGTTCCTTTTTCCCTTCTTCTTTTTGACAACCACACAGATATGCAGGAGTCTGCCTTTTTCGGACTTTTGTCCTGCGGAAGCTGGGTGAGAGAAGCTCTGAGTAGCAATCCTATGCTGAAAAGTGTGTGTGTTGTGGGTCCAAAAGAAGTAGATCTCCGAAAGGATATGCCAACAGAGAAGGCGACATGGATATCTGGGGAGGAATTGCGGGAAGGGAGAATGGAGAAATTCGGGGAATTTCTTAAAAAAGACTCCTGTCCCCTATATCTTTCTGTGGACAAGGATATCCTTTGCCGCAGGGATGCAGTCACCAACTGGGACCAGGGAGAGGTGAGACTGGACAGTCTCATTAGCTGGATCGAGGAAGCGGCAGAAGCAAGAAAATGTATCGGAGCAGATATCTGCGGGGAAAATCCTCCGGAAGGCGGTTTCTGTGAAAATAGGGAATTACACATAAACAGTCAGACAAATAAAAGGTTAAAACAGGTAATGGCTAAAGTGTTGGTAAATTTTACTAATAATAGTAATTCTTATCAGAATGATTGACACGAGGAATTGTAAGCCTGTATAATAAAAATCAAATTGTAAATGTCGAAATATGTCAGTTCAGCAGTGCAGAAAAAGAAAGGCTAAGTTCGATCATGTATACGGAGGAAAAAGAGGAAAGAATGGAAGAGAGAGCACAAGAGACAAAAGACATCAGGGAATTTCTGCCATTGTCAAACAGCCAGCAGAATATATGGAATCTGGAGATGGCCCACCCGGGTACGCCTATCAATACCATATGTACCGTACTGCGCATTGACGGTAATTTTCATGTGGAGTATCTGCAGGAATGTATCAGGCTTTGTTATGAGGATTATCCGGTTCTGCGCACCAGGATCACCCTCAGGGATGGTGAAGTCTGCCAGTACATAGATTCACATATTCCAAGGAGTGTTCCGTTTCTGGACTTCTCCAGGACGAACAAAAAGGGGGCCGATATCTGGGACGTCTCTGTGGCCCGGGAGCACATCACGCTTCTGGATTCTCCCCTTTGCCAGATGATACTATTTAAGAGAGCGGAAAATACAGGGGGGATACTGACAAAGGTGCATCATATCATTGCAGATGCCTGGTCCCAGACCGTTGTGACCAACAGGATCATCCACAACTATTTTCACATGCTGAAAGGCGAGGCGCCCAAGAAAGAGCCAATGCCGGACTATGCACTGCATATTGAACTTGAGAACAAATACCTTGTCTCAAAGAGCTTTGAGCGTGACACAGTATATTGGCAGGCCATGCTGAAAGATATCAATCCCGCGGCGGCAAAAGAACACCCCTATGCACAGGTAAGTCCTGTTGGGATCCGCAGATCTTTTACGGTTTCCAACAGGATGAACCGTATGATCGCAGGGTTCTGCAGAGAAAAAAAGGTATCACCCTTTGCTGTGTTTTATATGGCTCTGGCTGTCTATCTGCGAAGGATCAAAGGACAGGAGAAATTCTGTATCGGTGTTCCTACGATCAACCGTCTGAATTTTAAAGAGAAACAGATGGCAGGTATGTTTGTCAATACCCTGCCTTTTGTGAATGAGCTGGATGCCTCCATCTCCTTTCAGGAGTTTAATGAGAAACTGCAGACGGACTGGTTTCAGCTTCTCTATCACCAGAGAATGCCGTTTTCAGAGATAAAGAAGCTGGCAGCTCAAAATCACGAGGGAGCAGCGCCGGACCAGCTTTTCGGGATCGTTCTCTCCTATCAGAACGGACAGATCCATCATCTCCAGGGCGCACAGGTGACCTTGGAAGGCCGCTGGCTTTACAGCGGCTATCAGGCAGAGCCTCTTTGCATCCATTTGAGCAGCAGGGATGAGGACAACCGGTTTCAGGTGGATTACGATTATCAGACGCAGCTTTTTTCCGAGCGTGAGATCACCACGCTGCATCAGCACCTGATGGACATTCTGCACAGCGCCCTGCTGCATCCGAAAACTCCCATAAAAGAGCTGTCCGTCATCAGTGAGGAGGAAGAGGAACGCCTTATTTTTGACTTCAATCAGACAGATACCTGGTATCCCAGAAAGCAGAATATAGCGGATCATCTGCGGGAACAGGCTGTTATGAATCCTGGAAGGGCAGCTGTGATATTCAGGGATAAGCGGATGACCTATGAAAAACTGGTGCGGGAGGCAGACACACTGGCAGAGAAGATTGCCTGTTTTTGCCCTGAGGGAGGAAAAAATATAGCCGTCCTCATGGAACGCAGTGACAGGCTTCTTGTTGTAATGGCGGCTGTGGCATTTTCGGGAAATGCATGGCTGCTCATGGACTGCCGGCAGCCTGCAGCACGTATCAGGGAACTGCTGGAGGACAGCGGGGCAGCTCTTGTTATCTCAGACGGGACAGCCGAAACCGCTGATTTTCCCATACCGGTTTTCACGGAAGAAGAGCTGCAAAAAGGAGACGGGGCTGCCTGTGCCTGTGCGGGGCCGGATGATTTGGCGTATCTGGTCTATACATCCGGCAGCACCGGAAAGCCGAAAGCTGTGGAGGTGGAGCAGCACAGTGTACTGAATCTGGCAGCCGCCATGACCCCGCTTTACCCAAAAGGTGCGGTTCTGTCTATCTGTAACGTAGGGTTTGATGCCTTTTTGCTGGAGAGCATCAGCGCGCTGCTCAACGGCAGGACTATTGTGATGGCTGAGGAGGCAGTGTGCAATATGCCCTCAGCCCTTGCTGAACTGATCTGCGGATATGACGCAGGATTTATGGCTTTGACACCCTCCAGGCTGTTGGAATATTTAAAGGACGCGGCATTTGGAAAGGCCATGTCTCATATAGAATGTATCGTGTGCGGAGGGGAGAGTATGCCTCCGGAGCTTTATCATGCGCTTCGTTTCTGCTCTTCCGTACAGCTATATAACCAGTATGGTCCATCCGAGGCCACTGTGGCTGTGAGTCACAGCGCGGTGACCGGGAATGAGATGATCTCCATCGGAAAACCGCTTGGGAACTGCCGGATCTATATCCTGGATGAATCCATGCGGCCTCTGCCAGTGGGGGCAGTGGGTGAGCTTTATATTGGCGGAGACTGCCTGGCCCGTGGCTATCACGGGGATGAGGAACTGACAAAGAAGAAATTTGTGGAGGACCCGTATATTCCGGGCGAGCGTCTGTACCGTACAGGCGATATGGGATACTGGACCCAGGATGGAGAGATCATATTCACAGGCAGAAAAGACGGACAATTAAAAATTCTGGGACATAGAATGGAGCCTGCGGAGATAGAGGAAAAACTGGTTTCACATCCAAAAGTCAATATGGCTGCTGTGAAGGCCTTTGATAATCTTCTGGTTGCCTATTATACTTCTGAAGAGCAATTAAAGGGGGATGAGCTTCTGGCTTATGCGGCGTTCTACCTTCCCAGATATCAGGTCCCTGCAATGGCTGTGCAGTTGCAGGAGATGCCGGTGACGGCCAATGGAAAAGTGGATCACAAAAAGCTGCCAAAACCGGTCATGCCTGATATCCAGGAGGCTCCGGCTGATGAACTGGAGGAAAAGCTGTTGGAGATCTGGAAGAAATCCCTGCAGCAGCCGAACCTGAGTATCCATTCCGATTACTTTTTAAACGGTGGGGATTCCCTGAATGCAGTTGCCATGCTCACAGAAGTGGAACGGGAATTCTCTATCCTTCCTGAGCTGACCGGGCTGTATGCCTGCCGTACGGTACGGCGCTTTGCGAATCTGCTGCGGGGCAGAGAGGCAGATGCCTCCGCTTTCCACACGGAGATCCCCAAAGCTCCGAAGGACCAAACATACCCGCTGACAGCCGCCCAGAGAAGCTTTTATGTGCTGGAACAGACAGATGTGACCAAGACGGGGTATCACATGCCCGGGATTTTTCTTGTTGAGGGAAACCTGGACAGGGTAACACTTACCTGTGCGTTTCGCAGGATCATCCGTGAAGATGAAACCTTTCGAACCGGATTTGAGATCACCGGCTCCAATGTACAGGCCCGCGTCCACGAACAGGTGGATTTTGAGCTGGAGGAGGTGACGGGAGAGAACATAAAAGAAGCGGCAGACAGATTTATCCGGCCTTTTCAGTTGGACAGACCGCCGCTTATGAGAGCAGGGATGTTTACAGACGGGGAGAAGCAGTATCTGCTTTTGGATATCCATCATATCATATCTGATGGTATGAGCAGCCAGCTTGTCTTTGAACGGCTTCATAAAGCGTGTCTCCAGGAGGAGACAGGCATGCCGGATACCACTTACAGGGATTACGCCTGGTGGGTGGAAAAAAGACCGGCCGAGCTGCAGAAACGGCAGGAAGGGTACTGGAGGACAAAGCTCTCTGAAAACCGGGAGGAACTGCGGCTTCCCACAGACAGGATACGCCCCGGTGTGTTTGACGGACGCGGTGGCAGGTATTACTTCCATATGCCCAAGGAGATGGAGGAGGCAGGAAGAAAATTCTGTGCCCAGCAGCAGGTCACACCATATATGATGCTCTTATCCGCATTTGGCATACTGCTTTTTGGTGTGTGCGGACAGGAGAAGATCGTGGTGGGAACCCCTGTCTCCGGCAGACGCCACGGGGATCTGAGCGGGGTAACCGGTGTGTTTGTGAATACACTTCCCGTCTTTTTAGAACCGGAGAGGAAAAAAAATTATCTGGAGTATCTGCATCAGGTGAGAGAGCGGGTGCTGGAGATGCTGGACAACCAGGATACACCCCTTGAAGATATTGTTGCTATGTCAAATGCGGAGCGTAACAGGGACAGAAATCCCCTGTATCAGGTGCTCTTTTCCTTGACGGCCGCCCAGACAAAAAATCTGCCTCTTGGTGAAGCAAAACTCACCATGCTGCAGATGGAAGAGGTATCTGTAAAAATGGATCTTCATCTTGAAGTGATCCAGAACGGGGAGGAAAGCAGGTTTTGTTTTGAGTACGCGAAATCCCTGTTTGACAGCGTGACCATTGAGTTTTACAGCCGCTGTTACCTGGAAATCCTCAGACAGATCCTGGAACTTCCCCATCAGGAGATCGGCAGCATCAATCTTCTGGAGCCTTGTGACAGCATCCGTCTTTTGGAGGAACCCAATTATCTGAGGATGCCTTATGACGGCACCTTTATTGACCGTATGATCGACCGGCAGGCCTGCCTTTACCCGACCCGCACAGCCGTATGCTGGGGTAATGGAAAGTCATATACTTTCGGGGAATTAAAGGACAGGTCAGACGGTCTGGCAGCTTATCTGATAAGCAAGGGTATCCGGCGTGAGGACCGTGTGGCATTTCTTCTGAAACGTGACGGGGATATGCTGGCTGCCATGCTGGGGATTTTAAAGGCCGGAGCTGCTTATCTTCCGGTGGACCCGGCGCTTCCCAAGGAGCGGATCTGCTACATGCTGGAAAATGCCGGAGCCAAGCTGCTTTTGCGAAGCGAAGAGATAAAACTGCAGGGGGAGGTACCATGTCCGGTGCTCCTGCCTGTCTTCGGCGGAGATAAGACGAAGCTCCCTGTAAAGGGGCGCACGGGAGAGGATGTACTGAATGTGATCTATACATCAGGAACAACCGGGCAGCCCAAAGGAGTCATGATGGTACACAAGGCAGTCTCCAATCTGGCGGCACATGTGGATACCATTCTGGGAAATGAAAATAGCTGTGTGCTCTGTGCGTCCAATTGTGTTTTTGATGTATTTACCATCGAAACACTGCTGGCTCTTGCCCGGGGCAGACATATCAGTGTGGCAGATGAGGAAGAAATGCTGCTTCCCTGGAAAATGGCGGAGAGGATGAAGCGGGACGGGGCCACCGTGCTGCAGCTCACACCTTCCAGGATGCAGATGTGCCTGCATGAGGCTTCTTTTGCGGAGGTTCTGGCACGGACAGAAGTGCTGATCCTTATGGGAGAGCCTTGGACACTGGCACTGAAGGAGCGGATCAGGGGTCTGACAAATGCCAGGATATTTAATATCTATGGTCCCACAGAGACATCCGTTTACAATTGCCAGGGTGACATTACAGAGGACAATGCCATCCATATAGGAAAACCCATCGGCAACTGCCGTTATTATCTTCTGGATCAGGAGATGCGCCAGGTCATGCCAACAGGTATGGGTGAGATTTACATTGCCGGGGAATGTCTTGCGAAGGGATATATCAACCGGGATGATTTGACAGAACAGGCATTTTTGCCGGATCCTTTCTTTCCGGGAGAGAGAATGTATAAAACCGGTGATCTGGGACGGCTGCGGGCCGATGGTAACTGGCAGTGCCTGGGAAGAGCGGATGCCCAGATAAAGCTCAATGGACACCGGATCGAGCCGGAAGAGATAGAAGCCCAGATTCTGCAGTCCGGTTTTGCAAAAGAAGCGGCAGTGGTACCGGTCAGAAGGGAGGAAACGGTATTCTCCCTCTGTGCGTTCCTGGTGCCTAAGGGGGACTTTTCAGAAGATTCCGTGAGAGCCTGTCTGGCTAAGAAGCTTCCAGATTATATGGTGCCTGGTCAGGTGAAGTCCATTGACCGGCTGCCCCGTACATCCAGTGGAAAAGTGGACAGGAAGGAACTGGAGCGGAATGTGCTGCTTTTAGGCGGTGATGAAGAAACCGTGCAGGAGAAAGAGGACAGGAGGCAGGAGGAGGTGATTTCCGAGAAGCCGCAGGAAGGTTCCGAGGCAGACAAAACGCCGCTGGATATCTGGCGGGAAGTTCTGGGGAAAGAGCCGGAGGCGGATAAGAGCTTTTTTATGCAGGGAGGAACTTCTCTGACTGCCATTGTAGTTCTGAGCCATTATTACAGCCGGCACTGGGATTTTTCACTCAATGATTTTTACCGGCATCCTACCCTGCGGGAGCAGATGCAGATGATCGGAGAGACCAAAGAGGATACTTCTGCCCAGAGCCAACAGCCGCCGAAGGCAGATCGTGAAAAGGTACAGTCTGATGTCACGGAAGAACAGGAAGAACGTCTTCCAAGATATGTATGCAGCCTTTCCGAAAAAGTGGAAGTGGGTGAAAATCTGCTTTTGACAGGAGCTACCGGTTATCTGGGTGCACATCTTCTGCGGGAGCTGGCAGCAGACGGGGAGAAAACCATATACTGTCTGTTGAGAAAGGATGGAGAGGCCAGACTTGACAAGGTACTTTCTTTCTATTTCGGGAAAAACGGTGCGGACAGGATAAAGAGACAGATCAGGATACTGGAAGGTGATATCACGCTTCCGGAGCTGGGGATCAGTGAGACATTATACCATGAATTGAGCAGTACCATAGATACCGTAGTCCACGCAGCGGCGGATGTGCGTCATTATGCGCCCATGGAGGAACTGCTTTTGACAAATGTGGAGGGAACGAAAAATGTGCTTTCCTTTGCAGAGAAGGGGCAGGCGCTGTTTATCCATATCTCTACTGTAAGTGTTGCGGGGGAATTTTTAAAGGATGCGCCAGGGCTTTCGGCGGTATTTTCCGAGAGAGACCTGGATATGGGACAGAACTGGGAGGAAAACCCCTATGTAAAAAGCAAGATCCTGGCAGAGACGCTGGTCTGCCGGGCCATGGACAGGGGATTGAAAGCCGGTATCTTCCGGGTAGGACGTCTCATCGGTAGAAAAAGTGACGGGGTATTCCAGATAAATCCTGAGACCAACGCATTTTACCGACTGGTGAGAGGCGTTCTGGAACTTGATCAGATGCCGAAAAGGTTTGACCAAATGCTTCTTGAGATCACACCGGTGGACCAGTGTGCCCGGGCAGTCTGCAGGCTGATGGGACAGCCGGGAGGCGCCTGGCATATAGCAAATCCTGACGAGGTGACTTTAGCGGATCTTCTGGAAGAGTGCAAAAAAGTGGAGTGTGTCCCGGACCAGGTGTTTGAGGAAAGTCTCAGGAAGAAGGCGGCTGAAGATATATCTCCATATATACAGGCAGCCGCGGAGACGTATTTTTCGGGAAGAGCACAGAAAACCACCATATACGTGGATGCAAGAAGGACTGTATGTGAATTGAAGCGTGTGCAGTTTGACTGGGAGAATACAGATTTATACCAGGCAGTACGTTGTTTTAAAAGCTGAGAGGAAAGCAGGGATATTTTATGGAACGTATCATGACACATATGGTGGATATAGCCATCACCATTCTGATCTTCTTTCTTTACAGCTGTCTGAGAAAAGGCAGACTGCCGCTTCTGCAGCGGCTTTACGTGGTGGCATCCGCCTTTCTGCTCATCTGGCTTCTGGCGATCGCCGGAATTCTGGGAGGCGCGGACGGCAGTATTCAGGTGCTGACGGTGCTGGATGCCATTACCTGCTCTGCCTGTGCGCTGATGGTGGTCAGCGTACTGCTTCTGACCATTGCGTTTATCTATAATTATGAGAGTCTGCCAAGAATATTTTATTTCCTTTATATTCTTCCGATCGTGACATCTTTGATCGTATTTACGAATCCGTGGCATCATCTGTTTTATAAACAGTTTTCTATTTATGCCTCAGAGGTGAAGTTCGGACCGCTTTTTATCTTGTCGGGGAGCCAGTATTATATTTATTGTATCATATCCATTGTGCTGGCTCTGAGAAACGGCATTAGGAAAAGGAATAAGAGCGCGGTGTGGCAGTCTGTGTTGTTCGCCTGGGGGCTGATCGTGCCGGTAAGCGTCAACCTTCTGGCTACGCTGAAGATCGTGAATTTGTCCATTGCGGCGACGCCCATTGCTTTTATGTTCACCATTATCTGCCATGGGATAGCAATATATTATCTTAATTTTCTGAATATCAAGCCCATTGCGCTGCAGAATATTATAGATAATATTTCGGACGGCTATGTGATCATATCTTCAGACAGTCAGATCATCAATATGAACGATGCTTTCCAGGAGGCCTTTGGAGAGAGCTACGGCATGAAAAATAACGTGTATCTGGACCGGCAGGTGGAAGTTCTGGATGAGCAGAAAAAGGATGTCATCTATGATCTGCTGAGCTTTTTTGATATCTGCAGGCAGACGGTGAGCGTTATCACGTATGAGCAGGCAGTGATCAAAGAGGACAGGAAAATCTACTACTCCGTGGAACTGACACCTGTATTCGGAAAACGAAGAATGATGGGCGTAGTGGCGCTTTTTAAGGATGTAACGCGGGTGAAAGAAGAGATCAGACAGCAGCAGCAGAAATTGAGTCAGGAGATGGAACGGGAGCGTCTGGCCTCCTTAGGGCAGATGATCGGAGGAATTTCCCACAATCTGAAGACACCTATCATGTCTGTCTCCGGCAGTGTGGAATCCCTGGAAAATCTGGTGGATGAGTATACAGAGAGCCTGGGGGATGAGGAAGTCACGATTGAGGATCATCGAGAGATTGCGGGGGATATGAGAGATTGGCTTGGAAAGATAAAGGAGAGCTGTGCCTACATGTCTGATATCATCACCACGGTAAAAGGGCTGGCTACAAATATGAATACCAACAACATTGTGGAATTTACGGTGGATGAAGTGTTCAGAAGAGTGTTTCTGCTGATGAAGCACAGCCTGGCAAAGCACAGCTGCATTTTGTCCATGGAAAATGAACTGCCCGGAGATGCTGTTTTAAAGGGGGATATCAATAATCTGGTGCAGGTGGTCAACAATCTGGTGGACAACGCAATGGATGCCATGAAGGAAGAGGGTGGAAAGATCACCCTTTATGCAGGAAAACAGGGTGGGAATATTCTGATTGCAGTGAAAGACAGCGGACCGGGAATTGCACCGGAGGTTATGGACCGGCTGTTTCACTCCATGGTGACCACAAAAGGGGCAATGGGAACCGGCCTGGGACTTTACAGTTCCGCAGGCTTGATCAGGGGCAAGTTCAGCGGCAGAATGTGGGCTGAGAATCTGCCGGAGGGCGGAGCAGCCTTTTATGTGGAGCTGCCCCTGCAAAGTTAGAAGAAAAAGATTATTTGAGGTGAAGAAGGTATGCGAAAAAATAAGGCAGGACAGCAGAAAAATGGTTTCACCATGCTGGTTCTGGATGACGACAAGAATATTACGGACGCGCTGTATTCCTATTTTGAATCCTCCGGCTACACTGTGGACACAGAAAATGACCCGCTTGCTGCACTGGAGATGATGAAAAATAAATCTTATGATATTCTTTTGCTGGATTTTATTATGTATCCCATCTGCGGAGATGAGGTAGTGGCACGCCTGAGAGCATTTGACACGAGGATATTTGTGATCATGCTCACCGGGCACAGAGAGGTTGCGCCGCCTTTGAATACTGTCCGGGAGCTGGATATCCAGGGGTATTTTGAGAAGAGTGACCGCTTTGACCAACTGGAGCTTCTGGTGGAAAGCTGTGTCAAATCCATCAGGCAGATGCGGACCGTTTACCGTTATCAGGACGGGCTTGGTTCCATTTTAGGCTCCATTCCCAGTATACACCAGCTTTTGTCTCTGGAGGTGGTATTGGGCAGGATCCTGGAGCAGATGCTGAATTTGGGGGATGATAAAAATGGATTTGCCTGGATCAAGCCAAAGAAGATCATATCTTCCATGTCTGTGGAAACTCTGCCGGATGAGATTTTTCAGGGGAATGGAAGATATGAGAAGGAATTGGAGCAATTTTTGAGTGAGGATTATCCGCATCTGAAACAGGCAGTGCAGAAGGCCGGCAGTGATGGAGAGATTTTGGAGTTTGAGGGGCTGTTTCTGGTGCCGCTCAAGGCAAATCATGATATTTTTCTGGGGATCCTCGGGATCGGAAAGGATTCTTCCTATCCTGATGTACAGCGGCGCCTGCTGGCTGTCTATGGGGAACAGGTCACCACGGCGCTGCACAACACCATTCTTCACATGCTTTTGAACATAAACAACAGAAAACTGAGTCTGACCTATGACCGGATGAAAGAGAGTTATATGCAGACCGTGGAGGCTCTCCGTCTGTTGGTGGATGCCAAGGATGACTATACCCGCGGACATTCAGACCGGGTCTCCATGTATGCGGAAAAGATAGCGGAAAAAATGGGAATGGAAGAATCCCAGACGGAATGTGTCAGGTGTGCCGGTCTGCTTCATGATATTGGCAAGGTGGGTGTCTCTGATGCTATTTTGTGCAAAGATGACAAGCTTACAGAGGAAGAATTTGCGGTGATACGAAGACATCCGGAGATTGGAGAGAAGATTCTTTCCTGTATTGATATGTTTCACAATCTGGGAGAGATTGTGCGGGCGCACCACGAGCGGATGGACGGGGGCGGTTACCCTGACGGGCTTTCAGGAGAACAGATCCCCCTGGAGGCTCGGATGATATCCATTGCAGACGCCTTTGACGCCATGATGTCAGACCGCCATTACAGAAAGCGCCTGTCTCTGGAAAAGGCTAAGGAAGAGCTTGCATTGGGAAAGGGAACACAATTTGACGGAAGACTGGTAGAGGTTTTTCTGGGACTGATAGAGAATGGTGAACTGGGAGAACTGGAGGAGACATGAGATTTGATTATCCTTTAAACAATGTGAATACATATGAGACAGTGGGAGAATTTCTGCAAAAGGCAGAGGCTAGGTTTGGAGACAGACCGGCAGTCACCGTCTATGACGGGGAGGGAAAGGAGCACTGTCACACTTACCGGACGCTTATAAGAGATGTGAAGGCTCTTGCGCTCATGCTCTTGGATATGGGAGTCGCGGGGAAACATCTGGCCATCGTGGGAGAGAACAGCTATGAGTGGCTTGTACTGTTTTTGGCCTGCTGTTCAATTGGCGGTGTGGCAATGCCTGTGGATGTGGAGCAGCAGGACGAGAAGATCCTGCATTGCATCACTTACGGGGATGCCTGTATGACTGCCGTTTCCCGGGAGTATGAATTTCTGTTTCATGGCTCCTGCGGCTGCCCTGTGATCTATCTGTGGGATCATCATGACGAACGAAGCTTTTCCTCTCTTCTTTCCCGGGGATATAAGGTATTGAAGAGCAGGGAGGCGGAGCTGGATCGGGTGATGGATAACGTGCGGGGGGAAGAGACGGCTGCTATTATCTATACATCCGGAACCATAAGCGCGCCCAAACCGGTCATGCTCAGCCACGGCAATATTATGTATAATGCCTGCCATGCCCAGGCACTGGTGGAAGCTGGGACCAAGGCCTATACCTGTCTGCCTCTGTATCATGCCTACTCCCTTGTGTGCGGTGCGCTGAATGTACTGACACAGGGGCAGCACCTGGGACTGAATGGAAGCGTTAAAAACTGGATGCGTGATCTCCGCCTGTTTTGTCCTGAGATGATCTTACTTGTACCTATGATGATGGAGTCTCTGATCCGCAGCATCCGGCTGGAACAGAATCGGGACGGCACCCGGGAGGAGGCGAAAAAGGCGCTGCAAAGATACCAGAGCCGGAAAAAGTATCATCTGTCCTCCAGTCCCTTTTTACACCAGGCGGTAACCCGGGTACTTGGAGATTCGGTTTTTCTTATCATATGCGGAGGTGCCCAGCAGAATGAACGGCTGGCCCAGGAATTTGGGTGTTATGGGATCAAAGTTCTGCAGGGATACGGTGTCACGGAGTGCGGTCCTCTTGTTTCTGTAAACAGAAACCGCAGACACAGGGAAAACTCTGTGGGCGTTCTGCTTCCGGGGACCAGCGTGAAGATCCAGGACGGAGAGATACTGGTAAAAGGCCCTTCTGTTTTCAAAGGATATTATAAATCTGACGAGGAGACAAAAAAGGCGTTTTCGGACGGCTGGTTCTGTACAGGTGATTTGGGATACATGGACAAGAAGGGATTTCTCTACATTACCGGAAGAAAAAAGAATCTGGTGGTTTTCAGCAATGGGAAGAAAGTGATGCCCGAGGAGCTGGAGGAGCTTATATGTGAGATACCTCTTGTCAGAGAAGTGATGGTGTATGGTGCCAGCAACGGGCAGACTGCCGATGATGTGAAGCTTTCCGCCGTCATATACGCGGACCCGCAAAAGACCAGGGATATGACTTCCTATGAGGTTCTGGAGCGGATCCAGGAGGAAATCTATGAGTTGAATAAAAAACTGCCTTTTCACAAAAGAATACAGCTCATCCGTATGACAGAGGCAGAATTTAAGAAAACATCAATCCACAAAATAAGAAGGGGGCGTTTTTAATGCGCAAGGAAGATTACCTGTCTGTGATCGAAGAACTTGTATATCAGGTGACCGGAATCAGCGAACTTACCCCCGATACGGATTTTATCAGGGACTTGGCGCTGAATTCCCTGGATGTGGCAAATCTTGTCTGTGCCTTTGAGGACAGGTTTCAGGTGGAAATCCCGGTGCGGGATGTGTGGAAGCTGTCTCAGGTGCGGGATGTGATAGATTATATGCAGAAAAAGGAAATGCGTGCGCAGGGACTGTAAAAAACAGGTGTAAAATCTTCGGAATTATGGTAAACTGTTAGAAGCGAAATCGAGAAGAGGTGTAAGGTTATGAAAAAAATAGGTTTTATCGGTGTGGGAGTGATGGGAAAATCCATGGTCCGCAACCTGATGAAAGCCGGGTACGAACTGTCCATTTATACCAGAACAAAAGATAAGGTGCAGGATATCATAGAAGAAGGTGCCGTATGGCGTGACACTGTGGCAGAGTGCGTCAGAGACAGGGAGGCTGTCATCACCATGGTGGGTTATCCCGAGGATGTTTGGGAGGTTTATTTTGGTGAGACGGGCATCATAGCCAATGCCAGGCCGGGAACCTATGTCATTGATATGACAACAACCAGTCCGAAGCTTTCCATGGAGATTTATGAGAGAGCAAGGGAGGCGGGGATTTACGCAGTGGATGCCCCTGTTTCCGGTGGAGATGTAGGTGCAAGGCACGGTACATTATCTATTATGGCCGGTGGTGATGAGGAAGCCTTTGAAGCCTGCCTGGAGTTGTTTAAGTCCATGGGCAAGACTATCATCTATGAGGGAAAAGCCGGGAACGGACAGCATACAAAGGCAGCCAACCAGATCGCTCTGGGCGGAGTGATCGCAGGCGTGTGTGAAGCCATTACCTATGCCCGTGCGGCAGGACTTGACGTGCAGACCATGCTGGACAGCATCAGCCAGGGCGCTGCGGGAAGCTGGCAGATGAATAACATGGCACCCCGCATGATAAAAGAGGATTACGAACCGGGATTTTTTATCAAGCATTACATCAAGGATATGAAGATTGCCCTGGAAGAATCAGATGCCAGAAAGCTGACCCTGCCTATCCTCACGGAAGTGCTGGATATGTACAGAAAGCTGGATGAAGAGGGGATGGGCGATCTCGGCACACAGGCACTGATCAAATATTATGAAGAGCAGTAGCAGGGAACTGGATGATAAATTTCTGTCAAGCGGACAGGAGAACATCCGTCTGGCCATTGCGCTGGAGCGTTTTTTTGAACTGTGTCCCCAGGACGGTGCCCTGTACGGACGGTACAGGGATTATCTGAAAAAACGCTTCCGCCCTGCCATGGAAAAACTGATCCGGGCAAGAGAGACGGAGAACGTAAAAGTTCTTTTTGGTCTGGCAGAGGTAACCTCTGTGCAGATGGATGAGCTTCTGGCGCTGGCACAGAAGTATGGAAACACAGAATGTGTATTATGGCTTCTGTCAAAAAAAGAAGAGCAGTTCGGATTTGGCGGAAAGGATATGGAATTATGAGACAGGCAGAGGAAATTGCGCAGGAGATCTGGGCATTGGCCGATCAGGAAATTTCCTGCGCCTGTCCTTTTTTTGCGCTGGCATGCAGCTTTCTAAAAACTGCCGCAGATGATACATGTGTCTGTACCTGTACAGACGGCAGGGCTGTTTACTATTCTCCCAAGGCGGTTCTGGCTGATTTTCAGGAAAAGGGAAGAAAATATATCAACAGGATTTACCTGCACAGCCTTTTCCACTGTCTCTACCTGCATCCTGCAGACCGAATGGATCGGGATGAAAAATTGTGGGATCTGGCCTGTGACATAGTGGCAGAGTATACAGTGGACTGTCTTGGACTTCCCTATCTTACAGGGAAGGCCGGGAAGGAAAAAGACCAGGTTTACCATCTGTTCTGGAAGGAAAACAGTTCCAGGACCGCAGCACAGATTTATGAAATGCTGCTGGAGGGAAAGTTTGAAAAGAGGTGCATAGATACCTGGAAGAGCTTGTTTTTTACGGATGAGCACAGCCTGTGGCGGGAGATTTCAGGCGGGGAGCTTGAAGGGATCCGCAGGATATGGGAAAAAGCCGCGGCATATGCAAGCCGTGATACAGGGAATGCCGGCAAGAGGGCAGGAAGTGAAAAAGGGAATACAGAGGAATGGTATGAGCTGCAGCAAAAAAGAAGGTATGATTACCGGAGATTTCTGCGGCGTTTTGCTGTGCAGAGAGAGGAAGTACAGCTCGATATGGAAAGTTTTGATTATATTTCCTATTGCCTTGGACTGTCCATGTATGGTAACATGCCACTGGTGGAGCCTCTGGAATACACAGAGGCATACAAACTTGAGGAGATTGTCATAGCTATTGACACGTCCAGCTCCTGTTCCCGGGAAATGGTGCAGCGTTTTTTGGAAGAGACCTATTCCATGCTCAGTGAAAGGGAGAATTTTTTCAAAAAGATGAATGTCCATATCATACAGTGTGACTGTTACATCCAGGAGGATGTGACACTCAGCTGTGAGGAGGACTGGCGGGCCTATATGAAACAGATCCGCATACAGGGAAGGGGCGGTACAGACTTTCGTCCTGTATTTACTTATGTGGACAGACTGATCAAGGAGAAAAAGATCAGAGATCTGAAAGGACTGTTGTATTTTACAGACGGAGACGGCATCTATCCCACTGAGAAGCCGGATTATGAGGCGGCATTTATTTTTATTAAGGAACCGCCCGGAAATGTAAAAATACCTCCATGGGCCATTCGGCTGTATCTGGATGAGAGAAAGGCAGGGTCATAAGTATGAATATCAGGCAGGCGAAACATGAAATTGAAAATACTGTGCGGGCCTACACAAAAAAGAAGAAAGACGGAAGCTATGCCATACCGGCAGTTCATCAAAGGCCGGTGCTTCTGATCGGTCCTCCAGGAATCGGCAAGACCGCAATTATGGAACAGATCGCGGATGATCTGCAGGTCGGACTTGTGGCTTACACTATCACCCACCATACGAGGCAGAGTGCAGTGGGACTGCCGGTCATTGAAAAGAGGCAGTTTGACGGGAAAGAATATACCGTGACAGAATATACCATGAGTGAGATCGTGGCATCGGTCTATCAGTGCATGGAGCAGACAGGGTGCAGCGAGGGGATCCTTTTTATAGATGAGATCAACTGTGTCTCGGAGACGCTGGCCCCTACTATGCTGCAGTTTCTCCAGTGTAAGACTTTCGGAAGCCATAAGATACCAAAGGGCTGGGTCATCGTGGCGGCAGGGAATCCGCCGCAGTACAATAAATCCGTGAGGGAATTTGACATGGTCACCTTAGACAGAGTCAAAAGGATCCAGGTGGCTGAGGATTACGGCGTGTGGAAATGTTATGCAAGGGAGCATGAGGTACATCCATCTATTCCTGCGTATTTAGATGTGCGGAGGGAGAATTTCTATCGCACTGAGGCAAATGCGGAGGGGAAGTATTTTGTCACTGCCAGGGGATGGGAGGACTTGTCACGGATGATGTATGTGTATGAGGAGCTGGAGCTTCCCGTCACGGACGAATTTGTGTTCCAGTATATCCAGCATCCTGATGTGGCAAAGGATTTTGCGGGTTTCTACGGGCTTTGCAGAAAATACCAGGAGGACTATAGGTTTTCTGAACTTTTAGACGGGACTATGGATGCTGCTTCCATAGAGGAAAAGGAGGAGCGGCTGCAAAAAGCAGGGTATGACGAACGAACCGCGGTGATCAGTCTTCTCTTAGGAGCGGTACATACAGCGCTTGCTCAGTATGCCGCCTGGGAAAGGCAGACGAAGTTACTCTATGAGGAGGTCCGCAGGCTGAAAAGCAGTCTGGAGGCGCCGGATGCGGAAGAGGCGGATACCATTCTGGATCATGAGATCGCAAAACGGCAGCAGGCATGGGAAGTGAAAAAGAAGGCGGGGCTTTACAGGGAGAATGAAGCCAGCCTTGCCCTGTATGTGACAGACTGGGTGAGGAGATTCCTTTATGAGTGGAAAAAGGTAAAAAACCAGGATGCATGTTCCGCGTCCGTGCTGCTGAAGGAAATGTTCGGCCTGGAGAAGAAAAAGCTGGATGATTCCGGAACGGATATGCAGCAGCTTTTGGAACGGGCGTTCGCATTTGCCGGAAAGGCGTTTGTGGGCGGACAGGAGTTGGCTGTGTTCACAGAAGGGATCACCAGGGACGAGACAGTCATGAGATTCATTATGGAAAACGGCTGTAAGGCATACCAAACAGCAGGGGAGATCCTGCAGACAGAGAAGAGGGAGAGTGAGCTGAAGGAGGAGATCCGGCAATTGTCCGATTTCCTTCAGACAGGTGAAAAAATTTTATAATTATTAAAAAAAAGAAGATACTAAGTAACAGTTCAGACAGGTCTGCGCGTTAGCTGCTATCTGAAAAGTTACGATACGAAACCGTAAAGACGGACGGGCAAAGAACTGGAAAGGACAAAACAAAATGCTGAATAATATTTTGACTAGTGTGAATGATTTTATGTACACCTACCCGTTATTGATACTGCTGGTGGGGGCCGGCGTATATTTTACTGTGCGGACCCGCTTTGTACAGGGGCGCCTGCTTGGCGAAGCTTTTCGCGTACTGCTTGAAAGAGCAGAGGTGAAGGACGGCAAGAAGCAGGTATCCTCTTTTCAGGCACTGATGATATCAACCGCTTCCAGAGTGGGAACCGGCAATATTGCCGGAATCGCCACTGCCATTGCTGCCGGGGGTCCGGGAGCTGTGTTCTGGATGTGGGTGATGGCTGTGATCGGCAGTGCATCCGCCTTTATTGAAAGTACCCTGGCACAGGTGTACAAGGTAAAAGATGGGAAAGACTTCAGAGGGGGACCTTCCTATTACATGGAAAAAGCCCTTGGGAAGCGGTATCTCGGGATTATTTTTTCAATACTTTTGATCATATGTTTTGCCTATGGATTTAACGGACTGCAGTCCTTTAATATGTCTTCTTCCCTGGAATATTATATTCCGGGGTATGCGGACAGTATATATCCGGCTGTCATAGGCGCTTTGCTTGCGGCGGCCACAGCTTTTGTCATTTTTGGAGGTGTCCACAGGATCGGGTTTATAACATCTGTGATCGTGCCGGTGATGGCCGGGGGATATCTGATCATGGGGCTTGCCACCATGGTGATGAATGCGGAAAGGATCCCTGAGGTGTTTGCGCTGATCTTCCGGGAGGCTTTTGACGGCCGGGCAATTTTCGGAGGATTTGCCGGAAGTGCCGTGGTGATCGGGATCAAGAGAGGACTTTTTTCCAATGAGGCAGGTATGGGAAGTGCGCCCAACGCTTCCGCCAGCGCAGCGGTGAGCCATCCCGCAAAACAGGGACTGGTTCAGGTGCTCTCTGTGTTTATTGATACACTTTTGATCTGTTCTGCCACTGCTATGATGCTGCTCCTCTCCGGTGTGGAGGGAAAATCAGGCGTGCTGGACGGGATTCCATTTGTGCAGCAGGCGATTTCCGCCAATGTGGGAACATGGGGGATCCATTTCATAACATTTTCTATTTTTACGTTTGCGTTTTCCAGTTTGGTGGGGAATTATTATTATGCGGAGTCTAATATCAAGTTTATTAAGGATGACAAGAGACTTTTGTTTGTGTTTCGGGTGAGCTGCCTGCTGGCAGTGTTTTTTGGGGCGCAGGCGGATTTCTCAGTGATATGGAATGTGGCGGATATTACTATGGGAGGAATGGCGGTGCTTAACATTTTGGTGATCCTGGTACTTGGGGGGACGGCTGTTAAAGTGCTCAGGGATTATGAAGAGCAGAAAAAGAAGGGGGTTGAACCGGTGTTTCGGGCTGAAAAATTGGGGATAAGGAATACGGAATGTTGGGATGATTCACGAAGTTTAAAATAAGTGGGGGATGCCATGCCGGAAGTGGCTAATGCCGGACGCCGGACCTGGCCGCAGGTTTCCCTGTACGGACGAGAGCAGAGGACTTTCAAGCTAACACGTAAGCCGCACTAAGTTCATCGCCTTAGGGCTCTTCACTAAGTGCTTGCTAACGTGTGGATCTTGAAAGATCCTCTACCGCTCTTAGACGTCCGTACAGGGAAACCTGCGGCCAGGTCCGGCTGTTTTTTTAGATCGGGATGGATATAGAATGAAAAACTGATCCCCCAGGTATGCTGGGGAGAATGGAATAGTTGGGAACGGTGAGGTTTTGAATGAAAAACTTTTATGTTATGTTGAGAATGGTGTCGCAGGCCAAACTTAAACCATACTAAAACATAGGAGATGGTCTATATGAACGAGGGTATGAAGAAAAGTCTGTAAATAGGATTCTTCTATGATAAGACTTGGTGGAATGCTTAGAAATTAGGTATTCCACCTTTGTTTTATATATACCATCCAGAGGATGGCATGTCAATAACAGGCGGCTTTTCCGCCTGTTTTAACCAAACTGTTTTTTATTCTGGAAGCCGTCCCTCATACATAATACTCAGTTCACCGTAGACCTGGCCCCAGTTCCGGATGGTGGTAGTCCACCTTTTTGTTGCTTCAAAAGTGGCTAGATACAGGGCTTTCAGCAGCGCTGTATCGCTCGGAAATACACTTCTCTGCTGGTTTAATTTCCGATACGTGGAATTCAGGGATTCTATGGCATTGGTCGTGTATATGACCTTCCGGACATCTGCTGAAAACTTGAAGATCGGAGAAATAGAATCCCAGTTATCCTTCCAGC